>Ga0129308_1000005_pt1 | contig 413607 bp, 390 predicted proteins | sample L827metagenome_FD_94440 | JGI IMG/M metagenome (GOLD analysis project Ga0129308, IMG submission 94440) | Ring-tailed lemur group fecal microbial communities from Wisconsin, USA - L827 metagenome | ecosystem: Host-associated > Mammals > Digestive system > Large intestine > Fecal | place: USA... | reverse complement strand
TTCCAATCATTATCAGATGTTAGTTCTATACTTTTTACTTCTTTACCATCTGATAAAAGACGAATCGTTACCTTCTCTTCACTACTTCCTATCCATTTCTTTGTTACTGGTATTGATATCTTTTCTGTATTTATGTTTGTTACAATAAAACCATCATTTTCATTACCAGATATTTCTGTGTTATAACCATTCAGGGATTCTTCAACCGTATATACAATTTCTTTACCTGTAATTTTGTCAAACAGAGGTAAATCATTTACTGTTTTCGACCATCCATTTTCATTGTTAAGTTCTATAGTACCAACCTTATTGCCATCTGCTAATATAGAAATATCTACTTTTTCTGCTGATTTTCCAATCCATTTTTTATTAATTTTAATAGAACGTGTTTCATCACTAATATTCTTGACAATGAATCCTTTGTTTTGAAAAATTATGCTTGTAGTATATCCTGTGGTTTCTGTTTCTTCTGAAAGGATATAGTCAATCTTTACACCATTCTCATCACGTTCTCTTAAGTACATGAATTTTCCTTTCCATCCATCAGCTTTCTTTATTTCGAGATTTTTTTCTTGTTCTTTACCATGTAATTTCAATGATATACTATCAACTTCTGCTCCTTTGCCTATCCACTGTTTTTCAACAGGAATCTCAAAAGGCTTGTCTTCCAGAGCCACATTGACGATGTTCTGTTTATTCAACGGATCTAAAGAAAATTTTTGACTCGTTCCCTGTCCATCAACATCATGACCCACTTCCAATCCTCCAACAAGTTGCTTATCATTAGATGTGTCAATTTCTGGAAATAAATTATTATTGTGATTATCCTCATTTGGATATTGCATATCTTCAGGCTTTTCAATCACTTTTACATAATATTCTCCACGTGGAATAACATCAAATTTATAATATCCTTTTTCATTTGTTGTTGTTTCATCTATCAATTCACCTTTACTGTCGTAAAGACCTAGATTGATTCCACTAATACCTTTTTCATTTATTGAAAATAAACTGTCAATATTAAAATCTCGATATACTGTACCACTTACATTATAAAGAACTACTGGCACAGCTACCTTTATTGCTTCAATATAAGATTCAGCTGTGAACGTACTATCTGGTGTATTACTTGTAGCCAGTGCAAAACTATTGAATGCTATATCTCCATCCTTAATATTGTTTTTCTCATTTGGTATTGTAGCAGGAACTACAAAGTTAACTTCACTCTGTCCCACAATTTCAGTTCCTTTAAGCAGATTAACTTTAATCATCGTTACTTTAGACCAATCGGCTACGTTTTTTGAAAAATTCTTTTCAAGGTTACTTTCCAAATTTCCATTTGCAGGTGTTTCTGTTGAGTATAAAATTTCAAAGCCACTTTCTTCTGGACTAACCTCTACTCCATCTTTTAGAAACTTAACTGGTCCATTAATAGATACCCTATACTGAGACTCTCTATCTTTGTATAATCCTTCGCTATTAGGTACAACTGCCTTATCATTTACATATGGTAGGATATCTATTATAGATAAAGATTTTATTGTTTCACTTTTCTGAAGATTAATGATATCAAATCCATAGTAGAATTCTTCTCCTATGTCAATAGCATGTGTTCCTGTTGGAGTAAGTGTAGCAATACTTTTCCCAACTTTCTTGACACCAACGACTTCTCTTGGTGGCGTATAACTGATAGTTTGTGTACTTTTTGGAATAGTATCATCTCTTATTCCATTACTATTCAAGTCCCATTCGTCATTAACGTTTATTGTTCCATCAGCCATATATTGATATTTCCCATTATTTTCATAGGCAAGATATCCCTCTATCGTACTTTCTCCTGTAGGTGTACTTGATGTTGCTCTCAAATTGATATAAGCATATGCATTTGTATTAGCTTTTCTTTCTGGCAACTCAAAAACTAAAGCTCTTTTCCCAGTTCCTTCATAATCATACTCCAGCTTAGGCTCCACATCTTTTGTTATAATACTTCCATTAGGTTCAGTGTATTTCAATTGTGTTTTTGCTGTTTCTTCATTCACATACTCCCAACCATTAGGAATAACTATAGCTAATTTGCCATTTTTTAAATCAATCTTTTTCCCATTCTCATCAATTGTAATACCCGAAGGTGCTATAGTAAATGTCGTCTTCGCGATTTCTCCTATCAGTCTGCTAGCATAGTCAACCACTGAAGTTAATTTAACCTTTCCTCCAGCATTTATAGTGTAATAAATAAAAGTATTTTCTGTAAATGACTCACTTCCTTCTTTTTGCTTATAATAAGTTGCTTTGGAGTAGTTATGTAAATCTTCATTAACTAATTCTTTGTCTCCACCTAAAAACCATTCCTTATGATAATTAACTGCATTATCCCAGTCCTGTTCAAAGACCTTTGTATTAACAATAATTTTAAATTGTTCTTTTTCTTTAACTTCGACTCTATCTGGAAATGTGAAATACAATTTTCGATAAACATCATTACTATTAAGATGATTTTCTGCTGGAATAATAAATTCCTTATCTATATCAATGTTGCTTGAAATTACAGTTTTTTCTCCTTTACTATTTTCTCCATATAGAATATTTTTTTTCAATTGTTCTTTGTCAGTTAACGAAGAACCTAGTGAATCTATTTTCACACTGTAGTAATACAGGTGAGAATCCAGACCATAGTCTTCAACTTCACCCACAAAAACACTCTTAGGCAGAATATCTTCTTTAGGTGTATCTTGAGTGACGTTTCCCCAGCTTGAATAATTTTTCGTTGTTAATGTCCATGATGAAACCTTATCCCTATTTGACGTCAAATAATTGTAATCTATAGGCTTTGATTTATGAATGCTTACACCGTAATTATATACTGGCGGAGTTCTCTTAATAATTAATATCCTTCCAGTAGAAATATTGCTTCTTGTTGATTCAACCTCATTTCCATCATTATTAATTGCTACAACTTGACCAGTAAATGCTTCGTAATATTTACCATATTCTACATTTGGCATTTTAAGATATATGCCTGACTCAAAAGGAATCCCAGCAATAATTGGATCTGTAATTTTCGTAAGTGTTCTGCTTGCCTCATCATATGTCCATGCTTCGTTTAATTCGTTAAATGTCTTGTCAAAAACGACTCCTTCTTTTAATTTAACAACCATTTTTAACTTTTCTGGTTGGTATACACCTAATGTGCCACTAACGTTATTTTTATACACTAAGTTTGCATAAACAACATCTAGTTCATCTAAATTAGAAGAAGTGTTTGTTGGATTTCCTTCTCTAGCTCTACTTTCTACAAAATATTTTGAGTCATTAACAGTAGTATAATACCCACTGGACTTATTTGTTATAGAAAGATTTTTTTCTCCCATCAAGGTTTTATCAGCATTATAAAGTTTTGCAGTAACCTTTATCTGTGTATCTGGTGGTGTTGTGTAATTTTTGGTTTTGAAGAAAAATGGTAATTCAACAAGTGTTCCACCTTTTAAATCTTTGTAATCATAACGTATATAATAAAAGTCGTTATCTGATGTTAACTCGGGTTCATGAAGTAGACTTATACCATTTGAAATATTAAGTCCTTTTTCTGAGTTATAAGATGTATCAAGGTATTCTTTTGGTACTGTAACAATCATATAGGCTCCATTTAAATATGAGTCTACTCCAGACAATTCCACACCAGCAAACATCCTAACTTCTGAACCCGTTAAAAAATCAGTTTTGTCACCATCGATATATAGCTTAGTAATAATTTTTTCAGGATCAGATATATTTTTTGGAATTTTTTCTTTGTTTTCAGAAACTGTAACGAATCTTTTACTCGATCTGTTACCGTCCTCTTCATCTGATTGTTCACTTTCAGTAGAATTTGTATCTTTTTTGTCCACATCAGCATTTTTTCGTGAATTATTTTTATTGTTACTTGTATTATCTGATACAGTAGTAGTTTTATTGTTTATGTCGCTTATTGATGATTCTTCTGTTTGTGTATACTCTTCTACTGATGTAACTAAATCAGTTGGTAAAGTTGTGTTTGCTGCATAAACCATCGTATTGCCAAGCGATGTAAAACACATAGTGATAGCCAAAAATAATGCTACCAATGCCTTTAACTTTTTCATACTATCCCCCCATAGTTGCTAAACTCGCAAATATTATATTTTTACATAAAATCAATTTATATATATCTGTATTTTTATTAATAATGCAATAATTACATAAAAAACAGTAATCAACCTTTTAACAATCTTTTACTTACCGTATAATTTGTCTTTTGTATAGATTATTCTTGAAAATTTTTTATGTTTTCTAACTTATTTGAACTTTTGGTGCTTGTTTTGTTTTCATTAGACTTAAAAATCAACATTATCATTAGCTCTATTCTTCAGATTAATACCTTGGCTTTATAAGTTATTTTATAAGTAGCAAAATTAGTTCCTATTTTATTTGTGTCCCTGTCATTTGTAATGATACTTTCTTTTGTATCTCTTGTAAAAAACTAAAATTGGGACAATTTTTGCATATTATGGCGGAACATAAGGTTCTTTGGTTGCTATCCTATCTTCAAAATTAGATGCTTTTTGAAAAATATAAACACCTCTATCATAAATAGAAATGTTTTCATAAATTACTCCACTAACAGCGTCTATTTTTCCATTAATAGCAACTGGTATACTTCCATCCTTTCCTTGCGCATAATTCCTGCTAATAGTACCCCCTTTCATAAAAACACTTAACTTTTTGCTAATATAAATTCGTCCATAGCCATTATCTAGTGTAAAATTATCTAAAATAAAAGAGCCATATTCAATAACCACTTTACTTTCTTTTCTCCCCACATGCATTCCACCTCCTAAATTATATTTATCACTTATACAGTTATTATTATTAAATCTTATGATAGTGTTAGTTTTACATTATTATCTAAAATAGATCTATTATTAGTTATTTAATATAATATTTCTAGCGTCAATTCTAATGGTAGATAGAATAATATGCTAAGTTTCCCTCCTTCATAATTTGTTTTTGTTTATCCTTATTTACTCATCTTAAAATTAAAAGATAACTTTTCCTTACTCTTTCATGATAATTAAAAAACACTTTTTATTTATCGTAGTATGTTTATACCTCCTCTTTAGTATTTTTTTAATATTATAATTAGCATTCTATTTTTTTGACTAATTTTATGACTAATTCTCTATATTAGTCATTTAAAAAGCAAATTTTTTTGACTTAAACTTCATATAAGTCATTATATCAAATTTAATAAAATAATTCTATATAAATTTACTATTTTTTGGTATAATAATAGTTACTTATTTAACATTATACTTTGCCAATCTAAATTTTTATCTGGAGGAAATTTATATGCCTAAAGTTTATACAGAAGAAGAAAAAGCACAGCAACTAGTTAAAATGTTCAATCTCGGTCTTCAACTCATCATGGAAAAAGGATATAAAAATGTTAAAGTTGAAGACTTAGTAAATCTTATCGGTGTATCAAAGGGGTATTTTTATTTGATTTTCAGCTCTAAAGAAGGTTTTATCCTTGATGCAATCGCATGGCAAATGGAAAAAGTCTTTTCAATTATGGAGGATGCAAAAGCAAATGGACTATGTGCTGAAAAAACAGGATTCTTATATCATGATATATTTAAACAGCTTCATCTTACTAATTATGAAGATTTCTTATATATTAAAAGGAAAGCTGGAAAAGATACATGGGAAAAATTCAAAAAATTTGAAGAATCTTACTTTACAAAAATCTTAAAATTATTAGATAAAGAGGATTCTGGGTGCGATCCTAAAGTCATTAGTAATTTGTCATCTATTATTTATCTTTCTTATAACATGAAGAAAGAAGGTTCTTATTTATTTCCAGAAAAAGGAGACGAAGTCACTGAACTGCTTTTAGATACCCTTCACAGATATGTACATGAAAAAAAATAGGTATTTGATGAATATCAAATACCTATTTTATAATAATACGTAATATATATCCTAGTATATTTATATACGTTAAAATATATTTTAAATTCTAATTCATTTTTATTTTAAGTTTGGTTCTTTTCTATGTTTAGTATTATCTTCATATACATTTGCTATTTTTATTAATTTACCTTCTTGGAATTTAGATCCTACGAATGTAACTCCTATTGGTTCCCCAGTACTTTTGTACCCTGCAGGAACTGTAAGTGCGGGATATCCTGCAGGTGCATATACCTGAGATATCTGATTGCTTAGGGATACTATTACATCTGCATTTTTTAAGACATCGTCTATTTCTTTGCCTGCTTTTTCTCTATTGTTATTAATTAATTTTTCATACTCTTCAATAGTAGTCTTGTCCTCTAATGATTTTTCTAATAACTCTTGACCATAAGGAGCTCTATTAACTAAATCCTTTTTATTAAATTCAACTATATCATTTAAGTTGTTAATTCCCTGAACTTTTGCTATTTTAAGATACTTGTTAATATCATATTTAAAACCAACTTCTAAAGCTTTGCTCATATCAATATCAGTAACTTCCTTGGAAAATGCAGTTTTTGTTACTACTGCTCCCATATTTTCTAGTTCTTTTGTTACCCTATCTAAAATCTCATTTTCTTCTTTTCTAGGTGATGAAGGTTTAATTACAGCTACCTTTACGCCATTTATAGAGTTTTCTTCTATATTTTTAGAATAGTTTTCTTTGTATTTTTCCCCTTCTTTAGTCTCTATGTCATTTTTATCATATCCAGATATACTTTCCAGTATTAAAGCGGAATCCTCAACATTTCTTGCTACTATACCTGCTGTATCTTGCGCCTCAACTATTGGAATTATTCTATCTCTACTTACTACACCTATAGAAGGTTTGATTCCAACAACGGAGTTTTGACTGGAAGGATAAACCATAGATCCAGCAGTTTCTGTGCCTATTGAGGCTACTGAAAATCCACTTGCAACAGAAGATGCTGACCCAGAACTGGATCCTCCCACGTCGTACTTACCATAAGCATTATGTGTTTGGCCCCCTAATGCGGAGTATCCATTAGACGAATTATCAGACATATAGTTTGCCCATTCACTAAGATTGGTTTTTCCTAGTATAATAGCTCCTTCTTCTCTAAGCTTTTGTGCAACAAAAGAGTCTTTATCTAAAATAGAATCCTTTAAAGCATATGCTCCTGCAGTAGTATGCATTTTATCTCCCGTACCTATATTTCCCTTTAAAGTTATTGGAATTCCATATAATTTACCTGTTTTATCTCCTGAATCTTTTTCTCTTGCTATTTTGATTGCATCAGGGTTTAATTCTATTATTGAGTTAAGTTTATTAATATCATATTTTTCAATTCTTTTTAAGTAATATGTAACTAGTTCTTCACAAGTTAATTTTTTTGTATCATACATTCCTTGTATATCTTTTATATTTGCATTTGCTACTAATTTTTCAATTTTTTCAAATTTAGCATTATCCATTTTTTCAAGTTCATTTCTAAATGGTTCCATATTAATTTCATTTTTTAATTTTGTTATTTTTTCATCATCATATTGATATGTTATTTGTGTTTCAATATTTTTTTCCATTACATAGCTAACATATTTTGTCATGATTTTTTCAAAATTTAGCGCTACAACTACTACAATTAATCCCAATATACCTGCAGTATATATTAAAAATTTCTTCACAATTTTTCACCTCATGTTTAATTTTTTAGTTTATAAAAATCAAATTATCACTCTAATTTACATTGCAATGAATTATTTAATTTTATCTTATTATTTTCTAATTGAATTATTATATTCACTGATTAAAACTAAGAATTATTAATTTTTTAATTTCTTTCAACATAATTATAAACCTCTATAGCTATATATTTTCTTTTACTAAATTTCTCATTATAAAATTTAAATTTATTATATTAATATTATTCCATGAAGTTATTAAATTATCTACAAAAAACGAAAAGTATGTATCAATTTTCACATTAATACATACTTAACTGATATCTATAATATTTTCATTTATCTACATTTCTAATAATACAATTCTTTTTTTATTTAAAAATCATCCTACTTTATTACATAGATCTAGCAGGAATTATTGCATCTAAAATTCCAATAACAACGGCTGCCAATACTGCTCCTAAAATGGATACTTCCATATTAGGAACAAAAATTTGTGCAGCGTATATTATTATTGCTGCTATTATAAATCCTTTTATTCCTTTTCCAAAAGGAGATGCATCAACTCCCATAAACAATTCTACAAAATAGTCTAATAGTGATATTACAACAGCAGCAATTAAGAATGACCAAATTCCTCTAATTGTAAATCCTGGAGTTAAATATGATGTTATCATTAGAATAACCGCAACTAATATAAATCTACCTATCCATCTTATTAAACTACCATCATTTCCTCTTTCATTGTTATTAGATTCCATAGAATACACTCCTTTAATAAAATAATGTTTTCATTTCTTACAAAATTTATAAGTTATTATTATAAGTTAACCATTCTATCACATAATATCCTTATAATATTAGTAAAACTTAAAATCAATAATTTTTTGTATAATTAGTGTTAGGGTTTTTTATAATCTAAAAAATGAGCAAAGACCTATTTTACAAGGTTTTACTCATTTTTGTTAATATTTTAAGTATACAAAAAATTATTATGATACTTTTTCACATCTATTTTTTATACTTACCCTTATATCTTCTATTCTTCTTTTATTTACATTCTCAATTAAAAAATCAACATTATCTAATTGGATTTGTCTACCTTCTTTTGGAAAATCACCTAAGAGTGTAAGTATGTATCCATTTAAGGTATCATAATCACCTTGTTCTATATCTATATCAAATTTATTGTTAAAGTCATTTATTGTCAAATATCCTTTTACGATAAAATTACTATCATCAATTTGTGTTATGGTAGATTTGGTTTTATCGTGTTCATCCTCAATATCTCCCATAATTTCTTCTATTAAATCTTCTATAGTTACTAATCCTTCTATTCCACCATATTCATCAATTAATAATGCTAAGTGTACTTTTTTATCCTTTAGAAGTTTAAATAACTCGTTTGTTCTAATTGATTTTGAAACAAAATATGGCTCATGAAGCATTGTTTTTAAGTCTATATTTTCAAATCCAATTTTTTTCGCTTTTGCTAATAAGTCTTTTTCATATAGTATACCTATTATATTATCCTTATTGTCTTTGTATACAGGTATCCTAGAATATCCTGAAGTAATTACACCATCTAATATTTCTTCAAAATCATCATCAATATCTATGGCAAATATGTCATGTCTATGTGTCATAATTTCCTTAGCAGTTTTGTCATTAAATTCAAATATGCTATATATCATTTGTTTTTCTTCATTTTCAATACATCCATCTTCTTGAGATTGTGATACCATAGATCTAATTTCTTCTTCAGATACACTCTCTTCAATATCTTGATCATTATTTCCTGTCATTTTTAAAATCGTACTAGTTGAAAATGATAAAAGATTTATAAATGGTTTTGTAAACTTTGATATGATGTAAATTGGCTTTACTGAAAATAAAGATATCTTTTCTGATTTTTTCAGAGCAATTCTTTTAGGTACTAATTCTCCAAATACTAATGTGAAATATGAAAGTATTAACGTAACTCCAAGCATACATATTTCCTTAGAGTAAGGTATATTTAATGGAGCTAATACCATTGAAAGATGTGTAGATACTCCTGTAGCAGCAGATGCACTTGAGAAAAATCCAGCTAAAGTTATTCCTATTTGAATAGTTGATAAGAAGTTACTTGGGTCTTCTATTAACTTTTCAAGTAATTGGGCTTTCTTGTTTCCATCTGCACTTAACAGTTTTACTTTTGACTTGTTCACAGAGACTATGGCCATCTCAGCCGATGCGAAAAATGCGTTAATAGCAGTAAGTAATGCTATTAAAATTATTTGAGGCATAAAGGCCCCGGGGTCTGAATCTAAATTATCCATTTCTTCCTCCTTAAAATAATAATTAAAATTTAAAATAAAGATTCATCAAATACCATTAGGTATATTTTTATTTAATGTAAATTATAATCTATCAAGTAACTTTTATCAATATTATATGAATTAAAATATTTTAACTAAATTAAAAAAATGTAAAACAGTTAAAGCCCCTTTAGTTCTTTTTAATTACTAAAAGGGCTTTTTATTATTTATTAGATAAATTCTTTATCAATAATTTGTTTATTCTTTTTCTATCACATTTTAATATGATAAACTCATAATCATCATAAGTAAATTTATCATCTACTTGCGGATATGACTCTAGTTGAGTATAAGCCCAACCTCCCATAGTATCGATATTTTCCTCTTCAATATCTATATGTAAAAGTTGGCTTATGTCTTCAATAAGTACTTTTCCATCCACAATGTAACTGTTGTCTTCAGTTTTAATAATTGCGTCTTCTTCCTCATCAAACTCATCTTGAATTTCACCAACAATTTCCTCTAAAATATCTTCAATTGTTACTAAACCAGAAGTTCCTCCATATTCATCAATAATTAAGGCAACTTGTCCTTTATCTTTTTTAAATATTTTGAGAAGTTCACTTATTGACATAGATTCTGGCACAAACTTTATCTCACGAATAATGTTTTTTATGTTTTGATCTTTGCCTTCAATCTTTTGCTTATATAAATCTTTAATATGTATAAATCCAATAACATTGTCTTTGTTCCCTTTACATACAGGATATCTAGTAAGCTGTTCATTAAATGTATAATATATAATATTGTCAAATGAATCTTCTATAAAAATATTTCTAATATCAGTACGTGGTACCATTATTTCTTTTACAGTTTTATCAGTAAAATCAAATATATTAGATAAAAGATTTAATTCAGTTTTATCTACTAATCCGTGATTATAACTTTCTTCAACTAATAGCTTTATTTCCTCGTCAGTGTGAACAGATTCATGTTCATCAACTTGAGAAAGGCCAAATACCTTTAGTATCCAATTTGTACTATGGTTAAATAACCACATTACAGGATAAGTTACTTTATAAAAAAGTATAAGTGGAAGAGCTGTACTTAAAGCTACTTTTTCTGAACTTATAATTGCCAGGGATTTTGGAACCAATTCCCCAAGTACAATATGAAAACCAGTTATAATTGAAAAGGCAATAACAAATGAAATTGAATGTGTCAAACTTGGTGGCAAATGTAATAGATTAAATATTGGCATTAACAAATTTAAGATTGCAGGCTCTCCTACCCAACCCAGTCCTAAAGATGCTAATGTTATTCCAAGCTGACAAGCTGATAAATATGAGTTTAAGTCTTTAACTATAATCAAAGTATTCTTAGCACGTTTATTTCCTTGAAGTATCAGTGTTTCTATCCTAGATTTCCTCACTTTTACCATAGCAAACTCTGTGGCAACGAAAAATCCATTTAAAAATACAAGAAAAAATACTATAAGTACATTTATAAAAATAATCATGTCTATATTATTCACCTCTAATGTTAGTATAAATACATTTTTAAAATAATATACCCATCCTTTACTTTGACAAGTTTTATATGAAATATATCTTTTCATTAAGTATTTAACAGTATGAATTTTTTCACATTAGTTTTTGATTTTCCTACATTAATAAAATCATTTGTCATCATACGACTATTTTAATTAATTCATAAGCTTCTAGTTTATGCAAGAATATTTTTTAGTATAAATAACCCTCCAATATTGTAATCATAATAAACTTCAAGTTATTGCTTAAAGGGAATTTATTCCATACTTTTCAAATATCCATATAGGCATTGTCATACGTGCTGTTACAAGTGGATTTACAACTTGACATATTTCCATATTCCCAGTAATTGATAAAAGCATTATAGCTTCATGCACATCCATTGACAATTTAGACTGTAAAAGTTGTAGCATTTTAAAACAAGCTGCATTATTTGCTTGATCTAAAGTTTTTCCAGATTAATCACATATAAATCGCGAATCTAAAATACTACTGTAGGTAATATTCGTTGTAGTCAAGATTGGCTTATGAATTTATCACTCAAGTCAAAACGGATCTTTTATTAAGCTCCGTTTTATTTTATGTAGTTCTTATTTAGTAATAATTCATATTCTTAGTTTTTATTTGTTTTAAGTAAGTCATAGAGTTAATATCTACTAATTAAGCCTATTTGTGAATTCTAAGTAATTTATTTTATAGTTAATCATATAATTTTATAAAGTTCATAAAAAGGAGTGATAAATATGCCTAATGTTCCTAACCCATATCCATATCCTTGTATTATGCCTCCACCTATGTACAATATGTACTCATACCCTTTTTGGTGTAACCAGCAAATGTACAATATGTATCCATACACTTTTGAATACACTGAACCAGTATATAAAAGATCTGATATTATATTAAAGGATTATGGTCCAAATCCTTTAGTAATTAATATTCAAGATGCAACCAAACAAAACAATACTTACCGTACAGTTTTGTGGACAGGTGAAAACTTGCAAGTTACTTTAATGAGTATTGATGTTGGTGATGATATAGGTCTTGAAGTTCATACAGTAGGAGATCAATTTATAAGAATTGAAGATGGTGAAGCACTTGTTAAAATTGGAGACACCCAATACAATCTTAATTTCGAAAAAAAAATATCTGCTGACTATGCAATTATGATACCTGCTGGCAAATGGCACAATGTTATAAACATAGGAAGTAGACCAATTAAACTATATGCTATCTATGCTCCACCTGAGCATCCAAAAAACACAGTACATCCAACTAAAACAGATGCAGAAGCTTCTGAGGCTAGTGGTCAAGAATTTAGATATTAATTGTAAAGCATATAAGAGCTGAATAATTTATTTTATTCAGCTCTTATTATAATATAAAAACTATTTTTGTATTAGATAATCTAGCTCTATTTAAAGTTATTAGTTTATAGAAATATAAATATGAATTTCTTGGTTTTGCATATCTTCTGTATTATTTTGGTATTCTTCAAAATCACAAGAATACTTTCTATCTAGGTTCATTTGCCATAATTCCATCCAAAACTTTCCTACTGAATTTTGAACATCCCCATTTATAATAAATTTAGCATATTTTCCCCTTGGAATTGTTTTACTTACTAATGGATCTTCTATGCTATCAATTTTGTTTACTTCACAACAACAAAAAAAGTTATATGGCTTGGTAAAATCCCCTTGGTAATCTGTATACAAGCCAATGGATTTATTATCTTTTCTATTTTTTATATTTTCATAATGACCTTTTATAAAAAATTCTTCCCATAATCTTTTAATATCCCCAACTGACTTATTGTTGTTATTAGTAGTTTCTTTTACTAAACCAACAACTTGTTCCTCTTTTAAATTAACTATTTCATAATTCATAAATAATTCTCCTATCTACTTTTTCTTAAAGTATATCTAAGGTGATATGACATAAGTGTGTCATATTATAAATATTTATTGAAATAAGGGAATAATCTATTTCAAGTTGTTTTTATATGCAGCTTTTTTAATATCCTTAGTCAAATCTAATGAAAACTTTTCTTGTGTTAAATAAAAAGTTGCTCCTGTGAAAAGCATTACTGTACCTGTAACAATCATCCAAATACATGGTCAAAATAATTGATAAAATGGTGATAATTCTTTCATACTTTACCTTACTAACATATTTACTATTACTTTAGCACTATCCAATGCACCATTTTCTAAAGCAATTTTTTCTGATAACATTTTTGCATTATTAACTATATTTTTATTTAGTACATAATTTATACCCTCTGCAAGTTTATCAGCAGTAAGATCTTTTTTATAAATAGGCTTAGATCCAACACCTAAATCAAATGATCTATGTGCCCAAGCAAACTGATCATTGGAAAATGGTATAATAACACTTGGTACCCCTGCCCTAAATCCTGCAGCTGTAGTTCCTGCACCACCATGATGACAAACAACTGATACTTTTTCAAATAACCACGTATGAGGTATACTTCCTACTGAAATAAGATTATCAGGTAAATTATCTATTTCACCCATACCTGAGATAATTCCACGCTTACCGCATTTTGTAATAGCATCTATGATAATTTTAGCTATCTCATCTTTCTCATCACTATCAAACACACTACCAAAACCTATATACACAGGTTTATCACCGTTATTTATAAAGTCTTCTATTTCCTTAGGTGGTTTGTATTCATTATTTTCCTCTACAAACCAATATCCACTTTGATGAATATTTTTATCCCAATCCTTTGGTCTAGGGAATACGTAATTGCTGCATGAAACTATTGCAGGATGTAGTGTGGATACTTTTTCATAAGGCTTTTTAAAATTTTTTGGCATTCTCCCAAAATGTTCTTTCCAATGTTGTTTCACCGTATTACTCGAAGCTAACCAAAGCATACTCTGTATCATCTTATAACTTATTTTCTTATTAATACTTGTAGGTTTACATTTTCCATACGTTACTACAGACAGATAATCATCAGTCTTGTGCATAGGAAATGGCGTAGCAAGTACTGATGGTATATTCATTTCAGTAGCTGCAAAATATCCTATAGTACACCCTGGATGATATACGATTAAGTCACTTCCTTTAAATGCTTCGTAGGTTTGTTTTGCTATTTGAGCACCATATTTTTTCATTTTGTTAAAAGTTAAAAGCATTTTAAGTGGATTATCTGCTGAACTTGCTTGTTTTAACATTTTAGGATCTACTCCTAATACATCATAATCTGCTTCTATTGGTATATAATCAATTCCATAACTTTTTACAAAACTTTCAAATTGAGAAAATCCTGTTATTCGTACTTCTTCACCTAATTTTTTTATTTGTTGAGCCAGTGCTATATAAGGTTGAAAATCCCCTCTTGAGCCTGAACATATTATCGTAATCATATTGTAATCACTCCTCTTGTATAATCCAACAGCCTGTTGTATATTGATATTATAAAAAATCTTATATTTATCATCAACCGACAATGTTAAAGCTAATGTCGGATTTACAGAGGTGGAAAATGAAAAATAATAAAGAGATTATATCCAATACTAAGCAAGATTTGATAGATGCCTTTTGGTATTTTTATTGTAATAAAAGAATTGAGAAAATCACTATAAAAGAAATAACTTTGAAAGCTGGATACAATCGCAGTACTTTTTATGAGTATTTTATAGATATTTATGATGTACTTGAACAAATAGAAAGTTCACTTATCCCTAATATAAATGAACTCCCTCCCACAACTATTTTGAATAAAAATTTTGAAATTCCAATAGATGTTTTCTTAAAACTCTATGAGAAAAACGAGAAGTATTATTCAGTTTTACTTGGTGACAATGGAGATCCTGCTTTTGCAAGTAAACTAAAAAACTCACTTAAACCTATGCTAAAAGAAACTTTAGTTACAAAAGTAAAGCTTAATGATGTAGAATTTGATTTTATCTTAGAATACATACTATCATCTATGATTAGTGTTATGAGTTATTGGTTAAAAAATAATAAAATTTTATCTGCAGAAAAGTTAATATCTCTAATGAATGATATTACGGAGGATGGAGTTATTACTTTATTAAAAAATAATATTTGACTATATATCAATCTTACTATAAGTTCACAATATATAACAATTGCTCAGTTAATACAAAATTTAATAGAGCCATCAATAGTCTATATCAATGGCTCTATTCATACCTGAAAGGCTTATTTTTTAATTCTAATAATCATTTTTAGAGTAATTTTTCATATAGCCTAAACCACTTCAATCCATAATTCTCTAATCCTAAATCAACAGTATCTATATATTTAAAACCGAACTTTTCATAAAGCTTGATTGCTGGTAAGTTTTTCTCATAAACATCTAAACGAAGTTCCTTAATATTCATCTTATTTGCCTGTTTCTCTGCAAATTTTAGGAGTTTTTTTCCGACTCCTTGACACCAATAGTCTGGATGTATAGCAAATGTATAAATTTCTATTTTTAGTCAGCTACCTCCGAATTTTTATCCTAATTAAAATACTAGTCTGTTGAAAGTCGTGATAACATTGAAAAAATGTGAAATATAATTATTTATATAACTCTATAAAAGACTTCTTGAGCAAATAGTATAGTCACATTTTTATTCCTTTCAAATATGTCTCTATAATTTTCTACAGGAACTTTCTGCTCCCCTACATAGTTGGATACTTCTATAGTTAGTCCTGGTTTTTCATAATTTTCAATAAACCAATCTTTATATCCACTACCTGTAACAGGTTGTTTTTCTTCTTCTAAAACATATCCTGTCTCCTTATATATTTTGTTGGCTATAGCCAAATCCCTTTCTATATTTAATTGATTATACTGATAGTAAATTATCTCTCCTGAAGAATGATAAGAAATTGTACCATCAAATAAGTATTTTTCTGTCAAGCATTTTAAGGCATAGGTTTCTGGTTCTGAGAAATAATATGGTCCTTTATAAAGGGCATACTGTGGATTGGTTACGATATCATCGTCTGGGTACTTGGTTGGATAATTTCTATTTAAATCTACTCCGTTTATATTAGCTTTCCAACGTGAAAACAATTCTTCTTTTAGATATGATTTATATTTATACTCTGAAGGTATATATTTACCTCCATTTATTACTAAATCTGCACCATCTGGATTAACTAATGGCACAAAAACAAAAGTTACATATTGTAAAAGTTTATTAATACTCATATTGTTTATACTTTTGTCCATTTTATATAATTTTAAAAGATAGTTAATTTGGTCTAATATCAATATGGTTGTAATAGCTTCTCTAGCATGATGAGTTCCTTGAATTAATATTTTTGTACTTCCTTTACCCATAGTTATAGATAGTATTGGTGTTCCTTGTACCGATTCCCCTATTTTGTTTAGACTTAATAATTTTTCATTATGCTTGTATATATTGTAAATAGCTTCGTTGATACTTTTGGAAAAATGGCTGGATTGGTATAAGTTTATATAACTTTTAATACATCTATTTATCATATTATCACTCCATTATTACATTTTTGTGCATATATAATATATATTCTATGATATTTAAATAAATTCACTGTATGAATAGAGGATTTGAAAAATAATATAATAAATTTCTTCTCCTTCAGGAATTTCTCTAATAATATTAATTATTTTTATATTCTCATTTAATAAGCCCCTATTTGTTAGAGTTTTTATAGGATAAATTAAAAACATGCCATATATAAAATATAGTATCTTACATACCCCCTCTAATGAATTTTTCATACTTATCCCCCATTAACACTTCTTTAACTTCCTATTTATAATATATTATCAAACGTTTATTTATTTCCAATTATATAACAATTGTGAGCTGCTCCTTTTAACTAACTATTCACCCTCTAATTCCTTATCATTTTTATCAAAATATTTACAATCAAAATCTATTGATTTTTTTTGTTCATCATCTGATAATACGTTCTTTAGCAAAACCATTGATGGTTTGCCAGTTTTAAGCTTTTTATTAAATATGTGGTTATTTATTGACATTTCTACAGCGGAAACATTACTTCCATTAGATATTACTAGGTATACCAGATCCTTGTTATCTAGTCCATCATTATGATTATATCTAACTGCAAAATTAGTTACTCCTAGACCATTTTGCTCAACACCCTCTGCACTATTCCCAGTCATTACATAATCTCCTTTTTTATTTTTTTCATATACAAGATATCCTTGTCCCCTATCTGATACAAAAACTACTATTTTGGAGTTATCAATATGTACAGTATCTAAAATAGTTAAATTATCATTTCCAATAACATCTAAAAAATCGCCTTCATTTAAGTATTGTAATATCTCTCCCTCTGTGTTGCCTATTGTATCATTATTAGTACAACCTGTTATAAATATTATTGATAGAATGCCACTAATAAGTATTATAATTTTTTTCATTTTAATCCTCACTATTCTTTTGATTTCGCAACATACCACATTTATCTTCTGACAAATACTCAAATTTATGTTTGCTATATAGCAAATCAGCAGGATTATTTGCTATTAAACAAATATAGCTATCCTCATATGTATTTTTATCAAAGTAATTATCCAGCTCTTTCATTATCAAATCTGCTAATCCTTTTCTACGATAGTTTTCATCTACCATAATGTCGCTTACCACATAGGTTATGCCACCATCACCTACTATTCTTCCAAAAGCAATTAATTTATCTTTATCATATATTGATGCTGTAAATAGTGAGTTTTGCAAAGCTATTTCACTTCTTTGTAAATCCTTACTCCCCATGCCTGAACGCAATCTTAGACTTACATAGTCTTTTGCAGTTGGTACTTCATAAATAAGTTGTATATCCATAATTCACCTCAACTAAAATTTTTATTTAACGATTTAATATTATAATAAAATTGTATACTAAATTGTATATTTAAGTTATAATTTTATATTTTTATAGACCTTTGTATTAAATTTTCATTGCCAAGGTTGTTGAATGCATGACATACAATAATATAAGGAATTTAAAAATACTCCCTTCATGACATCAATTTTACGTATGTCTTAGAGGGAGTATTTTCATTTTAACTAAGTATTTATTAACCTAAAATTCTTTTATAACCCTTTATTAATGCCCTTTCAGGATGTATTAACGGCCAATTTACAACTTTTTCTGGCCAAGATTCTATTACTCTATTATTTCCTAAATATATAGCTACATGTATTACTTGTCCTTCACTATTTTTATAGAATACTAAATCTCCTCTTTGTGGAGTTTGAACTGTTTTTAGTGTTGAAAGATTCCAAAGGTTTCTAGACTCATACTCATATCCTGGTTGTGTGTGACGAGTTACACTAATTGGAGCTGGATCAATTCCTATAGAATACATAGATTGCATAACTAAACCACTACAATCAATTCCACTTCCTGGAGGACCAGCAGCACCAACTACATATTCTGTACCTAAATAACTTTGTGCAGTACTTATCATTTGTTCAACAAGATCTGATCTTGTTGACTTTGAGTTTGTCTTAACTGGAGTTACATATGAATCTAATGAATACCAAGAAGACTCACTAAATCCCATTTTCTTCCACGTAGTAAGATCAACTACACCAGTTGCTTGTATCCCATTTTTCTTTTGAAATGCTTTAACCTTGGACATTGTATTTGGCCCTACAATTTCCCATACGCGACCCATACCTAATTTTCTTTGAACTTTTGCAACTCTAAGCCCCATTGTTCCTTTAACTAGGTTTTTTCCTGCACCACTTACACTTATCTTATCTTTTAATTGAATATATCCTTGTGGATTTTTATAACCTCTATCTGATTCACCACTAGAGTTTACATCTACTACATATGATGAACTTATATATCCATAACCATTCTTATACTTAATTTTATACCATCCATCTTTTTCTACTTTTACTATTTCAACTATAGTTCCTTTTGATAATGTTCCTAGTTTCGAACTATTTGTTGATGCACTACTTCTTACGTTAAGTGTATTTGTATTTATTTTTCCTTTTTTTATTACTGTTGTTCCTCCTGATGAATCATTTAAATCTACTACATATTGTCCACTTACATATCCATAGCCTCTTTTATACTTGATTTTATACCAGCCATTTTTATCTACTTTTATTATCTCAACTACAGTTCCTTTTGATAATGTTCCTAGTTTTGAGCTACTGGCTGATGTATCACTTCTTACGTTAAGTCTCTCTGTATTTATTTTTCCTTTTTTTATTACTATTTCTCCGTTTGACGAATTATTTGAATTATCGTTGGTATTTATATCTACTACGTATGATGAACTTACATATCCATAGCCTTTTTTATACTTAATTTTATACCATCCACTTTTATCTACTTTTACTATCTCTACTATAGCTCCCTTTGATAACGTTCCTAGTTTGGAACTATTTGTTGACCCACTACTTCTTACATTAAGTGAATTTGTGTTTATTTTTCCTTTTTTTATTACTGTTCCACTTGATGAATCATTATCTGTATTCTCATTAGAATTTATATCTACAACATATGATGAACTTATATATCCATAGCCCTTTTTATACTTAATTTTGTACCATCCATTTTTATCTACTTTCACTATCTCTACTATAGTTCCCTTTGATAATGTTCCTATTTTCGAACTATTTGATGACCCACTACTTCTTATGTTAAGTCTATTTGTATTTATTTTTCCTTTTTTTATTACTTTTATTTCCAGCGATGAATCATTTGAATTGTCTAAAATATCTATGTATTGTCCGCTTACATAACCATGTTTATTACCATACTTAATTTTATACCACCCACTAGATGACACACTTTCTATATCAATAATTGCACCCTTTTTTAATGAGCCAATCTTATAACTATTGCTAGAAGAACTTGCTCTTACATTTAATGAACTTGCTGTAACTTTTCCTTTTTTTATAGTATTTATTACATTTACATGCTGAATTGATAACTCAGATGATACTTCCTCATTATTTTCAGCATGAGAAATTACACTTGTTGATAATGTTTTGGTCATTAAAATCCCTGAAAATATTATCATTAAGCGCTTATCAATTAATTTATTCATAATCCGGCTCCCCTTTTTCCATTTTATGCCATATTGTACATATAGTATATCATTATATACTTTTTTAAACAACTTGCTTTATATTTTTATAATTTACGCCAAATTAATTCAACTTTACCTATATAGTGCCTTAGGTTTTTCAAAACCACTTTCCAAAATTTCACCTACATTATCTATACAAATAAATACTCTTGCATCTTGCAATTTGTTGTGTACATCTATTTTATTAAAATCCTGTATTATTTTAAAATAAAGTCTGTGTATATATACAGATTTTGTTGTTTTTGTCGTAAATAAAAGATAAGTAATATTAAAAATATTGTGCATGAAAATCAGAGGAGAATTAAAATGAAAAGTATAAAAGTTAAAATTATTTCTAGTGTTTTAGTTATGTTTATTCTTTCCTTATTATTGGTGGTAGGAATGGGAATTAGAAGAAGTTCATCAACAATTGAGCAAGTGGTAGGGTATCAATATACTGAACAAATAGAAGGTAGCAACAATATGTTACAATCATACTTAAAAGAACAATTTGGAACTATAAAAAATGACAATGGTAATTTAGTTGATGTTAATGGTAAATCAATAGAAAATAATCATGAATATATTGATAAATTTTCTGAAAGCATGAATTTAGTTGCAACAGTTTTTACTAAAAAAGATGATACATATACAAGAATACTCTCAACTGTAAAAGATGAACAAGGTAAAAGAGCTGTGGGAACAACTTTAGATTCATCAGGAGAAGCATACAAAGCATTATCAAAAGGTGAATCTTATTTTGGAGAAGCAGAAATACAAGGTAAAAAATATTTAACAGGTTATGTGCCAATGCATGATGATAGTAAGAATATAATAGGTGCTTATTTCTGTGGAGTTCCTATGGATACTGTAGATGGATTAATAAGTGATAGTAATAAAAAAACAATTCTAGGAGTAGTAAGTGTAGCGCTAGTAGTGTTAATCTTTGTAGCTGGTATAATCTATATCATTGCTAGTTCAATAACTAAACCAATAAAAAAAATAACTGAAGTAGCTAATGATATAGCACAAGGAAATTTTGATGTTGATTTAGATATCGATTCAAATGATGAAGCTGGACAACTGTCGGAGGCTTTTAATGAAACAATTTCTCAACTTAATAAGTATCAAGATTACATAGATGAAATATCTATAGTTTTAGAAAAAATGGCTAGTGGTAATCTAGATATACAACTTGAAAAAGAATATGTAGGTCAATTTAAAAAATTAGAAACCAATATAAATGATTTAATATACGGGCTAAACTTTATGGTGTCTCAAATTTCATCAACTTCAGATCAAGTTGCTATAGGTTCCCAGCAAGTATCTGCTGGAGCACAAGAACTTGCTCAAGGAGCTACAGAACAAGCAAGTTCCGTTCAAGAACTAGCTTCAACAGTAAATGAAATTTCAAATCAAATAAATGAAACAGCTCAATATGCACAAAGAGCACAAGAAGTTTCCAAGGAAGCAACTGTAGCTACAACTAAAGGACATGAACAAATGAATCAAATGATTGCGGCTATGAATGACATAAGTAATGCTTCAAATGAAATTAGTAAAATAATAAAAAATATTGATGATATAGCTTTTCAAACAAATATATTAGCTTTAAACGCTGCAGTTGAGGCAGCAAGGGCAGGAGAAGCTGGTAAAGGATTTGCAGTTGTTGCAGATGAAGTCCGTAATCTAGCAGGTAAATCTGCAGAAAGTGCAAAAAATACTGCAATATTAATTGAAACTGCTCTTAATGCAGTAGAAAACGGAAGAAATATTGTAGATGAAACGGCAAAATCATTAGAACTAGTTGTAAATAGCTCTAATCAAACTGCTCAAGTAATACAAAATATTGCAGATGCAAATAACCAGCAAGCAGTAGCTATAGCACAGGTAAACATAGGTGTGGAGCAGATATCAGACGTAGTACAAAACAATAGTGCAACAGCAGAAGAAAGTGCTGCATCAAGTGAAGAATTATCAGCACAAGCTCAAATACTAAAAGATACAATTAGTAATTTTAAAATGAAAGAAGGAGACTATAAATCAGTTTGCTCTTTAGATTAGTTTAGGATATTTATTTTAAAAACCACAGTATTTAAAAATTAAGCTATCTGTGGTACTTTCAGATTTAACAACTTAAACATATAATTGTTATTAGAAAAATAAATTTACCACAAAATACAAGTGATTATAAATTCTTAGCTTGACTAAAGCTAAATGATGGTGGGAAAAAATAAATTATGTGAATTTTTATCTTATGTATTGTACATGAGGTATATTAAGGAGTTGTTAATTATGAAGAAAAAAGTTGCTGTTTTAATGGGTGGAATTTCTACAGAAAGAGAAGTTTCTTTAAATTCAGGAAGATCTGTTCTTAATGCTTTAGATAGAGAGAAATATGAAGTACATGAAATAATCTTAAATAATAAAATGGATGTTATAAACAAAATGCCAGAAGGTATCGAGTTTGCATTTTTAATGTTACATGGAAAATACGGTGAAGATGGTACTATACAAGCAATATTAGAATCTATGGATATTCCTTATTCAGGATGTGGACCTTTAACTTCTGCCATGTGTATGGACAAGAATATTACTAAAAAAATGTTAAGGGATTCAGGTGTTGCGACTGCAGACTGGACTATAGCAAAATCAATAGATGATATAGACTATGACAAAATAGAAAAAATGGGTTATCCAGTTTTTATAAAGCCAAATAGCGGTGGTTCTTCTGTTGCTACTTTCAAAGTAGAGAAAAAGGAAGATGTTGAAGCTGCTGTAAAAGCTGGTTTAGAAGTAGATACCGTAGTAATGATAGAACAGTATCTACCAGGTGATGAATACACTTCTTTCGTTTTAGATGGTGAAATTTATCCAACAATAAAAATATCAAGTACTACAGGTTTCTTTGACTATGAAGCTAAATATTCAACTGGTACTAATGCAGCAAAAGAAGAAATAGTTTATTTAGATGATGAATTACAAGAACAAATTGACAAAGCCTCTAAAATAGTTTGGGATATCTTCTACTGTAGAGCTTATGTAAGAGTAGATTTTATATTATCTAATGGAAAATTTTATGTTCTTGAACTAAACACACTTCCTGGAATGACAACAACAAGTTTAATCCCAAGAAGTGCTAATGCTAAAGGCTTATCTTACAGTCAATTAGTAGACAAAATAATGGAGACATCAATAAAATAATAACCTAGACTAAAGTAAGTTTATTTAATATAATTACTTTATATAAATAAAGCTTAGAGGTGATAATTTGTTATTCTCCGATTTAACAATTAATGAAAATGAACCAATATATATTCAGATAAAAAAATATTTGGAAGAAATGATTTCAAAAGGACTTCTTCCTCACAATTCTAAGCTGCCTTCCACAAGGGAGCTTAGTTTGCTTTTAAATATAAGCAGAAACTCTATTGTATTAGCTTATGAAGAGTTAAAATCTGATGGTATTATTTATTCTATTTCTGGAAAAGGAACTTTTGTAAATAGTGATAATAATATTAGCAACAGCCATTGGAATATAAATTACAAAAACTTTGAAAATGATTATATGAAAACAGCAAATAACATGGATATCATAAAAAGTGAAATAAGGTGGAAATCTGGTCAAATTTCTTTCAAAAGTATATCTCCTGATGGAGATTTATTTGATATGGAAGAATTAAAAAAATCTTTTTTAAATAGATTTAATTTAGAAGGTCATAAATTGTTAAACTATGGCTATGCCCAGGGATACAAACCATTAATCGATTATTTACATGGGTATATGAACAAAAAGGGTGTAAACACTGCAAATAAAGACATTCTAATAGTCAACGGTTTTACAGAAGGATTAAATCTTATAATATCAACACTAACTAATAAAGGGGATTATATATTTTGTGAAAATCCTACCCATAATACCTCTATTAAAATAATGAAATCTTATGGACTTAATATTATACCAATAAATATGGATGAAAATGGTCTTGATTTTAAAGACTTAGATATGAAGTTAAAAAAATATAAAAGCAAAATAAAATTTTCTTATATTACTCCTTCTTATCATAATCCTACAGGTATGGTTATGTCTCCAGAAAATAGATACAAGTTTTACAATTTAATGAAAAAAAATAATATACCAATTATTGAAGATGGCTTCAACGAAGAACTTCTTTATTCTTCTTCTCATATATTTCCTATTTGTTCTTTAGATAACAATAGCAATGGTGTTATCTATATTGGAAGCTTTTCTAAAATATTGTTTCCAGGACTAAGAATAGGATGGATTTTATGTGATAAAAATTTAATAAATAGATTAGAGAGTGTAAAAAGATGTACTAATATTCATGTTTCTTTCTTAGATCAAGGCATCTTATATGACTATTTACAAAATGGAGCTTTTGAAAAATATATAAAAAAGACTAGAAAGTTTTATGGAGATAAATTTAATTTTGCCAAACAGTGTGTTGAAAAATATATAGAATGTGATTATATATTAGGCGATGGAGGACTTCATTTGTTTTTAGTTTTTAAAAAATTAAATACTAGAAAACTTCTTCATGAGTGCTATAAAAAAGATGTAATCTTTATGCCAGGTGACTTATTTTATATTGATGACAAAGGTAAAAATACCCTTAGGTTAGGTTTATCTCGATTATCTGATAATGATATTGAAAAGGGAGTTAAAATTATAGGTGAAACTATAAAAGAATTAGACCAAAAATAAATTATAATTTCATTACATAAAAAACGCGTAAACTTAATAGCTTGCGCATTTTTTTATTATAGTGATCTAATAATAAATTTGATCACTATAATAAACAACCTTCCACTTTATAATAAGTTTGTATTTTTTAGATATATCTTTTTATATTAAAGACTTCCAAGCAATATACCTTATATGTTATAATTGAATTGAATATTTAACCTTACTTATTAAATTCATTTTTAGATAAGTAAATTTTAAATATTAATGACATAATATTAATGACAAAACTTTTTATAAATATACATAGGGAGGAATCTTTTAATGACGGGTGTAAATCTTAATAGACAAGAATTAGAAAATATATATGGTCAAATAAGTCCTTTTGAGTTCAAAAATAAACTTATAGAGCTTGCTACCATATCAAATAGGAAAAGTACTAGAACTCTACTTGATGCTGGGCGTGGAAATCCAAACTGGGTTGCTGCTACACCGAGAGAAGCATTTTTTACTTTTGGTCATTTTGCCGTAACAGAAAGTAGACATTCTTGGGATAATGGTGATTTAACTGGAATACCTAAAAAAACAGGAGTATATGATCGTTTTTGTAAATTTATTGAAGAAAATGCTTCTATGCCAGGCATAAATACTTTAAAAGAAATTATAGATTATGGTATTAATGATTTGAAATTTGATGCTGACCATTTTTTACATGAATTAACTGATGCAATAATCGGAGATAACTATCCTTTTCCTGACAGAATGCTTGTTCATATAGAAAAAATAGTTAAAGAATATCTAAAATCAGAGATGAAATATAACTTAGAAAAAGGTGGGGACTTTAATGTATTTGCTGTGGAAGGTGCCACTGCTGCCATGTGTTATATATTTGATTCATTAATAGCAAATAACTTACTTCTTAAAGGAGATAAAATTGCCATAATGACTCCAGTATTTACACCTTACTTAGAAATTCCTCATCTTCCAAGATATGAGTTTGAGGTTGTATATATAAACTCTGACGAAGTGGATGAAAAAGGTGAACACACTTGGCAATGTTCACAAAAAGAATTGGAAAAACTAGCAGATTCAGATATAAAAGCATTGTTTGTAGTTAATCCAAGTAATCCACCTTCAGTATCCATATGTGATAAATCCATATCAAAAATAGTAGATATAGTTAATAATCATAATCCTAATTTAATGATTATTTCTGATGATGTTTATGGTACTTTTGTTCCAGGCTTCAGATCTTTAATGGCAGATTTACCATACAATACTATAGGAACTTACTCTTATTCAAAATACTTTGGTGTAACAGGTTGGAGACTTGGTACTATTGCTTTACACGAAGAAAATGTATTTGATAAATTAATAAAACAATTACCTTATTCTATAAGAAAAAGAACCAATAAAAGATACTCTGATATGAACCCAATACCAGAAAATGTACCTTTTATAGATAGAATAGTTGCTGATAGTAGGCAAGTAGCTCTAAATCATACTGCTGGTCTTTCTACTCCTCAACAAGTTCAAATGGCCTTTTTCTCTGCATTCACTCTTATAGATAGAAAAAATGATTATAAGAAAAAGACTATGGATATATGTGTCAGACGTAAAAAATTATTATTTAATTCTTTAGGTTTAGAATTAAACAATGATCCAAATGATGCTTGTTACTATACTGAGTTTGACTTATTACAATGGGCTGAAAAAAATCACGGTATAGAATTTGCAAAATATTTAAAATCAAACTTCAAACCTGTAGATATATTATTTGATTTAGCCCAAGACTCATCAATTGTTTTACTTGGTGGTGGTGGGTTTGCTGGACCTGAATGGTCAATAAGAATTTCACTTGCTAACCTATATGATGAAGCATATGCTACTATTGGTATAGCTTTAAGAAGAATACTTGATGACTATGTAACTAAATGGAAAAAAACTTTATAAGTTTATAGGTAGCTAAATATAGCTACCTATTTTTGTATATTCAGTTTTACAAAACCTTCTTTTACTAAAATATCTAAAGATTTCTTCAACTGTTCTAAATCTGTAATTTCCAGAGATACGGTTATATCATTATTTATAGCATTTAGTTTATTAAGTATGCTTATTACATTCATGCTTCCTTTATCTATTCCACAATGACTATCTTTATCTTTATAATTATTGTGTAAATGTATATGATTTAGCTTATAAGCAAGAACATTTATCCATTCGTCTACACTTATTGTAGAATAAGCATTTATGTGACCTATGTCTATACAAACAGAAAAATTATCTTTATTTGTTTTATTCATTAAATCATCCAAAAGCTCATAATCTTCATCAAGTACATTTTCTATAACTATGTCCTTATTATTTTTTCCCTTTAAAAACTCAGTCCAAAAATCATATGCATTCTTTTTCCATTCTACATATGTATACGTTCTTGGAGTATATCCATTATGATAAAGTATCTTCTTGGCTCCTAAATCATTAGCCACTTCATACGCTTGATCCATTCTAAGCTTTGTTATCCTTTTTATTTCACTGTCGCGACTTCCAGGACATAAATCTGCATATGGACCGTGAATTATTAAATCAATATTTCCATATAAGTCTTCTAACTCTTTTTTGTATATATCCATAATCTCATATCTATTATCTAATATGTAAGGATTTGCAAACTGTACAACTTCCAAACCTACATCATACTGTCTTAGTATAGGTAAAATTTTTTCTGTTTCTACTAACTGAGATACGTAAAATTTCATCTTATCACTCCTAATTTTTTTTATATTGTATAATTCTCTTCTTCAATCATAATACTATAAATCTTATATATCTTTTCAATAAACATCAAACTTTCATTTATAAAAATTTTAACTTTTCAAAATAACTAGTCTATGAATATGTATTTGAGTTATAATAAGTTTATATTTTGACTAACAATTATAAAAACATAAATAAGATTTAAAATATTATTACTATATTTAAAAATTACTATTTTTTATAATTTTATCTATAAATATAATAAACGATAATAAGCAAAGGTGATAGAAATGAATTTAATAAGCTTAGAAAATATAAGTAAAAACTACTCAGAAAAAACATTATTAAATAATATTTCTCTAGGTATAAATGAGGGAGAAAAAATAGGACTTATCGGTGTTAATGGTACTGGTAAATCTACTTTATTAAAAATAATAGCTGGTAGTGAAGAAACTGAAACGGGAACTATAATCAAAGCTAATAAAGTTAGGATTGAATATCTTCCACAAAACCCATACTATGACGAAGAAGCCACTGTTCTTGAACAAGTGTTTAAGGGTACTTCTCCTGAAATGAAATTAATAGGTCAGTACCAAGATATATTAGAAAAAATAAATCATACTTATGATGAAAAATTAAACGACACACTACTTTCTCTTCAAAGTAAAATGGATGATTTAAATTTATGGGACTTGGAAAGTGATGCAAAAACCGTACTTATGAAATTAGGTATAAAAGATTTTAACCAAAAAGTTAAAGAATTATCTGGAGGACAAAGAAAAAGAGTTTCTCTTGCTTCTGCTTTAATCACTCCTTGTGAATTGTTAATACTAGACGAGCCTACAAACCACTTAGACAACGATACAATAGACTGGCTAGAAGAATATTTGAATAAATTTAAAGGTTCATTACTTATGATAACTCATGATAGATATTTCTTAGATAGAGTTACTAATAGAATAATAGAATTAGACAAAGGTAGCCTATTTAGCTATGATGGTAACTACTCTATTTTCTTAGAAAAAAAAGCTGAAAGACTTGATTTGGAGCAATCATCAGAACTAAAACGTCAAAATCTACTTAGAAAAGAACTTGCTTGGGTTAGACGTGGAGCACAAGCCCGTAGTACTAAACAAAAGGCAAGACTACAAAGATTTGATGAACTTGTTAATGCAGACAAAAATACAATTGATGAAAAATTAGATATATCTGTAGGCTCATCAAGACTTGGAAATAAAATCATAGAAATTCACAATATATCTAAAACATTTGATGATAAAAAAGTAATAGATAATTTGGAATATACTTTAGCTAGACATGACAGAATAGGTATTATAGGGAAAAATGGATTAGGCAAATCTACTCTAATTAACATACTTGACGGTAAAATCAAACCAGATAGTGGTGAGATTGAAGTAGGTGAAACAGTTAAAATAGGTTGCTTTTCTCAAGATGATTCACACATGCACCCTGATATGAGAGCCATTGATTATATAAAAGAAGAAAGTGACTACATTACAACTGCTGATGGAAGTAAAATCACAGCTTCTCAAATGTGTGAAAAATTCTTATTTGATGGAACTATACAGTATACTTATATTAGAAAGTTGTCTGGTGGCGAAAGAAGAAGATTACATCTTCTTAGAATTTTAATGTCTGCACCTAATGTACTTTTACTAGACGAACCGACAAATGACTTAGATATAGAAACTTTAAATCGTCTTGAGGACTACTTGGATGAATTCAAAGGTGTAGTTATAACTGTATCCCATGATAGATACTTCCTTGATAGAATTTGTAATAAAATATTTGCATATGAAGGTAGGGGCAAAATTCATATATATACAGGAAATTATAGTGATTATCTAGTATATAGAGAAAATGAAAAAATAGAATTTGAAGAATTTGCTCAAAGTATCCCAAAAGAAGAAAAACTTAAAAAAGAAAAACCTAAAAACGATAAAAAACTTAAATTCTCTTTTAATGAACAAAGAGAGTTTGACACTATTGATGATGATATCTCTAAATTAGAAGAAAAAATAGAAAAACTTGAAGGAGATACAAGTAAGTTTGCAACAAACTTTACAAAACTTCAAGAAATAATGAATGAAAAAGAAAAGTTAGAAAAAGAGTTAGAACATAAATATGAAAGATGGGAATATTTAAACAATCTAGCAGAAGAAATATCTAACCAGAAATAATGGTCCCTTCGTTCATAAAGTCAACGTCTAAGTCTTTACTTACTGGCAGACTTAGACTGTTGCTTATAATTTAGTTTGGAGGTTTAAATAATGAAAATAATCGCCCATAGAGGACTAAGTGGATTTTATCCAGAAAACACCATGCTAGCCTTTAAGAAATGCCTTAACTTAAACATATATGGCATTGAGCTTGATGTTCAAAAAACAAAAGACAATCATCTTGTAGTTATACACGATGAAAAAGTTGATAGAACATTTAATGGTACCGGTTATGTTAAAGATATGACTTTAAAAGAACTTCAATCTTTAAATTCTAATTTTAAAAATTATGAAAATAACAATGACTGCAAAATACCTACCCTAAAAGAGGTTCTTATATTATTTAAACCTACAAACTTTATAATAAACATAGAACTAAAAAATAATAAAATAAAATATAGAAACTTAGAAGAAAATGTGATTAGCTTAGTAAAGGACTTGAAAATGGAAAAAAGGGTAATTATATCTTCTTTTAGAATGAAAAGCCTTCATAGTGTAAAATCCCTTTGTCCTAAAATATCAAGGTCTTATTTGATAAGTGAAAGATTTTATAAATATAGACTTAAAAGTATGATCTTTTCAAAGGCTATAAAAAACAAATCTACTTATATAAGTAGTAGTTATTCTATTACAGACAAATATCTTACTAATAAATGCCACAGAAGAGATTTACAAATTCTTTGTTATACAGTAAACACTGTTGAAGAATACGAAAAACTATCAAAGCTTAAAGTAGATGGTATATTTACTGATTTTCCTAATATTATTTCTTCAATATACAAGCAAATTTAATCTTCATTTATAAAGTTACAATATAATTTTTTCTCAAAGTGTATATACACATGTATTGACATAGCTTCTCAGTAACTATAAAATAAGGTTATATTATACTGGGAGGTTTTTGGATGGAAAAAATATTAGATAATTACAAAGCATTAATAAATAATTTGGATAATTTATCTAAGGTTAATATTAATGACTATGATTTAAATAAAACTGGATTATTTATAGTAGATATGAATAATGGATTTGCCAAAGAAGGTGCCCTATCTTCTCCAAGGGTAGAAAAAATAATAAATCCTATAGCTGATTTTGGAAAATCAATATCTTCCAAAATAAATACAATTGTAGCCTTTACAGATACTCATAATGAATATGATATAGAACTAAAAAGTTACCCTCCTCATTGCTTAAGAGGAGATAAAGAAAGCGAAATTGTAAAGGAAATACTAGATATAAATAATTTAGAAATACTAGAAAAGAATTCTACCAATGGATTCTTTGTTATGAACATGGAAAAATACAAAAACATAGATAATTTTATAGTAGTAGGATGCTGTACTGATATTTGCGTCTATCAATTTACCATAACGTTAAAAACATATTTTAATCAAAATAACTTAGACAAAAAAATTATAGTTCCTATGAATTTGGTTGAAACTTACCATATAGATATGATTCATAGTGGTGATTTTTTAAACACTGTTTTCTTCAATAGTATGATGCAAAACGGAATTGATGTAGTTAAAAGTATTTCGATATAATTAAACTAAAAGGTGTTATTTCTTTTGGAAATAACACCTTTTTATTATAATTGCAAATTAGACTCTTATATTGTTTGTAAGTATCATCCCTAACAATACAAAGCCAAGGAAAATGTTTATAATTCCTAATGTACAGTCTTCTGATTCAGTATTTACTAATATTTCTTCAAATCCTGTATAAAATAATCCAGCTGTACAAAAACATGAAATAATTAAAATCGTTGGTATTCCTAAAATATAAATTTCATTAATACCTAAAAGTAACGCTAAAAATAATAATAAAGTTTCCTTTACTACTGTTAATATCATTTTCTATTCCTCCATTCCCCCCCCTTATACCCCTATTGTATTTCACCTCTTACAATAAATCCATAATATTTAAAATCTTACAGGAAAATACTCCATAAAAAAATACACTTCCATTGAAGTGTATTTTAATAATCATACTCTTTGCATTTTTCACAAATAGTTATTTTTAATTTTTTATTTTTAATACCTTTGTATGATAATAATAATTCATTTAGTTGAGCATCTACTAAATTTATAGAACCTTCACTAATTAAAGTTACCTTCTCACTTTCAATAATAATTTTCATATCATTTACTTCATTCTTTAAAAAAGTTGTTATTAGTACCTTACTTTCTAAATCTTTATTATATTTTTTATAAAAATCAGAGTTTTTGTCTATATCATAATCTATTTTTTCTTTTATTTCATTTATTGTATTTTGTGTATTGTTTGTAGGGTTAAATTTATTTAAATCATCAAAGCTTAAGCTATTAGGGTTTAAACCAAGATTTTTTATTTGTTGGTCCAATTCTGTTGGATCCACTCCATATCTTTCCATTAATCTATTTTGCATTTTCAAAAATTTTTCTTGAGATATATTATTTTCTCTCATATATTCATATATTTTAGATGTAAATTGAGACATAGTCATACTTCCATCTGCCACAGAGAAATATAAATCATACATATAATTTTCAAATTTATCCACATCACTGTCTTTCACTTTATTTTTTAGTTCATTAAAATCAATTATTCTATCATCAGACATGTTAATTCCTCCTGCCAAAATTGTACTTAATATGAATTATACCACATTTATTTAAATATACATAATATAAAAAGGAATGTGGTGATTATTTTGTCATTTCGTCTATTTCTTGTTTGTGCTATTTTATTAGCATTGGCTACACCTCAAAATAAATCATCTTAAGGATAGTTTACTATCCTTAATTTATACTTTTTATTATTTTTATTTTTTTTTCATAAGAGTTAAGGTAACAATTCATATTTAAAGGTATGGTAACCATAGGCATACAGTGACCAGACTTTAAATTGCATATGGTTGGCTTTTTATTTTTTATAGCAATTTCCTTAAGTATATTTAAAATTCCTTCGTCATTTTGAAATGCTTTTTTACAATTTGTAAATTCTCCAAATATTATTCCTTTACAATCATTAAATTTTCCTGCCATTTGCATATGATTTAACATTTTATCAACTTTATAAGTATATTCTCCTATTTCCTCTATAAATAATATTTTATTTTTAGTGTCTATTTCATATTTAGTTCCTAGTGTTGATACAATCACGGATAAATTTCCTCCTATTATTATACCTTCACAAATACCATCATATAAGGATACTAAGTTTTCAGTAGATGGATTTTCAATTATTAATTCTTCTTTAAAATTTAAAGCTTTTATTAGTGAACTATAAGTAAATTCATCCCATTTTTTTATACTTGCTGCCATAATTCCGTGATAAGTTGCTAAGTTAGATAGCTGATTTATAGATATATGAAGAGCTGTAACATCAGAAAAACCTATAAATACCTTAGGGTTATCTCTAATTATAGTAAAGTCTATTAAATCGAGAATCCTGGCACACCCATACCCTCCTCTAACACAAATAATAGCGTCTATATTTTTATCTAAAAACATTCTTTCTAAATCTAAAGCCCTATCTTTGTCTTTGCCGCTTAAATATCCTTTGTATGATAAGTAACAACTCTTTCCTATTTTAACTTCATAACCCAATCTATTTAATTCATATTTTATTTCTTCTATTTTTATATCTCTTAAAGGTCCTGCTGGTGCAATTAGGCCTATTGTATCTTTTTTTTCCAAAGGCTTTGGATACTTCATATTATCCCCCATTCCATAATATTTTACTTATTCATTAGCATTTTATACTAATTTCAATCGTAATATTACTATAAGTAAGTTTATAAATATTTATAGTTATATATTATTAAAATTTTTATAGGAGTTGATTAATATAAAAAAAGAAAAAATAATACTGAAATTTACTCTACTTTCTTTTATTATTTATATGATTATCATGCTAATTTTCGAAGCAATTATATATACAATAGCAGGAATAGGTTTTTTATCTTTTTTAGGATTTACATATGATTCATATAAAAGCGTTATAATCTTTCTAATAATTTGCTATATTATGCTTATCCCTGCCGATTATTATACTTCCATTCTAATCGGTTTATTTAAAGCTAAAAGCAATATTTCTAGGTTTCAACAAAGAGCCATAGATTTTATTTTATATACTTCTTTTTCCTGTTTAGTAGTTGGAGTTGTAGATTTTTTTATAGAAGGAATAAGTATAAGTCCTGCTAATCAAATTCTCTTTGTTTTACTTTACTACCTACTAGAAATATATTCTGATGTTTTACTTTTAAGCAAATAAAAAGTCTATCAAAAGATAGACTTTTTATTTGCTTAAAATAGTAATTTTTCAATTTTCTTAGTCATCTCACAAGATTCACTCCAAAATTGATCTATATCTACTACTGTTTCACTTACATTTGCAAACTCACATGCAAACCCTGTAACATGACTATTTATAGTTGAAATAACGCTAGATTCCAAATCATCAAGATTTCTATTTTCTATTTGATTCATAAAATCCTTTATTAATTGTTCTTCAAAATTATCTTTATCAAGTTTGATTACTACTTCTTCCTCATTAATAAATTTTTTAATAATAATAGTGTTGTCTTGCAAATCTGCATAAACTTCTCCATGAGTAAACATGAGTGTAAAGTTTCTATTTTCTTTTTTTGTAAATGCACTAATATTAAGTGTTGCTGTAATATTATTTTTAAATTTAAGTATGCTTATTATATTATCAGAAACATTATTATCACAAGAATATACACATTGCCCATATTGGCCCTCTTTTAGTATATTATTTATGTTTTCTTTAGTTGGATTTATATGTAGTGCATGATTCATTTCATCTTCAGATATGTAAATTTTTTGAGCACAATAAGGACATTCTTTTTCTTTACTACATCTTATACATAACTCACTCATATCCAGTTGTAAATTTTCCCTCATAAAATGATTCAGTTTACCAAAGGATGAAATCTTATCACATTGTGAATTTGTTAAAAATTCAAGTATGTCTAAATCATAGCAACTATTTGTCAAAATAAGTGGAGCCGTATCATTATCTAATCTCCAATTCCCTCTTACAAAATTATGTACAAATTTTCTATATCCTATATAAGAATTATAATTAATATTAATTAAATTCCCCATCTCTTTGCTTAATATTATTTGTCTAATCTTTAAGAATAAATTTGAATATCTAAAAGGCATTGCAGCCATAAAAACTTTATCTTTGTTTTTTTCACATAAATCTTTTAAATGAACTAATTTATCTAGGTTATTGGCAACAGGGCTTTCAACTAACACATCATAACCTTTTTTTAAAGCAGAAGCAGCTATATAAAAATGAGTATTATCATTACTACAAACGATAACTGCATCTGCCATTTTTTCTTTTTTTAAAAAAACATCTATATTTTCAAAGACTTTATCCTCAGATAAATTAAATATTTCCTTAAACTTTTCTCTTCTTCCTATTTTACTTTCTACAACCGCTACAACTTCACATATATCATTATTATTTTTTATAAATTCACCATAAGTGTATCTACCCCTTACACCTGCTCCAATTATAGCTAATTTAACTTTATTCATCAAACAATCCCCTTTATTAGAAAAATAAATTACTTCTATAAATAATTATAATATACATTTTTCATATTTAGATTATTTTCTTAACTTATCTTGTCTTTTATTATATAAAAACATATATAATGCTGCAGCAAATATTATAAAGTAACCTACAATACTAAGACTATCTGGATATACACCAAATAAGAATATACTTAAAATAGCTGAAAATATTATATTACTATAATCAAATATAGAAATTTCTTTAGCTGGGGCATATTTGTATGCTAAGGTAACTCCAAATTGACCAAGACTGGCAAATACCCCTGCTAATATTAAATAAATAAACTGCACAGGTGTCATTGGCTCATAAACCATTAGAAACATTGGTAAGACTGTAATTAATGAAAACGTGGAAAAGAAAAATACAATAGTATAATACTCTTCTTTATTTCCTAACATTCTTACAAAAGTATATGCAAGAGCAGCAAATACTGCACTTAAAAACCCTATCATGTATGGCACAACTCTAACATCAAAAGTAGGTTTTATTATAAATAATGCACCAATAAATGCAACAATAATAGCTAATATTTGCTTTGAATTAATTTTTTCCTTAAGTATTAAAGCGCAAAATATTACTACTAAAAATGGACTTATTTTATTTAACATATTTGCATCTGATAATACTAGTTTGTCTATAGCATAATAATTAAAAATAACTCCAATTGTTCCAAATATAGAACGATAGATTAATATTTTTCTATTTTCTTTTTTTCCTGTAAAGCTTCCTCTATGTTTTATTATTAAAAATAATGCAATTATTGCAGCTACCAAATTTCTAAAAAATACTTTTTGCATATTAGGTAAGTCACCTGATAATTTTATAAAAGCCGACATCACTGCAAATCCAAAGGCAGATAAAATAATAAAGAATATGCCTTTTAATCTGTTTGATTTTGTTATTTCACTCATTTTTTCTCCTTTTATTTATTAATTTTTTCTAAAATTACACTAATCTATTTTATATGTGCAAAATACAATAGTCAAATTTTTTATACCCATTTCATTACATTTATATTTATACATATTTATATTTTTTATGATAGCGTATTGCATATTTCTAAATTATCTATACAATATTAATAGTGATATTATTTTATATTTTACAATTTTAAAATAGAAGGTGAATAAATGAAAGAAAAATATACCGTTCCTATATATCAAAAAATAGCATTAGATTTAGCAAATAAGATACATACTGGGGACATAAAAGAAGGTAGTACTCTTTATGGTCGTTCTATACTTGCAGGGAAATACAATGTCTCTCCAGAGACAATAAGGAGAGCCATAAAACTACTAGAAGATATCGACATAGTTGAGAGTATAAAAGGTAAGGGTGTAATAGTATTGTCTTCTAATAATGCATTATCTTTTATAAAAAAATATGAAGACATTACAAATATATCTTCTTATAAAAGTAATTTATATAGATTACTAGAAGATAAATCAAGAATTGATAGCGATATAATTCTTACATTAAACAAAATTTTAGATTATTCTGATAGATTAGAAGTTATTAATCCTCTAGTTCCTATACAATTCACTGTAGAAGCTCACTGCAAATTTATTGGGAAAACAGCAGCAGAAACTAAATTTTGGCAAAATACTGGGGCTACTATTGTTGCAATAAAAAGAGGAGATGAATTAATTATTTCTCCAGGACCTTATATAGTATTTATGGAAAAAGATATATTATTAGTTGTTGGCGATAGATATATTTATAACTCAGTGCCAACTTTCTTATACGATTAAATTTTTACTTGAAAATTTACTATTAACAAAGGCATATGAAGCCTGTCATCTTCATATGCCTTATTATTATTCTTCGTCTTCTCTGGCCCAATCAAGTGCTCTAGATACAGATTTTTTCCACCCCTTGTAAAGTTTTTTTCTTTTCTCATCTTCCATAGAAGGTGTAAAGTGCTTATCTGACTTGCAATTGTTTTTTATGTTACTAAGGTTATCATAAAAACCTACTGCTAATCCTGCTAAATATGCTGCACCAAGTGCAGTTGTCTCTACAATTTTAGGCCTATCTATATTTACATTTAAAATATCCGATTGAAACTGCATTAAGAAATTATTTTTACTAGCACCACCATCAACTCTTAAATCTTTTAATAATATATTAGAGTCTTCTTCCATGGCAGCAAGCACATCCTTAGTTTGATAAGCTATAGATTCCAAAGTTGCTCTAATTATATGTTCCTTTTTAGCACCTCTACTAAGACCTAGTATAGTTCCCCTGGCATACATATCCCAGTATGGTGCCCCAAGACCAGTAAAGGCTGGAACCACATATACACCATTTGTATCCTCTACTTTATTTGCATAATCTTCGCTATCAGAAGCATTTTTCAACATACGAAGTTCATCTCTAAGCCATTGAATAGATGCACCACCCATAAATATACTTCCTTCTAATGCGTAAGTTACACTCTCTCCTATTCCCCAGGCAATTGTAGTTAATAATCCATTTTTTGATTTGACTAATTTGTTTCCTGTATTCATTAATAAGAAACATCCTGTACCATAAGTATTTTTAGCACTACCTTCTTCAAAACAAGTTTGCCCAAATAATGCAGCTTGTTGATCTCCTGCACAACCTGCAATAGGCACTTCTTCACCAAATATATGCATATCTGTATTGCCATATATGTAACTAGATGGTTTAACTTTAGGAAGCATGTTTAATGGAATATTAAGCTCTTTTAGTATGTCTTCATCCCATTTTAATTCATTTATGTTGAACATCATAGTTCTAGAAGCATTGGAATAATCTGTAACATGAACTTTTTTATTTGTTAATTTCCATATTAACCAAGTATCCACCGTTCCAAATAAAAGTTCTCCTCTTTCTGCTTTTTCTCTAGCACCTTTCACATTGTCTAATATCCATTTTACTTTTGTTGCAGAAAAGTACGCATCGATTATAAGCCCCGTCTTATCCCTTATCACCTGTTCTAAATTCTTTTCCTTTAATTCATCACAAATCTTTGATGTTCTTCTACATTGCCATACAATGGCGTTATAAATAGGTTTTCCTGTATTTTTATCCCATACTATTGTAGTTTCTCTTTGATTTGTTATTCCTATAGCAGCTATTTCTTTTGGGTCTATTGATGCAGTTTCCACAACTTCTCTCATAACACCACTTTGACAACCCCAAATTTCCATGGGATCATGTTCTACCCATCCTGACTGCGGGAATATTTGACTAAACTCTTTTTGTGACACAGATACTATTTCACCTTGTTTATTAAAAATTACCGCTCTAGAGCTTGTCGTTCCTTGGTCTAGGGCAATTACGTATTTTTTTTCCATCAATCTTCCTCCAATTTTAAAAATGAAACCTTATATTAAAATCATATTATTTTTCTATATATTTTAATTATATATTTTCATAATTAGTTTGTAAAAGAATTTTCTATTTTAACACTTATTAATATTTACTTTAATTTATTTAAATAATAGTCCACAATTTTCACACTAAAAAAAGACCCCCGTAGGGGTCTTAAAAGCATTCTGACAAATATATTATAATATAGTTATGTTAGCTGCTTGAAGACCTTTAGCACCTTCAACTATATCAAAGCTTACTTTTTGACCTTCTTCTAATGATTTGAATCCATCACCTTGTATAGCTGTGAAATGAGCGAATACATCATCTCCACCTTCTACAGATATAAATCCGAATCCTTTTTCGTTGTTAAACCATTTTACTGTTCCGTTATTCATTTTGGAATCTCCTATAAACCTACATCAAGCTTTTCTTGACTTACTGTGTATTTCTACAATATTTATTATAACATTATTTTTTAAAAATAGCTACCTTTTTATTTTTGTGATTTTAATTTTTCCTATATCATTTATATAACTATTTACATAACTATTTATAGCATTTTCATCATACTATATATCATTATTATATTGAATATTAGCAATGACGGAACTCCATATACAAATTTATTGTGTTTAGTCTTGTGATGAAACTTATACATTCCTATTAGCATCCCTAGACTTCCTCCTAAAACGCATATAAAAAGCAAGTTCTTTTCTGGTATTCTGTAAGCTTTTTTTATAGCTTTTTTCTTATCTATATTCATTATAAAAAATCCAATTACATTTATTATTATTAAGTAATATATCAATTTACTTCTCCTAACTAACTTCCTCAATTTTTATACCTTTTATTATACTGTCTATTATGTTAGCGTTATTGTTGTAATTTTCCATATTCGTTTCTAAATGAATGCGAAAATCCCACTGCTCTGTTGATATTAATACATCTTCATTGAAAACTTCTTTTTCATCTGTTTTAGTTTTATATGTGGCTTTAAAAGCTGGATAAGATAACTTCTTGCTAATTTCATCATCTACGCTTTTATCCTTTTGTTTTAAGTCATATATATCCTTATTTTCTATGTATACTGGAAATTCTGAGTAGTCTTTATGCTTCATTCTTTCCAAAGTAAATTTGATATTTTCATATTTATAGCTTTGTTTATAATATCCGTCATCTTTATTTTCTTCGTCTATAAATTCACTCTCTGTAAAATATTTACTGTCACTTATCATTATTAAATTTACAGATGGTGTATTTTTACCTTCGTCAACAACTTCTTTTTTACTTTCTTTGTTGTTACATCCTACGCTAAATAATAAACATAGTGACATAATTAAAACACTTAATCTTTTCAATTTAATTCCTCCTTTTAATCTGTACTCCATATAAGAGTAGCTATAGTAGAGTTTATCTCTTCTTCTACACATCCATTATGACTTATATCTTTTAAAAATTGTTTTATTTTACTTTCCTCATCATCATTAATTTTTCTAATTGTTTTTATTTTTTTTATGTATGTATTATAGGCTTTTTCTAATGGCTCCTTATAAATCCAATTTTTATATTCATAATTTATTTTAGGCATATATCCTTGTAAAAATAACATATTTATAGCATATAAAAAGTTTAAATTTTGTTCATCATCTGAAACATTTACAATTTTCCTTAGTTTATCATAAACAGTATCATTTCTTTTTATATTAACCCTCAGTGCACAATATTTCTTACTAGCTTCATTCATTTTTTCAAGAGTAAATGCACTTTGTATGGCAGGTGTCATGGATGCAAAAACAAAATCAAACTTTTTATATAAATTTGATTTTTTTATATTTAATTCATGCCAATCATCACAAATAAAAGAAGCATTATTAATATTAAACTTCCTTTTATTCTCATTAGCATAATATATCATTTTAGGTGATAAGTCTACTCCATATATATGGCTGCACTCCTTAGATAGTGAAAGAGTATATTTCCCTCCTCCACACCCTACATCTAGTACTTTAAAGTTATTTTTTATTAAATTCTCATCTTTTAAAAATTTTATAAATTCATCATTTTCCCTAGTTAAAATCTTATAATTTCCAAAATGATCTGCCTTTTCATCCCATAAATTTATATTAGCTTCTTTATCCTGATTCTTCAGTCCCCACTTCAACCTTATTTCGTTTATGTCCATTTATTATCCCCCCTAAAATTTCACCTATTTATATTGTAACAATTTATTTTTAAAAATCATAAAATACTTTATATAAATTTAAATATAAGGGGGTTGAATATGGATTTCCCAATAATAAATAATGAGATGATTAAAGTTTTTTCCTCTTATCGACCTAATTACCCTACGGCTATTGCAAAAATTCAAGGTGATGCAAATAATCCATCCTTAAAAGGTGAGGTACTTTTTTATCAATTAGACCAAGGCGTCTATATTAAAGCATATATTATAGGAATACCTAACACTGATTCTAAGGGTGAACCTAAAAAATTTCACGGTTTCCATATACATGAAGTAGGAGATTGTAGTCTTGGAACAGCTCAAAATCCTTTCCCATCTACAGGGGGGCATTTTAATCCTGGTGATAGTGAGCATCCTTTTCATGCCGGTGATTTGCCTCCAATTTTATCCGCTAATGGAATTGGTATTTTGTCCGTTTTTACAAATAACTTTCGTGTAATAGATATTTTAGAAAGATCTATTGTTCTTCATGAAAACCGTGATGATTTTACATCCCAACCATCTGGTATGTCTGGAAATAAAATTGCTTGCGGTAAAATATTACCTTATCATTATTAAATGATTTTTAGAGTATTATTAAATAATTTTAATAATACTCTTTTATTTTCACAAACTTGACATTGATCAGCAATCTAACTATTATTTACTTAGTATATTTTATTATTTATCTAATTTTTTTAAGTAATACATAAGGAGGACTTATGATTGAAAAGTATGATTTTAAAAAAGAATATAAAAACTTGTATTCATCAAGACAAAAACCAATATTAATAGATGTTCCACCTTTAAATTATATTATGATAGATGGTATAGGAAAACCAACGGGAGAAAACTACCAAAACGCTATGCAAATTTTATACGCCCTTACTTATACTATTAAAATGAGTAAAAAAGGAGATAAACATATTAAGGGCTATTATGAATATGTAATTCCTCCTTTAGAAGGTTTGTGGTATTTAGACAATGGTAAACTTGACTTTAATGTAAGCAAAGACAAATGGTTATGGACTTCTATGATTGCCCAACCCGACTTTGTAAATGAAGATATTTTTAATTGGGCTTTAGATGAATGTAAGAATAAAAAACCCAATTTGGATTTTTCAAAGGCTAGATTTGAAACTTTTCCTGAAGGTTTATGTGTACAGTCTATCCATATTGGCTCATATGATGATGAGCTTAGAACTATTGCTAAAATCGAAAAATATATGGATGAAAATAAGTTAACAAACGTTACAAGTAATATTAGGAAGCACCACGAAATTTATTTATCTGATCCTAGAAGAACTTCACCTGAAAAATTAAGAACTATTCTTAGATTTCCTGTAGAGAAAACTTCATTTTAAAAAAAGGGCTGTGTTATAACAATATTTAATTGTTTATTACACAACCCTTTTAATTATTTATTATTTACCTATAAACATTTGTGTCCAATATAAAGTTCCATTTGAACTTTTTGCTACTCCTACACCTATATCTGTAAAGTTTGGATTTAATATATTTTCTCTATGTCCTTGAGAATTCATCCAAGCATTTACAACCTCTGCTGGAGTTTTTTGTCCCATAGCTATATTCTCTCCTGCTGCCTTATAGCTTATGTTAAATTGCTTCATCATGTCAAATGGTGAACCATAAGTTGGAGAAGTATGGCTAAAGTAATTTTTATTTATCATATCTTGTGATTTTAATGTTGCCACATTAGATAATTGACTATTGAAAGATAGTTCACTTAAACCTCTTTTACTTCTTTCCACGTTAACAAGTCTAGTTACTTCTTTTTGGAAGCTTGAAAAAGATCCTGTTGTACTTTCATTATTATTTGATGTATTATTGTCAGTACTTGGCTTTTCAACTACATTGTCATTTTTATCATTTGTGTTGTTATTATTGTTTCCTGTGTTTGCATTGTTATTGCCTTGGTTATTACTATTTCCTGCATTAGTATTGTTATTATTTTGGTTACTATTATTTCCTGCATTAGTATTGTTGTTATTTTGGTTATTATTATTTCCTGTATTAGCGTTATTATTACCTTGGTTATTATTATTATTTCCTGTTGAAGTATCTTCCTTATGTGATGGTTTATTACTTACCACTAGAGGTATTTTATATTTTTTACCATTTATGTTAAGGTATACTGCTCCTTTTGTTTTATGAGTATCAATTGTTTTTTTACATAGAGCACTTGATGATACTATGCTAGAACCTGCTATTACAGTAACTAATCCAGCTGTCAATAATGTTTTAAATTTTTTATTCATACAATCCACCGTCCTGTTTTCTAAATTTGTAACTTTTTTGTAACCTTATGTGTACAGGTTACCCCTGTGATTAGTATTCTAGCATCATTTCATTAGATTTTTAACTGTTATTTAATGTAAATTTATTATTTTGCCCCTAAATTTGTTGAAATATACATGTTTTTTCACAAAAAAATACAACATAATTTTCACTATGTTGTAACTTTTACGTTTTATTTTGTAACCTTTTTGTTAATTATCAAAGTCTACATGATATGTCTTTCCATCTGCTTTTATATCTAAATAAGATAAATTAAATTGTTCTTCCATTACATCTATTTTGTACTCATATATTACATCATCTTCTTTTTTACTCATAAATATGTAACTACCTTCTTCTTTATCTTCTATTTCATCACATATTTCATCATAAATTTCTTCCCCACTTATTGTTCCTTTATATCCTGATGCATATATTTTATCTTCTATCATTTTATATAATTCTTCCATTTGATGACACTCCTTAATATTAATTTTTAATCATAATTATATATTATACACAAATATAAAATAATTAAAATATTTTCTTTAATTCCCATTTTACAAATAAATAGTCCTAATTATTTATTTGTAAAATATAACTAAAATCCAAATTATCATTAGATTCATGAGCTATTGTTTTTGCTGTACCCTTATTAACTTTCCCAATGATAGTACAGCATTTGTTCAATTTTTCTTCATTTTCTGGATCTAACCCATTAGTAATTTCCTTCACTTCTATCAAACAATAAACCTGTAGATATTTTTGCTACGCATAAGGTTCCACAAATGCATCCACGCCCTCCTAAGCCTCCAAAAAGCCCTGAAGCAACTCTAATCCACATTCATATCAAAATCACTTACAATTGCTTTTAATGCAGATTCTTAAGATGATGATTTTTTATTTTCAAAGTAGTTTTGTCGCTCTTTCCAAATTGAATTTAAATCAATTTTTTTCATAACAAATACCCTTTATTTTTTCATAATAAATTTACATTAAATTCTAATTACTTATTTATAATTAATGTAAAGATAATCTTAGTGATATGTATTTTAATATCTCTGATGATGATGAAAAATTTTTCGTCATCATCTCCCCTTTTTTACCTACATAAAATAGTTATATATAAGTTAATACTATCATAGTTACATCAATTAGTTTTCAAATCATTTTTAATTCAATATAATTATTATTATTTTAAAAAATCTTTTCCCATCTCATTTATTTTCTTTTTATACTTTTTATGTTAAAATAGTTATTATATTTTGATAATCTTGAATATAAATTTTAATAGATATTTTGTTAATACTATAAATATAATATTTGTTTCAAGTATCAAAGATAAATAGATTAAATTCTATTAAGGAAACAGGAGGATTGAAATGAGCATAAGACAAAAATTTGCCGAATCATTTGCAAGATCTAAGACGATGACCGGCCCAGAAAAAAGAGCCAACGAAATAATGGGGAAAATCCTTTTAAAAAAAGCTATACTTCCAATAGTTGCTATGGTTGTAGTTATTATAGCATTTGCTGCACTAAGAATTAATGGTTGGTATGCTTTTGCAATAAACATAGCAATAGCAATTGGTACTTTCTTCTATATGAGAAATGCTAGTAAAAAGTATCAAGCTTTTAAACCTTATGTTGGTAACTTAATAAAAGTTGAGAAAAAAGGTAAAAAAGAATATGTTGCAATCATAAAACAAGGTAAAATGCCTGTTAAATTACAAATAGCCTATGGTGGAGAAGATTTAGAGAACATTAAGAAAAATCAACTTGTACAAATAAGCTACAATCCAGATTACAAAATAGCTATATTAGTTACAAAGCAATAATATTAATTAATAATTAATACATATAAAAAACTTCTACTATTTTTAGTAGAAGTTTTTTATTATTTGTTTAATCTTTATTAAGCACATAGTCTCTGTAGATTTTAAGCGCTTTTGCAAGCTGATCTGGACAAGATGTATTTTTATTTCTACAAGGTATATATTCAAGTTGATCAATTATCTCATCAATATGTCTTCCCTCAACAAAATGTTTTAAAGCTATTAATGAACCATCGCATCCTCCATCAAATACTACATCTAATAAAATATCATCTTTTATATTTAATAAAATAGATTTTGAACAAACACCATGAGTATAATATCTATACATTTTCTTCACCCCCATAATAATTTATGATAAAAAAAATGCTATAATGATATTATAATTATTTATCTTAATAAAATTTAATGTTTAAGAAGCAAAATTGAGGTAAATAGTAATAGTAGAATATTACTCATGTGAAAGGAGTATAAATTTGAAAAAAGAATATTATTTAGAAATGGGTTTTAGAGGCCTAACTCTTATTTTCTGGCCCATAATAATATATAAATGGATTTTCATTCCAAATATTTATGTGGAGAAAAATTCTCTTTTAATCTTTACTATTTTGGCTATAATATACATAATAAATATTGGAATTTTACAAATAAAATATAAACTTTTAGATAATATAATAATATACTATAGAATTTCCACATTAGTAGCTTTTATATTAACATTAGCATCATTTTTGCTATATCCTACTAATATAACATTAATGTGGTTGAAATTATTATCTATTTTTATCTACTTCTATATTTCTTTTAAAAATGTTTATAATCACAAAATAGAAGAATGTGTAGTAGGTATGATTAGTTCAGTATTATTGTTAGTCATAAGCATATGCTATTAATTACCATACATTAATATAAGGAAATATTAGACATAGTATATATTTTTTGGTATTATTTATACTGAAAGCTATTATAAAATTTTAAGGGTATAAAGGAGTAACTAATAATATGGAAAAGAAAATATTAGCTAAAGTTGGAGAAAAAGAAATATCTAACTTAGACGTTCAAAGTGCAATCCAAGGACTAGATCCTTACCAAGCACAACAATTTCAAACTGAAGAAGGTCAAAAATATGTATTAGATGATTTAATAAATCAAGAATTATTATACATATATGCAAAAGACAACAAAATAGACCAAGATGAAGAATTCAGAAATGAAATGAAAAGAGTAGAAGAAAATGTATTAAAACAATACGTTATAAACAAAATATTAACTAGCGTTAAATTAACTGAAGAAGAAAAAAGAGCTTTCTTTGAAGCTCAAAAGCAAAACTTCTCTAAACCAGAAACTGCTTCAGCTAAGCATATATTAGTTGATAGCGAAGAAAAAGCTAATGATATATTAGGTAAAATAAATACTGGTGAAGTATCATTCGAAGATGCTGCTAAAGAGCATTCTTCTTGCCCATCAAAAGATGCTGGTGGAGATTTAGGTTCTTTTGGAAGAGGACAAATGGTTCCAGAATTTGAGGAAGCTGTATTCAATATGAATAAAGGTGAAGTAAGTGGACCTGTTAAAACTCAATTCGGATATCACTTAATCAAATTAGAAGATAGAAAAGAAAGTATTCTTCCTGAATATGATGAAGTTGCTGAAGAAGTAGGAAAAACTTTATTATACCAAAAACAAGGTGAAGTTTATCAACAAAAACTAAATGAAGTTAAGTCTTCATTACCTAATGCAGTTGAATATATGAATAAATAATTAATAAAACAGCTCTTAGATCATCTAAGAGCTGTTTTTAATTATATAAATATTCCATTACTTTTATATTTTTTAGTTATTAAGTTAAAATTAACTTCTGTCACACCTTTAATTTTGTAAACTTCCTCAAATATAAAATTGTTTAGTTCTTGAAAATCTTTCACATATCCATGAACATGCAATTCGTTCTTCCCCGTTGTAGCACATACTGATTCTATTTGTGGATGCTTGCAAAGTTCATTTGCAACAAAATCAATTTCACTTGGTGTTGCAGATATTTGTAAAAATACAGCTGTATTAAGTCCTACTTTAGGTGAGTTAACCTGTACTGTAAATTTTTCAATTATTCCCTCTTCTGTCATTTTCATAACTCGCTCTCTTACAGCCATACGAGATAGATGTACTTCTCTTGCTATTTCTGCGTAAGAAATTCTACAATCGTTTGCCAATAGCCTTAATATGTCCATGTCAATCTTATTTAGCTTCAGGCCAATTTTATTAAAGTTCAAAGTATCTTCTTTCATAAAATCAACACCCCCCCTTAAAGTCAATTATATCATCATAAAATAAGGGTGTATACACAATTTACCATTATATGCTATTTTTTGTATATTATTTCAAATTCTTTTTTGCTTTTGTATGTAAAAACCTTTATTAATTTATCTAAATAAAATTCTTATTATCTCCTAAATAAAAGATTTCTTTGTTTCCTTACTATTCTAAGGGCTAGTTTAACAATTTCATTTAAAATAAGTACCATGGAAGACAATAAAATTATTTTACACCACATAAGTACACTTAATGGAACTGAACTAAAAAATTCTCTAAATATTTGTGTAAATAATATCTGAGCTACTGCTGTAAGAAAAATCACTTCAAGAGCTAATTTATTTTCAAAAAAATTTGGTATTGTACTATTTAGTCCAAATTCTCTACAGTTTAGCGCATTAAACAATGCACTAAATGCAAATAAAGAAAATATAACCGTTCCTTGTTCAGTTGGTGTAGCATTTAGTATGTTAAAGTACTCTTGTAATTGAACTATAGATACTATAAGCAATGCATTAATAAATATATTAATACACATACTCCTTGCTATAATACCAGCATTTCTTCTTATTGGCTTTCTTTTAAGAACATAATCTCTTACAGGCTCTAATCCTAAAGCTAGCGCTGGAGGGCCATCCATAATTATATTCACCCATAATAATTGTATTGTCGTAAAAGGCATTTCTTGTCCTAAAACTTGTGATATTATAGCTGTAACAAAGGCAACTATATTTACTGTAAGTTGGAACTGTATAAATCTTTGGAAGTTTTCATATATTCCTCTTCCCCATTTTATCCCATCAACTATAGTACTAAAACTATCATCTATTAAAATTATATCCGATGCGTTTTTTGAAACTTCAGTTCCTGATATTCCCATTGCAATTCCTACATCTGCTTTACTTAATGCTGGTGCATCATTTATTCCATCCCCTGTAACAGCTACAACCTCCATATTCTTTTGTAATGCTTGTACAACTCTCATCTTTGTGTCAGGTTTTGAACGAGCAACTATAGATATTTCATTAATTTCTTTTCTTAATTCTTCATCTGACAATATATCAATATATGTAGCTTCAACAGCTTTTTTATTTCCATCTAATAATCCTATTTCCTTTCCTATGGCTATCGCTGTATTAATATTATCACCTGTAAGCATTTTAACTGTAACACCTGCATTATAAGCTGTTTCAATAGATTCTTTTACTCCTTCTCTCAAAGGATCTACAATTCCCACAAATCCACTAAATATTAAATCACTGTCATTTTCATATAACTCTGTATATTCACTAAGATATTGTATTTCTTCAAATGTTGCAGCAACTTCCATAGAGGCTCTATCTATATTTTTATAAGCGAACCCTAAAGTTCTCATTGATTTATTTTGAAGTTTTTTAATTTCACTTAATAAATGTTTTTTCATTTGAGGTGTCATTGTCACAATATCTTTTCCTTTTTGCAAATAATCACATTTTTTTATTAAAACTTCTGGAGCCCCTTTACTTAAAAATATTCCCTTATTTTCTATATCAATTAAAGAAGACATTCTTTTTTTCTCTGAGCTAAAAGGCACTTGAGATAATAAATTAGTATTTTTTCTAAAACTCTTATAGTCTTTGTCAATATGATATAAAAGCAGAGCACATTCTGTTGCACTTCCTATATACTGGTAAGACTCATCCACTTTTTCTATATCAGCTGTTGAATTTACTATACAGTTTTCTTCAAAATAACTATAACTCCTATCTCCTTTGTTACTTATATACTTTCCATCAATATAGGCAACATCCACAACCATCTTATTTTTAGTTAAAGTTCCCGTTTTATCTGAACAAATTACAGATACACACCCAATAGTTTCACATGCTTCCTTTTTAGTTACGAGTGCATTTATTTTAGCCATCTTTTGCATAGTAATAGCTAGAGTAATATTAACCATAGTTGGTAAGCCTTCTGGAACAGTAGCTACAATCAAGGCTATGCACACCATATATATGTCCTTAGCAGGCTCTAATGATTGTACAAATGGAATAATTCCTGAACTATTTAAACTTATTTGTCCATTTATACTCATTTTCGTAATCATATATATACATAATAAAAATGATATAACACCTGAAATAACTGCTATATTAGCTCCTAATTTACCAAGTTTTATTTGAAGTGGAGTTTGTACGCTATCATCACTTATATTTTGAGCTATCTTACCCATCTCAGTCTTATCACCAGTGGCAGTTACAAGCATTGTACCTCTTCCATAAGCTACAAATGTTCCTCCAAACACCATGTTTATTTGTTTTGCTGGTATTGTTTCTTGTTCTATTATTTCAGTTTTTCCATAAACAACTTCCATTTCTACTATTTCATCTGCACTCTTAGCAACATCTGCCGATTCTCCTGTAAGCATGTCCTCTCTTAACTTTAAATTTATAGACTCTACTAACCTTCCATCTGCTGGTATCATATTCCCACTTTCTATATAAACTATATCTCCAGGTACTAATTCTTTCTTAGAAACCTGATGAATATTTCCTTCTCTTAATACTTTTACTTCTATATTTTCAGTTAATTTAGATAGAGCTTCAGCTGCTTTTTTTGATTTACTTTCCGTTACAGCTCCTATAGATAACCCTAATAAGACTGCTATAAAAATCCCAATGGCATCATGTATTTCTCCTATAAATGCACTTATTACAGCTGCTGTTAGCAAAATAAGTATCATAGGTTCCATAACACTCTCACTTATAACTTCATGCAAAGGCTTTCTTTCTTTAGCTTTGAACTCATTATAACCATAAGTCTTTCGTCTTAATTCTACGTCATTACTATTTAATCCAATTTCTTTGCTTACCTTTAAATATTTTAAGCTTTCATTAGTTGATTTATTATAGTATCTCATATTTTTATCCCCCTAGTTACTCTCACTCAAACTTGTATAAATATATGTATCTTTGCATTTAGATATTCTAGTAACTAAGTTAAAAAATTTTAATTTATATTCAAATAAAAAAATAGATAAATCCCATTAGAATTTATCTATTTTCTAAAACTATTTTTATATTTTTACAGTTTTATGTATTTTATCGTAACAATATTCAATAATCTCTTTTCGTTTTATTATTCCAATAAAAGTCTCATGGTCATCAATTACCGGAACAAAATTTTGATTCCTAGCCTTTGATATTAGGTCCTCAATATTTGCTTCCACACATACCGGCGTATTGTCCTTTCTTCTTTTTATTGTACTAATTGGCATATCTTCCAATGCTTTAAAATCAAGTGTCTTCTCTTGAAAATTATCTTTTAGTGTCCACAACAAGTCGCCTTCTGTTATAGTTCCTACATATTTCCCTTCACGAGTCAATATAGGTATAGATGAATATTTATGATACTCCATCTTTTCTAGAGTTTGTCTCAATGTATAGTCTTCATAAATAAAAGCCACTTCACTTTTTGGTGTTAAGAAAAACAATATATTCATTAACATTACACCTCCAAAATTAACTAGCTAATTATAAAAGTATTTCCCTTAATATTAATTTTATCATATTTGCCTCATAATTAAAATTTATATTTTGAATTTCAATTTAAAGGGTATAAATATACTACTAACTTTTTTGGAGGAAAAAAATGAATTATCAATTAGAATTAAGGAATTACTTATACAAAATATACAATGAAAAAATTTATCAAATACTTATAAAAGAAGATTTATCTAAATTAAAAAACATGAATTTAAATGAAATTAAGTCTTTATTAAACTCAAAGGAAGTTTATTTGGGTAGCGATTTAGATGATTATATTATAAATTTAATACCAGAAGGATTTAAAGGATATCTTTTAAGAAAAACTATTTCAAAAAAACATAATCTTACTTATCCTCTACTTTATGATGAAGATGGTAAACAATTAAAAGTTTATACTCATAATAGTTTTTCTACTGTACTTTGGAAAGACTTTACTAATGAAACATTTATTAAAGATTTGAACAATAAATTTAGTTGTAAAGACTTTTATAATTATGTAAATGAAAATCTTGATATCATATATAGCAATTTAATTAATAAAATTGAAGTTTTTAAAAATGATAATGTTATTATTATACCTTATAAAAGTAATAATTTAGTGAATACTGTAAAAGAAATGATTTTAAGTAAAAAGCTAGATTTTTCTTATGCTTTATCATTTGTAGATATGGTTAAAATAAGAGAAGAAATGGAATCTTTTGCCATTGACCTTTCTTACTACGATGAGTTTGATAAACTAGAAGATGATTTGGAGGAGTGTTTAAATAAATTTTTTAAATACAATGATAGTGAGTTGTATGATTTATTAATAAACAAAGAGAACTTTACTTTAATAGATAAAAATAAATTAGTTAAAAAAATTTAACCTCAAAAAAAAGCCACTTTAATAGGTGGCTTTCCTTTCACATATGACTAGATATTACTAATATTTTGTTACTAATTAATACTAATATATATGAATTTTAATTATATTCTTACTACGTTAGCAGCTTGAGGACCTTTTGCACCTTCAACTACGTCGAATTCTACATTTTGTCCTTCTTCTAATGACTTGTATCCATCACCTTGTATAGCTGAAAAGTGTACGAAAACATCTCCTTCACCTTCTACAGATATAAATCCAAATCCTTTTTCATTGTTAAACCATTTTACTACACCAGTTTTCATTTAATTAAATCCTCCTAAAAACACACTTTAATTTAGCTGCTTTAAAATGCAACTTTACCTTTATTTTAACATATATACATAGTTTTGTCAATCTTATTTGTTTCTATACTAGCCTTATAATTTTTTCATTATATAATTATATTACTTAGTAATTAACTTTAATTAAATGAAATTTAATAGCTTTATCACTCCATCCTAAATCCCATGGAACTAGTAGCCTGTCTGTATTGTGGCAAGTTACTAAAGGATATCCTTTTGAGTCAAATCCTGTAACAGTTGATACATGAGTTATTCTCCCTTTTTTTTCATATCCAACGAAATCTCCAGGTCTTAAGTTATAAGACTGTCTATATACCTCTTCATAGCTTCCTTTAGAAATATAACTTCCTCTTCCGCTGTTTATTATATAGTTTTTAAATCCTTGTGCATTTACCCAAGCTTTTGTTGCACTACCATTGTCATAATTCCAAATTCCATTTTTTTTAAATTTACCACTCTCATACATTATTTGAGATGCAAAATTGGCACAATCTCCACCATCACCATTAAAATCACGATATTTTGTATTAAACTTTAATCCAAACTCTTCATCAGCTGCTGCCCCACAGTATCTATGTGCATATTCTATAGCTTTTTTTTGTTCTTTCGTCAATTCAGGATGAATTTCTTCATGATTTATAATGTAATTTTTTATATCCTCAGATTTAATGTTTTCTAAGTTTAAAGAGTCAGCAAAGGGATCTGTGTACCATTCCTTTACAATTATATAATTCCCATCTTTTATTTTTACATGAAGGTAGTGATATGTACCTATTCTAAACATATTTGTTTTATCAGGTTCATTTTCATAAGAATATTTATATTCTGTAGATACATCACAAATAATGCCATATAAATTTTTTTCTCTTTCTTTCATTTTTTTTATTTTAACTTTTGTTTTTATATTGTTAAAATTAACTCCTTGTTTACTTGACCAATTTTCTAAGTACTTCATCTTTTTCGCTTCTTGCTCATATGCCCAAAGTCCAAACTTTATATCAGTATCATAAAGTCCTTTTAATATATCTTCATTTTTTTCTAAAATTGCTTTGTTTCTATAATCAAATAAATTTTCCAAAAGTACAGTATACTGTTCACTTATTTCCTTTGGGTGCTCATCATTATTATAAGCTTCTTTAATTAATGCTTCTTCTTTGCATAAACTATTATTCTTATAGTTAAAAAATAATGACATAAATAAAACCAAGGATAACGTAAATAACATATACTTAATATACTTATTTTTGGCTACCTTCAAGCACTACACCTCCCAATAAAAAGTACATCAATTTTTAAGTTAATTTTAGTATGTCCAAATTACCCTAAATAATTTTAGGATTATTTGCAAATTTATAGATAAAATTGTATTAATACGCTTTTTATTTTCCAATTAATCTTTAAAAGATTAACAATTTTTTATTTTTTATAGTAATATAAAATTGTATAATAATTTTAATCTTTTAAAATGGAGGTTTATAGATGTTAAAAAAAGTAGCTGCCATAAATGATTTATCTGGTATTGGAAAATGCTCTCTTACCGTAGCAATTCCTATATTATCGGCTTTAAAAGTACAGTGCTGTCCATTTCCTACAGCTATTTTATCTAGCCAAACTGGTTTTAGTGAATATACTTTTTTAGATTTGACTGATGAAATGAAAAAATACTCAAATACTTGGAAAAACTTAAATTTGGAAATAGATACTATATGTAGTGGATTTTTGGGTTCTATAGATCAAATAGATATTGTAAGCAATTTTATTAAGGAAAATCCTCAGTCTTTTGTAATTGTTGACCCAGTCCTTGGTGATGATGGTGTAATGTATCCCATATTTAGTGAAAAAACATGCGAAGAAATGAAAAATTTAGTTATACATTCAAATCTAATTACGCCTAATATAACTGAAGCTTGTTTATTGTTAAATAAAAAGTTTAGAAAAGATTTTAGCGAAAAAGAAATAATAAATATAGCTAAAAATTTAAGTGATTTAGGTCCTGAAAAAGTAATTATAACTGGTATAATTAGAAATGAAATGATTTACAACTTATCTTATGATAGAAAAACTAATAAATCTTTTACATATGGACTTAAATATAATAAATGTTCTTATAGTGGTACTGGTGATATATTTGTTTCAATAATATGTGGACTTATAACTAATAATTATGATTTAGATTTTGCAGTAAAAACAGCATCTGATTTTATATACAAATGTGTTTCTTATACTTCTAAGTACGAAAATGATCGGAATCAAGGAGTAATGTTTGAAATGTTTTTAAGTGACTTAACTTCAATTTAATAAAAAATCTAAATATTAATGAAAATTTATTCTATATCTTACTTTAAGCTTATAAAATATAATATATGCCTAAAGGAGGATATTTTTATGGATATAAATCAAAAAGCTAAAGAACTTGCTTATTATATTAAAGGTACTAGAGAGTTTAAATCAATGAATAGATGTAAAGAGGAGCTTGAAAGAAATAAGTCTTTAAAAAGACATCTAGATGCATATTTAAATAAAAAAAATCAAATTTACTCTAGATATAAAATGGACGATGCAAACAAAAGAGTTTCCAAACTTGATAAAGAATATATAAATTTCTTTAATGATCCTCTTGTAACAAATTACATGAATAGTACTAATGAATTTAATTCTATGATGAAAAAAATTTACTCATCAATAGAAAACGAGCTCTTAAAATAAATTATATTTCTAACACATAAAACTTCCATATATCCATATGGAAGTTTTAATATTTTATTGACTTTTACAAATATAACGAATTATGATTTATATAATATATTATCATTCTAGATTTTTAATTTGTTGGGGGTGAAATACAATGAATCTTACTAATAAAGATATTTGCGAGAGAGAAAAGAAAGTTTTATCTAGCATTCAAAAACTACCTTATTGTCCAATAGCTATAAAAAGTGGAAAAGGAGCTTTGCTTTATGACTGTGATGGAAATGAATATATAGATTTTCTATCTAGTGCTTCTTCTGCTAACATAGGCCACGGTAATAAGGAAATTACCCAAGCTGTAAAAAATCAAATGGACAAAATTACTCAATATACGATTGCTTATTTTACTTGTGAACCACCAGTGATTCTTGCAGAAAAAATAATAAATTTAGCTCCTGGAGATAACAATAAAAAAATTCTTTATAGCACTAATGGCTCTGAGTCTATAGATGCAGCTATAAAGTTATCAAAGGGATATACTGGTAGAAATAAAATTATCTCATTTCATGGGGCTTATCATGGTAGTACTTATGGATCCCTTTCAATTTCTGCGATAAGCTTAAATATGAGAAAAAAAATAGGCTCTCTTTTACCGGACGTTTATCATTTTAATTATCCCATATGCATCAAATGTCCCTATGGTAAAAAGGAATCTGAATGTAAGCTAGAGTGTCTAGAAGAAATAAAAAGTGCTTTTCGAATGTATTTGCCTGCTGATGAGGTAGCGGCAGTATTTTTCGAGCCTGTTGCTGGTGACTCCGGTATTATTGTTCCTCCAAAAAAATATGTAGAAAATTTATATAAATTATGTAAAGAGAATAATATCCTATTTGTTGTCGATGAGATTCAGCAAAGCTTAGGCAGATGTGGTTATTGGTTTTCTATAGAGCATTTCAATATTGAACCTGACTTAATTGTTATGGGAAAATCTCTGGGAGGAGGTTTACCTTTAGGAATAGTAATTGGTAAAAGTGAAATTATGGAATGTTTAAACGCTCCTGCTCATGCCTTTACTCTTTCTGGAAATGCCACAGTATGTGTTGCAGCCTTAAAAATGATTGAAATATTTGAACGAGATAATATTATTGAACAAACTAAAGAAAAAGGATCATATTTAATGAATAAGTTAATCTACTTAAAAAATAAGTATCCCAACATCATAAGAGATATACGTGGTTTAGGCTTATCTATAGGTGTTGACTTACCAGATAAACTTGCTACAAAGAAAATATGCTATCAATGCATCAAAAATGGTCTTCTACTTATATCTTTAGGGGAAAATACACTTAGAATTCAACCACCTTTAATTATCACTGAAGCACAACTAGACAAATCTATTGAAATATTAGAAAATTCAATCAATGATCTTATAAAAGGAACAATTAGTGATGATGCTTATATTTTTATAAATGGATGGTAAAATACCTGATAATTATTTTATAAAAGAAATTATATACAAAAACAACGCCTAAAAAAGATTTTTTAATGTTTAATATTGGTGTAGTAAATAGTTATTTATATATATTGTAAATAAAAAAAGGAACTGTAAAATACAGTTCCTTTTTATAATTATTTTGATTCATATCTTCTTTGGAAAAACTTAACTATTTCTACTATAGGTATCACTGTAAATGATATTACAAGAGATACACCATATTCTATTATTGATATACTCTCTAGTCCAAAAGCATTTGACAAGAATGGTATATAAATAACTGCAAGAGTAAGTAAAAGTGATAATATCATTGCACCCCACAAAAACTTATTATGAGACTTTATAGTAAATACAGAACCTCTTCTAGATCTAAGGTTAAATGAGTGGAATATTTCCGCCATTGACATAGTTAAAAATGCCATTGTCATTCCATCTGCACTGTTTACAAACTCCCAAACTCCACTTTCCATATAGTGGCCAACTACATAGGCTACTATAGTTATTATGGCTATCATAAACCCTTGCCATATTATATCAATACTTACTCCACCAGCAAATATACTCTCTTTTGAATTTCTAGGTGATCTTTTCATTATATCATCTTCTGCTTTTTCTGTTCCAAGAGCTAGAGCTGGAAAACAATCAGTAATTAAATTAATCCATAATAAATGAACAGGTTTTAAAATTACAAAACCTATTAAAGTTGCAAAGAATATAGCTACAACTTCACTAAGGTTTGATGACAATAAAAACTGGATAGATTTTCTAATATTATCATAAATTCTTCTTCCTTCTTCTACTGCATGAACTATAGTTGCAAAATTATCATCAGCAAGAACCATATCCGATACATTTTTAGTAACATCTGTGCCAGTTACACCCATTCCAACGCCAATATCAGCACTCTTTATAGCTGGCGCATCATTTACTCCATCTCCTGTCATAGCAGAAATTTTTCCCTTTTTCTTCCATGTATTTACTATTCGAACCTTGTGTTCTGGCTGAACTCTAGCATATACTGAGTATTTTTCTATATCCTTTTCAAACTGTTCATCACTAATTTCATTAAGCATTGCACCTGTTATAGCTTCACTACCATCTTTTATTATTCCTAGTTCCATGGCTATGGCAATTGCTGTATCTTTATGATCTCCTGTAATCATAATAGGTCTAATTCCTGCACTATTACATTCTTTTATCGCATCTACTACTTCTTCTCTTACTGGGTCTATCATTCCTGTAAGACCTACAAATATAAGATTATTTTCTAGTTTTTCACTAGTAATGTCTTTTGGAATTTCTTCATAATATCTTATAGCTGAACATAAAACTCGAAGAGCTTTATCAGCCATATCTTTATTTTCTTTAATTATTTCGTTTCTAATTTCTTCACTTAAATTTTCTATTTTATTATTTATTAATATCTTATTGCAACGCTTTAATATTACATCAGGAGCTCCTTTTGTATATTGTACATAATTATCTTTATTTTTATGAATTGTAGTCATCATTTTTCTATTTGAATCAAAAGGTAGTTCTTCAACACGAATTTCAGTTTTTACTAAGTCATTTTTATTTAGCCCTAATTTGTATGCATAATTTACTAAAGCACATTCTGTAGGTTCCCCTATAGCTTTTTTACTTTCTTCATCTACTACTGCATCGCTACAAAGTGCCATGGATTTTGCTAAAAGTTTTTCATCATATCCATAATGTTTAACTACTGTCATCTTATTTTGAGTTAACGTTCCTGTTTTGTCTGAACAAATAATTTGAGCACATCCTAATGTTTCTACTGCAGTTAATTTTCTTATAATCGCACTTTTCTTAGACATATTTGTAACTCCAATAGCTAATACTATTGTAACAACTGTAGCTAAACCTTCTGGTATAGCTGCCACTGCCAAGCTTACAGCAACCATAAATGTATCTATAAACACTTCTCCACTTAAATTAGGATAGGATTTCCCAAGAGTAAATAAAAATATAAAAATACATATTCCTATAACTAAAAAACTAAGCGTTTTGCTAAGTTGACTTAGTTTAACTTGTAGAGGAGTTTGACTTTCCTTTGTATTAGAAAGTACATGAGCTATTTTCCCCATTTCTGTATTCATTCCTGAGGCTGTTATTATAGCTTTCCCACGGCCATAAACAACTGAGCTACCCATGTAGACCATATTTTTTCTATCTCCTAAAGATATATCTTTTTCACCAGATGATAATGACAATGTATCACTATGCTTTGTCACTGCTACAGATTCTCCTGTTAAGGCAGCTTCTTCAATTTTCAAACTTGCACTTTCTATAATTCTTCCATCAGCTGGTACTGCATCTCCCGCTTCTAATAAAACAATATCCCCTAAAACAACTTCTTCACTTTTAATTATTAATTGTTTATTATTTCTTATTACTTTACAGGTTGATGCAGTCATACTTTGTAAAGCCTCTATAGCTTTTTCTGATTTATTTTCTTGATATACTCCAAGTATTCCATTGATTATTACTACTGTAAATATAATAAAGACATCTGTAAAAGATTCATTAGCATAAGCTGCTGTTATACCTGATATTATAGCAGCTACAATAAGAATAATCGTCATAGGATTAGTTAATTCTTTTAAAAATTTTATAATTATTGGTGTTTTCTTACCCTCCTCAAGTTTATTCAATCCATTTTCTTTTAACCTAATTTTACTTTCTTCTTCGCTAATTCCTTCAAATCCAGACCCTAATGAATCTAATATTTCTTTGTAGTTAGCCAAGTATTCTCTCATTTTGTTACCTCCTCCTTATTATAAAATATAAAAAATGAGACCTATGCATAGAAAAATCTATACACAAGTCTCATTCATTAAGGTAAACCAGACTGAATTCTCAGCCAAGATGTTGACTTACCTCGCATATACTGCGGAATTACTCCCTCGTGGATTAACTTACTTTAATACTATATTTTTAGTATATTATGATTATATTAATTTTAGAATAATTTTTCATATTTTTTTTATTATTTTACATAAAGTTAACATGTCTATATTATGTAAAAAGGTAGAACTAAAAGCCCTACCTTCCCCCCCTATTTAATTGACCCTATTTTTTATAAGGCATTTGCTGCATAGGCATTTGTTGCATCATTTGCTGCATATACATATAATAATTCATCCACATTTCATCATATTCATTAGTATAAGGAGACATATTAGAATTATCTAAAGATGGATATTTATTAGTAAAGTTACCCATACACTGCATTGGTGCCATATTATACATTGGACTTACATAAGTTGAGCATGAATTTTCAAAAGAACAATCATTATCCATATCTACATAAATTATTTCATCGTAGCATTTACATGTCTTTTCTACTATAGTTTCACAAGTATTTTTACAAGGTTTTTTACATCCACAAGATGGCATTGAAGGCATATTAGTTCCCATATCCATTTTATGTTGTACTGATGGATTTGACACACAATTATTTTCACAGTTTTTCAATTTATTACCACATTTATCTAGCATTTCTTCACATTTCTTAGACTTACCTTCATACTCTTTTATCTTATCCCCTGCTGTTTTATAACATTCTAATGCTTTTTCATCATATTTTAATGCTTGATTGTATAAACATTTAGCTTTATCATTATAAGTTTCTGCTTTTTCATATAAACATCTAGCTCTTTCACAATTATCTTTAGCTTCTCTTTCTATACATTCTGCTTCTTTATTTAAAGCTTTAGCTTTTTCACACAATTCTTGTGCTCTTTGCATTAATTCTTTTGCTTTACACTCATCATTTCTAGCTTGATTTTCACTTTTGTTTGCATTTTGTAGTAAATTACATGCCTTTTGTGATAATAATTTAGCACTCTTTTCACATTCCTTAGCTTGGTTAAATGTTTGTGTCGCATCTACTTCATATTTGCAAGCTTTTTCAAATAATTCTTCTGCTTTTTTAGCTAGCTCCACACATTTATCTACACAAGTTATCTCATAATCCCCACAAGGACACTCTACATAAGAAGCTATTGGTTTCTTTTCAGTATGACATGGTTTACAAGATGAAATAGGTGTACATTCTACTACAGTTTCACAAGGTTTGCAAACTTCGCATTTTTTAATAGTTTTTACAGTTTCAACTGGTTTACAAGCTTCTTTTTGAGGAGTGCAAGAACAAGATTGTTTCTTCTTTTTTTTCATAATAAGTCAAACTCCTTTTGTTGTTTTTATTCCATAAGCCCTAAAACTTATGTTACTTAATATAATTATATGAAAAGCTTGTAATGTGGTTACTTATTGTAATATAAAAAAACAATACAAATAGGCTTTACTTGTATTGTTTAAGTTTAAAAATATTTTTAATTGAAATATATATTTGTAGCTTGAATGTTTACTTTGTATTCATTTTTTAAGTCTTTATTAATAGTTTTTTTAAATTCTTTTAAATCATAATCTTTTTCATCATCAAAATCTTTTTGTAAAAATTCGTTAAGATCAATATTCTCATAGGCTTTTATATCAAATATAAATTTATATCTATCAAGAGGAAGATTAAGATTAACCTCTGACTTATACCCATCTATAGTGAGATTTTTACTTATTGGTAAATTTGACTCTATATTAATATTGATATTATCTAAATTATTAGATTTTATATTAACTTTATTAGGTAAATACTTTTCAATATCTTCTAAGTTATACTTATCACTTTCTATATAAACATCATTGCTATAAATATTCACTTCTTTTATGCCTAGAATTTCTCCAAGTTGAAGTGATACATAATTTTGTGAACTTATACTCAATTTATTTAAATTTTTAACTTCATTAGGCAGTGATAAATGCCCACTGTATGTTTCAAAGGAAAACTCATTTAAAAATATATCATTTTCAATAGTTAATGATCCACTTTTGCTTATAACTTTTAAATTAATATCTTTAGGTACATAGATTGTTATCATGTTCGTATGATTAGAAAATACATTTTCTAAAATCTTAGATGTAAAGTCATCTACACCTTTAATTTTACTCATAGATAAATTCTTATCTACTTCTTTAACTGACAGTATTTTATCATTATCTCTAACTTGTATATCCGTATTTTCATAAAGTCCTCTAGATTTAACTACTATCTTATTTGTATTGCTTTTAACTATTTTTGTATTAACATAATTAGTATTTATATTTAATTCCTCTACGTCAATATTTTTTTCATATATTGTATTTTCCATATTTACTTGCTCATCAAAATCTTGTAATTTATTTATAAAATAAGGCATAGAGAAAAAACCTGACCATACAGTTCCAATTAATCCTACTACAATTAAAACTATAGCAAATATCGATAATTTTTTATTCATCATCTCTACCTCCTTCATATTCTCCTTTATTTATATTTTTCTTTGACTCATTTGCATTAATATATATTTTTCTTGTTTTAACCCAATTGTTATATATTTTATAAGTTTTCTTCATATATTTAACAATAAATATGAATATTTGCCATGCAAGAATTTGAAATCCTATAAATGCAATGGATAAAAAAATAAAGAAAAATGCTATTTGTGGTGCAGACCAAGAAAAACTTATCATTAGTGGTATTGCCGTAAAAAAAGCAATTAAAGATAAAGATAACATACCTGCTACAGATGCCATAAAACATATAACCATAAAAGCTGGTACAATTAATACTAAAGATAGTAAAGTTAAAACCAGCCTTACTCCTTTACTTGATAATGAATTTTCATTATTTAAGCTAGGTGTTAACTTTTCATCAAAAAAATCTTTACATTTAAAATAGCTTTCTTTTATTTTCCTTTTATATCTAATAAGTATATCTTCTATTTTCTCTTTTTGATTACTTTTACTTTCATCTTCTTTAATTTGTTTAATTAAGTCTCTAGATATTAATTTTGGAGAACCAAGAGCTGCAATAGTGTCCAAATCACTTTTTCCTTCTATTTCTCCATTTACAAAATACTCTTCATAATCTCTTATTATGTCACTAATTTCATCTTCTGAAAAATCTTTTTTTAAATAATCCTTTAAAATATCTAAAAATTCTTTTCTATTCACAGTCTATACCTCCTTGATCATTTAAAATTAAACTTACTGCGCTTACAAAGTCATTCCATTCATTAATCATTTTGCTTAAATAACTTTTGCCCGTAGTTGTTATCTTGTAATACTTTCTAGCTGGACCCTCACTGGATTCTAGTATATATGCCTCAAAAAATTCATCTTTTGTTAGTCTTCTTAATATAGGATAGATAGTACCTTCATTAACATTAATAACTTTTGATATATTTTGCACAATTTCATATCCATACATATCCTTCTTACTTATTAGAGCCAGGACACATATTTCCAGTACACCTTTTCTAAACTGGGTATTCATATGTCTTCTCCTTTCAATTTCACGAATAAATTATTAGCTACAACATAACTACTGTGCACCAACCAATACTATGTTAAGCTTATCATGTATTAATATTAGCACAGTACTGTGTTAAACACAATAGGTCTTTTATTAAGATTTTATTACAAAAAAAATTACAAGATATTTCACTTGTAATTTAGTCCTAATAATTTAAAGTACATATCCTAAATAAAAATTATATGAAATGAAAAAAATGAAGATCATTATTAAAAACCTTTCAATTGCTACTAAAAATATTTCAAAAATATTCAAGTCAATTATTGATGTTTTAATAAAAGGTATTAAAAAACTAATACTAATACATTGAATACTTATAAATAATCCTATCATTATTCTGCTTAAATAATAAGTATTTTTTTTATAATTTCAATAGCCAAAATGTTGTTAAAAAAGTTTAAATTAACTATTTTGGATATTAGTATACTATTTGGAACATTAAGTTTTGTAATAATAATACAAATAAAGTTGTTTATTATATCCATTACAAAAGTTATATTATACACAATATTTCCCACAAAAAAAATAGTTATAATTATAGGAATCAAATCCATCAAAATATATATTACATCATTTAAATATGACAAAGATAAATTAATAAATTTTTTACTGGTTTTATTTTCATAATATTTTTTAACTGCTGTATTTAGCTTATGCTTTTTACAATTAACATTTTTATGACCAGATTTAAAATAATAACTTTGTTTTTTTCTTTTTAAAGGGTATACTCTGCTTATGATAACATTGCATATAATTAGCACTAACATTTCAACTATTAAGAATTTACCCATATTTATATCTATTTTGTTGCATAAATCACTAGTTAAACTTAATGATAAAACCGAAAAATTTAAAATTGTAATGGCACACTCTCTCTCTCTAAGTTTGCCTGACTTATAAAGACTATATGTAACAAAGGCACCACATACATTATCTACTAAAAAATACACTAAAAAATTCAAAAACACCTTTCCACTGACTCTAAATAGTTTTTTCATAACTTTATGAGTAAATGCTTCTGTAATTTCAACTAACCCGTAATCTAGCAAAAATGGCATAAACAAAGATGCCATAGGAAGAACAATAGTTAAATTTAATATTAAATCTTTTAAAATAAATATAAAGCTATCATCTATGAAAAAAATTTCTCCTTTTCCAACTGATATAAAAACAAGTATTATTAAACTAAATATTTTTGTAAATACTAAAAATTTATTTATACTTGATTTGTTCACATTTATTATATTTTTTAAAGCAGATAATAAAATAAAAAACAAAATGCTTAAATTTATAAGTATAGATGCTTTATTCTCTAGGAAATAAGATATATGATATAATAATGTTTCAGTTTGATTATTAATTTTTATAGGTACGAAAAAGATGATTATTCCTATTAGTGAAAATATATATATTTTCATTTTTTTTAATAAGTCCTCACCATTGCCTGAGTTATTTTTATTACAAGTACTATCTTTAATACTTTCCATAATTTCACCTCTTTTTCTATGTTTTACATAAGAGGTTAACTTTCCTTTATAATTTTTAAATTTATTACCAAAATCATTGTCATTGATTATAATTAAATACAAAGGTATAATACTATAAACGAAACTTTCTTTTCGAGGTGATATTTTGAATGAAATAGAGAATAAAAAAACTATACTAATATTAACAGCTCAATTTGGTGCTGGTCATATTAGTGCAGCAAAGGCCATAAAAGAATATATTCAAGAAAAAGATGATAATATAAATATTTTAATTGAAAATTTTATTAGTGCAAGTGTTCCTCGTATAAATAAACCTATGATAAAAATGTACGAAAGTAATACTAAGTATGTTCCTGGACTATACAATTATTACTACTATATAAAAAAATCTTTTGATTCTAAATATGATATATCTTACAAAATATATATGCCAAAACTTGCTGAATACATAAAAAGCATTGATCCTGATTTAATTATTTCAACATTTCCATGTGCCGCAGCATGTGTAAATGATTTTAACACAAAACATCCACACAAGAAAATACCATCTATAACTGTAATAACTGACGTAGTAGATAGCTTGGAATGGATATTTAAAACAACAGATATGTATTTTGTACCATCTTATGAAATAAAAAATAGATATGTACAAAAAGGATTAGATCCTAGTATTTTTAGAGTAACAGGTGTTCCTGTAAGTAAGAATTTCATATGCGACCAAAAAATACGAAGCAATAAACTTAGACTACTTCTTATAGGTGGTGGCCGAGGTTTATTTGATTTTGATGAAAGTTTTATGCACTGGCTTGATGAGTACTTAAATGAATATAATGATGTACTTGATGTAACTATAGTCACTGGTAGCAATAAAAAACTTTATGATACTTTAACTATAAAAAAACCTCTTCAAAATATTGATGTTAGAGGGTTTGTTACTAATATGTCCGATCTGTTAAAAAATTACGATTTGATGCTAACTAAGTCTGGTGGTGCAACATTATTCGAAGCAATTAGCTCAAATACTCCAATAATAGTTAAAAATCCAAAAGTTGGTCAAGAAATAGAAAATGCCAAATTCATTAGAGATAAAGGAATCGGTATTTTATACGATAATGATGAAGATTTAAAAGATATAATAAAAGATTTACTAAATAATAAATTGAATTCAAGGGTTGAGTTTATGGATGAAAATATTGCTTATTTCAAAAAAAGTATACATCCTAATAAAATAGGAGATTATGTTTTTGAACTTCTTAAATAACAAAAAAATCATGTTTGCATATTCAAACATGATTTTTTAATGTTATTATAAATAACTATTTAAATGAGTTAAAATTAATTACCTTTCCTTTTGTATTATCTTCATTGTTTATTCCCTTATTTTTTTTATCAATATTGAATTTTTTAGATTCACCAATAACTTTGATAATTTTATAAATAATAAATCCCGTAAATATAGATCCTGCACAATTTGTTATAAAGTTTAAATATGAATTGCTTCCTCCTCTATAAATCAAAATATTGATAATTCTTAAAAGAGATACTAATATTAAATTTGTTTCTATCATTGAACATATTTTATTAATTTCACCTAACATTGACTTTTTCTTTAATAGCCTAATCATCGCCAAACTATTTTTATTTAAAGACTTTAATATATCTTTAAGCACTATTATACTAATATCTTTATTAAATACCTTTAATCCTGGAATTATTAAAGCTAGAGATAAAAAGATACATGTATTATAAAAATATACATCATCTGAGTCTGGATTTTTACCAGATAAAAAATAAGCAATTGTTATAAAAAATATAGTTAAACCAGTAAAATTCACTCTAACTTCCTTGATTCTAGTGTAAACTGAATAACTTATTGCAATAGCACACGAAACTCGAAAGGCAATTTCTATACTACTTACAAAAGTCGCATTAAAAAGTAATACAGGAACTACAACATATACTAATATATCTTTTAACAACCTAGACTTCATACAACCCCTCCCCCATTCCTTCATCAATCCATTATTTTATATTTATATTAAATTATATTAATATTACTTTCTATACATTAATAATTAAATCCTTTTTATTACACCATAAAATTTTCATTTTATACTAAATATTCTAAATTGTCTTAAAATTAAAATAATTACAAATAAAAAAGCAAAGAATTAATCTTTGCTTTTTTATTTATATATCATTGCTTATACCATAGAGTGGATTTATTCTCTTATCATTAATTCTAACCTCAAAGTGGACATGATTTCCCGTTGAATTTCCTGTTGATCCTACCTTAGCAATAACTTGTCCTTTTTTAACGATTTGATCTACTTTTACTACTATACTATCATTGTGGGCATATAATGTTTTTTTATTATCAAAATGTTGAATTTCTACTACATTTCCATATCCTTTTTTATAACCCGCGAAATTTACAATCCCATCATCACTTGCAAGCACAGATGTATCTTTTGGCGCAGGAATATCAATACCATTGTGAAAATTTATTTTTTTTGTTATCGGGTGTATCCTATATCCATACCCTGAGCTAATATATCTATAGTTTTCTAAAGGCCATTCTCCTTTTATGTAAGTAGCATTACTATTTTCCAGGATTTCCTCTTTTTCCTTTTTAATTTCTTTTATTAATAAACTTTCACTTTTTTCACAATTTATTAACTGTTTCTCAAAGAACATTTTAAAAAATTTAATTTGACTATATTTCAAAATATCTATATTAATTTTTCTTTCCAGCAAACTACTTTCCATATCATTACTTAAAATTCTATTTTGATTTTCATTTTTTAATATGCAGTCTAAATCCTCTATTTTATTGTTTAGATCACTTTCTTGTTTTGTTATTGATATTAACATATCTATGTTATTGCTTTGGCTATAGGAAATATTGCTTTGAAAGCTATATATTAAGCTTATAAATATAAGAGTATTGGCAATTAATACCTTTAAATATTTATTCATTTTATTCCTCCTTTTCCTATAAACATTATTATTAACCAAGTTTAATTTTTTTATAATTCCATCTATAATTTTCGTTTAAATTTAATAAAATATATTAAGGGCAAAGGGGGAATTTTTATGGATATAAATTTTAAAGATTATTTATTTCTAAGTGTTTTTGTATTTTCATTTTTGTATTGCTTACTTTACATACTTAGAGACTATTATTTTGCAACACAAAATTTCCAAATGAAAAAATATATAAATAAAATATTGCCTTTTTTTACAAAGTACAATGGATTCTTTCTTGTACTCACATTTATATTTTTAATTATCAATTTTTATAATTCATATATTACAAAATTATTATTCTATATAATTGTGGTGACTATTATTTCAAGTCTCATATTTATTTATATACCAATAAAAAAACTTACATCTACAAAATATTTAAGATTTTTATCTTATATTTTATTTATAGGTGTATTATTAATACCTCTAATGTGATTTTCTACCAAATAAAAATACTGTGGACTTTTAATCCACAGTATTTTTATTTGGTAGAAAACTTATATTAAAATATATTTTTTGCATAATCTACGTATAAAGATTGAAGTATTTTCATATCATAACTAAGCTCTTTTTGAAGATTTGACACTGTCTCATAATCTTTATTCTCTATAGCTTCTATAATATTTGTAAATAAACATTTATTTGTTAAGGTATCTTTCATTACTTTTGTTTTTAGCTCTGTAATTGCATTCCAATTTACTTCGTCTAAAACATCCATATTTTCTTTTGTATGTAATTTTACATAACTTCTTAGTCTATCCATATGGTCATGAATTATTCTAAATCTTAATTCTTTTTTCCATTTATCAATGGCACCAGTTCTAAAAGAATTAATTATACTGTCACTAAAAACATTTCCGTTTTTTAATGATTTAAGTTTTTCTTCGTATTTTTTGAAGTTTTGCATATTTTCATATACTGTTGCAGGTGGTTCACCAAATCTTATTTTTCTTTCTTCCTCATTATAATGTTCAAACACATCATTTTCATCTCTATATACTCTATTTTTATCTAGATAAAAACTTTCTTCTCCTAAATCTTTAGATATTTCTTTTTCTAATTCTTTAGTTGTTAGCTTGCTTTTTGCAGTAGCTATAATTCCATCTAATATAGTTTGATAACAACCTGCTATAACTAAATACGTATTTGAAAGAGGATTGGGAGATCTAAGTTCAAATCTTAAAGTTTTAGGATTTTTAGCATCTCTAACAAGTCCAACAAGTACGGATCTATTTCTTGATGGTATTTCATAAGTATGACCAAGAGATGTTACTATACAAACTGGTGCTTCAAAACCGGGCACTAACCTTTCAAATCCATCATTTGTGCAAGTTACTATTGGATTTAAAACTTCATAGTTATGAAGCAATCCCATTAAAGCTCCATATCCTATTTCGTTTAAATAGTCTTGTTTCATATCTTTTGGAGCAAATAAGTTTTGAACTTTTCCATTTTTTAATTTTACACTTGCACCTATATGAGCATGACCTCCACTTCCTGCTACACCGTATATAGGTTTAGCCTTAAAAGTTACTTCTAGTCCGTTCATTGTAAATATATCTTCTATCACTTCTCTTACTATTAATTGATTGTCTGCTGCTCTAAGTGGGGAATCAAACTTCCAAGACACTTCTAATTGTTCCATGGCATGATTTGTTTTGCCTTCTATACTTATAGAACTTTGTATTCCTCCAACTTCTTTATGGGCCATTTCTGGACTTATTCCTAAGCTTTGTAATTTAATTAATGATTTTTCTAGACACGTTCTTATTATTCCATGAGTTCTTTTCCAATATTGTTCTTTTAAACTTTGAGATACTGCTAATTTTTCTAAATCTGCTTTATCTTCTGGAGTGTTAACCCAAAATTCCAATTCTGTAGCTGCCGTTAAAAGTATATCTTCTATATCATCTACGCTATCTATTCCTATGTTTTTTATTAAATGAGGATACTCTTTAAATAAATCAAGCAAAGATTTTTTAAAATGCCTTTCTGATTTTTGTAGTATACCCCTCGAACAAACTTTTTTATTATCATGAATTAGAAAAGCTGGAATTTTCAGTGTTCCTATTGGCAAATTAGTATTTTCATCTATATGTTCTAAATTATAATCAACATACCACTTCGAATTAATATCTGGCATTAAATCTACCTTTGCATTATTTAGAGTTGCTATATCATATAGTTCAACAGAAGATCCATCTGTTTGTATTGCTGACTTTAAAAATCCTTCAACGTCTTCTAAAAAAAACTCTATGGGAATTTTCTCGTCTGTTGCATTTCCTCCTAAATCTACTCCAACTAAGGATACAAATCTTATATTTTTATGTCTTGACATTAACTCTTTAAATTCTTCGTCATTATAATTATTTTTATTAACATAGTACAGCATGTCATTAAAGTTTTTCATTTTTTATTCCCTCCAAATTTAGGTCAAATATATTCCGTATTATTTTTCGTTTTACCCCCAAAATAATTCGTAATTTCATTTATTTTATTATAAACAATTTAATAATTCTTCGCAATATATTTTTTATTCATATTCATCATATAATTAATAATAATATAAATAATATAAAAAGTTTAACTTTTTATTAATAATAGGTTATACTTAAAAATAGATATTATAGTTTATTTTAATTTTATGTTCACTAATTATAGTATTACACAATTATTATTTAGGAGAAAGATTTTATGGAATATATAGTTTTTGATTTAGAGTTTAATCAAGGATTTGATAGAAAGCTAAATAAGACAGTTTCTAATGAAAAATGCCCTTTTGAAATTATTCAAATAGGCGCTGTCAAGTTGGACTCTAACTTAGAAATAATTGATACTTTTAACACTTTTGTTAAACCTCACATATATAGAGAAATTCACCCCTTCATAAAGAAAATGACTAACATAACTAATGAAGATGTAAAAAATGCACCTTGTTTTTCTGAAGCTTTTAGTATGTTTAAGTCTTTTATAAGTAATGAAAACAATATACTTTGTGTTTGGGGCAATGGAGATTTAAAAGAATTATACAGAAATATCAATTATTATAATTTATCTGTGGATAATTTATCTTGCACTTACATCAATATCCAACATCATGCTTCTGTTTACTTTAAAAATCCAAGCGGAAAAAGCATTGGTCTTCAAAATGCTATTACTCTTTTAGAATTGAATGAAGATAAATCTTATCATAACGCTTTAAATGATGCGTATTATACTTCTTTAGTATTTCAAAATATTTTTAACGATGAAATAGAGACTAAAAAATATAATTTCGATAATGATGATAAAAAGAAACCTGCTACAAAACGAAAAGTAAATTATGATAGTATTTTCGGTGAATTCAAAAAAATTCTAAATAGAGATTTAAACAAAGAAGAAAAAAAGATTATTCATCTAGCTTATAAAATGGGTAGAAGGAGTAAGTCTACTAAAGAAAAAAATAATCTAAAAGATTAAAAAATCCTTCCTTTAATATTTGGAAGGATTTTTATATTATTTAATTATAAGTTCTACTGGACAATGGTCTGATCCTAATACATCTGTATGTATTTTAGCACTTACTAATCTTTCCTTTAATTTTTCAGATGTGCAAAAATAATCTATTCTCCATCCTGCATTCTTTTCTCTAGCCTTAAACCTATAAGACCACCACGAGTATATATTGGCTTCCTCTGGATAAAAATATCTAAATGTATCAATAAAACCTTCATTAAGTAACTCTGTAAACTTATTTCTTTCTTCATCCGTAAATCCAGCATTTTTTCTATTAGTTTTTGGATTTTTTAAGTCAATTTCTTTGTGTGCCACATTTAAATCACCACATACTATAACAGGCTTTCTTTCATCAAGTTTTTTCAAGTATGATCTAAAATCATCTTCCCATTTCATTCTATAATCTAGTCTTTTCAATTCATTTTGAGAATTTGGAGTGTATACCGTTACCATATAGAAATCTTCAAATTCTAGGGTTATCACTCTTCCCTCTTGGTCATGCTCTTCAATATTTATTCCATAAGTTACACTTAATGGTTCCTTTTTTGTAAAAATAGCTGTTCCTGAGTATCCTTTTTTCTCTGCGTAATTCCAATATTGGAAATATCCTTCAAGCTGCAAATCTATTTGATTTTCTTGTAACTTTGTTTCTTGCAAGCAAAATATATCTGCATCAACTTCATTAAAGAAGTCCATAAAATTTTTACTCACACAAGCTCTTATTCCATTTACATTCCATGATATAAGTTTCATATTTTCTCCTTTTTACTAGTCAAATTTTAATCTATTTGCTATATCCTCTGATTTAACTGATGATATATACATACCAGTGCTTAATTCAAATCCTCCAAAATTAAATTTTCTTGGTACAATATGAATATGTGCATTATACTTATCTTTATAATTTTTTTCTATATTTACAGGATGAGTATGAATATATAAATTAAATGGGCAGTTTCCATACTCTTTATATATTCTTTCAAATAACTTTTTTAATATAATAGATAATTCTTTTATATTTTCATCATTTAAGTCATAAAAATATGTGTCATCTTTAAATAAGATAACCGTATCCCCTGTATATTTACAAACCTCAGGTACAAACACTAAAAAATTCTCACTATCATGTATAACTCTCTTTTCATTTTCAATTTCTTGTACAATAAGATGGTTATACATATTTGTACCCATCTTTTCATAAAATTCATCACAAACTTTATATTCATCTTCCAAGTCTGGAGGAATAAATGGTAGAGATAAAATTTGAGAATGAGAGTGCATCAATGAAGCTCCAGCTTCTCTTAGATAATTTTTAAATAAACATATATATTTAATATTTTTCTTTTTTTTAAGTGACCTAAACCTAATTTTATACATTATTAATAAGTTATAAAACTCTTCTTCTACCATATTATAAAAATTTCCGTTATGTTTATATGTATCTATTATTACCTCATGTTCTCCTTTTATTTCATTTAAAGGGTTTTCATCTATAATCGGATATTTATTCTTAACTGATTTAATTATCCATTTATTGTTTTTGTTTATGACACAAGTTTCATCAGATATATTATCTTCATTCCCTCTACAAAATGGACATGTCTCGCTATACTCATTATTTTCAATGGGTTTATTAGCTTTACTATTCATTTTATCCAAGGGCCTATTGATTCTTTCTCTTGCAATAATAACTTTACTATTATTTAATGTATCCATTCCAAGTTCTTTCATTATAAACTCCTCTATATATAGCCTTATTTATAAACTATTATTTTTAAAAAGCACTTCACATAAATTATATTTTAACAAAGTTTCTTTGTAAATGTTTTATATCCTTACTTTAATTATTATTGTACTATTGGAATTCCACTATATGCAATTAAAAAGATTGTATAAAAAATAATTAAGATATTTATTAGTTTTTTTGGAAATATATTTTTTTATAATAATGCAGTTTATTCGCCATTATGCTAATATTAAGGTAGATTGAGATTAAATAATCAATTCATATGTTTATAAGGGGGATTATTCAAATGAAATTTTCAAAAAGACTTAGTTCAATGCAACAATCACCAATAAGAAAGTTAGCACCATTCGCTTCAGCTGCTAAGGCTGAGGGAGTTAAGGTATACCACCTAAATATAGGCCAACCAGATATAACAACTCCAGAAGGATTTTTTAACACAGTTAAAAATTTTGACAAAAAAGTTTTAGAATATGCAGGTTCTCAAGGAATGCCTGAATTAATTGAGGCTATAAGAAAGTACTACACTACATACGACATGCACTTTGCAAGTGAAGATATTATAGTTACTAATGGTGGTAGTGAAGGTTTATTATTTGCTTTTATGGCTGCATGTGACCCAGGAGATAATATATTAGTTCCTGAACCATTCTATACAAACTACAATGGCTTTGCTCAATGCTTAAATGTAGAGGTTAAATCTGTTACTACAGTTGCAGAAAACGGTTTCCACCTACCTTCTAAAGAAGAAATAATAGCTAAAATAGATGATAAGACTTCTGCTATATTAGTTGTTAACCCAGGAAATCCAACTGGATGCGTTTATACTAAAGAGGAAGTTCAAATGATAGCTGAAATAGCTAAAGAAAAAGATTTATGGATAATAGCTGATGAAGTATATAGAGAGTTCGTATATGAAGGACTTGAGTATACAAGCTTTGGAAATGTTAAAGAAGTTGAAGATAGAGTTGTTATTATAGACAGTGTTTCTAAGAGATACAGTGCTTGTGGCGCTAGAATAGGTTCTATAGCTTGTAAAAACAAAAAATTCATGGCTGAAGTAATGAAAGTTTGCCAAGGAAGACTTTGTGTTGCTACAATAGAACAATTAGGTGCTGCAGCTTTATATAATACTCCAAAATCTTATTTCAAAGAAGTTAATGATGAGTATAGAAACAGAAGAGATACTTTATATAATGAATTAATGAAAGCAGAAGGAGTTATATGCGAAAAACCTATGGGTGCATTTTATATAGTTGCTAAATTACCAGTTGAAAATGCTGAAGATTTTGTTACTTGGACACTAAAAGAGTTTAGAAGAGATAATGAAACTGTTATGTGTACTCCTGCTGAAGGTTTCTACTCTACTCCAGGTCTTGGAAAAAATGAAGTTAGACTTGCTTATGTATTAAAAGAAGAAGATTTAAGAAGATCTGGTCAATTGCTAAGAGAAGCTCTAGAAGAATATTGCCAATTAGAAAAAGAAAAATCAGCTTTAGCTAAAGCTTAATATACAATTTCTAAACGCAATTAAAAACCATCTTACTTTTGTAAGATGGTTTTTTTATTAATTTAATTCTTCTTTATTTAGTATGTACTGAAGAGTTTCTAAAGCCTCTTGATATCTTAATCTATCACTTTCATCTAGCTTAAATAACTTTTGTTCTAGTTCATCACTTAATTTACTAGTAAAGTTTATAGCTAACTTTTCACCTTCTTCTGTAATAACTATCATATATTTTCTTCTATCCGCTAAATCCTTTTCCCTATAAACATAGCCTTTTTTAGTTAAATCGTCTATCATACTTGTTAGGCTACCTTTTTCTATATTTAGTTTAGCACATAGCTCTGTCATACTTATACTACCATGATTTTTTATGAATACTAAAGCTCTTAATTGCGTTTTATTTACATTGTATAATGCCGAATATTTCTTTAGGTATTCTAAGTAAAGACTTGAGTAAATTTTAGGAAAGGTTTTTGATAAAAAACCAATTGTATTTGTTACTATACAGTTCATTTAATCACCTCAGATGCTTAATTTATTGACTTTTTCCCACTTCTATAGTTTACAATAAAAATATTTGTAGTACAATACTTTTTATGAATATACATCTTTTAATTTGTTAATATTATCATGGACTGATATAATTTTACTTTTTATGAGATTACTATTTTAAAGCTTCTTAATCTATATTTGAACTTAAATTTAATCAAAATAAAATAAAGAGCCTTTATGGCTCTTTATTTATAATTATACTTTTAAATCTACTTCTATGCCTATGCAGTCTTTATAGTCGCTTATAGCTGGCTCTAAATATTCTTCTACAAACTCTACAACTTGCTGAGGAGCTCTTCCTACAAAGTTCATAGGATCTAGTATAGATGTTATTTCTTCTTCATTTAACATCTTAAAAGCTTTGTCTTCAATTATTAACTCTATTAAGTTATTATTTAGACCTTCATGTTTAACTCTGTAAGCTGCTTTCATAGATAACTCTCTTATTACCTCATGTAATTCTTGTCTATCTCCACCTCTTTTTACAGCTTCCATAAGTATATTTTCTGTAGCCATAAATGGTAATTCTTCGTCTATATGTTTTTTTATCATGTTTTCATATACAACTAATCCATCAGTTACATTTATACCTATATCTAATATTGCATCTGCAGCCATAAATGCTTGTGGTATAGAAAGTCTTTTGTTAGCTGAGTCATCTAAGCTTCTTTCTAACCATTGTGTAGCTTCTACTAAAGCTGGTGATATTGATTCAGAAATTATAAACTTAGATAAAGAAGCTATTCTTTCACTTCTCATTGGATTTCTCTTATAAGCCATAGCAGATGATCCTATTTGATTCTTTTCAAATGGCTCTTCTAATTCTTTTAAGCTTTGTAATAATCTTATATCATTTGTCATCTTATGCATACTTTGTGCTATTCCAGCAAGTACATTTAATACTTGAGAATCTAATTTTCTAGTATATGTCTGTCCACTCACTTTATATGATTCTTTATATCCCATTTTTTCACATACTATTTTATCTAGTTCTTTTATTTTATCTGTGTCATTTTCAAATAAGCTCATGAAACTTGCTTGAGTTCCAGTAGTTCCTTTTACTCCTCTAAGCTTCATATTTTCTAATCTATAATTTAAGTCTTCTAAGTCTATTATTAAGTCTTGTGCCCAAAGAGTAGCTCTTTTTCCTACTGTTGTAAGCTGAGCCGCTTGGAAGTGTGTAAATCCTAATGTTGGAACATCTTTATATTTTAAAGCAAAATCTTTAAGATTGTCAATTAAGTTAACAAGTTTAATTCTTATTAATTTTAATGCTTCATTCATTTGAATAACATCTGTATTATCACCAACATAAGCTGATGTTGCACCTAAATGAATTATACCTTTTGCTTTTGGACATTGAAGTCCATAAGCCTTAACATGACTCATTACATCATGTCTTACTTCTTTTTCTATTTTTTTTGCTTCATCAAAATTTATATCATCTATATGAGCTTTTAATTCTTCTATTTGCTCATCACTTATATTTATTCCTAGTTGTTTTTCTCCCTCAGCTAATGCAATCCATAGCTTTCTCCAAGTTGAAAACTTAAATTGAGGAGAAAAAATATAACTCATATTTTTGCTACAATATCTTTCTGTTAAAGGATTTGAATATGTTGTGTACTTATTTTCTATCATTTTTTGCACCATCCCTAAATCTTTTTATTCTACAAAGATTATTATATATAATTCTACGAACAATAACAATACTTTTTATGTTTTTTGTTCACATCATTTTTTGTTTAATTTAAAATTATCTTTGCCAAGTATGTAATCAATACTCTCACTATCGACAAAATTTAAAACATGTTTATATCTTATAGCGTAGTATTTATCACTCCATCCCAACTGTTTCTTTATATCTTCTTTATCTGCTCCAAGCATTAAAGAAATAGCTGCATATGAATGCCTTAAATCTTTTGCTGAGTATTGAGGCAATCCTGCTATGTCAAAAGCTTTTTTTACTATTAATCTTACATTTCTATCTGTAATAGATTGACTTTTCTGTGTTGTAAATATGTAATCCTCAGAAGGTATTATTATTTCACCAAGCCCAGAGAAATATCTATAACTTTCTATAAGTCTGAAACAATATGGATGAAGTTTTATAACTCTTTCTTTTTTCCCTTGTCCAAGTCTTATGTAGAAATTATTTTCTTCATCTACAATTAAATCTTTCCATTTTACCCTTACTAATTCATTTAATAAACATCCTGTTGTAACTAGAAATACCATTATTAGCTTATCTCTAGCATTAAGCTTATCTAAAGAGTCTATTAGCTGATTAATTTCTTGTATACTTAACACATCTTTTTTCCCTTTTTCCCTTGTAACTATAGGTTTGTTAACAAGAGTGAATGGATTTAATTCAATATATTTTTCCCTTTTCATAAAAGCATAAAAACTGTGTAAGTAACTAAAAATTTTTTCACTTGTTGATATGGCATATTCATCTTCTACAAAAGATATAAAATCCCTACATTCATTTTTTGTTACTTCTAGCAAGTCATCCACTTTAGTCTTCTCTTTAAATAAAAGTATTTTACTAAAATAGTCTTTTTTTGTTGCTGGTGTCATTTTTGTTGAAAATAATTCAAATATTTCAAATTCTCTCTCACTCAATATATAACTATTATCCATAAGGTCTCCTTTCATTATTATTTTATTCAAATTTCAATTTTATATATTATTATTTTTTAAATTGTAGTTTGTTTCGATAAATAATTAAGAAGCACATAAGTGCTTCTTTGAGTCATTACTTATTTGCAGAATTAACTAGTATATTAATTAATTCACTTGATTTTTCGTTAAAAGTAGTTATAAATGTTAAATATTCACTAGCTCTATTCATAACCATATACATTTTATTAAGATCACCTATAAAGTCATTTACTTGATAGTCTTGATCTTCTTCATTTATAGTTTGATTATACAACATTTCTAACTCACAAAATACAACTGCTTTATATTCTAAGCTTTTTATAAAGTATAAATTTGATATTGTTATACCAGTTCTTTTTCCATATTTAGTTAAATTATCATCTCCCACGATATATGGAATACTTACATCATCTAATGCCTTTCTAAGTAGATATTGAAAATATATTGTCTTTCCATTTTTCAATTTCTTTTTATTATATGGAAATACAATGGCTATATCACTGTAATTTACTCCCTTGTTATTTACAAGATATTCAATCTCCCATAATATGGAGTTAATTTGTTCTTCTAAATCTTCTACTTTAACAATTTGAGTTGAAATTCCACCTTCCAGAAGAATATCGCTAGGTATATATATGTCTCGCTTTACATTACTTCTCAAATCTTTTATATAATCATTAGCACTTGTACAAAATTCATTAGAAAAATCAATAACTGCCTTTTTCTGTCTGTAATTTTTTCTTAGCTGTATTTTTTCATCAAAATTAGTATTTTGCAAAGGACTTTTAAAGATATTTACACTATTGTATATATTTAAAGATTCACAGTAATACATATTAAATATATATTTAGTTTCATATAAAAATTCTTGAATAAACTCAATATCTCTTTTATCAAAACTTTCACTTTCATCTATAAATATACCTTTAAACATTTTTTTATTTTTTATAACATTTTTAGCTTGTTTTATCAAATTATTAAAAGTTTTCTCATAGTCTTTTTTTAATAAGCCATAGTCTAGTATTAAGTTGTACTTTTTAGATAGTTTAAATACAAAAGAAGAAATTGTATGTACCTCTAAGTTATTATTATCTTTATATAATAACTTAATACTTTCTCTAAGTTGATTACAAAGTTGCTTCGTATGAGTAAATATTATAAAATTATGATGTGGATATATACGTGCTAACTTTATTGCTCTACTCATCATAATAGTTGTTTTTCCACTACCCGTAGGACCTTCTATTAATGTTTTACCGTAATTAATAGAAAGTGCTTTTTCTAATTGTTCATCCGTAATCATAGTAGCACTATAATTGTACTCATCTTGAGAAAAAGTTATTTTTTTAAACTCTTTATTAATATGATAAGCACCGTTTAATTCATAATATTCTGGACATATATCCAAAATATATAAATTTAACTCTATTTCATTATTTTCTTCTTTCAAATAATTGTCTAGCTCTTCTTCATTATTCATTATACTTTTTAATTTATTCTTATCTATTATATTGTTGCTTACAAAATCTTCTAAGCCATATGTCTCTTCTATATCCACATAAGGCATGACAAATACATAATTGAAACTAATATTATTGTAAAATTGAGCCATTTTCAATTTTAACAACTCATATTCTTCATTCATTACTTCAATTAATTCTTCATCTAATATAGAAAATAAATCTTCACTTGTATCCATAAATTTTATAAAAAGTATTTTATTATTTTTTATATATAATAAATCTGTGTTAATTCCTCTAAAAGGAGTAACTTTTGGCACTACATTTGTATTGTCATAGTTCTTTTCGTAAAAAATTTTTTCAACTTCTTTTACTTTTAATGCATCTAATTGTGAGTTAATATTAATATTTTGTCTCAATTTGCATTCCCCCTTTATAGTAATTATATCATTTAAACATATATTTTACTATATTATCAAATATATACATTTTATTATAGTAAAATTCATTTTACATAATCATCTGAATAGTTATATTACTTACTATACAAACCAAACAATACTTTGCATATATTTTAATAAAAAAAGGAGAGTTAATACTCTCCTTTTTATTATTTAGCATATTCTATTGCTCTTGTTTCTCTTATTATACTTACTTTTATTTGACCTGGATATTCAAGCTCGTCCTCAATTTCTTTAGTCATCTTTCTAGCTAATAAATGAAGTCCTTCATCATTTACACTATCAGGTTTAACCATTATTCTAATCTCTCTACCAGCTTGAATTGCATAAGATTTTTCTACACCTTCATAAGAGTTAGCTATTTCTTCAAGTTTTTCTAATCTCTTAATATATGCTTCTAAAGTTTCTCTTCTTGCACCTGGTCTTGCTGCAGATATGGCATCTGCTGCTGTAACTAACACAGCCTCAACTATTTGTGGCTCATAATCTCCATGGTGAGTACTCATTGCATGTATAATTTCTTTAGATTCTTTATATCTTCTAAGTAAATCCATACCTATTTCAACATGAGTTCCTTCCATTTCGTGGTCTACTGCTTTACCTATATCATGAAGTAAACCAGCTCTCTTTGCTAGTTTTATATCTGCTCCAATTTCTGCTGCCATAATTCCTGCTATATGAGCAACTTCTATTGAATGTTTTAATACATTTTGTCCATAACTTGTTCTATAATTCAATCTACCAAGTAATTTAACTAGTTCAGGATGTAATCCATGTACACCAGTTTCAAAAGTAGCTTGTTCTCCAAACTCTTTGATGATATTGTCAACTTCTTTTCTTGCCTTTTCTACCATTTCTTCTATTCTAGCTGGATGTATTCTTCCATCTGATATTAGCTTTTCTAATGCTATTCTTGCTACTTCTCTTCTAATAGGATCGAAACCTGATAAAATTACAGCTTCTGGAGTGTCATCAATTATAAGATCTATACCTGTTAAAGTTTCTAGAGTTCTTATATTTCTTCCCTCTCTACCTATTATTCTCCCCTTCATTTCATCATTAGGTAAATTAACAACAGTAACTGTTGTTTCAGCAACATGATCTGCTGCACATTTTTGTATAGCATAGCCTATTATTTCCCTAGATTTCTTTTCAGCTTCTTCTTTGGCTTGCGTTTCAATGTCCTTAATCATTATAGACATCTCATGTCTTACTTCTCTCTCAGCATTTGCAAGAATTATATCTTTAGCCTTTTCACAAGTAACACCAGATATATCTTCAAGCTTTTCAAGTTGCTTAACTTTTATTGCCTCTACTTCTTCTTCTTTTCTTTGTACCGCTTTTAACTTTTCATTTAAACTAGATTCTTTGACCTCTAGATTTTGTTGCTTTTTTTCAATAGATTCTTCTTTTTGAAAAACTCTTCTTTCATACTTTTGAACTTCATTACGTCTTTCTCTTTGTTCTTTTTCTGCATCAGTTCTCCATTTGTGAATCTCTTCTTTTGCTTCTAATAATTTTTCTTTTTTTATTGTTTCTGAGTCTTTATTTGCTTTATCTATTATATCTTTGGCTAAGTCTTTAGCTTCACCAATTTTAGTTTCAGATATATTTTTTCTAACAAAATATCCAACTATAATACCAATAGCTAAACCAAGTATGCTTGCTATTATTGCTATGACATCCACCTCCTTTTGTAATAATCCCAAAATATCAATATTATTCTTTAGCATCATTTAAATTATGCCCTTTTTCACTATAAGGCCCAAGTTTTAAATTTAATAAAGTTTCTTTATCTATAATCTTGGAATACTTTAAATAAAATCATCATAATTTAAAATATTTTATCCTCATTTAATTTTATAATTTTTTCTAATTCATGTCAAGTTTATAGGAGGGGTGTATTCATATTTATTATTCACTTTCACTATCTTCTTCCGCAACTGTTTTATCAAGGTTATAATGTTTTCTAACTTTAGCATTTATTTCATCAGTTAAGTCCATATTATCAGCTAAGAATTTTTTAACATTTTCTCTACCTTGTCCAAGTTTTATATCGTTGTAAGCATACCATGAGCCTGATTTTTTAACTATGTCAACATCTGCTGCTATATCTAATAAGTCACCTATTTTAGATATACCCTCTCCATACATTATATCAAATTCAGCTTGTTTAAATGGAGGTGCAACTTTGTTTTTAACTACTTTTACTCTTGTTCTATTTCCAAGTACTTTATCTCCTTGTTTTATACTGTCTATTCTTCTTACATCAAGTCTTACTGATGAGTAGAATTTAAGAGCACGTCCACCTGTTGTAGTTTCAGGATTACCAAACATTATACCTACTTTTTCTCTTAACTGATTTATAAATACAGCTACACAGTTTGATTTTTTTATTGAACCAGTTAACTTTCTTAAAGCCTGAGACATAAGTCTTGCTTGAAGACCAACATGAGAATCTCCCATTTCCCCTTCTATTTCCGCTTTTGGAACTAGAGCAGCTACTGAGTCAACTACTATTATATCTATAGCTCCAGATCTTATTAAAGCTTCTGTTATTTCAAGAGCTTGTTCCCCTGTATCTGGTTGTGAAATTATTAAATTATCTATATCCACACCTAAGGCTTTAGCATATACTGGATCTAGGGCATGTTCTGCATCTATAAATGCAGCTATGCCTCCATTTTTTTGTGCTTCAGCTACTGTATGTAGAGCAACTGTTGTTTTACCTGAAGATTCTGGTCCATATATCTCAACAATTCTTCCCTTAGGAAGTCCACCAATACCTACTGCAATATCTAACCCTATAGATCCTGTAGATATTACGTCTATGTTCAATGAAGTAGCTTCTCCAAGTCTCATAACAGATCCTTTACCAAAGTCTTTTTCTATTTTACCTAAAGCCTGATTAAGCGCTTGTAATTTTTCTTTTTCTATACTCATATTATTTCATCCTTTCTCTTCGCAAACATTTGTTCTATGTACTACTTTTATTATATCTTATAAAACTTTCTTCGTCAATTGAATTCCAGCTTTATCTTTAACATATATTATAAGTTTATAAATTTAAAGACATACATTTATATTTATAAACTTATATGTGAACTTTTATACGAATATTTTTTATTTTTTCAAAAAAATCCTTCCTGAATTCAATTCAGAAAGGATTTATACTTTATTTACTATTCATAAATAATTCTTTATTTTTATATAAATAGTCGGCACCAGAATATAAAGTTAACATTGTTGCAATCAACATAAATATGGTTCCCACTTGTAATAACATACTATTATCTATATTGGCTCCAAGAAGTAATATTATTATTGCCAACATTTGACTTATGGTTTTTATTTTCCCTCCACCACTGGCTGCTATAACTTTTCCATCAGCTGCAGCTATAGCTCTTAGGATACTCACTGTAAGCTCTCTTGCAACTATAATAATAACCATCCAACCTGCAACTAAATTTGATTCTATCATACATATAAGGGCTGTTATTACTAATAGTTTGTCTGCTAAAGGATCCATAAATTTTCCAAAGTCAGTAACTAAATTATTTTTCCTTGCAATATGACCATCTAGAGCATCTGTTATTGATGCAATAATAAATATTAAACAGGCCATTAAATAATGATTTGTAACGTCTAACATCATTATAATTACAAATACAGGTATTAACAAAACTCTAAGTAATGTTAATTTATTTGGTAAATTCATCTTGTATCTCCCCCATTAAATCATACTCTAGGGCAGTGTTTATTTTAACATTTACAAAATCTCCTGGCTCTAGGCTAGTGTGTGATTTTACATATACTATACTATCAATTTCCTCTGCATTTAGTTGAGTTCTCCCAATGTATACATTGTCCTCAATTTGTTCTTCTATTAAAACTTCATATGTTTTACCTATTTTGCTTTGGTTTATTTCTTCTGAGATGTTTTGTTGAATCATCATTATAACATCTCTTCTTTCCTCTTTTACTTCTTGGTCTAAATGATTAGGAAGATTGTCTGCTGCTGTTCCTTCTTCCCTTGAATAAGGGAATACACCTAACTTGTCAAACTTTACTTTTTTAACAAATTCCACAAGTTCTTCAAAATCTTTCTCATCTTCTCCAGGGAATCCTGTTATTAGTGTTGTTCTAAGCGTCGCATCAGGTATTGCAGTTCTAATCATATTTATCTTATCTAATAATTCTTCTTTAGTAGTTTGTCTATTCATTAATTTTAATATTTTATTGCTTGCATGTTGTATCGGCATATCAAAGTAAGAACAAATATTATCATTTCTTTTTATAACATCTACTAATTCCGCTGTTATTGACTCTGGGTATGAATACATTATTCTTATCCACTTTAAACCTTCTATTTTAGCTAACTCTTCTAATAACTGAGGAAGTTTTGCCTTTGCGTATATATCTGATCCATACATTGTAGAGTCTTGTGCTATAACTACAAGTTCTTTCACTCCACTCTTTGCTAAGCTTTTAGCTTCAGCTACTATATCTTCTATTTTTCTACTCTTTTGCTTACCTCTTAATTTAGGTATTATACAGTAAGTACAATGTTTGTCACATCCTTCACTTATTTTTATATAAGCCATATATTCTGGTGTTGAGACATACCTTGGTAAATCTTCATTGTACACAACTTCTATATCATTTAAGCTAATTACTTGTTTTTCTTTTTGTAAATTTGCTAAAATTTCGTCAATATTTTGGTAACTTCCCGTGCCTACTATTGCATCTATTTCAGGAATTTCTTCCTTTAATTCGTCTGAATATCTTTGAGCTAAACATCCTGTAACAATAAGTAATTTTAAATTTCCAGTTTCTTTAAGATTTGCAAATTCTATTATAGTTTCTATAGATTCTTGTTTTGCTGATTCTATAAAACCACATGTGTTTACTAAAATCACATCTGCCTCATCAAAATCCCCTGTAAGTTTGTAACCTTTTTTATTTAATATACCCATCATTATTTCTGCATCTACTAGGTTTTTCGAACAACCTAACGATTCTAGTGCTATTTTTAACATTGTTTAACTCCTTCCTTTGCTGCCTTATGAAAACTTATTAATTTTTCTATTGTATCATTTATGTCTTCGAATTTAATTACGTCATTATACTTGTATTGATTTACTGAATGCATATAAAGAGGGTCATAGTAGTATACTAAGAACTGTTCTACTAATTCTTCATATTTTTCATTGTCTAATAATTCTAAGTATTCATCTACAGTTTTATTTCCAAGTCTTTTTCTAAATGTATTTATACATTGTCTTAAGGCCTGTATATTATCTTCATTTCTATTATATATATAATCTTTACAAAGTCTTTTTACTCTGTCTTTTGTGTCACATTCTATAAGTATGTGATATCCATCTCTTGTTATTCCTTCATATATATCATTTGGAATAAGTACATGACCTACTCTTTTACTTTCACTTTCTACGAATAAATAATCACTTTTTGAGAAAAATAAAGATTCAAATATCCTAGTCTCGAAAGTCTTTTGAGTTGGTGGTTTTTCATCATAAGTAATAAATCCAAATACAGAACCAGTATTTCTAGCCATATATTCCAAATCCACTATATCTATATTATTTCTTTCTAATTCTACTAATAATTCTGTTTTCCCAACTCCAGTTAATCCATGAAGAACTATAAACTGCTTTTTATTCATTATGTTGCTTAAATAATTTTGCACATAATTTCTATAAGATTTATAGCCTCCTTCTAATTTATATAAATCTATACCAATAGAACTAAGTAAATTGGCTACAGAGCCACTTCTCATTCCACCTCTTGCACAATATATCACTATATGTTCATATTCACTTGACAATTCTTTTGCTAGTTTGTACATATCTTTTAACTTAGGAGAAACAAATTCAAACCCTTTGTCTATAGCTTCATGTTTCCCCTCTTGTTTGTATATTGTACCCACCTCACAATACTCATCATTATCAAATAATGGCATATTATAAGCATTTAATATATGATCATCTAAGTATTCTTTTTCGGTTCTAACATCTATAAAAATTGTTTTTTCTAATTTTAAAGCATCTTCTATTTTAATTGTTTTCAAATTTTATTCACCTTCTAATTTTGCTAATTCTTCCATTGTTATTAGTACTTTTCTAGGTTTACTTCCTTCACTAGGCCCAACTATTCCTCTTTCTTCCATTGAATCTATCAGTCTAGCTGCTCTGTTAAATCCTATTTTATACTTTCTTTGTAACATAGAAGATGATCCTTGCCCACTTTGTACAACAAAGGCAATAGCGTCTTCTAAAAATTCATCTACATCGTTATTTTTGATGTTAGCAGTTTTTGAAATAGTTTGTATTATTTCTTCTTCATATTTAACTTCTTCTTTTACTTGACCTTTTACAAAGTTTATTACTTTTTCAGAGTCATCTTCTGATATATAAGCCCCTTGCAACCTTACTGGTTTTGCAGCTCCTAGGGGATAGAATAGCATATCACCTTTTCCAAGTAGTTTTTCTGCTCCACCCATATCTAATATAGTTCTTGAATCTGTTTGTGATGAAACTGCAAAGGCAATTCTAGATGGAACATTTGCTTTTATAACTCCTGTTATTACATCAACAGAAGGTCTTTGTGTTGCTATAATCAAATGCATTCCAGCCGCCCTAGCCATTTGAGCCAATCTACATATATAGTCTTCAACTTCATTAGCACATGCCATCATCAAGTCTGCTAACTCATCTATTATTATTACTACTTTTGGAAGTTTTGTTTCACTTTTTTCATTATAACTAGTAATATCTTTTACTCCTAAATCAGCAAACAACTTGTATCTTTTATTCATTTCTACTACTGCCCAGTTTAATGCATTTGCTGCCTTTTTAGGGTCAGTAACAACTGGTGATAGTAAATGAGGTATGCCATTATAATGAGCAAGCTCAACTACTTTTGGATCTATAAGTAATAACTTTACTTCGTCAGGTGTCGCTTTGTATAATACAGAATTAATTATTGTATTTATACAAACTGACTTACCTGAACCTGTAGCCCCTGCTACAAGTAAATGTGGCATTTTACCAATATCTGCGATAACTGGATTACCACTTATATCTTTTCCAAGTCCTATAGCAAGAGAAGATGAATCTTCTTTAAATTCCTTACTTCCAATAACATCTCTAAGTCCTACAACCTGTGGTTCGTCATTTGGAACTTCTATTCCTATGGCACTTTTTCCTGGAATTGGGGCTTCTATTCTTATACTTTTTGCAGCTAAAGAAAGAGCTATATCATCTGATAAGTTTACAATTCTACTTACTTTAACACCTGGGTTAGGTTGTACTTCGTATCTTGTTATAGTAGGTCCGAGAGTTACTTGACCCATTTTTGTGTCAACACCAAAATTAGATAATGTTTTGATTAACAAAGATGCATTTTCTAATGCCTTTCTTTTATCATTTTCATTACCTTTGTGTCCAATTTTAGTTATTAAATCTAAACTTGGTTTTGTATAGTTTTCATAATTTGATTGACTATTAATGTGCAAATCATTTGTATCTCCTAAATTTATTGGAGCAGTTTTTTCAATATCAGTATTCGCCTTAGTTTTGGTATTACTCATTGTATCGCTCATTTTAACATTAGGATTTGTATTTTGAAGGTCCTTAAGAACATCTAACTCTGGCATACTACTTGTACCTTCTAAAATTTCTAGATAATCATCATCACTTTTGTTAAATCCTACTATTTTTATCGTTTTGTCTTCATCATCATAACTAGGCTCAACTAAAGTATTTTCTAATTCCTCATTTTTATCATTTTTATTAAAAATATTCTTTAAAAAACCTTTTTTATTTTTACCAATTTGAGTAGTTTCATCAACTTCTTCAGTTACTAAATTAATTGCAGATTCTTTTAAGTTAGATACCTTATCTTTTACATTTACATTTCCATTTTTTATTTTACTAGACTTATTAGTAATGCCTTCCATTAGATCTTTAAGAGATATATTAAATGTGTACATTACTGTAATAAATAAAACAAATATACTAATTAACCATCCACCTGTTAAGCCAAATACTGCTTTAATAAAGTATGCTATTGTTGATGTGATTAGACCGCAACCACTTCCATCAATTCCCATCTGCATAACATCTCTATACATATTAGCCTTTAGAGGATTATCTACTGGAATTTTTCTTGCATTAAATAATCCATAAAAAATGAATAAAAAGACTATAAAAATATAGACTGTTTTGCTTTTTTTCATTCTATAGACATATTCATTTCTTTCAAAAAATCCAAGAATACCTATAATTATTATAAGCAACGGAATAATTACTGAAAGAGCTCCAAACAATCCTTTAAAAGTGTCTTGTATGAATTGTCCTAAAAGGCCCATGGAATTTGAGTTTAAGCTATATAATAAAAATATTCCTATAAATACAGTCACTAGATTATAATATTCTCCAGATACTATTATTCTATCTTTGTTATGCTTTTTATTCTTAGCGCCTTTACTTTTTTTCTTAGCCACCAATCTCACCTCTTATTTCTTATACCTTATCAATTAAAATTTATAATTTATCCACAAACTAAATCAATTATAAATTCTTAAAAACTTAAAAGTGTTAATGATATACATTAACACTTTTAATTATTAAATCATTATATCACATATTACTTATTTTAAACAAATCTTATTTATTTCCTTCATTTTTGTTATCTTCTCTTATTAATTCTCTTAATTTAACTAACGCTTCTTTTAATCCTCCAACTTCATCTATAAGGCCACATTCCACAGCTTCTTTGCCTATCAAAACACTACCTACATCACTTACAAGCTCATCTTTTGCGTGCATAAGCTTATTTAACTCTTCTCTTTCTATATTAGAAGTTCTTGTTATAAATTCTACTATTCTTTCTTGCATTTTCTTGAAATATTCAAAAGTTTCATTAACACCTATCACTAATCCATTTGTTCTTATTGGGTGTACTATCATCGTTGCAGTTGGTGCAATATAAGAATAATCGCCTGCTGTTGCAAGAGGAACTCCTATGGAATGACTTCCTCCAAGTACAAGGGTTACGACTTTCTTAGATATGCTGTTAATTAATTCCGCCATGGCAAGGCCAGCTTCTACATCTCCACCTACTGTATTTAAAATAACTAAAATACCTTTAATTTCATTACTTTCTTCTACTGAATATAATAAAGGTATTATATGTTCATATTTTGTAGATTTTTTTTGTGGATTACCTACAAAATGTCCCTCAATTTCTCCTATTATAGTTATACATTGAATTTCTTTTTGTGCATTAGAGGGCATATTAGGAACACCCATTTGCTTTATATCTTGAACTTTATCACTGTCTTCGTCTTCACCTTCATTGTTACTATTATCAACATTATTACTTTCATTATTATCAGGTTTATTTTTCCCCTCATCTTCTTTTTTATCTTCAAGTCCCAGCTGATTCAAATCATAGTTATTATAATTATTACCATTTATGTATTCATTCATATTATTTTCTTTTTTTGTCATTTATTTCACCTCATATAATATATTTAATTTTATCTTTCCCAATGATTATGAAATAATTCTAAAGTTTCTTAGATCAGGTTTTGACACAAAAAAAGCAAGATAAAATATATCTTGCTTTTTTATATACTATTAATCTGCAAATTCGTTATGAATAGCATGAACAGTTTCTATCATATCTTCCTCTTTTACTAAACAAGTAAGACATGTATATGAATCTGATGATTGTAAAAGAGTAATACCTGCCTTTGATAAGGCTCTAACTACTTTTGCTATAACACCAGGAGTTTCAGTAACTTTTGAACCGATTAAAGTTACCTTAGCACAATGTTTTCTAATATCATATTTTACATCGTATTTTTGTAAAATTTCCTCTACAGCAAAAATATAATTTTGTTCCAATGCAAAGGCTTTTTCTTCTGTAAAGAAGTTTATCATATCTAAATTTATATGTTTTTCTTCCATTTCATTCAATATTTTTGAGAACAACTCTTCAGATGATTTCACTTTAATCTGAGCTATGTTATCTTTATGAGCTACTGATGTCATAAATCTAGATTGGAAATCTTCATAATTACTTGTTACACCACGAGTTAAACCAATTCTAGTTCCTTTACATGTAGGGTTTAAAGTATTTTTTATTTCTAAAACAATATCTCCATTTTTAGCAAGTTCTACCGCTCTAGGATGAATAACTTTTGCACCTTTTTCTGCCATTTGGAATACTTCTTCGTAATCACAATAATCAAGTATTTTTGCTGATGGCTCTATTCTTGGATCAGCAGTCATTATCCCATCTACATCTGTGTAAATTTGTACAGTTTCACTTCCTAATGCTTTTCCTATGGCAACTGCAGATGTATCACTTCCTCCTCTTCCTAAGGTAGTAACCTCTCCGTCTTCTGTACCGCCTTGGAATCCGGCTATAACAACCACTTTACCTTCATCTAACTCTCTATGAATTCTTGTTGGGTTTATTTCTTTTATTTTTGAATTTGAATAAACCTTAGTTGTTATTATTCCAGCTTGCATTCCTGTTAGAAATACTGATGGTATTCCCCTAGCTTCTAACATAGATGATAGTATTGTTCCTGATATTATTTCTCCGCAAGACATTATTAAGTCAAGTTCTCGTTTTTTAGATTTTTTGTTAACATTAGTACATAAATTTATTAGTGTATCAGTCGCATAGGGTTCTCCCTTTCTTCCCATGGCTGAAACTACTATCACTAAGTCGTTGCCCTTTTTCTTATATTGTTCTATTATATTGCACACTTCATTCATTTTTTCAACTGATGCTACTGATGTACCACCAAATTTTTGTACTAGAATCCCCATAAATGCCTCCTAAAATATTCCATCATATTCAATGATTATCATATCATTGCCAATTTTCTTTACATTCCTCCACGGAATTTCTAAATCTCCTCTATCCTTTTTTATACCAAAAAATCCTCTTTCTCTTGGGATGGAAAGCGCCAATATTTTCCCTGTAGTTTCATCTATTATAATATCGCACTCTCCAATTACTCCAAGTCTTTCTCCACTAACTAAGTTTACTATTTCTTTTCCAGCTAATTCAGATAAATTCATATTTTCACCCCGATAAATAAAATTTTTAATTTTCTTAAGTCACTGTGTAGGTTTTCAGTTCATATTTCCAACAATATGCCTTTCCCACTAATTTAGGTCACCTTACTCAAGCAGCGCTTTTTACAATTATATCTGAACACCTTCTACGTTTTTTCCTACTATACACACTCCTAAATTCTCTATATTAAATACTTTATTAATAATTGCTTCAACTTGTTCCATATTTACGCTATTTATATGTTCAATAATTTCATCTTCGTTTTTAATCTTATTATTAAGCAGCATAGACTCTCCATGAGATAGCATTTTTGAACTAATACTTTCCAAGCTTAATATATAATTACCTTTTAACTGTTCCTTACTTTCTTTAAGTTCTTCTTCAGTAATATAGTTTTCTTTTATATTCTTTATTTCTTTTATTATTAAGTCATAGACTTCTTTTAAGTATTCTTCACTGGTACTAGCAAATACACCCAACTCCCCACATTTTTTATATAAAGTCTGAGAGGAGTATATGGAATAGACCAATCCTTTATCTTCTCTTATATTTTGGAAGAGTCTAGAGCTAGTACTTCCACCAAATATATTGTTTACAACTGCTAACGCATAAGCTTCCTTTTCGTTTTCTTCTGGTATAGCTTTTAAGCTAATTGCTATATTAACTTGCTCACTATCTTTATTTTTAGTTATAAAACAAGAGTGAAACTTAGGTTCTTTTACTTCTATGTTTACTTCCTTTTCTTCCCATTTTCCAAATTTTTCTTCAATGAACTTTACTACTTCCTCAAAATTAAAATTGCCACAAACTGATATGACTGCATTATTAGGAACATAATATTTACTATAATGATTTAAAATATCTTTTCTTTTTAAACTTTTAATCGTCTTCCTATTTCCAAGTATATTCATACCTAGTCCATCATCAGCATATATATTTTCTACTAATAAATCATAAGACAAATCATCTAAAGAATCTTCATACATTTTAAGTTCTTCTAATATTACGGCTCTTTCTCTGTCTATATCATTATTATTAAAGGTTGAATTTAATATCATATCGCTTAAGACATCTATACCTATGTTTATATGCTCATCTAAAAGATGAACGTAATAACATGTACATTCTTTATTTGTAAAAGCATTTATTTGTCCACCAATATTATCTATGTCTCTTGCTATATCTTTTGCACTTCTACTTTCAGTTCCTTTAAACAACATGTGCTCAATAAAGTGTGACACACCACTTTCCTTAGGTGTTTCTATCCTAGATCCTGTATTTATCCAAATCCCAAGAGATACGGATTTTAAGTAAGGTATTTCCTCTCCCACAATGGTAAGACCATTTTTTAGGGTTTGACATTTATACATATCGTCCTCCAAATTCTTTACTACGTCATTATATACTTTAATTTTTACAAGTTAAAAAAATTTATAGTATTAATTATAGTTTAGGAACTTAATTTAATCAACAACAAACACATCACTAAGCCTTCCTGGTTTTAAATTTTTTTCTCTTATAATTTGAATAATATCATCAATACATTTTGTTGTTGCATCTGTTGGATGCATTAATACAATACTTCCATCTACTATGTTTTTATTTTTTACTCTTTCAATAATTTTTTCAGGATTATCTCTATCTTGCCAATCAATAGTATCCACATCCCATTTGAAACATATGTAGTTTAAACGTTGTGCTGCTTTAACTGTATTTGACCCAAAGGAACCTGCTGGAGCTTGAAAAAATTTAGTTTCCTCTCCAATAGCATCATCAATTATTTTCTTAGAAGTGCTTATTTGATTATAATTTTCATCATATGAAAGGTTAGCATAGTCTAAGTGTTTATATCCATGATTACCTATCTCATGGCCTTCATTTTTAATTCGCAAAAGCAAGTCCTTTTTATTTTCAGCCCACTTTCCTGTAACATTGAAAGTTATATGTACCTTCTCCTTTTTTAAAGCTTCCAAAATAGATATTACATACTCATCCTCCCACCCCAGGTCTACGTTGCAAGTTAATGCAACATAGCCACTATTTTTTTTAGTCCCCTGAGTATAAGGGGCTTTTGCCAAATCTAGAATATTAATACTTGGAGTTGTTTGGTTTTTCTTAAGTGTAAAAGCAATTCCACATATTATAAGCAGAATGATTAGAATAAAAATTATTAATTTTTTTAGTTTGCCTTTGTTTAGCACCATCATTATCATATTGGTTTCCTCCTAATATGTACAAATTATTTCTTATTTTAAGTTTATTATTACAACTTATAATTTATTCTTAGGAATAGGACTTGTCATCTAAAAATTCACTTCGTTCATGTACCTAACCATATGTCTTTACTAATACTTAAGTTAAATACGTGATTTAAAATTTAGTATCTTTAATCCACCTATGATCCAAATTTTTATAATAAAAAAAACGAGACTATGTCTCGTTCCCTTATTTTATAAATGAATTGTTATTTATTTTTTCTCTCTGGTCTAGGTAATAATACTTTTCTAGATACATTTACTCTACCTTTGTCATCTATTTCAGTAACCTTAACTTCTACTTCATCTCCAACGTTTAATACATCTTCAACTTTTTCTATTCTTTCATGAGCTATATTACCTATACGAAGTAATCCTTCTTTTCCTGGAAGTAATTCAACGAAAGCTCCGAAGTTAACTACTCTTGTTACTTTACCTTTGTAGATTTCGTTTAACTCAACTTCTGCAACTATGTCAGATATTTTTTGCTGAGCAAGTCTAATCATATCTATATCTATACCAGCTATGAATACTTCACCATCTTGTTCTATATCTATTTTAACACCAGTTTCGTCTATTATCTTAGTTATTACTTTACCACCAGCACCGATAACATCTCTTATCTTATCTGGCTTAATTCTCATAGTAACTATTTTTGGTGCATATTTAGATAATTCTTCATTTGGCTTATCTATGCATTTTCTCATTTCATTTAATATATGAAGTCTACCAACTCTAGCTTGAGCTAATGCTCTTGTTAATACTTCTTCATCTATACCAGCTATTTTTATATCCATTTGTATAGCAGTTATACCTTTTTCAGTACCTGCAACTTTGAAGTCCATATCACCTAAATGGTCTTCCATACCTTGTATATCTGATAGTATAGCCATTTTTCCATCATGTTCTATAAGTCCCATTGCAATACCTGCAACCATATCTTTTAAAGGTACACCCGCATCTAATAAAGATAATGTAGAACCACAAACAGAACCTTGAGATGTAGAACCATTTGAACTTAATACTTCAGACACAAGTCTTATAGCATAAGGGAATTCTTCTTTTGAAGGTATTACTGGAAGTAAAGCTCTTTCAGCTAAAGCTCCATGACCTATTTCTCTTCTTCCTGGACCTCTTGATGGTCTAGCTTCTCCAACAGAGTATGCAGGGAAGTTGTAGTGATGCATATATCTCTTGTTCTCTTCTTCATCAAGTCCGTCAAGTATTTGAACATCACCTAATGCTCCAAGAGTTGTAATTGTCATTACTTGAGTTTGTCCTCTTGTAAATAATCCTGAACCATGAGCTCTTGGTATAAATCCATGATCACACCATATTGGTCTTATTTCATCAGTTTTTCTAGCATCTGGTCTTCTACCTTCATGAACGATAGCTTTTCTAACTTCTTCTTTTATTATAGAATCTAGTGTAGCTATTATATCATTTCCAAACTCTTCTAAAGTTTCTTCATCAAAACTATTTATAGTTTGTTCTTTTACAGCATCCATAGCTTCTTGTCTTTCAAGTTTTTCAACAACGCTAACAGCTTCCTTCATTCCTTCAGTAGCTATTTCTCTAACTTTAGCCTCTATTTCTGCATTTGGTTTATTTTCAATAAACTCTAATTTTTCTTTTCCAACTTCAGCTTGAATTTGTTCTATAAATTCAGCTATTTTTTTGATTTCTTCATGTGCTTTTAATATTGCTTCAAGCATTAATGATTCTGGTACTTCATCAGCTCCAGCTTCAACCATCATTACCGCTTCTTTAGTTCCTGATACTACTAAGTGTAGTACACTTTTTTCTCTCTCTTCAGCTGTAGGATTCACTACAAGCGCTCCATCAACTAAACCTATACATACAGAACCTGTTGGCCCATTAAAAGGTATTTCTGATATTGATAAAGCCACTGATGAACCTATCATAGAAACTATATCAGGAGTACAATCTTGGTCCACTGATAAAACTGTAGCAACAACTTGTACGTCATTTCTAAAAGTTTTTGGGAATAAAGGTCTTATAGGTCTATCTATAAGTCTTGATGTAAGTATAGCTTTTTCTGATGGCTTTCCTTCTCTTTTTAAGAAACCACCTGGTATCTTACCAACTGAGTATAATTTTTCTTCATAATCAACACTTAGTGGGAAAAAGTCTACGCCATCTCTTGGTTGAGCTGATTTTGAGCAGTTTACCATAACCATTGTCTCACCGTATCTAAGTATCGCACTACCACTAGCAAGTTGTGATATTTTGCCTATTTCAACAGAAAGTTCTCTTCCTGCTAAATCCATTGTAAAAATTTTATGTTCAAACATTAATGCTTGTACCTCCTCTTATACTAAAACCACTATTTCTTCTATGTACTATATTAACAAAATTACTACTAATTAACAATATAATTATACAATGTAAAGAATTAGTGTTGTAGTATATCCTCTTATTTATTAATTTGAAGAACTTATCGCTAAAATTTCAGGCCCTGTATGTGCACATATACAAGATCCACCTCTAGTAATAAATACTTCCTTTGCTTTTATTCTTTTAGCAACTTCTTCTTTAAGTTTTTCAAAATCCGACTCATTAGAGCCATATCCTATTGTAAGAACTTTAGATTCTAAGTTATTGTCATTAACTTCTAAAATCATATCTACTAGTTTGGAAGCCACTTGTTTGGCTCCTCTAACTTTTGTTACTATTTTATTTTTCCCCTCTTCCATGGTGCATATAGGTTTTATATTTAACATATTTCCTACAAAAGATACCACACTTGGTAATCTTCCACTTTCTTTCAAATAATCTAGTGTAAAGGGTACGAAAAATAAATTTACGCTTTCTCTAATGTCTTCTAATCTATTAAATATTTCATTAGCAGGTAAATCGCTATTTTCCACTAATTCACAGGCTTTTATTACATATTGTCCACTTCCTAAAGATAAAAATAATGTATCAAAAACATATATATTACCAGCAACATCGTTTTTGGCCATCATTGCACTTTGATATGTACCTGAAGTCTTTGATGATCCTGTTAAACAAATCACATCATACCCTTCATTTACATATTTTTCAAAAGCCTCTTTGAATTGAATGTATGTAACCTGAGATGTTTTAGGTAAAATTTCACTACTGTCTAAAACCTTATAAAATTCTTGTTTAGTAAAATCTATTCCGTCTTTATATTCTTTCCCATTTATGCTGATAGTAAGCGGAATCATATCTAAAAAATCTTTTTGTTTTATTTCTTCAGGAATGTCGCACATGCTGTCACACAGTATTTTAATCTTCATGGCTACTGCCCCCTTATAGAAATTAATTCTTCATTTTTTATCAATACAAAAAAAGCAGATACCATAAGTATACCTGCTTTTTAAATAAAGTAATAAGATTATTTTCTTAATCCTAATTTAGCTATTAATGCTCTGTAACCTTCTAAGTCTTTTTCTTTTAAGTAACCTAATAAGTTTCTTCTTCTACCAACCATTTTTAATAATCCTCTTCTTGAATGGTGGTCTTTTTTGTGAACTTTTAAGTGCTCATTTAATTCGTTTATTCTAGCTGTTAATAAAGCTATTTGAACTTCTGGAGAACCAGTATCTCCTTCTTTTCTTCCGAATTCTTTTATTATTTCTGTTTTATTCATTTGATGTACCTCCAAATAATTTGATATAATCGCCATTTACTAAGCATTGATTGGAGTATTCATATGCCGAGTAATGGTTACTTTGATTATTTTATCATAACTTAGCTACTTTTGCAAATATACTTTTTATATATATAATTAGTATCCATCTTTAATTGTAATTTTAGTTCGTTTAAATCTTTAAACTTCTTCTCATCTCTTATTCTTTCCAAAAACTCAAGTTTTATAGTTTTGCCATAAATATCTTTGTCAAATTGTAATATATTTGTTTCTACTGACATTTTTTCTCCATTTACTGTAGGATTATAACCGATATTTGTAGCTCCAACATATACTTCATTGCCTATATGTACTTTTGTAGCATATATACCTCTTTTAGGTATAATAAGATTTTCTTGTAGTCTAAGGTTTGCCGTTGGAAATCCTAAAGTTCTACCTAGTTGCTTTGCATGAATTACTGTACCTTCAATTGCATAGTTTCTCCCTAAATAGTTCTTTATTTCATCTACTCTTCCTGCATATATTAAGTCTTTTACATGAGTGCTACTTACTCTTATGTTGTTAATAACTACAGGTTCAATTACCTCCACATCAAATCCATATTTTTTACCTAATATTTTTAATATTGGCGGAGTACCTTCTCTTTTTCTTGCAAAAGCAAAATCATGTCCTATAATTAGTTTTTTGGCTCCTAATTTGTCAACTAATATTTGTTTTACAAAATCTTCTGCTGATATTTCTGCCATATCCTTATTAAATGGTATATCTATAACTACATCTACACCTAATAACTTAAGCTTATTCATTTTTTCTACTTCTGTTATTATTTCTCTAGTTATAATATTAGAAAAATAACTAATAGGGCTGTTTTTAAATGTAAAAACTACACTTGTTAGCTGTTCTTGTTTTGAATAATTAACAGTTTTTTCTATAAGAACCTCATGCCCTTTATGAATTCCATCAAATTTACCTATAGTAACAACACTTTTATCAAAACTTTTTACTTCATTTAAAGAATTTATAATAATCATGTCTTTTCCCCACTGATATAAAAATTATTCTATAAAAATTTTATCACTCTTTAGACTAATAGTGTTATTATTTTTTAATAATTTTCCAGTTCCTATAAATTCATCATTACAATATACTCTGACATATTCATCATTTTGTGATAAATTATCATTTGTAAATCTTTTAGAATCTATTATTCCACCATTTCTATAGTATTTAAGAGCAGTATCTTTTAATTCAACTTTTTTAAAATTATCTAGAACATAATCAATATCATATAAGTAATTTTCTAAGATGTTATCATCATAATATTTTTCTAATTCTTCTAGAGTTATTGCATTTTCTAAGTTAAATTTTCCAGAAGATGTTCTAAGTAAAAAGGACATATGTCCTCCACATTTTAAGTACTGTCCAATATCATGACATATACTTCTCACATAAGTCCCTTTTGAACATTTAACTAAAAATAATACTTTATTTTCAATTATATTTAAAATTTTTATTTGTTCTATGTTAACTTTTCTAGGCTTAATTTCAATAGTGTCAGCTTTTCCTTTTCTAGCTAAATCACACATTTTTTGTCCATTAACTTTCAAAGCTGAATAAACAGGAGGATATTGATTAATTTCTCCTTTTTGTGTTTCAAAAGCTTTATATATATCCTCATTTGTAATATTTGAAGTATTACCTTCAAATGTTATTACTCCAGAAGAATCATAAGTGTCTGTGGCAGCACCTAAGGTTAATTCACATATGTATGATTTTTCTTTATTTAAAATAAGCTCACTTACTTTTGTCGCCTTATTTAAACATATAGGAAGAACTCCCGCGGCATCAGGATCTAGCGTTCCTGTATGACCAACTTTTTTCATGCTTAAAATCCTTCTCACTCTACTTACAACATCATGAGATGTCATTCCCGTAGGTTTTAATATATTTACTATTTTATTCATTAAAAATCATCCTTAAATTTCTTTTAATGCTTCTTCTAATATTTTTTCTTTTGCATTTTCTATGCTATCATTTATGGTGCATCCAGCAGCTCTTATATGTCCGCCTCCACCAAATACCTTAGCTAAGCGACTTACATCTGCATAGGATTTGGATCTTAAGCTAACTTTAATTTCATTATCACTTTTTTCTTTAATCAAAATTCCTATTTCAACATTTTCTATATCTCTAGCATATGGTACAATACCATCGATATCCTTAAAATCAATACTGTATCTTTTAAGCATATCTAGTGTAACCATCATTATAGCCACTTTTTCATTAATAATTTCAAGTGTGTTTAGTGACTCTCCCAGTAATTTATAAAAGTTAAAAGGATTGCTACCAAAAACATGTTGAACTACTTTTTGTGTTTGGGCTCCATTGATTAATAATTGCTTTGCCATATCAAAACTACTTGCATGAGTATTTGAATACGTAAGTTTTCCAGTATCCGTCATAAGACCTGTATAAAGAGCTGTAGCTATATTTTCATCTATAGATTTAAATTTGTTTATTTCTTCATTTCTTACAAGTAAATTATATACTAATTCACAAGTTGAAGAGGCTTCAGCAATTACATAATTTAAATCACCATAAAAATCATTGCTTGCATGATGATCTATATTTATTAAGTTTATACAATTATATTTAATGTCGTCATCTACACAAACTCTGTTTTTATCTCCACAATCTAAAGTAATCAAAGTATAGTTGTCTACTTTCAACTCTTTAAATTCACTAGAGTTTATTATATTTACACCTTCAATAAGGAACTGCATATTTAAAGGCATATCATCATTCATAACATAATAAACATTTTTATTAATTTTTTTTAAGAAATAATAAATTGAAAGAGTTGAACCTATATTGTCTCCATCTGGGTTAACATGAGAAGTAACGACAAAATCGTTACTTCCATGTATATACTTTATAATATTATCTAGACTATTCATTTTCATTTTCCTCAACTTGTGTTTGAGGCTTATCTTGTTCTTTTTGTGATACTTTTTTTATAAGGCTGTCCATGTACATACCTTTAACCAAAGAATCATCTACTTTGAATATGATTTGTGGGATATGTCTTATTTTTATACTTCTACCTATTTCTCTTCTGATGTAGCTTTCTGCAGCTCTTAAACCTTGTAAAGTAGATTCTTCATCTCCACCTAAAATACTTACGTATATATAGGCATAGCTTAAATCGCTAGTAACTTCCACATCTGTAACACTTACCATAGAGTTTATTCTAGGGTCTTTTATTCCATTAATAAGCATAGTACTTACTATTTTTCTGATTTCTTCGCCTATTCTACGTGTTCTATTATATGATGCCATAATATCAACCCTCTTTACCTGTAGTTATTTATAATTTTCTTTCTATTTCTTTTGTTACATAAGCTTCTACTATATCTCCAACTTTTATATCGTTGTAGTTTACGAAACTCATACCACATTCGTAACCATTATTTACTTCTTTTACATCATCTTTAAATCTCTTAAGAGCTTGTATTTCACCTTCGTGGATAATTATACCATCTCTTACTATTCTCACTTTACCGTTTCTGAATATTTTACCATTTGTTACGTAGCATCCTGAAACTGTACCAACACCAGATATTTTGTAAACTTCTCTTATTTCTGCTTTACCTGTGTCTTCATCTCTATATTCTGGATCTAACATACCACTCATGGCAGCTTGTATATCCTCTATAGCTTTATATATTATAGTGTAACTTCTTACATCTACACTTTCTTTTTCTGCAAGAGATTCTGCACTTGGTACTGGTCTAACATTAAATCCTATTATTATTGCATTTGATGCAGCTGCAAGCATAACATCTGATTCATTTATAGCTCCAACACCGCCATGTATCACTCTAACTGCAACTTCGTCGTTAGATAATTTTTCAAGTGATTGTTTTACTGCTTGAACAGAACCTTGAACATCTGCTTTTATAACTATATTAAGCTCTTTAACTTGACCTTCGTTCATTTGCTCGAAGAATTGGTCAAGTGACATTCTTTGGTTAGATTTTAACATTTCTTCTCTAGCTATGTGTTGTCTTTTTTCTGCAACATTTCTAGCTATTTTATCTGAAGGTACAGCTACAAACTGATCTCCACCTTGTGGAACTTCTGAAAGTCCTAATATTTCAACAGCTGTTGATGGTCCAGCAGTTTTAACTCTTTTTCCTTTTGAGTTTATCATTGCTCTTACTTTACCTGAAGCAACACCACAAACTATTGGATCTCCAACGTTTAGAGTACCACCTTGTACAAGTACTGTAGCCACTGGTCCTCTACCTTTGTCAAGTTCAGCTTCTACAACTGTACCAACTGCTCTCTTATTTGGATTAGCTTTTAATTCTTCCATTTCAGAAACTAAAAGTATCATTTCTAATAATGTATCTATTCCTGTTCTTTGTCTAGCTGAAACTGGAACTGCTATAACATCTCCACCCCAGTCTTCAACAAGTAATCCTTGTTCAGATAATTCTTGCTTAACTCTATCTTGATTAGCTGCTGGTTTATCTATTTTATTTATAGCTATGATTAGTGGAACACCTGCTGCTTTAGCATGGTTTATTGCTTCTATTGTTTGAGGCATTATACCATCATCTGCTGCAACTACTAATATTGCTATATCTGTAACTTGCGCACCTCTAGCTCTCATTGCTGTGAAAGCCTCATGTCCTGGAGTATCTAAAAATACTATCTTTTGCCCATTTATTGATACTTCAGATGCACCTATATGCTGAGTAATTCCTCCTGCTTCACTAGTAGTAACATGTGTACTTCTTATAGCATCTAGTAAAGATGTTTTACCATGGTCAACATGTCCCATAACTGTTACAACTGGTGGTCTTGGTTTTAAATCTTCTTCTTTATCTTCTTCTATTTGCATTAATTCTTCTATTTCTTCTTCTATTTCTTCATCATTTGAACCTGCAACTAATGTGAATCCATATTCACTTGCTAAATGAGAAGCTATTTCAAAGTTAACTTCTTGATTTAAAGAAGCCATAGTTCCCATTTTCATAAGCTTCATTATAACTTCTGTAGCTGGTTTTTCTAATGCTTCAGCCAATTGTTGAACTGTTAAAGTTCCATCAACTTTTATTACATTCTCATCAGATTCTTTTAAAAGATCCATAAGTAATTCTACTTCATCTTCTTCTAATTCAGATTTTTCGTTTTCTACTTCAATTCCTAATTCTTTTATTTTTGCTAAAATGTCCTTATTTGACATTCCTACTTCTTCTGCTATTTGGTAAACTCTTGTTTTATTCACAAGATCACCCCCTATTATTATTTGTTAATCTATTAACTGTATGATTTTATTTGCGAATCCTATATCTTTAATTCCTATAACTGCTCTAGAATCTTTACCAATAGACATTCCTAAATCACTTTTTGTAGACATCTCTATACAATTTACTTTTCTAAAAGATGTTTTATCGTTGAATAATTTTTTCGTATTATTCGATGCATCACCTGCAACTATTACTAAATTTAACTTTCCTTTTTTTAAATCTAGCATAGTTGCATCTTCTCCAGATACTAATTTACCTGCTCTCATTGCAATGCCAAGTAATGAGTGTATTTTATCCATATTATTTTTCATATGATTCTAACTCCGCTAATAATTTTTCGTATACCTCATTTGGCACTTCCATTTTAAAAGCTCTATTTAAAGCTTTGCTTTTTATAGCTTTTTTTAAACATTCAGAATCCTTGCATATGTATGCCCCTCTTCCATTTGCTTTTCCAGCTAAGTCTATAAAAATTTCGCCTTCTTTATTTTTTACTATTCTAATAAGTTCTTTTTTGTTATCTCTATCTTGACAAGCAATACATTTTCTTTGAGGCACTTTTTTTATTTTTGTCAAAGCAATCCCTCCTTATTCTTCGTCATTTAATTGAGATTCACTTTTAATGTCTATCTTCCAATTCGTAAGTTTTGCTGCAAGTCTAGCATTTTGTCCTGCTTTACCTATAGCTAAAGATAATTGATAATCTGGCACTACAACTAATGCTGATTTTTCTTCTTCGTTAACTTCTACTTTAACTACTTTTGATGGACTAAGTGATGCGCATACAAACTCAGCTGGATTTTCGCTGTAGTTTATTATATCTATTTTTTCTCCACCTAATTCATCAACTACATATTTAACTCTAGTTCCTTTTGGTCCTACACAAGCTCCAATTGGATCTATTTTCTCATCTATTGAATGAACAGCCATTTTAGTTCTTGATCCTGCTTCTCTAGATACAGATTTTATTTGAACTATACCTTGGAATATTTCTGGTACTTCTGATTCAAATAATCTCTTAACAAGATTTGGATGGCTTCTTGAAACTACTATTTGAGGTCCCTTATTAGTTTTCTTCACCTCTAATATATATACCTTTATTTTGTCTCCAGCTTTAAAATGCTCTCCTGGAATTTGTTCAGTTTCAGGCATAGATCCTTCTATTTTCCCAAGTCTCACATAAACAATCTTTTTATTATCAGATACTCTAGCAACCTCTCCAGTTACTAATTCTCCTTCTTTTTCTATAAACTCATTGTATATTATTTCTCTTTCAGCTTCTCTTATTCTTTGAACAACTACTTGTTTAGCTGTTTGTGCTGCTATTCTACCAAAGTCTTTTGGAGTTACTTCATTTTCTAATACATCTCCAAGTTCATACTTTGGATTTATTTGTCTAGCTTCATCTAGTTCTATTTCTAAAAAATTATCATATAAGTCTGACTCATCAACAACTCTTCTTTGTGAGTAAACTCTTACTTCTCCCTTTTCTGGGTTAAAATCTATTCTAACATTTTGTGCTGAACCAAAGTTCTTTTTGTATGCAGTAAGTAATGCTTGTTCTATAGTATCTATAAGTATATCTTTATCGATACCTCTATCCTTTTCTAATTCATCTAGCGCTTCCATGAATTCGTGATTCATTTGTTTATCCTCCCTATATTAATGTTACCACTAAAACTTAATAGCTAATCTAATAAGCGCAACATCTTTTTTATTGAATTCAACCTCTTTATTATCTATTATAACTTTAATATTTTTCTCTTCTGTCAAACCAACAAGCTCTCCTTCATGTAGTTTAGAACCGTCAATTGATTTATAAAGCTTTATTTCCACATCTCTACCTTGGTATTTCACAAAGTCCTTATCTTTTTTAAGTGGTCTATCAAGACCAGGAGATGATACTTCTAAATAATAGTTATCTTTAATTGGATCTTTTTCATCTAGAATTGGATTTAGCGCTCTTGTAACTAATTCACATTCATTTAAAGAAACTCCGTCTTCTTTATCGATGTAAACTCTAAGGAAGAATTCTCCACCTTCTTTGACGTATTCAACATCTACTAACTCTAAATCGTTGGCTTGTGTTATAGGTAACACTATTTGTTCTATTTCAGTAGCTATGTTCTTTTTCATATTGTTTACCTCCTATTCAGTTGTATTTATAGTATTTAAAATAAAAGAGTGAGCACAGATGTCTCACTCTTAGTTTCTGCAAATATACTATTTTATATATCACTATATCATAAAAATGTTATATTTACAAGCTTTTGTATTGATTTAATATTTGTTTTAGCATCCTTACATTAATAATAAATTATTTATTTTGACTTTTATTATTTAATCCTCTTAGTTTATATAAGTTATAAATATTTATAATAATTATGATAGCATTAGCTAAAGCTACAGGATAAGCACCAACATTTAAACCATATATAACAAACATCAAACATCCTATGGAGTTTATTATTCTTAATTTATACATATCTGTCATTGTAAGAGATATAGCAATTAAAATAGACGCTATATATCCCACTAGTTCTATATACTCAAAACTAAACATATTAATTCCTCCTTACAATTATAAGTACATTAATATACTTAGTTTGTTCATTTTTTATACTATAATTCACTCATAATTTATTAAAATAATGAAAGTTGATTTTTATCACTCATATTGTCTAACGATCCATGATTAGTTAGAGTTTCAATAACAGTTTTTGAAATTTTAGTTCTCTTTCTTAAATCTTCTTTGGATATAAACTCACCATTTTCTCTTTCTTGCTGTATGTGTATAGCTGCATTCTCTCCTACCCCTTGCAAAGCTATCATAGGAGGTAGAATTTGATTTTCTCCCATAACTTTAAACTCAGTTGCATCTGATTTGTAAATATCTACCGGAAGAATTTTTATATTCCTTGCATACATCTCATAAGCAACTTCAAGAACTGTCAGCATATTTTTTTCTTTAGCCGTTGTATCATTACCTAGAGAAATAATTTCATCCATTTTGTTTCTTATAGAATCTAGTCCTTTTACAATTAAGTCAGCATCAAAATCTTCTGCTTTGGTTGTAAAATATGTGGCATAAAATGCTTCTGGATAATGCACTTTATAATAAGCTAGCCTAAAACTCATCATTACATAAGCAACAGCATGAGCTTTAGGGAACATATATTTTATCTTTTGACATGAACCTATATACCAATCTGGCACATCATTTTTTTTCATTTCTTCAATAAATTCAGGTTTCAATCCTTTACCTTTTCTAACACTTTCCATTATGGTAAATGCCATCTTTGGTGGAAGTCCTTTAAATATTAAGTAGTTCATTATATCATCACGTGTTGATATAACTTCTTTAAATTCAACTGTACCTTCCACAACCAAGTCTTGTGCATTATTTAACCAAACATCAGTACCATGAGATAATCCTGATATACGTACAAGCTCTGCAAATGTTGTTGGCTTTGTATCAAGAAGCATTTGTCTAACGAATTTTGTTCCAAATTCAGGTATAGCAAGACAACCTATTGGACAGTTAATCTCCTCCGGTGTTACACCTAGAGCATCTGTAGATGTAAATAATGACATTGTTTCTTTATCATCTAGAGGTATTTCTGTGGCAATCTTACCTGTAATATCTTCTATCATTCTGATGATGGTGGGAACGTCGTGTCCTAATATATCAAGCTTTAGTATCCTACCACTTATAGAGTGATAGTCAAAGTGTGTAGTTATAACTCCACAGCTAGTATCGTTGGCTGGATATTGTATAGGTGTTATATCATAAACATCTTTGTAGTCTGGTATAACCATAACTCCACCGGGGTGTTGTCCTGAAGTTCTTTTTACTCCTGTACATCCATTTGCAAGTCTTAAAACTTCTGCTGATGTTGAATTTAAATCATTTTCTTCTACGAATTTCTTAGCATAACCAAAAGCAGTTTTTTCTGCAACAGTACCTATTGTTCCTGCTCTATATACATGACCTTCTCCGAAAAGTTCTTCTGTATATTTATGAATTACAGGTTGATAACTTCCTGAGAAGTTAAGGTCAATATCCGGCTCCTTATCTCCTTCAAATCCAAGGAAAACCTCAAAAGGTATATCATGTCCATCTTTTTTTAATGGTCTTCCACATTTAGGACAATCCTTTGCCGGTAAATCCACTCCAGAACCCCATTCACCTATTTCATAGAAATAAGAATACTTACACTGTGAGTTTTCACAAATATAATGTGCTGGCAGTGGATTAACTTCAGTTATATCACTCATTGTAGCCGCAAGGGAAGACCCTACAGATCCCCTAGAACCAACTAGGTATCCATCTGCAAGAGATTTTGTAACTAGTTTTTGAGCTATAATATACATCACTGCATAACCATTACTTATAATCGAATTTAACTCTCTATCAAGTCTTTTTCTCACAACGTCTGGGAGAGGGCATCCATAAATCCTCTCTGCCTTAGCATTACACATCTCTCTAAGTTCTTTATCAGAACCTTCAATTACTGGTGGAAAAGTTGCATTAGGTATTGGAAGTATATCTTCAATCATATCTGCTACCTTATTTGTATTTTCTACTACAACCTCATATGCTAAATCTTCTCCTAGATATTTGAATTCATCTAGCATTTCGTCTGTTGTTCTAAAATGAAGATAAGTTTCCTCTTCATCTATCTTAAAACCTTGTGAGTATTTAAGCACTTTTCTATAAATAGCTTCATGTTTATCTATAAAGTGTACATCTCCTGTAGCTACAGGAATTTTTCCAAAGTTCTTTGCCACTTCAATCATTCTTCTATTTAAATCTTTTAATTCTTCTTCATCTTTAACTTCACCTTTATCAATCATAAATCTATTATTATCAATTGGCATAACTTCAATATAATCATAAAGAGATATTATTCGCTCTAAGTCTTCATCGCTTTTATTTTGTTTTACAGCTTGGAAAACCTCCCCAGCTTCACAAGCTGAGCCAATTATTATTCCTTCTTTATATTCCTCTAAAACACTTTTTAATATTCTAGGCGCTCTATAAAAGTGATTTACATGAGCATCAGATACTATTTTATATAAATTTTTTACCCCAATTTGATTTTTAGCAATTAATGTTACATGATTTGTTCTTAATTTAGTATAATCTATATCTCCTAAAATCATATTTACATCGCTTAATTTTTCTGCACCCTTCTTTTTTATCATTTCTAAAAATTTAATAAATATATGTGCAGTAGCTTCTGCATCATCTACAGCTCTATGATGATTAAGCAATGGAATTCCTAATTCCTTAGCTATAAGGTTTAATCTAAATCTTTTCATATGAGGAAGTAGGGTTCTTGCTAATGTTAATGTATCAACTGATGTATTTTTAAATTCGATATTTTGTTCTCTACATTTTTGTTGCATAAACCCCATATCGAAGTCTGCATTGTGAGCAACTAACACACTATCTCCTATAAATTCAATAAACTTTGGTAATATTTCTTCAATAGTAGGTTTATCTTTTATTAAGTCATTTGTAATGCCAGTAAGTTCTTGGACTTTATAAGAAATATCCTTCTCAGGATTTATCAATTGGCTAAATCTATCTACAATTTTAAAGTTTTCTACTTTTACTGCACCTATTTCTGTAATTTTATCATTTTTATTTGAAAAACCTGTAGTTTCTAAGTCAAATACTATGAATGTTTGAGATAAGTCTTTATCATTTGCCTTTTGTATTACAGGTAAATTATCTTCTACTAAATAACCTTCTACTCCATAGAGTATTTTTATATTGTTAGCTTTCCCTGCATCCATGGCTTCTGGGAAAGCTTGAACAACACCGTGATCTGTTATGGCGATTGCCTTATGCCCCCAATCAGCTGCTTGTTTAACTAGTTTTTTTGCAGGAGATAAAGCATCCATCGAAGACATTTGAGTATGAGCATGCAACTCAACTCTTTTGCCTTTTTCACAAATATCTTTTCTTTTTGGTTTTTCTTCTTGTCTGATACCACTTATAGTCATAGTGATTTCTCTTTGATAAGTATCATATAATACGTCACCTTTAATTTTTACATAAGATCCTTCTTTTACACTATCTAACACCTTATCCTTGTTCAAGTCATTTAAAAACAACTTACAATTAATAGAGCTTGTATTATCTGTGATAGACATAATTGAAAGTATTTTACCATTTCTCAATTCTTTATTTTCTATATTAAATATTTCACCTATGATTGCTACTGTCTTAGATTTTTGATTAAGATCTTTTATTGGATGTACTAAACTATTAACATCTTCACCATAAATTAAATGTTCATCATATTCATCCTTAATTACATAACTTTCTTCTTCATTATCTTCATCTACTACTTCAAATTCCATTTCTTTTATTAAATCTTCAATTTCTTTATCTGTTTTTTCTATTAACTTTTTTATATCCGTCTTATCACTAACTGCTTTTTCAACTTTAACCTGATAGTCAATTCCCAATTCTTCTAATAATACATTTCTTATAACATCTTCTATATTATTCTTTTTTAGTTTTTCATAAAAAATATCTTTAGGAATCTTTATCTTTAGCATATTATCTAAACACATGTACTCTACTTGTTTTTTCCATCCTTCAATAGCTGGACAGATTTTTTTTAATATATATAAAATATTATGCCAATAGTTTTTCACTATATCTTTATCCGATTTTCTGCCAAAACCATTGAACTTAATTTTGAGCCTAATATTTTTAAAATATTTCAATTTGCCTAATAGCTCTTCTCTAAGTTCATCTAAAATCTCATGCGATATAATATCCTTTGACACTAAATACATATAAAAAATTTTTTCTTCCTTGAAGTATACTACTTTGGATACTTGTACTTCTTTTAATTGCTTTTCTAATCTACTATTTTTAATTTCTAGTTTTTCTAAATAGTCTTTAATATTATCCATGAGATTATCACTTCCTTTCCTAGATAAATTATTATATCATATCTAAAAATAAATTCATTACCATGTTTTATAAAATAAAATTTATTTTTAGGATTAGCTTCAAAATACAACTTAATTAATATTATATAATATGACCACAATCCAAACTAAGGCGGTGTTTTAATATGGCATGCAATAATATTTTTGACATAAATTATATGTCCACATATTATGATAACCTGGGAGGAAAAAAGTTATTTAAAAACTGCGTAAAAGACTTCAATTCAAAAATAGATAAAAAGGTACATCTTTATTATTCTAACAAAAAAGACACACCCATATGCGCGCTGCCAAAACTAAGAATGTTATTTGTAACGAGAATTGGTTTTCTATCCTTTTGTTATAATTTCTATTTTTATGTTAATACCTTTAATTATTATAATATAGATATATCTGAAGAAAACTTGAAAATAATAGCGAAATGTGTCTGTTCTCATGAGGTAGGTCACATACTAGATAACAGCATTTCAAACAATAAATGGGAACATTCTAAAATACTCACTGATATTATAGAAAAAATGATAAATTACAATATTGATATCTCAAAAGAAGATTATTATAAAAATAATTTACCTAAAGATTTAGAGGAAAGTGTAGTAAGTTTAAAGAAAAATTTAATAGAAAGAGAATCTATTGCTTGGGAAATTGCAAAAAATATTATGAATTTTAAAAGCGAAAAAGAAAAATTTTTATTTTCAAAAATTAGAGAATATGCTCTTGCAACATATAATTATGGTGACCTTAAAACTATTGTAAAAGAAAATAATTTAGAAGTTTTTTTTAAATATAAAAGATATTTTGTTTAATAATGTAAGAGCTTTCTTTAAAGTAAGAAAGCTCTTACATTATATTTTAACTTATACAAAGTACTCTCATAAAAATACACTCTTCTTAATATTATATTATATAATTTAACTTAAAATAATTACATTTTTTTGCATACTTATACTTATTTTGGTGAATATTTGGTATTATAATATTATAAGTATTATTTTAGGAGGTATCTATATATGGATGATAGTATTAAAAGATTAAAAGAACTTATAGATAGTCATGATAATATTGTGTTTTTTGGTGGGGCTGGTGTATCTACAGAATCTAACATTCCAGATTTTAGAAGTGCCTCTGGTTTATTTAACAAAAAACTAAATAGAAATTTTACTCCTGAACAATTAGTATCTCATACATTTTTTATGCGATATCCAGAAGAGTTTTTTAAATTTTATAAAGATAAATTAATCTATGAAGATGCTAAACCAAATAGTGCTCATATAGCCCTTGCTAAATTAGAAGATATAGGAAAATTAAATGCTGTAATTACTCAAAATATTGATGGCTTACATCAAATGGCTGGGAGTAGAAATGTATTAGAGCTTCATGGATCCATACATAGAAATCATTGCACTAAATGTGGAAAAGCTTATACATTGGAGGAAATGTTAAATTTAGGTGGTAATATTCCCTACTGCCATGTATGTAATAGTATAGTTAAGCCTGATGTAGTTTTATATGAAGAACCATTGGATAATTCCATAGTGAATGAAACTGTAAATGCTCTAAGTAACGCAGACTTATTAATCATTGGAGGCACTTCATTAGTTGTTTATCCTGCAGCTAGTTTTATTGACTACTTTAATGGCGATAGCATTGTTTTAATAAACAAAAGTAGCACAGGTTATGATACAAAAGCTTCTATAGTCATTAATAACTCCATAGGAGAAGTACTTTCACAGGCAGTATTATAGAAAATTAAATTTTAAATTATAGAATAAATTAAGAATAAGGTAAGATTATAATCTTACCTTATTCTTTTTCTTTTTTATTTTCATATACATCCTTATATATTAAAACAGCTTCATAATATGCTTCTTCTTCACTTATACCTTTTTCCTGTGCTATTTTCTCAGCTGAGTCTTTTATAATCGATGCAGCTTCAAGTATGTTCATAGAAACACCTTCCTATTAATTATCCTACTACTTCTTAATATATATTATTCCCCAAAAAACTGTAAAATTACCTTATTTTATTAAAAATTACATTTATTTATAATACTTATAAAAAAAAATAAGTTCTTTGACATAAAACATCAATAGAACTTATTTTTTAATTATTCTTCTTTATGTATTTTCCCATTATTGTCCATATCTTCTTGAAACTTAACATTACTATCGTGTTTTAATATTCTTTGAACTTTGTCTATTATCCTAGGTGTTACTGTTAAAATATTATCTACTAAATTAACATTATCCTCCAAAGAAATTAAACGTGTTTCTCCATTTTCCACTACAACGAAGGCTACTGGTGATATGGTAATTGCTCCACCACTTCCTCCTGCAAAATTAGTATCGCATTTTGTCTCAGTTTTACAGTTTTTATTATATTCACCTCCGCCAATACCAAACCCTACAGTTACTTTTGATATAGGAACAATAACAGATTCTTCTGCTTTTATAGGGTTTCCTACTATGGTATTAGAATCTATGGAATTTTTTATAGTCTCAAGAGTTGTCTCCATAATGCTTTGTATTGAATTTGTAGCTGTCATTTTTGCCACCTTCCTTAGACTTAAGTTTTATTATTCTTATAAGAATTGGAATAGATTTAAACATAGTATTTAATCTAAATTTTATATGTATTTTTACACTTCCTTTAATATTATTTTCATTAAACTTAGGGACTATGTTTAAATATATTTTTTCACATTTACATATATTTGTTATGTTTCCATAAATCCCGTTAATTAATGCATTAATATATATAGTTACATATGGATTAACATTACTAAAATATATATTTGAGTATAACTCTATTATTTTCACTTTTTTAACTAAGTTTAAAATATTACCCAACTCTTTATCTAATATTTTTAAATCCTTTAAACTACCTCTTTTTTTCTTTTTATTTTTCTTTGACGGATATAATTGAATATTAAATCTTATTAATTTGAATAATAATTTAATTTTTAATTTTACAACTATTTTTTTATTATTAAAATCAATTGCAAATATAAAGTGCGAATAGGATATTAATAATAAAATCAATATAAAAAAAATACTTATACATATATATTTCAAATTAAAATATCTCATATTCTATATTGTTTGCAAAACTTATGGATATATACTAATTAAAAGGAGATAGGCCTTAGGCGCAAAAAAATCATAGGCAAGACACCTATGATTTATATTTATTTTGATTTATTTTTACTTTTTTTGTTTGACATGACACTTTGTGACGATGGTGCCATTCTTTGTTTTTGCCTTCTAGTTGTCCCACTATTATTGTAAATACACATCCCCCAACATGCAACTGCAACCATAAATAGTATACCCCTTGATGTATCTCCCTCTCTAAACATATACACTCCAAATAAAAAACTTGCTATAGCAAATATTACATATATGGCCATTGCTAGTTTACTTTTCATATTTCTCCCCCTTAAATTATTATCTTACTGAAATAGTATCACATTTTATGATAAATAATAATTTTTTATTAAATTTCTTCTTCATTTTCGAAACTATCTATTGGTGGTAATTCTTTTAAACTTTCAATTTGCAATAATTTCAAAAATTCCTGAGTTGTCTTATATATAATGGGTTTTCCTATTCTATTTAAGCGTCCTGCTTCTCTTATTAGTTCATGTTCTAAAAGTGTTTGTAAAACTTTATCACATTTAACACCTCTAATACTTTCTATTTCCACTTTAGTAATAGGTTGTTTATATGCAATAATAGTTAAAGTTTCTAGTGTAGCTTGACTTAAAGACTTTCTTTTTTTAGGCTCTAGTACCTTTTTTATATAGTCTGCATAGTCTTTATTAGTACACATTTGATATTTATTTTCTAGTTTTATTATTTGAATTCCTCTATTATTTTCTCTATATTCCTCAATCAAAGAATTCATCATAAATTCTATTTCTTTAAGTGAAAGTTCTTCATTAATAACACTATTAAGTTCTTTTATGCCTATAGGTTCACCATAAGCAAACATAATTGATTCAATTATATATTTTATTTCTTCTCTATTCATTTTCCACTCCACGCTTTATTATAAGAATATCATCAAAAAATTCATTTTGAACTACAACAATTAACTTTTCCTTTATTAATTCAAGAATAGCTAAAAATGTAGCTATAGTTTCATCCTTATCATAAGGCCCTACTAATTCTACAAAGCTTACTTTATCTTCTTTTTTCATTAAATCTCTTAAATCTGACATTTTTTCTTCAGAAGATACTACTCTTTTTTTAACTATCATGTCTAATTCTTCTGTTTTATCAAAACCTTCTATAACTTTTGTTTTTAGTATCATAGGAAGAATTGTTCTGATAGCTTCTATTGATATTTCATCTAAGTCTATTTTATTATCTACGATTACTTCTTCTTTTGCTCTAAAGAAAGTGTCACAAGTATAATGGACATTTTCTTTAATACTTAAAGATGCTTCTTTAAATTTCTTATATTCCTCTAATTTTTCCACTAATTCTAATCTTGGATCTTCTTCATGTTCTTCATGGTGCTGTTTGTATAGTAAATACTTTGACTTTATTTCAACTAGTTTAGAAGCCATTATTATAAATTCACTGGCAACTTCTAGATCCATCTCATTTAACATATCAATATAAGCTAAATATTGACTTGTAATTTCTGAAATGGATATATCTTTTATATCTATTTTTTGCTTTGAAATCAAATCACAAAGTAAATCTAAAGGTCCATCATAAACATTTAAATGTATATTATACTTCATTTAATTACCTCTTACATAAAGATACTTACTATAGCATAAAATGCCATCATTATAGGTGTTGTTACATAAGAATAAATTCCCGTAATAATAGAAATCAATAACACCGCGTATCCTACATTTTCATATTTATAAATAAATTCATTATATTTGTATGGCAATAATGATGATATAACTCCCCAGCCATCAAGTGGTGGTATAGGAAGTAAGTTAAATGCTCCAAAACCAATATTCATCCACATAGCTTTATCAAATATTATTTGTATAGCATACATATCAACATATTTAATTATTAATGCGCAAATAATTGCTCCTATTAAATTTCCTAGTGCTCCTGATATAGAAACTATTATATTACCTATTCTATAGTTTTTAAAGTTATTTGGATTTACTGGAACTGGCTTTGCCCATCCTATATGGAATAAGAATAAAGTTATTAATCCTAAAGGATCCACATGTTTTGCAGGGTTTAATGTCATTCTTCCATCATACTTAGCTGTATCATCTCCAAGTAAGTGTGCTGAGTACGCATGACCAAACTCATGAATAGATATGGCTATAGCTATTCCTACCAATGATGCTAATAAATCACTTAAGTTAAACATATTTATTTTCTCCTACTATTTTTTTGTAATAATATCATTATATCATTAATAGAACTATAATCAAAAGGTTTATGTTTTTATTAATGAGAAAAGCTATGAAGCACATATAAATACGCACTGCATAGCTTTTTAGTATTATAATAAGTTGTCTACTATTCTTCTTAACATTTGTAAATAAGATGCTTTATTTATATCTTCATTATTTATTATTTTAGTTTCTCCCACAAGTTCTTTTCCTCTGTAGACTTTTACAACTCCTAATTCTGTATTTTTCTTTATTGGAAGTTTTAAATCTTGTATTATTTCTACTTTCTTTTGGAAATCTTTTTTATCACCTTTTTTTATTAACACACTTAAATCATCTTTTGCTACTAAATCAACATTTTCTTTTTCACCTTTTTCAAATTTAACTGTTGCTACCTTGTCTTTTGCTCCACAAATTTTAACACTTTCATAGTTTGCAAATCCATAATTCAAAAGATTTGTAGCATCTTTAAATCTTATTGGAGAAGTTTCAGCACATAATGTAACAGCTATTAAATGTGTGTTATTTCTCAAAGCAGATGCTGATAAACAATATTTTGCTTGTTGAGTAAAGCCAGTTTTTACTCCTGTTGCTCCTGAATAATGTTTTACTAATTTATTAGTATTGGATATTCCTATTTTAGCTTGTTTCTTTCCAACTACAACATCATCCATCCATGTAGTTAGATACTTAGAAATCTTCTTATGACTAAGCAATTCTTTTGACATTAGTGCAATATCATAAGCTGAAGTATAGTGATTATCTACAGGAAGTCCATTTGTATTTACAAAGTTTGTATCATTCATTCCTAATTCTTTAGCTCTTTTATTCATAAGTTCTACAAACTCTTCCATACTTCCGCCTACATATTCTGCCATAGCAACACAGGCATCATTAGCAGATGCAACTGCTATGGATTTTACAAGTGTATCTACCTTTTGTATTTCTCCTGGTTCTAGGAAAATCTGGCTACCTCCCATACTAGCAGCATTTTCACTTATTTGAACATCATCTTCTTCTTTGATTTTTCCATCTTCTAAAGCTTCACAAATTAAAAGTAATGTCATTATTTTTGTTACGCTGGCAGGTGGTAATTTTTCATGAGGATTTTTCTCATACAGTACTTTGCCTGTAGATGCATCCATCAATACTGCAGATTTAGAAGCTATATCTAACTTAGCTTCTTTGGTATTGGCAAAAATAAAATTTCCTTGACTTATTACAATAACTAATGCAAGTAGAAAGCTAATAAACTTTTTCATATCGTCACCTCTTAATTGTATTTAATTTTATTAACCTTTATATTATTTCTCTTATATTATTTTTTACCAATACTTCTAATTTATAATTAGTATCTTTTACATATTATATTTTTTTATATTAATAATTGATAATTTCACTTTCTATATCAATTATTTCAGCATCACAATTTTCTTCAATAAAGTTTATAATTTTTTCCATTGATTGATCACTATCCTTACTGTTTAAATCAAGCTTTACCATACCAATACTTATTCTTTGATGTAAATCTTGATTTTCAACTTCTCTTATACTAATATTAAACTTGTTTTGCAATTTAGCTATTATACTTTTCACAATCATTCTCTTTTCTTTTAAAGAGTGTGCATATGGTGCCCTTAAATCAACTTTAATAACTAGTATTTTCATTTAAATTCCTCTTTTCTATTTATAATCTTCTTTTATTGCCTGTGCTATTACTTTATTTATATCATCCATCATTTTATTAAATTTTTCTTCAGCTAGTATATAGTTATATATTTTTTCATTGTATCTTATTTTATTCTGAATTTCTTCCATTTTTCTCATGGATTTTTTATCTATTTTTTTATTATTCATAGTGGCGTATTGAAGACTGTATCCTGTTTTTTTATATTCACTTAATAATACTTCATTATCTTTATCCATTTTCATCACTTTCATGTTATATATAAAATCTTTATACTCTTTACTATTTTTTATTTCACTAGCCAACTTTGTAGCTGTATCATATACACTCATATTACCCTCCTAATTCATATTAAAATTTTTAGGTGTTATAATTATATATGCATTATGAATGTGTTTTTGTTTATAGTTACAAAAAAATACCTCAGTATTTTTTATTCAAATACTGAGGTATTTCTAATTATACTTCCATGATTATTGGTAATATCATTGGGTTTCTCTTAGTTTTTATATATAAATATTCCTTCAAGTTTTCTTTAATATTATTTTTTAAATATGCCCATTCTTTTATATTCTTTTCTTCACATTCAGTTAAAACATCTTTTATTACTTTCTTAGCTCCATCCATTAAATCCTCTGATTCCCTAACATAAACAAATCCTCTAGATATAATGTCTGGCCCAGCAAGCACTTTACCATCTTCTTTAGATATAGTAACAACTACTATCATAAGTCCATCTTCAGATAAATGTTTTCTATCTCTTAGAACTATGTTTCCTACATCTCCTACTCCAAGTCCATCCACAAGTACATTTCCTGTTGGTACTGTAGCAGTAACTTTTGCAGAATTTCTATCTAATTCTAAAACTTGGCCAGTTTGCATAACAAATACATTTTGGTCTGGCATACCAAGCTCATTAGCTAATTCTGCATGACGTTTTAACATTCTATATTCTCCATGAACTGGCATAAAGAATTTTGGCTTAACCATTCTGTTTATAAGTTTTAAATCTTCTTGAGCAGCATGACCTGATACGTGTATATCAGCTATATCGTTGTAAACAACTCTCGCTCCTCTTTCAAATAAAAGATTTATCACTTTTGAGATTAGCTTTTCATTTCCTGGTATTGGATGAGCTGAAATTATTACTAAATCTCCTTTTTTGATTTCTACTTTTTTGTGTTCGCTACTTGACATTCTAGCAAGAGCCGACATTGGCTCTCCCTGAGTTCCTGTAGTTATAATTACTAATTCATTGTCATCATATTTAGATAGGTCATTTAAGTCAACTAATGTATCGTCTTCCATTTCTAAATAGCCAAGTTCCTTAGCAACACCTATTACATTAACCATTGATCTTCCTGAGACAGCAACTTTTCTATTAAATTTAACAGCCGTATTTATTATTTGTTGTAATCTATGAATATTTGACGCAAAAGTAGATACTATAATTCTACTACCATTCGCCTTTCTAAATAAATCATCAAGACCTGCTCCTACTGTTCTTTCAGACATAGTAAACCCTGGTTTTTCCACGTTTGTACTATCTGCTAACATTAAAAGAACTCCCGCACTTCCAAGCTCACATATTCTGTGAATATCCATAACATCTCCATCTATCGGTGTAAGATCAATCTTAAAGTCTCCTGTATGGAAAATAACCCCTTGGTCTGTGTGTACAGCCAGCGAACAAGACCCTGGTATACTATGGTTATTTTTTATAAATTCTACACTAATATTTTTAAGCTTAATTATTTGTTTAGGAGTAACAACATTTAATTTTACATTATTAAGTTTATGTTCTTTTAATTTAACCTCGATTAGTCCAATACTAAGTCTAGTTCCGTACACAGGTACATCGATTTTTTTAAGTATATATGGAAGAGCTCCAATATGATCTTCATGTCCATGTGTTATAAATATACCTTTTACCTTATCCTTATTTTTTAGTAAATAAGTTATATCAGGTATAACTATATCAACACCTAACATTTCATCTTCTGGAAAACTTAACCCCGCATCTATTACAACAATCTCATCCTTATACTCTATTACGGTCATGTTTTTGCCTATCTCGTTAAGACCACCTAAAGCCATTACTTTAACTTTGTTGGTGTTTTTCTTAAACAATTGCATCATCTCCTCTGTCTATTCAATTTTCAATTTAATGTTGCATATAAAAATAATATTAAATCACGCACTTTTTACCAACTAAGTTTATTGTATCATAAATTTCCTTATATTTTAAGTATATTTAAAATACTTTTATCCATTATCTAGATAAAATACCTTTTTAATATACAAAATCAACAAAAGTAAAAAGATATAAGTTCTATTTAGAACTTATATCTTTATTGCAGTCTTGACATAATCCATAAAATTTAACATCATGGTCTAATATTTTAAACTTATAAGCACTTTGTATTTCTTTTTCTACATTGTCCATTAAATCATCTTCAACTTCAATTATTTTTCCACATTTTTTACAAATTAAATGGTGGTGATTATGAGTTTCTGATTTATTTAAATTAATTTCGTACCTAATACATCCATCATCTAAGTTTAGTTTTGATATTACTCCAATTTCATCTAATAACTGCATTGTTCTATAAACTGTTGCAAGTCCTATTTCTGGACAATTCTCCCTGACTAAATCATAAATTTCTTCACTGCTTAAGTGTCTATTTTCATTATCAAGAAGAATATTAATTATAGCTCTTCTTTGAGGAGTTATTTTTAGTCCTGATTCCTTTAATTTACTTTTTAAGTTTTCCATTGTATTACACATAATACCACCCGTTTTCAATTGATAATCTTTTGTAATTATTGTAAATGATAAATTCACTCATGTCAATATTTAGAAAATTATTAATATATTTATTTTTTTATAACAATATTTATTATGCTTAGTTATAAATAAATTCATGTAATATTTTTAAGTTCCTATTTTTTTCCCATTTAATTACGTATTGTGAATTGTGTTTTAGCCTTCCGTCTTCTCTATATTCGTTACTAGGGAATTCCAATTGCTTTATTTTATAATTAGTTAAATCCCTCGATATTATTGCTAGGTCTAAAATTTTATCTGGGGATACGCTAACATTTACATATTTAAGTAGTATTTTTATCAATTCTGGATATTTAAAAACTGATACTTTTGATAGTTTATAAGCTAAGCTTTCTAGCACTTTTCGTTGTCTAGCATCTCTATAAAAACAGTTGTCTATTTTTCTAAGTCTACAATAAGCTAATGCTTGATATCCATTTAGTAAATGATTGCCACTACTAGTTATATATTCTATATTATTACCCTTATTTTCAATTTCTAATCCATAACATGCATCTATTACTTTATTTAGTCCATCAACTTCTCTGTCCTCAATATTTACTTCTACTCCTCCTAGTACATTTATAACATCTACAAAACTTTTAAAGTCTACAACCGCATAGTCTTTTAAATTAAGATTAAAATTGTAATTTATTGTTTTAAGTAATAAGTCACAGCCTCCATATGCAAAAGAGTGGTTTACTTTGTCATATCCTTTTCCAGGTATATATACTAATGTATCCCTAGCTATAGATGTAAGTTTTAAGGCTTTATTTTTATTGTCTATAGTTAGAATAATCATAGTATCAGCTCTAGAAGTTTTATCTCCTATACCATCTTTTCCTATTAATAATATATTATAAATTTCTTTTTCTGTGTAAGAATCTATGTCTTTAGCAAAAACACTATTACTGAATATTATGGGAAAAATTATTATAAGTATTATGCTTATTAGAATCTTTTTTTTCATTTTGTCATCCCCTTTGCTTTTTTCAATATTTTCCCCAGTGATTTTAAAATTAAACTCTATAATTAGATATATTATTTTTTAATTTTGAATAAAAAAAAACTACCTGTAAAGGTAGTCTTTTTTATTAGAATTCATCGTCGTTTAGTCCTTCTTCGTCCATTAATGTATTATAAACATCAACAACTATTTCATATTCTTTATCATCTTCCAAAGGAACTAACATTTCTCCTTCTTCATCTTGGTCTATTCTAAATACTAAGGCCTCATCACTATCTTCGTCATCAACAGGCATTAATATAGCATATTCCTTATCATTAGCTTCTAAAGTTAATATTACTTCAAATTCACTTTCTACTCCATTTTCATCAATTAAGCTTATTATATTATCTTGCATCTAGATCACCTCAATTTCTTTCTTCTTTTTTATATTATATATTATACTAAGATAATTTCAAATATATTATTAAAATATTATTGGAAATTTCTTTGTAAGTCTAAGTAACCTTGTAATATTATTACTGCTGCCAGCATATCTATTACTTTTTTTCTATTTTCTCTTCTAACATTGCCTTCAATTAAAGATCTTTCAGCAGCCACTGTAGATAATCTTTCATCCCAAAATTCTATTGGTAAATTTGTTTCTTTCTTTATTAGTTCACAAAATTTTTGAACTTTTTCTCCTTGTGGTCCTACAGTACCATTCATATTCTTCGGTAGTCCTGATACTATTTTATTTACTTGTTTTTCTGAAATTATCTTTTTAATTTCTTCTATGTCTTTTTTCTTGCCAACTCTTTTAATAGTTGTTACACCTTGAGCAGTTAATCCCATTAAATCACTTACTGCAACTCCTATAGTTTTATCTCCTATATCAAGACCCATTATTCTTCCATCAAGCATGTTTTTCTCCTTTATGTAGCCATCATCATCCCTCTTAATTTTACATAAACATAATTAATAGGGACATCTATTATTTTATCTTATTTTATTTTTCTCATACCTTATTTTATATTATATTTTAAAAATTAGCCAGAATTTAATTCTGGCTAATGTAATTTTCTATTCTATTTTATCATTAAAAATTATCATATTAATACTTATAATTAATATTGGTATTAGTATGTATATAGAAGCTGTAGCTGCTGCTACTATTCCAGAATCATTAACTAGTAATGTTACTAAACATCCAACCATAGATGCAATAAATCCTTTAAATATCATAGGGTATTTATTAGATATATTTTTCATATGTTTAGAAGGTCTAAATATAAATATACCAACTACTGCTATTCCCGTTAATAAGATGTTAACCCAAACAGTAGATCTAGCCAGTTTTAAATTCATTGAAATTTTTCTAGAGAAGGTTAATATTATGACACTTGGCCCCTTTTGAAGTATTTCCATTACAAATGCTCCTAAGTGAGATTCTGTTCCCATTAGTATATCTAACCCAGCAAATCCTAACACTAATAAAAGCGCTGCAAAACCTACTATTATTATTTTCTTTAAGTCTAACTTAACACCATATATCAACATCATAAATATTAAGAATGCAACACATTCAGATATAGCTGCCCCAACATTAGCTCCCATAAATGGTGCTGCCGTTGTTATTAATAGTACAATAAACAATACTCCAACTAACCATTTGTGTATTCTTTCCTTATTTAATAAAACTGCTAGACCAAATATGGCGCTTCCTATAATAACACCTTGGTATTCATTACCTACCCCATAGTATCTAGCACCTACTATAGCGTCATAACTCATCACACTATATTTCATAAAGAATGTTCCAATTATTGAATCAAATACTACTAGTCCTACTGTTAGCAAAGCATAATATGACATTTGTTTTATATCACTATTTTTAAATAATAATCGACCAGACAAATATATTAAAATACTAATTACTACAACACTTATTATTATACCAGTCTGAGTTTTAGCATTAAATATTGGTGCAGATAGTAATGCTAGAGGCATTATTAGCCCTAATTTAATAAATTCTTTCAAAACTGTAAATACTTTATCTTTATAAGATAATTTATTTTTAAATAGTAAAGCTAGCATGGCTATTACACCTGATGCAGATACAATCCCTACAAAAACATTAACTAAAGTTGATCTTACACTATTTATGGAAACTATCTTTTCATATTGGTTGGATAAATAACTTATATTATCACTTTTTTCAACATGGTCAAATACTCTACCTATCATAATATTACTAGATAATCCAAATTCCTTTAGTATATCCACACCTAAATCTAAATTTGCAATTATACCATCTCTTCTTGTAGTAGCGCTTGATAACAACCCTTTTTTAGAATCACTAAACTTAACTACTGGAGATAAACGTCTTTTATTATTGTAATCCAACTTACTTTGGAATTCACTTACAATATATACTACATCATTTTCACCTACCATATTGAAGACTTCACTTAAGTAATTATTTATATTGGCATATACATTTTTTTTAATATCCTTATAAGTCTTTTCATTTAAATTAGATTTATATTCATCTAATCTATATGTATCACCTAATTCTATAAATAAGGCATCATTACCCTTATAATATGATTTAGTTTCTTTGATTAATTTTTCGTAGTCTGTTTTTATTCCATAAGGCATAGATAAATCTTTTGTATTTATATTATCTACATTACCTGTATTGACTCTACCAAAATTATCCATGCATATTAACCCAGCATTTCTTATTTTTACTATATTATTATTTTTTACTATGTCACTATTTCCTAAAAGCGCAATTTTCTTATTAGCATCTGATAGTGTTTGACCTAGCACTCCTAATGTAGAACCATAACTACCTTTTTCAATATTAACGTTAATAGATGCATTAATATCCAAATTATTTATACCCTTCGGATTTTTTCCTATGGCAGACTTGTACATTAATCCATTGTCTTTATTTAAGTTTTCAAAAGAAATAGGACCATTGCTAATAACATTAGCCCTGCCTCCTGCACCTATACTAGCATATGACCTTGCATCGTCATTACCTTGATCACCTCTAGTATTCATCAAACCAATGTATCCACTCTTGCTTAACTTTTCTTTTAAAGCAGGTATTCTTTGTAAATCATTTATATTAGATCTATTCATACTTATATAAATAACTTTACCTTCTCCTGTTGTTGTTGCAAAGGAATATTTAGGCATAAACCCTATACATATCATAACTACTGACAATAATGATATTATTTTTTTCATCATTATAACTGACCCACTTTCTATTTTGATAAATTACACTTGAGAGTTTCTTCTAGCAATTCATCTCTTTCTTATTTGCTTGTTACTGTTGTAGCGTCTTTTTTATAAAATCACCTAAGCTAAAGATATTTAAGCAGCTACATTTCATTTCATAAAAAACTATGTATATAAATATGTTTTTTCATTAATTATTAACAAAATTTTCGAACTCTTCTTTTTATAGTTCTACAGTATCATTTGTATTATTTAGTAATTTTAATACAGTTTTATTTACTTATTTTTATGAAAAGATTTATATTATTTTTTTAAAAATTAGCCAGAATTAAATTCTGGCTAATTTAAATCTTTATTCTATTTTATCATTAAAAATTAACATGTTAATGCTTATAATTAATATTGGAATTAATATATATATGGATGCTGTAGCTGCTGCTACTATTCCAGAATCATTAACTAACAATGTTATTAAGCATCCTACCATAGATGCAATAAATCCTTTAAATATCATAGGATATTTATTGGATATATTTTTCATATGTTTAGATGGTCTAAATATGAATATACCAATTACAGCTATTCCTACTAGTAATATATTTACCCACACAGATGATTTTGCTAGCTTTAAGTTCATAGATATTTTTCTACCAAATGTATTAAATATAGCTTGTGGTCCCTCTTGTAATATTTGTTGAGTAAATACTCCTAAGTGAGACTCCATACCTAACATTAAGTCTAATCCTGCAAATATTAAAACCAATACAACTGCTGATATTCCTAATATCATGATTTTTTTGAAGTCTAACTTAACATCAAATATTAACATGATAAATAATAGGTATGCTATACATTCAGATATGGCACCACCAACATTTGCCCCCATTGAAGGAAATGCACTTGTAATAAGTATTACAACAGATAATAATATGGTGAACCACTTTGGTATTTTTTTGTAATTAAGAAGAACAGATAGGGCAAATACTGCACTTGCTATTGTTACACCTTCATACTCATTACCAACTCCATAATATCTAGCTCCTACTATTGCGTCATAACTCATTATGCAATTTTTCATAAGAGGTGTTCCCATGACTGAGTCAATAACTATTAAAACTATTGTAAGGAATGCATAATATCCCATTTGTTTAATATCATTGTCTTTAAAGAGTAATCGTCCTGATAAATAAAGTAAAATTGTCATTATTACAACACCACTTACTAATCCTAATTGACTTTTAAAATTAAATATAGGTGATAGTAACAAGGTTAAAGGCATTATCAATCCTAACTTAATTAACTCTTTTAATATTACGAATATTTTTTCTTTGTGAGGTAATTTATCCTTGCATAGTAAGGCTAACATTGCTATTACCCATGATGCAGATACAATTCCTACGAAAGTATTTACAACAGTAGCTCTTATATTATTTATTGAAACTATTTTTTCATATTGTGAAGATAGGTAATTTATATTATCATCTTTTTCAATATTGTTCAATGTTCTTCCTATCATAGCTTTATTTTTTAGGCCAAATTCACTTAAAATATCAACACCTAAATCTAAGTTAGCTATTATTCCATCTCTTCTTGTTGTTGCACTTTCTAATAATCCTTTTTTATTATCAGAAAATTTAATAACAGGAGCTAGACGTCTTTTATTATTATAGTCTAGAGTACTTGGAGACTCACTTACAATATACACAACATCATTTTCACCTATCATATTAAATACTTCTTTTAAATATGTATTTATATAAGAGTAAATTTGCTTTCTTGTTTTGTTATATGTATTTTCATTTAAATTTAATTTGTACTCATCTAGTCTATATGTGTCTCCAAGTTCTACAAACAAAGCATCACTGCTCTTATAATATGTTTTAGTGTCAGCAGTTAATTTGTCATAGTCTGTTCTTAATCCATATGGCATATTTAAATCTTTTACAGTAATATTATCCACATTTCCAGAGTCTACACGACCTGAAGTGTCCATACATATTAATCCTGTATTTCTTATTTTTTTTAATTGATTATTTTCTACAATATCACTATTACCTAATAGTGCTACGCTTTTGTTATTATCAGATAATGTTTGACCAAGTAGTCCTAATGTAGAACCATAACTTCCACTTTCAATATTGTTATTAATAGACTTGTTGATACCTAGGTTATTTATATCTTTTGGATTTTCTCCTGTAGATGCCTTGTATATTTTACTATTCTCATCATTTAGATTTTCAAAAGATATAGCTTCGTCATTAACTACATTGGCTCTACATCCAGCACCTATACTAGCATATGATCTTGCATCGTCATTTCCTTGATCACCTCTAGTATTCATTAAACCAATATATCCACTCTTGCTTAGTTTTTCTTTTAGAACAGGTATTCTTTGTAAGTCTTTTATATTAGCCCTATTCATGCTTATATAGATAACTTTACCTTCTTCTGCTGCAAAGGAATAATTTGGAATAACCCCAATACATATCATGATTAATAATAATAATGATATTATTCTTTTCCTCATTATAATTGACCCACTTTCTATTTTGATAGATAACTCTTAAGAATTTCTTCTAGCAACTCATCTCTTTCGTATTTTCTTATTGCTGTTCTAGCGTCTTTGTGGCCTGTTATATAACTAGAGTCACCAGATAGGATATATCCTATCATTTGATTGATAGGATCATATCCCTTTTCTTGTAAAGCTTGGTAAACATAATTTATTGTTTCTCCTACACTCATACTTTTATTTTCTGTAACTCCTTCGAATTTTACTGTATAATCGAAATTATTATCCAAAATAATTCCCCCTTTCAGTTATTTAATTTGGCCTTTTATAACCTCACTTGCATAACTTAAAGCTTCGTCTACTTTTGATATATCAGTTGCTCCAGCTTGTGCCATGTTTGGTCTTCCGCCACCTTTACCATTAGCTATTTTTGCAACTTCTCTAACAATATTTCCTGAGTGTATACCTTTTTCTATTACATCATTGGTTGCAGTAACAACAAAGTTTACTTTATTATCTACTACATTTGAAAGAACTACTACACCACTTCCTACTTTATCTCTTAGAGAGTCTGCAGTTTCTTTTAGCGAATTCATGTCTATTCCTTCAAACTTAGCACACAGTAAACTTACTCCAGATACATCAACTTTTGAATCTAATAAAGCATCAACTGATTGTAAATTTAATTTAGTTTTAGCATCTTGTAATTCCTTAGTTAAAGATTTATTTTCTTCTACTAAAGTATGTGCTCTTTGAACTAAATTATCTTCTTTTGTTTTTAAAGCTATACATATGTCATTAATTACTGTATCTCTGTTTGTTAAATACTCATAAACAGCTTTACCAGTTATAGCTTCAATTCTTCTAACACCAGCTGCTACTCCTCCTTCAGATAGTATTTTGAATAATCCAACTTGAGAAGTATTGTTAAGGTGAGTTCCTCCACAAAGTTCTACTGAATAATTGCCCATAGATACAACTCTTACCTCATTACCATACTTTTCGCCAAAGAGTGCCATAGCTCCTTTTTCTTTTGCATCTTTTATATTCATAATTTCGCAATTTATGTCTAATGCGTCTAAAATAGCAATATTTACTTTTTCTTCTACTAGTTTTAACTCTTCTTTTGATATTGGTTCAAAATGAGTCACGTCAAATCTTAATCTTTCTGGAGTTACTAAAGAACCAGCTTGGTTAACATGATCACCTAAAACTTCTTTTAATGCTTCATGTAACAAGTGTGTTGCAGTATGGTTTCTTGCACAATCCATTCTTATTTCCTTGTTAACTTTTGATTCTAATTTATCATTTACATTTATTTTACCTTTTTTAACAAATCCTATGTGCTTTATCGTATTGTTTGCACCTTTTTTAGTATCAACAACTTCAAATATAGCATCTTTATTTTCTAATGTCCCTATATCTCCAGCTTGTCCTCCACCTTCTGCATAGAAAGCAGTTTCATTTAGTACTACTATAGCTTTTTCACCTTCACATATAGTATTTGTAACATTATCGCCTTTAACTATAGCAGTAACATTCCCACATACATTTAAGTTTTCATATCCATCAAATGTTGAAGCTATACTTTCATCTAGTGTTGATAGTGGATCTTCTTTCCAACTTTCGTCTTCCATAGCACCTCTATCAGCTCTAGCTCTTTGTCTTTGTGCTTCCATTTCTTTTTGGAATCCATCTTCATCTATTTCAAATCCTTGCTCTTCAAGAATTTCCTGAGTTAAGTCCATAGGGAATCCATAAGTATCGTATAATTTAAATGCTTTTTCTCCACTTAAAACTTTTTCGTTATTTTCTTTTAATTCATCTATATAAGAATTTAATATCTCAACACCTTGGTCTAAAGTTTCGTTGAATTTTTCTTCTTCTATTTTAATTACTTTTTTAACGTAGCTTTCTTTTTCTACTATTTCTGGATATGCTTCTCCACTTACTTTTTTAACTCTGTCAAATAATATATATAAGAAATCCTCTTTAATTCCTAATAATTTACCATGACGAGCTGCTCTTCTAAGTAGTCTTCTAAGAACATATCCTCTTCCTTCATTAGAAGGTAATACACCATCAGCTATTAAGAAACTCATAGCTCTCATATGATCAGTTATTATTCTTATAGATACATCATTTTTAGAATCTTTTCCATATTTAACATTAGCTAATTCTTCTATTCCTTCAATAATATATTTTATAGTGTCTATTTCAAATATGTTGTCTACATCTTGCATTATACAAGCCATTCTTTCAAGCCCCATACCAGTATCTATGTTTTTGTTAGCTAGTTCTGGATAAGTTCCATCTTCTTGTCTATCAAACTGAGTGAAAACTAAATTCCAAAATTCTAAATATCTATCACAATCACATCCTGGCTTACAGTCTGGACTTTCACATCCAAATTTTTCACCTCTATCAAAGTATATTTCTGAACAAGGTCCACATGGTCCAAGTCCTATCTCCCAGAAGTTATCATCTTTTCCAAGTCTAACCATTCTTTCTTCTGGCACACCAATTTCTTTAACCCAGTAATCGTAAGCTTCATCATCATTTAGATATACAGTTACCCATAGTTTATCTTCTGGTATCTGTAGTTGCTTTGTTATAAATTCCCATGCCCATGTTATAGCTTCTGTTTTAAAGTAATCTCCAAATGAAAAGTTACCCATCATTTCAAAGAAAGTACCATGTCTAGCAGTTTTACCAACATTTTCTATATCACCTGTTCTTATACATTTTTGACAAGTAGACATTCTTTTACTTGGTGGCACTTCCACTCCTGAGAAATAATTTTTAAGTGGTGCCATACCTGAGTTTATAAGTAATAAACTTTTATCATTGTTTGGTATTAAAGATGCACTTTTACCTACATAATGTCCTTTTGATTCAAAGAACTCTAAAAATCTTTTTCTAATTTCATTAGCTCCTAAGTTTTGCATTAGCTTTACCTCCTATAAATTTATATCTTTTACTTTACAAATAAAATTTCCTATTGTTTCTATTGATTAAGTAATATAATATTTTACTCAAAATTAATAAATATTTTTTTAATTTACTTTACTTAAAACAAATTAAAAAACCTCGCACCTATATAAAACTATATAGGGGCGAGGTATATTCGCGGTACCACCCTAATTATCATAATAAATATGATATCTTCGGAAAACCTTAGCTATAACGTAACTACCGTCAATCTATACTTAATTTCCAGATTGATACTCCAAGACTGCTTCAAATATTCTACTCTAGGAGTTCTCACCATTTCTCCTTCTCTGTGAAGACCTTAAATATTTTACTACTTCTTTTCACTGTATTTAAATTATTTGTAAAATTATATTTTCTTATAGTAATTCTACTAAATTTTCAATTTATAATCAAGTATATTATAAACTTTTATCTATAATTCCTCCTCCAACTACTTTATCTCCTTGATACATTACAACAGATTGACCTTTAGTAATAGCTCTTTGAGGCTGATCAAACACTATTCTTATTGAGTCTTTTCCGTTTTTGTATACTGTAGCTGGTGATGGTTTTGCAGAGTATCTAATTTTAGCTTCAACTCTAATTGGTTCTGTAATCTCATCTACTGTTATTAGGTTAACATCTTTTGCTATTAATTCATTATTGAATAAATCGTCATTTGAGCCTAAGATTACTTCATTAGTTTGTGGGTTTATATCAAGAACAAACATAGGTTTACCAAAGGCAATTCCTAACCCTTTTCTTTGTCCTATTGTGTAATAAATTATTCCTTTATGCCTTCCTAAAATATTACCTTTAGTATCTACAAAGTTTCCTTCTTTAATACGTTTGTTTGAATGCCTTTTTACATAGTTTGCATAATCATTGTCTTTTACAAAACAAATTTCTTGGCTATCGGGTTTATTGTGAACGTCCATTCCCATTTCTTTTGCGATTTCTCTTACTCTATCTTTTTCATAGTCTCCAATTGGAAGCAATGTATGTTCTAGTTGTTCTTGTGTTAAATTATATAGTGCATAAGTTTGATCTTTTTTATCAGTTACTGATTTTACCAAATAATTTCTACCAGTTTCTTCGTCTTTTTCAATCTTAGCATAATGACCAGTTGCAACATAATCACAACCTAGTGCCATTGCCCTTCTGTACAAGTCATCAAATTTTATATGCTTATTACATGCTATACAAGGATTTGGTGTTCTTCCTTGTAAATATTCATCAATAAAATAATCTATTACTTTTTCTTTAAATACATCTTTAAAATTTAATACATAAAATGGGATGCCTATTTTGTCTGCAACAGCCCTTGCATCTTCTACAGCTGCCAATGAACAACATCCACCATCATTTTCTATCAAATCATATTCTTCATCATCTTGCCATAATTTCATAGTAACGCCGATTACTTCGTATCCTTGTTTTTTTAGTAAGTATGCAGCAACAGAACTATCTACCCCACCACTCATACCTATCATTACTCTTTTGCTCATTTTCTAAATCACCTCATTCTCTATATTATATATACTTTAAAAGAATTTTAAAAGTATATTTTTAAATTCTGAAAATTTCTTGCTTCTTTGACAAAAAAAATCTTTGAGATAAGTTACCCCAAAGATTTTATTTATTTTATTAGTCTTCTTCTATATCATGGTGATGATCATGGTCATCGTCTATAACTACACCATCTAGTTCTGGTATGTGTATATTATTTTTTTGTGCATAATCTATTAATGCTGCTTTTATAGCTTGTTCTGCTAAAACTGAACAGTGCATTTTAACTGGTGGTAAACCATCTAGTGCTTCAGCAACAGCCTTATTAGTAATTTCTAAAGCTTCATGTATATTTTTACCTTTTACCATTTCTGTAGCCATTGATGAAGAAGCTATAGCTGAACCACATCCAAATGTTTGGAATTTAACATCCTTTATGATTTCATCTTCTATATCAAGGAATATTTTCATTATATCACCACATTTAGCATTTCCAACTTCACCTATTCCACTTGCATCTTCTATTTGTCCAACATTTCTTGGGTTTAAGAAATGATCCATTACTTTATCACTATATTGCATAATTGTTTCCTCCTAATATTTTCATATATATATATCTATCTATTCTAATTTATTATTTATTTTGTTCTTTTAAATATGTTTGATATAAAGGCGATAATCCTCTAAGTCTTTCTATTACTTTTGGAAGATGTTCTAATATATAATCTATATCATCTTCAGTAGTAAAATCTCCAACAGTAAGTCTTAAAGAACCATGTGCCCATTCATGAGTTAATCCTATGGCCATTAATACATGAGATGGATCTAGAGAACCTGATGTACAAGCAGAACCACTTGAACCAGCTATTCCTACTTGATCTAATAACAGTAATATTCCTTCACCTTCTATAAATTCAAATGAGAAGTTTGCATTACCTGGTAACCTATCAGTTCTGTGTCCATTTAATCTTGTATAAGGTATTCTTTCTAATACACCTTCTATTAATTTTTCTCTAAGTCTTGTTAATTCTGATACATGATGTTCCATATTTTCTTTAGCAATTTCTGCTGCTTTTCCATACCCTACTATTGAAGGTATATTTTCAGTTCCAGCTCTTTTTCTTTTTTCTTGAGCTCCACCATGTATAAGATTGTGTATTCTTACACCTTTTTTCATATATAAAGAACCAATACCTTTTGGTCCATATATTTTATGAGAAGACATACTCATTAAGTCAACATCTATATCTTTAACATCTACTGGTATATTACCAGCTGCTTGAACTGCATCTGTATGCATCAAAGCACCATGTTCATGAGCTATTTTAGCTATTTCTTTTATAGGTTGTATCGTTCCTATTTCATTATTTGCATACATTATACTTACAAGTATAGTAGTATCTTTTATTTCTCTTTTTAATTGTTCTAAATCTACTTTTCCATTTTCATCAACATCTAAATAAGTAACTTCAAATCCATGTACTTTTTGTAAATATTCACAAGTATGAAGTATAGCATGATGTTCTATTTTACTTGTTATTATATGATTTCCTTTATCTCTTCTTGCAAAAGCAGTTCCTTCTAAAGCCCAGTTATCACTTTCACTTCCACCATTTGTGAAATATATTTCACTTGGATCTGCATTAATAAGTGATGCTACTTGTTTTCTAGATTTATCTAAAGCCGTTTTTGCTTCTCTTCCAAATAAGTGGAAACTTGACGCATTCCCAAAGTAATCAGTTAAATATGGCATCATTTCGTCTAATACTTCTTTTTTTACTGGAGTAGTAGCTGAATAATCCATGTATAGTCTTCTTTTTTCCATCATAAATTCATCTCCTATTTTTTATTATTCATTAACTCTGTTATATCAAATTCTTTTATGTTATTTTTCTTATTGTAGTCATCAACCATATCTTGCAGTGTAATGGAATTTAATACGTCTTCAATTCCTTTTTTTAACTTTTCCCATACTAATTTGGTAGAGCAATCATTTGAGTTTTCACAGACTCCTTCATCAATAATGCATTGAGATAGTGCTACTGGTCCCTCAAGTATAGCAAGTACATCACCTACAGTAACTTCATTAGGTGCTTTATTAAGAAGATATCCGCCTTGCGCTCCTCTTACACTAGTTATTAATTTTGACTTCTTCAATGTAGAAAATATTTGTTCTAAATACTGCTCTGGTATTTTTTGTTTACTTGCAATCATGTTTAAAGGCATAGGCCCTTCATTTACATGCAAAGATAATTCAAATATTGCCTTAAGTCCATATTTACCTTTAGTTGATAATTTCATTTTTTATCACCCTCTGTGTCTATTCCAATTCATAGTAAACTTGTATGAATTACTTTGATATCATTGTATTATTTCCTACTGTTTTTGTCAAGATTATTTCTGACTATTTTTATCAGAATTAATTGCTTAACATTTAATGATAATTTATTTATACCCACAAATAAAAAAAGATAACTTGAAAATTCAAATTATCCTTTAACAATTTTTTCTATTTACGATATATACTCCAATACCCAATTTGTTCAAATCCTAACATTTTATATATAGCACCTGCTGCTTCATTATCACAAAATAAACAAGGTATTCTATTTTCTTCTAGCAATTCATTACAAATCTTTATTAGACATCTGGTAGCATAGCTTCTATTTCTATATTTAGGATGAGTTCCTACCCCTATAATCATAGCATTATGCCTATTTTCTGAAGTTGTTTTAGCCATAGAAACTACTTTTCCTTCTCTTTCTATACAGTAACCTCTCCCAGTTTTTAAACTAGACTTAATATTGTCTACTGTTGTATCTTCAAATTCATCTATTTCTTCATATAATTTTACTATTTTATTTAAATTTCCAAATCTAATTTTTCTAAGTTTAACATTATCTTCTATGTACGGAGGTAGTAGGTTTTTATTAATTAATTTAAAAATATTAACTTTTCTATATTTTCCTAAGCAAATCTTTTTCTCTAATTTTTCCAGTGCTTGTGATTTTCCACAGACCTCTTCACAACTACTGTCGTTTATAAATTCTGCGAAATCATCTACATCAAACTTATCATAAGCATAAAATATAATAAATTCAAAACATTTTAGTAAAATACCTTCAATTTCTCCTTCTTCATTTATTCCACCATAAATGCTAAAAAAATAACTATCATAGCCATATCTTTCAATATCACTTAATAAAAATATATTCACTTCTTTTTCTTTATGCAAATATTCAATAACCTTCTTATGATAAGTACTATTTAGTCTTTGAATCATTAACATTCCCCCTGATATATGATCATCATTTATTAAAATTATTAAAAACTCCTCAATATTAATCATAAGTTTATTTAATCTCACTTGCAATTAAAAATTCTACTTACTAATATATATAGTTAAACAATTAATTTTTTATGATTTTTATTGGTAATCTTTTATAAGAATTTTAAATTATTTAAAACAAATAATAATCTTATAAATATGTAAAAGGATGTGTAAAAATGACTGACAAAAAAAGACCTAGCACAAAAAAAATGAAAGATTACGAAAATGAAAAATTAGAAATAGCTAGCGAATTAGGAACAATTAATATGAATGACGTACAAGTAAATGTTAAAATAGCTGCCCAAGATGAAGCAAAATATAGCAGTAAAACTACTACAAAACAACATAATTTAAATAATCAAATGAAAACTACACCTCACGAAAAAATATAATTAAATCTTACTTACAAATAAAAATCAAGTATACCTTTGGTATACTTGATTTTTATTTTGATTTATTTTTAATTAATTTCCAATAATTTTCGAAGGAACTTTCATTTTTATTGTTACCATGAACATAATATTTTTTATCCTTTATTGCATCTGGTAAATATTGCTGCTCTACGTAGTGATTCTCGAAATTATGAGGATATTTGTATTCAATACCTCTACCTAATTTTTTAGCCCCAGCGTAATGAGCATCTTTTAAATGATTTGGGATTTCTCCTGTTTCAATATTATCCAAATCATGCAAAGCCATATCAATTGCGTTTATGACTGAATTTGACTTTGGACATTGGGCCAAATATATAGTTGCTTGTGCAAGAGGTATACGCGCTTCAGGGAATCCTAATTGAAGAGCAGCGGAAACACAAGCTTCAGCTATAGTTATAGCCTGAGGGACTGCCAATCCCACATCTTCACTTGCAACACATAATAATCTTCTTGTTATGGATTGAATATCTCCAGCTTTCACTAATCTTGCTAAATAATGAACTGCACCATCAGCATCAGAGCCTCTTAATGATTTATGAAATGCTGACAATATGGAATATCCATCATCTCCACCTTTATCATAATTTAACATCTTTATAGAAGAGCAATTTATAACATCATCTAGGGTTACTTTGACTGAATTATTAAGAATATCTATTCCCACATTAAATGCTAATTCAAGTTTATTTAAAGCACTTCTCATATCACCATTACAAGTATCTGAAATATACTCCAAAGCCTTATCTTCTATGTTAATGCTTTCATATGAATACAAGCCTTTCATTTTTTTTACAGCTCTATTTAATCCTTTTACTATATCATTTTTTACAATAGGCTTAAATTCAAATATTGTACTTCTACTTAAAATAGCCTTATACACTACAAAATATGGATTATCTGCAGTACTAGCTATTAGCGTTACTGATCCATCTTCTATCACTTCTAATAAAGATTGTTGCTGTTTACGGTTAAGAGCTTGTATCTCATCAAGCATTAAAAGTATGCCATTGTATGAAAACAAATCTTGTTTATTTGCATCAATTACTTCTTTTATTTCTTTCACTCCACAATTTACAGCATTTAACTTTACATACTTTTTATTTGTACAATTCGCTATAATATTTGCAAGTGTTGTTTTACCTGTGCCTGGCGGACCATACAATATCATATTAGGGATGGTATTGTTATCTAATAATTTATTTATAATTCTTCCTTTTCCAATTATATGAGATTGTCCTACCATATCATCTAAACTTTTAGGACGTAATTTATCTGCCAAAGGTTGCACATCTTTCACTCCTTTTATATGTAAAAAAGGTATCTTATAAAGATACCTTTTTATATTAATAATTACTTCTTACTTTTTTAAGTTCTGGTATTAACTTATCATTAAGAATTTTTATATGAGTTCCCTTCATACCTAGAGATCTAGACTCAATTACACCTGCACTTTCAAATTTTCTAAGAGCATTTACAATTACTGATCTTGTTATTCCTACTCTATCTGCTATTCTACTTGCAACAAGTAAGCCTTCGCTTCCTTCTAACTCTTTGAAGATATGTTCTACTGCTTCTAATTCTGAGTAAGACAATGTTCCTATGGCCATTTGAACTACTGCAGTTTTTCTCATTTCTTCTTCCATTTCTTCACTTAGACCTCTTAGAATTTCCATACCTATTACTGTAGCACTATACTCAGATATGACTAAGTCATCATCTGTAAATATATCATTATATCTTGATATTACTAGTGTACCAAGTCTTTGTCCACTTCCTAGTATAGGAACTATTGTATGATATTTTTCTAATCTTCCTTGTTCATCTGGAAATACTTCTAATACTTTCTCTCCAGTTAGGTTTTCCAGTGTTTCATCAATTTTTAAAACTCTATCTGTATAAGCTTTAGGGAATATTTGTAACTTAGTTTCCTCATCTTCTATAACAGAACTATCTTGAATATCTGTTAAATGAAGACCTATAACTTTTCCTTTTGCACTTATAACATATATATTAGCATCTAATACTTCCCCTAATGTTTCTGCTAATATATCAAATGATACACTACTACCTCCGCTTGTTTGAAGAGTTTTGTTGATTCTTCTTGTCTTTTGTAATACTTCACTTGCCATTTAATCATCTCCTTAACGAAGTTTAAAGAATTTAATATTCTCTAGTTCTCTAGTTCCCTAGTCATTTACTTATTTTACCTATTTCATTCTAACACAAAAATGTACACTAAACAATAAATTGTTTGTACTTTTGCCAATATTCTGTCATCTCAATAATTTTATTCCAAAATTCTACCTTCAGCCTTACACTCTTTATTAGAACATATTTCTTTTGTTTCGCTTTTTGTTTGTTTTTCTATCATGTAAGAACCACATTCTTTACAAATTTCTCCTGTAGGTTTGTACCAACTTATAAAATCACATTCTGGATAATTTGAACATCCATAAAAGGCTTTACCTTTTTTAGATTTTCTAAGAATAATGTCTCCTTCTTTACACTTAGGACATTTTACTCCTACTTTATTAACCAATGGTTTTGTATTTTTACAATCTGGATAGTTTTTACATGCCATAAATTTACCAAATCTACCGTATTTAATAACCATATTTGAACCACATAGTTCACATATTTCATCGGTTTCTTCATCCATATTAATTTTTTCTATTTTTTCGTTAGCTTCTTCTATAGCTTCCTTTAAAGGCTCATAGAACTCACCAACAACACTTTTCCATCTTATGTCGCCTTCTTCTATTTCATCTAATTTACTCTCCATCTGAACGGTGAAGTCAACATCTATGAATTTTTGGAAGTTTATATTTAAAATATCAGTTACTATCATTCCTAACTCTGTTGGATGTAAACTAGTTCCTTGTTTTTCAACATAACCTCTATTTAGTACAGTTGTTATTGTAGGAGCGTAAGTACTTGGTCTACCTATACCCAGTTCTTCTAAAGTTTTAACTAAACTAGCCTCAGTGAATCTTGCCGGTGGCTGAGTGAAGTGTTGAGAAGGCATAAATTGATTAACTTCTAGCTCATCACTTTCTTTTATTGGAGGTAAAATTTTATCTTCTCTTTCTGTAAAATTATAAATCTTAGTATATCCATCAAATTTCATCACTGAGCCTGTTGCTCTAAATAAGGCATTACCTATTTTACAATCTACATTTAGAACATCGAATACAGAGTCTTCCATCTGACTAGCTACAAATCTTCTCCAAATCAAGTTATAAAGCTTAAATTGATCTTTACTTAATGAACTTTTCACACTATTTGGTGTTCTAAGTACTGAGGTTGGCCTAATAGCTTCATGGGCATCTTGTACTTTTTTCTTATCTTTGGTCTCTTTTTTATCTGCATTAACTTTATAGTAGTTTTCACCTAATTCTTCTAAGATATATGATTTTGACTTTTCCTTAGCTTCTTCGGATATTCTCTTTGAGTCTGTTCTTATGTATGATATAAGACCTACTGTTCCTTCTCCTTCAATATCCACACCTTCATATAACTCTTGAGCTATTATCATTGTCTTTTTAGTTGTAAAAGACAGCTTGTTAGCTGCATCTTGTTGAAGCATACTAGTTGTAAATGGCTTTGGAGCAGATTTTCTTCTTGTTTTTGATTCAATTTTCTCTACTACTAATTTTCCATTTTTTATATCATCTAAAATTTTATTTACTTCTTCTTCATTATTTAAATCTATTTTTTCATTATTAAAAGATACGAATTTAAATAATACAATTTCTCCATCTTGAGTTGTTCCTTCAATTTCTAAATTCCAATATTCTCTAGGTACAAATTCATTAATTTCTCTTTCTCTTTCACATATTAATTTTGTTGTTACTGATTGTACCCTACCTGCACTAAGTCCTTTTCTTACTTTGGCCCAAAGGATAGGACTTATTTGATATCCTAAAAGTCTATCTAGTACTCTTCTCGCTTGTTGAGCATCTACAAGTTTTAAATCAATATTCCTAGGACTTTTTATAGCTTTTTTTATAGCATCTTTTGTTATCTCATTAAACTCTATTCTGCATTTATCATTTTCGTCAATACCAAGTATATATGATAAATGCCAAGAGATTGCCTCTCCTTCTCTATCGGGGTCAGTTGCCAGATATACTTTCTTAGCTTTTTTAGCTTCTTTTTTTAATTCTTTTATTAAATCGCCTTTACCTCTGATATTAATATATCTTGGTTCAAAATCATTATCTATATCAACACCTAAAGTACTTTTAGGTAAATCTCTAACATGACCAACTGAAGCCTTTACAGTATAATGGCTTTTTCCTAAGAATTTTTCTATTGTTTTAGCTTTTGCAGGCGATTCCACAATTACCAATGTTTTCGCCATTTTTGCACCCCCACCCTTAAATTATTTTAGTTTATGCTAAACATTTTATTATTCATTTCAACAACTAAGTCTCTTAGTAATAATTCATTTATTATAGTATTAACATTTTTTATATCAATACCAGTAGTATCACAAATTTCATTAATTTGCAACATACCTTGCCTTTTTATAACCTGAATAATTTTTAATGCTTCATTACTTAAATCCTTAATATCATATTCTATACTATTTTTATTATTATTAAAACCACTATTATTATATTCATTTAAAATATCATCAATATTTTCTATTAATTTTGCACCCTCTTTAATTATTTTGTGACAACCTTTGCTTAAATCTGAATTTATATAACCAGGAACTGCAAATATATTTTTACCTTGGTCTAATCCTAGATCAGCAGTAATTAAAGCACCACTTTTTTCTCCTGCTTCTACAACAATAACACCATCACTTATTCCACTAATAATTCTATTTCTACATGGAAAGTTGCCTCTAGTGGTAATATGACCTACATTATATTCAGATAAAATTAATCCTCCATCTTCTAAAATTTCATTAGCAAGAGCTTCATTAGTTGATGGTCTAATATTATCTAAAGATGATGCTAGGACTGCTATAGTCTTGCTTTTTCCCTTTATACATCCTCTATGACAACAAGAATCTATTCCTAAGGCAAGTCCACTTATTATATTAATACCTACTTGAGATAATTCATAACTTATACGATGTGCACAATTTATTCCATAGGGAGTAGGTTTTCTAGAACCAACCATTGCTATATTTAAGTTATTATTTATTATAGACAAATCTCCTTTATAAAATAATAATAAAGGTGGACTATAAATATTTCTAAGTTTTTCTGGATATTCATCATCTTCTATACAAATATACTGAATAGAGTTTTTATATAGTTTTTCTTTAATTTCATCTAAATTGAAACGACTAATATATTTTACTAGATTTTCTTTAATATTTAAACTTATATTTTTCAAATTATATATATCTTTTTCACTAAGACTTATAATTTCGTCTACACTTCCCACTTCTTTAATTATTTTTCTAAGGGTTATAGTACTTAATCCTTTTATGGATTCTATACATAGGTAAATATCTTTTTTATTCATAATTTACTCCAATCTAGAATTAAAATATGTATAATAAGCCTTTCTAAACGAGTAAGACTCTAATACATGGCTTGAGTTTATATCCTCTTTTCCTTCTAAATCCGCTATGGTTCTTGCAATCTTAATTAATTTTGTATAACTTCTATTACTTAACTCATGCTTATTATAAATTTCATTTAAAATATTTGTTGTATTATTATCTAATTTACAGTATTTATCTATCATAGATGTAGACATCTCGTTATTTGTACTTATTAATTCATTTTTAAATCTTTGTCTTTGTATTTCTCTTGCTTTTTCAACTCTAACTCTTATTTGTGAAGATGTTTCTTCATGAGATTGTTCATTAAGTTTTTTAAAAGGTATTTGAGTTACTTCCACAAATATATCAAATCTATCTAAGAGTGGTCCTGATAATTTATTTCTATATCGAATAATATCAAAACTTTGACAACGACATTGTGTTTTTGATAAATATAAGCCACATGGGCAAGGGTTCATTGCTCCAATAACTAGCATATTACAAGGATACTTTACATTTTGTCTTACTCTAGCTATATTCACATATTTATCTTCCATAGGTTGCCTTAAACACTCTAGTATTTTTCTATCAAATTCTGCTATTTCATCTAAAAACAATACTCCTCTATGAGATAAAGTAATCTCTCCTGGTTTGGAATTAAAACCTCCTCCTACTAAAGATTGCTTTGTTGTGCTGTGGTGAGGAGATCTGAATGGTCGCTCTCTAATAATTCCATATTCTTCATTAATTAACCCTGCAATACTATAAATCTTGCTTATTTCAATCATTTCTTTTTTATCTAATTTAGGTAGTATAGTCCTAATACGTTTTGCTATCATAGTTTTGCCTGACCCAGGAGGACCCACCATCATAAGATTATGATTTCCTGCTGCACATATTTCAGCAGCTCTTTTAGTAAAATAATTACCTTTAACATCTTTAAAATCTTCTGTATAGTTAAACTTTACATTATCTACTTCTAAGTCTTTATAGATCAAAGGTCTTTTTTTATTTTCATTAAAATAATTAATGCACTCTTTTAATGTTTTAACAGGTATAATTTCTATTCCATCAATAAAGTTACTTTCTCTTAAGTTATCGTAGGGTATGAAAATTCTTTTAAAATTTTCTTTTTTTGCCCCAATAACTAAAGATAAAATCCCCTTTACTTTTCTCAAGTGTCCGTCTAAAGACAACTCTCCTACAAAAACACACTCATTTAAGTAAGAATCATCTTTATTTAAATACTTTCTTAATATACCAATTGAAATAGGTAAATCTAAAAATGAACCCTCTTTTTTAATATCTGCTGGTGATAAATTAACTACTATTCTTGAGTTTGGAAAATCATAGCCACTATTGATTATGGCAGATTTTACTCTTTCTCTTGCTTCTCTTACTTCTGCACCAGGAAGTCCTACCACATTAAATGCTGGAATTCCTCTACTTATATCAGTCTCTACCTTTACTAAAAAGCTGTCTATTCCTATCAAATTATTAGAATTTATTATACTTAACATATTTCCCCTTTCTTAAAAAGCATTTACAATATGATTTATTTTCTTTTCATTAAAATAAATTTCAATTACATCAAACCTAATAGATAGATTTTCTAGAGAATTGTCTAAAATATAATATTTAGCAACATTAGTTATTTTTCTTTTTTTCTTATAGTTAACTGACTCTGACGGATATCCATAGTTTATGTTGCTTCTACTTTTTACTTCAACAAAAACTAACTCTCCATTTAATTTTGCTATTATATCAACTTCGCCTATTTTTGTTCTGTAATTTTTTTCTATTACTTTTCCACCTTTTGAAATAATGTACTTTAATGCAATTTCTTCACCTAGTTTACCTTTTTCAATATTATTCATATTTTCACCTTACTATTTTTATTATGAGATTATTGTCAAGGTAATTGCCATATATACAAATTTTTTTATAATTGATAAATTATTCCAATAAATATATGATTATTAAGAAGGGGTTTGTGAAATTAATTATTAAAAAGGGGGATAATTAATGTCTAGAAAAAAATCTAGAAAGAAAAGAAAAAGTAATAACAAATTATTTTGGATTATAATAATTGTTATTTGTATTATGGGAGCTTTTTTCATATATAAAGGCGTAAAAAATGATACAAAAGAGAGCAAAAAAGGTAACACTATTCCTATATTTAACGAAAATATTGAGACTTATAAAGCTTCCATATTCGCTGCTGGAGATGTTATGGTCCATACTCCTCAGCTTCAGGCACAATACGATCATTCCACTGGTGTTTATAACTTTGACAATAACTTTAAGTATGTGAAAAAATATATCGAAGATGCTGATTATAGCTTAGCTAATTTGGAAACAACCTTAGCTGGCAATGATGTATATCAATATAGCTCCTATCCTACGTTTAACTCACCTGACGAGTTAGCTGATGCACTAAAAAATGCTGGTTTTGATTTATTGTCAACAATAAATAATCATAGTTTTGATAAAAGTGATTTAGGAGTTAATAGAACTTTATCAACCTTAGCAAAAAAAGGATTTGATACGGTTGGTACAAGAGAAAAGTCTTCTGATAATGAATACATAATAAAAGATATAAATAATATTAAAGTTGGTATTACATCCTATTCTTATGGGGAAGTAAAAAACAATAATAAGTATTTAAATGGTATCAAAATTTCTGAAGAATGTGAGGATAAAATGAATGTTTTCGATTCCTCAGATGTAAATAAAGCATTTAAAACTATTTCTTCTACAACAGATAAAATGAAAGATTCAGATTTGCAGGTGGTTATTATACATTGGGGTATAGAATATGCAAGAAAGGAAACAGATTTCCAAAAACAATTGGCTCAAAAGCTTTGTGATGATGGAGTTGATATTATAATAGGTTCTCATCCTCATGTAGTTGAACCTGTAGAAACAATTACATCCACAGATGGGAAAAACGAAACACTTGTAATTTACTCCTTAGGAAATTATATCTCTAATCAAAGAAGAGAAACTGTAGGCTCATATAGTGAAGATGGATTGATGGTTAATATTGATATAAGTAAAAAAAGTAATGAAGAAGAAGCTAAAGTAAATAAAGTCACTTGTATACCTACTTGGGTTAATAAGTATAATAAGGGTTACAAAAATGTATACGAAATTATTCCAATAGAAGATGAAAGTGATTTGAATTCAATTACCTCTTTAAATAAACATAATGTAAAACAATCATATAATAATACAGCTTCTTTAATAGACGATTCTGATATAGTTACTGTAGTAGACAGTCCTTTTAAGTAAACTGTTTGCTTATAAATAAGTCCCAGCCTTATTTTAAGACTGGGACTTATTTTACTTCATTTTAAATCCACTCTTTGGTGTTATTTCCATATTTATAATTGACTTAATATTATTCTTATCTAAGTTAACTTTTACCATTATATCTTTGTATCCATTAGTTAGTTTTGTTATTACTTATTATTATAGGCATATTTAACTACTGAGGTTTTTGAAATCATATTTATCATCATTAAAATTAAAGTAAATTTTTTTATAATATCTTCTTGTAAATATAAAAAAAGAAACTAATAATAGCTTCTCCTTTTATTTTTATATATTATTGTATTTTGTTTAATTTAGTTATTTCCAAAAAAACTCTTAAATATACAAAATAAAACTTTTAATTGAAAATATGCTAATTTATAGATAATATAAAGTTATATGAATATTTTATATTTTTAAGAAAGGGGGCAAAAAAATGTATAACTATAACAATCGTAATACTAAGAAATTTCTTATTTGTTTTTGCTTAAGTATATTAGTCATGGGAACTTTTTCCTTTGCTACTATTAACAAAATATCCATTTTCTCTAAAAATAAATCACAAGAAGCATCTATATTTACACCTAAAAAAGAAGACGCTAATAAAGCCTCTTTATTAGCTGTAGGTGATACTATGGTATACAACGCCCAATTAACTGCACAATACGATGTCTCTAGCGCAAAATATAACTTCAATAATAATTTTGAGTATGTAAAAAAATATGTTGAAGAAGCTGATTATTCCATGGTTAATTTAGAAACAACATTAACTGGCAATAAAGTTTATAGATATAGCTCTTCCCCAAAGTTTAATTCACCAGATGAGGTTGCCGATGGTTTAAAATATGCTGGTTTTGATTTAATTTCAACAGCAAACAATCATGCTTATGATAAGGGGTATTTAAGTATAAAAAATACTCTTGCTACCTTAAAAGATAAAAATTTTGATGTAGTTGGAACTAGAGAAAACAGCGATGAAAGATTTATAGTAAAAGAAATTAATGGAATTAATGTAGGCGTTACTTCTTATTCTTATGGAAGAATTATTGGAGATAACAAATATTTAAATGATGTTAAAATATCTGATGAATACAAAAACAGCATTAATATTTTTGATTCTACAAGTGTCGATAGAGCATTTAACAACATAAACTACACTCTTAAAAATATGAAGGATACTGATTTACAAGTAGTGTATTTGCACTGGGGAGATAAATATTCTCTTAAAGAGAATACTTTCCAAAAGAAACTAGCTCAAAAACTTTGCGATGCTGGTGTAGATGTTATAATCGGTTCTCATCCTCATGTTGTACAACCTGTAACAACTATAAAGTCTAGTGATAATAAACATGAAACTGTAGTTGCTTATTCTCTTGGAAACTTCTTATCTAACCAAAGCAGAGATCAGTTTAGTCAATATACAGAAGATGGTTTAATGCTAAATATAGATATAAGTAAAAGTAATGGTGGAGATGCAAAAGTTGATAAAGTTACTTGTATACCGACTTGGTTAAATAAATATTATAATAGTAAGACTGCTAAATACGTTTATGAAATAATACCTATTGCAAGTAAATCAGAGTTAGATAAGATTGATAATTTATCTGAAAGTAAATTGAAAAAATCTTATAAAAACACTGCTTCTAAAGTTGACACAACAAACTTAATAAATATAGTTAAAAATCCTTTTAATTAAAAAACAGATAGCTATTAATAGCTATCTGTTTTTAATGTTCTATTTAATTTGCTATTATTATTCCTATTAGTAATAATGATACTATCAACATCATTATAAAACTACAAATAACAATTATTTTTTTTACCCTTTCTCCATCTTTAAATAACAATATAAGCATTTTGTAAACATATATACCAATTACTCCACCAAAAGTGTTGGTAATAATGTCTGTTATGTCCGTAGCTCCTATTCCAAATATATATTGGCAAGACTCAAATACAAGGCTTACTATTAACATGATTAATATATTTTTAAGGGTTTTATTCTTATCTAAAAGTATACTTATATAAATACCTAAAGGTATAAATAATATTATATTCCCAAATAAATCTAATTTATTATAATTACCTTGAATTATATCATTAAATGGTATTAAATTTATGGTACGCGAGAAATATCTATCACCACTAAATACTTCAATAGGTGACACATATTTGAAAAGAATATTCCATAAAAGAAATCCCGTATAAAATATAAATGGTACAATCAGTAATAAATTAATTGTTTTTTTCTTCATTTCAAATCCCCACTTTACTAGTAAATAAAAAATTATATACTTTCTTGTCTAATATTTTCAATTATATTTTCTTTATTTATTTTCTTCATAGGTATATATGATGAAATAAATGTAATTATAAAAATCCCTGTAACAGATATAATTATAGCTCCCCACGGAAGTACTAATCCAAGCTGAATAACATCACCTAAGATAAGATTCATAAGAGCTACAAGACCAACTCCTAAAGGTATACCATAAAGAAGTGCTAAGGCCCCATATAGTAAACTTTCTAGGTATATCATCTTGTTAAATCCTCCAGGCGTAACTCCTATGGATTTGATTATGGCCAATTCTCTTTTTCTTAAGTTTATATTTGTGCTAATTGTATTTACTATATTAGTTACACTTACTAAAGAAATTACTGTAACAAATCCGTATACAAAGATTTGCATTACTATAAGTGTATCTTCCATTTCTTTTACTTCTTCCATTTTGTCAGTTACATCATACCCATATTTGTTTGCAATATCTTTTACTGCATTTCGTGTACTTTCTTGTCTATTTGTAGAGATATACATACTATTACTACTTGGGGTAAATCCAAGTTTTTCTCCCACTTCATCGTAGGTTATAAAATCTAATCCCATATAATTGTATGATGGGCTTCCTGTTGGTATATCGTCAGTTATAGCCATAATTTTGAAATTAATTTCTTTTTTCGTTTCCTTATCTTCATCATATTCTGAAGTATAACCTGTAACTGTATCTCCAACTTTATAATCTGTTAAGTTTAATTCATATTTTTTACCAGGCTCTTCGAAGTAACTTTTTCTTACAAGTATTACTCCTTTTTCTTTTATTGCTTCTTTCTTATCAAAACTACCTTCTTCAAGATTTATTTTACTAATTTCAAAATCTCCAGGCATCTTTGTCATACAATTTTGTATATCATATACAGTTTTATTGTTCAATTTTTCTGTTGTAATATACTCATCTATTATATCATTACTATCTTTAGTCATTTTATTTTGGGGTACATAAATTCCCATTCCATAATCATTAGCTGCAGCAATTCTTTCCACTCCATCTATATCTTTTAATTCCTCAAATAAATTCTTATCCATAGTACTATTTGAAGATAAATATAAATCATAATTTACTTGTCCAAACTGCACTTTATTAGCATTAATAAATAAAGTCATAAACCCACTAAAAGATATAAATATAACCACACTTATAATAAGAGAAAACAAAGTTATCCTAAATTTCTTTTTATTTCTTCTTAAGTTTTTATAGGCAAGAACTCCTTCTGCCTTAAACAAAGTTCTTACTATTTTTGAATCTTTTACTTTTCCTATTTTTAAATTACTACTATTTTTTATGGCTTCAAGTGGTGATATTTTTGCTGCTTGTCTTGCTGGCAATATTGCTGATATTAATATTGTTATTATTACTATTACTGAACTTAATATAATAACAGTTGGACTATATACCACCCTTAGCCCTAGATCTCCTATCATTGAACTTCCATAAAATTTTCCTACTATTTTAAATACCATGTCTATAGCAAAGGTACCTGCCAATAATCCTATAGGTATCCCTATAATACTTACTATAAAAGCTTCTGTTAATACAAGTTTTGTAGTTTGTCTTTTTGTAGCTCCTATGGAGTTTAATATTCCAAATTGTTTCTTACGTTCACTAATGGATATGGAAAATGCATTATACACTGTTGCTATAGTACAAATAATTACCAAAGATGTAACTAATATTATAATTTTATCAACAAATCCATTAATATTGTCGTAAGCACTGGCACTTTGTAATCTTAATAAGTGTTCGTTAAAGCTTAAATTTTCATAGTATACTCCACTTTCATTATTAGAATCAGGGGAGCTTTCTTCTCCATCTACTTTTTTAACTTTTAAACCTAAGTTCTTAGCCATTACGGAAGCTATATCGTAAATTTCTTTTGGATTGTTGGCACTAATTGATACATTAATCCCTTTTTTGATTTCAATATTATTTATATCTAAATAAGTTATACCTGTTGTAACTTGTTTACCTATTTCAAATCCAGGCTTATTTATTATACCTACTATTTTGTACTCTTCTTTTCTAGTATCAACAAGTTTTTCGTCATCACTTACCCAATAACCGGTTAAATCCTCACCATCTTTAGTTACCCTTTTTCCCACGTTAAGAGTAATTGTATCTCCAATTTTCTTTTCTCTAAGTAATCTTGAATCTTCACTAATTACTATTTCTTTATTGTTTGTTGGCATCTTACCTTCTTTTAAAGATATTTGAAACCCATCAAAAGCACCTTTATCGTAAGACTTTAAGTCTAGTAAATCATTGTCATCACTATACTTTCCAAAATCTAATCTTTCACTATAAGCATATTTGGAAATTCCTGCACTTTTTGTTATTTTGCTTACATCCTTTTTTTGTACATCATAAAATGTGGCATGGAAATCCCCTTCTCTTTTAACAGTTTCTCTAACTTGATAATCCATAAAACTGTTATAAATATTTCCTATTCCACAAATTAATGCAGTAGATAATATAATTCCTATAATTGTTACTATTGTTCTTTTTTTATTTTGTTTTAAATATCTAAATGTAAGAGATGTATATAAGTTCATTTATATCACCTCATCACTTTTTATCATTCCGTCTTCTATAGTTATAACTCTATCTGCTTGAAGAGCTATATTAGGATCGTGGGTTATCATAACTAATGTTTGCTTATATTTTTTAACTGATAACTTCAGTAACTCTATAACTTCTTTTGAGTTTTTGCTATCTAAGTTTCCTGTAGGCTCATCTGCTAAAACTATGGCAGGTCTATTTACCAAAGCCCTACCTATAGAAGTTCTTTGTTGTTGACCACCACTTAGCTCATTTGGAAGATGATTTTCCCTTTCTTTAAGGCCTAAAGTTTTTAATAAATCATCTAAGTACTCTTGATCTATTTTTCTATTGTCTAACTCTGCAGGAAGAAGTATATTTTCCTTTACAGATAGTACTGGTATTAAGTTATAAAACTGATATATTAGTCCAACATTCCTTCTTCTAAATATAGATAAATCTTTTTCTTTTAAGTTATATATATCTACATCATTTATATAAACAGTTCCTTCACTTGGCTTATCTACGCCTCCTATTAAATGTAATAAAGTACTTTTACCACTTCCACTAGGTCCAACTATGGCAACAAACTCTCCTTTATTTATTGATAAGTTTATGTTTTTTAAAGCATCTACTTTTGCTTCATTTTTACCATAGGTCTTGCATAAATTTTCAATTTTTAAAATCTCCATATTACCCTCCATAATATCTCACTAACTTTTGTAAGTTTTAATTTATATTTACATTGTAGATTTCTATACTTACATCTTGGTGAATGCAAAATTACAAATTAGTCACCATAAGTTTTGTGAAAAATTATATGGAACTCAGTTCCTTGGTTTTTTTGACTGTTAACATAAATATCTCCATTTTGACTTTCTATAATAGACTTAGACATGGCAAGGCCAATCCCCACACTATCTTCCTTTGAAGCTTTGCCTTTATAAAATCTTTTGAAAATATGAGGCAAATCTTTTTTATCTATTCCTTCTCCGCTATCTTTTATTACAACTTCACAGTATATAGGATTTTCATCATAACTAATATTTATTTTTCCTCCTTGTGGAGTATGTTCTATACAATTTTTTATTATATTTACAAAAGCTTCGCTAGACCAATTTATATCACCAATATAACTTGTATTGTCATCTCCACTTATACTTAGTTCTATGTTTTTAATTTCCATAGGAATTAAGCTTGGAGCAACGGATCTTTTAATTAATTCCTTAATTTTAACCTCTTTTTTTTCGAAATCTATTACTTTTGCCTCAACTTTTGACAGTTTTAACATGCTTTTTACTAGCCATTCCATACGATTTAGTTGAGATTTTATTTTATCTAGAAATTCTATTTTTGTTTCTTGTGGTAAATCTTCATACATTAAATCATTTAAAATTACTAAAGATGTCATAGGTGTTTTTAACTGATGAGATATATCTGAAATAGTGTTATTTAGAAATATTTTTTCATTATTTAAAAGCTCCACTTTTTCTTTTAATATATTAGTCATTTTAATTAGTTCTGTTTTTAAAAGCCCTATTTGACCATCTTGATTTCTATTTTTCATTTCAAATCTTACACCTTCAGAACTGTTATAAACATAATCTGTCATGTCCTTTATATCTTCATAAATTTTTTTAAAATAGCTTAAAGCAAGAATAATAAACAAAATCAAAATAATACATAGAAACATCCAATTAATATTAAAAATGTATCTTATGCTTTCATTTATAATAGGCTCATTGTTTAAACTTATATTACTATTATAATTATATTTGCTTAATATTTTTTGCCCAAAATCCACATTATCTTTGGAATTTCCTTGTGTTACTATATCTATAATATCTTCTTCCAACTCAGGTCTTTTAGATAGAATATTTCCTATAATTGCTTGATTATTTTCAACTACTTTGTCTTTTATAATTCTTAAATTAATTAATGTTACTCCACTGCACATAATAATAGCAACAAGGAATAAAACACTAAAACGCCTTATAAAGCTTTTCATTTCCACATTATATTTAATCATTAGCTTCACTTCCACTCCACTTATATCCCATTCCTCTAACTGTAATTATTAACTTTGGATTACTTGTATCATCTTCAATTTTTTCCCTAAGGCGTTTTATATAAACAGTTAAAGTGTTATCATTAATAAAATCATAAGTTACATCCCATAATTTCTCTAGAATTTGATTTCTACTTAAAATTATATTTTCATTTTGAATTAAAATTAATAATAACTTATATTCAGCAGAAGTTAAAAATACTTCTTTACTACCTTTATAAACCCTCGCCTCTAAAGTATGAATACTCAAGTCTCCATATTTCAAAATTTTCTTACCCTTATCTTCCCCTTGATTTCTTCTAACTACTGCTTTTATTCTAGATATCAGTTCTCTTACTCTAAAAGGCTTTGTCATATAATCATCGCCTCCTATATCGAGACCCATGACAATATTTACCTCATCATCACATGCTGTTAAAAATATTATAGGTATATCTTTTATTTCTCTTATTTCTTTACAAAAATCATAACCATTACCATCTGGTAACATTACATCTAAAAGAATTATGTCATAAGATTTTTCATTTATATGAAGTCTTGCCATTTCTAAGTCTTTGCATATATCTATTTTAAACCCCTCTTGTTCTAGAGCATATTTCACTCCAAAAGCTATTGTAGAGTCGTCCTCCACCATAAGAATCTTTATCATAATAACCTCCAAATTTTTCATCATTTATAATTATTATACAATAAGTTAAAAAATATAATAAGGTTGCTTAATATGACATTCTAGTCATAATAAAAAAAGAATACTCATAAATTTGTTTTTACACAAATTCACAAGTACTCTCTTATATATCTAAATAAGCTTTTACAAGCTCACTAATTTTTTATTCATCATCTATTTTAGAATATAGTATTTTTTATATTCCTAGTAATAATTTTGCTAAGGTAAAGTATACCATAAGCGCAAAAGTATCTACTATTGTAGTAATTAATGGGCTCGCCATTATTGCTGGATCCAATTTTAGTTTTTTAGCTATTATAGGTAATAAACCTCCCACTACTTTAGAAATTATAACTGTGCAAAATAAACTTAAACATACAGTTAAGGATATTAGTATATCAGTTTTTTCTAAGAAATATATTCTAAGAAAATTTACACTTGCTAAAATAGTTGCAACTATTAAACTTACCCTAAATTCTTTAAACATAACTTTTAAATAATCTTTTAACTCAATTTCTCCAAGGGCCAATCCTCTTATTACTAAAGTTGATGATTGTGACCCTGCATTACCGCCTGTGTCCATCAACATAGGAATAAATGCAGCTAGTATTACTACTGATTGCAACACATCATCAAACTTTTTTATTATGGAGCCAGTAAATGTGGCAGATATCATTAAGACCAATAGCCATATAACTCTCTTTTTTGCCAAGTCTATTACTGGAGTTTTTAAATAGGATTGTTCATTTGGTTGCATAGCTGCCATTTTTTGAAAATCCTCTGTATTTTCTTTATCTACTATATCCATAACATCATCTACTGTTATAATACCAACTAATCTGTCTTCTTTGTCCACTACTGGCATACATGTTAAGTCGTATTTTTTGAACTCTGAAGCTACAATCTCTTGATCTTCTATTGTACTTGTATTTATAACATTTCTGTCCATTATATCTTTTATAAAAGTCTTTTCATTATTTAATATTAGTTCTTTTAGATGTAGTCTTCCTTTTAGTTTTCTATTGTTATCAATTATAAAGCAAGTATCCACATCTTCTTTATCTAAAGTATCGCATCTAATATATTTTATAGCATCTTTTACCGTCATACTTTCTTTCAGTTCTAAAAATTCTATGGTCATAATAGAGCCTGCTGTATTTTCATCATATTTTAATAGTTGGTTAATAAGTTCTCTTTTTTCTTTTGAAGTGTTTCTTAATACCTTTTTTACCATATTAGAAGGTAACTCCTCTATTATATCCACTGTATCATCTAAAAATAATTTATCTATTATGTCTTTTAATTCACTATCTGTTATAGTCTGTATTATATATTCTTGCATCTGTGGTTCTAAATATGAAAATACCTCTACTGCTTTATCTTTTTGTAGTATTCTAAAAGCTAATACTATTTCCTCATCTTTTAAATCTACCATATCTTTTGCTATATCTACTGAATTTAAATCAGAAAAATATTCACTCAGCTCTAACATTTTTCTCTTTTTAATTAAATCACTTACTACTTCTACCATAATACCTCCATCATAAAGAGTTAATATTATTTTTAAATAGATTGTAATATATATTAATTCCCATTTTCTTATTAACTTTTAACCTAGGATATTCATACATATAAATCTCATTCTTTACTTTTATTTGTTTTTATTATATTAAACAAATATATAGAACTTATGTAGTTTTATATGATTTTTTAAATTATATATTGTACTTTATATATAATAAAATTATAATTTACATAATATATAAAATAATTAATAAGGAAGGATTTTAATATGAAAATAACATATATTCATCATAGTAGCTTTATTGTAGAACTTAAGAATCACATATTACTTTTCGACTATTTCCAAGGAAATCTTCCACAGTTTAATAAAAATAAAAAGCTCTATGTATTTTCTAGTCACTCTCATCATGATCATTTTAATAAAAGTATTTTTAAACTAAATAAAATACATCCTGGTGTAACTTATATATTGTCAAAGGATATAAATTCTCTAAAATCTGAAAATATAAAACTTTTAGATGCAAATGAAAAACTAGTAATTGATAATTTAGAAATAGAAACTCTACAGTCTAGTGATTTAGGTGTGGCCTTTATTGTTAAGGTTGAAAACAAAACCATTTATCATGGAGGTGATTTAAACTGGTGGCACTGGGAGGGAGAGAACTCTCCTGAAGAAAATGCTTATGCCGAAAAATTATTTAAAGATTCTGTAGACAAAATAAAAGGAAAAATAATAGATCTTGCCTTCTTACCTTTAGATTCTCGACAAGGGAATGAGTATTATTTAGGTTTTGATTATTTTATGAGAAGTACTAATACTAAAATAGCATTCCCTATGCATTTTTGGAGGACCTATTCTTTAATTAAAATCTTTAAAGCTTCTAATTATGCTTTAAATTATAAAGATAAAATTATAGAAATAAATCATGAAAATGAGGAATTTCAACTTTAAAGTATTAATATAAAAAAAGCCAACTTATAAAAGTTGACTTTTTTTATTATTAATCTTCTAAAATATAACTTTTCATTACATTTTTAACTTTAGGTACTAAATATTTAGATGTAGATTTGTCTTTCATATCTTCCATAACCATAGATATGGCTAACTTAGATTTGTCCATATCAACTGCAACAAACCAACTATTTTCATTTCCATCTTTGTCTTCTTTAGTGGATTTTATTTCTGCCGTTCCTGTTTTACCTGCCAATTTAATTCCATTTATTTTACATAAGTGTCCACTTCCACTAGGATCGTTTATAACACCAGAAAAATCCTTTTGTAGTTCTTTTAAATCTTCTTTTCTTATTGCTTTATTGTATACTTTTTCTTCCTTATTTTCGCTTATTACAAGCCTTGGAGCCATAATTTTACCTTCATTTGCTAAGGCTGAATAAGCCATAGTTACTTGCAAAGGAGTTGTTAAAACTTCTCCTTGACCGTAGCCTGTATCTCCCAATAAAACTTCACTTTCTATTTTACCACTATTTGAAATTTGAGATTTTGTCATAGGATATTCAAAATTTATATCTGATCCTAAACCAAACTTCTTGGCTCCTTCTATAAATTTCTCACTACCTACTTTAATAGACTTATCTGCAAAATAAATATTGTCAGAGTTTACAACAGCATCATATAAATTCACAGAATCTATATCTTTTACTCTTGTAACTTTATAATTTCCCCAAGACGATGAATTTTGCCAATTTAATCCTTCTATTTTCATTTTTTCACTTGGATTTATTATGTTATTTTCCAATCCTATAGATGCAGTTAGAAGTTTCATAGTAGAGCCTGGTGAGTATAAATTGTTTGTTCTATTATCAAAACATGCATTTTTATTTTCTTCCCACTCTTTTGCTATTGACTTAGTTTTGTAAGTTACCATTGTGTTAGAGTCATAAGAAGGTGAGCTAACCATGGCCAACACTTCTCCATTAGTTGAATTCATGGCTATGGATGCTCCTTTTTCTTTATCCATTTCATCGTATATTTTTCTTTGTAGCTTAGAATCTATTGCTAACTTTATATCATCTCCATCTCTGGCTTTTGTTTTGGCCACTGTTAAATTACTGCCTTCTCTTTCAATATATATATGAACTCCATCTGTAGCTTTTAATTTGTCTTCATAAACTTGTTCCAATCCATTTTTGCCTATTTGACTACTACTTGTGTAGTTTTTATCTGCTTTTTTCTCCAACTCTTCTGCTGTTACATTACCTATATATCCAAGAAGGCTCCCAAAGGCCTCACCTTTTACATAAACCCTAGATGTTACTTGCTGTATAGTTGTTCCTTCTATTTTTGAAACTTTATCTAACTTATCATCTTCATAGTTTGAAAGCTTTACAATATTTACGGCATATTTGGGATTAGTGTTACTTTCAATTTTCTTTTCAATATACTCTTCACTTATATCAAGTACTTTGGCCAAATCTTTTACGCTCTCTTCTTTGAATACTTTGCTGTCTATGTTCACATAACTAGCTTCTCCATTATATGCTAGCAAATTCCCAGCTCTATCTAGTATTTTACCTCTATTCCCTTTAGTTACTTCAACTTTTATCTTATCTCCTTTAATCATCTCAGGTAGAATTAAGCTTTCATCCCAACTTATTTTATATTTGTTATCTTCTTTTTTTATTTTAATTGTTGCATCATCATATTTTAGTTTTCCTCCAATAGTATTCATAGAAACCCTAATAGGTATTTCTGATTTACTTTTAATTTCTCCCACATCAATTTTTATGTTACTTACATTCATAGCAGAATAAATTGCTGAGTATTTTTTTACAAATTCTTCTTTTCCGCCAAACTCTTCTTTTATGTAGTTTTTAGACTCTGTGGTTAAAGTTTCGTATAATTCTCCATAATTTTTTTCATTTAACAACTTGTTATAGCTCTTTACAGTATTTTTTATTTCATCCTTATTGCTACAACCACTTAATACAAATACTGATATAATCATCATGATAATAAATACTAACCTACTTAATTTTTTATTTCTAATCATTATCACCATTCTCCCCTCATAAATTATTTAGTTATCCCTCTATTATTTTACTCTTTATATATTAGACCCTTATATTGCATAAAAGGTTTTAACTTATTTATATTATTTAAATTGCAACTATATATACTCTGTTATATAATAAGTTCTTATTAGAAGTTTAAAGGAGGTATTAATTTGAATTTAATTGATATATATAGTAAAGATTTTCCTAATTTTATAAAGGAATTAATAAATACACCTGAGTTTAAAAGACTTAGCAATGTGGGTATGAACTGTGGCTGCGAATACACTAGTTTTTCCATATTTTCTAAGGGTAAAGATTATACTAGATATGAGCATAGTATAGGTGTTGCCCTTATAATTTGGCACTTTACAAAAGATATAAAACAATCTATTGCAGGTCTTTTACATGATATTAGCTCTCCTGTATTTGCTCATGTAATTGACTTTTTAAATGGGGATCATGAAACTCAAGAATCTACAGAAGAAAAAACTGAAGAAATTATAGCAAATTCTATGGAAATACAAGAAATATTAAAAAAATATAATTTAAGCACTAAAGACGTTTATGACTATCATATGTATCCTATTGCAGATAACGATTCTCCTCTTCTTTCTGCAGATAGACTGGAGTACACTTTAGGTAATGCTTTTTACTATGATTTTAAATCTATGGAAGAAATAAGAGATATGTATGAAGATTTAGTAGTAAGTGTAAACGAATTTGGGCAAAGTGAAATTTCATTTAGTACTTTAGATAAAGCTATAGAATTTACATGTGTATCAATTGAAAACTCTAAAGTATATAGTTCTAATGTAGATAGATTTGCCATGCAATACTTAGCTGATTTATTAAAATTGGCAGTAAATAAAAGAGTTATAAGTATGAAGGATTTATATACTGTAGAAGATCAGGTTATTTCTAAGTTAAAAAAAGATGAAGAATTAAAGTCTATTTGGAAAGATTTTACAAAGCTTTCTCAAATATTTACTAGCAAAGAAAAACCTGAGTACGGATACTGGGTTAATATCCCTGCTAAAAAAAGATATATAAATCCTCAAGTAGTTTCTCATGGTAGAGTTTCTAGTTTATCTAAAAATTTATCAAAAGAAATAGATGATTTTTTAAATATTGATTTTAATATTTGGTTAAGTGGAAAATAAAATTTTGAAGGTGGTAACAAAAATGTTACCACCTTTATTCAAAAATATATTTTCTATATCTTTCTAACAGGAAATTGAATTTCTGTTAGCCAGTCTTTCACACTGTCTTTGTTCCACACACCATCAATATAAGATTCCCTAGGACTATCAATTATCTCATATCCATTTTCCTCTATGAATCTGATAACAGCACTATAAGCCTTTGGAAAGTCTTTGTAGTTACCTTTGTGAAGGACACAAGCAGCCATATCCACTTTTGTAATTAATTTAAACTTAATCATTTCAGAATCTTCTTTAAGCTCAGTTACAGCCTCACAAACTTCCACATCAATATCTTTTTCCTTATATTCACCATCATGATATATGTTGAAGCAGTATTCTGGTACTGCACATTCACAGCCCAATCTTTCCATTTCTGCACCCATAGGTGGAACCAGAGAGAACAATGAATCATAACTTGGCATAATAGTTCTCATAGAGGCAACTATAGATTCTGGCAATTCTTTTATAATAACTGGATATTGCACATTAATGCTGCTACTTGATAAATAACTTTCCACCTTAGATAATTTCAAAGTTTCTTCTGCTATTCTTTTCATAATTTCACTTCTTTTTCTCTTTAATAGTTGTTTTTCACTTACTCCATCTTGCACTTGCTTAATTTCATCTAAAGAAAAACCTGCTTCCCTAAGTGCTAATATTTGATGTAAAATAGGTAGTTGATTAGATGTATAATATCTATATCCATTACTTTCATCTATATGACTTGGTTTTAATAAACCTATATTATCATAATGACGCAAGGTTTTTATTGTAACGTGATTCATTTTTGAGAACACACCTATTTTATAAACTCTTTCTTCTTCTTTTATTTCACATTTATATTCATTATTCATAAGAAACCTCCATATTATTCCCACTTAAATAACTTAAAGGATAATCCAAATCCAATTATTGTAATTATCACCATTAAAAATATTGATAAATATAAATTATCTATACCATTTCCCATGGAAAATCCCTTCAACAATTTTACTCCATGGGTTAATGGTAATATATTAGCTATGTTTTGTAATGCTTTTGGAAATAGTTCATAAGGAATTGTAGCCCCTGATAAAAATAACATGGGAAAATATATAAGACTGCATACAACATTGGCTATTTTTGTTGATTTACAAATACTTGCCACCAACATACCTATACTATACATGGATATCATTACTAAGAAATAGACTCCTATAAACTTAATTAATGAACCTTCCATTTTATAGTCAAATAAAATAATAGCCACAATAGATACTAAAACAGCTGAGATAATCGCTGTAATTATATTAATGAGAACTTGTATGGACAATAGCATCTTTGGGCTTGCCGGTGTTGCAAAAAAATGCTTCAATATTTTTTTATCTCTATAATCTACAATTGATAATGGCAATCCCATAAATGCTGTTGCACATATTCCAACAGCAATTAACGCACCAAAAGCAGATTGTAAAAATGTATAATCAGCTCCTTCAAAAGCTATTTTCCCTCCTCCTATAGTACCTATTAAAACCATTATACCCATGGGCATGCAAATTCCGAAGATTATGCCATCTGGACATCTCATAGCTAGTTTGCCTTCTATTTTTAATACAGTTAAAAATCTATTCATAAGTTAACTCCTCTCCTAAATACCATAAATATGCTTCTTCCAATTTTTCATAAGGACTATTATTTATAATTTCTTTTATGTCTCCTATTTTGACTATTTTACCTTCTTTTAAAATACATATTCTATCACACAGTTCCTCCACTTCATCCATGTAATGAGATGTTAAAAATATGGTTATTCCTTTCTTCTTTAAGCCTTTTAATACCTTCCATACTTCTCTTCTAGCAACCACATCCAATCCTGTTGTTAATTCATCTAAAAATATGATCTCTGGATTTGGTATTAAAGATAATACTACTGATAACTTTTGTTTCTCTCCACCGGATAGTTTATCTACTGATTTGTCTTTAAATTGATGCAAATTAAATTTTAATAATAATTCATTGTAGTTGGCTGGATTTTTGTAAAGAGCACACATTTCTTCACATATTTCTTTTACTTTAATATTATTGGGATAATTTGATGATTGAAATTGAACTCCTACCTTTTCAAATAATGTTTGTCTGTTTTGTCTTGGATCTTTATTTAAAATGAAAATTTTTCCTTTTTGTACTTTTTTAAATCCTAATAAACAATCAATAGTTGTAGACTTGCCTGCTCCATTATGACCGATAAGACCAAATACTTCTCCCTTTCTTATACTAAAAGACAAATCTTCTAAAATAGTTTTTCCCCCAGATACTCTATGGATGTTTTCTGCTTTAATAGATATTTCCATTATAAAATCCTCCTTTTTCCATATTCATAAGTTAATGTTAAATGCTTACCTAAGGGAAGGGTCAACAGAAAATATAAAGTTTTTTATAAATAATAAAAAGGATATGCTTATATTCAATTTCATATAAACATATCCTTTTACTCGTATTTTATTAAAACCCTATAAATTTTCATAATTCCTTTTTATTGTATTTTTTTCTAATAATCATTGCGCAGAATGTTTGTTTAAATAACCACCTTTAAAATGTGCCAATTCAAAGGATATTATAAAGGCTTGTGGCTCTAATTGTTCAGTTATTTTTATAACTTCTTTCTCTCTTATTCTATGTGTCATAACTTCTAATCTGTATCTTGTTTCATTATTTCTACCTTTTCCTTCAAGTTTAGTAACCCCAAATTTATGACCTCTTAATATGTTTATTAAGTCATCATTTTCCTTAGTCAAATTAATTTGTACTACTCTGTATCCTATAGCAAGTTTCTTTTCTAATCTACCTCCTAAGTAAACTCCTATAGCATAACCAAAAACATAGGCTATAATATTATACATATTTGTTAAATCAGAAAATACAATGCCTAAACTTGCAATATAAACTATCCCCTCTACAAATGCGGCAAGAGGAGCTTTTTTGTCCTCACCTTTCACAACAAGTACTGTTCTAAGAGATAAAACAGGTACATAAATTAACTGTAAAACAAATATTAGTATAACTTTAGTAATCATAAGGCCTCCATAAATTCCCCTCTAGTTATTAATATAATTTTAAATTACATAAAATGTCTCAACCATATCATTATCTTTTTTAATTTTCTTTATTTTCACAAAATTTTAACTAGAACACATTTCTATAATTATCATTCCTCCCTTTTCTTCATATTCTGTATTCCATAATTCTTTAAATGAAATCCAGTTATAATCCCCATAAGTAGCTATTTTTATTAATAGGTCATTGTCAGCTTTTTCATAACCAACAATTAAAAACCAATGCCACACAAGTTCTTCAAACTTTTCATTCTTATGTTTTAATAGAAGAAATGGTATTGGTATATCTTTATTTATCTGTTTGATAATTACTTTTTCTCCGTCAAGCAATAGATTTTCTCCAGAAAACATTGTCATATTTATTTCATTGTCATTAACATCTTCTAGATATTTTCCAAGTCCATCTATATACAATTGCAAAGTATTAATTCCTGTCATTCTTGGACGAAGATAAGATTTCATAATATGTGAGAATTTTATATAATCCACTTTTGTTAAGGCCTTTATATCAAATGGATATAAATGCTTACTGTTTCTAAGTATATTTAAATAAATACATAAGTCACAAGCTGTAATTGCTGCACAGCCTCCTAATTTCATAATGGGATCTATGAGCCAATTTTGGTTTCCACCATAATGATTTTCTATATAAAAATATTTTAATTCTTTTTTCATAGTTAGTATTTCCTTTCTAATATCGTCCCCTCAAGTACATATTAGCACCTTTAATATTATATTAATACTAAAAGTATCTATGAAAATTCCTACATATTTATACAATATAATTAAAAATCCTTAGAAGTTGTCAAATCGACTATTTCTAAGGATTTTTATTTTTATACTGCAATATAAAATATTAATTCTACTTACAAATTACTTTATTTAATTTTATAAATAGCTGGTTTATGAAGTATTATGTACCTTTCAATAATATTCATTGCTTCGTATATCCATTGTAGTTCATTAGTTTTTTCTTTATTTTCTAAAATCATCTTTTTAATTAAATCTGTTTTATACAATTTGCACCAGATAACATTTTTTACTCTTTCATTTATTTTTAGTTCTTCCATTAAGCATTTGTTATCTAGTATTAATCCTTCACCATCTTCTTCACTATATTTATCATCATATAATAACTTGTCAAAATATACATCATATGAATCCACTTGTATTGCATCAGATTTATATTTTTCTTGCTTTTCTACCATAATACTTATCATGTTTTTGTCTAACCAGCTATCCTTACTATCAACATATAATACATATTGTCCTGTTGCATATTGCGTTGCATAATTTATTACCTCACAAAGATTACTACTTTCCATATTAAGTAGTCTAATTCTTTTATCAAATCGAACATAACCCATAGCAATTTGCTTTGAATTATCAATACTACCATTGTCTACTAGAGTTATTTCCATATTTGTATATGTTTGATTTCTAATACTATCTAGACACCTGTTTAAATTTTCTTCTGCATTATATATTGGCACAATCACACTAACTTTGTACATATTTTCTCCCCCCATAGATTAATTTGTACATTTTTTATTTGTTGCTTATTAAAAATACTAACTCCCCATAATTAATATTTTTAATCCTATCCTATAATAATACTATTTATAGATAGTTTCCTATTATACAAAAGTATTATTTTTGCTTATCACATGTGAATTTATCTTTTGTCTACTTATAATAAATTCTTTACTTTACTTTACATCCCTTGTTATTTTTATTATATTTTTCCTCTGAATTCCTTCATAAAGCGATAAACTACCTAATAATAGTAAGTATTTATAGCTTATAACCAAAATTAAAATAAGAGAGCTTATTTATCTACAATAGATTAACAAGCTCTCTTATATGCACAAATATATATGCAGTATTTTTCAATTAATTTTTAGTTTATACTAAACAACATTACCATCTTTTATAGTTATAACATGGTCTGACATTTGGGCTATGTCATTATTATGAGTTATCATAATCAAAGTTTGTCCAAATTCATTTACACATTTTTTTAACAAATTCATAACTTCATTAGTAGTTTTTGTGTCTAAATTTCCTGTAGGCTCATCTGCAAATATAATTTCCGGTTTATTTGCAAGAGCTCTAGCAATTGCAACTCTTTGTTGTTGTCCTCCACTTAATTCATTTGGAAACTTATTTATCTTATCTTTTAATCCTAGTATATTTATAATATTGTCTACATATTTTTCATCTATTTTTTTATTATCTATATTTATAGGAAGTACTATATTTTCATAAATATTAACTACTGGTATTAAGTTAAAACTTTGAAAAATAAATCCAAACTTTTCTATTCTTAATTTTGATAATCCATCTTCTGACAACTTGGATATATCTTGACCATTAAGAAGTACCTTTCCACTTGTAATACTATCTAACCCTGCCATACAGTGAAGTAGTGTACTTTTTCCACTTCCACTTGGACCTATTATTGTGGTGAACTTTCCTTTTTCAAAAGACAAATTAATATTATTTAAGGCCTGTACTTTATTTTCACCTTTTCCATATGTTTTACTTAAATTTATTACATCTAATATACTCATATCATCATCTCCTTAGTCATTTATTCTCAGTCCTTCTACTATACTTAGCTTAATTATTTTATTTCTTGATAAATAAGCTGCCAATAAGCACATCACTATTGTAGCTATTCCAAATTGAAGTATTTCATTTATTGGTATATTATATGACATGCTATTTTCTAAACCTAAACCTTCAGCCCTTGTGCTATTTACCATATAAATAAATTTTGAATAACTGATGGTAGCTACTGCAGATGATACTACTATACTAAATAATGCATATATCATACTTTCTTTTGCTATCATTTTTTTAATGTTTTTCATACTCATACCAATAGCTCTAAGTGTCGCCAATTCTTTTATTCTCAGAATAATATTAGTTTTAATTATGCATATTATATTTATGGAAGATATTATAAGAGTGAGAATTACAGACACTAAAACTTCTTTCTTATTTTTTTCTGATTGCTCACTAAAATAATTTTCATATTTATACTTACTTTCTATTTCTTTAAAAGATGAGCCATTTATTAATTTATTTAAAGCTATATTTACTTCCTCATCTTTTCCTTTTTCTAATTTTATTGATATTTTGTTGTAGTCATTTATATTAGTTATATTTTTCAAATCATCTTCATTTAAAATAACTTGAGCTAAACAACCTAGTCCTCCATCTTGAGTTACAACATAATCTTTATTTAACAAGCCACTGACTTTAACTTTTATATTTTTGTATTCCAATTTATCTCCATTTTTTGCAGGTACTTTTATATCAATTACATCTCCCACTTTAATCTTCTTTAAAACCATTGCATTATTTGTGCTTTGCATAGGCGAGTAAAAATAGTTTGAAACTAGAGCCATTGGATAGTCTTCTTTTTTTTTCTCATAAATATTGCTACCTTTTTCTATGTATTTATCTAAACTTCTTATAAAGTCTTTGTTATATCCTTTTACTCCAGTAGTAATCTCTATATTATTTTGATTATCTTTAGAAGATAGAAAAGGTTTAACATCATCACTAATATTATTTATACTACTTTTTAAGTATGCAGTTAAATTTATACTAGGATAAACTTCTTTTAGATTGTCAATTTCAGATATTTTATTAATAAAATTACCGTCATAATTACAATAAGCTTCTTCTGTGTTATAAGTATTATGCCTTAGAATCACATCCATGCTTCCCATGGCCATAACAGGCATACTATTGCTTCCAAAAATTTCTTCATCATTATTAAAAACTGCCATCTTACTTATAAATAGCGATCCTGCTAGGCTTATGGACAGTACGGATAATATAGTTCTACTTTTATTTCTCCATACATTTTTGAATGCCATTTCACCAGTTAATCCAAATATTTTTCTGATTAATTTATGATAAAACTTGTCTTTTCCTTTTTTTGTGCTGTTATTTATATCTCTAATAGCCTCCATAGGACTTATTTTTGAGCTTTTATACGTGGAGAAAATACAAGAAATCAAAACTGCAAAAGATGCTAATATTAATGGTTCCATTACACTTTCTTTGCTTATATAAATATTTTGCTGACCTCCATAAATACTACTTATTCCTATTGAAGCAATTACATATCCCAAAGCAAATCCTAGAACTAAACTTAAAATAAGAACTATTAAACTTTGAATAAGTATCATAAGTCTAACATTTTTCTTTTTCATTCCTATGGCTCTTAATATACCAATTTGCTTTGTCATATCAATTAATATTATATTGAATATGTTAAATATAACTATAGCTGCTGACAACACTGGTATTAGCTTATTTTTTATACTAAATGTTGTGTTCTTCGACATTTCATAATCATCTAGTGCATTGCTAAGCTGTGTATTTATAATTAAATCTCCACCGTCTAGTTTATACTTTCCTATAATTTCATTTGCTTTAGACATACTAGGATTTTTTGTATTAAATCTCAAAATACCGCTATGAGTTACAAGTTCTTTTGGAATAATGTTTTGATTGCTTGTGAAATAAGTAAACCCTTTAACATTGTAATATTCATTTCCTTCATCATAGCTTTTATAGTAAGCTTCAGGCTTTTGAACTATTCTAACTAATTTAAATTTCTTTTTCTTACTATAAATTTGATTTTCATTTTTATTGTCCACATAATGCTTTACAACAGTAAAATTAACTTTTTGATTTAATTTATTGTCCAACTGCATTTCTTTTAATGCCTTTTCTTCTAAAACTATTTCATTTTCATTTTTAGGATAAGTACCATTTATCAATTTATATCCATATGCATTAATAAAATCCTTATTGTAAGAATTTAGTTGAATGGATACTCCATTTTTATCTACAATACTTCCCAAATTTATTACATCATGGATTTCTTTTACTTCTTTGTCTTTTTCTAATTGATTTGACACGCTATCACTTAAATTATTATATTCAGCATGATAATCACTGAAATTTTCATAAGCTTCTTTAATATTTATCTCACTCTTAGTTTCTGGTATAACATTTAATGTAAAAATTAGCATTACTGCTAAGGAAATACTTGTTATAAGAGCTAAGCTTTTGCCTTTTTGGCTTTTTAAATAGGACACTGCTAATTTAAAACTAACTTTCATCTTTGCCTCCCAGTTGTTATTTATATAGTTAAAGGGTGTTACCTTTTACATAAAAAAGGTAACACCCTTTGGTTTTTTGCTCAATATCTATAGCACAACTGGTATTTTTATTGTTCCAACTGTCATGTTTTAATTTTTATAAAGAAAAATTTATTGTTTCAATGGTATATAAATTGTACTTATAAACCTATTTTCTTCATTTTCAATTTCCAATTCTCCATGGTACTTTTTAAGTGATGATTTAATACTTTCAATTCCAATACCATGAAAATATTTATCTTTTTTGCTACTTATTATTTTATTATTTTTAATTATTACTTTATTTGCCTTACTATTTTCACATTTTATAATATAGTAAGACTTTACAATTGTACCTCTTATACTTATATATTTTTTATTTTCATCATTTTCTATCTTTTCGCATGCTTCTATTGCATTATCTAGCAAATTTGAAAATATACTTGATACATCCATCATGTGTAAAAAATCACATTTGGAAAAATCAATATTACACAAAAACTCTATTTTTTTTATATTACATAATTTACTTTTTTCACTTAGTATAACATCTAATATAACATTTCCTGTATTATATATATTTTCAAAATCCTTAATTTCATTATGAATACTATTTATATACTCATCAACATTTGAGCTTTGATTTTGAATAAGTTTTATATTTGTCATATGACTATTTATATCATGATAAAGTCTTTTTACTTTTTCTTGGGATTCTTTTATATTTAAATAATAATTATATTCCATATCATGCTTTTTATTGAGTAGTTCTAGCTTTGCTTTTTCCTCAGTAAATTTTAAAAGCTTAATAAGAGCAAGTACAAAAACTATATTACTTGCAACAACTATATATGGTAGAGCTAAGTCAGCAAAATTTACAAATGGCATAAATTCAATTGATTCATCAAATTTTAATTCGTTATCTCTTACTATAGAATAAAGATCATAAATACCATTAGATGCCTTATTCAAAAATAATATTATTAACACATTTACAATAATTGTAAATCCTATACACAAATAGTATTTTTTATTAAGAGATAAACTTTTTAACTTATCAAAAGAATATACAATTAGAATAATTGATAATGAACTTATTATAAATTGTAAAACATCAAATACCATACCCCATTCAAAGTTGAATTTATCTATTATAAGTATATAAATATACAATATAATGCACTCAATGGTCATTTTAACTCCTCTATATATTACTGTATGTAAAATGGAATATAAAAAAGCTTTTTTAAAATCAAAATCATATGAAATTTTACAAATTATAAATAATAAAACAAATGAAATTATTATACCTTTATCAAGTCCATATGTAACCATTTGTGTGCTAATCACCAAAAATATTAGCAATAAATTTAATATTTTAAAAAACATATTTTTAGGATTGTATTCATATCCTATTTTTTTCATAATAATCAAAAATGATAATATAAATAATAAGCTATTTATTATATCTTTAAACTGATAAAATTCAATATTTAACATAATTTTTCTCCCATTGAATGAAGAAACCTACTTTTAAAATCCTTAAATCTATGCCTACTAACAGGCACTTCCTCTTTATTCTCCATAATAGCAACATATTGCTTTATACAGTCTACATACTCCATATTTACTAAAAAGCTTTTATGACATCTATAAAAATTACTGTTGTTAATTTCTTTTTCTATCTTATCTAATGTATTCTTAACTTGATGACTTGTGTCTTTTGTATGTATACTCATATCTCTTTTTTGTATTTCTATGTAAGTTATGTCACTAACTTTAATCTTTAAAGTATCACTTTTTTCATCTATAATTATGTATTTACTATTTTTATTAATTTCACTTATACAACTTATCATATGTTTTTTTAAATCTTCATATTTTAGTGGCTTTAGCAAATATCTATAAGCTCTTACTTCATATCCTTCTTGAATATAATCTACTAGTGATGTAGTAAATATTATTTCAGAATTTCTATCATCTATCTTTCTGATTTTTCTTGCCGTATCCATACCATTTAGTTTATCCATTAGAATATCTAATAAAAATATATCTACATCTTGAGGATAATTATTGAAAAGATCTTCCCCTGAGCTAAATGTAAGTATTTCATATGATAAGTCTTTTTCATCTAAGATTTGAATTAAGTAGTTTTTTATTAATTCTCTTTGTTTCTTTTCGTCTTCGCATACTACTATTTTTAACATCTATATCCTCCAAATTACTTCCCCTACTAACTTCTAGTTTTAATTATATATTAGTTTTTGATATTTTAAAATATTATATATCTATATACAATAATGTCGTTAATCTAGTCAGTTATATATGGATTTTCATTTATGAATACATTGTATTAATTACATAATTCATTTTTCATATATGGGATTTATAACTTTGCATAACATTTTATAAATTCCATTTCCGTATAGTTTTTGAATAGTATTAAGTTTTGCACCAGGGAAATATGGTCTATTAAGCCAACCATTATCTTCCCAGTATTCTTTATCTTTTTCAAAGACATTTCTTGCTAAAGTCCTTTGAACATTATAGGTGTAAATTTCTTTAAATTTAGGTGAATACTTTTTACCATCTAAATTTATTAATTTAATAAAATGTGATAATTCTTTTTCTTCAATAGGTTTATTAAAACTTCTACCATTTCTTGATATAGTTCCTCCAAAGCTTACTCCCCACTGAGTCATCACCTCTTCTATTGAATGCAGAGTATTTTTTAGACCGGAACCTTGAGTATTTGCAAGAAGTAAAGTTGGTTTTTGGGCAACTGGACTTCTGTGAAACCAACTACATGTTCTATCTATAAAAGTCTTTAGGATTCCACTCATGTTATTTAGATATACTGGCGTTCCTATTACCAATCCATCACTTTCAATTATTTTTGACATAATGCTGCTCACATCATCTTTTATAAAGCAGCCTCCTTTTAATATACAAACTTCACAACCTATACAATAATCTATTTTGTAATCGTAGAGAGTAATTAATTCCGTTTCATATCCCTTGTTTTTTAATATGTTTTCAATTGATGTTAAAAGTTTGTAAGTATTTTTCTTTCTATTACTTGCATTTATTAATAATATCTTTTTCATATATCTATTCATAAATAAATTTATACAAAATATGCTTTATTTATGTTCTCCTTTCTTTACTAATCCTGGATTTAGCCCTAGTTCACAATTGCCATTGTATTTTAGTAACTGGTCTTTTCTTAATATGATTTTTATATAAACACTTGATAAGACTCTCATAACTATATCTGTTATGGGTTGTGCGTACATAAATCCATTAAATCCTAAAATTATATTTAAGATTAATAGTAGTGGTATGTACAATATACCTTGGCGTGATATAGATAACAACATGGCTGGTATAGCTTTACCCATTGACTGTGCTGCTGATATTGCAATCATCTGACCTCCTACAAAAGGAAGTGACCATATTAAAGCTTTAAGTATGGTAGTACCTTTATTTATAACATCAACCTCATTTGTAAATAATCCTATTAAAATAGAGGAACTTAGACCAAATATAAAAAATAATCCCAAACCTATTATAAAAGTTATTCTTGTTCCAGTTTTTATTACATCTTTAACTCTATTTATATTGTTAGCTCCATAACTATACCCAATTATAGGCTGACAACCCGTAGAAAAACCTATAAAAATAAATGTGCCTATCATCATTATTTTTGTGGCAACCCCCATAGCTGCAACAGTTTCAGTTCCATAGGATATAGCAATATTATTAGCTACAATAGTTGCTACTCCCATCAAAAGTTGATTAAATGATGATGGTAATCCTATTTTAAATATTTCTTCCATAATATTTTTATCAAAAGAGAATAACTTTAAATTTATTTTAATAGTAGTTTTCCCTTTAAAAAAACATGCTAAGTAGTAAATAAGACCTGCCATATTTCCTATAATTGTAGCTAGTGCCGCTCCAGATACCCCCAACTTAAAAGTAAATATGAATATTGGGTCTAAGATTATATTAACAATAGTTCCTATTAGCATACCCATCATTGATTTAATTGCGTTTCCCTCTGCACGTAATAGTTGACCAAATGCAAAGTTGCCCATAACACCTACTGAGCCAATCAACATTATAATAATGTATTGATAAGTATACTCATAAGTATCCTTACTTGCTCCCAGCATTGTAACTATGTTTTTGCAAAAAATCACACCTAATATAGTTAAAATAATGCTAATTAACAGTAATAAACCTGCTGATATTGATGCAGTCTTATTAACTTCTTCATAATCTGTTTTTCCTAAACATCTTGAAATATAAGATGATGATCCTGTACCTATAATACTTGCAGTTCCCATTAGCAACATAAATATAGGTAATGATATATTTGCTGCTGCCAGCTGATTTGAATCCCTAAGTAGCCCTATAAAGTAGGTATCTACAAGATTATAAAACACCTGAACCATCATACCCATAACCATAGGAATAGATAGTTTTATTATTGCTTTTGATACTGGTTGGTTTGCCAATAAATCTATATTTTTATTTTTCATAACTATTTTCCTCCCTTCATTTATGTTACACTTGTATCGCATTTAAGCATATTATATAATCTTAAATAAAAATGCTCAATAAAATATATACTTATGCTACAATTAGCATTTAATATAATTTAATTTTGTTTGGCCATGGATTATTTCGTGCAATACTCCATGTTTTGTCTATATATTGTAGTGTATAAATCTGCTCTACTGCATGGAAATAATAAGAACCTTTTGTAGTAACTTTATATCCTGTCTCATCTTCTTTTAATAATCCCATTACCTTTGCAATACCAAGTTCAAGTCTATAGTCTTCACTTATGTCACTACTAAACATTTTTTCATAAGGATCTTTCTTCAAGTTCATATTGTAAACATTCCAAAATAGCCAATAAGATTTTCTTGAAAACTTAGTAAAGTTTAATACCAATGCGCAGGCAAATTCATTATTATTTATTGCATTTATATACTCATTCACTGAGAAAGTATTCAACCTAAACTTGTTATCAAAGAGTGACGCAGCTCCCGGTCCTAATCCTATAAAGTTTTCTCTTGTTATGGATGAATATTTTTCTGTATTTGGCTTAGCAAAAGTCCATACAGAAGTTCTATCTAAACCTATTTCTTTTGATAAATTAACCAGTTCAAAAAGCATTTTTTTCTTATCATTGGAAGATAGAGGTTTTCTTTTGTTATTAGCATAAGAAAAATCAATAAATGGATAAGTAGAAATTTGAGTTGCTCCAAGTTCAAAGGCCAATACTACGTCTTCTTTTAGCTGCTCTATACTTTGTTCTGGTATTCCAAATATTAAATCTACGTCTATTGTTTCAAATCCAACTTCTTTAATTAACTTTATCTTTTCAGCGTCATTATTTTCTTTTCTGCCTAAGCTTTCTAAGCAGTTTTTATTAAAGGATTGAATCCCAACACTTATCATGTTAAATCCTAAGGCCTTTAACTTATTCAATAGATTTAAATTAATATTACTTGGATGTAATTCTATGGCTAAGCTGCCCTTTATATTAAAATTTTCTTTTACAGTATCTATAATTTCTTCAAGATATTCTAGAAGTAGTGCTGGTGTTCCACCTCCAAAATACAACGATGTTATATCCTGCTTTTTATATCTTAAATTAGCTAGCTTTATCTCTTTTAACAAAGCTTCCTTATATTCAAAAGCCTTGTTCTCATCATATAACTCTTTATTATAAGGACAAAAAGAACATATACTTTTGCAAAATGGTATATGTATATATAATCCTAAATTGTCTTTATTATTTAAATCAACATAACTTAAATCATTATTATCATCGCACTTTACAAACTCAAAGGGCTTAAAACTTCTGTTTAACACTGGTCTCAAAATATTTGTCAGCATATTCTCTCCCCTATACAAATTTCAGATATGTTTTTAAAGTTTCATAGATTATTCTAGGATTTCCACCAAACAATAAGGCAAATTCTACGGCAAATAAATATCCACATTCATTGCATAATCCGTCTATTTCCACACATCTTCCACATACAAATCTCTTTTTATTTTCTACTACCAAACATTGCTTGCAAGGTCTGTTCCAATTGTTATCTAAATAATAGTCTAGGGCAGAGTATAAGTTAAATATGGGATAGCCTTCCTTCATAAGCTGTTTTATAGTATTTACTACTTCAATTTTTTGCTCTCTGCTCAAACTTAAATCCTCTGTACCCTCATAAGGTGTGTGAAAATTAAAGGAAATACTCTTTAAATTTTTAGTATTTTTAACTAATTCACAAAGTTCCCCTACATCTTTATAATTTCTATTATTAATAGCCATATATACGCAAATATTGCTCTCATTAGCCTTTCCCACATTTTCTAATATGGTGTCAAATGTATTTCCTCTTATATAATTGTGATTTTCTTTAGTTCCATCAATACTTAAAAATATAATATCTGCTTCTTTAATATCTAAATCTATAGTTCCGTTGGTAACTATATTAACTAATACAAAGCCTATTTCTTTAGCTTCTGCAATTAAGTCCTTAGCATTTTTCCCACTGTCATTCCAAAGAAGTGTTTCTCCACCACAAAAGAATAAAATTCTAACACCTTCATTATAAAGCTTAATCATTTCCTCTTTTATGTCTTCATAAGGATGAATTATTTTATTTATGTTATTCACTGCACAATGCTTACAAGTAAGATTGCAATAATCTGTAAGTATTATAGTTGCAAGTATTGGATTAGTATTTTTTAAAAATATTGTTTTTAATCCATAAGTTGAAAATTCTATAAATGATTTTAGCTTCATAATTTACTTACCCCCAATTTAAATATATCAATAAATACTTTTGTAATTTTACTCCAATTTTATAATAACATAAAATTAATACCTTGCTACCATATTGATTCTTCTGAATATATTAGAAAACATAATAAATAAAAAAATTTTAATGTATATTATGCATGTGGATTTTCCAATAATTATTTATATAGTATAATTATATATAAAGATAGGATGGTATAAATATATATGAATAAAATAATTATAACAAAAGAACTTACCCATTCTCAAAAAATACAAGTTTGTGAACTTGTGTATCAGGGTTTCTATAAAAAGCTATCTAACTATTGGATATTTGAAAAAAATATAGAAAGAGGATCTACTGTACTTCAAGGCTGTCTAAATTACAATAATGGTATATATGCTATAGAAAATGGAAATGTAGTAGGTTTTATAGGTATCCAGTTTAGAAAAAACAAATTTAGAGAATTTAATATAAGCACCCTTAAATCACACTATGGATTGATAGGCGCTACTTGGAGAGGCTTATTAAATAAATTCGAAAATAAATCAAATTCATTAAAAGACGACGAAATGTACATTGACTTAATAGTCGTTGATTCTAAGCACAGGGGCAAAGGTATAGCATCCTTACTTATAGAAGAAGTTACAAATTTGTCTATTGAGAATAATTTTAATAAAATATTATTAGATGTTGTTGATACAAATGAAGGTGCAATAAATTTATATAAAAAACTAGGTTATAAAACTATTAAAGTAATGGATTTTAAAGGACTTACAGATTTTATGGGATATAGAAAAGTAATGTATATGTGCAAGAATCTTAAAAATTAATATAATTCATAAAAATTATAACCTAATGATATAAAAATTATATCATTAGGTTATTTTTACAAATAATTTATACTTTAATATTTACATTAGTTTATCATAAGGTTTTGAAACCAAAAGTATTACTTGTATCATTGTTGAAACCAAAGAGGTTTTTTTCTTATAAGCCAAATATCTTCCATCCCAAGACTCACAATATTTTTCTTTATATTTTTTCAGACCTTTGAAGGAATAAAATTTATGACCATGTGAATAAACCTCAGCTGCTATTTTTTCACTTAAGAATGCATACTTTGACCTACCAACATTTGATAATGGTACCATCCCCATATTAAATCTAGAGTATCCATGTTCTTTTCCATATTCAAAAAGATTTACAAACATAAAATCCATTATGCCATTGCATGACTCTCTAGAAAATCTCATAAGATCTATTGATAAGGTTTCGTTATTGTCATACATTGGCATTATATTAGCAAATCCTTTTATGTTATTTTCTTTGTCTCTAACTACACATATTGGCTCTTTGCTAAGATATTCCTTATTGAAAAATCCTATAGAAAATCCTTTTTCTTTTCTTCCATCAAGCCACTGGTCTGATATATTTTTTAAATCTTCAAAGAAATTATCGTCAAATGGTGGATAAACCATTTGGAAACTATACCCTTCTTTAGTTACCCTAGATATTGCATTTCTTACACTCTTCATCTTTCTTCCTTCTAAGGTAAATTCTTTTAAATTAACTGTAGCTTCTTCTCCAAGTTTAAAAAACTGATAACCAGTCTCATGAAGGTATGGTAAAATCTGCTTGTCTATAGCACAGAAAACACATATATATCCGTAGTTATTAGATAATTCGTAGAATTCTTGTATAGTATCAAATATATTTTCTTTATTACCTACTGGGTTTCCTAGTATATATATTTTATTAGCATAAGTTTGATACTGCATTAGTACATCTTTTTCTTTATTTATATAAACATATTTATCATTTAAATATATAAAGTGACTTACTGATGTCCCACCAAAAGTATCTAAAATTTTGTCTACATCATCCTTGCAGTCATTCAAGGTTAGTTTTGGAAATTTATTTTTACTATTTATGTAGTATATAAACACTAAAAACAATATGGATATTACAAATCCAATTATACAAATATAAATTATTGAATATGATGTATCTGAAAATCTTAATTCATAATCAGTAAAAGCTATTTTAGTAATTTTACCTTTCAAGCTTGAATGAAAAGTATACACATACAATAATAAGAAAAATATTAGTGTTATCATATCTTGAAATACCATTCTCCAGCCCATAACAAAACTTTCTCTGTAGAATTGATTTTTACATATAAGCATCAAGCATAATACCCCTAATATATATATTAGATCGCTATAATTTGTACCTTTAATAAAAATTAAAACACACAGTGCTGATATTACAAAAAGTGTTGCTTTGTATACATATTTAGATTTATATATTAAAAGTCTTGATAATACTATTAATAAAAATCCTATTATTACTGTAAATCTATTTGGTATATATATAACTGATAAATATGATATATTCTTAACCACATCTACATTACTGCTAATAACTGGTACCGCTTCTGATAGTAATAGTATACTTCCAGTAACTAAAACTATTAAAACAATACTTATATGAGCTAATTTAGATAAAATAGTAGAAAATATATCTTTTACTTCTTCATCCATATTTTTATAAAATTCTATTGCGTAAAGTACTAATCCTATTATAAGGGGTACTATGTAATAAGATACTCTGTATAAAAATATTGCTAATAATGTTTTTTCAACTGGTACATTTAAACGTTGAAGACCTACTATCATCGTCAAATCAAATGAACCTAAGCCACCTGGAGACATACTAACCATAGCAATAATTATAGATACCATAAATACTGGGAAAAAATTAGTAAATGAAATATTAACCTTTAATATTAAGATTATAGAATATATCAGTACTATTATCCCCAACCATGCTATAGCAGACATAAGTATAATTTTAAAATAATCTTTTATACGTGATTTATCCTCTGCACTACCTTTAATGTATTTATAAATCAAGTACACTAAAACCAAAGGAAAATAAAGACTTATAACGATTGTCATTATCCCTATCCAATCATTTAGTTTTAAGTTATTAAAACTTGTTATAGCATATATCAAACTAACTATAGAAAAACCAGTTAGGTTAAGTGCTACAAATTTTGATGTTTCTTTTACAAGTAATTTTTTATCTTTTACATGTTCTCCATAGAAATTATTTTTAAAATATATTGCCGTACTTCCTCCCATACCTGCAATATTTGAAATTGAACTTGCTATCCATGAGTATTTATATATTTTTTTGTTATCCAAATTTATGCCTACCCTGTTTTTAAGCACTAAGTCATAAAGACTCAAAGGTACAAAGGCAATTATTCCCATAAATAATATCACCATTATTTTTATTAGTGTTAGTTCATTTGCATATAAGTTAAATAAATTTTTATCAAAAGAACGTAATACGTTAATAAATTCTTTTATGATAATGGTAAAAATGAATAGTATAAAAATATACTTTATTGATTTTTTTAATTTCTGCTTTATTTTTATCACCTCTAACTTGATATGTTTATAACGTTAATTCATTATACTATTTTAATTTTTATTTTTCTATACTCTACTAATTAATTTTTGTATTTTATCTTAAAATTCCCGCCTGGCTAGTTTTATATTCATATCCATAAAAGCAATTGAATAAATCATTAATATTTCATCAAAAGTATTACTTTTTATGCCTTCATTGCATAATAACATAAAAAGAACTGATCAACTTTAAGCTTAACAGTTCTTTTATGTATAATTTAGTATATTTAAATGTGAATAGTCGTGTATTTCGACAAATTTCAAGGTAGTAACAAAAATGTGTACCCCTTGTATAAATAAGCACAGTATATAGGTACTATTTTGTGCTTGCTGTACTTATCTCCTGATTTTATTAATATAAGAGCACTAGTTCGTCTACAATAAATAGATCATATCAATATGGAAAGCAGACCTTAGCTGCTTAATTTTTATTGTTAAATTTATCTTTACTTCTATTATTTTTATTGTTACTTCTATTAGGTTTTCTACTGCACCTATTATTTCTTTTAGCTACTACAGTTACATCCTCCGCACTAGCTACAAAACTATGATTTTCTACAACTTCAATCTTTTTATTTATAAGTTTTTCTATAGCCTTATAAAGATCTCTTTCTTCCATTGAACAAAATGCTGTTGCTCTACCACTTCTTCCCGCTCTTCCTGTTCTTCCAATTCTATGAACATAAGTCTCTGCAACTTCTGGTAAATCATAATTTATTACAAATGGTAGTTCATCAATATCAATTCCTCTTGCTGCTATATCAGTTGCTACCAATACTCTAATTTTACCTTCTTTAAACTCATTTAATGCTAGTTGTCTTGCATTTTGAGATTTATTACCATGTATTGCAGCCGCACTTATTGATGATGATATTAGATCTTTTGTTATTTTATTTGCTCCATGTTTTGTTCTAGCAAATACAAGTACAGATTCTTTTGGATTATTTTTTAATAGCTCTATAAGTAACTTTGTCTTTTGTTTTTTACTCACAAAATAAATATTTTGTTCAACCATCTCAGTTGTTGATGATACTGGTGCAACTTCCACCTTAACTGGATTTTTGAATATTGAATCTGCTAATTTTGATATTTCTTTTGGCATAGTAGCAGAGAAGAATATGTTTTGCCTAACCTTTGGCAGGTGGCTAATTATTCTTTTTACATCATGTATCATACCCATATCTAACATACTATCAGCTTCATCTAAAACAAAGTGCTTAACATCATTCAATTTTAAGAATTTTTGATTGTATAAATCAAGCATTCTACCTGGAGTAGCTATTAATATATCTACACCTTCTTTTAATGCTTTAACTTGAGGGTTTTGAGATACCCCTCCAAATATAACCAAACTCTTTATATTTGTATGTCTTGCATAAGCCACAAAGTTCTCTTCTATTTGTATTGCTAGTTCTCTTGTAGGTGCTAGTATTACTGCTTTTATAGTTCTTTTGCCTTTTAGTGTTTTTTTATCATTATATATTTGTTGTATTATAGGAATTGCAAAAGCTGCTGTTTTACCCGTACCAGTCTGTGCACATCCTAGTAAGTCTCTACCTTCTAATAATGGTGTTATTGATTTCGATTGTATTGGTGTTGGTTTTATATATCCTTCTTCTTTTAGTGCCTTTTGTATTGGCCTAATTATGTCTAAGTCTGTAAATTGCATTTATTTCTCCTTTTTATTTCCTTTTATATTAATCTAAATTGTTTATAAAATAAAAATAAACACTTTCAATGCTAGTTAATATCTAAGCATAAAAAGTGTTTATCTTTTATATTATACATCATATCTTTTAAAATAACGATACATTTATTATTTACTACTTAATTATTTTAATTTATTTTCTAAGTTCTTTCTTCTATTATCTAATGGATTTAAGTTTATATGATGAACTCTTTCTTCTTCACTAGGTTTCATTATTACATCTTCCATATATACCTTCCCACTTGGAGTATGGGCTATTACCCTAGGCTGATTATAACCTTTTGAATATACCCATGTATACCTCTTATTTATTACTCTATCTAAATCTTTAACTGATACTAATGCCTTTGCTTGCGGCTTTCCATATCGATCTTTTAGTATTACAGCTATTGTTTCATCGTCTATATTCTCATATTCATTTTTTTCTCTTTGGTCAACAAGCTCTAAATTAGATTTTCTGTTATCTAGTGTATCTCCATTTATATGTCTAATTGGGGCTGATGACGCCGTATCTAGTATTACTGATTGAATATTTCTTTTAGTACTTTTAATTTTTTTATTTTCTTTAGTTGTAGTTATATTTTGAACTAAATAACTATTGAAGTCTTTATGCCATTCAGCAAACCAAACTCCCATTGCTTGTACCTTTTCTAAATCTTGTGTATCTATTTTAGCTATTAGCTCAGAACCATTCTTTTTAAGTATTGTTATGTTAGTAACTGAACCTTGAATCTCATAATTATTCTTTGTTGTTTTATAATTATTTATGGTAATCACCTCTATATTTAAATTGTATTATTTAAGTGTAACAGAATTTGTTAATAAAAGCTAATAAGTTTTATTATTATCACTTCTAGTTTGTAAATATTACAACTTATGTGTTCGGTAAGCCTGGGGCATTATTATTAGCAGTTACATTTACATTAGCTTGTTTAACAACTAGTGTGGGACTTATAACTTCTTGTAGTCAATATTTTACAACACTTACAAACAAACTATCTTGTAAATCTTTCGTTAGAATATTAACTCTTTCCAGTATGACTCTTGCTAATTTAGGATTAACTAAAATACTTGCAGTGTCAGTACCTGTACTAAATGCAATATACCCAATATCAATAATACTTATAGTACTAGCAATGCTAGATAGCTTTTTGAAGGAAAGTTCTTTAGTTTATAAGTTTACAATATTATTTACTGGTGTAGTAAGTGTTGTTGATGCTTTAGGACTAGTTGTTACTTATGTAAAATCTAGCCTAAATAATAGATATGTTTTAAATACAGAAAATTTAGAGTAAAAATAAAAAGATAAAAGTTTTTTGCATTGTATATTAATTTAAATGGTGGAGATAAATACCTAAAATAATATCCATGATTAAATTTTACACATTTCCCCCTCTAACTTATTATTTTTTAATCTTTTATTTTGTTCAAATATCTCTATGATATAATTACTTATTAAGTTACCCATTTCATCAGTTTTAATTATTATATTTCCTTCTTTATATATGTCCTCTGTTCTATACCCTCTTTCAATTACTTCATCTATTGCGTTTTCTATTAATTGAGGTTCTTCTTCTAGACCAAATGAATACTTTAGCATTAATGCAGCAGAAGAGATTAATCCTATTGGATTAGCTTTGTTTTTTCCTATTATAGTTTCATCTGGATGATGTAGTTGATTTGGTGTGAATATACCTTTTCCACCTTCATTTATTTCTGCTGAAGGAAGCATACACGCCGTTCCTGTTATTTGACTAAGTTCATCTGCTAATATATCTCCAAACATATTAGAAGTTACTATAACATCAAATAAATGAGGACTTGATATAACTTCCATTGCTGCTGCGTCTACTAAATGATTAGTTAATGTAACTTTAGGATAGTTTATACTTTCTTCCTTTATTATTTCTTTCCAAAGTCTTGAACTAGATAACACATTTGATTTATCTATACATGCAACTTTACTTCTTCTTTTTAGTGCTAAGTCAAATGCAATCTTTCCTGATTTCTTAATAATTTTTTCATTATAATATTCTAAATCACTAGCTTCTCTTCCATATGAACCTAACTCATATTTCTTTTCTCCACAAATAACACTTCCTAATAAATCTCTAACCACAAGTATATCGATACCTTTTGAAATTATACTTTCCTTTAAAGGTGAAAACTCCATTAAGTTTTTATTTATTGTTATTGGTCTTAAATTTGAGGAAACATTAAGCGCTTTTCTTAAATCCAAAATAGATTTTACTGGTTTTTTATCCATGGATACACTATCCCATTTTTTCCCTCCTATATTCCCAATTATTATTGCATCGCTTTGTAGACATATTTTTAAACTCTTTTCCGGTAAAGGTTCTCCATATTTATCTACTGCTTCTCCTGCACCTATTACTTCTTTTATATTAAATTTATGATTATATAGTTTTCCTATAATTTCTAATATTTTTACTGTTTCATCGCTTATTTCTGGTCCTATTCCATCACCTTTTATTAATGCTATATTATACTCCATCTTTTCCTCCTATGTCATGATTTATAATGCTTCATAAACCATTTATAAATTATATTTTACACTGTTTTATGAGTTAGTGCTATTTTTATGCAAAGAGCTTTAATAGTATACATACAACTACTGCTGAACCTATATTTAAATAATCTTTATCTACCAGTTATTATTACTAAACCTGCAACCTACTTTCTCTGTCAAGTTATTGTTCATTCTAAGGACACAAAAAAGCAATATCAATCGTTGATATTGCCTATTTTAGTACACTTACATAATGTTAATTCATTCTTTTATTTTTAAACTAATTATTATATCCATTTATAGTAACATCTAGTTTACCGGTTTCAGGACATATTACCATTCCATGTACTATTATTTCTTTAGGCATTAGAGGGTGATTTTTAACTATATTTACACTATCAGCAACTGACACTTCTACTGTTTCAAATCCTGTAATCCATTTTTCTAGGTCTATTCCTGAGGCTTTCATCGTATTTATAGTTTCTTTGGATATTCCTCTTTCTACAGCTTTATCTAATATATAATCTGATTCTAATTTACACACCCCACATTTATGATGACCTACTATATATATCTCATCTATATTAAATTCATATACAGAAATAGTGATACTTCTCATTTCATGACCAAATGGATCAGTTATTATACCACCTGCATTCTTTATGATTTTGGCATCTCCATTCTTAATATTCATTGCTTTAGGTAATAACTCTGTCAATCTAGTATCCATACATCCTAATATTAGAATTTTCTTTTTCGGATGTTTTGATGTTTCAAATACCTTATACTGTTCATCTTTAACAAATTCATAATTGTATTGTAATATGCTATCTAATTTTTTCATTTATATCTCCCTTTTTATGACACATTAAATTGAAAATATTTATAAACGCTAAATGTTTGATTAATGATTATACTTATTTACAGTTATCAATTAAGTAATGTTAAAATAAAGCTGATATCTTTTAAGAAGATATCAGCTTCCAATTGTAGTATTTTATTTAAGTAAGTTATTAAGTTCTACTAACTATAACTATATAAATTTTTCCTAATCTTACTATTACTTATAATTGTATAACTCCGAATAAAATTCCTGTTAACAGACATATTCCACTAACTCCCCAAACCCAGAAGAATGAGTTTTTAATATGGTCTTTAATTTCTACTCCTGCTAATCCTGTACCTAAGAATGTTGCTGGTACAACTGGACTTATGAATGTCGCACAGTTTCTACACACTACCATTGATATAGCTGTTTGTACAGGATCTACACCAAAAGCATTTCCTAAACTTATTAATACTGGTAATAATCCATAGAAATATGCATCTGTACAGAATACAAGTGTTAATGGTACTGATAATACACCAATTAATATTGGTAAAAATGGTCCTAATGCTTCTGGTAACATACTTGCTAATATTGTTGCCATATGTTCCATTAATCCAGATTCTTCAAGCATTCCAAGGAACACACCTGCTGCAAATAATGTCGATGCCATCATTATTGCTGGTCCTGAATGTTTCTTTATTATCTTACTTTGTAGCTTTACATTTGGGTAGTTTATAAATATAGCTAAAGAACAACCAACCATAAATATTAAGTATGCAGGTACTTTTACAAATACAAGTGATAAAATTACTGATAAAGTTAATATAGTATTCACTACAAAGTTCTTAGGTCTTTCAAGTTCGTTATTTTTATTTTCTTTATCAAATTCTTGTTCTAAATCTTCACTGTATCCATTTCCTGTATTTGTTGCTAACTTTCCATGAACTCCAGCTCCACGGCGAACTTCTATTTTCCCCCATATAACTGCTGTTGCTAATGCTACAACTAATCCTACAGCTTGCATTGGCATTAATCTTCTCCATAATACACTTGGTTCTATTCCAACTACTGAAGCAGCTCTCATTGTTGGCCCGCCCCATGGCAGTAAGTTCATAACACCCATCGCTGTTACACATATTAACATAAGAGTTGTTGGTCTCATATTTAATCTTTTATATATTGGCAACATAGCTGGTATTGTAATTAAAAATGTCGATGCTCCTCCACCATCTAAGTGACCTATCATTGCTATAAAACATGTCATAACTGCAACACCTACAACACTATCTCCAACTTTCTTAACAAGCGCATTTATGATTCTATCAAACATTCCTGCATCTGTCATAATTCCAAAGAATAATACTGAAAATAAGAATAGGCATGCTGTTGGCGATGTTCCCGCAACACCTAACTCTATAAACTCTCCTACTTCACTAATTGTAAAAGTTCCTGTTAACACTAATATAACTGCTGTTATAGTTGACGCTGTTATAAAAGCTAATGATGGTATTGTAAAATTATTAAATAATAAGAATATTACCATACCGATTGTTAAAAATCCAATGACTCCAAGCATTGTTCCACTCATTCTGATATCCTCCCTTTAAGTTATTGTCTAAATAATATCATCTTAACCTTACAAGGATATCGTTTTTTCCTTAAAAAAACGCAAGATTTACATTACATTTTTTTAAGGTTGTATATTCGATAAATTATATCAATAATTACATTTACAGATACAGGTTTTTCTATAAACTCATCTATAAATCCATATCGCTTAGCTTCTACAACTTCCTTTTTAACTTGATCAACCATAATTATTTTATTTAAATACGGAAAATTTATAGCTATTAATTCTGCTATATTAAGCCCATCCTTATTTATCTTTAAATTTGATAATTGCTGGTCTATCAATACAATGTCATACGAATTTTCTTCTATTAAAATTAATGCTTCTTCTATTCCATTGCAAGTATCAGTATTTATTCCATGTTCTTCTAAATCTCTTTTTAACAATCTCATTACTTTTTCGTTATCATCTAAAATTAAAACTTCAATTTTACTTTCATTAAGTTTTTTACTATCTACTATTCTCATTTTTGATTCTATTGCTAATGGAAAATATAAAGTAAAAGTTGTTCCTACATTAACCTTACTATCTATTTCTATTTTACCTTTATGGCTATGTACAATTTGGTCTACCATTGAAAGTCCAAGCCCTGTACCTTGTCCTTTTATTTTAGTTGTGAAAAATGGATCAAATATTTGATCTTGTATAATCTTTTCCATACCACATCCATTATCTTTAACTTTAATTAGAATTTGTTCATTTTCAATCTCCCAACAGAACTCTACCGTTCCGTCTTCTTTATCTCCTATTGCATGAAATGCATTTACACATAAATTTAGAATTACTTGATATATTTGAGTTTCATTGCAAATAATTCCTTTATCAGGTCCTATATTATATATTTCTATTAACCTAATATTTGATGGTATTAATGGAGTAAGCATTTTAATCACATCTTCAAATATATACTTACAATGAATAAATCTAAAAACTGTTTCTATATTTTTCCTGCTCAATTTAGAAATATTCTTAATAATTTGTTGTGCACTATCTGCTGATTTTAATATTTCTTGAGAGTACTCAAATTCTTCTGAATCATCTGATAGACTGCATTTCAGTAATTCTGCATAACCTATAATTGGTGTTAATAAATTATTAAACTCATGAGCTATACCACCAGTCATTGTTCCCATTATTTGTAACCTTTGTTGATGTGACATAGTTTCTTCTTTTCTTCTAGTTTCTTCTAAAATATCATTTAGTTCTCTTAAGTATAAAATTTCCTCTCTATTTTTATGATTTTTAAAAATAAGATATGCTATATATCCCAAAAACGACAATATTATCACAGTTACCGTAAAAATCATATTAAATATACTTTGATATCCATCTTCTAAAGGCTTATATATATCAGTGTAATCTGTAGTTGCAGAAACAATAATAAAATCTGATTCAAAATTCACTTGTGAATGTGCTGCTATTTTTTTTGCATCTATAATTTTTTTTTTCGTCCACCAGTAAGAATTATACTCTTTTACTCCACTTTCATTTTTAGATTGAAATTCAAATAATTCTTTTAAACTCGTTAAGTCTACATCTGGATAAAGTTCTTGTCTTCCCTCAATCACATCAATTCCTAATTGGATATTATCTGGATGCATTAAAATCGTTCCATCCGCATTCTTAACTACAATATATCCATTTGTACCTACCTTAATTTTAGATATAAATCTTTTATAATATAATTGTAAGTCTATTATCATTCCAACAAAAATATTACTATCTAACTGCTTTATTAATACACAAGAAAATTTTCCATTATCGTCATATGCAATCAACTTAATATCATTAGTTACTTGTGTATATCCACGTTGTTTTTTTAATATATTAATATATTTTTCATTATCTATTCTATTGCTATTTTCACCTATTAAAATAAACTTTTCATTATTATTGCTAAATTCAATATTTTCACATTTTTCATCTAGTATTTGTGCTTTATGCAATATAATTTCTTGAATATATTCTGATAATGTTTGTGCAATAATCTGTAATTGCTGCTTTTGGATATTAACACTTTCTGCCTTATATTTTTCCAACACTGATAACCCAGTATTAATAACCACTACCGAAATTGTTGTTAAAACAATCACAATGTATATAATTTTTTTTTCCTTCACATTACTCCACCCCTAAACAATTTTCTTAACTAGACATATGTATTTAAATCCATTATAATAAATCTTAGTTATTTATTAAATATAAAATTTAATAACTTATTTTTATATTTTAAAAGGGAATTGTACGGAGGACTATTTAATGGATAAAGTTTTAATTGTTGATGACGATATTGCTATATGCCAACTATTAAAAAAAGTAGTTGATTTCAACGAACTAAACTCTGATATTGCTAATAGTGGAACAGAGGCTTTAAGCCTAGCTATGAACACAAAATATGATCTTATTTTAATGGACATTAATATGGGTGATATGGAAGGATTCGATGTTATTAAAAAATTACGTAATAGCAATATATTAACACCTATTATCATAATTAGTGGCAGGTGTGAGGATTATGATGCACTATATGGCCTATCTATTGGTGCTGATGATTACATTACAAAGCCGTTTCGACCTTTAGTTATCGGTGCTAAAATTAAAGCTCTTATTAGGCGCACCAAAAACCAAATTGCAAATAATAATCACATTATTGAATGTGGTTGCTTTAAATACGATACTTCAACCCTTCGTTTTTATAAAAACAATAACGAGATAATTCTTACGGCTAAGGAAAGTAACTTTATTCTTTTATTCATGAATAATCCAAATAAAGTTTTTACTAAAGAAATGATTTATGATCATGTTTGGGGACATACAGTTGCTGTAGATGACAATACTATAATGGTATATATTAATCGTTTAAGAAATAAAATTGAAGAAGATATTCAAAACCCAAAATATATTGTTACTGTTCGTGGCAGTGGATATCGTTTTTTTACAGGTTGAAATAATTAATATAATAACTAATATCATAAACTTGGCAAAAGGCGTCAAGTTTCCAACCTGGATAGTAAGTTAAGTCATGTTATTTCAATGACTTAACTTACTATCCTTGGCTTTGTTTTTCTTTAGGTACTTTTTTCATAAAAGTAATTTTGTCATCTTTATATCTAATTTCTATATATCCATAGTTTACAATATAATATATATCCCATTTAGGATGCTTACTCTCTAGCAGTCTATCTATAACTACATCTACACATTTACCTAAATATAGTTTAAGCATTATATCAACTCATTGTTTGAACTCATTCATTTAATATTTGGCTAATAGCTAATTTTAAATTATGCATAACTTCCAAGAAATATAATTTTTCTATTTCTTGGAAGTATTATACTACTTTTACTTCTTCATATAGTTCATCACCTTATATTTATGTAGACTTACTTTTTATATTATTTTCATTTATTTTAATTATTAAAAAAGATACTAGTAACATACTAGTATCTTTTAGTGGATTTCAATGGTGGAGACGAGTCGTATCCAACCCTCTCCACTTACTTACTATCTATATATAACCTTCCCATCAATATCCTTAACAGTCTGACATCCAGTAAGCCTCATAGTAGCTTCAAACTCACCAACGATCTTCTTCACATACATCTCAACACCTTCTCTACCACCACCAAAACTAGCAGTTACAAAAGGTCTTCCAATAAGAACACCATCAGCCCCAAGACCAATAAGCTTCACAACATCAACACCACTTCTAACACCACCATCAACTAAAATAGTTAACTTACCTTTAACCGCCTCAGCAATAGGAGGTAACACATCAGCAGCACCTGGAGTACAATCTAGCACTCTACCACCATGGTTAGACACAACTATAGCATCAACGCCAGCTTCTGCAGCAAGCATAGCATCTTCTACAGTCATTATTCCCTTCACTATAAATGGTAACTTAGTAGCAACTTTTAGCTCTTTTAAAGCTTCCACATCCTTTGGTACAACAGTTTTTCCATGCATTGATAAAGTAACTAACCCACATGCATCCACATCCACACCAACAGCAAAAGCTCCAGCTTCTTCAGCAAGCTTTATTTTCTTTATTATATCGTGATTTTCCCAAGGTTTTATAAATACTATTCCTTGTCCATTATTTTCTTTTAATACATCTAAGTTATCCATTAAGAAAGAGTCTACAGCAGTATCTCCAACCATTGAGAATATTCCACTTTCTATACATCCTTCTACAACTGGAGTTATGTACTCTTTTTCACTTATTTTTCCACCCATGTTTAATGTAGTTCCTGTTATAGGAGCTGCAAATATAGGTGCTTTCATTTTCTTCCCAAATAATTCTACTGATGTATCTGGATTTGATACATTATGTATAACTCTCATATTTATTTTAACATCTTGCAAACTTTTGAAGTTTTCTACAAATGCAGATCCACTATCTTTTCCACCCATTCCTGGAACTTCTCCTGCACAAACTACTCCATTACAAGCTTTACAAACTCTACAACTTCCATTTAAGTTTTCTCTTGCTTCTTTTAGCATGTCTTTATAATTCATTATTATGACCCCCTTCAACAATAATTTATCTTAATAATTCTTCCATTTATAATTATAGTCTATAAAACATTTTTAAGGAAACTTTTTCTATGAATTGGTGTTATACCATGTTTTTCTATAGCTTCGTAGTGTTCCTTTGTGCCATATCCTTTATTTGATTTAAATCCATACTCTGGGTATATTTCATCATAGTCACACATCATTCTATCCCTTGTAACCTTTGCTAATATACTGGCAGCACCTATAGATATGGATTTTGAATCACCTTTTATTATTGGATTTTGTTTTATATCAACCCCTGGTATAGTTACAGCATCTACTAATAAATAGTCTGGTTGTTTTTTCATTGAGTTTAATGCTTTTTTCATTGCCATGAATGTGGCATTTAAAATATTGTAGTCGTCTATTTCTTCATTGTCCACAATTCCTATTCCAAAGTCCAGTGCATGTTCTTTTATTATTTCGTATAACTCTTCTCTTTTGCTTTCTTTTACTTTTTTAGAGTCGTCTACTCCTTCTATTTTTGTGTTTGGTGGTAAAACAACTACAGCTGCAACTACTGGCCCAGCTAGTGGCCCTCTACCAACTTCGTCTATTCCACCTATGTATAAATACCCTTTTGAGTATCCATCATTTTCATATGTATTTATAAGTTCTAATCTTTCATCTTCTTTTCTTATGGCATCTAGTTTTTTTGCCAAAGATACAGCAAACTTTTGCACTGATTTTCTTTCATCATTTTTTAAAATATTTATATATTCTAAGTATTGTTCAACTTTTAAATTATCTACTATTTCTTTTATCTCTTTTACGCTTTTGTTATTCATGGTAATCTCCTTAATATTTATTCAGTTTTATTATGTACTTACCTTTTATATTTTATCATATAACTCACCGCCTTCATATGACCAAGGGTTTACCTTCACAAAAAAGCCAACAGAACTATTTTTCTGTTGGCTTCATATATCTATTCAACTTAATAACTAATTAGCTTTTTCACACACTTTTAAATTTTCTTCTTTATTATCATCTATTCTTGCTACTTTATAATTAACTGCTATCATTGCCAATGAAACTAATGGATTTATTATATTTAACAAGGCATATGGCGCATATACAAAGGCTGACACACCTAGCGTTCCTGCAATATATGCTCCACAAGTATTCCATGGTACTAATGGAGAACTTAATGTTCCACTATCTTCTAGTGCTCTAGATAACATTTTGGGATGTATTCCTCTTTTTTTGAATTCTTCACTATACATTCTTCCAGGTATAACAATTGATAAATATTGTTCTCCAGCTATTATGTTAGTAAATGTACAAGTTAACATGGTACATAACACTGTTCCAAATACTCCTTTTGCAGCTTTTAATATAGAACATGCTATAACTTCAAGCATACCTGTTTTTTCTAGTATACCACCTAAACCTAGGGCACATATTGTTAATGATACTGTTGACATCATGTTCATAAGGCCACCTTTAGATAATAACATGTCTACTGACTCCACACCTGTAGCTGATACATATCCATTTGTTGCTGCCTCTAATATTGCTCCCATATCTTGACCTTGGAAAAATACTGCTATAACAACTCCTATCAATGCCCCTCCTATAAGTCCAGGTATTGCTGGTACTTTTAGCATTACTAGCACAATTACTGCTATTGGTGCAATCAATAAAAGTGGTGATAGTGTATTATATGAAGATTCTAATGTACTACTAATTAACTGTATTTGACTTATATCTAATTCTTGTCCAGAATATTTCATTCCCATTATACCAAATATAACTAAAACTATTATTAATGATGGTATAGTTGAATATAACATATATTTTATATGAGTAAATAAATCAGTACCTGCCATTGCTGGTGCCAAATTAGTTGTTTCAGATAAAGGTGACAACTTATCTCCGAAGTATGCTCCTGATATTATAGAACCTGCTACTAAGCCTGTTGGTATTCCTAAACTTTGACCTATTCCTAAAAGTGCCACACCAACTGTTCCCATTGTACTCCAAGATGATCCAGTTGCCAAAGATACTATGGAACATACTATTACTGATGCCACTAAGAAAATATTTGGTGATATAACTTTTAATCCCCAATAAATCATACTTGGTACTACTCCACTTATTATCCAAGTTCCTATAAGTATACCTATTATCATTATTATTAAAATTGCTTGCATTGCCATTTTAATACTATCAAACATACTGCTTTCTAATTCAGACCATTGAAAACCTAATCTATATACACCTATAGCTCCTGCTATGGCTGCTGCTCCTACTAGTGGTACATGTGGTGATGATCCGTACATAAATATTCCTATTCCTAAAAACACTCCTAAACATATTATTGGTATCATCGCCTCTAATAATGTGGCCTTCCTACTAACTTGCTGTTTCATATTAACTCTCCCCTTATCAATAGCTTAACGCTTTTTTTGGAAACTTATTAGTTCGTACTAGCTCTTATTATTTTACTCATAAATCAATATGTTTTTGCTGTATCACCTGCTTTATAATTTAAATATATAATTTGTTATATTTTATATTATAATTTTAGCACGATTTTCTATTGATTGTTAATTTTTTGATAAATTTTTTTAAAATATTTTTATTTTTTAACATTATTTTTTATTATACTTATTTAATTATTTACTTTTATGTAATTCTATAAATAAAAAAACGTAGGTATCGTTTGCCTACGTAATTTTAATAACCTTCATATATTAAATATTTCACAAACATTACTTTTATTACTGCATTAACTTGATAGGATTGCTTAACTCCAGTTTTGCACCAAATAGCAAAATGCTCACAGTTATTAGCATGAAGCAAAAACTTTCTTTCCCCAATTCTACTTCTTGCCCTTTTCACAGTTTCTTCTGGTGTGTATACTTTAAATTTAATCTTGTTTTTAATTTGATAAATAAGATATAAAGCTTGCACATCATCTACTAAGTCCCTACCTAGTCCCTCTGCTCTTATCCTATTAACATTAGAAGGTTTGTCCTGTGAAAACCTATATACATAATATTTATCAGATTCTCCCAGAAAATTTTCCATATCTGTTTCATCTATAACCATCTCTCTAAAAAACATATCTTTTTCTTTCCCACTATAATGGATAACGTGGTTTTTATCTACGAATATGCCAAAGTGATTATATATACCGTGATTAACACATATTACATCTCCGTATTCAGGTTCAATCAAAATACCACCTCCCTACAAATATTTATATATATAATTTATGATTTATTTTTTATAATGTTATTCCTCAATAAAAAAAGAAAGTCATAATGACTTTCTTTTTATTTATCCATATAATCCATAGGTTCTTCTAAAGATATTTGTCCTATTTTACCTTCTCTGTATTCATTTAGAACAGTTTGAGCTATTCTAGTATAGTCAAGTTCTTGTCTTCCTAGTATAAATCCTCTTTTTCTACCTATCATTTCCATAGTTTCAAGAGGAGTTTCTCCTAACTCTTCTAATTTATATCTTGCTTTTAATTTTTCTGGCTCTATTTCCATAAGCTTTTCTATAAATTTAAGTCCTAAAGTGTCTATATCAAGTACTTCATCTTTTATAGCTCTACTGAAAGCTAAGTTAAGGGCAACTTCTTGATCTTCAAACTTAGGCCAAAGTATACCTGGAGTGTCTAGTAATTCTAAGTTTCCTTTAAGTCTTACCCATTGCTTACATTTAGTAACCCCTGGTTTATCTCCAGTTACAGTACTTTTTCTTCCTGTAAGTTTGTTTATAAGAGTTGATTTACCTACGTTTGGAACACCAACTATCATAAGTCTGATAGCTCTTTCTTGTCTTCCCTTAGCTTTAAGGTTATCCATCATTTCTTTAGTAACATTTTTACACTCGTCTACTATTTTATTTACTCCATTACCTTTTATAGTAGCTACAGGTATTGCTTTTATTCCTTTTTTATCATAGTAGTTAACCCATTTGCTTAAGTTCGCTGGATTTGCTAAGTCACTTTTGTTTAGAACAACTACTCTTGGCTTATCTCCAACTATTTCATCTATTTGAGGGTTTTTACTTGAGTAAGGTATTCTAGCATCTAATAACTCTATTACAACGTCTACCATTTTTAAGTTATTTTGAACTAATTCCTTAGTTTTTTTCATATGCCCTGGATACCAGTTTATATGTAAGTTATCATCTTTTAAATATTCGTCATAATCACTTCTTCTATAATCTCTTGCCATATTTTCACTTCCTTATCTTTTATAAGTACTAATTTATTTCATCCTAATATATTGGATTTTATTTTTTATTATATCTATAATTTTGTCCATATTTCATCATATTAATGACTGAAAAAAAGGAAATCCCCAAAGAGATTTCCTTCCTAAATTAACTTAAAAAGTTATTATTTATTTCTAGCTTCTTTTATCTTAGCAGCTTTACCAGTTCTAGTTCTTAGGTAGTTTATCTTAGCTCTTCTTACTTTACCTTTTCTAGTAACTTCGATTTTTTCTATTTTTGGAGAGTGAACTGGGAAAGTTCTTTCTACACCAACATTGAAAGATATTTTTCTAACAGTGAAAGTTTCTCTAGCTCCTCCACCTTGTCTCTTCATTACTACACCTTCAAATACCTGAACTCTTTCTCTTTTTCCTTCAACTATTTTAACGTGTACTCTTACTGTGTCCCCAGGTCCAAATGCAGGAACTTCAGCTTTTAATTGTTCTTGTTCTAATGATTTTATTAATTCGTTCATTTTCTTCCTCCTAAGTTCATAGACGCTCTTAATTACTGACCAATGTAAGCAGAGGAGCGGCCGTTATTTATCAACAGTCTTAATTATACTATATTTATTTACTTCTTACAAGACTTTTTATACAAGTCTGGTCTTCTAAGTTTCGTAATTTTTTTAGATTCATCAAGACGCCATTTTTCTATTTTTTGATGATTACCTGATATTAATACATCTGGTACAGACATACCCATAAACTCTCTCGGTCTAGTGTAATGTGGGTATTCTAATAAATCATCTTTGAAACTTTCTTCTTCAAAGGATTCATTTTGGCTAAGTACGCCAGGAATTAGTCTAGCTATAGAGTCTATCATGATCAAAGCTGGAAGTTCTCCTCCAGTTAATACATAGTCTCCTATAGAAACTTCATCCGTTACTATTAAATCAATAATTCTTTGATCTATTCCTTCATAATGACCACAAAGTAATATGATATCCTCACCTAGAGATAAATCACAAGCTATATCTTGTTTATATACCTGTCCTTTTGGTGTTAAATATACCACCCTAGGACTTTTTATATTGTGAGTTTCTACAATATGCTTATATGTGTCATATATGGGCTGAGGAGTCATAAGCATTCCTGCTCCCCCTCCAAATGGATAGTCATCCACTTTTTTATGTTTGTTTGTTGAAAAGTCTCTAATATTGTACACATGTACTTCTATTATTTCTTTTTCAATAGCTCTTTTCATTATACTTTCACTCATATATGAGTTGAAAATATCTGGGAAAAGAGTCATAATGTGAAATCTCATATTATCACCTAATCTAACATTCCTTTTATAGGATCTATTATCATTTTCTTTTCTTGTATGTTTATTTCAGGAACAAATTTTAGTGTTGACGGGATAAGATATTCTTTATCATTATCTCCTTTTACAACATATACATCGTTAGCTGAATACTGTAGTACATCTTTAAGAGTTCCTACTTTATCTCCACCTACTGTAAATACTTCTAGTCCTATTAAATCTACTATGAAAAATTCATCTTCATCAAGGTCTACACTGTTATCTCTAGATATATAAAGATTTTTAGTTTTAACTTTTTCAGCAAGCTCCACAGAGTCTATACCCTTTATTTTCATTATAACCATATTTCCTTTATATCTTACCTTTTCAACTTCATATTCTTTTTCAAAGTTTTTATCAAGATAAAAACTTTCTAAATCATCAAATCTGTTTATATCGTCCACATATGGATATACTCTAACTTCGCCCTTAAGACCTTGAGTATTCACTATCTGACCGATTCTAAAATGAGTTAACTTTTCTTTCATAGTCTCACCTTCTTTAAATTGTTTCTTTCTTTTCAAAAAATATATCTTTAATATCAAATAATATTTGTTTTTGTTTTTAGTCTTTGTTTTTAGTCTTTGTTTTTAGTCTTAAAATTATTTTTTATTTATATATTTAATATTTGCATGATTATTTTCAATTTTAAAGATTATTATAAACAAAAAGGATTAGGCACATACCTAACCCTTCTATAATATTTCAAGTGAAACCTTGATATTTTCTTTATTTCCAGCAGATTTTAACACAGTTCTTATAGCTTTAGCTATTCTTCCCTGCTTTCCGATAACCTTGCCCACATCATCTTGAGAAACTTTTAGTTTTAAGATAATTTCATCTTTTTCCATAGTTTCTTCTATTGTCACTTCGTCAGGATTATCTACTAGAGCTTTGACAATATGCATAACTAGCTCTTTCATATATTCATCTCCTAAAAACTAATCCATAATGGATTAAATTAAGTATCTTAATAGTTTATAGACTATTTAGATTGTTTTTGAGCTTCGAACTTTTCAGTTATTCCGTTGTTAGCGAATAATTTTTTAACAGTATCAGTTGGTTGAGCTCCTACTGATAACCATTTTAAAGCTTTCTCGTCGTTTATTCTAGTTTCTTTGTTAGCTGAAATTGGGTTGTAGAATCCTATTTCTTCTATGAATTTTCCATCTCTTGGTGCTCTAGAATCTGCTACTACTATTCTGTAGAAAGGTTTTTTGTTTGCACCCATTCTTTTTAATCTTATTTTAACTGCCATTACAGTCACCTCCGAATTTTTTGTTTATTTTTGTGTATTATTTATTTAAAGAAAGGAAGTCCGCCAAGTGCGCCTCTTTTCTTCATACCTTTTTGATTACCCATAAACATCTTCATCATTTTTTTCATTTCATTTAATTGTTTTACAAGTCTGTTTATGTCTTGCACGCTTGTCCCACTACCTTTTGCTATTCTTCTTTTTCTAGAAGCATTTAGTAGCTCTGGCTTACGTCTTTCTTCCAAAGTCATAGATTGTATTATGGCTTTAGTTCTTTTCATTTCTTTTCCATTTAAGTCCACATCACCAAGTTGACCTTTTAAGCTACCCATACCAGGTATCATTCCAAGTACTTTATCAAGTGGTCCCATGTTTTCAATTTGTTCCATTTGAGCTAAGAAATCTTCAAAATCAAAATCTTGTTTTTTCATTTTCTGTTCTAGCTCTTTGGCTTTTTCCATATCTATAGATTCTTGAGCTTTTTCTATTAAACTTAGTACATCTCCCATTCCAAGAATTCTCGATGCCATTCTGTCTGGATAGAATGGTTCTAAGTCGTCTAATTTTTCACCCATACCTATAAATTTAATTGGTTTTTGTGTTACAGCTCTTATTGAAAGTGCCGCCCCACCTCTTGTATCACCATCTAGTTTTGTAAGAACTACACCGTCTAAGCCTAAAGCTTCATCAAAACTTTGTGACACATTTACTGCATCTTGACCTGTCATAGAGTCAACTACTAATAAAATCTCATGAGGTTTTATTTCTGTTTTAATAGATTTTAATTCATCCATTAAAGTTTCGTCTATGTGAAGTCTACCTGCTGTATCTATAATAACTAAGTCATTGTTATTTTTTATGGCATGACTTAATCCTGCTTTTGCTATATTTACTGGGCTTTCTTTGTCACCCATATTAAATACTGGTATATCTAATTTTTCTCCTACAACTTGTAATTGTTTGATTGCTGCAGGTCTATAAACGTCACAAGCTACTAATAAAGGTCTTTTACCTTGCTTTTTGAAGTAATTCCCTATTTTTCCTGAAGTAGTTGTTTTACCAGCACCTTGAAGACCAACCATCATAATAATTGTAGGTGGTTTCGAAGATATCATTACTTTACTTTGTACATCTCCCATAAGAGCAGTAAGTTCTTCGTTTACTATCTTGATAACGTGTTGAGCTGGAGTTAAACTTGTCATAACTTCTTGTCCAACACATCTTTCTTGAACCTTTTTTATAAAGTCTTTAACAACTTTAAAGTTTACGTCTGCTTCTAACAAAGCAAGCTTAACTTCTCTCATTGCATCTTTTACATCTTTTTCTGTAAGTTTTCCTTTTGATTTTAACTTACCAAGTGCACCTTGCAATTTATCTGATAAACCTTCAAATATCATTTTAACAACTCCCTACATATTTGTTCTATTGTTTCTAACTTAGGGATTAAATTAGCACAATCTCTATTTTGCAATAAATCTTGTTTAATGTCAACAATTTTATCTTCAAGTGATTTTAGGATTTTTTCTTCCTCGTTACTTTGCGATACCAAGTGAAGTTTGCTTTCATATTCTCTTAATATCTTCTCTGAACGTTTAAGTGTATCGTAAACTCCTTGTCTAGATACATTAAGATTTTCACTGATTTCGCCTAAAGAATAATTCTCTTCATAATAAAGTGAAACTATTTCTTTTTGCTTATCAGTTAATAACTCTTTATATTGTTCAAATAATAACCCAATTTCCACCATCTTATCTATATTCATAACTTCACTTCCCAGTGTATACTGTAAAGGTTAATTACTTTACACATTGTATTTTATATTAAAACTAATTTATTGTCAATATATATTTCGTCTAAATTTTACCCAAATAATGCCTCTGAAAATGCTTTAGCATCAAAGTCTTGTAAATCTTCCATTTTTTCTCCAACACCTATTAATTTCACAGGTACATCTACTTCAGATTTAACAGCAAGCACAACTCCACCTTTTGCAGTACCATCAAGTTTAGTTAAGACAAGTCCTGTTATATCACACACTTGTTTAAAGCTTTTTGCTTGAGATACGGCATTTTGTCCAGTTGTAGCGTCCACAACTAATAGCACCTCTTTTTTAGCTTCTGGATATTCTCTATCCACTATTTTGAATACTTTTGATAATTCATTCATTAAGTTCGCCTTATTGTGTAGTCTTCCTGCTGTATCACAGATTAATAAATCAATATCTCTTGCTTTTGCAGCTTTTATTGAGTCAAATATTACAGCTCCTGGATCTGCACCTTCTTGATGTTTTATTATATCCACATCACTTCTCTTAGCCCATACTTCTAATTGGTCTATGGCAGCAGCTCTAAATGTATCTCCTGCTGCGATTAAAACTTTTTTACCTTCTTTTTTGTATCTACTAGCTAATTTTCCTATTGTTGTAGTTTTTCCAACTCCATTAACTCCTACCATTAATATTATTGTTGGTTTATGACTAACATCTAAAGTTGCATTTTCATTAGTTAATATTTCTTCTATTATTAACCTCAATTCTCCTTTAACATCTTGTGGATCTGTTATTTTTTTAGTTTTTATTACATCTGTTAGTTTTTCAATTATATTCATTGTTGTATCTACACCAACATCTGCTGTTATTAGTATTTCTTCAATTTCTTCTAATAACTCGTCATCAACTTTTGTATATGATTTTAAAACTTGGTCTACTCTATCTGTTATACCTTGTTTAGCCTTTGATAAACCTTGCTTTAATCTTTCAAATAAACTTATTTTTGCTTCTTCAGTTTCTTCTTCAACAATTTCTTCTACTACTTCAACTTGCGGTTTCTCTTCAATTTGAATATCTTCCTCTATTGATGTATCTAAAGAAACTTCTTCTATTGCTTCAACTGTTTCTTCTTTTTCTTCTACTGCTATTTCTTCTTCCACTGCTTCTTCATTTACAGCTACTTCTTGAACTTCCTCTTGTATTTCTTCTTTTTTGTTCTTTTTGAAAAACTTTTTAAACACTCTGCTTCCTCCTAAGTATACTTTACTTTTCTTGTTAAATAATATCAGTCATTTCTTCTGCTTCATTTAAGCTTAAAGCTATGACTTTTGAAATAGCCCTTTGTTCCATAGTTACACCATAAATATAATCTGCTGCTTCCATTGTACCTCTTCTATGAGTTACAGCAATAAATTGAGTTGTAGATGTTAATTCTTTTAAGAATTTCCCAAATCTAGCTATATTGCTATCATCTAGTGGAGCTTCTATTTCATCTAGTATACAAAACGGTGTTGGTTTTGCCAGCAAGATGGAGAATAGTATACTAATTGCTGTTAATGCCTTTTCTCCTCCTGATAATAAACTTAAATTCTTCATCTTTTTACCTGGTGGTTTTGCAGTAATTTCTATATCACTTTCTAGAATATTTTCTTCATCTAAAATAGTTAAATTTCCTTCTCCTCCACCAAACAATCTGTTATATACATATTTAAAGTTTTCATTTATTTTATCAAATTCTTCTTTAAACTGTACTTTCATGTGTTCTTCCAACTCTGATATTATTTCTTCTATAGCCTCAATAGACTTTTGTAAGTCTTCTTTTTGCTCACTATAGAAATCATATCTTTCTTTTGTTTCTTTGTATTCTTCTATGGAATCCACATTTACATTTCCTAAAGACCTAATATCTTTTTTTATAGAATCTAATATCTTTTTATTTATTTCTATTTCATCATCCCTAAGCTCTATAGCTTGTAAGTATGTTAGATTATAGTCTTCAAATAATTTAAAGTTATTACTTTCCTTATTTGATTCTAGTTTCTCAATTTTAGATTCAACTTTAAATATGGCTTCTTTTAATTCCATAAATTGTTTATCAATATTCTTAAGTTTTATATTATTATCATCTAGGTTTTGTTTTAAGTTTTCTCTAGCTATTTTTTTATTTTCTAATCCTTTGTTATTTTCATTTAATTGATTTTTTAAATTTTCCTTTTCCCTATTTTCCAGGATTATTTTTTCGTCAATATCTTTTATTTCGTTTTCTTCTTCATTATTTTCTTTCTCAATTAAAAGTTTTTTACTGTGGAGTTGATTTAAATATTCTTTTATCCTTTCCATATCTGCGTTAAAGGACTTAAGTATTTCTTTGTCTTTTGTAAGTTGAAGATTTATATTGTCAAATTTACTTTTTTCAGCTTCGTAAATTTCACTTTCTTTATTAAGTTCTTCATTTAAAGTTTCTATATTTTCTTTGTTATTTTTATGCTTGTCATCAATATCTTTTATTTGAGATTCTAGTACTTCTTTCTTTTGAAGAGTATAACTTAAGTTTGATCCTAGATTTTGTTTTTCATTCTCCAACTTTTTCATACTAGATAAGAAGTTATTTATTTCTTCTTCGTATCTTGAATAAGATGAATTACTAAATATTAATTCTTTATCTAAGTTTTTCATTTCTTCTTCGTAAGATTGAATATTCTCTTTACAGCTTATTATGTCTTTTTCTATGGATGCTAGTTTTTCTTGTATAGATGCATTTTCTTCCTTTGTAGTTTTTATTTTTTCATTAAACTCATTTATAAGTCTTTTTCTTGATAAAATATTCCCACTTGTTTTTAGAGATCCACCTGTTAAAGAACCTCCTGGATTTAATATTTCACCTTCTAAGGTTACTACTTTGTATTTATGTCCAGTTTCTCTAGCAAATTTAATTCCTTCATCTATATTGTCTATCACTATAGTTCTTCCTAGTATATTCTCTAGTATATCCCTATATTTATCATCATAAGATATTAAATCACTGGCAATTCCAATAATATTAGTTCTAGTTTGAATATTGTTTATCTTTTTAGATTTAATTATATTCATAGGTAAAAAAGTTACCCTACCAATTTTATTGTGTTTTAAATAATTTATGGCTGCTTTTGCACTATTCTCATCAGCTGTTATTATATTTTGCATATAAGCACCAAGTGCTGCTTCAATAGCTTTTTCATACTTTTGTGGAACAGTTACCACCTGCCCTAAAGCGCCATATATTCCCTTAAGGTTTTTATTTTTCAGAACCTCTTTAACTCCTCTGTTAAATCCTTCATAGTGATTTTCCATATCTATATAAACATTTAATTTAGAGCTATATTCTTTTAGAGCGTAGTTATTATTTTGCATCTTAGTATTTAAGTTTTGATTATCTTCTTTTAACTTTCTAAGATTTTCATAATAATTATTTACTTTATTTTTTAAATCCTCAATTTTTTCTTTTTTATTATTTATTTCATCTTGGATTTCTTTTAAAAGTTCTTCCTTAGATTTTAATTTTTCATTTATTTCTCTAATTTCTACGTCTATATTTTCATTTCTTTGATTAATATTATCTTTATTGGCATTTAAAGTTGATAATTTATTACTTACATCTTGTTTTTCATTAAGTAGTTTAATTATTTCATCTTTTAAATTTTCAATTCTATCATTCAACTCTTCAATTTTATTCTTATTTGTTTCATTCTTTTCCATAAAAATATTAAGTTGATTTTTGAATTCATTGATTGATTTTTCTTTTTCTTCTTTTTCATTGTTTATTTTTTCTAAGTTTTCTTTATTATCTTCTAAGGATTTGTTTATATTTTCTAGTTCCTCAGTATTTCTTTTTATTTTAGTAGAGCTATTATCTTTTCTTTGATTTAATAAATTAATCTCATAGTCTTTTTTATCTATTACAGATTTAATAGAGTTTATATATTCTGTAGCTTTTTCTATGGATTTATCTATTTCTTCTATTTGAATACTAACTTCCTTTGAGTTTTCTTCAAATAATATTTTTTCTTTATCAATATGTTCTAATTCTTTACCTAGAACTTCGTATTGGCTATTTATCTCTTTTAATTGTTGTTCTATTCTTTGTATTTCTCTTATATAATTGTTTACTTCTAATTTTTTTAAGGTTTCACTAAGGTCTAAGTATTTTCTTGCTTTAACTTGTTGACTATAAAGTGGTTTAATTTGATTCTCTATTTCCACATATATATCATTTATTCTCTCTAGATTTTCCTTAGTGTTTCTTAAGTTTCTTTCCGATTCCGTCTTTTTATATCTATACTTAGATATTCCACAAGCTTCGTCAAAAACTTTTCTTCTGTTTACTGGGTTATTACTTAAAATTTCATCAACTTTCCCCTGCTCTACAATAGAATATCCATCTTTACCAATTCCTGTATCTAATAAAATTTCTTTTATATCTTTTAGTCTACAGTTTTTATTATTTAAATAGAATTGACTTTCTCCATTTCTATAAGCCCTTCTCTTTATGGTAACTTCACTATAATCTATATTTAACTTTTCGTCTGAATTATCTATTGTAAGTGCTACCTCACAGAAATTCATAGGTTTTTGGTTATCAGATCCAGCAAATATAACGTCTTCAAGTTTGTCTCCTCTAAGACTTTTTATACTTTGCTCTCCAAGAACCCATCTAACAGCATCAGATACGTTACTTTTCCCACTTCCGTTTGGTCCAACTATTGCCGTTACACCTTCTTTGAAGATTATATCTGTTTTGTTTGGGAAGGATTTAAATCCTTTTAACTCTAATCTCTTTAAATACAATGCTTACATTCTCCCTTCCTTACAAAATTCGCCACTCTTAAGCCACTGCGTGGGGCAACACTTCATGACGTCAATGAGATGTCTTTCCTACAAGTTATAAATATTATAAAGTTCTTTGTACATATCTTTCGCTTTAATATTTACTTCCTTATTGTCATCTAATATTATTACAAATTCATTTTCGTCTATGTTTTCTGGCTTTGTCTTAATATTAATATTCAGTTCGTTTTTGAAGAATAATTTATTAATCTTCTTATTACCAACTACTTTCGATATATTTTTATTGTTTGTTTTTATTTCTAAGTTGCTTACAGTCTTATTTTGTATAACAAGATAATGTAAGTAGTCTTTAATCATTTCCCCTTCAACTAATTCTCTAAAAGCTGGATGATAAGGTCCATCTACTATTCCTTTTCCAAGCTGTATATCTTCTGTTGCTTGAAGCCCAACTCTTATAACATTTATGTTGTTAACATAAAATAAAACTAAAAGCTTTTTAACAATTGAAATACATTCTTCTAAAGTAAAAGGCTTGTATTCCCCTTTATTTAATAATGTTTCAAGTCCTGTATCCTTTACTACTAATGTGGGATAAATTCTTACACAAAATGGATTTAATTCAATAAATTTTTTTGCCGTTTCAATACATTTTTCTTCTGTATCTGAAGGTAGTCCAACCATCATTTGAAGTCCTAAATTTATACCAGACTCTTTAATTAAGTTAGAACTTTTTATTACACTTTCTATGTCATGTCCTCTAGCACTATCATGAAGTACCTTTGAGTCCATTGATTGTACTCCAAGCTCTATTATTGTTGTTTTGTATTCTTTTAATCTATTTAATATATCTACACTAATGCAATCTGGTCTTGTTGACATTCTTATATCTGAAACTAAACCTTTATCTACATACTCTTTAGCAACTGATAGTAACTCATTTTGTGTTTTTTCATCTATTGCCGTAAAACTTCCACCAAAAAATGCAATTTCTACACTAGCATCCTTGGCTATAGTAGGTAAATATTCTTCTATAATATTTCTTGCTTCTTCACTAGTAACTTCTGTGCTAACTCCTGTTATTTTCTTTTGATTACAAAATATACAATCATGAGGGCATCCTCTATGTGGCACGAATATAGGTATTATTCTCTTTTTCATTTTATCAACCTCTTAAGTTAAAATTTTTGTGATTTAAGAGCAGATTTTGCAGCAACTTGTTCTGCATCTTTTTTACTTTTACCTTCTCCCACACCTAACACTTTATCATTGATCCCAACTTCCATAACAAATCTTTTATTATGATCTGGTCCTTTTTCTTCAAGTAACTTATACCATATGTTTTGTTCACCTTTACTTTGTAAAACTTCTTGAAGATATGTTTTATAATCTCTAAAAATTTTACCTTCAATAGAGTTTTCTATTATTTCTTCCATAAATTTAAATATAAATTTGCTTGCTTGTTCTAAACCACCATCTAAGTAAATAGCTGCAATTACTGCTTCTAAAGCATCTGCTATAATTGATATTCTGTCTCTTCCACCAGTAGCTTCTTCACCTTTGCCAAGTAATAGGTGATCCCCTAAATTGATTTGACCTCCAACTTCGCTAAGTGACTCTTCACATACAATATTTGCTCTTAATTTTGTAAGTTCTCCTTCTGGAAGATCCTTTTCTTTTTTAAATAAATAATCACTTATTACTATACTTAAAACCGAATCTCCAAGAAATTCTAATCTTTCATTGAATTTATAATTTTTATTTTCATTTGAATATGAGCTATGAGTTAATGCTTCTAATATATAGCTTTTATCCTCAAATGTATAATCAATTATTTCTTCAAATTTACTTATGTTATAAATTGCTTTTTTATTAACGTTCATTGTTCCTCCTTAAATAATTATATCATTTTATAGTGTACTATTTCTAATAAAATAATGCAAAAAACCTATGGAGCAGAAAGCTTCATAGGCAAAATATTTTAATATTTTTTTCTTCTATTTCTCTTCATGATTTTCGCAGCTACATCCGCATTCACAGCAATCTTCATCTTCATCTTCTTCTGATGATAATATGATTGCTTGACAATTTGGGCAAATAACATCTACTGAATCATCAAATAATAGTTCTTCGTCTATGTCAACTAAATCGCCACAATTTGGGCATTCCATTTCTATGTAACTTAATTCATCTTCATCATCGCAGTCTTCATCATCGTAGTCATCATCAAAGTCATCATCGTCTTCTTCATATAATATGTCTTCTACATCTGATAAATCTTCGTCAACACTCTCAACATATTCCACTAACTCATCATAATCTTCCTGCATATCATCTAACGTGTCAGTTAAATTTTCAAGTACATCTATTATCTTGCATATCATTTTGCCTTCTTTAGTTTCGCTTTCTATTTCTAAACCTTCTGCCAAACCTCTTAAATATGCTACTTCTTCGCTTAGATACTTCATACGTTAATACCTCACTTTCATTTTATTTATAAACTAAAAGCTCATATATCATTATTATTAAGATATATAAGCTTTTTATACATTAAAATATTAAACTCTTGATAAATATTCACCAGTTCTAGTGTCTACTTTTATTTTGTCACCTTCATTTATAAATAAAGGCACTTGTACTACTGCACCAGTTTCAACTGTAGCTGATTTAGTTACATTTGAAGCAGTATCTCCCTTTATTCCTGGTTCTGTTTCAGTTATTGTTAATTCTGCAAAGTTTGGAGCTTCTACTTGGAATGGTTGTCCTTGGTAGAATCTTATAGTTGCTACTTCATTTTCTTTTAAGAATTTTATAGCATCTTCAACTTGCTCATAGTTTAAAGGTATTTGATCATAAGTCTCTTCATCCATGAAGTAGTATAATTCACCGTCATCATATAAGTATTGCATTTGCTTAGTTTCTATTAATGCTTTTGGGAATTTATCACTTGGGTTAAAAGCTTCTTCTCTTATAGCTCCTGTTTTTAAGTTTTTGTATTTTGTTCTCACAAAAGCTGCACCTTTTCCTGGTTTAACGTGTTGGAAATCAACTATTAAACAAGGTTGTCCATCTTTTTCGAAAGTTACACCTTTTCTAAAATCTCCTGCTGTTACCATATCTGTTCCTCCATCTAAAAAATTTGTCATCATATATCTTGACGATATCTATTAACTTCATCCCAATACATATCATCATATGAATTTAAATTTTTAATATACAATAAACTTATTAAGCAAATTGCATATTTTTACAAAATAATTTTTTCTCTTAATATAATATCATACATTAAGTTATTTAAACAAGTTTTTAACTAACTACTTTATTATATTTTTATAATTTATCTATTTTTTATACTAAATCATTAATTTCAAATAATGTTACTTTAGTAAAAATTTAATAAAAGTCTTTATTTGCTTATAAAAGCAAATTTTTAGTGACTTATAAATCATAGCTTATTTATTATTTCTTCACAAATTTTTTCTATACTTTTATTATCTGTATTTATAATTATATCTGCTGCCTGAAAATATCTTTCTTCTCTTTTCTTCATTAAGGTTGCTATATATTCTTCATTCATATTATCATTTAAAATTGGTCTATCTTTGCATGATTTTACTCTTTTGTATATGGTATTAGGACTTGCTGTAAGTAATATTACTGTTCCCATTGTTTTCATCAATTTAATATTGTCTTCCTTTATTACTATTCCTCCTCCACAAGAAATAATAATATTTTCTTTCTTTGATAATTCTAGCAAAGTGTCTTTTTCACATTTTCTAAAATACTCTTCTCCACTAACAGAGAAAATATTATCAATAGTAGCATTTTCTTTTCTTTCAATATATTGATCAGTATCTATGCTTTTTATTTTTAATACTTCACTTAGCTTTTTTGATATAGAACTTTTACCAGTTCCCATAAAACCAACTAGTATAATATTATTTTTTTGTAAATTAATCTCGTCCTTATTGTATTTATTAATTATTTCCAGAGAAATATCTAAATCTTCAAGGCCTATTTGTCCTGGTGCAGAAGCTCTTGTTCCAGAAGCAAATGTTAAGCAAGACCCAAATATTTGTCCACTCATACGGCTTATTATCCCCTTAGTTCCCATAGAAATAGTTATTATTGGAGTTCCATTATATTTTTCTTTCATTATACTAGTAACTTCTAATAATTTAATTACATCTATATAATTATTGGGCATAACTGCCAATTTAGGAATATCTCCCTTTAGTTTTTGCATTTTTATTAAATCTTTAATCATTTCACTTTTAGAAGGAGTCTGCTCAAAATCATGTTTAGAAATAATAACTTTAATATCATTATTGTGAGCTATTTTAATTAATTCTTTTACTTTTTCATCTCCAATTCTAAGCTCCACATCAATAATATCAGTAAGTTTTTTTTCACATATGTTTTTATATAAATCCATATACTCATTTTCACTTATATTTATTTCTCCGCCTTCTTCTTTACTTCTAATGGTGAAAATCAGAGGCTTTTCATTTAATTTTGTTTTTATTTTATCTAATAAATCACATACTTTTGTAATGTCTTTAATATATTCATAAAAATCACATCTAAATTCTACAATATCCACATCCATTGAAGATATATTTTCGCACTCTTTTATTATTTCTACTTCTCTTTTACCTACTAAAGATGTACAAATTTTAGGTTTGCCACAACCTAGTTCTATATTTTTAACTTTTACACACTTCATATTATTCTCCATAGTTCTATTTTTAGATCACATACATTTTAATTAGATTGTATACTATTATGCTACTATTTGAACACAATAAAACTAAATAAAATTTTTTTAATATAAAATTATAAGTAAATTGTTGTAAAATAACATAATATATTGTAATTTATAATTAAGATATGAATATCATATCTTTAAAATTTGTTTTTTGTTATGTGTTGTTAAAAAAATGTTTATTTATGTGTGTATGTAAACGGAAGAATAGGACGATTTTATCGTCCTATTTTACGTTTAAAAATCTTTTATATAAGATTTGAAATTCGTTTCATATTTTTCATCATTTTTACTTAAATTAAGTTTAACAGATACCTTGTTATTTTCTATCATTACAGACATAAAATCAACATAGTCACCTATTTCATAACCTCCAATTTCACTGTTTCCGCTATTACTTAATGTATTTATAAACAATTTTTTATTGCTCTTATAACTTACTTCCTTGTCTTTTACATTTCTATATTGATTTTTATATTTACACTTTATAGAATTAATTTTTATATAAGATGAAGTATTCCCTCTTATGGTATTTCCATTCAAATCGCATATACTTATAATCTCATCACTATTTTCTATAACCTTATTAATTTGGTAACACATTTCTTCACCCTGTTCATATAATTCTACATTGTCTTCAATAGTTTTTTTATATTTATTGCTAAAAAATAAAAAGGAATATAAGCTTAAGGAAATAGTTACTATTATAAATAAGGATATTATACTTTCTAAAAGTAAGTAGCCTTTTCTAATTTTCATATATTCCCTCTTTGTATAGCACTCTTCCACTTACTGGTACTATTGTAATATATTTATAATTATCACCTTTATTAATACTTATGGTTCCACCACCATTTTTATATAGACCACTCGTATGAAAAGATATTAATGAATTATTCTGACCTATTGGAAAATTTAATTTTACATTCTTAGGTAAATGCACTCTTTTGTCTTCTTTTTTATTTCTATGTAAAATGTAAGACCATTTGTTATTTTCATTTAGAAATCTAATATAAACATTTTGATTATTTAACATATTTTCTCTTCTTACATAACGTATATCTGAACATAATTCTCTTGCAAAAAATTCTATTTTATAATTATCACCTTCGTATTTCATAAAACAAATACTAGATAAGATGACTATTATACTTATTGTTATTATAAGCTCAAGCGTGCTCACATTCCTTCTCGCTTCATATATTATTTCTCCTCGTAATTGTAAAACGTAATTAAATCACCTTCATTTATTTTAGTAACTTCCTCCTCAGTATTTTCAATATTAGTTTCTATGTTTGAATCTTCTTGTTCATTAATATCCGATTCTTCTAATTTTTTCTCTGTTTTTCCCAACCAAGGATTTTTAATTTTAACGCTTATTAAGGCGTATTTATCATGATTATTAATTTTACTTTTTATTGAAATTTTATAATGAATATATTCTTTTGTAGACAAACTATTATCAAAATCCATATCTATAATTCTATTTGTAGTCCCTGTATTTTCGATTTTTTTTACTTTATTTATAAATATGGCACTATTATTTTTAGTTAAATAATTATAAAATTCATCTTCTATTTCTGTGTTTTCCACAGTATATTTAACTTCTTTAAGCATATTACTATAAATAAGTTCAATAACTCCAAGATTCTCTTCCTTAAGCTTTTCCGTTTTATATTCTAACTCACTAATTCTGTTATTACTTAAAATCAAACTAGAACATGTAATACAAATCAAGCTAATTATTGTAAATGTAATAACTGACATAATTAAAATTGAACCTTTACTCTTTTTTTGTAACATAAGTATTAAGTTCCATTTCTCTATTATTATCTGATACTTTAACTCTTAAATCATAACAATTATAATAGCTAATTGGAGTAACTAAAGTTTTCACTTTGAAGTTGTTAACCATTTGTACTTTATCATATCCGTCTTTACTTCTACTCTTTTTTATTTTATTTCTTTCATCTTCTATTTGTTCCTTCGCTATATATAACATCTGTCTATTATGATTATTTTTCTTAAGCAAAACAATATTATTATGCGATGTTGATGTAATTATAAATACTATCATACTAACAATAAATAAGCTTATTACACATTCTAAAGTTGTGAATCCTTTTCTTTTTATTCTCATCATCCTTTCTAAATTTTTACTTTAGTGAATTGAAATATACATTCTTTATTTCTTCAAGATCATCCTCACTCGTTTTTATATTTTCCCATATTTCATAAGCTAATAATCCTTGATTAATTAACATATTAATTCCATAAACAACATTTAAATTATTGTTCTTTGCCCAAGATAATAATGCAGTTTCATGAGGCTTATATACAATATCACAAACTAGTAAATTTTTAGGTGGATTTATATTAACATCTATTGGACAGTCCTTAGATCCCATTCCTATAGGCGTAGTATTGATCAAAATATCAAAGTTGTTTAAATCATTTTCTTGTACTGGATTTGTGTCATAGTTTGCTTTTGACAAGAAATTACTATTAATTAAATTACAAATATTCTTCGCATTTTCTTCACTTCTATTTCTAATTTCAATGTAAAAAACTTCTTTGTTAGCCAATTCTACTGCTATACTCCTGCAAGCTCCTCCAGCTCCTATAATAATTATTTTTTTATTTTTCAAATCATAGCCTTCGTCTGTTAAAGATTTTATAAATCCTCTGCCGTCTGTGTTATAGCCTACTAACTCATTATTTACATTTTTTATTGTGTTTACAGCTCCTATAAGTAGTGCATTTTTATCTACTTTATCTAGGTATTGGATTATTTCTACTTTATAAGGAATAGTTACATTGCAACCTTTCATATTAAAAGTTTTTATACTTTGGGCTGCATTTTCTAAGTTATTTTTGTCTATTTCAAAACACATATAAATATTATTTTTTTTATATTTTTGTGATAAGTAATTATGTATGTTTGGTGAAAAGCTTTGACTTACTGGTTGTCCCAAAAGACCTATTAATTTTGTGTTAGAATTTATATTCATAGTAGCTCCTTTATTATGTTTATTATCATATCTTTAGTAATTTATACTTCTTATTCTAACTATAAATCACATATTTTTTTATATTCATTATAGATAAAGTTTTCATCAATTACTTTAATAGTTTTTTCATTATCATTAATATTTTTTTCAATATTTAGTTCCATTTCAATTAATATACAATCGTCCTTATTAGTTTTCATGTCCATTTTTCCCTTATACTTGTTTACTATTAACTTTGCAATAGACATACTTAAATTAAGAATTTTTTCCTCATAATTATCAAGATATTGCTCATAGTTATACCTTTTGAAATTTTCTATTGTAATTATTACTTTATCTACCTTAGTTTTTATATTAAAATCAATTGTACTTTTTATCCTAGAATTTTTTACTACTACAGATAATAAGGTAAGAATAGCTTTCGTCATATCATCTGGATCTAATTTCGTATATATTTCTTCTTCATCTGTATCAAACACTATATTAATATTTTTACAGTCAGTATACTTATTTAACTGAGTAACTATATCTTCACACAAAGATACTATATCGTAAATTTCATTACTTTCATTATGGTTATCTTCTTCTAACTTAGATAGTTCCATAATCTTATTAATAAGTGTGATTAAAACTTCCACATGTTTCTTCATAACTAATATAGAATTGGCAAACTCTCCATTAGGCTCTCTCTTAATAATATCTTTACAATTTCTTTCTATAAATTGATTACTACTATGAAGTAAGTTTGCCGGCGTTAACAGTTCATGTGACATATTAATAAAGAAATCATCCTTATCCTTATTAATAATTTCACTTTCTAAGATTTCTTTTTTCATTGATTCTACTTTAATTTCTTCTGTAATGTCTCTAATTATTAATACCATTTTAGTAGATTTATTAATATTAATAAGTACCACACTACTTTCAATATTGATTAACCCACCATATCCATCCTTTAGGGTTTTTCTTATATATTTAATATTTTCATTTATATTACCTGAACTAATTGCTATGTCATTATATATTTCATCCAAATCCATATTTTCTATATCTTGAATCTTAAATAATTCAAAGAATGTATCATTTGCATACTCAAACTCTTTACTTTCATAATCTAGAACACAAATTGCCTCTGGTATAGTGTCTATTAAAGTTTTATATTGATTTGTACTCATCTCTAATTTATTAAGTAGCTTTTTATAATTAGAAATATCTTTTATTTCAATTAAGCTAATTTCCTCATTATCTTCAATAAATTTTATTCTGTCTATAAATAACGAAATCTCTTTACTTTCATCATCAATATAATTTATTTCACCTTTTGTAGCGCTATTAAGAATAATGTTTTTAATATCACTATTATCTAAGTCTATATCTAATTTATTATTATTAAAAATTATCTCTTTGTTTTTCTCTAATATTATAGAGTATGGTATATTTTCAACTATTTTTTTATATTTCACATCATTTTCTTGTATCTTCAATGCCATTTTCTTTTCATATGTTATATCCGATAATATACAAATCACTTTTGAAGATTCATATTCGTCATATAATGAAAATACGCATTCAAAGATCCTGCCATCTTTTATTGTTACTTCTGTAATTACACTTTCACTATAGTACCTTGCATCTTCTATACTTTGTAAAAATTTTTCTTTTTCTATCATATTGTCATTTAAAAAATCATCCAGTTTAATTGCTGTATGGTAATCCTTATATGAGTTAAACATGGTTTTAAAAACAACATCATTATTAATTATGTAGTTATCTTCGTCAATTAATAGAGCACTTTTCTTAAACTGTCCCAGAAGAATATGAAGATTCTTTTCTTTCAAATCATAGTCTTCTTGTAGTATTTTATTTACCATTCTATAATTATTTAATCTTTCATCATATAACTTCATATTTATAGCACTTCTATTTAAACTACTTTCTGTTTTAGAATATTTAATATTAGGCTGCTCAATATAAATTATGTAAGTCTTAAAGAATATAAGTAAAACAATTAATAAATCTAAAATTATATTGCTATATATAAGCCAGTTAATAACATGACTTTGAAGTACTAAAATAAAATTAATAATATAATATAAGGAAATAGTTTGTATTACCTTAGGATATTTACTATAAAACAAGCATATATTTCCTATAATAAGACTTATAATCATAAAATTATTTAAGTTAGTATATACATTATTAAGACTTAAACAAAATGAAAATATACAAATTCCATAATTTATTAATAAAACAATTTTTCTATATAAACTCAACTTTTCATCATCAGACATAAGATAAAACAATATTAATACTATTATATCTCCTACTAGAAACATATAAAATAAATTATAATCATTAGCAATTATAGTGTTTGTTGCTATTTTTTTTAAATAATAGCATATTTTCATTGTTAGAATTGTACCTATTAATACTAATTGAATTATATTTTTTTTGCTCCTTCTAGTACCTATACTAGATAAAATAATAAAAAAAACACATAAGAATAAAGAAATCGTTAGTGTATTCAAATTTACAATAAAACCATTCATTACTCCCCCCCCTATTTTTAAGCCTTAAGCTAGATATATATCAGAAAACTCTAAGTCAATAGATTCTCTATCTATTATAATATTTTCAAGTTTATGCTTATTCTCTTTAGTACTTTCTAAGTAATTACCTTTAAGTATTACTTCAAATTTACTTCCATATCCTATTTTGCTGTTAACTTGAATCTTTGCATGATGAACCAAAGCTAACTTTTTAACAAGATATAATCCAACCCCTGTTCCTTCTGCAGTTCTAGATAAGGATCTATTAACTTGCTCAAAGTTTTCAAAAATAAAGTCAATCTTATTACTAGGTATTCCACTACCGTTGTCTTTAATGGCTATTGTTATATCTTTTTTATCTACTTTTAATAATACTTTTATTTTTCCACCTTTTTCAGTAAATTTTATTGCATTTGATAGTAAATTAAGTATAATTTTTTCAATTTTTTCTTTATCCATAAAAATTAGAACTTCTCTTTTATTACTTTCAAATGATATATCTAAATTTTTAGGTTTTGTATATTCTTTGCATAATAGAACAAGTTCTTCTAAATATTTAACTATGTCATAAATTTTATAATCTCTATAGTATATACCTGCTTCTATTTTACTTATTTCTTCTATATTGTTTAGCAGTCTCTTTAATCTGTAAGAGTTTTGTTTAACTGTTTTAGTATAACTTCTTACTCCATCATAATTATATATATCTTTATTGTTATCTAAAAATTTATTAATTTCAAATATAGTGTTTATAGGTTTCTTTATAATAGAAGAAGCCCTTGTTAAAAATTCAGTTTTAAACTTATTTCTTTCTTTTATCATTTGCAGTTTATTATATACACTTTCTAATTGTTGCTCAATTTCTAAATCCCTTACTATAACAAGTAGATTATCTTGTTTTGGTACTTGTTCAATTGCTATTGATATTTTTTTATTTTTTTCTTGATTCATATAAAAAGTTTTGAAATTAATCTCTTCATTATTGTCTAAGTATGTATCTATTATTTTATTAAAATTATCCACTCCCATATCTTTTAGTATCCTCATCATGTATTTATTAGTGTATACTTGTTTTTTTGTATACTTATTCACTAATATAATTCCTTCTGGCAAAGTTTGAATTAACCCATAATAAGTCTCTTTATTTTCATCAAGTTTATTCAATGCAACTTCATGTTCCGTACAATCACTCACAATACTTAATATCATTTTTTTACCATTTAGTCGGAAGGTTGATGAGATAAAATCTATAATTTTTCCATTTTCCAATTCAAGTTGGCTCTTTTCTTGATCTTTAACACCATTTTTCAAAGTAAATATGTTATGTAAAAATTCATCCTTACTATCTTTACTTATTCTTTTTTCTAACTTATCCATAGTCCACACATTTTTTATAGATGAATCTAAATCAAAAATATCCAGTCCTATTTTATTAATATAACTAATATTTTCTCCATCATGAATAAGTACACCATCACTTAATATATCCATTAAAGTTTTGTATCTTAATTCACTTTTTTTCAATTTATCTTCTTCAAGGGATATTTCAGTAATATCTTTTAATTCACATATTATTCTTTCTCCACCTTCAAAATAATCTTTTACTAAAACTAACTTATACTTCTTATTAACAAATTCTATTTGTAAAAAATTTTCTTTTCCAAAATCCATCTTACTTATTTGGTTAAATATTTTTTTAGGATCCTTATTTAGCTCATTACTTATAAAATCACTAAAGTCAAAATTTTTAACATTATAATTATTTTCTATTATGAATTCATCAAAGTACTTATTTTTAAAAATACATTTAAAATTAGATGCATTCAAAATTATTATTGGTATATTAATTACTTCAACAATACTGGACAGCTTATCATTAACAGTTTTAATTTCTTCCCTCATATAACTTTGAACATAAGTTTCATCTTCTATTTCTTTTATTGTTCTTGATATATATTGCTTATTCATACGAAATTTATTTTTGTTCAATTCATTTTCTTTATGTTTTATGTATATAACATTAATACATATAATACTTAAAATACATAAGTTAATTAATATTTCATATATTCCATCCATGGTCATGGAACCATAATGTGACGTATATACTAGTCCAATAGTAAACACTATAGGGAGGATGTATTTTTTCAAATTGCTTTTGCTTTTTATTTTTATTTGAAATAATATAAGAAGTTTTAAAAAAATTATTACAAATGATATTTCAGCAGTATAATTCATTATCGATCTAATATTATATTGTTTTAATTGAATTATTAATAGCTCTAAGATAAATAATGGAAGTATTAAAAACATACTTTTGTCTTTTGATGTTTTATATATAAATATTAATAAAACTGGTATAGCAATGTTAGTAATAATTTTTGACAAATATAGTAGTTCACCATATTCATTCAGAATCATAAAGTTCCCCCCTTTATAGTATGACAGCAGTAATAACTTATTTGTTTGTAAATTACATACACTTTTATCCATTACTAAAAAACACGATTCTTGAGTATAAACTTCATATTTTTTTCTCTTTTTTTATCATATAAGTTATATTATCATAATTATATTAAATATTTTGTCAATTTCTGGATATAAGCCAAAAAGTTATGTACGACAAAAAAAGCCTTATTCAAGGCTTTTTTCTGATTTTAGTTCTTTTCTCAACTTTTTAAGAGCTTTTTTTTCAATTCTTGATACATAAGAACGTGATATGTTAAGTTTTTGAGATATTTCTCGTTGGGTTTTATATCCCAAAGGTGTAAGTCCATATCTTAATTGAATAATTTCTTTTTCTCGATCTGAGAGAATTTTATCCAACTTTTCATAAAGCTTACTTATTTGTACTTTTAATTCAACCTGGTCTATTACATAATCAGGTTCAGTACCTAATATATCTATTAAGCTAATGGAATTCCCTTCCTTATCTACACCAATAGGGTCTTGAAGAGAAACTTGCACCTTATTTTTTTTATTAGTTCTGATATTCATTAGAATTTCATTTTCTATACACTTAGATGCATAAGTTGCTAGTCTTGTTCCCTTGTCTACTTTAAATGTCTCTATGGCCTTAATTAAACCAATGGTCCCTATTGATATAAGATCATCTTGATCCTCATTAGAGTTATTATATTTTTTTGCTATATGAGCAACTAATCTCATGTTTCTCTCTATTAAAACTTCCTTCGCTTCTCTATTGTTCTCGTTTTTTAATAAAGATAAATAATGTATCTCTTCTTCAGGGGTTAATGGTTTTTCGAATGATTTTAGAATAGTCAACAGGCCACCCCCTTTTTTAGGTGTCACTCTAAATTATATGAAAGTGACCTGGTAAAGTTGACTATTCTTTGTTAAATTTATTTTAAATTTTCACAGATTTCTTTAAAAGTTGGAGTTGCTGATTTACTTTCCTTTTCTGTTCCCTCAATTATGATTGTTATTGCATATTTAGGATTTATTTCTGGATAAAAACCTGTAATCCATCCATGAGATATATCCTTCCCGTTTAAACTACTTTGAGCAGTACCTGTTTTTACACCACACCCACCTTGTAAATCAGATAATGCTTTTGCTGTACCATCCTTTGATACTTTCATCATCATGTTTTTAATTCTAGTCATAGTGTATGGAGATATTATTTCTGATTTTTTATTAGGTTTGTACTCTTTTATAGTGCCCTTCTTATTATCTATAATACTATCATACATATATAGTGGCATATATGTTCCATTATTAGCTATTGCTTGAGTAAGTTGATTAATTTGAAGTGGAGTAAACTCTATATTAGCCTGACCAATTGCTAAATTACTAATAGCTATATTTTCAGGTATTTTAGAATCTTTCTCTTCATCTATCCCTATATCCACTTTTTCATCTAAATGAAGTGTTTTTATAGCTTCAAATATCTTTTCACTACCTACTCGTTTTGCTATATCATAAAATGCACAGTTACAAGAATTAGCTAATGCGTCGCTAACATCTTCTAAACCATGGGCCACATTATTATTGCAATTTAGAACTTTACCGGAAGTCCCAATCTGAGCACTTCCATTACAGGTATATCTGTAATTTTCATCTATTGCATTATTTTCAAGTGCTGCATATAGCACTACCAGTTTGAATACAGATCCTGGAGGATACGTAACAGCTAGAGCTCTATTTTGTAGCTCACCTTTTGTACTATCACTATAATCAGATATTTCATTTTGATTAAAGTTTGGTCTAGAACACATTGCTAAAATTTCACCAGTTTTAATGTCTGATATTATTACTGAGCTTGGATTTTTTTCTTTATCCATAATTTTTTCTACTTTTTCTTGTATTTTAGAATCTATACTTATTTTAAGATGTGAAGAATTTTCTCCACTTGAGCTTTCTTCAATACTACCTTTTAAATAATTCAGACCTTTGTTATTTACACCTGCTTTAAATACAGATACATAATTTCTATTGCTATCTTTTAGTTCTTCATTCATGTATTTTTCTATACCACTAACTCCATTATTTTCTGATTTTTTTACGTATCCTATTAAATGAGTTAGTTGACTATTATCTGAATATCTAATAGTTTTTTCTTTTACTGAAATGTTTTTTTCTTTTAATTCGTCTATTTTACTTTCATCAACATAATCAATGTCTATTTCTATAATTTCATTTGATAACTGTTCTTGTACTGCTTTATAAATATCTTCTTCAGTTAATTTTGTTGCTTTTTTTATAAGTGATACATTTTGATAATTACCACTTATTATATCTTTTGGTACAAGTAACACTTTAGTTTTTTTCTTATCTGTAAGAGGTAAATTATTTCTATCATAAATTATTCCCCTTCCACTATTTAAATTTATCGTTTCTAAACTTTGGCTCTCTACTTTGCTTTCATATTCTTTATTTTTATATATTGCCAAATTTGAAATTTCATAAGTTAGATAAGCACACAATAATAAAAAAACAATAAAAAAACAATTTATCCTTCTTCTTATTAATTTATTCGATGTATTTTTTTTCTTCCTTGTCATTCAATCACCTCTTATCATTTGTAATTATTTTTGACAACTAAAAGAAAAAAAATACTGTAATGGTAAATTTTATATTTAAATTATGTCATTATTTTTTAGCACAAAAAAAGCTCCCTATTGGAAGCTTTCATATTTTCGCTCAAAAAACCTACTTGCCTTACCTAAAATTTTTGTTAAAACTTCTAAATCCTCACCTTTAAACTCTTCTAATATGGTATCTATCATTTCTTTATGGAAAATACTATGAACGTTAAATACTTCTTCTCCTTTTTCAGTCAAATTAACAAGTACTACTCTTCTATCTTCTTCAATCCTTTTTCTTTCTACGTAACCTTTTTTAATAAGTCTATTTATTGCTGTAGTTAGTGTTCCAACAGTTATTCTCAAATCATGAGCAATTTCTCCCATTGTTCTATTTCCTTCTTTACCTATTGCTTCTATAGTATGTATTTCTGTAATAGACAAATTAGCAAATTCAGTATTTTTCATAGCTTTTTCTTCAATATGTAAAATGTCATTGAACAATTGTACTAACAATTTATTTAAAATTTCCTCTTTTTTATTTTCCATAATCTATACTCTCCGTCCTTTATATTATAAATGTATTATAATAAATTTTTAGGTTTAATTCAATTACTACCCTTCATATTTAGTATTTATAATAATACATTGATATTTTATTGTTACCTCATACTCTTTACTTATAATACCCATTAATATTGTCTAATAATTACAATATTAAAAAATGCACATTTATTTACATAATTGTGCACTTTAATATCATTACTTAGTATAGTCTATATTTTCTTCTAAATAAAATCCCGTTGTTAAATCTCTATGATCTATATTTTTTAGTTCTTCTAACCAATTTTTATCAAATTGCCAGTTGTCTGGATTATTTATAAATTCGTCAATAGCTTTTCTATATATTTTCATTACTTTTTCCGTATATTCATTAGATTTCAGATGACCTTCTATAGTTAAAGTTGTAACACCAGATTTAATAAGTTCTGGTATAAATTCAATCATACATAAGTCTTTTGCTCCATAGAAGATAGTTCCACCTTCATCTTCGTATATTGGACAGTATTGACCTGGCCTTTTTTCTTCCACTAAATTGTAATGTTTTTCCTCATCATATTTTCCAGCATCTTTACTCGTCATATAGTTGGATAATAGTCTTCTTCCTGAGTATGACATTACCATTGAACCATGAACAAAGGCTTCTATTTCTAAATCTAATGGCGCATTTTTTCTTATTTCAATTATGTCCTTAAGTGCAAGTTCTTTAGCAATTACAACTCTTTTAACACCTAAATCATAATAAAATCTTGCTGTTTCATAGTTATAAATATTAGCTTGTATTCCCATATGAACCTTCATATTAGGTGTCACTTTTCTAACTATTTCTAAAGTACCTGGCTCACACAAAATTAATCCATCTACTTTTATATCATTTAACTTTAATAAATATTCTTCTAACTTAACAAAGTCATTGTTGTGTGGTAATAAAGATATAGTTACATAAACTTTTTTATTTCTTTCATGAGCAAATTTTATACCTTCTTCTAATTCTTCCATAGAAAATTTATTTGAAATAGTATCCATTCCAAAAGTTTGCCCACCTATATATACACTATCCGCTCCACTTTCAAGAGCAACTTTCAATCCTGCCAAATCTTTTGCAAAGGATGATAATTCTAAGTTTAACATTATTCTTCAACCCTTTCCGCTTCCTTGTAACTTAGAGCTACTCCATCTCCAATTGGTATTAATGATGTATTTAAGTAGTCACAATTACATATATAGTCTAAATAATTTCTCATTCTTTTTACAATAGTTTTTTTTCTTCTCATTACAAGAGCATCGTCAGCAATCATACCTTTATAAAGGATATTATCCGAAATTAAAAGACCACCAACTTTAAGTTTATCTATTACTAAATCATAGAATAATTTATATTGACCTTTAGCTGCATCTAAGAAAATCATATCAAATTCGCCTTCAACATTTTTTAATAATTCTTCCGCATCTCCTTCTAATAAGGTAATATTATTATCAAATCCTGATTTTTCAAAGTTTTTCTTTGCTTGTTCAATCATTTTTTCGTTTCTCTCTACTGTTATTATCTTAGCTTCTCCATTTGTAGAAGTTGAAAATAAAATAGATGAATACCCTATGGCACAACCTACTTCCAGTATAGTCTTTGGTTTTTGAACTTTTAATAAAACTTTCAATAAGTCTGATACTTCTTTATGTACAATTGGTACATTATACTCAGCTGCATATTCTTCTAATTCTTTTAATAATCCATCTTTGTCTTTTAGTGTTTCTCTTATATATCTTTCAACTTCATTATTTACTATATTGCTCAATTCTTTCACTCCTTAATTTATTACTTAACTTGCTCTTTTCAAATTAATAGGATTATGCCTCAAATCCTCAAAACATAATCCATACAAACTATCAATAATATACTTACCCTATTTATCTGTAGAATAACTATTATTTCTTTCTTCTCTATCTTTTCTGTATTTCTCCACGTTTTTTACATGTTCTTCGTAAGTTTTGCTATAAGTATTTCCACCTTCTATAGTTGCTACAAAATATAAATAATCTGTATTGTCTGGATATAATACTGCTTCTATAGATTTTATCCCAGGATTGGCTATAGGTGTAGGCGGTAATCCAGCAACCTTATAGGTATTATATGGAGAATCAATTTTTAAATCATTATAAGTTATACTTTTCTTTCTTTCTTTGAAAATGTATTGAATTGTTGCGTCAGATTGTAATGGCATGTCTATTTTTATTCTATTATAAAATACACTAGCTATTATGGGTCTATCTTCATCAAGCACAGCTTCTTTCTCTACTATAGATGCTAAATTAACCACTTCATATAAAGATTTATTAAGTTCCTTTTGTTTGTTTTGTAATTTGTCAGTATACTTTGAATCAAAAGTTTCAAGCATATGTTCTAAAACTTCTTTTTCACTTTGTTTTTCACTAAAATAGTAAGTACTTGGATATAAAAAACCTTCTAAAGACTTTATTTTTTCATCGTCTAGAAATTTAAATTTCTCTTTAAATTCTTTTGGGTTGTTTATAAGCTTTTCATAAGAGCTTACTTCTCCCAATTTACTTTTAGCAAGAATATCCATAATTTCAAAAGAAGTAGATCCTTCTGGAACTGTTATTTTTATACCGTCGTTATAAATTTTACCTTCAGATAAATCCTTAACTATTTCCTTATTTGAATAAGTTTGATTAAATAAGTACTTTCCAGATTTAAGTTTTGCAGAGTTATCACTAACTCTTGCATATAATTTAAATAAAGTTTTATTTTTAATTAAATTGTTTTCTTTTAATATATCTGTAACTTGGCTTAAAGTAGATCCTGTGGGAATATCGATTACAATGTCTTCTTTATTATTTTTATTATATGGCCCTATTTGTTGAATAACTACAAAAGTCGCCACAATAATTAAAATTAAAACTGCAATTATAAAAACTACAATTTTTTTATTTTTGTCATTGTTCAGATTCATAAGTTGCTAACTCCTTATCTCTTTTATATCCTTTTTATTATAAGTCTAAGGTTAAAATATTTCAATAAAAATGTCGTAAATTAAAAAATTCACTTGGCTTAATTCAATGTATTGAAAATTAAAAAAAGCTTAACTTTATTTTTTACAAGTTAAGCTTTTTTAAACATTTAACTAGAATTTACTTATTCCATCTTTTGTCACAACACCATATATTAATTTTTTAGGTTCTAATTTTTCTTCACTTATTATATAAGCATTTTTAAATCTATTCTTAGCATCCTCAAATTTATTTTCTCTATTAAAGTGCATTAAAGCTAAAGTATCTCCTTCATTTACAAAGTCTCCAACTTTTTTCTTTAAAACTATGCCTGCACTTAAGTCTAACTCATCTTCTTTAGTTTCTCTTCCTGCGCCAAGTATCATTGCACTTACTCCAACAGCTTCTGCTTCTATTTTATCTATGAAACCAGTTTTATCTGATTTTATTTCAACTATATGATTTGCTTTAGGTAATAAAGAGTAATCATCAACTATTTCAGGATTCCCACCTTGATTAGCAACAAATTCTTTAAATTTTTCTATAGCTGTTCCAGATTCTAGCGCTTGTTTTATTCTTTTTGCTCCATCCTCATAATCGCAAGCTACTTTAGATGATACTAACATATATGCACCTAGTGTTTCACAAAGTGTCATGAAATCTTTTGGCCCTCTTCCTTTTAATGCTTCTATAGCTTCTATAACTTCTAAAGAATTACCAACAGCACTTCCTAAAGGTTCATCCATATCACTAATTATGGCAATAGTTTCTCTATTCATAGCTGTTCCGATTTCTACCATTTCTTTAGCTAATGCAAAAGAGTCATCTAAAGTTTTCATAAAAGCTCCATCTCCAGTTTTAACGTCTAAAACTATGGCATCAGCTCCGGAAGCTAGTTTTTTACACATAATTGATGCAGCTATTAAAGATATATTATCAACGGTTGCTGTAACATCTCTAAGAGCATACATTTTTTTATCAGCAACTGCTATTGATGCTGTTTGTCCGCAAACAGCTATTTTTATATCATTTACTGAGTCTATAAATTTCTTAGGAGTCATTTCTATTGAAAATCCAGGTATAGCTTCTAGCTTGTCCAGAGTCCCTCCTGTATGCCCAAGACCTCTACCTGACATCTTGGCCACCGGAACACCACAAGCCGCCATTAAAGGAGCTAGGGCGATTGTAGTCTTATCTCCTACTCCTCCTGTAGAGTGTTTATCAACTTTCACTCCGTTTATTGCAGATAAGTCCATTACTTCTCCAGAATTCATCATAGCCTCTGTTAAATAAGCAGTTTCTTGTTTATTCATTTTATTTAAGTATATGGCCATTAACAGTGCTGACGCTTGATAATCTGGTATTTCTCCCTTTGAATATCTATCTACGAAAAAATCTATTTCTTCTTTTGTCAATTCTTCCCTATCTCTTTTTTTTCTTATTATATCGTATATTCTCATGATTGCCTCCTAAAATTCGCTTTACTTAAATCACCATATGGGCAACTTGAAAAACAAGTTCCTTGCTACTTTAAAATATTAAATTTTTTATTTTATTATTTCATTCTTAAAGCTTTCACCATTAACCGGTAATTTAACATTTAATATATCTGCTACAGTGGCACCTATATCTGCAAAACTTTTTCTTATACCTAAGTTCACTCCACTTTTAATATTTTTACCATATACAAGTACTGGTATATATTCTCTAGTATGATCAGTTCCTTTGTAAGTAGGATCATTACCATGGTCTGCATTAATTATTAATATATCATCTTCTTTCATTGATGATATAATTTCAGGTATTCTAGCGTCAAATTCTTCTAAAGCTTCTTTATATCCAAAAGAGTTTCTTCTGTGTCCATATTTTGAATCAAAGTCAACTAAGTTTGTGAAGATTACTCCATTATTTTCTTTTTTAATATAATTTATAGTTTGATCTACGCCATCCATATTATCTTTAGTATGTATAGCTTCAGTTATACCTTGTCCATTAAATATATCTTCTATTTTTCCCACACCTATAACATCTAAATTAGATTCTTTTATTGTATCTAGTACTGTAGGTTCAAATGGGTTTAGTGAGTAATCTCTTCTGTTAGAAGTTCTTTCAAAGTTTCCTGCTTTCTCTCCTATATAAGGTCTTGCTATTATCCTAGCTACAGCATTGTCACCCATCATTATTTTTCTTGCAATTTCACACATTTTATATAATTCTTCAAGAGGTATTATATCTTCATGAGCTGCTATTTGGAATACACTATCTGCTGAAGTGTAAACTATTACATCTCCTGTTTTCATTTGGTGTTCACCATACTCGTCAAGTATAGCTGTTCCAGAAGCTGGTTTATTTGCAACAACTTTTCTTCCCGTTCTTTTTTCAAATTCATCGACTATTTCTTTTGTAAATCCATCTGGAAAAGTTTTAAAAGGCTGTTGTACTAAAACGCCTGTCATTTCCCAGTGACCTGTTGTTGTATCTTTTCCACATGATAACTCATCGCATTTGCCAAAAGAACCCATAGGTTTATCTTCTTTTGGTAAATAGTCTATTCCCTCTATATTTCCAAGCCCTAATTTAATCATATTAGGTATTTTTATATCTTTATGATTTTTGACTATATTACCTAAAGTGTTTACTCCTATATCTCCAAATTTTTCTGAATCTTTAAGTGCTCCTACTCCAACACTATCAATAACCATCCATATTACTCTACTCATACAAATTTCCTCCTTTATATGTCTTCTTTTTTCCTTGGATGCTTGTCCTTGATTTCTTTCCTAACATTATTGTCCATTTGGTTTAAATATAACTGTAAACTAGCCAAATTAGAATTGCCTAATATTTTACTTACAACAGCTAAATTCGCTCCTCCTTTTAATAAATGAATAGCAAAAGAATGTCTAAGTATGCTAGGATTAATATTTTTACTTATATTAGCCATATTAGCATATTTTTTAATAACCTTCCAAAGTCCTTGCCTTGTAAACCTTTGTCCTTGAGCATTAACAAATAGTGCTTCTTCTTCTGTTTTTGCTAAGCTAGGTCTGCCTTCTTTTATATACTTCTCTAAATATACTTTAGTTATTTCACAAAGTGGTATTACTCTATGATTTTTACCCGTATTGCAGTATAAATAATCAATTTCTAAGTCTACATCTTGTAAATTTAATTCCACAAGTTCTGAAACCCTCATTCCTGTTCCGTATAACACTTCAAAAATAGCCTTATCTCTTATTTTTTTGGGACAGCTTAAATCAGGAAACTTCAAAAGAGCTTCAACTTCTTCTTCTGTTAAAATTTCAATATTTTCTCTTTTTATTTTTGGTTTTTTTATAGTATTAGCTGGATTAGTTTCACTAATACGATTTAAAAATAAATATTCATGAAAAGACTTAACAGAAGAAGTTACTCTTGACACTGTAGCAACAGAAATGTTTTGTTTTTCTAAGTTTACCAAAAAATTAATAATGTCATACTCTGCTACATCTTCAATTTTTATATTTTCAGACTTTAAATAATCTATATACTTTTTAATATCCGCATAATATGAACATATGGTATTTTCCGATAATTTTTTTTTGGATTTTATATAGTCAATATACTGTTGTAAAACTTCCATAAATAACTCCTTTTATCTTACTAGGAATTGTAAAATACCAACGCTAATTGCATTTAATAATAATTGAGCTGATGCACATATTACTATTATAATAATACCATTTAACAAGTATCTTCTACCTAAAAATAAGACCCCTTCTTTTCTTCCTCGTTTATATTCTTCGTAAATATTTTTAATATAGTAAAAACTTACGGCAATAATTAATATTGCCCCTGGTATTATAATAAAATTTTTTATAACCATAATCAATATCATTTTTATACTTTTAAGTTTAATTAATAAAATTAAGCTATTAATAGTATAGCCTATGGATATTCCTTTTAATAAAAAACTTATTATTGCTAAGGGAAAAGTAAATACAAATAATGAAAATAATACTATACTACCTAAAAAAATGATATTTTCTCTTAAATTAGAAAAAACTACAGCACTTATGTTTATATCACTTCCATGGCTATAGTAGTCATTCAAATTATTTATACTATCTAATACTATGTTTTGTCCATTAGAAAAAATCTTATTTAAATAAGTTCCTATGGCCACAAATATAATAAAGATAATACTTAAATAAATTATTTCTTTACTTATTCTAAAAGTATCTCTTTTTCTTAATGTTTTTCTCAAATTTATAACCTCCTCTTATCCTAACATATATTTATGTTGGAAAAGAGGAGGTTATGCTTTATATTAATTCTTTAGTTAATAATATTCCAATAACAGTTTTTGAGTCACAAATTTCATTACTGATAACCATATTATAAGCTTCTTCTTTATCAAGTTCATGAACTTCTAAAAATTCATCTTCTTCCAAGTGACTTTCTCCTGGAATTAAATTTTTAGCTAGGTAAATAAATACTAATTGATTAGAAAACCCTGGTGTAGCATAGTACTTATGAATTAATTTTAAACTATCTACACTATAGCCCGTTTCCTCTTTTAATTCTCTAATAGCACAATCTAAAGGGTCTTCTCCAATTTCAATTTTCCCAGCAGGTAATTCATATAATTCTTTTTCTACTGCTTTTCTATATTGCTTAACTAATACAATTTTATTATCATCTGTTATGGCAACTATGGCCACAGCACCTTTATGTTCAATTATTTCCCTTTTTTGATATCCTTTATTAGGCACCTCCACTGTGTCAACTCTAAGTTTTATAGTTTTACCAGTGTAAATTAAATCACTACTTACTGTAGTCTCCTTTGTTATCATCACAAACCTCCATTAAGTAATATGCAGCAGTGCTTGCTGCTTCAAAAAATTCCTTATCTTGTTCGTAACTTCTGCCCATACTTCTTACTTTAAGGTTAAAATAATCCAAGTCTTCCCTACATTTATTATTCTCTAGATATATTATATTGTGCTTATCAAATAATTTATAGTCTTTAACTTGTTTTTTTATGTAATCAAATTTTTCTTTATCATAAATAGTTATTGGAATATTTACGTTCACATTTACAATTTCATTAAATATAGTTATTGCATGATGTGATATTCCTTTGTGTCTTTCTCTTAAATCAGCAAAACTTATTCTAGGAATTGCTATAGGGTTTCCTCCTAGTTTTTTAATAGCATCTAATATAGACCCTTGTTCTATCCCTGTAAACCCGTATTTTGTACCTGTACCTGCGATTCCCGGTCCCATAGATACAAATACTGCATCAGCATTTATTACTTCTTTTGCTGTGATTAAAGCTGTGTATATGTTTATACACTCATAATCACCACCAAAAGCATTTCCAATAGTAATTGTACTATCAATTAATTTTTTATCTTTCAAATTTTGTACATTTTTACTTAAATAAATTGGAAGAGCAGCTCCATCGGTCATTATATATACCAGCTTCTTACTTGGATTATATCTTTTATATGATGCTACAAAAGGAGTTAACATACTATGAAGAGTTCCCACAACAACTGGCATATCATCTAAAGTTTTAAAGTTATTAATTATATCATGATATTTATTTTCATGATCTTCTACAGCATCTACTTTCACTTGGTAAGGAGTATATCTAAGCTTCATAATATGCCCCTTTGGTGATAAATCAGATTCTTTGTTATTTAGATTGGATATAACAAAGTGATATCCACCAGTACCTAGGCTTAGCTCAACTGCTGTAGTATTAAGTATTACTTCATCGCCTATATTTATCTTTCCAGTTATTTTAGGATAGTTGTAAGCTCTTTGTATTTGTCCATTAATATTAACTCTTATATCATCTAATACTTCACTACTATCAGCTATTTCTTCTACTATTCCTACTTTTTTACTAATCATGAGATTACCTTCCTAATCTATCAATAAAATTTAATCCTTTGTTCTTTTCTATAATCTTTGTTAAAGAGAACTTTTCAGTTAATACATGAATTAACACTAAAAATACTAACCATCCTATTCTTACATTTAAAGTATATCCAAAAGCCATAAGAATACCTATTGATATCCCAAGCACATTTGAACCTGTATCTCCCATCATAGCCTTTGCTTTTAAATCAAAATTAAAATATGCTAATACATTTGGAAGTATAAGTAATGGGAGTATTTTTATATATCCAGTTAAAGTTATAAATATAGTAATCATAATAACTAAATATACTTTTATAGCTCTACCTGGTCTTAAATCAAATAAATTCATTAGATTTGTAGATAAAGCAATTATTAAAGTATTTATTATAATATCAATAATATTTTTAGATATGGATACTGATATTATAAGTCCAACAAAGCCACCAAATAGGGCTTTAAATCCACCTGTTGTAAGTTTTCCTTTGAAAAGACTTTTAAAGTGTCCTTTTAACCCACTTACATCTCTATTACCTATGGTATCATCTATTATACCTGCAAAAAACATAGCCATCATACCAAATATAAATAAAAATAGACATAACATACTTATGGCATCTATAGTAAAGAATGCCACTATTATTCCATTTATTATTATCATTGGAAGAAATACTATTCCCATACTTACAGGTATCATTTCTCCTTTATAATTTGGTCTTATACAATTACTATCAATAAGCAAGTTTTTGAATAAAGGTATCATTAGGTATGTTCCAATTAGGCCTAGTAAAAATACTATCCCTCTAAATACATATGAATACAATAGATTACCTCCATTCTTTTTTCTTTTGTCTTAGTACTTTCTTAATGTGATAATACTGTTTACCTCTATGAATAAAACCTTTTAAATCTCTTCCTGTTTCACTGTGAGTCATATTAACTAGTACTTCTTTAATTCTATATCCGTGTTTTAATATGTCTATGGTCATTCCAACTTCCACACCATATCCAAATGGAATTTCATCAAATTTTTTTAATACTTCTTTTTTAAATAATCTCTGACCTGATAAAGTTGCATCTAATTCTACACCTGTCATTTCAAGAACTGATTCCTTTGCTAGACCTTTAACAAATCCAAGTCCTCCTTTTTTCTTTGCAGGAGGGAATTTTGCTATTATAACATCAGCTTCATTATTTAGTATTGGTGTTATTAACTTTCCAACTTCTCTTGATGAACTTCCAAGGTCTGCATCTAAAAATCCGATGATATCCGCTTTTGTCATAGCAACTTTTAAACCATTGTTTAAGGCATAACCCTTGCCTCTATTTTTGTCTTGAGTTATAACAGTTATTTTATCACTTTTTACTTCTTTTGCAACCTTTGATGTATTATCACTAGAACCATCATCTACAACTATTATCTCACTTATTTCTTTTATATCTTTTATATTTTCTAGCGTATCCTTAATTTTATTTTCTTCATTGTATGCTGGTATTATTATACTTAAATAAGGATTCATTTTCTTATTCTCCTTTAATTATTAGTTATTTTTCGTAAGCAATTAATTCTTTTGCTAAATCAGAGTTTCCATAATGACCAACTGTATTTTGATTTTTTAACAATGTAGTTAGGGAAATTTTTCCCATACCTTCATTTATATTATCTATTGTTGATATATTGTTTTCTGAATATAATTTTAAAACTTCATGATTGCTATCATTTTGAGAAACAGCAACTGAATATTTATTTTCTTCTTTTAATTTATCTAAAATTAATTTTTCTTTTGCATTAAATTTTTCTTTTGCATCTTTTCCAGATAATTCTCCAAGTAATACTACTGAATCATAATCTTGGTATTTCTTTTCGTCTATGTTGTTAATTTTTATAACACCTAAGTCTTCTAAAGCGTATAATTGGTCATATCCTTTTGTGCTACCTAAAGAACTTATTATGTAGTTTATTACATCTTGTGATGATTTAAATGTTTTATTTAAGTCCTTTGACAAAGTTGCCAACTTTTCTTCATCACTTATGTTATCTTTTACCACTATATTAAAAGACGCTGTTCCATTTGCATTTGTTATTAATTTTTCTACATCTTCACTGTAGTCATTATTTTCATTTGTTAGTATTATTCCAGTATTTTTATCTGTTAATACATCCTTAGTTAATGCATCAATATTTTTATCAATGTATTCTGTTGTTATTTGTAAGTTTCCATTTAAAGATTCAATCTCAGACTGTAAATTTTTATTTTTTTCTTTTAAATCATCAAACTCCGTATTAAAACTTTCAAGTACTTCACTTTGTTGTTTACTTAAAGCTTGGTCGTAGTTCAAATTAAAACCAACTAGTATCCCTACTCCTAAAGCAATAAATATAGCACCAATTGTAACTATATAGTACTTCATATTTATATTCATATTAATCCTCCTAATTTATATATTACAAATTTAATAGTAATTTCAATTTTAATTGTATTATTCTGATAAATTGCTGCGTTGTTGGTGATAAATAAGCAAGTATTAATACTGGGAATAATGCTGCTATTATCATAGCCCAAATATATTTTATTTTTAATTTACTTTTATATAGTAAATTAACACCTTTAGCATCTATTAATTTAGATCCTATTTTTAGTCTTACAAGGAATGTACTAGCCATACCTTTTCTGCCTTTTTCCAAGAAATCAATCATATTAGAATGTGTTCCAACTGCAACAATTAACTCTGCTCCATATTCATAGGCTGTAAGCATTGCTATGTCTTCACTTGTCCCTGGCGCTGGAAATACTATAGCATCAAGACCTAAATCTTGTACTCTTTTAAGACCCGGCGCTCTTCCATCCACATAGGCATGTACTACGATTTCACCAGCTTTTTTCAGTGTTTCATCACTAACACTATCCATGTCTCCAACTATAACATCTGGAGTATATCCAAATTCTACTAAAGCATCTGCTCCACCATCTACTCCTACAAGTACTGGTTTTACTTCTTCTATATAGGAAATTATTGTACTTAAGTCTTCTTTATAATCTTGACCTCTAACAACCACTAATACATGTCTGTCCTTATACTTTGTTTTTACTTTAGGGATTTCTACTTCTCCTAAGATGAAGCCTTTTTCCTTTTTTGCATATTCTATAGTATTATCTATGAATCTATCTAATTCTACAGACATATTATCATAAGCTTCTTTTATTTTTATAGATACCTTTCCTTTGTCTAATACACTACCTTCTCCCAAAAGTTGTCCATCTCTATAGATTTGCCCATTGTTTACTTCTATTATTTGTCCTTCTTTTAATTCATCAAATAATTCTTGTCCAATATTATCTATAATTAAAATATTTTTATCTGTTAATATTCCTGGCCCTTTATTTGGATATTTCCCACTTATAGACTGGGCTGCGTTAATTACTAATTTAACTTTACCTTCTACTAGAGAATTAGCCGCTACTTCATCTATATCCATATGATTAATAACTGCTATCTCTCCCCCTGTAAGTCTCTTCGCAAGCCTTTTTGTTTTTCTATCTACTTTAATAGGGGCTTCCACTCTCATAATTAAAACCTCCGACATTTTATTAAAATCATATAACATTATAACATTATTTAAGAACAAAGGAAATATTTTATAGTTTTATAAATTATTATATGTTTTTTAATTTATTAAAAACAATTAGTTATATTTCTTTTATTTTTTTAATAAGTAAATTTTTTTTATTTAAATTAGGGTTGATTATAACTTGGTTTAAAAGATAATTGAGAACTTGTCCCACCGCTTTATTTTCATAACCTTGAGCCATAATATCTTTTCCATTTACTTTTAGATTTTTAATTGTATAACATTCTTTATTTTCTTCAATTTCTTTTAATATATCTATAATTTTTTCATAATTTTCTTCATCTTCATAAATCACTCTATTTATATCTAAATAATCTTCAAACAATTTTCTATCGATTTGATTTAATATTTTTTTTATTTTAATCTTATCTAAATTATTAATGTCCGTTTCTTTAATTAAATCTAAAATAATATCATGATCCTTATTTGTTTTCTTTGAATATACTAATTGCTTACAAAACATCTTACAATCTATATTTAAATTTTCAATTATGTAATCTAATACTACCAATCTTTTTACCAAAACTTTATCAATTTTTTTTAATATACTAATTTTTTTATATAACTTTTCAATTTTATTTTCATCTTCTTCACTACTTATATTTAAATTGTTTAATAATTTTGTTTTAAAAAGATATATAATATTTTCCGGTTTATTGCTAAGCATGACTTTATTAAATTCATCAGTTATTCTCTCTAGGCTAATATTTTTTATTATTGTTGCATTATCATAAATAGCCAAAAGAGTATCCTTTTCTATTTGAAAATCTAATTTACTAGAGAATCTAATGGCTCTAATCATCCTTAAGCCATCTTCATTAAATCTATCATAGGGGTTTCCCACTGTTTTAATAATTTTATTTTCAATATCCCTCTTTCCTCCAAATAAATCTACTAATCTTTCATTTTCATTGTATGCCATGGCATTTATAGTAAAATCACGTCTTTTTAAATCTTCTTCTAATTTATTTGTAAAATCAACATTTTCTGGTCTTCTATGATCCTTATATTCACCTTCTATTCTATATGTGGTTATTTCGTATATTTCCTCATCTATTACTACACTTATAGTCCCATGTTCTATTCCTGTTTCTATACATTTAAAGCCCCTAAATATATTTTTAATTGTTTTGGGAGTAGCATTAGTCGTTATATCATAGTCATTAGGTTTAATACCTAATATAGCGTCCCTGACGCACCCTCCTACTATATATGCTTCAAAATTATTTTCATGTATTTTATCTATTATGTATTTCACTTTTGGAGGTAAGCTTATTTTCATATTTGTATCTCCTTAATATGTTGATAGTTTTATTTATCTATATCTGTTTTAAATTTACTCCGCTCAAAAAATAAAGCCTTCTAAATAGTTAGAAGGCTTACTGTAATCAATTTAAAATTATTTAACCATGCTGTGTTCTAATCTTAATTTATCTGCAATCATTGCTATAAATTCAGAGTTTGTTGGTTTACCTTTAGTATTGTGTACTGTATAACCAAATAATTGATTTATCGTATCAACCTTTCCTCTACTCCATGCAACTTCTATTGCATGTCTTATTGCTCTTTCAACTCTACTTGGAGTAGTGTTATATTTTTTTGCAATGCTTGGATATAATTCTTTCGTTACTGCTCCTAAAAGTTCTACATTATCAATAACCATTTTTATAGCTTCTCTTAAGTATAAGTATCCTTTTATATGAGCTGGAACACCTATTTCATGGATTATATTTGTTATTTCTGTTTCTATATTTCCTGTGTTTTTAACATAATCACTTCTTGTCATTTGAACTTCTTGATTTTGTCTTATCTTTGGTTCTCCACCAACAACTTTATTAGTTACTAATTCCCTAATTCTGTTTATGAATATTACAAAATCAAAAGGTTTAACAATATAGTAATCCGCTCCTAAATTTATAGCTGTTTGAGTTATTTTATCTTGCCCAACAGCAGATAAAACTATTATTTTTGGTTGTTTAGGAAGATCCATTGAATTTAATTTTTCTATTACTCCTAAGCCATCTAGATGTGGCATTATTACGTCCAATACTAATAAGTCTGGTTGTGTTTTTTGTACTAATTCAAGAGCTTCAATACCATCTTTTGCTATTCCTAATATTTCAATATCTTCTTCATTAGATAAATATTCCTTTAATAGCTGACAAAAATCTTTATTATCGTCTGCTAATACTATTTTAATCTTTTCGTTCACTAAAATTCCCCCCAATAATAAGTTTTTCTTATTTTAATTTTTTTATATCATTACTCTTTTAGGTTTATTCGACACTGTAAAATTATATTCCTTCTAAGTGTTTAAATATTTTGTTATCAATTTACAATTTTAACATTTCATCGATGAAAATGCCATATCCTTTTTTAGGATTATGCTTGAATACATAGGTTAAACTGCCAATAAGTTTGTTATTTTGTATAATAGGGGCACCACTCATTCCCTTTACAATTCCACCAGTATAGTCAATTAATTTATCATCAACAACTTTTATTAACATATTATTGTCTTCTTTTATTATTTTTTCTATTTTTATTTCATAGGATTCAACATTTCCTTCTTTTGATTGAAAAAGTACATACGCACTGCCAGTCTTAACATTATTTTTTTTACCAATTTCAATAAGCGGAAGATTAGACTCATAGTTGTAATTGTAAAATTTACCTTTTATTCCATTATTTGAATTTATAAAAAACTTTCCAATTGAATTATTATAATCTATTATAGCATTAATCTGCCCAATATTCTTTTCATTATTTTTATGAATAGATATATTGGAAGCGTTGTAAATATTTCCCTCTTTAATGTTTAATAACTTTTCTGTATCCATATCGCAAATACCATGGCCTATAGCATAAAATTCATTGGTAACAGGGTTATAACAAGTTAATGTTCCTATCCCAGATATTTTGTCTCTTACCCAAAGACCTAATTTATATCTATCATTTTCATTTTTAGTTTTTATTTTACATTTTTTAAATTTATCATTTCTCTCAAAAATGATCTCTACTTCATCTAAACGAAGTTTATTTAAAACATTTGAAATATCTTTGTAATTATTAATCTTTTCCCCTTCTATAGATATGATATTATCTCCTATTTTTAGACCTCCAATATATTCTATATCATCTTCTTCAAATCCTATAACTAAGGCTCCATCTGTATCAGCTTTAATTCCAACAATATTGCCCATGGGGTACACATATTGCTTATTTGATATGTTTTGATTTTGGAAAGTTTCTAAGACGTTATTATCTTTTTGTTTAAGTAATATATTACAAAAAATTAACAAGGCAAAAATAAAAAATATGCTTATTATAAATCGATTGTTTTTTTTCATACTTAATCCCATATCCTTCTAATAATAATTTCTATATTATAATTCCATTAAATAGTTAAATTATACAAAAAAAGAATAGAAAATAATTCTATTCCTTTTATTAACAGTATTTAATTATTAAATTAATGTTTTTCTTTCGTCAAATTAACAATCTCTCTAGCGTGTTCAATAGTTGTGTCAGTTATATTGCTACCAGCTATAAGTCTAGCTATTTCATTTATACTTTCTTCATCTTTTAATTTCTTAATAGTTGTATAAGTTCTGTTTTCATCACTATTTTTTGATATACAAAAATGTGTATCTGCATTAGCTGCTATTTGTGGTAAATGGGTTATACAAAGTATTTGTTTTTTCTTTGCAATATTATGTAACTTCTCACCTACAACTTGAGCAGCAATTCCACTTATACCTGCATCTATCTCGTCAAACACTATAGTATCTATTTCATCTATATCTGCAAGTATTGTTTTAAATGCTAGCATAAATCTAGACATTTCTCCACCTGATGCAACTTTATAAATTGGTTTTAGATCCTCTCCTAAGTTAAATGATATCATAAATTCTACTTCACTATTTCCACTTTGAGAATATGTAGATTGAGCAAAATTCACTTTAAAACTAACACCCTTCATATCTAGAGATTTTAACTCACTTAATATGGCTTGTTCTAAATTTAGGGCAACTTCTTGTCTCACTTTTGTAAGAGAAGAAGCTTTTTTGCTTAGTCCCTCTTCTAATTCAACCAATTTATTTTTTAGGCTTTCTGACATTTCATCTCTATTTACTATGTCCTCTAACCTAGATGATATTTCATCCTTATATTTTAAAATATCTTCTATAGTATCTCCATATTTTCTTCTTAAATTATTTATCTCATCTACCCTTACTTCTATTTGTTCAAGTTCGTAAGGTTCAAAATCAATATTTTCTTTATAGTTTCTAAGATCCCTACAAGTGTCTTGAAGCTCGTACATAATTCGCTCTACAATTTCACTGTATTCACTTAAAGTTTCATCATACTTGCTTATTTCACTTAATTCTTTTGATGCCATACCAATTAAATCAACTGCATTTACACTTCCATCGTGTAACTTTTCATAGCTTAAATTAAGATTATTATATATTTTTTCACTATTTCTATAGATTTCTCTTTGTCTTAATAAGTCTTCATACTCATCTTTGCTTAATGCAGCTGCTTCAATTTCATTAATTTGAAATTTTAATAAGTCTATTTCTCTTTGAATTTCTTTTTCATCTTTATTTTCATTCAGTGTATTTAATGCCCTTTTTACTTTATTGTACTCTGTATAAGTATTTTTATATTCATTTCTTGGTAAATCTAATATTTTACCTCCGAATAAATCTAAAAATTTTAAGTGTGTATCTTTATTAAATAATGCTTGATTTTGATGCTGTCCATGTAAATCTATAAATGTAAGAGCAATTTCCTTTAATATTGACATTTTTATAGTTCTTCCATTTATCCTAGCTACACTTTTTCCATCAGCATAAATAATCCTAGTTATAATTAGTTCGTCATCTTCTAAATCTATGTCATATTCATCTAGTATCTTCTGTAAATTACTACTTGGTGATGATACTATAATCTCTGCAATACCTTTTTCAGTGCCTTTTCTTAAAAAAGACTTGTCATATTTATTTCCTAAACATAAGCCAAGAGCCTCTATTATAATAGATTTTCCTGAACCAGTTTCCCCCGTTAATATGTTTAGATTTTGGCCTAAGTTTATTCTGCATTCTTCAACTAAGGCACAATTTTTCATATACAATTCAAGGATCATTTTATGCCCCCTTTATCATTACTTGTTATTTATTTAAGTTATGAGATTCTTCTACAACTTCAACTATTTTTTTATCAAAAGATTCTTTGTCAAAAGTAAAGTCATCATTATTGTTTCTTAAATGAATTAAGTATTCTATATTACCTTCTGGTCCTTTTATTGGAGAATAATCAAGATTTAAAATTGCAAATCCATTCTCAACAGCATATGTTGATATTGTCTCTATAACTTCAATATGAACTTTTTTATCTCTTACTACACCCTTTTTACCAACTTTTTCTTTTCCTGCTTCAAACTGAGGCTTAATTAATGCTACTACCTCTCCGTCTCTATTAAGTAATTCTTTTGCTTTAGGTAAAACAAGTTTAAGAGATATAAAAGACACATCTATAGACGCAAAATCTGCAAATTCCTTTGTATCTTCAATTGTCACATATCTTATATTTGTTCTTTCCATACAGACAACTCTCTCATCTTGTCTTAACTTCCAAGCTAACTGTCCATAACCTACATCTATTGAAAACACCTTTACTGCACCATTTTGAAGCATACAGTCAGTAAATCCTCCTGTTGATGCTCCTATATCCATACAAACTTTATCCTTAAGGGTTACACCAAAATATTTCATTGCTTTTTCAAGTTTTAATCCTCCTCTACTTACATAAGGAATTGGATTACCTTTTACTAAAATATTAGCCTCTTCTTTAACTTCTGTTCCTGGTTTGTCACATCTTTGATTGTCTACAAACACAAGGCCTGCCATTATAGCTTTTTTCGCTCTTTCCCTGCTCTCAAAATGCCCTTTATCTACAAGTAAAATATCTATTCTTTTTTTCATTATACTATCCTTCTAATAATAAATTTTTTATTCTGTTTGCTATTTGTTCATCTGACATTCCTATTGTTTCAAATAATTGTTCCACATTACCATGTTCAACATACTTATCAGGAATGCCTATATTTTCAACTTTTACATTATAATTATTATCTATTACAAATTTATTTATTCTACTTCCAAATCCGCCACTTATAACATTATCTTCTATAGTTACCACTTTCGAATGTTTCTTCAATAATTCATGCAATAAATCTTCATCCATGGGTTTTAAAAATCTTGCATTTACTATTGTAGGGTTTATATTATCTTTAATAAGTATTTTTCTTGAATTTAATGCTTTTTCAACCATATTACCAATAGCTAATACTAACACATCTTTACCTTGTTCTAATACTTCATACGTTCCTACTTTTATTTTATCGTAAGATCCCTTATCAATATAATATGAATTCCCTCTAGGGTATCTTATAGCTACAGGCCCATCTATCTCAGTGGATAATTCCATCATTAAATCTAACTCTTTTATATCTTTTGGAGCCATTACAATTAAGTTTGGCACCACATTTAAATAACTTAGGTCAAATACTCCATGATGTGTTTCTCCATCATTACCAACAAGGCCCGCTCTGTCAATTAAGAAAGTAACATTCTTTTTCGTTATAGATACATCATGTATAACTTGATCGTAACCTCTTTGTAAGAAAGATGAGTATACTGCAAAATACGGCTTCATCCCTTCCTTCGCAAGGCCTGCTGCAAATGTCGTGGCATGTTGCTCAGCTATTCCCACATCATAATATCTATATGGATAAGATATTGCAAAAGTGTTTAACCCTGTACCTGAAGGCATGGCTGCTGTAATAGCCACAATTGTATCATCTTCATCTGCCATACTAACTAGTTTTTTTCCTACATGAGAAGATATGCTTTCTTTTGTAGATGCTTTAAGTCCTTGTTCTATGTTAAACTTAGATACCCCGTGGTATTTATCAGGTGCATGCTCTGCAAACTCATAGCCTTTACCTTTTTCAGTTATAACATGTAATAAAACAGGTCCTTTTTTATTTTTAGCTTTATTTAAAATATCTATTAATTCTTTAATATTGTGACCATCTATAGGTCCATAATATTTAATTCCAAAAGACTCAAATAAATCACAGTCTTGTGGTGTAAACTTGCTTATAATTCCGTCTTTAAACTTATCTGCTGTTTTATATATAAAGTTACCTGTTTTTGTCATAGATAATATTTTCTCTATTTGATCTTTAACTTGATTCGCTTTAGCATTTCTAATAATACTGGATAAATATCTTGACATTCCACCTACATTTTTGTCTATAGACATTTCATTATCATTTAAAATTATTATCATTTTCTTATTTAAATAACCTAAGTGATTTATAGCCTCCAGTGCCATACCTCCTGTTATAGACCCATCTCCTATAACAGACACCACGTTAAAATCTTCTCTCTTTATATCTCTTGCACATGCAATTCCAAGACCTACTGATATAGATGTAGAACTATGTCCTGTGTCAAATATATCATGTTCACTTTCATTTTCCTTAGGAAATCCACTTAACCCATTAAGTTGTCTAAGTGTTGCAAATTCGTCTTTACGCCCAGTAATAATCTTATGTACATAGGATTGATGACCCACATCCCATATTAATTTGTCTTTTGGACTATCGAAAACTTTGTGCAATGCCAAAGTCAACTCAACAACTCCTAAATTTGAAGCTAAATGACCTCCAGTTTTCGAAATAGAGTTTATTAAAAACTGTCTTATTTCTTCTGCCAATTTTTCCATTTCATCTGTATTTAGTTTTTTTATATCTTCTGGAGAATTTACTTCATTTAAATAATTACACATAATTTTCCTCACCTTTATAATGGTCTAATTTATTTTCATTTTGTATTTAAAAATAACTCATACTAAAAAAGCCTTCCACAGAAGACTTTGATTTTTATAGTTTCCATGTATTTATTATAATTTCCTATAAAGCAAAAAAATTATATCATATAATACATTTTTTTTCAATTTTAAGCCATAAGGACTCCAACCACTATACCTAGTATTGCTCCTAATATAACTTCTTTTGGCGTATGACCTACTAACTCTTTTAAAGTTTCATGTTCAATATGTTTTTTATTTTGTAAATCTTCAACTATTTTATTTAAAATAGCTGCCTGCCTTCCTACTGCTCTTCTTACACCGGAAGCGTCATACATTACTATTAATGCAAAAACTACACATATGGCAAATTCAACCGAATCAAATCCTTTGTATATACCAACTATAGTTGATAAACTTGTAACAAATGAACTATGCGAACTTGGCATTCCACCTGACATAAACATTCTTGGAAAATCTACTACCCTTCCTTTTCCTGTGAATATTTTTATAAATTGTGCTAAAAAACAAGCAAATATACTTATCCATAATATATGGTTGTCAAATACTTGTGTAAAAAAATCCATGTGGCCTCCTTAACAATCCCTACTAATTATATAATCTCCTAGCTGATTTAAAAAATCTATTTCCGATGATAAATCATCTATACTAGATTTTCCCTCATCTATTAACTGTCTAGCTATTTGCCTTGATTTTTCAAGTCCTAGTAGTGAAGGATATGTTGATTTGCTGTTTTCTATATCGCTTCCAATAGGCTTTCCTAATTTAGCTTCATCTCCAGTTATATCTAATATGTCATCTACTATTTGAAAAGATAATCCAATATTTTTTCCATATTTAGTTACTTTTTCTAATTCTTCTTCGCTAGCTCCACCAATTATGGCACCAGCTCTCATACATCCTATAATCATAGCTGCAGTTTTATTTAAGTGAATAAAATCTAGTTTATCTTTGTCTATGATTTTATTTTCACTTTCCACATCTACAACTTGTCCTCCTATCATACCATAAATTCCTGCATGTTTTGCAACTTCATTTATAGCCTTTAAATATTTATTTGAATCTTTTTTATCTATAGATGAAGACAACATTATCTCAAAAGCATAATTTAATAGAGCATCTCCAGCTAAAGTTGCCATTGCTTCTCCAAATACCTTATGATTTGTAGGCTTGCCTCTTCTTAAATCATCATTATCTAATGCTGGTAAATCGTCATGAATCAAAGAGTAAGTATGTATCATTTCTATAGCCACTGCAAAAGGAATAGCATCTTCTTCTTTTCCACCAACTATCTTACAACTTTCTAAAGTTAATATAGGTCTAAGTCTTTTACCTCCAGCTTTTAAACTGTAGTTCATAGCCTGTATTACAGTTTGTTGATACCCTTCTTCTTTTGGCATATATTCATTTAAAAGTGTTTCTATATAATTAATTTTTCCCTTTAAAACATCTTTAAATTCCATTTACTCTTCCCCCATATTAAAATCTTCTTCAATGCCCATTTTATTAAATTTACTTATTTTAAATTGTGCATCTTCTAATAATTTATTACAATGTTTAAATAATTTTATTCCTTCTTCATATAAACTTAATGAATCATCTAAACTAGTATTTTTTGATTCTAATTTCATCAATATATCTTCTAATTTTTCATAAGCTTCTTCGTAAGTAAGTTTCATGATTATACCTCTTTACTATTAATTTTATTTACATTACACTCTAAACTACCGTCTTTTAAAGTTATATTTATATCCTCATTCACATCTACTTCTTTAATAGAATTAATAACTTTATTATCTTTTTCAACAATAGAATATCCTCTACTTATTGTAGCAAGAGGACTTAGGTTATGTAAAAGAGCTGCTTTTTTTGAAAGATTTTCTTTAGAAGTCTCTAAGTTTTGTTCTAATCTAAAATTTATTTTATCATAAATTTGGTCTAACTGTATAACTTTGTCCCTTATTACATAGTTTTTCATATAATTATTAATTTTTTCAAAGGTATTCACAAGCTTTTCATTATCTAATGTTACTTGATTATTTAAAGACCTATTCATTCTATTTCTTATATTATCAAGTTTATAATAAATTTGTGACAAATCTGGTGTTGCAATTTCTGCTGCTGCAGATGGCGTAGGCGCTCTCATATCTGATACAAAGTCACAAATTGTAAAATCCGTTTCATGGCCTACTGCAGATATTATAGGTATTTTTGATTTAAATACTTCTCTTGCTACTATTTCTTCATTGAAGGACCAGAGTTCTTCTAAAGAACCGCCTCCTCTGCCTACTATTATGGTATCCACATTTTCCATTTTATTAAAAAATTCAATTCCTTCACAAACATCTTTAGCAGATTTTTCTCCTTGAACATTTACTGGATATAGTTTTATATCCACCTTTGGAAATCTTCTTTTAGTAACATTTATAATATCTCTTATAACAGCACCAGTAGGTGATGTTACTATGCCTATAGATTTTGGCATTTTAGGTATTTCTTTTTTATATTTAGTATCAAATAATCCTTCTTTTTTTAGTTTTTCTTTTAATTTATTAAACTCAATATATAAATTGCCTATACCTTCAATTTCCACTTCATTTATATAAAGTTGATAGGCACCATCTCTCTCATATACAGAAATATATCCTGATGCAATTATTTTAACACCATTATCTAATTTTAAACTTTTATCATAATTACTTTTAAAAATAATACAATTTAATTTTGACTTTTCATCTTTTAAGGATAAATAAACATTACCACTACTATGAACCTTAAAATTAGAAATTTCTCCTTTTACTCTAAGGTTATAAAGAATAGGGTCATTTATTAATATTCTTTTTATATATGAATTTGCTTCGCTTATATCTAAAGCTCTAAGTTTCATACATCCACTCCTAATAATTCTTCATTTTATTTAATCCTATTATAGCACATCCTACACTATTATCTGTTGCATATTCTTTATCAGTGAAGTAAGCTTTTATACTTTCTCCCTTTAATTTTTCACTTAATTCTTTTTGAATATATTCACTTGCAGACACTCCGCCTCCAAATACAACTTCTTTTAACTCATGCTTTTCACATATGTAAATTAATGATTTATACATGGATCTAATCAATGTATCTAAAAGAATTTTACTAAGATATTCTTCATTGTAATCGTAAATTATTTTATTAATTTGATTTTCTATTCCAGATAAATTCATATATCCTTCTTTTACACTTGTTTTTAATCCATTTTTGATTTTTTCATTACATTTTAAAGCATTCTCATCTATATATTTTCCACAAGGGAAATTATAATTCAGTCTAACACCTAAGCGATCTATTAACTGACCAAAACTCACATCTAAACTTCCACCTACAATTTCTATCTTATAGTCATTATCTTTTCTTTCTACTAAAAGTATTTCTGTAGTTCCACCAGACATATGAACTGCTAAAAACTTATCTTCATTTTCCAAGTTTTTATTAAATAGGCTTGCTTCTATATGATTTTCTTGATGAGTGGTTTCATAAAAAGGACAGTTATTAATGCTACTTAGTAATTTTGCAAAATTATATCCCACAGAAAAAACAGGCATATAAGAACTATCAACTGGTCTTGGTTTTGTTGATACACATATACCTAAAATATTATAATTTTTTAATTTGTTATTTATTATTTGTGATAATTCTCCCATATTATTTACATGTTGAAAAACTGCTTCACTTTGTCTAAGACCTTTATTGTCTTTTTTTACTTTTAATATTATTTTTTCATTTAATACAATCTCTTTATTTAAAGAGATAGCTGCTATAGATGTTGTATAGCAGCTAGTATCAAATCCTAATATAATATTATTGTTCTTTCGTGTCATTAACAACACTTCCTAATATTCCGTTTATAAATTTAGGAGATTTATCGTCACAATATAATTTTGCTAAATCGATAGCTTCGTTTATTGAAACCCTAACAGGTACTTCTTTGCTCATGTATACAATTTCACAAATTGAAAGTTTTAATATTGCTAAATCTACTTTTGCTATTCTATTTAGAGACCAATTTAGGGCATGTTTTGTTATTAGCTCTTCTATATCATAGCAATGTTCACTTAGTTCATTACAAACTCTTTTCATATATTTCATATCTATTGCGTTGTTCATATTTACACGCTCTAAATCAACACAATTTTCATTTGAGAATTGTAATAATAATTCTTCATATCTATTTATTATGTATTCTTCGTTATTATTTAAAAAATCTTCAAAATAATTATTTATATCTTGTAAATCACCTTCTAATATATCTATTTGATAAATTAATTTCATTAAATATTCTCTACTTGTTATTTTTCTAGCTTTTTCAATATAACTTATTTTGCTTACATTGTCGTTTTTCATTCTTAATGAACCTCCTTCAGTCTTATTATTTACCACTTAAGCAATAAAAAACCCTCTGATTTTCAGAGGGCTTTATTTAATTTATTTAGTGATTTGCTTAGATTCTTCTTTCTTAGCTTGTTTTGCTAATTTAGCTTCTTCTTTTTTAGCTTGCTTTGCTAGTTCTTTTTCTTCTTTTTCTTTCTTGAAGCTAATTTCTTGAACTTGTATATTCACTTGAGAAACTTCTAATCCAGTCATTGTTTCAACTGTATTTTTAACATTTTCTTGTACTTTAAGTGATACATCTGGTATTGACATACCATATTCAATAGTTATAACTACATCTAAAGTAACTTTACCGTCTTCCATTTGGATTTTTACACCGTTGTTTTTAAGTAATTTATCTGTTAATGAAGTTATTGTCTCTACACCTTCTACTTCTAAAGCAGCTAATCCAGCTATTGTAACTATAACATCATTCGAAATTTTAACTTGCCCTAAATTATTGTTATTTTCCATGAGATTGTTACCCCCTGTATTAAGGTTTTTATAATTATATATTATCATAGCAAATTATAGTCAGTTTTGCAAGAAAATACCTCAGCATTTTCTGAGGTTTTAGTGATTATATATTATTATAACCTAAAAGTAGTAATTTAAAATCAATTTATTACTTTTGACTATAACTATTCATTAATTTAATTTTATCGTAAGATACTCCAGCTTGTTGTGCTACTAAGTCAAATATTCTTGCTGCTTCACTCTTTGACAAATCTTGTTTGTTTACTACTACATTCACATTACCTTCACCTATGTATACTAAAGCATTTTCAAATCCCTTAGCACTTAATAAATTTTCTATTTTTAATTCAGTTTCTTGATATTTAACAAGTTGAAGTTTCATATTGGATGCTTCTTCTCTTGATTTATCTGTAGTAGAAGGATTATTTATTATTTCATTTAATTCTTCTGATAAATCATTTCTTTGTTTTTCTCTTGTCATTTTCATATCAAGAATATATGTAGACTTGTTCATGTTTTCCTTTGAAGTCAATTGTTCTTCTATTTCTTTGCTTGTTTCCACTGCTTTATCTTTAACTTCGTCACTTTCACTATCCTTACTATCTACAACAGTTATTTCTGCCGTCTCCTTACTATTTTTTTCATCCTTATCATTATTTGCTGTTTTTGTTTTATCCGTATTTTTATCTTGCTGGGCCTGTTCATAAGCCTCAAATTCTTTAGACACAGTAAGTGCTGATTGTTTACTTAATTGATAATTTATAACCCCAACAGCTATTAACATTGTAGATAATGCTAATACAACAAAACCTCTATTTTTAAAATTAAATTTCATTTTTATCCTCCACCCCTTATTATTTAGCGTATATCTCTACTTGATGACCTGATATTTGTAGAGATGTTTTAACTGCATCATACAACAATTCCTTTACAGCTTGATTATTTGCTCCACTTGATACTACTATCACACCTTTTATTTTAGCTTCAGATGTTTTTAATACTACTGGGTCATTTGAATTGGATGTAATCATTGTTTTATTTTCTGTTGAACTAGTAGTTGTCCTTTCCCCTCCAGAAGAATCTTGTTCTTTAGTGGTTTCTGTTGTTGTATTAGAATTATATGCTGGAACAATTTCTTCGCTAGATTGGAAAGTAATCATAACATCCACATCTCCAGCTCCATTAATTTTACTTAGTATTTGGGTCAATTTACCTTCTAAATCTTCTTTTTCAGCTTCAGCAGCAGACGTTTTAGTTTCGGGCTCCGTACTAACATTTGATTGTTCTTTTTTTCCATCTGGCATTACTGATATGACTATAAGAGCTAATATACAAATTCCCGCCAAAAAAATTAATGGTTTCAATTTCTTTTTTTCCATATCATTGAATAATTCGTTAATTTTTTTCAACTTACCCCAACTCCTCTTAATCAATTTCTATATCCTCAATGGATACATCTAGTACCTTTATTAAGTCTTCTTTTAGTTTACTTTCTTTTAAGTTCAGCTCATTTTTACTTCTAAATACTTCTTCTTCTTTTGTGTCATTAGATTGTATGTCCTTATTATTGTCATTATTACTGTTTTTTTCTTTTATTTTTATAGTTTCAATATCTGATCCATTAATTTTTAAGTCTTCTAATTCATACCCGTACTCGTCTAATTTGAGTTGTAACACACTTTTAAGACCATCTTTATATCCTTTGCTTAAGTTTTCATTGTTTGTTTTTCCTGCTAAATCATTATAACTATCCACGTACATTTTTGAGTAATCACCCATTTTTTTTAATATTGTATCTTCCAATGACATGTTACTAGAAAAAAAACCTACTACAGGACTTATTATCATAAATACGAATATAAAATTACATACCAAATTTATATATGGCTTTACTTTAGTGTTTGGTAAAATCATATCTACCATATTAATAATAAACGCCCCTACTATAATCGATATTATCCATTCCTTTATACTAGCAATAATATATCCCTCCCTTTTACTTTAAGTTGCTACTGCACTTATGGAAGTTAATATAGCTATGGTTACAAAAAACATTATTGTTACAGCAATAATTGTAGCCAAAATTATTATCATTAAATTTGATACTTCATTTAAGAAAGATGATATGTTATCTTCTCCGATAGGTTCTACTACTATGGCACATAATTTATATACAAGTATTACTGATAATATTTTTATTATTGGTATTAAGCACAATCCTACTAAAATTACTAACCCCACTCCACCAAATACATTTTTTATAAGTTGAGATGATGATAGCAATATATCAACAGAATCTGATACAAATCCTCCAACTACTGGAATAAAGTTTCCAACAGCAAATTTAGCTGTTTTTACTGTAAACTTATCAAAGGATGTGACATATAAACCTTGTATGGATACTAATCCAAGGTACAAGGTAAATACAGCTCCTAAAGTCACTACATTAATTTGTTTGATAAACGATGATAATCTATTCAATTTGATATTATTAGTTACCTTATTTATTACTAATATGGCAAAAGCTAAAGATATGGCTACAAATATAAATTTTTTAAATACAATATTTATAGCTGCAATTCCTCCAATAAAAATTGGATTTAAGGCTGTAGATGTGATTGGAAATCCTACTAAAACTAAAAGTGAGATCATTATTGGTATAATTACATTAACAAGTCCTATAATACTTTCTATAGTGGCATAACATAACGCCAATATGTCTTTAAAGCTTACAAGAGTTAATGTTACTACAGTTATAAAAACTATATAATTTGTTACTGTACTAATACTTGATGATGAAAAAGAATTTTCTAAACTTTTTATTATGGATGATAATAAAGCTAAGACTAAAATGCTAACTGCAATTTTAATACTAGTTTTTATTTCTGAAAAAACTGCTGATTTAATTTTGTTTTTATCAAATAAGTCTAGTATATTTGCTTTTCCCCCTATCAAATCTTTTATATATTCTTTAAGATTTATGTCTTTTATTACGTTATCTTCTTTTACGTATCTTTCTATTTCATCTATGTTTATTTTACTTAACTGATTATCTATATATAGATCTATGTTATTTTTAGTATCCTCATATTCTTCATCATTGTTCTTGTCCTGTGCAAATGATGCAGATGTTAAAGAGAATAAAATAATTAAAACAAGACCTAAAATTTTGTTTTTCATAATAAATCATTCTCCTACTTTAAATTAAACTTATTATTGTATCTACAATGGATAAAAGTATAGGAAATGACATTGTCATAATGATTATTTTTCCACCAAACTCTAACTTAGTCGCAATGTTTTTTTCCCCACAATCGTTACAAAGAGAAACAGCAAATTCTATAATATAACAAATACCAATCAACTTAATTATTAAACTTATGTACATGGTTGGAATATTTACCTTATCAGCTAAGGACTGTATTCCTTCAATTATAAAATTCAATTTCATAACAACAGATAATAATATTATCACTCCTGCTGTTATGGCAACAAAATTCGCCATTTCTGGTCTATCTTTTCTTATGACTAAACAGAGTATGGTAGAAACCATTGCAATTCCAACTAATTGCATAACTTCCAAAGTATCTCCTCCTCTTTAGTAAAGTTGAAACATTGTTCTAACTGTATTGAATAAATCACTAATTTCTGTTATGACTAATCCTAAAACAATCACCACACCTACAAGTGTTGTAAGTGTTGCCCAATCCTTTCTATCTACTTTTTCTAAAATCATGTTTAATACTGATATTAAGATACCAACACCCGCCACTTTTAATATCAATGCTATTTCCATATTAACCTCCTAAATTAAAATTATTCCTATACAAATGCCTATAAATGTTATTAGCTTTTTATAAAGTGAACCCTTTTTAAAAATTTCTTCTTTGCTATCACTAGTAAATTTTTTTAAATTTTCACAAGTTAAATCTATCAATCTTTGCTGTGATTCTATATCACTTTGTCCCAAAGTTAAAAATAGTTTTTTTAACTCATCTATTTCTTTGTTTTGTAAATTTGTCTCTTTCTTTAGTTTTATAATGTTTTTACTTAGCATTTCTTCTAAAGTTCTGCCATCTTCTTTCTTTAAATCCTCTTGCATATTTTTGCAAAAACCACAAAGACAATAATCTTGTTTTAATGATGCTCTATAAAAAACTTCTTCTAATGTGTATAACCCAAAAGCCAAATCCATTCTGATTATTTCTAATATCCTAATAACTTCATTTAATTCCTTATGTCTTTTAATAAATGCTTTATGTATAGTATCACCTATAAGATAACTGGATCCTATTAGCATCCCTATGAAAAATATTTTAATTTGCAAAGTACCATCTCTTTTCTTGTAAATCATATATTTTTTCTACTGTTCCTGGTCCCCTTTTTGCAGAAAGTAAAATAACCTTTTTAAATAATTCTTCATCTAATAAATTATTTAGTTCTTTTTTGTTTCTTATATCTTCAATGGAGTCTCCATGTACTGTAGTTATAAGCCCCACACCTCCATTTAAAGCAGTATATAAAGCTTTTATATCCTTTTCCGTGCCAATTTCATCTGTTATTATTACATTTGGTGACATTGATCTTAAAACCATCATTATTCCCACATCCTTTGGGCATGTCTCTATGATGTCTGTCCTAATTCCCACATCCATTTGGGGTGTTCCCAAATAAGATCCTGCTATTTCGTTTCTTTCATCTATTAAAGCAACATTTACACCTTTAAAGTTGTATTTTTCAGTCCCATTACTTAAATTCCTTACTATGTCTCTTAAAAGTGTGGTTTTGCCACACTGAGGTGGTGATATTATTATGGTATTATTTATTTTAGTAGGACTTTTTATAATGTGATCCATAACTTTATCAGAACAGTCTTTAACTTCCTTGGATATTCTTATATTTAGAGAAGATATATGTTTCAAATTTTCAACTTTTCCATTTTCGACTATGGCTTTTCCAACTATACCTACTCTATGTCCACCTCTTAAAGTTACAAATCCCTTTTTTATATCATCCATAAATGAGTGAATAGAGTATTTGCATATAATTTGAAAAGTTTGTTCTACATCTTCTTTAGTTACTATATAAGCCTTGTCCATATTTGAGTCTAATTTATTATATTTTTCATTGTAAAAGTAATCTTTCTGGTTTCCGTTAATTATCAAAGGTTTGTTGATTCTAAGTCTTATTTCTTCAATATTCTCTCCTTGAATCATTTTAATTTTATTCCTTAAATTAAGAGATAATGAATTAATAATTTCATCAGATAATTTCATCACCTTGTCCTCCTCTCTTGTTTATAATATTTATATTTATTAGATGTGTTAAATATTACTTTTAGAACAACTTTTATGTTCTTGAATCTGTTGACATTCTTATAAGCTATGATAGTATTTAATAATAATCAATTAACTTAAGGAGGCAAAATGATTTATTTATCATTAAAATATAGTATTCTTATCACTTTATCCGTTACAGGAGTTTTTCTTGCTTTTGGATATATTTATAGCCTTATTGAAAAAAGAAATAGTTTATATATATACTCAACTTTTGGCAGTAAAGGAATTTTATTTACTGGTGTAATAGGTACAACGGTTCATGAAATTGGTCATTTAATTATGTGTCTAATATTTCATCATAAAGTAGGTGATTTTCAATTATTTAATTTTAAAGGATATAAGCATGAAGAGACACTTGGATATGTTTCTCATAGATACAACGATAGAAGTTTATATGAGAAGGCAGGAAACTTTTTTATCGGCATAGGACCCATGATATCTGGTACTTTATTTATAATTTTTTCTTTTAAATTATTACTACCTTCTATTTATGAAAGTATTAATATTAGTAGTTATTTTACTCACTTATCTACAGTAAATATTGAAAATACCATTTTTTTATTACTATCTTTAAGTAAAAATTTATTAATTTCTATTTTTAATATGAATAATTTGAGTAGTATTAATTTTTATATTTTTATTTACTTAATGTTTTGTGTTTCATCACATATCTCCTTAAGTAAGAAAGATTTTGAGAATAGCAGTGTTGGTATACTATCATTGTTTTTAATTTTCTTTGCAGTTTGCTTAATTAGTATTTTTTTAAATTTGAATTTAAATTACTTATTACTAATTTTCATGAATATAATAATATATATAATATTTTTCCTAGCATTGGGATTGGTATTTTCTCTTGTTTCACTTTTTATTTCTTATTTTATTTACAAAATAAAAAGATAAATATTTTAAAATCCATTGATTAATAAAATAAAAAACCCTTAGACAATATTTGCAAAGGGTTTTTTATTTGTTCAAATTTCTATACTCCATATAAAATTTAACCATTATTAACAAAATATTAACAAAAAATGTAAAATAGTTTCTTTTTTCATAATATAAAAATAGTTGTAGTACAAATTAATTTTTTTATATTTGTATGATATAATTGTGAATACATAAAAACAATACTTAAATTATTAGGAGGCAAAAGTTTGATATCAATTATTTCACCTGCCAAAAACATGCGAAATATTAAAATTAATAATATAATTCCTAAAACTATAGGGAAAAATAGATACTTTACAAAGGAAACAAAAGAAATAGTGCACGTATTAAAGTCTTTAAGCCCACATGATATACAGTCTTTAATGAAAGTTAATGAAAAAATAGCATTTCAGTCTTATGCATATTTTCAAGATTTTAATTTCCAAGAAGGAGGCGTATGTGGTCTTTTAGCTTATGATGGTTTAGTTTTTAAAAATATAAATTCAGAAGATTTTTGTCTAGAAGATTTTGAATTTGCTAATAATCATATAAAAATTTTAGACGCATTTTATGGTGTGGTAAATCCTTTGGATGAAATTTTACCCTATAGACTAGAAATGCAATCTCCCATAAAAATCCACGACAAAAATCTTTATAAATTTTGGGATAATAAAATATATAATAAACTATATAGTGAAGATAATGTGATTATCAATTTAGCTTCTGAAGAATATGCTAAGACCGTAAGAAGATTTTTAAATGAAGATGATATATTTATCGATATAGAATTTAAAGTCCATAAGGACGGAAAATTAAAGACTCTTGCAACATTAGCAAAAATGGCTAGAGGACAAATGATAAAATATATAGTTGAAAATAAAATTAATAATCCTGAAGACTTAAAAAACTTTAAATTTAATAATTATAAGTTTGCTAACAGTTTATCCACTAGTAGAAAATTTATTTTCATTAAAGAAGATTAAAATAAAAAAACTTCCAAATTAATTGGAAGTTTTTTATTTTAATTTTTTATTAGTTTTCTTCTTTATTTTCATTGGATTTTTCATCTTCTTTTTTTTCTTGTAAATATGATTCTATATCTTCTACCACATTACCATTTACAAAGTGTATAGCTTGATTTATAGCATTTTTTATAGCCTTAGCATCTGAGCTTCCATGGGCTTTTATTACTCCACCTTTTACTCCTAAGAAAGGCGCTCCACCATATTCAGAATAATCCATAAATGCTTTTAGCTTTCTTAAGTCTTCTTTTATTAATAATGCTCCAAGCTTTCCTTTTGTACTGCTCATTAAAGTTTCCTTCATAAGCTTCATCATTCCCATGGCAACACCTTCACAAGTTTTTAACATTATATTGCCTGTAAAACCATCACAAACTATTACATCAGCCTTAGATTCTATAACATCTCTGCCTTCCACATTACCTATGAAGTTTAAATCCATATTTTTTAATTCTTCATAAGCAGTTTTTACTAGCTCATTTCCTTTTCCTTCTTCAGATCCGATATTTGCAATACCAACTCTTGGTTTTTCCATATTTAACACTTTTTTAAGATAAATATTAGCCATCATTGCAAACTCACTTAAATTTCTAGACTTACAGTCTGCATTAGCTCCACCATCCGCTATTATAGTCATACTTCCTTTTATATTTGGCATACAAGGGCAAAGACAAGGTCTGTCTATTCCTTTTATTCTTCCAACCACTAAAGTAGCTCCTGTAAGTAAAGCTCCCGTACTACCTGCTGATACTATAGCGTCGGCTTTCTTTTCTCTCACCAAATTCAAACCTACAACCATAGATGAATCTTTTTTTCTTCTTATTGCTTGAACTGGTTTATCTTCATTTTCAATAATTTCCGTAGTATGCACTATTTCTAATTTACTTCTATCAAACTCATGTGATGAGAATTCTTTTTCAAGGATTTCTTTATCTCCTGTAATTACTATTTCTACATTATATTCTTTTATAGCATCAACAACTCCACCTACTATGGCTTTAGGAGCATTATCTCCACCCATTCCATCTACTACTATTCTCATAATTACCTCCTCGTATATTTATGTATAAATTTATATATAACTACAAAATATTATTAGTATTTTACAGTAATTATTTTATTTTTTCAACTTCATTAATTTTTATATTTTAACAAAAAAACATGTAGATTACTCTACATGTTTTTAAAAATATCATTATTCAGATACTATTTCTTTACCTTTGTAATGTCCACAATCTGGACAAACTCTATGTGGTAATTTTGGTTCATGACATTGTGGACACTCTACGAATCCTGTTGCTGTCATTTTTGAGTTAGCCGCTCTTCTCATTTTAGTTTTTGATTTAGCTGTTTTACGCTTAGGTACTGCCATTTAAGCCACCTCCTTAGTCATTTTTAAATAAATCTTTTAATTTAGCAAAACGTGGATCTATATCATCCTCGTCATTGGCAATTTGGCTACATGCACAAGTTTCCCTATTTAGGTTAGCTCCACAATCGTGACAAAGGCCTTCACAGTCGTCTTTACAAAGAGATTGTGCTGGTAAATTAAAAATTAATGTTTGTCCTATTACGTCAAGTAAATTTACTTCATCACCGTCAATAATAAAAGCATCACAATCTTCAAACTCATCTTCGTCAAAATCTTCTTTCACTAAGAAACCTTCTATAGCATATTCTATTGGTACTTTAACTTCATCTAAACATCTAGCGCAATTGTCTATCATTTGGAAACTAACATTAGCATCTAAATAATATCCTTTATTAGTTCTAGATATTTTACCTGTTAGGTTTAACGGTGAAGCTATTTTATATGTGTTCTCACAATAATTAATAGTATCAATTTTTTGTGAAAAATTCAAGTCTATTTTATCAGTTTCTTTTCTATCTAACTTATCTAGACTAATTATCATACTTTCACCTCGTTATATTACCAAATTTATTATACAAATCTAGTCAATGTTTGTCAAGTATTTTTACTTGATAGTTAAAAATAAGATTTTAATATTTTATCTGTAAATATCTTCAAAATATGTTGTTAAAATTATTTTAAGGTAGGTCAAAGCCTACCTTAAAATTTATAATACATTTATAAATAACATATTTTATAATTATTTAACTAATGTTAAAGTATCTCTAGCTATCATTAATTCTTCGTTTGTAGGTACTAATAATATTTTAACTGCAGAATCTTCTGTAGATATTACTCTTTCTTTACCTCTAACTTTGTTAGCTTCTTTATCTAACTTCATTCCTAAGAATTCCATGTTTGAAGCTATAGATTCTCTTATTTCTATTCCGTTCTCACCAACACCAGCAGTAAATACTACAGCATCTACACCGTTCATTTCAGCCGCATAAGAACCTATATATTTTTTAACTTTTTGTACATATGCATCTAAAGCAACTTGCGCTTTTTCGTCACCTTTTTCTGCTGCACCTTCTATATCTCTAAAGTCAGAAGATATACCAGTCATTCCATATACTCCTGATTGTTTATTCATTATTGCATCTAATTGATCAGCATTTAAGTTTTCTTTTCTCATTAAGAATGGTAATATAGCAGCATCTATATCTCCACATCTAGTTCCCATTATTAAACCTTCTAATGGAGTGAATCCCATAGAAGTATCTACACATTTACCACCATCAACAGCAGCTATAGAAGCTCCGTTTCCTAAGTGACAAGTTATTATTTTAAGATCTTTTATGTCTTTTCCTAACATTTCTGCAGCTCTTTGAGATACATATTTATGAGAAGTTCCGTGGAATCCATATCTTCTTACACCGTATTTAGTGTATAACTCATGTGGTAAACCATATAAGTAAGATTTCTTAGGCATTGTTTGATGGAAAGCAGTATCAAATACAGCTACCATTGGTACTCCTGGAAGTATAGCTTTACAAGCATCTATTCCCATTATGTTAGCTGGGTTATGAAGTGGAGCTAAATCTATACACTCTTTTAAAGCTGCTTCTACTTCATCAGTTATAACAACTGATGTTGCAAATTTTTCACCAGCATGAACAACTCTGTGTCCTACTGCTTCTACTTCTTTAATATCTTTTACACCACCGTAAGTTGAGTCAACTACAGCATCTAAAACTAATTTTATAGCTTCTTCATGGTTTTTCATTGGTTGTTCAACTATGTATTTACCTTCAACACCATCTTTTTCTTGCTTAAGTATAGAACCTTCTATACCTATTCTTTCTACTAATCCTACACATAATACTGCTTCATTTTCCATATCTATTAATTGATATTTTAATGAAGAACTACCACAGTTTAATACTAATACTTTCATTATTAGCAATCCTCCTTAAAAATTTAAAAATTTTCCTTAAATTAATATTCAAAATGACTATTTAACTTTATATTGTCAATCATAATAAATATAACACCTTTTTAATTAAAAGTACATACTATTTATAAAAATATCCTAGTATGTAATATTTAAATATTACGATATATCTCTTTTATATCATTATTTATTTGGTATAATAGATAATTAATTAAATTTAACTTTCAAAATAAGATGTCTTACTTATTATTCATATAATAAAACATATTTATGTGCCTTAATAACACATTTTATATTATTCTATTATTATTAAGTATTTCCTCTATTTTTGTCAACTTAAAAAATATAACATACTATTATGTAGTAAAATTACTAAAAGGAGCATTGTATGAACTTATTAGGATTAATCGTTGAATACAACCCATTTCACAATGGTCATAAATACCATTTAGAAAAATCAAAAGAAAAAACAAATGCTACTCATACCATGGCAATAATGAGTGGTTCTTTTTTACAAAGAGGAGAACCTGCTTTGTTTGATAAATATACAAGAGCTGAAATGGCCGTAAAAAATGGTGTAGATTTAGTAATAGAGCTTCCAACTCTATACGCTTGCCAAAGTGCGGAAATCTTTTCACATGGAGCTATAAGTATTTTAAATTCTCTTAATTGTGTTAATTCAGTTTGCTTCGGTAGTGAAGAAGGTAGCGTTGAAATTTTAAGTACCATAGCAAAAATTTTAGTTCAAGAACCCGAAGAATTTAAATCAGCTTTAAAAAAACATTTAGACGATGGTCACGTTTTCCCTTTGGCAAGAAGCAAAGCTTTATTTGAATATATAAAAGCGCAAAATCTTTTACACTTAAACGAAAACCAACTTCAACAAGTTTTGAATTCTTCTAATAATATTTTAGGTATTGAATATATTAAAAGTTTAATTAAATTAAGCAGCAATATTAAGCCTTATACTATTACTAGAATTGCTTCCGAGTATAATTCTAATGATATAAGTAGCAATATTTGCTCAGCTACAGCTATTAGAAATGTTCTAAGAGAGGGGGCTAATTTAAGTCACATTGAAAATGTTATCCCAAAATCAACCTTCAATGAAATAAATAGTAAAATTGATAACAATTTCACACCTGTATTTGATTATATGTTTTATAATATTTTATCATCTATCATCATTAGAGATTATGATAATTTGCATAGTTACTTCGAAGTAAATGAAGGTATAGAAAATAAAATTTATTCAAATATATTTACCTCTTCTAACTTAGAAGATTTAATAAATTCAACAAAATCAAAACGTTACACTATGACTAAAATAAAAAGAACTTTAAATAATATTTTATTGGGCATTACGAAAGAAGATGTTATAAGGGTAAAAGATTTAAATTCTGTTCCTTACATTAGGGTTTTAGCTTTTAATAATAAAGGCCGTGAAATTATAAAAAAAATCAAAACTTCTAGTGATGTTGAAATTATCACTAAGTTTTCAAAAATAAGTCATATCGAAGACTCAACATTTAAAACTCTTATTAAATATGACTTAAAATCTAGTAATATGTATAATCTTGTTTATTATAAAAATAATAAACATTTATTAAAAGGACCAATGGATTATTATTTATCACCTAAATATTTGCCATGATTAAAGAAGAAAAGGACTTTATTTATAGTCTTTTTCTTTTTTAGTTTCTGAATTTTTCATATTTTACTTTTAAAATTAATATAATACCTTAAAGTCTTTATTTGTTAGGTGATTTTATGAACATATATAAATTAACAAAATATTTTTTACCCAAAGTTATAGTTTTATTATTAATTATTGGGATTATAATTTTTCCCAACGATTCCATTGAAGCTGCAGCCAATGGAATACATATATGGGTTAATATATTAATGCCCTCTTTACTACCTTTTATAATAGGAGCCAATTTAATAGTTTCTTTGAGAGTAGTTGATATTATAGGCGCTATAATAAACCCCATAACCCAACTTGTTTTTAATATATCCGGCAAAAGCGCATTAGTTTTTGCTATTTCAGCTGTATCCGGTTATCCAGTGGGAGCTAGACTTGCCTCTGATTTAAGGTTGAAGCAAGATATTTCTCAATATGAAGGTCAAAGATTAGTATCGTTTTGTTCTACATCTGGTCCTTTATTTATAATCGGTGCCGTTGCTGTTGGAATGTTAAAGGATGCATCCTTAGGATATGTAATGCTCATTTGTCACTACTTAGGTGCCATAACCGTTGGATTACTTTTTAGAAGATACGGAAATGAAAAAAGAGGAAGATCAAATATAACAATAGTTAATAATATAAAATACATAATTAACACCCCTGAAAAAGACGGTTTTTTTATTTCATTTGGAAATGCTGTTATAAGTGGTGTAAATACTTTATTAGCAGTTGGTGGTTTTGTAATAATTTTTTCTGTAGTGTTTAAAATACTAACTTTATTCAATGTAATAGATGGAATATCTTCAGTAGTCTGCTTTTTATTATCATTCTTGGGCATAACAAAAGAAGTTTGCTCTGCTTTTATTAGCGGGTTATTCGAAATAACCATCGGTTGCAATAACATAGCTAATATTACATACATTCCTGAAGCAATTAAAGCTAGTTTATGCAGTTTCATTATAGGTTTTAGTGGTTTATCTATATTAGCCCAGTGTTGTAGCTTTATAGCTAAAACAGACATCAATACCAACATTTACATATTCAACAAATTTTTACATGGCTCATTTGCAGCTTTATATACTTTTTTACTTTATCCTTTAAGCAAAAATTATTTGCCTGTTTCAAATTTTTCATCAATTTATAATTCTGTTTATAATAATAACGTTTTAAATCATTATTTTTATAACTTCAAAATATTTCTAATTATAACTGTAATTATTTACATAATATTTAATCTATACTTTTTATACATAACAAAGGATTAATTGAAAAGAATTAATTTATAAAATAAGGAAAGCTCCCAATTTACTGGGAGCTTATTTTCTATTCTTCTCTTAATTCTCTTTTATTTCTTTTTACAATTTCCAAAGTTTCAATTAAATTTTGTTCAACAGAACTTATAACATCTTCTGCATATTCAATAGAACCTTCCCTAATCTCAAGAGCATATGACTCTGCTCTACTTATAATTTCCGAAGCTCTTTCTTTTGCTCTTTCTACTACTTCATTAGATTCTACAATATCATCAAATTGCTGTTTAAGATTTTCTTCGAACTGTTCTCCTTGTTTAGCCTTAATTTGAGCTTCCTGGTTAGCTTGTTCTATAATTTGTTCTGCTTCTGCTTTTGCTTCTGTTATTATTCTTTGTCTTTCTCTATTTATCCATATTGCTTGATTTACTTCTTCTGGCATTAATGCTTTGATATCATTAATAATAGCAAGAATTTCTTCTTTATCTATACTAATTGATTTCCTTGCAAGCCCTTTAAGTGGTGCATTTTCTATTAATTCCTCTAGCTCTTGAAATAAATCCATAATTTCTAAATCTATTTTCATACTAATCCCCCTAAATTACTATTTCGTCTTGTTTTCTATAGCCTCTATGACTTCTATAGGCACTAAATTTTTAACATCGGCTCCAAAGTTTAAAACTTCTTTAATTAATGACGAACTTACAAAAGAGTACTGTTTGTTAGTTGGCAAAAATATTGTTTCTATATCGAGATTTAATTCTTTATTCATATGAGCCATTTGAAGCTCATAATTAACGTCATCTTCACTTCTTACCCCTCTAACTAAAGTATCTATTCCATTTTCTTTACAATAATTAACCAATAAGCCTTGGAATTCAATAACTTTAATATTATTTAATCCTTTTGTGCAAATCTTAATTAACTCCACTCTTTCTTCTAGCGTGAAAAGCCCCTTTTTATTAGGATTTATAAGCACTCCTATTTGTAATTCATCAAATAATTTGGCAGCTCTAAAAATTATATCTAGATGTCCATTGGTAATTGGGTCAAAGCTACCAGCAAATATTGCTTTACGCATTGGTTTGTCCATGTTATTCCTCCACTTTATAGAATGTTAATGTTGTATTTCCATACTTTTTGTCTCTACTTTTGTATAACCTACCAATATTATCCGGAAACTTATCTTTAGTATCATGTTCTACAACAATAATTCCGTCTTCTTTTAAAAGGTTATTGTTATCTATACTACCTAATGCATCACTAAACATATTCTTATAATATGGAGGATCCATAAATATAACATCAAATTTTTCATTTTTTAAAGCTAGAGAATTTATAGCACTTTTAAAATCTAAATTTAATACTATGCTTTCATTCTCAACTCTTGCCTTTTTTATATTGGACTTTATAATATTTATACTTTCCTTACTATTATCTATAAAAATACATTTATTTGCTCCTCTTGATAAACACTCAATTCCTAAAGAACCTGTACCAGCAAATAAATCTAATATATTGCTATCTATTATATGTGGATTTATCATATTGAACAAAGATTCTTTAACCCTATCTGTTGTAGGTCTTACATCATCATTTTTAGGAGCATTCAATTTTAGTCCTCTTGCTTTTCCTGAAATAACTCTCAAAGTTATGTCTCCTTTCTTTATTTTACCATAAATTTCAATTAATTTAATGAGATTTCTTCACGTTCACTAAATTTATACAATATTTCTTCTTTTAATTTTTTATTGTCATCTTGTTGTAATTTTACATCTTCACCAATTATGTACCTAGCTTCCAGTTGGGCCTGTTTTAATATTTTAATATGTTTAAAAATATTTGCAACTTTTAACTCTGGAAGACCATGTTGCCTTGTCCCAAAAAATTCTCCTGGGCCTCTTATCTCTAGGTCTTTTTGTGATATTTTAAATCCATCTGTAGTTTCTTCCATTATAGCCATTCTCTCTCTACATACTTCAGTCTTTGAGTTATAAATTAGTATACAGTAAGATTTATGTTTTCCTCTTCCCACACGTCCTCTAAGTTGATGTAGTTGAGCTAGACCAAATCTTTCAGAATTTTCAATTATCATCAGCGTGGCATTGGGTACATTAACTCCAACTTCAATAACTGTAGTAGATACTAATATATCCAACTTTTTATTTTTAAAATCATCCATTATAGTATCTTTGTCGCTAGGTTTCATTTTTCCATGAAGCAATCCTACTCTTAAATCCGAAAAAAATTCTCTTTTTAGTTCTTCTACAAGCTCAACCGCTGCTGTAGCTTCTATTTTTTCACTCTCATCTACCAAAGGACAAACTACGTAGACTTGTCTTCCTTTTTCAACTTCACTTCTTACCAAGTTTTCATAGGCCTCATTTCTTCTTTTGTGTTCTATAGCAATAGTTTCCACAGGTTGCCTTCCTGGAGGTAACTCATCTATTATGGATATATCTAAATCTCCATATAAAATTAAAGCTAATGTTCTAGGTATTGGAGTTGCCGTCATAACAAGAATATCTGGACTGTTTCCTTTATTTGATAATCTTGCCCTTTGTCTAACGCCAAATCTATGTTGTTCATCTGTTATAACCATTCCTAAATTTTTGAATTCCACCTTATCTTCTATAAGAGCATGAGTTCCAATAAGAATATCTATTTCTTGATTTTTCACTTTCTTTAGCACTTTTTCTTTTTGTTTTTTTGTAAGACTTCCTACAAGCAACTCAGATTTAATATTAAAAGATTCTAATGCTTCTTTAAATGATTCATAGTGTTGGGATGCTAAGATCTCTGTAGGTGCCATTAAAGCCCCTTGATAACCATTTAAAACTACCCTTGCTAAAGCAAGTAATGCTACTATTGTTTTTCCACTTCCAACATCCCCTTGAACCAATCTATTCATTACTTTAGAAGTAGCCATGTCCTCAGTAATTTCATTTAAGGCTCGAACCTGAGCCTTAGTTAGTTTAAATGGAAGAGATTTTATTATATCATTTAATTTTTCTTTTTCTTCAAATGCTATTCCACTAGCTTCATTCATCCCATTTTTAAAATAAAATAGACCTAATTGTAAAATCAAAAACTCTTCAAAAACTAATCTATATAATGCGACTTTTAAAGTTTCTTTGCTAGTTGGAGAGTGTATATTTCTAACTGCAAAATCTATACCACACAATTTATATTTCTCTAGTATATATTGTGGCATATATTCTTTTATTTTAAATTCTTCTTTGACAAGAACTGATTTAATCATTCCTTGCAACTCTTTATTAGTCAAGCCATAAGTCAAAGGATATACTGGCTCAATTTTGCAAGTAGACATTTGCTTATTAGTATAATGCTCAATTTCAATAGGTATTAACTCTTTAAAATTATTTTCTATCTTAACCCTTCCAAAAACTAAAATACTATCTCCACTTTTAAACACCTTTGTAATGTATTCTTGGTTAAAAAATGACATTTTAATATATCCGCTATCATCTTTTACATCCATTCTAGTTATTTTCATACCTTTTTTTGGACTATAAGTATCTATTTTACTTATAATACCTTTTATAGATACTTTATCTTCATTTTCCAGTTGATTGATTTTTTTTATAGTACTTCTGTCTTCATATTGTCTTGGAAAATAATATATTAAATCTTTTAGAGTAAAAATATTAAGCTTGTGAAGTTTTTCTGCTCTTTTAGGACCTATTCCTTTTACAAATTGTATTTCCTTATTTAATTTATTCATAATTATCACCTACAAATATTATTCCCCTACGAATAAAAAATCCTGTATAATATACTAATTTATAGTACGATTATACAGGACTAGTTAATCATTATTCAACTGAAATTAAGTAATAATAAAGAGGTTGTCCTCCATAGTGTAATTCCACATCTATATCTTCAAATTTTTCTTCTAATGAATCTCTTAGGGCTTCTGCTTCTTCTTTGGAAGTATCTTCACCATAAAACAGAGTTATTATAGCACTATCTTCATCTACTAATTTTCCTATAAGGTCAGTAGTTATTTCATCCACATTATTTCCTGCAGATAATAATTTACCTTCTGCAATTCCTATTATATTTCCTTCTTTTACTTCCACATCGTTTATAACTGTGTCTCTTACAGCATAAGTTACTTGACCAGATTTTACTGAAGATAAAGCTTCCATCATATTTGATTCATTCTCACTTACATCTGCATCTGCATCGAATGTCACTAAAGTAGCAAAAGCTTGTGCCACATTTTTAGTTGGTATAACTATTATGTTTTTAGCACTTAATTCTTTAGCTTGACTGGCAGCCATAATGATATTACTATTATTTGGTAATATTATTATATTTTTAGCATGTAAACTTTCTATTGCTTTCATAAAATCTTCTGTGCTAGGGTTCATAGTTTGACCACCTTCTATTATGTGATCAACACCAAAATCTTTAAATATTTGTGCTAAACCTTCTCCCATAGAAGTTGCTATAAATCCGTACTCTTTTTCTTCAACAGGTATATCTTGTGTTTGAGCCGTTTCATTTAATACCTTGTTTTCATGTTGAAGTTTCATATTTTCTATTTTTATTGTTAATAATTGTCCGTATTTTAATGCTTCTTGTATAGCAAGACCTGGATCATTTGTGTGAACATGTACTTTTATTACACCTTCATCTCCAACTACAGCTAGGCTATCTCCAAACTTCATATACATTTCTCTTACTGCTAAATCATCTATTTTATCACTTTCTAAAATAAATTCTGTACAGTATTGGAACTTGATGTCTTCACTAGATATGTTTTGTTCCACATTAACCTCTACGTTACTAGAAGTTCCACCTTCTATAGACTCTATATTACTTCCCTTTAATGAAGATAACATCCCTTCATATATAAGAACTAATCCTTTACCACCTGAGTCTACAACTCCAGCTTCTTTTAATGCCTTTAGTAATTCTGGCGTCTTATTAAGTGATTCATTAGCTTTTTTTACTACTAATTCAAGAAATTCTATCATATCCATATCTGGCTTAGCTACTTTTACTGCATACTCTCCACTTTCTCTAACAACAGTAAGAATAGTTCCTTCTATTGGCTTTATAACAGCTTTATAAGCAGTGTCAGATCCATTTTTAAGAGCATTAGCTAAATCTACAACATTTAAATTTTCTTTAGCTTCTATTGATTTTGCTATTCCTCTTATTATTTGTGATAGTATAACTCCTGAGTTTCCTCTAGCACCCATTAAAGAACCTTTTGAAAGAGCTTTACCTATATCTGTTATATCATCATTTTCAACTTTAGATAATTCTTTAATTGCATATGATATAGTTAAAGACATATTTGTTCCTGTTTCACCATCTGGAACTGGAAATACATTTAATTTATCAACTAAATCTTTATGGTTTTGAAGATTATTTGCACCTGAAACAAACATATCTCTAAATTTTTTCCCGTCTATATATTGAATCATATTCTTCCTCCTATATTACTTAACCCTGATACCTTGCACGTTAACATCAATTTTGCTAACTTTTATTGATGTTGTATTTTCTACTGAGTATTTAACTCTGTCTATTATGTTATTTGCTACAGTAGAAATATTAATTCCATATTGCATTATAACAAATAATTCTATTTCTATTTTATTATCTTCTGTTTCATATATTTTAACGCCTTTAGTAGCATTGTCTCCTTTTAACAATTCAACAATACCTTTTATCTTTTGTGAGAAACCTACTAATCCGTAACTCTCCATTGCAGCTCTATATGCAATTTGAGCTATAACATGCTTATCTATTTCTATACATCCATATTTATTATTTACTTTAGTAGTCATGGTTTTACCCCCTCATTTTCTTTTTTAATAATATTTTGTACGATGTTGAATTATTATTTTACCAATTCAACAAATTTCCTTTATTTTAATAAATTATAGTTTATATTTCTATTTTAGACAAGATATATAATACTATAAGTAATTAATAATTAAAAGTTATTTAAATTTAGTAACTAAAAAAACACTTATTGCCAATACTACTTATCAAGAAATGGAAGATATAAAGTTTTTACCTTTTAAAACATAGTAATTTACAACACAACAAAACTATGATAATAAACTTTTATCATTATTTTATCTTTTAATATTTACATTAGCAAAATTTATATATATAATTTTATATGATAATGAGAAAATCTTCAATATGTTAAGAACAATTATATATTTTTATTGCAAAAACTCAAATTTTATGTTAATATAAATATGTTTTTAGTCTTAAAATAGTTATCATTTTAAGGAGGTGTATATAATGTCAAGAGTATGTTGCGTATGTGGTAAAGGTAAAGTTTCTGGAAACCAAGTATCACATTCAAATAAACACAGCAAAAGAACATGGGCTGCTAACTTAAGAAACGTGAAAGTTATAGAAAATGGAACTCCAAAAAGAGTAAAAGTTTGTACAAGATGCTTACGTTCAAACAAAGTTGATAGAGCTTAATAATAAATTTATTTTATTAGTAAAGAGCCTACAGAAATGTAGGCTCTCATTTTTTTATCTAAAAGTTTATCATTTTTTTTACTTTTTATTCGTTCTCATAAATTTTAAAACAATATTAGAAAGCCATTTTGGTAATTTTACAGTTACCATTTTCATACTTATCCCCCCTAAGTTAGATAGTTTTCAATATTTTACATTAGATTTGTACCATAACATTTATTAATTTCTATGCAAATCATTTTTTTTATAGACCTTAAAATTAAATCTTACATTACCATTATTTATGTCTATGTTCATCTCCAAAACTTTAATAAAAACCTTTACATTAAATTATATTAAAGAAGTCTTTCATTTTAGAATTATAAATTACTCATTACATTAAATTTTTCTTTTTATTATTTCAATTCATAGTTAATCATGTTTATAAGGCCCCCATTAGCTTTCTAAGAAGTTATATAGCCCTCATGGACAAACTATATTACTTCCCACTTAAAATAAATAAACTCCTCTTAATCACATATCAAGAGGAGTTCATTTTACGCTAAGTTATAATTTCTTATAATCAATGCATATCCATCTTCAATTTTTATAATACATTCATCTTCTAACATAACATTAGATATACCTAAAGATGATAAGTATCCCATTTTAGCATTGTTCAATGGGTACTCTAATTTTTTAAGAGTTATATTGTTTACATCTGCCATTATAGGTACAACTGATACAGTATCACCCTTTTTGCCATGTAAAATAATTTCTTCATTTCTTATAATAGTAATTTCTTCTTCACTTGTAATTATCCTAGGTGTTATATTCATTTCTCTAACATAGTGCATTAAACCTATGTTTGCGAGAGTATGATCTATTCGTCCTCCTAGGGATCCGTAAAAATCTATTTCTTCAGCTTTTAATTCTTTTGCTAAATAAATACAAATCTCTGAATCTGTTTCATCCTTATGAGATGGATATTTTTTAAAAAATACGTTTTTATTTTTATAATAATCAACTAAATCATTATTAATAGAGTCTAAGTCTCCTATTATATAATTTGGTATTATATTCATTTTATATAAATGATTACATCCACCATCAGCTCCAATTATAAAATCATATTTTTCCCTAAGTATTATTTCTTTTGTCTTATCATAATTTTTTATTTCGCCATTTAATATAATACAAACCTTCATTAATATCTCCTAAAGACTAGCATTCTTTCTCATTAATTTTACAGTTTCTTCTATATTCTCACTATTAAATATAGCTGATCCTGCTACTATTACATTTGCTCCAGCTTCTACTACTTGATTTATATTACTTGGTTTTATTCCACCATCTACTTGTATATCAACATTAAGATTTTTTTCATCTATTAATTGTTTTAATTCTTTTATTTTCCCAATCATACTTTCAATGAATGATTGCCCTCCAAATCCAGGATTTACAGTCATTACAAGTACCATATCCACATCTTGAAGTACATGTTTTATAGTTTCTATTGGTGTTCCTGGATTTAAAGCTACACCTGCTTTTACATTATGAGATTTAATATTTTGTATAGTTCTATGTAAATGTCTACAAGCTTCCACATGAACTACTATTAAATCACTTCCTGCATCAACAAAATCCTTGATATAATTATCTGGATTTTCAATCATAAGATGTGTATCAAATACCATATTAACATCTTTTCTTAAGGATTTAACTATTCCAGGACCCAGTGTTATGTTAGGAACAAAATGTCCATCCATAACATCTATATGTAAATACTCACATCCTGCTTTTTCTACCTTTTTAACATCTTCTAAAAGTTTTGCAAAATCTGCTGATAATATTGATGGTGCTAATTTTATCATTTTTAATATCTCCTTTTCCCTTGTCTTATCTCATTGAGTAATTGTATGTAACTTTCATACCTTACTTTAGAAATTTCCCCTGCTTCAACAGCTTCCTTAACTCCACAATTTGGTTCATTTTCGTGTATGCATTTATTTCCAAACCTGCAGTTATCAACTTCATCAAACTCTATAAAGTATTCTTTTAATTCATTTTCTTCTATGTCCTCTAATGTTAATGAAGAAAAGCCTGGTGTATCTGCAACTATACCTCCGCATTGTAGTTTTAAAAGTTCGGCATGTCTTGTAGTGTGCTTTCCTCTTTTGATTTTATCACTAACTTCACCAGTTTGTAACTTAAAATTTGGATCTATTTCATTTAATAAACTAGATTTTCCAACTCCTGATGGTCCCGCAAATACTACCACACTATTATTTAGCTCTTCTTTTACTTTATCTATATTTTCTTTAGACTTACTACTAACCGGAATAACTTTATATCCACTTAATTCATATATTTCTTTTATTTTATTCGTTGTATTATCCTCATCTAAATCAACTTTTGTAAGAATAATTACAATTTCTAAGTTTTCCTTTTCAGCAAGAACTATAAATCTATCTAATAAAGATAAATGAGGTGTAGGGTTCTTTACAGCAAAAACTATTAAGGCTTTTTCCACATTAGCAATTGGAGGTCTTATAAGCTCACTATCTCTTTTATCAATGGCTTCTACAACACCAATCTTTTTTTCCTCATCAACTATGCTAATTTTCACTCTATCACCTACTAAAGGAGTTTGCTTATTTTTTCTAAATATTCCTCTAGCTCTACATTCATACAGTCCATTTTCTGTATCTACATAGTAGAATCCCCCTATTCCTTTCATTATCCTTCCATCTAACATTAATTGCCTCCTTATTTTTTAACACTTTATTATATATTACCACAATATTTTTATTATTTTAAATTTAATTCTTATATTTATTTTTTCAAAAAATAAATATAAGTAAGCATGATGCTTACTTATATTTTGTATCTATGATTTATTTTTATTCTTTAATCATTATTTTCTTCTTTACTTTCAACTTTGCTAGATTCTTGGTTTTCAGGCTTCTTATGTCCACCTTGTGTGTTTTCTGAGTTATTTTCTTCTGTTGGTTTTTCTTCTTCTGTTGGTTTTTCTTCTTCTGTTGGTTTTTCTTCTTCTGTTGGTTTTTCTTCTGTTGGTTTTTCTTCCGTTGGTTTTTCTTCCGTTGGTTTTTCTCCTTTGCTTACAACAATATTGACAATGTCACCTTTTTTAACACTTCCAACACCTGCAACTGGATTTTGATTAATTACAGTACCTTCCTTATAAATCTCACTATAACTATAACTTACACTACCCAATTCTAACTCCTTATCTTTAAGAATTGTCTTAGCATCCTTTAATGAAAATCCAATTAAATTTGGCACTGATAATTCTTCTGGTCCTAAACTAATTACTATTGTAACAGTATCTCCTTTTTCCAGTTCAGTTCCTTCTGGTGGTGTTTGAGATATAACATGATTTTTTTCCACTTCTGAGTCATGTTTTTCAGTTATTGTTAATTTTAATCCTAAATCATTAATAACCTTATTTGCATTTTCTAAACTCATATTAAGTAAATTAGGAGTTTTTATTACTTCAACTTGATCATTTTTATTTAAAAGACCAAATCCATTAGTTACAACTCCAGCCCCTACTGCTCCTAGTAAAAGTAATACAAGTAGACCAACTAAAATACCTTTAAAACCTCTTCTTTTTTTCTTTTTAGGTCTTCTATCATAGTTATTAACATCTTCCCCATCAGGCTCCATTAAATCATCTTCTTTATTATCTCTAATTTGTTCTTTCCCTAGAGTTTTAAATTTAGACTCATCTACAACTTCAACGGGTGGTATTCTTCTTGTAGCAAAATCATCATATTGTTTAATAAAATCTAAATCTATATTTTGTTCAATATATTCAATATCTTCAATAACCTCTTCACTACTTTGATATCTATCTTCTGGAGATTTTTCTGTCAATTTTTTAATTAATGTTCTAATACTTTGGGGTATTTGAGTTTTTTCTTCTAATGTAAATTCTATTTCTTCATTTATATGTTGAAGGGCTATAGAAATAGGACTATCTCCTTTAAAAGGCACTTTACCTAATAACATTTCGTATAATACAATTCCTAAAGAGTATAAATCTGCATTATTTTTCACCGATTTACCTTTGGCTTGTTCTGGTGAAAAATAATGAACAGACCCTATAATACTTCCTATATTAGTCATAGTAGAATTCGTAGCTGCTTTGGCTATCCCAAAGTCTGCAACTTTTACATTTCTACCCTCACTTGATATCAGTATATTATGAGGCTTTATATCTCTGTGTATAACTCCTTTTTTATGGGCAGCGCCAAGGGCTTTTGCTATTTGCTTAGTTATGTCAAGAGCCGTATATTCATCTAAAGTTCCTTCAGATTTAATAATTTCCTTTAGATTTTGCCCATCTACATATTCCATAACTATGTAGTTTACTTTTCCGTCACAACCTACATCATATACATTTACTATATTAGGGTGAGATATATTAGCCACAGCTTCTGCTTCTCTTTTGAACTTTGCTAAAAACTCCTCGTCATCAACAAATTCCGGTCTCAAAACTTTTACAGCTACTACTCTATTTAGAAGTCTGTCCTTTGCTTCATAAACAAAAGCCATACCTCCATCTCCAATTTTTCTTATAATCTCGTATCTATTACCTAAAATTGTTTCTCCCACAATATCACCATCCTAATCAATCTTACTTAAGATAACCGATATATTGTCCTTGCCAGAATTATTATTAGCCTCATTAATTAAATCTTGGCAAATCTCTTTTATATCCTTATCTTGTTTAATAATATTTTTTATCGATTCATCCTCTACACAACCAGTAAGTCCATCTGTTGCTAAAAGTAAGATATCATCTTTTTCTACTTTTTCTCTGAATATATCTACTATAATTATTTCTTCCGCTCCCATTGCTCGTGTAATTTGATTTCTACGAGGATGGAACCTAGCTTCTTCTTCCGTTATTAAATGAGCATTTACCAATTCTTCTACAACAGAATGATCTTTAGTTATTTTTCTAAAACTGTCACCTTTTAATAAATAGCCTCTACTATCACCCACATTAGCTATAATAACATCATTTTGGTAAATAACAGCTACGACTAAAGTAGTTCCCATACCTTTACAAGAATTATCCTCTAAGGCTTTAGTATAAATTTTCTTATTAGCATAATTATAGCCTTGTTTAATTATATCATCTAAATAATCCATTTTTATACCGCCACTTTGAGAAATATTCTCTTTTAAGAAATCTATAATACTTTCTACTGCTATTTTGCTTGCTACTTCTCCTTTATTATGGCCACCCATGCCATCAGCTAAAGCAAACACGCCTATACAATCATCTTCTGTTTGTAAAATCTCCCCCATACAGTAGTCTTCATTATTTTTTCGAACTTTTCCCATATGAGAGTCACAATTATAAATCATAGCAATTATCCTCCTTATTTACTTGTGTTTACGTCTAAGCTGACCACAAGCTCCTCCTATATCAGACCCCATAGATATTCTAACCGTTGCTGGAATATTACTTTTTTCTAGGATATCTCTAAACTTATAAATATAAGTTTTATCAGGTCTTTCAAAATCTCTTTCTTCTACTTTATTAATAGGAATTAAGTTAACATGACATAACATTCCTTTTAAAAGTTTTACAATTGCATCAGCTTCTTTTTTAGAGTCATTTACACCTTTAATCAATGAATACTCAAAAGTTACTCTTCTATTCGTTTTTTGAATATAGTACTTACATGCTTTTATTATATCATCTATTTTATATGCATTGGCAACTGGCATTATTTTTTTTCTTTCTTCATCAAAAGGAGAATGTAGAGAAAGAGCTAAGTTTATAGGTAATTGCAAATCTGCAAATTCATACATTTTAGGAACAACTCCACAAGTAGATAAAGTTATATGTCTATACCCTATGTTTAATCCATTTTCTTCATTTACTAATTGTAAAAACTTCTTAGTATTTTCAAAATTGTCTAAAGGTTCTCCACTTCCCATTAATACTACATTAGATACTCTTTTATTGGTATCTTCTTGAACTTTCATAATTTGATCTAAAATTTCCCAAGGCTCTAAATTTCTAATTAAACCCTCTAATGTGGAAGCACAAAATTTACATCCCATTCTACAACCTACTTGATTTGATATGCACACAGTTATTCTATCACCATAATCCATCATAACTGTTTCTACAACATTTCCATCATTTAATTCAAATAAATATTTTTTGCACTTATCTACTTTTGATTCTAAAGATAATTCTTGTTTTATATTTCCTATATAAGATACTTCTTCTAATTTCTCTCTCAAACTTTTAGGTATATTATTCATATCGTCAAAAGTTTTAGCACCTTTATATATCCAAGAAAATATTTGGCTACCTCTAAATGGTTTTTCATCTATACTTTTTAAAAATTCTTTTAACTCATCTTCTGTCATATTTTTTAAAGCCACTTTATTTTGTGTCATTTCATCACTACCTTACTCTAATTAATTTTGATATAAAGAAGCCATCCATTTCGTGAACATTAGGATAAATTTTCATATAACCTTTTTCTTGGTTATCTAAATCCACCTTAACTTCATCTATAGGAGCTAATTCAAAGTTTTTATTTTTTTGTAAAAATTCGTTTATTACATCAATATTTTCATTATCTTGTATAGTGCAGGTACTGTATATTAAAGTTCCACCTTTTTTCACATACTTAGATGCATTTTCAAGTATTTTCTTTTGAATTGGTGGCAAGTCTCTAAACTCTTCTTTTTCTTTATACTTTATCTCTGGTTTTCTTCTAATTATTCCCAATCCAGAACATGGAACATCTGCTAATACATAATCAAATTTTCCTATACTGTCTTTATCTAAAGATAATCCATCAAACTCTTGTACGTCTACATTAGTAAGATTAAGCCTTTTACTAGATGCTTTTATTAGTTTCAATTTGTGTTCATAAATATCTCTAGATACTACTTGTCCTGTATTTTTCATTAACGTAGCTATATGCGTAGTTTTTCCTCCAGGAGCACTACATACATCTAAAACTAAAGACTTTTCTTTTGGGTTCATAACTTTTCCCACAAGCATAGAGCTTATATCTTGTATAGAAAATAACCCTTCTTTGTAAAGAACATTATTTTCTATATCCTTTAAATTTTCCACTTTTATAGCTTCATCTACTACATGCACTTTAGATGCTTTAACGTTTTGTTGTTCTAATTTTTCTATTAATTCATCTCTAGTGATTTTCAAAGTATTTGTTCTCAAATATATGCTTGGTCTTTGGCCATTGGCTTCTAACAACTCTTTTGTAAAATCTTTACCAAAATGTATCATCCAGTTTCTTATCATCCACTTATCATAAGAGTATTTAACAGCTAGATAATCTATATCATCTTTAATTTTTATTTCTCCTATAGTTTCTTTTTGTCTTATAACATTTCTAAGTATTCCATTAATAAATCCTGAGACTTTAGAGTTTTTCTTCTTAGCTAAATTTACTGTTTCATTTACTGCAGCATAATCAGATATACTATTTAAAAACATTATTTGATATATTCCCATTCTAAGTAATGTTTTTACGTATATCTCCATTTTATTTGTTTTAACTTTTGATAATTTATCAATCATGTAATCTATGTAATATTTATTTTCTATTACACCGTATATTATTTCCGTTGCCAACCCTCTATCTTGATTTGATAATTTAACATCTTTAAAGTGTTTATTTATTGCCATATTTGAGTAGTTCTTATTTTTTTCTATATCTAAAAGAACTTTGTATGCTATTTCTCTTGCGTTCATAATATTCTCCTTATTTATCAAAATTTAATTAAGTTTTGATTTATTTTATTTTTTAAAATTTACTTTCCTTATCTGGACAACAATTGCCTTTCTTACCACTTCAGGGGTTACATTGCTTAAAGCAAAACAGGTCCTAGTAAACTAGGACCTAAATATTAATCATCACGATTATTTGCAATCATTAGCAATCTTAACAATTGAAGTATTGCAGTAACTGCTGCTGCCACATAAGTTAGGGCTGCTGCTTGAAGTACTTTTCTACTTTGTGTTACCTCTCTATCGTCTACAATTCCTAAAGATGTAAGTTGAGTTAAGGCCCTACTTGAAGCATTGAACTCTACAGGTAGTGTTACTATTTGAAATAATACTGAAGCAGAGAATAATAATATTCCTATTTGTAAAAATATACCTCTTGTGAAAAATCCTAGCATTATAAATATCCAAGACATACTTGAAGCAAAATTTACAACAGGTACTAAACTACTTCTTATGTTTAAAGGCGCATATCCATGGGCATGTTGTATAGCATGACCACATTCATGAGCAGCTACAGCTACAGATGTGATAGAAGTACCACTATAAACATCTTGAGATAGTCTTAAGACTTTAGATCTTGGGTCATAATGATCACTTAGCCTTCCTCTAACCATTTCTATTCTAACGTTATATAATCCGTTACTATCTAATATTTTTCTAGCTGTATCTTCACCAGTATATCCTCTATTTCCTCTTACATTAAAAAATCTATTTGTTGTAGAGTTTACCTTATATTGAGCATATAGAGTTAACAATATGGCTGGTATTAATAAAAACATTGTTGGATCATATCCATATCCATAATATCCATACATTGGCATTTAAAACACTCTCCTTATTTATTTGTAAAGAAGTTAATTGCTTCCTCTATTTCTTTAATGTTAATATTTGTATCTATACAAGGTCCATTAGGTCTAGAGTTAAAAACCCCAAGAACTGGAATACCCTTAACATCTCTTACCCCTGATGTTAAATCTCTTTCGCAAGCAACTGCTATTACTGCTTTAGGCCTATTATCAGTAATAATTTTCCTCGCCAAGGTTCCTCCTGTAGCTATAAATACTTTTGTATTGTACTTTTCTTTTATTTCTAAAAGTTCTTTTATTTTGCACATGCCACATTTTTTACAATTTTCAATATCATTTGTAACTTTTAATTTACAATTATGATTTTGAATACAATGTGGTATTAAAATTATTAAACTCTCACTATTAAAAGCATATTTATTGCTATAAATATAAGCATTATTTATCTTAATAAATATTTTTCTTATTTCATCTTTTGATATACCAACAAATTTTCCCATATTGCTTATAACGGGAAATATACATCTTATAATTGTATAATTTATTCTCATTAAATATTTATTAACTTCCTTATCATTTAAAATAAAATAAGTTATCATAGTAGAAAATAATATTAATAATATTATTCCACTGACTATGAGATTTATCACTAAAGAAAGTATATTTATATATTTAGATAAAAATAAGTGAATAATTAAGGCACCTAAAATAAGATTTATTAAAAAAACATTAACTACCTTAACATATTTTTTTGTATCAGTCATAATAAACCTAACCTAGAATAGTATTTTCTTCTATCTTATTTCCTTTTATATATTCGCAAACGGCCACTCTCTTTTTATTTGGCATTTGTATTTCTTCTATTAATAAAACATTTTTTTTAGTTGATACTCTTATACCTTCTTTATCAACCCTTAAAATTGTTCCACATGGTTTGTCGCTACTTTCATTTAACACTTTAGTTTTCCAAATTTTCATTATCTTATCTTCATAAGTCGTATAAGCACTTGGCCAAGGATTAACACCTCTAACTAAATCATGAATTTCTTTTGCAGTCTTTGTAAAATCTATATTACCTAAAGATTTATTCATCATGGGTGCATATGAAGAATCTTCATCATTTTGTTTTATCCTTGGTGCACATCCTTTTTCTATTTTTTCAATAGTTTCAATTAGTAGATTTCCGCCTTGCTCCATCATCATATCATGAAGCTCACCTGCTGTTATTTCATCACTTAATGCAAATTCACTTTGAAGTATTATATCTCCTGTGTCTAGTCCTTCATCCATATACATTGTAGTCACACCAGTTTTTTCTTCTCCGTTTATGATTACCCAGTTAATTGGCGCGGCTCCTCTGTATTTTGGTAGTAATGATACGTGAACATTAACACAGCCTAATTTAGGTATATCAAGTAACGCCTTAGGAAGAATTTGACCATAGGCTACAACTATTATTAAATCTGGTTCTATTTCTTTTAATGTGTTTATAAACTCTTCATCTCTAGCTTTTGCTGGTTGGTATACAGGTATATTGTGTTCTAATGCCAATTCTTTCACTGGTGGCATACCCATTTTTTTACCTCTTCCAATAGGCTTATCACCTTGAGTCACTACTCCTACTACATTAAGTTTTTCATTTATTAATTTTTCTAGACATCCTTTGGCAATGTCTGGCGTTCCCATAAATACTATTTTCATTTATATCACTCCTACTATTTTTCTACTTTATCTACAAATAATACTCCATCTAAGTGATCTATTTCATGGCAGAAAGCTCTAGCTAATAGCTCTTCTCCTTCTATTTCAAAAGTATTTCCATGTCTATCTTGTGCTCTTACTTTTACTACGTATGGTCTTTTAACTTCTCCATTTTCTCCTGGAACACTCAAGCAACCTTCTGCATCTATTTGTTCTCCGCTAATTTCTATTATTTGTGGATTTATAAGTTCTAATAATCCATCTCCTACATCAATAACTACTACTCTTTTTAATATACTAACTTGCGGTGCTGCAAGACCAACACCATCTGCTTCGTACATAGTATCTGCCATATCTTCTAATAAATCTATTAGTTTTTGATCAAATTTTTCTACAACCTTCGATTTTTTTCTAAGTACTGGCTCTCCAATTTTAGCTATTTGTCTAATTGCCATAATTCTTCCTCCTATAATTAAAGAATATTGTTTGGATTAACATCTATTGAAATGTTCACATCTTTATCAAATACAATTTCTTTTTTCGTTATACATATATATTTTATTATACCTTTTAATAAATTAATTTCAATATTATCATCTTTAAATAATAATTGATATCTATAATTTTGATTAATTTTTGTAATGGCACAAGGACTTGGACCTAATATAAAATCAAAATCTTCTACTCCTCTTTCTTTTAATAAATAGGTTAAAGAGTTGTACATATTTTTTATATTATTCACAACTAATTTTTCACTTTTACCACTAACAACCACACTTATCATATTATTAAATGGTGCGTAGTTGAAGATTTTTCTTACTTTTATTTCATCTTCGTAAAAACCTTCAAAGTCATAATTTAAAGCTCTTCTAATTACATAGTGGTCAGTATCATATGTTTGAAGTACTACTTTTCCCTCTTTATCACTTCTACCAGCTCTTCCTGATACTTGAGTTATTAATTGAAATGTTGTTTCAAAACTTTTAAAATCTGGAAGGTTCAACATCATATCTGCAGATAAAATACCAACTAAGGTTACATCTTCAAAATCCAAACCTTTACTAAGCATTTGGGTTCCAATTAATATGTTAGCTTCTTTGTTTTTGAACTTATTTAAAATATTATCTAGTTCACCTTTTTTAGATGTGGTATCTTTGTCCATACGAAGTACTTTAGCATTTTCAAAAAGTCTTTTTATTTCTTCTTCAACTTTTTCTGTCCCTATTCCAAAAGACTTAACATAATCACTTCCACACTCTGGACAAGTCTTAGGTATTATTTCTTCATATCCACAGTAATGACATCTCCCAATATTTTGGTGTTTGTGATAAGTTAACGATATATCACAGTTCTTGCAAGAAAACACATATCCGCATTTCCTACAAGAAACAAAATTACCATATCCTCTTCTATTTAAAAATAATATAACTTGATTATTATTATCTAGAGCTTGTTTAATCTCATTTTGCAAGTCATAAGAAAACATACTCTTATTACATAAAGTTAATTCATTTTTCATATCAACCAGCTCTATTTTAGGAAGAGGCTTTTTATTTGCTCTTTCTTTAATATCAATTAAATTATATTCATTATTTTTTGCTCTATAATATTCTTCTACTGATGGTGTTGCAGAACCAAGAACTAATGTAATATTTCTTTTTAAAGCCATATATTTTCCAACTTCAATAGCTGAAAACTTTGGATTTTTTTCTGATTTGTAAGCACTTTCATGAAACTCATCAATTATTATTACACCTAAACTATTGAACGGTGCAAATAAAGCCGATCTAGCACCAATTAATATTCTTATTTTGCCGTTTTTTATAGCTTTAAAAACATCATGCTTTTCTCCTTCAGACAATCTACTATGAAAAACTCCTATTATATCACCAAATCTATTTTTTAATCTAGATATGGTTTGAGGAGTAAGAGAAATTTCTGGAACTAAAAAAATACTGTCTAAGCCTTGTTTTAAAGCATAATCTATTATTTCCATATAAACTTCTGTTTTACCACTGCCCGTTACTCCATGAATCATATACGGCTTTTTATTTTCATCAAACATCTGAGAGGTAATTTTATCAACAGCAGTCTTTTGTTCTACATTGAGTATGACTTCTTTTTTATTTTCATCATAACAACTTTGAGGACTTCTATAATAATCTTTTATATTAAAGACTATTAAGTTTTTATTTTGCAAAGAAGTAATACTTGGTTTTGATGCTTTTAATAATTTAATTAAATCATTAATTTCTATTTCTTCATTGTATTTTAAAAATTCTATAATATCTCTTTGTTTATCTCCCAATCGAATTTTATTATCTGACACATATTCATCAATAAGGTTAGAGTCCATACTCAAAGAAATATAGCAAATTTTTTTTTCATTTTTTTGACTTTTATAATTCCACTCTATATCAATTAAATTATCTTCCTTCATTTTTAGTAAAAGATTATTTAGAGTAGATGAAAGTTTTAAATCTTTATGGTTAGTATTTTCTTCTATTGCTTTTTCTTTTATTAGTTTATCTAATTTTATCTTATTTTTATTTTCTATTATTTTATTTATAACAAATTGTTTATTTTTACTTAAGCTATCTATTTTCATGTATAAACTATTAGCATCTAAATCTTTAATTTCTTTGGATAAACTTATTTCTTTAAAGCTCTCTACCTTATACCCTTTAGGATGAAGTAAAGATATACAGTCCATATAAGTACATAAATATCTGTTTTTTATCCACTGAATTAAATTTATATCTTCTTCTTTAAAAATAGGATGTTCATCAAGAATATCAAATAATTCTTTAAATTCCATGTTATCTTCCACTTTGTTTGAAATCAAAAACACATAGGCTTCTATAGGTTTATTACCCCTTCCAAAAGGAACTAAAACCCTATGCCCTATTTGAATATCTTCCAATAAAAACATTGGTATTTTATATGTAAACAAGTTATCTGTATAAATGCTATTATTTTTTACTATCACTTTTGCGTATTTTTCACTATCCATAGATTGCTCCTTAAAATTCGCTTTGCTCATATCATATGCGACAAGTCCGTTGCTTAAAATTCGCTTTACTCATATCATATGCCACAAATCTATTACTTAAAAATATAAGCACCTATAAATAGATGCTTACTTTTCTAATAATGATTTTACTTTATCTAATATAACATTTGCAACTTCATCCTTTTTCATTTGAGGATATTTATTTATGTTGCCTTCTCTGTCAATTATTTTTACTATATTTGTATCAGTCCCAAAGCCTGCACCCTTTTCTGTTAGGTCATTAGCAACAATAAAGTCTAAGTTTTTCTTATTAACTTTACCTTTGGCGTTTTCAATAAGGTCATTAGTTTCAGCAGCAAATCCCACTAAAATTTTATTATTTTTAATTTTTCCTAGTTCATAGGCAATATCCTTGTTTCTATCTAATTCTATAACTAAATCATCATTACTTTTTTTTATTTTTTTATTACTATAAGTCTTAGGTTTATAATCTGCAACAGCTGCACTTTTTATTATAACTTGATTTTCATCGAAATTGTCTATAATTGCATTATACATATCTTCAGCAGATTGAATTTTTATCAGTTTTTTTATGTTAGATGGTGGGTCTATATTTGTTGGCCCACTAACTAAAGTTACATCTGCTCCTCTATTAGCAGCTATTTTTGCAATAGCATATCCCATTTTTCCTGTAGATCTATTAGTTATATACCTTACTGGGTCAATGCTTTCTACTGTAGGTCCAGCAGTTATTAATATTTTTTTACCCTGTAGATCTTTATCTTCATTGTCAAGTAGTTCTATCACTTTATTAACAATAACTTCCGGAGAAGCAAGTTTTCCTTCTCCTTCATCACCACAAGCAAGTCTACCACTTTCTGGATTAACAAAATTATAACCTAATTCTTTTAATGTATTAATATTTCTTTGAAGAATGGGATTTTTGTACATATTAGTATTCATAGCAGGTGCTATAAGCACTTTCCCTGTAGTTGCCATAACTGTAGTTGTTAACATATCATCACATATACCATTTGCTACTTTTCCAATTACATTTGCAGTAGCTGGTGCAATTAAAAATACATCAGCTTTTTTTGCTAAAGATATATGTTCAACATCCCAAGTTTTTGGTTCTTCAAACATATCACTTACTACATAATTTTGACTTAATGATTGAAAAGTTAGAGGTGTAACAAATTCAGTTGCACCCTTAGTCATAATTACATGAACATTTGCATTTAGTTTTTTCAATCTACTTACAATATCGCATGCTTTGTATGCTGCTATTCCACCACTAACACCAATTACTACAGTTTTATTCTTTAACATAACTTACTCCTCGATTAATTTACTTTGTTCTTCTGCATGTAATGCTTCTTGTATTTCTATTTCTTCTTCAGTTAATAATCTATAAGTTATTTTTCCTTCTGATATTTCTTCAGTAGCAAGCATTACTGGTTTACCTTTGTTTATTTTACTCTCAAGGTATGGCTCACTTCCATCAACTATTTCTCTTGCCCTTTTTGCTACTGTTCCTACTAAATAATATCTGTTGTCTATTTTTGCTAATACTTCATTTATAGATGGTTTCATTTTATAATTCCTCCTTAAATTTTCTTATTATTTCATCTTCATATCTTGCAGCTTTATTTTTTTCAGCGCTTATAATATTTTCAATTTCTATTGCAGCTTCAACTTCTCTATTAGTTTCGTTGAAAATAAAATAGTTATAATCTTTAATTTGTTTGATTTCTTCTAAAGCACAACTTAATCTTTCTTGCATTTGCTCTTCAGTTTCTGTTCCTCTAGAAGACAATCTGCTTTGTAATTCGCTAAGAGTTGGTGGTAAGACAAATATTAAAATTGCATCTGGATAAATTTGCTTTACTTGTCTTGCTCCTTGCATTTCTATTTCAAGAACAACATCTTGTCCTTTTTCTAAACACTCCATAACTGGTCCTTTTGGAGTTCCATAAAAGTTACTATAAGTCTTTGCATATTCTAAAAACTCATTTTTACTTATCATATCGTTGAACTTTTCATGGGTTAGGAAAAAGTAGTTTGCACCTTCAACCTCTCCAGTTCTGGGTTGTCTAGTTGTGGCTGATACAGAAAGTTTTAAATCTTGATTTCTGTTCATTAATACTTTGCAAATTGTGCCTTTGCCTGCACCAGATGGCCCCGATACAACTAATAAAAGACCTTTCTTGTTTATAACCATTAATATTTCATCCTTTCAACTTATCTATTAGTATTATACATTTTTATAGCATTTATCACATTTAATACTACTCAATGTTTTGTATCTGTTCTCTAATTTTTTCTAATTCACTTTTAACTTCTACTACTAAATTAGTTATTTTTATATTAGATGATTTTGAACCTGTTGTATTAACCTCTCTATTCATTTCTTGAATTAAGAAATCAATTTTTCTACCTATAGAGTCATTTTTCACTACAGTATTTTTAAGTTGTTCAATATGACTTCTAAATCTAACAATTTCTTCTGTTATAGAGCTTTTATCTGCGAATATTGCAACTTCTTGAGCTAATCTATTTTCATCTATTATACTTGGATTTTCTAATATTTCACCAATTCTAGTATTTAACTTTTCTTTGTATTCATCTACAATAGTATTTGAGTATTTCTCTATGTCATCTACTAAACTACTTAATACTTCACATCTTTTCAAAGTATCTTCTGCAAGCTTTTTACCTTCTTCTTGTCTCATTTGACCAAGTTTTTCTAATGTAATATCAAGTGCTTCTTTTAACATGCTCCAGTATAAATCTTCATCTTCTTCTTTTTCCTCACATTTTACAATATCAGGAAACTTAGCCACACTCATGACACTTATATCATCTTGTAAATCGTATTTTTCTTTTATTTCTTTTAAAATATTTACGTATTGAGCAGCCAATTTATCATCGAATTTTAAGTTTACATCCTCAGAACCGATTAAGTCAAGCTTTATATATAAATCTACTCTTCCTCTTTTTACAAAATTTTTTACGTAGTTTCTTATTTTATCTTCTAAAAAAGATATCTTTCTAGGTAGGCGTACATTTATATCACAATATTTATGATTTATAGTTTTACACTCTACTAAAAAATGATAATTATCATTTTTGAATTCTCCCCTACCAAAACCTGTCATGCTTATAGCCATATTTTATACCTCCAAAATTCCTTCACATATTTTTTCTGCTCTTCCACTCATATAAGCTTTTTCATCAACTAAATCTATTTTTATACTGCCACCTTCAGAAGTAACATTCACACTTTTACATACTTTGTTTAAATAATTACTTATAATAACTGATGCTGTCATTCCTGTACCACAACCTAATGTATATCCACAACCTCTTTCCCATGTTCTAACAAATATGTTTGATTCATCTATAACTTTCACAAAATTCACATTAGTATTTTTCAGAAAAATTTCATGTTTTTCTATTAATGGTCCATATTTATGTATATCTTCCATGTTTATCTCGTCTACAAAAACAACTGTATGAGGAACTCCCATCAACATAGAACTAATAGTAAATTCTTTATCTAAGATTTGAATATTCTCATTTATAAAAACTTCTTTATTTGTGTTAACAGGTATATCACCAGATTTAAAGCTTCCACTACCCATATTAACTGTGATTGTATCTATCTTATTGTCATTAGTATTAATCTTTATCCTTTTTATGCCATCTAATGTATAAACATTAAATTCTTCTTTTTTAATTATATTATTGTCATAAACAAATTTAACAAAACATCTAAGTCCATTTCCGCACATAGATGCACGACTTCCATCAGAATTATAGTATACCATTTCTATATCCGCCACATTGCTATTTTTTGCAACTAGTAAACCATCAGCTCCAACTGAAAATTTTCTATGGCAAACCTTCTTTGCTAATTTACCGTAGTTGTCACTTGCTACACTGTCATTTCTGCCATCAATTGCTATGAAGTCATTACCTATACCTTGTAATTTCCAAAACTTCATTTATATCTCCCCTTTTATACAAACAGTTCTAACTTCATATTATACAATATTTTTTTAAAAAAATAAATATGAATACGTCGCTTACCTTATTATATAATAATTATTATAAATTATTTTCTTCATAATTTTGCTTAAATTCTTTTAAGTCCTTCTTAATACTTTCATCTAAGTCATGCCATCTAATATTTCTTATAGCACCTTCTAAGGCGCATAGTCGATTTAAACAAGCGCTTTCGTCTATATTTTTAATCTTTATCCAAGCTTTTTTACTTCCTATTTCCCTTAGATTTTCAATGCTGTTTATTCCAACTTCATTTAACTGTTTTTCTAATACTTTTCCTATATTAGGTAGTTTACTTAACTCTCCCATTTTTTCACCTCCAACATTTCTTCTTAGTTATAATTTTATTGTATTTTCACATTTATGCAAAACTTTATGTTCCCACTATTCACATCTTGGTTATAATATGTAATAATAAGTTTATTACTTATGTTTGAAAGGAGAGTATTATGGCATTAGATGGTTTAGTTATTCATAGCTTGGCATACGAGCTTAGCTCAAAGCTTGTAGGCGGTAAAATTGATAAAGTTCATCAACCAGAAAATGATGAATTAATCTTATATATAAGAAACAATAAAGAAAACTTTAAATTAATATTAAGTTCTAGTGCATCAAACCCTAGAGTTTATATAGCCAATAATTATAAAAAAGAAAATCCAATAAAGGCACCAATGTTTTGCATGTTATTTAGAAAATACATACAAGGTGGTATAGTTACAGCAATCTCTCAAGTTGATTTTGAAAGAATAATAAAAATCAGTGTTGAATCTTTCGATGAATTAAAGGAAAAAACAACAAAAGATATTTATATTGAAATAATGGGAAGACATAGTAATATAATTTTAACTCAAAACAACAAAATAATAGATTCTATAAAAAGAATTCCTCCTAGTATAAGTAGAGTTCGTCAGTTGCTTCCTAATATGACTTATGAACTTCCACCAGCTCAAGATAAGATTAACCCTGTAAAAGGAGCATCTATAAAAAGTTTTATCAATACTTTGAGAGAGTTCGACGGTCCCATATATAAAGGTATCTACACTAAATTTTTAGGTATAAGTCCTTCTGTATCTAAAGAAATTTGTTACAGATCTAATTTAAACCCTAATGACAAAGCAGAAGATAAAACTCGTGATGAATTATCTATTTTATATAAAGTTTTTTCTGATTTATTTACTAAAATAAAAAATGACAACTATGATCCTTGCATTGCTATAGATGAAGATATAGATAAAGTAATTGATTTTAGTTGTATTGATCTTACCTTCTTAACAGGAAACAAGTTCATAAAAAATGATTCTATATCCCAAATTATTGAGGATTACTATAAAACTAAAGATTTTAAGGATAGAGTTCATCAAAAAACTTCGGACTTGAGAAAAAGTATTTCTATTAAATTAGATAGACTTTATCATAAACAAAAGAAGATAGAAAAAGAATTAAGAGATGCAGATAATGCTGATGAATTTAAAGTAAAAGGTGAATTACTTACTTCATATATATACATGATAGAAAAAGGTATGGAAAGCATAGAAGTAGCAAACTTCTATGATGAAAACTATTCAAATATCACAATACCTTTAAATAAAAATTTAACTCCTTCTGAAAATACTCAAAAATATTTTAAAAAATACAGCAAGTTAAAAACAGCCAAAATAGAATTAACTTCTCAAATTACTATTTGTAATGAGGAAATTGAGTATTTGGAAAATATAATGCTTGGAATTGAAAACTGCGAAAATCTGGATGAATTAGCAGATATTAAAGATGAATTAATCAAATTAGGATATGCTAAAGCTCCTTATAAATACAAGGCAAAAAAAGATATAGACCTTACCACAAAGCCTAATCAGTTTACATCTTCTGATGGATTTACAATTTTAGTTGGAAAAAATAATAAACAAAATGATTATTTAACATTAAGAATTGCTGATCCAGAAGATATTTGGATGCATACTAAAAATATACCTGGCTCTCATGTTATTGTTAAATGCGCAGGGAAAAAAGTACCTGATGAAACATTATATGAAGCTGCCATGCTTGCAGCTTTTTATAGCAAAGGTAGAATGTCTTCTCAAGTTCCTGTAGATTACACTATGAAAAAACATGTAAAAAAACCTAGTGGGTCAAAACCTGGTATGGTTATTTATGAAACTAATAGCACAATTTATGTTACTCCAACAGAAGAAATAATAGTAAAATTAAAGAAATAACAATAAAAAGGGCTTATTGTGTAAGCCCTTTTATTGATAAATCATATAATTCCCATCATTTCAAATAATTTTCTAAAATTACTAACTGTTTTATTACTTAAATTTACTGATTTACATTTTACTTTGTCATAAAATTCTTTGGCTGCCATAGTTTTATTGTCAATATAATTTATACTAAATTTATTTTTATCTTCCTCACTAATAAGAGTTTCTACGAACTGGGCACATTTATAAATATCCTTATCCTTGTTATCGTAAGTGTCATTACAATTTACAAAAAATATATCTTCGTTTATTTTCAAATTTAAGTTTGCTATTAATTTATCACACTCTACAAATCCAGCCTTATCATAGTCTAATATTACCTTAAAATCACATCCCCAACCAATTAATATTGATACAATTACATTTACATTTCCTGCTCCAACCGCTGGGATAATATATGGCATTTTTTCCTCTGGTACATTAAAATAATATAACATTGCCGTATAATACATGTAATCCGTTATACCTTCTGTTACAATATTCAATTTTTCTCCTTGTGGCCCAATGTTAAATCTTAAATCTGCACCTATAGCTTGAACTAGCGGACTTAACGTTTCCCTTTTTGATACGCTATTCAATTTATTATCATAAGCAGTATTGTAAATATTGGTATTTCCTTTTTCATCCTTTTCTATTGCCCTTACATTTATAATATTATTGGAATCTATCATATAAGGTGAATGAGTGGAATAAACTACTTGATTATTATTTTTGCACAAATCATAAAATAACCTTAGTAGTTCTCTTTGAGCATTTACGTGAAGATATACTCCCGGTTCATCTAGTAAGTAAATTACATTTGTATCTTTTATATTATTTGCTAAAATATCTATAAATAAATTTAAATACCATTTAAGTCCATTACTTCTTTCACTAATATTAGTTGTAACTTCATTTGTTTTCACAAGTATTTTTATAAAATCATGTTTGAAAGATATTTTAATTTGAACATATTCTTCACAATAAAATTCATTAAATCTTTTTTGTATATTGTACTTAACTTTTTCTTTTATTTTATTCCTAAATAGTTCTAATTGGTTATGGTCATCATTTTCCATGGCAAGTAAAAATTCCTGTGTATTTATTTCACTTGCCAATAAAAATTTATATAAAGCTCCCCTTCTATCTTTTATTTGTTTTTTTACCTCTTCCAATTGATATTCACTTTGCAATTCCTCTTCATTTTTTCTATGATAAAGTATGGGCAAAAGTGAATATTTTTTTCTTATTTTACTTTTAACAATTTCTAAATGTCTTATGAGAGTATATCTTTTTTCATCATAAATCATGTTGGACTTATCATCCATTTGTATATTGTCAGAAAAATCATCTTCTTCACTAACACAAATATAATCTCCCTCATAAGAGTTTAAAATATAGAGCAACTTATTAAGTGTCTTCTTATACTTAACCCAAATAGTATTATCAATATTTTCCAAGATGCCAACATATTTAGCCACTTCACTAAAAAATTCACTGTCCATACTATCATAATAATTTTCATGCAAATACAACATCAGTTCACTTTTTAAATAATTAATTGATTTAATTAACTCTATGTCCTCATTAAATAATCTGGAATATCCTCCTTTGAACTCAATTTCCCTATACTTCGAAAAATAAAAATAAGTAATATCACTTTTAATATCCTTATATTCTTTTAATAGTTCTATTTCATTTTGGGTAAATTTAAGTTCTACAACTAAAGATAACTCTTCATCTAAAGATCCATTATTAAACTTATAAAAATCATCTAATATATAGTGACTAAAAGAAATTGCTCCTAGGATTTCAAGCACATTACTTTTACCACTATCATTTTTACCTATCAATGCTGTAACATCATCTTCTAACAACAATGTATTTTTTTGTGTTCCTATTGACTTGTAATTATTTATTATCACGCTTGATATCCTCATACAATTCACGCTCCAATTTAATATTCTATAAATTATATTAATATAAGTATAAAAAAAATCACAAATTATATATATATATAATTTGTGATTTAACATTAAAATTTATTATTTTATGCTGTAAGCTCTTCTATTGTATTTCTATCTTCTTTTTTAAAGTCATTATAATTAATTAATCTGTTAACAATTATACCTACTAAGGCAGCTAAGCTAAGCCCTGTTAGCTTTGCATTACTAGCTATATTTATACCTATTTCTACTCCTGTAAAGTGTTTTACATAACATGTAGTAAGGCCAATAACTAATATTATTAACATTACCGAAAGGTTTCCATTTTCTTTATAGCATTTGCTATCTCTTATAGTTTTTATTCCTATAAAAGTAATCATTGAGAATAAGTAAATACTAATTCCACCCATAACTGCTGTTGGTATAGATTGTAAGAATGCACCAAATTTACCTACACAAGATATTACTATGGCAAACACTGCAGTAAGTCTTAATAATTTAGGATCATAATTTTTAGTTATGGCAAGTAATGCTGTATTTTCACCATAAGTTGTGTTGGCTGGTCCACCCATAAATCCTGCAAATAAAGTTGCTATACCATCTCCTAGTAAAGTTTTATGAAGGCCTGGGTCTTCTAAAAAGTTCTTCCCAACAACTGCACCGTTAGTAGTTATATCGCCCACATGTTCCATAAATACTGCTAAAACTACTGGTGCTATAATTATTACTGCTTCAAGTGAAAACTTTGGTGCACTGAAATTTGGGATAGAAAATAAACTTGCTTGACCTACTGCACTAAAGTCTGTTATTCCAACAAATTTACTTGCTACTATACCAACAAATATTGCTATTATCACACTAAATTGTCTAATGTTTCCTTTAGCAAATTTATTAATTCCTACTGCCATCCCTAAAGTTATAAACGCAACTAGTAAATTATTACTAGCCATATCTATAGCTGTTGGTATTAAATTTAAACCTATTACTATTATCATAGCCCCTGTAACTTGAGGCGGGAAAAATTTTTTAACTTTTTCCGGTCCAACAACTCTTACTATTATGGACAAAATTACATATATAAGACCTGCCACAATTATACCACCTTGAGCATAAGATAAGTCTCCATTAAAAGTCTCTGCCACTTGATTTATTACTGATATAAAAGCAAAGCTTGAGCCTAAAAACACTGGCACTTTAAAATCTGTACATTTATGGAATAATAGTGTTCCAACTCCTGCACAAAATATTGCAACTGATGGATCAAATCCAGTAAGCAGTGGAACTAATACTGTAGCTCCAAACATTGCTAACAAATGTTGTATTGATAAAATGGCTTTTTTCATTTATTTTCCCCCTAAGATTTTAACTATATAGTTGATTTATTCTTCTATGGTAACTGAATCCTCTGCATCGCACTCATTTAATTTAACAGATATTATTTCTGTTTTTGATGTTGGCACATTTTTACCCACATAATCTGCTCTAATAGGTAGCTCTCTATGGCCTCTATCTACTAATACTGCTAATTGTATGGCTTTAGGTCTTCCTACATCCATAAGTGCATTTAAAGCTGATCTTACGGTTCTTCCCGTATATAGTACATCATCAACTAATACTACTGTTTTATCTGTAATATCAAAATCTATTTTTGTTGAGTTAACAACTGGGTCAATTTGTTTCTTGCTTAAATCATCTCTATAAAGGGTTATATCCATTTCACCTATTTCTACTCTTTGGCCTTCTATATTTTCAATTTTATCTGCTATTCTACTTGCAACGGGTACACCTCTAGTCTTAATTCCTATTAACACTACATTTTCTATTCCTTTGTTTCTTTCAATAATTTCGTGACTTATTCTTGTTATTGCTCTTCCTATTGCTTTTTCATCCATTATCTTTGCCTTTTGCATAAGAATCCTCCTAAAATTTTTGTATTTAAATAATTTTATTAAATACCATGTAAATTCCAAAGAAATATTATTGTACATAAAAAAAACTTCTTATCTTAAGACAAGAAGTTAGTATTTTTCCACATAAAAAAATTCTATTGTTACATGCCTTATGATCTCTCTGTATCATTTTAAAGGTATTTAATTACTATCCCTATTATATATAATTAACAATTCTTTTTCAAGTATATTTTGTACATTTAATTACTTTATTCTATTAATTATTTTTTGGAAGTATTCTGGTAACTGTGAATCAAACTCCACGTATTCATTTTTGCTAGGATGAATAAATCCTAATTTCTTAGCATGAAGAGTTTGCCCGTCAACTTTTAATTTGTTATTTTTAGGACCATATAAAGGATCTCCTAAAAGGGGATGATTTAAAGATGCTGCATGAACTCTAATTTGATGAGTTCTTCCTGTTTCCAATGTAGCTTTTACTAGAGTATAATTTTCAAATCTTTCAATTACTTCAAAATGAGTCACCGCTCTTCTACCATCTTTAACTATTGCCATTTTTAATCTATCCTTTGGATTTCTTCCAATAGGCTTATCTACTGTTATTTTATCTTCTTTAAATACACCATGACAAATAAATTCATACTCTCTGGTTATTGAGTGCTCTTTCAATTGGTCCGCTAAGGAGCTATGTGCCTTATTATTTTTTGCGATCATCAAAAGGCCCGAAGTATCTTTGTCAATTCTATGCACTATACCTGGCCTAATTACACCATTTATGGATGATAAATTATCTTTACAGTGATATAAAATTGCATTTACTAAAGTGTTGTCGTAGTTACCTGGAGCAGGATGAACAACCATATTTTGTGTCTTATTTACTATTAATAAATCATCATCTTCATAGACTATATCTAGAGGAATATTTTGTGGAGTAACTTCCAATAATTTTGGAGCTGGAATTTCAATTACTATTTTATCTTCTTCTTTAACTAAGTATTTTGCTTTTTCTATCTTGTGATTAACTTTGACTTTTTTATCTTTAATAATTTTTTGTATATAACTTCTAGACATATCTCCTAGTTGTCCTGATAAATATACGTCTAATCTTTCTCCTTCTTCTTCTTCAAGAACTAAGAATTCTCTTATTTCGTCCATTATTTCACCTGCTTCTTATCTTCTTCACTTGTAATTATATATATACATAGTAGTATTGTACCTACTACTACAAAACAATCTGCTAAATTAAATACATAGTTCCATATTATATGAAAATCCAAATAATCAATTACATATCCTAATCTAACTCTGTCAATTAAATTTCCTATAGCACCTGATATTACTAGCAATATCCCAATTTTACCAAGATTATTCACCTTTTTAGTATGTAAATAGTAAAGACCATAGCAAGAGGCTATTGCTGCAACTACTACAAAAATAGTTTGATTGTTTTGAAGCATCCCAAAGGCTGCTCCCCTATTTTCTACGTAAGTCAAATTAAAAATATTATTTATAACAGGTATGCTTTCTACTCCTTTTAAATAATTTAGTGCCCAATACTTTATTATTTGATCTAACCCAATTAATATAGCTACAATAAATTCATACATTTTATAATCCTCCTAAACAAGTCTCATCTTATTATTATACAAAAAAAGTATCTTTAAAGAAACAAATTTCTATAAGATACTTTTTTGTCTTGGATATTATTTAATTAGGAGCCTTTTCATTGTTTGTATTCTTTTCTAAATGCTCTATTAACTCTGAAATTGTTACAAATTTATATCCCTTTTCTAATAAGTTTGGAATTATTATATCTAAAGCTTCTATAGTTTGAGACTTAGGAGCTCTTATTTTATTATAATCATGCAACAATATTATACACCCATTTTGTATTCCACTTTCTATAGATTTAACAATAGAACATACTCCTGGACTTTCCCAATCCCTAGCATCTACATATGACCAAAGTACTATATTCATATCTTTTTCTTTTATTATGTCACACATATCTTTACTTATGGCTCTATATGGTGGTCTAAAAGTTTTTGGATATATTCCTGTTACAGACTTAACTGCACTTTGTGTGTCTCCAATTTCTTTTTTTATTTTGTTATATCCATTTTTTGATACATTTATATGTGTATAGGTATGATTTCCTATTTCATGACCTTCTTCATATTGTCTTTTTATTATTTTTTTATTGTATTGAACTTTCTCTCCTATAACATAGAACGTTGCCTTAACATTGTATTTTTTTAAAATGTCTAATATTTGTGGTGTGAAATCTTCATCAGGTCCATCGTCAAATGTTAATGCAATAAGTTTCTCATCTGTATTGCCACATTTAATTATTAAATCTTCATAATCATTTTTTGATGTTTTTTCAAGCATACCTACTTCTATATCTTTATTAGATATGTTCTTAATACTTATACCTATTAAAACTATTGCACCCAATATTAATGCATAAATAGTCTTTCTCACGTAAAGCACTCCTTACTTATTTTATTCAGTTTCTCCATCCAAATCATTTTTATTTAAGTCCGTTAAATCTTTAATATACTCACTATAATACATATTGTCATATGAATTAAGTTGGTTTTTATCAAAATGTTCATTTTCATCCGGTGGCGTAATAATTTCTTTTGCACAAGAAGAACATAAGGTAGTTTCTGGTATTATATCTAATCTTTCTTGTTCTATTTTTTGGTGACAATTTGTACAAATACCATAGCTACCATCAGAAAGCTTGTTTAAAGCTTCATTTATTTCATCTAAAACATATTTTTCATGATTTATTAAACTATTATCCATATCATTCATATATACATCTGTACCTATATCTCCTATATGATTATCTACACTAGATAATTCTCCACTACTATATTTTTCACTAGTATGCTTAGTTGTATTACCAAATAGAGTATTATCTTCCATTTCCTTTATGGTCTTTTTTACTTGAGTTTTTTCATTTTCTAGTTTTTTTCTGTAGTCCATAATATCACCTCATCTTTTATCTATATTCTTGTACTATGTTTAATAATTTTGCTATGTACCTACCAATAATAGGCAGATCTACCCAACTAAATAGCATTCCAAGCACTATAGCTGTAAGAACTGTAAATCCAATTGCTTGGCCAAAACCCTTTCCAACGCCAGCAATAAAATTAATAATAAATAATCGCCTTTTACTATCTGTCAAATACATATAGTCTCTAATTCTACTTCTTTCGATTATTAGTATTAGTTTTTCTAAATATCTTTTTATAATACCTAATTCTTTTTGTGAATTATCACTTAAATACATTCCGTTAATAAGTCTATCGATATCTTCAATACTTACATATTCTTCAGTATTCTTTTTACATTTTTCTGTATATGAGGCTTCTACTGCCTCATCTATATCTAAATAGTTTTTATCTTCAACATTGAAATTTTCTTTTTTATTTTTAAATTTTTTAAGATTTTCTGCAGATATACGAGTTTTAAACTTCATTATTCCACATCCTTTTATATTTTCATAACATCAAATTTAGTATATGAAGAAAACTTTTAAAAATACAAAATAAAGACTAAGTAATTTTTATTTTCTTAGTCTTTCCCTTTTTATTATTAATTATTTAATTTTATCTATCAGCACATAAAAAAGGAAGCCAAATTAGCTTCCTTATCTACTATAATGCTTTTAGCATTTTTAATACTATATCTTTTGAATTTTCAGCAGCTTCTATAACAAATTCATCATATGTTACATTAGCACTTCCATCAGCTTTATCTGACATAGCCCTTATTATTACAAATGGAATATTATTCAAATAGCAAGCATGAGCAATTGCCGCACCTTCCATTTCTCCACAATAAGCATTAAAATCATTTTCTAACTCTTCTTTTAATTCTTTAGAAGATATAAATATATCTCCTGTTGCTACTCTACCTTTAACAATTTTAAACTCTTTACCTTTTACTTGAGCAAGAGAAGATTCATATGCAGCATTTACAAGTCTTTCATCTGCTATAAATATAGAATTATCCATTTGTGGTATTTGGCCTTTTTTATAACCAAAAGCTCTAGCATCCACGTCATATTGTATTGCTTCTGTTGATATTACTATATCATTTACATCTAGTGATGAGTGTATAGCTCCTGCCACACCTGTATTAACTATGGCATTTACATCAAATTCGCTTATTAATATTTGAGCACATAATGCAGAGTTTACTTTTCCTATTCCACATTGCACTAATACTATTTCTTTATCTTCTAATTTTCCTTCATAGAATGTTAAACTTGCTTTTTTAACAGTTTTTTCTATGTTCATTAAGCTTCTTAGAGTAGTTACCTCTAATTCCATAGCTCCGATTATTCCTACTTTTTTCATATTTCCTCCTAATTTACGTGCATTTTTAATAATAACATGGTTATTATTAAAAAACCGTTCTAATAAATTAGAACGGATATTTTCAATATATTTAATGATATGTTTTATATATAAATTTGTCAAGAAGCCAAATCTATATAACCGCCACCAATACTGCACCTTCTGATGTATAAACACCCATAGATGGACCTATTTCCATAACATAAACTTCTTTGAAGTCATGATAATTTTCCAATACTTCTTTTACTTTCATAGCTCTTTCTGGACAATTTGCATGTCCTATAGCTAATTTAGTTCCACTTGTTTTATTAACATTATTTTTTATATAATCTATAACTTTATTTATTGAGTTTTTATCTCCTCTAGCTTTATCCATAGGCTTAACTAAGCCATCAGTAATATGGACAATCGCTTTCAAGTTTAAAGCACCTATTATTTTTCCTGCTAAAGCATTTATTCTTCCACCCTTTATTGCATTTTCTAAAGTGTGTAAAGCTCCATAAAATACTAACTCATGTTTTAATTTTTCAATAGTCTTTACTATTTCATCCATACTTTTATCTTCATCTATCATATTTGCAATTTTTGATACTAATAATGCTTGACCGATTGAGCCTGTAGTAGAATCTATTATTTCTATTCTCTTTTTGCTTTCGTTTTCTTCTTCATACATATTTTTTGCAAGTACTGCACTATTATAGATTCCTGATAATTTGCTTGTTAAACATAATACTATAATATTGTCTTCCTCACAATCAAATGCATCTAAGAATTGATTAGGAGATGGACATGATGTTTTTGGTAATTCACTATAATCTTTCATCATTTCATAAAACTCAGGTATAGTTATATCTGTTCTTGTTGAGTAACTTTTATCTCCAAAAGATACCATTACATCTACTATTTCAACTTTACTACTCTCTATAATTTCCTTAGAAAGATCACAACTACCATCTGTTATTAATTTAATATTTTTCATTCAAAAATACCTCTCCTTAAATATTGTACATCAAATCGGTCAACTGACCGAACAGTAAGTATATTTTATCTTTTATAAAGATTTTTGTCAATATTTATAGAATGAAAATGTTTTTTGTAGTTTGACAATATTTTTTTGTGACATTATAATAGGTGTAGATAAGTAAAGTTAGGAAGGTTTATAATATGAAATTAGATAGAGGAACCAAACAAAATCACAACATGAAGGAAAAGATTTTATTAACTTCTATTGATTTAATGACTAAAAATGGCATAAATAATACTTCTTTAGCAGATATTGCAAGAGAAGTTAACATAAGCAAAGGCACATTATACTATCATTATTCATCAAAAGACGATATTATATTCGACATAGCAGATAATCATTTAAGTATAATATCAGAAGCATTATTGGATTGTTTAAAAGAAATAAATTTTCATTTTACTACAGAAGAATTTGTGTTAGTAGTTCTTAAAAATATTTCAAACATTGAAAGTACCGGTAGAATTCATATGTATTTAATTTGCGAAGCAATAATGGGTAATAATGCATTAAGAGAGCGAATTGGTCTTAAATATGTTGAATGGAGAACTACTTTAGAAAATCAAATGACGCAAATTATAAGCAACAAATCACATGCAAAAGGCGCTTCATTCTTATTAATGTCTATAGTAGATGGACTAGTAATACAAGCTCTTTTGAAAAGTGAAAAAATACCTTACGTAGAAATAGCTAAATTCTTAATAGATTATTCAAATAAAAATAGAACTACCTCTTTATAGTTATTAACTAAGAGGTAGTTCTTTTATTATATTAAGTTATTATTTTCTAATAACCTTTATTCCTGTATCATGTCCATTTAAGTCAAACACTTCTAAAGTATTATCTTCTACTCTTTCTATATCTATTGCTAAAGTTTCGTTTTTGATATATTCATCAAAATTACTTATAGCCTTAGATATTTCATCATCTCCACAGAATTTTATGTCAATATTATCTAGTACTTCAAAGTCATTAGATTTTCTTAATTGTTGAACTTTTGATATGAACTCTCTTGCATATCCTTCTTCTATTAATTCTGGAGTTAAGTTTGTATCTAGAATTACGAATATGTTATTTTCCATACATACATCGAATCCTTCTTTAGAAGATATATTTATTAGCACTTCATCTTTACCAAATTCAAATGTTTCTCCAGCTAAATCAACTGCTACTTTTTCCCCAGATTCTAACTTAGGTACTACTTCATTAGCATTTAATTTTCCTAAAACTCCAGCAAACATTCCCATTTTTTTACCTAAAACAGGTCCTAAAGCTTTGAAGTTTGGTTTTAAACTGTAGTTCATATATTCACTTAAATCAGCTGCAAACACAACTTCTTTAACGTTAAGTTCTTCTTTTATCAAGTCTACAACATCACTTATTTGAGCTTCATATTTTCCATCAACTAAAACTTTTTGGATTGGTTGACGAACTTTTATTTTACTTTCTTCTCTAGATGCCCTACCTAAAGCAACTAACGCTTTAGTTATTTCCATTTTTTCTTCTAATTCTAAATCTATTAATTCTTCATTAGCTCTTGGGTATGACGCTAAGTGAACTGATTCTTCATTAGTTAAATCTCTGTATATTTCTTCAGAAAGATGCGGCGCAAATGGAGCTATCATTCTACAAAGTTCAGTTAATAATTCATAAGTAGTATTGTATACTGCTTTTTTATCTTCTGTTAACTCAGTAGCCCAGAATCTTCTTCTAGAACGTCTTATATACCAGTTTGATAAATCGTCATTTATGAAAGCTTGTATACTTCTTATCGTTTTGTTAACTTCGAATATTTCTAAATTTTCTTCAGTTTCTTTCTTTAAATGATTGAATCTTGATAATATCCATCTATCAAGTTCTGGTCTATCTTTGTAGTCAACAAAGAAATCCTTAGGATTTACATTGTCTGTATTTGCATATAAAGCAAAGAAATTATATACGTTTTTAACAGTTCCTATGAACTTACTTTGCACTTCCCTAAGACCTGATTCGTCAAATCTTATTGGTGTCCATGGTGGAGATACGTATAATAAATACCATCTAAGAGCATCTGCTCCGTATTTATCGAATAACTCAAACGGATCTACTGTATTTCCTCTAGATTTACTCATTTTCTTACCATCTTTATCAAGAACAAGGTCATTAACAAGTACATTCTTGTAAGGAGCCTTTCCTGTTACAAACGTAGATATAGCAAGTAAAGAATAGAACCATCCTCTAGTTTGATCTATCCCTTCACATATATAATCTGCAGGGAATAATTGATCAAAGTTTTCTTTATTTTCAAATGGGTAGTGATGTTGAGCAAATGGCATTGCACCACTATCAAACCAACAATCTATAACTTCTGTTACTCTTGTCATTGGTTTACCACAACATTCACATTTTAAATGTATATCATCAACATAAGGTCTATGAAGTTCTACAGTTTTTGGGTCTATATTTTCTATTGCTTTAGCAGCTAATTCTTCTCTAGATCCTACTGACTGTTTATTACCGCATTCACATCTCCATACATTAAGTGGAGTACCCCAGTATCTTGTTCTTGATACTGCCCAGTCATTTAAGTTTTCTAACCAGTTACCAAATCTTCCTTCACCAACGAATTTTGGATACCAGTTAACACCATTATTATTTTCTATTAATTTATCTTTTAGTTTTGTCATTTCTATATACCAGCTTGGTTTTGCGTAGTATACAAGTGGAGTTTGACATCTCCAACAGTGTGGGTAATTATGCTCTACTTTTATTTTTGAGAATAATTTATTTTCTTTGGCTAACCATTTTATTATTTCAACGTCTAAACCGTCTTCCATAACAAATTTGCCTTCCCATGGAGTAGCTGTAAATTTACCACTTTCATCAACAGGTTGAAGTACTGGTAAGTTGTATTTTCTTCCTAAGTTGTAGTCATCTTCTCCAAAAGCTGGAGCAGTATGAACTATACCTGTACCATCTTCAGTTGTTACATAATCTCCTAAAGTTATGAAGAATGCTTTTTCATCAGTAGTTACAAATGGCATTAATTGTTCATATTCAACGCCTTCTAAGTCAGCACCTTTCATTTCTTCTAATATTTCATAAGTTCCTTCTCCTAAAACTTTATTAGCTAAAGGTTTTGAAACATAGTATATTTCATCATCTTTTTTAACTTTTAAATAATCTACTTGTCCATTTACTGTTAATGCAACATTTGAAGGTAGAGTCCAAGGAGTAGTTGTCCAAGCTAAGAAATATTCATTTTCAGCATCTTTCCTTTTGAACTTAGCTACAACTGTATTAGTTTTAACTTCTTTATATCCTTGAGCAACCTCATGTGAAGCAAGACCTGTTCCACATCTTGGACAGTATGGAAGTATTTTATGTCCTTCATACATATATCCTTCTTTATTGAATTTATCTAATATCCACCAAACTGATTCTATATAGTTATTATCTAATGTTATGTATGGATTATCTAAATCAACTTCATAAGCCATTCTTTCAGTCATGTTTCTCCATTTACTTTCGTAAGTAAATACTGACTCTCTACATTTTTTATTGAACTCAGCTATTCCATATTCTTCTATCTGTTGTTTATTCGTTAAACCTAATTCTTTTTCAACTTGAAGTTCTACTGGTAAACCATGAGTATCCCATCCAGCTTTTCTTTTAACTTGATATCCACTCATTGTTTTATATCTACAAACCCAGTCCTTTAAAGTTCTAGCAACAACATGGTGTATCCCTGGGTTACCATTTGCTGTTGGAGGACCTTCATAGAATACAAAGCTAGGATCATTTTGTCCTTTTTCTAATGTTTTTTCTAGTATATCTATTTGTTTCCAATATTCTGACACTTGACTCTCAGCATCTTTTACTGAAGAATCCACTAGCGGCTTAAATTTTGCCATGTTAAGTTCACCCTTTCTTAATCATTTATTTAGTATAAAATATAATTATTCCCATTTTTATTGACTTAAATGCCAATTCGAATATTTATAACTTCGGTTAGTTTAATTAAAAATATGGTATTTTGAATATAAAAAAACCCGTCCCCTAATAAAAGGGACGAGTTGAAATCGCGTTACCACCCTAGTTCTACATACACTTAAAAGTATATATAACACTCTATAGTTTAACGGCACTAACCGGCACAGCTTAATCAATTAAAATCTTTCAGCCTGCAGCTCCAGAGTGATCTTCAACTTTATTCAATACATTGGTTCTCAGCTTATCCAACTCTCTGTAAAATATCCAAAAGTTTACTCTCTCCATCATTGCTTTTTTAATATATAATTATATTCTTAAAGTATACAATAACTTCTCTTTTCAGTCAACATAATTATTATTTAAACATTTTTATTATTCCATTGATGACGCAACTTCATCCTCTGCTAAAATGCTATTATCATCTTCAGGCAAATCAATCATATTGAATGATTCATTACAGTGCTCATCTACATTAAAAAATATCTCGTCTATGTTTGTCATTTCATCTTGAATTAAAGACTTGAATTTATTTCTAAAAATTTTAAACTCTTTAACTAAATCATCATACTCTTTTGTTAAGACTACTATTCTTTCTTTACAATTTTCTATAATTTGTTTAGATTTTAGTTCAGCATCTTCTACTATTATTTTTGCCTTCTTATTTGCAGCATCACAAGTATCTTTAGCTGCCGTTTGAGCAGTAATTAAAGTATCATTTAAAGTTTTCTCTATAGTTTTATATCTGCTCACTTGTTCTTGATATAATTTAATTTTTTCTTTTAAATCTAAATTTTCTCTATATAGATTTTCAAAATCTTCTTTTACTTTATCTAAGAATTCATCAACCTCATCTTCATGGTATCCTCTAAATCCCTTTTTAAACTCTTTATTTTCTATGTCCATTGGAGTTATCATATATTTTCCTCCTACAATAATAATTTTCCTTGAACTTTTACTTTTCCCTTTTTTGTTAAACTGCCAATATTATTTATTTGTGATCGCCCTTTTCCCCTGACAGATATTAAAGACTCTGATTTTATTTCTTTTGAACAAGATGTGATCTTTTCATAATTTACCTGAACTTTTTCATTACTTATTAACTTAGCACTTTCTTGCCTTGATATATTATATAAACCACTTATTATACAATCTATTCTACTAGAAGAAACTGTAAAGTTAATTTCTTTATAATTAGGTGGATTGTAAACAACCTCTTTCCTAGAAATTTCTTTCAATTTTACATTATTCCTAGCAACCTTTTCTAAGTTCATTAAAATGAAATCACATATATCAAATGTAACTATTACCTGACAAAAGTTCTCATGTATAATTATATCTCCAATTTTTTCTCTCTTTATACCTAGACTTAACAAAGAACCCAGATAATCTTTATGACTGATTGATTTAAATTTAAAATTTCCTTCAATTTGTATAAATCTCAAGGTTTCATTTATATCTTCATAGTCCATGTAAAATGGATAAATAAATACTATTTTTCGTTCACTTTCATCGTATCCACCATCAACTGTATATTTTAGGTCATCATTGGCATTTAAAATAGCTTTAGCACTTTCCACTTCAAATGGATTTAGAAAATCACTAAATCTTACATCATAATTTTTTAAAGAGCCATTTGCTTTGTCAATTATCCTAAACATCTTATTTTTTAAGTCTATATCTTTAATGTGAGCTGTTAATTTTAACTTGTCCATTTTATTGTCTATTCTACCAAACCAAGCTCATAATCAATCTTTGCACAATAGATATTACAAAGAAAGCTATTATTGGGGAAAAATCTATTGGAATATCTATGTATCTAAATAAAACTTCTCTAATAGGACCTACTAAAGGTTCCGTAAACATACTTAATATTTCATATACTTTTGAATATCTAGCTCCTGGAAACCAAGACATTAAACATTGTATTATAATAAGCCAAGTTAGTATGTTTAAAAGCTTAATAAGCAATACGGCTATCATTTGCATGGTTTTTCTCCTTTATATATTATTTTTGCCACGGAAAAAATGCTTTACTTTCTAATTCTTTTTTTATATTTGCATCTATATCCACGTTGTTTGGTGCTAATATAAATATCGACTTAGAAACTTTTTGCATACTTCCATCCAATATATAAACTGCCCCACTTATAAAATAGTATATAGATTTTTTAAGTTCTGGCTCTTCTTCAACACTTTCTAAGTTAACAATTACCGCTCTTCTTTGTCTTAGATGGTCAGCAATTATCGTTACATCGTCATATTTTTTAGGTTCAGCAATTACCACTTTCATTTGACTATTAGTATGTATATTAACTACTTTGCTGCTTCTTGTTACATGAGAGTTAGCAGCTTCTAATTTAGGTTCTTCTTGATCTTGTTCTTCTTGAATACCATCATATCCTTCATCGTCTCCATCGTATTCTTCTTCATCAATTGACATCCAATCTTTAAACTTCTTTATAAATCCTTCACTCATTTTATATTCCTCCCTAATATTTTCTATTTATTATAATTTCTTTGACCAAATATTGAAGTTCCTACTCTTATAATTGTAGCTCCTTCTTCTATGGCTATTTTATAGTCATGGCTCATCCCCATAGACAAAGTATCCATTTCTACGTTTGGTAAATTTAAGTCATTAATTTTCAATGATAAATTCTTTAAACTTTTAAATACTTTTCTTATTTCTTCATCATCATCTATAAAAGGTGCCATTGTCATTAAACCTTTAATATGTATATTTTTATAATTATCAGATACATTCTTAACAAAATCTATTACAGATTCTTCTTCAAGTCCATGTTTGCTTTCTTCTTTTGATATGTTAACTTGAACTAAGCAATTAATATTTTTGTCTATTTTTTCAGCTCTTTTTTGAATTTCTTCACATAAAGCTATTCTGTCTAAGGAGTGAATCATATATGCTTTATCAATTATATACTTTACTTTATTAGTTTGTAGAGTTCCTATTAAATGGTATCTAACCTTATCACCAATAATTTCATATTTTCTAGCTAATTCTTGCGGTTTATTTTCACCTATATCTGTAATTCCTGCATCTATAGCCTCTAAAACCTTATCTACATCCACAGTTTTAGTAACCGCCATTAAATTCACGTCTTCTTGTCTATTACTTTCTTTTCTTATATTATCAATATTTTGTTTAATGGATATTATATTATCTTTAATTGACATAATTACCACCTTCTTATTAGTTTTACTAGTTAATCTTTGCAATTCCTTTATTAATAAAATTTGGCTTTAAAATAATTCTATCATGTAATTTAACCGTATTTATTCCATTAGCTTCATTACTTCTAAAGTCTACATAGATATAAATATCGTCTTCAAAAGAAATTCCTTTAACTTCTATAAACTCAGGCTTATTATTTTCTTCGTTTATTACATATACACCTTTTTTATTGTCTTTTTTCACTAAAGATTTTTTTGGTATTCTTAAAGCTTCCATTTGTTTATATATTATATCAAATTCTTCCACTCTTGTATCATAAATTCCAATATTTTGTTGCGTAAATTTAACTATTACAATAGAATAATTATCCTTCTTACATATTTTATATATTTCACCATTTATTTCATTATCCTTAATTTCAATTTTAACACTATCACCTTCATTAAACAACTTATTATCTTCTCTTACAAACGCCATATAACAATCATTATTATTAACTACTCTGGCTATAATACTACCTTGTTTTACTTTTTCACCCTCAGCTGAAGTTGGTATATAATTGTTACTTGCGTTATCTATATCTTCTTTAGTAATATTAGACAAAGAATTGCTTCCATATTTATTTTCATTATTATCATATTTGTAAGATATAACCCCTGATTCACTTGCAGAGTAGTTAGTAGAATTAGATTTAATTTTTTCTTCTAATATATTCAGCTGTTCTGTTTTCACAGATAATATCCCAGCTTTTAATGAATTGTTTTCACTTTCCAAATCTTTGATTTCGTCTTTTAATTTTTTTAATTCTTCATTGATTCCTTCATCTATATTATTATTATATACAGTAGCTATATTCTGAGATTTCTGAACTTTTTCATTACGATTTACCAACAAAAATAAAGTTCCATTAGTATCACTTTTTATTAAATGTTCGTCTCTTATTACAATACCTTTTTCCTTTGTTTTCATAGTATAAGAATCATCTTTTAATACTAGTACAGATGTATTTAATCCTATTATTAAAGATATTCCTTTAAATATTAAATATATGAATACTCCTAGTATAAAAAGTCTAGAATATTTTATTTTTTTCAATGGATTCACCTCAGTATCTAAATAATATTCTTATTTAAAAAGTAATTTATTTATAATTTCTTTAAATATTATTTAAATCCTTCTTAATATATAAATAGATTTACTTTTTAATCTTTATCTTATATGCAAATTTCTTCTTTTTTCTTTCAAAAACTTAATTTTGTTTCACAAATCATAACTATACTAGAAACAAAAACAAACCCTATATCAAGTTTTGTTGTAATTTGTTCAGTATATACTTATACATGTTTTTATTTAATGACGTTAACTTTATTCCGATTATATGCACAAACAATGTAATGAAATTGCATTTTTCTGACTTATCTTTCATTACTATATAATGCAATATGGTCACTTCTAAACAATATTATTAAAATATATTTCAAACAAAATGATATATTTTAATACATACTTTTTTTTCTTTGGATAAAAATAAAGTAATGAAGTGTTTATTAGGAGGAAATAATATGTCTGAAAAAAAACTATATTGTAAAGCTACTAACTGTGCTCATAATTACGATGAATATTGTCGTGCTGGTTACATAAATGTAAGAGGCAATTCTGCAGCAAAAACATCTGAAACTACTTGTTCAACATATTTTGCAGATAGTGTGGGGTATTTTACTAGCGCAATAGAAGTAGGTGGATATACAACACCAGAGAATATCATTTGTGAAGCTTATAGTTGCATTTACAATAATAAAACACGTTGCAGTGCAGATAGCGTTATGATTAATTCTCATTTTTCATCATGCGAAACATTTAAATGTAAATAATAAAAAAGAGAGATATTAATCTCTCTTTTTTGTTATTTAAATAAAATTATTTTATAACATCTACGCCCATATATGGTCTTAATACTTCTGGTACTACTACTGAACCATCAGCTTGCTGATAGTTTTCAAGTATAGCTGCAACAGTTCTACCTACAGCAAGACCTGAACCATTTAATGTATGACAGTATTCAGCTTTAGAGTTTTTATCTCTTTTAAATCTTATTCCTGCTCTTCTAGCTTGGAAATCTTCGAAGTTTGAACAAGAAGATATTTCTACATATCTGTTGTAAGAAGGCATCCATACTTCTAAATCATATTTAAATGCAGCTGTAAATCCTAAATCTCCTGTACATATTCTCACAACTCTATATGGTAATCCTAACATTTGTAACATCATTTCAGCATCATTTGTTAATTTTTCTAGTTCTTCATAAGATTCTTCTGGTTTTGTGAATTTAACTAATTCAACTTTATTGAATTGATGTTGTCTAACTAGTCCTCTAGTATCCCTACCTGCTGATCCAGCTTCTGATCTAAAGCAAGGAGTATATGCACAATATTTCACTGGCAATTCATCTGCACTTACTATTTCATCTCTATGTATGTTTGTTACAGGCACTTCTGCTGTTGGTATTAGAAAATAATCTAGTCCTTCTATTTTGAACATATCTTCTTCAAATTTTGGAAGTTGTCCTGTTCCTATAAAACTTGTTCTATTGGCCATAAATGGCGGTAAAACTTCTGTATATCCATTTTTCTCTGTATGAGTATTTAGGAAGAAGTTTACTAATGATCTTTCAAGTCTAGCTCCTAAACCTTTATATAAAGTAAACCTTGAACCTGTTATTTTTCCTGCAGTTTCGAAGTTTAATATTTCTAAGTCAGTTCCTACATCCCAATGAGCTTTAAAATCAAAGTCAAATTGTTTTGGTTCTCCCCATTTTCTAACTTCTACGTTATCATCATCAGTGTCCCCTTGAGGAACGTTTTCATTTGGAACATTTGGTATTCTAAGTAATCTATATTGTAATTCATCTTGAACTTTTTTAACTTTTTCATCTAAAACCTTTATGTTTTCAGATAATTCTTTAAGCTTAACTTTTTCCGCTTCAGCTTCTTCTTTTTTTCCTTCTTTCATTAGTTGAGGTATTTTCTTTTGTTCAACGTTCATTTCGCTTTTTAACGTCTCAACTTCTTTTAATAATTCTCTTCTTTGATCATCTAGTTCAACAACAGCATCAAGGTCAAATTCTTTTTCTCCTCTTCTGTCCATTGCTTTTTTAATATCTTCTAGATTTTCTCTTATCCTTTTGATATCTAACATTTTCTTTCCTCCTACATTTTATGTACAAATTGAATTATGTATATTCCCTGAGAAATATAAAACATAAAGTATAATAAATCCATTTTAACTATATTTTAAGCATTATAAATTATATTGTCAAATAATTTAACTTCTATATAATGAATTTCATATTTTTACTTTATTATATATAAGATTATAACCAATAATATTAATTATTTCACATATTATTCTAAAAAATAAAAAAAATTTGTATTAATATAAAAAAATGGCTCTTTATAAACAAAGAACCATCTTTTTTTATTATTTATTTACATTTATAATTAATAAAATTCAATTTCTATTAGTCAACTTTTTGCTTGTTTTTATTTTCCCAGAAATCAGCATTTTTAATTCCTAGGGGTACTGGATCAAAGGTAATATCCTCACTAGTTTTACCAGATTTCATTTGACTTTCATAGTCTTTAAAACACTTCATAACTATATTAGATAATAGTAAAATAGCTACTATGTTTAGCCATGCCATAAGTCCAACACCTATATCACCCATTGCCCATGCAAGATCTGATGTTTTTACAGCTCCATAATATGTCATACCAAGTAATACTAATTTTAAACCATGTGTAGCCATTATACTTCCTTTACCAGTCAGCCTTTTAACTATATAGTTTAAGTTAACTTCAGCTATATAATAGTAAGCCATCAATGTAGTAAATGCAAAGAAGAATAATGCTATAGCTACGAACGCTGCACCAAATCCAGGTATTAAAGTATTAACTGCACCTTGAGTATAAGCAGGCCCTATTTGTTCAACAGTATATTCTGTTCCTGCATTGAATAAAATACTTCCATCTGCATTGAAAGTAGTATAGTTATCAGTCATTAATATCATAAATCCAGTAGCTGAACAAACAAATAAAGTATCTACATAAACTGAAAATGCTTGAACAAAACCTTGTTTTGCAGGGTGAGATACTTCAGCTGCTGATGATGCTTGTGGTCCTGTACCTTGACCAGCTTCATTTGAGTAAACTCCACGCTTAACACCCCAAGCTATAGTAGATCCAAGTATACCACCAAACGTAGCTTCTGCACCAAATGCCGATTTAAATATTAAACCTAATACATGTGGTAAGTACCCAATATTTACTATTATTATTATTACAGACATTAATATATATGCTCCACCCATAAATGGAACTATAAATTCTGCAGCAGAACCTATTCTCTTGATTCCACCAAATATAACTATTCCAACTAATATAACTAATGCAACACCAGTTATTGTAACATTAACACCAAAAGCATTTTCTACTGCAACAGCTATTGAGTTAGATTGAACACCTGGTAATAATATACCTATTGCTATAACAGTAACTATTGCAAATACCATACCATAAGCTTTTGACCAGCCTTTTTGTCCAAAACCTTTTTCTATATAGTATGCTGGACCACCGCAGTATTGACCTTCGTGTTCTTCTTTATATAGCTGACCTAATGTAGATTCTGCAAATGCTGAACCTGCTCCTAAGAATGCTATTACCCACATCCAAAACAATGCACCAGGACCACCCCAAGCAATAGCAGTTGCAACACCTGCTATATTTCCTGTTCCTATACGTCCTGCTAGTGCAGTACAGAAACCTTGGAAAGATGAAATACCTTGTTCAGATTTTTCACCTGAGAATAATAAATGTACCATTTCTTTGATATTTCTAATTTGAGAGAATCTTGTTCTAAGAGAAAAATAAACACCTGCACCTAGACATAAATAAACTAGCCAATTACTCCATACCACATTGTTGACTGCTTTAACAATGGTTTCCATAAAACCCCTCCTAATAATAAAATTTATCCCTAAAAAATTAATATACCTGCGAGTAAAAGATATATTTATTTAATTATATTTTTGCCACACCGTTTTATAACTAAAAAGAATGCAAAAACACATACCTTTATACTCGTATTTAGATTAATTCTATGTTTGCTCCAAATTTCCTCTTTTTATTTTCAATTTTCTGAATTTTTTTTACAGTTTGACTATTCTGATTTAACTGTACATTCCAAATCAGAATAAATAATAAAAAATATATAAATTTATCATATTTCAAAAATAAAAAAGAGCTAAATTTATCACATTTCAAATTTAGCTCTTTTTTATTATATAAATATTTAATTTTAGTATTAATTTTTTTATAGCAAAATAGTTATTATATTACTACTACCTTCATTAATAATTTTTTGTAATGTTTTTTGTATCTTACATCTTATTTCTTCTGGCATTGTATATAATTTACTTTGCAATTGTTCTTTTACTAGATCATTTAATGATTTACCAAACATATTTGATTCCCAAATTTCAGCTGGATTTTGTTCAAATTCTTCAAGTAGATATTTAATCATTTCTTCTCCTTGATTTTGATTTCCAACTATAGGAGATACTTCTGTTGAAATATCTGCTTTTATTATATGAAGGGATGGTGCATTGGCTTTTAATTTAATTCCGTATTGCTTTCCTTGTTTTGTAATTTCTGGTTCTTCTAAACTAAGTTCATCAAGAGATGGTGCAACAACTCCATATCCTAAAGTTTTTGCATCACATAAAGCACTTTCTATTTTGTCATACTCTACTTTAACTTTTGATAATTTTGTAATTAAATTAAGTAATTGACAATTTCCTTCAATTTTAAATCCACTTTGTTCTTCTAATATTTCATAGAATAATTCTTGCTTTGTACATATATCAACATTTATTACACCTTCTCCAAGACTTACGTCATCAACTTCACAATCTTCTAAGAAAGGTAACTCATTAAATCCATGTACTACAGAGTCAATATCTCTTATTTTATCAATAGATTCTATTGATTGCTTTAAAGTATTAATTATATTAGTCTTTATCCAGTGATTATTAGGTAATCCTTCTACCCAATCAGGTAAGTTAATTCTTATTTCAGCTAATGGGAAATCATATAAAACAGTTTCCATAACTTCCTCTATATCTTTCTCATCCATTTGATCCACATCCATTGGTACTACAGGAACTGCATATTTTTCTTCCAAATCACGTCTTAAAAATCCTGTTTCTTCACTGTCTGGATATTTAGTATTTAATACTATAGCAAATGGTTTCTTTAATGCCTTTAATTCTTTTATAACTCTTTCTTCAGGAATTATATAGTTACTTCTATCAATTCCTGTAACAGAACCATCAGTTATTATTACAATTCCAATTGTAGAGTGATCTTTGATAACCTTTTTTGTTCCTATTTCTGCAGCTTTTTCAAAAGTCATAGCTTCTTTTGACCATGGTGTAGATACTAGTCTTTGCTTTCCGTCTTCTTCATGACCTAAAGCTCCATCAACTATGTATCCTACGCAGTCTACCATTCTTACTTTTAAAGATACAGTGTCTTTAATTTTTATTTCAACTCCATCAGCTGGAACAAATTTAGGCTCAACTGTCATTATTGTTTTACCTGAACCACTTTGAGGTATCTCATCTTTAGTTCTTTCTCTTTTGAAGTCATTTTCTATGTTAGGTAACACAAGGGTTTCCATAAATCTTCTAATAAACGTTGATTTACCTGTTCTAACAGGTCCAACAACACCTATATATATGTCACCTTGAGTTCTTTTAGCAATGTCTTCATATATATTGTTCATAATAATTCCCTCCTGCATATAATTTCTTAGTTAATTATATTTCAAGAGGGAATTTTTTATTACATATATATTTATACCTTATTCAATAAATATTTATTAGTTAAATAATCCGTTATTAACGACTTCTTCCATTTCATGTTTTTTTGATCTAGTCATTAACTCTAACACAGCTTCATTAGGATTAGCTCCTTCATACAAAACGGAATATATAGCTTCAGTTATTGGCATATCAATATTTAAATCTCTAGAAACTTTATATGCTACTTCTGTAGCAGTTATTCCTTCAACTACCATTTGAACTTCATCTAATGTTTCTTGTAATGATTTACCTTGACCCATAAGTATACCAGCTCTTCTATTTCTACTATGCATACTTGTACAAGTAACAATTAAATCACCAATACCCGCAAGTCCTGTAAAAGTATTTACGTTGGCTCCCATGGCAACTCCAAGTCTCCCCATTTCTGCAATTCCTCTTGTCATTAAAGCTGCCTTTGTATTGTCACCATAGCCTAAACCATCACACATTCCTGCACCAAAAGCTATAATATTTTTTAATGCTCCACCAAGTTCTACACCTATTATATCAGGATTAGTATAAACTCTAAGAGACGGACTCATAAAAGCATCTTGTACTTTTTGAGCATATTCTATTTCCTCACAAGCTGCTACTAAAGTTGTTGGCATGTATTTAGAAACTTCCTCTGCATGGGAAGGTCCCGATAGTGCTACATAAGGATTATTAGGCAACTCTTCTTTTACCACATCAGAAAGTCTAAGTCCAGTTCCTTTTTCTAAACCTTTGGCCACATCAACTAAAATCTGTCCATCCCTAAGGAAAGGTCTAATTTGATTACATACACTTCTTACGGCTTGAGATGGTACTGCAAGCACAACAATTTCACTATCTTTTATAACTTCCTCTAAATCATTGGAAATTATTAAGTCCTTTGGAAAAACAATGTCTGGTAAAAACCTACTGTTTTTTCTCGTATCACTTATTTCTTTAACTTGCTCATTATCTCTTGTCCACATGAAAACTTTATGATTATTTTTATGTAAGCTAAGAGCTAATGCACTACCCCAACTCCCAGCACCTATAACACACATCTTCTCCATAATAAACACCACCTAATATAGTAATTTAATTTTTCTTTTCTCCTATTTTTCGTTCTGTACCATTTATCAATCGTTTAATATTTTCTTTATGGGTTATCGCTACTGATATAGTTAAAATTAATGCAACTAAAAAACCTTTAGTATTATGGTTTATAAGCATGATTATAGGAGATAAACCTATACCTAGTATAGAACCTAAAGAAACATACTTAGTTATAGCTACTACTATTATAAAAAATGCTAAACATATTATCGCAACTAGAGGATTCATTCCTAACATAGAACCTAAAGAAGTGGCTACTCCTTTACCTCCTTTGAATCCAAGAAAAGCAGGGTAATTGTGACCAAGAACAACAGCAACTACAGCAAAATAGGCACAAATACTTTGGTCCATATGAACGCCATAAGCAATTAACCTTGCTAGTAATACTGCAATTAATCCTTTTAAAACATCTCCTATAAAAGTTAATGCTCCAGCTTTTTTACCTAATGTCCTAAGTACATTTGTAGAGCCTGCATTACCAGAACCCTGAGTTCTTATATCAACTCCAGCAAGTCTCTTTGCTACTATATAAGAAGTTGATATATTCCCAAGAAGGTAGGCAATTATAATTATAATTAAATAAATTAACATATTAACCCCCTAAAGTTTCTATCTTTTTCTATCCTTTTCTTTGTATTCAAATTGCATTGATGTTCCTTCGAATCCAAAGTTTTCTCTTATTTTGTTTTCTAAGTATCTTTGGTATGAGAAATGAGTTAAATCTTTACTATTTATATATAAAGTAATCTTTGGTGGTTTTGTTCCCGTTTGAGCACCATAGTATATTTTAAGTCTCTTACCTTTATCTGATGGTGGTTGATTAAGCATTACAGCTTCACCAATTACATCATTCAATTGAGAAGTACTTACACGCTTAGAGTGTTCTTCAGCAACTTTATCAACTGTGTCTAATATTTTACTCATTCTTTGGTTAGTTACTGCTGATACAAATATTATTGGAGCATACTTCATAAACGGGAACATGTCTCTTATATCGTTTGTATAGTTTCCAAGTGTCTTATTGTCTTTTTCTATCAAATCCCATTTATTTACTACAAATATGCAAGCTTTACCTTCATCATGAGCAATACCTGCAACCTTTGTATCCTGTTCTGTAACACCTTCTGTAGCATCTATAACTATTAATACTACATCAGCTCTAGATACTGCAGACATAGCTCTAAGTACTGAGAATTTTTCAACTCTTTCATATACTTTACTTTTTCTTCTTATACCCGCTGTATCTATTAATAAATACTGTTGATCACCTTTTTCAAAGTATGTATCAACTGCATCTCTTGTTGTTCCTGCAATTGGACTTACTATAACTCTATCTTCTCCTAATATTTTGTTAAGGATAGATGATTTACCTGCATTTGGTTTACCTGTTATAGCAACTCTTATTATATCTTCGTTATACTCAGTGTTTAATCCTTCTGGGAAGTTTTCTACTATTTCATCTAATAAATCTCCAAGTCCCATGGCATTTGCACTTGATATTGGATGTGGCTGCCCAAGTCCTAACTCATAGAAGTCATATATATTATCTTCTAAGTTTATATTATCTATTTTATTTACAGCTAAAATAACTGGTTTATTTGTTTTTCTTAACATTAAACCTACTTCTCTATCTGCAGAAGTTATTCCACCTTTTCCATCAACAACAAATACTATTACATGAGCCATATCCATAGCAAGCATAGCTTGGTTTCTCATTTGAGTTAATATTATATCATCATTTTCAGGCTCTATTCCTCCTGTATCTATTAAAGTAAAGTACTTATTTAACCACTCTACCTCTGTAAATATTCTATCTCTTGTAACACCTGGTGTATCCTCTACTATTGATATTCTTCTTCCTGCTAATTTATTAAACAGTGTAGATTTTCCAACATTTGGTCTACCTACTACTGCAACTATGGGTCTATTATCCATATTTATTCTCCTTCCTATTTAGTTATCTTGTCTACTACATCAGTACCTTTATTTTCGCATGGTACTACTTCTAAATTCAATTTTTCTTCTAGTTCTTTTAAAGTTATATTGTCTAAGAAAATTTCTTCATCAGCTTTCATCATAGACCTAGTAATATACAATGTTTCACCTAGGTCTTCACTTTTCAATTGATCGATTAAATCAGTAGCTGTTAAAAGTCCGCTAACTGTTATTGTCTCTCCAAAGAAATTATTTTTTATTCTATATACATTAATTTCTATATTATTAAATTTTTCCATTATTTTATTAGCCATATGGCACATAAATTCATAAGCAGATTTTCCTGTAGCAATGGATACTTTTTTTGATTTATTTAATCTTGAACCAGATATTGTGTCTAAATACTGTACAATTTCTGTTCCCATTTTTGTTATCATTCCAACACCATCTTCGAATTGGTCAAATCCCTCATACTCATCATATTTCAATAATGGCCTTTTTGCAAGAATATAAAACTCATCTGATAAAAATGCAAATCTGGTATTTAATTTATCCAAATATTTTTCTTGTAATTTACTAACTTGGTCAATTGTACATTCCGCACTTTTTTCATCAAATATATCAAGTCTAGCAAGATTATCTCTATATCTAGTAATTCCAACTGGAACTATAGCCGCACTTTTTACATATGGATGTAAACTTGATAGATCTTCTAATGTTCTTTCTAATTCTTCTTTATCATTATATCCTGGGCAAAGTACTATTTGGGCGTTCATTTCAATTCCTGCTTGTGCAAGTCTTCTCATTATATCTATTAGCTTTCCTGCAAATTTATTGTTTATCATTTTTCTTCTTAGTTCAGGATTTGTAGTATGTACCGAAATATTTATTGGACTAATTCTATATCTTATTATATTATTAATATCATCCTCACTCATATTAGTTAAAGTAACGAAGTTTCCTTGTAAGAAAGATAGTCTTGAGTCATCATCTTTAAAATAAAGTGTATCCCTCATACCTTTTGGTAACTGATCTATAAAGCAAAATACACACTTATTTCTACAACTTTTTGCCTTATCTATTATAGGGTTGGTAAATTCTATGCCTAATTCTTCATCATAATCTTTTTCAATTTCATATAAATATATCTTCCCATTTTTTTGTTTTTGAATTTCTAGCTCGATATATTCTTCACTTATTAAAAATCTGTATTGAATTATATCTTCAACTCTCTCTTTGTTTACAGATAAAAGTATGTCACCAACTTCAATTCCCATTTCATCTGCTATACTATTTTTATAAACTTTACTTATTATATTATTAATATTTTTTACGTTTACTTCCATTTTGCATATCACCACTTTTCCACATAAATGTATTCTCTAATTTTAGATGTAAATACATCATTTAATCATACATGATTTAAAAAAATTAGTCAACTTGTATCTATCTTTCACCACTATAAATTAACAAAAGGTACCCCTAAGGTACCTTAATGTCTTACTACTATAAGAATTTCCTCAGTTATTTCATGAACCATACCATCCACACATTTTGCTACTAGTAAGGCTTTCTTTTGCATATCATCATCGTCATTTGCATAAAACAAAGGACACCCTCCTGATATGCTCATATTTTTATCTGTAGTTATTACTGCCATTGTATATGAATTAATACCTATATCATTTCCCATTTATTTACTCTCCTTTCCTTCAATTCTTAGATTTCTTAATGCTAAGTGTTTACCTCTAGCACTATCTAGTATAGGGCAAGATTTAACTGCCTCTATTACTTTTCTTTCGTCTTTTTCCATTGGTATAAATGCAATATATATAGCTTGGCTAACTGGATCTTTTCGAGGTATTGGAGTTAAAGCAGGTTCATCACTTTCTTTATGTACTCCAAGTCTCGAATATAGGTTGTAACATATTGCCTGTCTTTGTCCTGGATAACTTAGAATACCTGCATTAGTATAACTACTATTTTTAGGTCGTATTTCAATTCCTATACCATCTTTTAAATACCTCTCTCTATCACTTTTCAAACCAACATTTGTTATCCCTTTCAAATTTCCAACTTTTAATAAAGTGCCATCTACAAAACTAATGTCTACAATAGATACTTCAGCTATATCATCAATGCATTGTCTTGATAATGCTTTTCTAAGAAGAAAAGCTATGGATAAACCAATTACTGTACTTATTATTGTGGCTGAATTATCACTAATATTAGTTTCATTACTTAGACCATAAAAACATGCTACAGTTATAAAAGATGTTACAATGCACATGTAATTTCTAATTTCATAAGTTCTTGCTATTTCCTCAATAAAGGAATTTCCTCTAGCAACTAGCTGAGTAGGTTCCAAATCTTGCAAAGTATTTCTTCTACTACTTCTTACTTGTCTAAATTGTTCAGCTGCTAAGGATAAAAATGTAATTGATGTATAAGACCTATTTATTAATGCTGGAATTAATAATGATCCTAATGAAGATGCCACAAAAGCTAATACTATTTGTGATGTTAATACATTTGGTTGGGCTGGATATTGTTTGTTATCAAGATTCAACATGATTAATCTTGAAATAATACCTATTGTTAACCCTATAAAAAATATGTTATTCATTTACTCACCTCTTTTATCACTTTTATTTGAAAAGTAACGTTTTTTTCTTATAAGCACTTTGTTTGCCTTTTGATGTACCTATAATAGGTGTACTTCCTGCTGCTTTCATAAGTGTTATTTCATCTTTTAGTAAAGGTATCATAACCATTACTACAGATTTCTTTTTTAAATCTGTCTCTCCAATTGCTAGTAAATCTCTGTCATCTACATCTTTAGCCAAACCAAGTTGAATATAAATATTATGCATTATAGCCTTTTGTTGACCTATATCATTTATTGTTCCAAAACTCCCCATATCTTTAGGTACTATTTCTATGGCAATACCTTTTTCCAAGTATTTTTTCCTACTGTCTTTTAGACCAATATTACCCATGACTACATCATTAACTTTTAAAAGAGGACCATCAAATGTTATTTTTGCTAAATATATATCTGCTAAGTCATTAACACTTTTTCTTCTTAATAACATTCTAAATATAAGGGCTAACGCTACTGCCCCTATAGTTGAAGTAACTGTACAAACTAATACACTATCGTTATATATTCTAGAAGTAAATATGTATATTAGAGATGCTATCAAAGCAGAGAATAAACTTACATAACTTCTTACTTCATAAGTAGATGAAATTTCATCGATATATGGTTGTCCTTTATCTATCAAATCATCATTATCAATATTTTCTAAAGTGATTTGTTCTTGTTGGGATAAACCTTGAAATTGTTGTATCCCTACTGCTAAAAAAGTTAATGCTGAGTACTCTTTATCAATTAGTGCCGGTAAAGCTACAGAACCAAGAGACGCGGCTAAAGCTGCCACTATTATTTGTTCTATATAATCCTGTGGTCTTGATGGATATTGTTTATCTTTAACTCTTAGTACAAAAAATCTACATAAAGTACCTATTACCATGGCTGTAATAAAAGCATGTCTAAATAGGGCATCATTTATTTGACTATCATTCATAAAACTAAATCCTCCTAATAATTTAATACTTTTAGAGTAAATTTAAAGTTATTTACTAAAAATCTATAAATTTAGTTTGTGCAAAAAATAAAAAAAATTCCCTACTAATCTAGGAAATTTTTTTCGGTAATTTTACTATAAATTTGCTACCCTCTCCAAGCTGGCTTTCTAGGCCAATGCTACCCTTTAGCGAGTGAACAATATGTTTTGTTATAGCAAGACCTAAACCAGTACCTCCTACTGATCTACTTCTAGCCTTGTCTACTCTATAAAATCTTTGGAATATTTTACTTTGGTCTTCTTTTGGAATACCTACGCCGTTATCTATAACTTCTATTACTATTTCATCATTTTTTGTAAATTGGTTTACAGTTACCCGTCCTCCTTCTGGAGTATATTTTATAGCATTGTCTATTAAATTAAGAAGTAACTGTTTTAGGTAATCGCCATAGGCCTGAACTACGGCTTCTTTATCCTCAAAATTATATTGTAAATCAATTTTTTTTGAATTAGCTATATAATTTATCATCTCATATACTTCTTTAAATACATCATAAAGAATTATATTTTCCATTACTAAATTGTTTTTACTTTCTATAGACGACAATAAAAGTATGTCCTCTATTAACCTTTTCAAACGATCTGATTCTTTCTGGATTATTGCTAAAAATCTATTTCTTTTATTTACCGGCAAGTCTTCATTCATTATTAAAGTCTCTACAAATCCATTTATTGATGTTAGGGGGGTTTTTAGTTCATGACTAACATTTGCCACAAAATCTCTACGCATGTTTTCTAATTTTACAATTTCTGTTATGTCTTCTATATTAATTATAGAACCTATAATAGCATTTTTAGAGTTTTGCAGATATACAGGATCAATTTTTATTCTATAAACCGTTTCATCATCCAAAGTTACATTATTGCTATGATTTTCTTTACTTCCAATATATCGTTCTACACCTTTTAAGATATCATCTACATTAATAACTTGTTTTAAATTTTTCCCGTCTTCTTTTCCATTACATTTACTTTTTATCATCCTACGAGCTTCATCATTAATTAAGATAATATTACCGTCAATATCTATAACTATAATTCCATGGGAAATACTTTTAAGCACTGATGTAAGTTGAAGATGTTTATATTCAACCTCTTCAATAGTATTTTCCATTGTCTCCATCATAAAATTAAAGTTTCTAGTAAGTTCGCCTAATTCTCCTCTAGCCGAAGTTTGTAATCTTGAATGAAATTCTTTATTACTTACTTTCTTAGATAATTTAATGAAACTTTTTAAAAATCTTCGTATAGTTATTGTATATCTGTATAAAAGTATTGCCACACTACAAGCTAGTAACATAACAAAAAAGTAAATACCGCTAATAGGCTCCATATATTTTCTCCATTCCTTACTCTATTTTATATCCTATTCCTCTAATAGTTTCAATATATTTTTCATTACTATCTGGACTCTCTATTTTTTTTCTTAAATATCTAATATGAACGTCTACTGTTCTAGTTTCACCATAAAACTCATATCCCCAAATTTTGTCTAATAAAAAGTTTCTAGATAAAACTTTTCCTTTGTTTTGAAGTAAAATTTTTAATAAATCAAATTCTTTAAGAGTTAAATCAAGTTTTTCTCCATTTTTAGTTGCTTCATGTTTAATTAAATCTAGTTTTATATCTTTTACTGTTAATATTTCTTCTTCTCTTGGCGAATTCATATTGTATCTTCTTAAAACAGAACTTATTCTAGCAAGTAATTCTTTAATACTAAAAGGTTTTGTAATATAATCATCTGCACCACCTACTAAGCCCTCAACTTTATCACTTTCCATATTTTTGGCTGTAAGCATAATAACAGGTATACTCTTAAGATCTTTATCCCCTCTTATTTTCTTCAATACGTCAATACCACTTATATTTGGTAACATCCAATCCAGTAGTATTAAATCTGGTTTATTTTCTTTTGCTTTTAAAAAACCATCAAACCCATCATAAGAATAGTCTACAATATAATCTGAAGTCTCCAAATTAAATTGTAGTAGCTCTACTATATGCTCTTCATCATCAATTACAAGAATCTTAGTACTCATTATTATTCCTCCCTATCTAATTTGAATCATTGTTCCTATTCTCTTTGGTGTTTTATTGTGTTTTCTGTAAGAATAGAATTTGTCATGATTACAATTAGTACATATTTGAAGATTTATTATATTTTCTTCTTTAACCTTACAATCTCTTAACATAAGTTCATTAATTTTCCATAAATCCAAATAATATTTATCATCTTTTATTATATCGAATTTTCCTGCATAATTTGCTAAATTTGTGTTAAATTTTTCAACTAAATCTTTTGAAACTTCATAGCAGCATGGCCCTATTGATGGTCCTATTACACATATTAAGTCTTTTGGATTAGAATTATAATTCTTACTCATTTCTTTTATAGTTTTTTCACTTATATTATCATAGGTACCTCTCCATCCTGCATGGGCTAACCCTATAGCTTTGTTAACAGGGTCAACAATTACAACGGGCACACAATCCGCTGTTAATATTAATAATGGAACCTTAGGAACATTGGTAATTAAAGCGTCTCCATCTATTTTCTGTCCTATATTATTTTCATCAATTTTATTAACTATGCTAGAATGAATTTGAGAATTTCTCGTTAAATTTATTAATTTAAACTCATCTTGTGTAAATGTCTTAAACAAATCATCTTCATTTTTTGCATCTATATTAGTAGTTGTTATGACTAAGTTAACAAAATCTAATTCTTTTTCTATTCTATCTACAGTTATATAGTTATTCATATTATTTATCCTTCTCCATTAATATGGTTTTTAATTCATTAACAAAAGTGTTTATATCTTTAAATTGTCGATAAACAGACGCAAACCTAACATAAGATACTTCATCTATATCTTTTAGTTTGTCCATAATCATTTCACCAATTATTTTTGTTTCTATTTCAGTCATATAATTTTTATTTATTTCATTTTCTATGTAAGATACTACCCCTTCAATTTGATCAATTGAAACTGGTCTTTTTTCACAAGATTTTATCAGACCATTTTTTATTTTTTCTCTATCAAAATACTCTCTTGTATTATCTTTTTTTACCACCATAACAGGTGTTGTTTCAATAGTTTCGTAAGTTGTGTATCTTTTTTTACAAGATTCACACTCTCTTCTTCTTCTAATAGAATTACTATCTGTATGTCTTGAGTCTACAACTTTAGACTCCTTATAGTTACAATAAGGACATTGCATAATCTTCCTCCTTAGTTAAGTTAGTTTAAATTTTTATTTCATCAATGTCTAATTTTCTTTCTGAGCCTATATTTACTATTATTGTGTCACATCCTATTTTTAATATATCATTCCAAAATATTACATCTACATCCATTCCTCTAGAAAAAAATCCTCCACTACCTTCTCCTGTAGTTGAAAAAGATACAACTTTGCCTTCATTAACATCAATGTCTATGTCTGTAATAAATCCCATCTTCTTTCCATTTTTTACATTGATAATTTCTTTATCCATTATATCAGATACTCTTAACATATTATAACATCCTCCTTAAAAATACAAAAAAAATATATTTCTCTCTTAATAATTTTTATGCAAAAAAATCCTTAGTATTCTTCTACTAAGGATTTATTGTTCATATTTAATTATAATTAAATGTACTTTCTCATATTTTTCAGTGCATTTTTTTCAATTCTTGAGACTTGCGCTTGAGATATTCCTATTTCATCTGCCACTTCAATTTGAGTACGGCCTTTATAAAATCTCAAATCCAATACAAGTTTTTCTCTGTTATTAAGTTTTTTTATTGCTTCTTTCAGTGCTATTTCTTGAAGCCAGTGCTCATCAGTATCTTTTTTATCCTGAACTTGATCCATTACGAATATGGCATCACCATTGTCTTGGTATACAGGGTCAAATAAAGATATTGGATCTTGTATAGCGTCTAGTGCCATAACAACAGATTCAACATCTAACTCTAGCTCCTTTGCTATCTCTGAAACTGTTGGTTCCTTTGAGTTGCTTCTAATCAATTTTTCTCTAACTTGAAGTGCTTTATAAGCAATATCCTTTAATGATCTACTAACTCTTATAGGATTATTATCTCTTAAATATCTTCTTATTTCACCTATTATCATTGGAACCGCATAAGTTGAAAACCTAACATTTTGACTTAAATCAAAATTATCTATAGCTTTTATGAGACCGATACAACCAATTTGAAATAAGTCGTCAATATTTTCTCCTCTATTGTTAAACTTTTGAATGATACTTAGAACTAGCCTTAAATTACCCCTAACAAACTGTTGTCTAGCTTCTTCATCGCCTGCCTTAATTTTAACTAGAAGGTCCATCATTTGAGCATTTTTAAGAACTGGCAATTCAGATGTATTCACACCACAGATTTCAACCTTATTAATTTGCATAAGTTTCAGTCCTCTCTTAAAAGATTCTTTATATGAAATTATTTACATATCATATATTTTTATACTTTTATCGAGATTTTATTTAATTTATACAAATTTTTTCATTTCCTTTTTTAACCTACTAATAATTTTCTTTTCAAGTCTAGAAATATAAGATTGAGATATACCAAGGATGTTAGCTACTTCCTTTTGGGTTTTTTCATTTCCTCTTGTACTTAAACCAAATCTTAATTCCATAATTTGCTTTTCTCTATCTGATAATTTATCCAAAGCCATAAATAATAAATTCTTATCTATTTCTTCTTCAATAATTTTATATATTTCATCATTTTCTGTTCCAAGTACATCTGATAGCAATAATTCATTACCATCTAAGTCAGTATTTAAAGGTTCATCAAACGAAACTTCAGCTTTTTTCTTATTATTTTTTCTAAGATACATTAATATTTCATTTTCTATACATCTAGATGCATAAGTTGCTAATTTAATATTTTTATTAGATTTAAATGTATTAACAGCTTTTATAAGCCCAATAGTTCCTATTGATATTAAATCCTCAACATCTATACCAGTATTTTCAAATTTTCTAGAGATATAAACTACTAATCGAAGATTTCTTTCTATTAAGATAGTTTTTACATTATCATCATTTTCAAGTCTGTCTATTAGCAATCTTTCCTCATCTGGTTTTAAAGGTGGAGGCAGTATATTTACACCGCCCATGTAATACATGCCATTAGGTTTAATTATACCTAATTTAGATCCTATCTTTACTACCCAAGAGTTTATTTTCCACTTCATTTTCATTAATGTTAATTTCAATTATAACCCTCCCCGTTTTTAGATCTAAGAAAGTATACTTGGATTTAGTATGGCATTATAATTGTCGTCTTTAAAATTAGATATACCAAGTACAATGTTTCCTATCTTTTTATTATCAATTCGTAAATAGTCGGCTTTAAATCCTAGTATCATGTTTGTCTTATTGCTAGTAGCGTGGTTATAAGGAATTAGCCTTACCCTAGATGATATATCTTCACTTAAATCATTGATGATCTCCTCTGCCAAAAATACATCAACATACTCATAATTATAATTTTCAGGCAAATACTTTTCTAACAAAGAAGAATTCACCATAATTACATCACTTTTACTTAAAGGATCTTTTAGAAGATTTCCACTATCTAATAGGGCAATACACTTAAGTTCTTCTCCAAGAAGCGAAATTGTTACTTCTTTAGTAAATTCTTTAATATGATTTATTAACGTAATATCCGAATATATTTTTTTTAATATAAGACAACTAATATATACTGAGGCTATTACAAATGAAATTTTTATATGTTCTATACCTGTAAAATAAATTATAAAATATGTACTTCCACAGATAAAAAAATTCACTAAAAAAAATATAGTAAATACTCTTAAAAATTCATTTTTATCTGTATAAACAAATGAAATTAATCCTATAATTACAATAAATACTGCTTTTGAGGGTAATGTATATAGTAAATAAAACCTTGGAAGTAAATAAATTACAGAATAAATAGCTCCAACTATTGCTCCTATTATTTTTCTTTTATAAGAATTTGTATTTTTTGTAAGTATAGAAGTACAACTTATAATAATATAATTTATTAATAGGTTTTCAATAATGTAAAGATCTAAATACATTAATTACTCCCCCTTTTTATGTTTATATTATAAGCTAGTATAAAAAAATAATATGTCACTTTTAACAGTCGAAACTCAATTACTTTAATATAAAAAAACACAAAAAAAGGAAAAATTCTTCTTTTTCCTTTTTAAAATAATATTTTACTTCTTTTTAATTAGTATAAAAAAACATATATTGTTCATAATTTGTTATAATTAATAACTTTCTTTATAGTTAATAATATGCAACATGAATAAATATTATAACAAAAAAATAAGAAGCCTAAGCTTCTTATTTGATTATGTATATAAACTATTTTCTATTTCTTCTTAAGAAGACTGGAATTGGTGGTAAATCATCATCCATATCATGAGTTGGCTTTTTAGCTTCCACTTTTTCCTCTACTACTTCTTCTTTTGTTGCTGCAACTTCCTCTACTGCAACTTTCTTAGTTGCTATTTCTGAAGGTCTATTAGTACCTCTATTTTTAAATGAATCCTCAAACCCTTGAGATGGATTAGTTTCAAATCCTGTAGCTATTACAGTTATAGTAATATCTTCTCCTAAATCTTCTCTTATAGACGTACCAAATATTATATTTGCTTCTGCATCACATGATTCAGTAACTAAACTTGATGCTGCATTAGCTTCAAATAATGTTAAGTTCGCACCACCAGCAACATTAAGTAATACTCCTTTAGCACCTTTTATAGAAGTTTCTAGTAATGGAGATTGAATAGCTTCTTTAGCTGCTTCTATAGCCCTATTTTCTCCACTAGCAGTTCCTATACCCATGTGAGCTAATCCTTTGTCCTTCATTATAGAAGTAACATCGGCAAAGTCTAAGTTTATAAGTCCTGGCATTTTTATTAAGTCAGATATAGATTGTATACCTTGCTTTAATACGTTATCTGCGATAGAAAATGCATCTACCATTGATGTATTCTTTTGTACTATTTGTAAAAGTCTATCATTAGGTATAGTTATTAATGTGTCAACATTAGCTTTTAAATCTTTTATACCCTCTTCAGCATTTTTCATTCTTATTTTACCTTCAAATCCAAAAGGTTTCGTTACAACACCTACAGTAAGTATCCCCATTTCCTTAGCTAATTTTGCAACTATCGGCGCAGCACCTGTTCCAGTTCCTCCACCCATACCTGCAGTAACAAATACCATATCTGTTCCGTCAAGTAATCCTACTATTTGTTCTCTGCTTTCTTCAGCAGCTTTTTTTCCTACTTCTGGCTTAGCCCCCGCACCTAATCCTCTAGTCAATTTTTCTCCTATTTGAATTTGGTTTTCTGCCATAGACGATAATAGTGCTTGCTTATCTGTATTTATAGAAATAAACTCTACTCCTTTTACTTCTTCTCTTATCATTCGGTTAACAGCGTTGTTTCCACCGCCACCAACACCAATAACTTTTATAACAGCATCATTGTTGTCAGTTTCTATATCAATTCTATTATTATTCATTATTTTTTAACCTCCCTATCTTCTGAATTAAACAGTCATGTATTATGATTATACCATTTTACTTGTATTTTTTGTTAAATTACTATCTTATTCCATAAAAATACCAATTTTTACTCTTGTTATTAAACCTGTATAATAGATATTTAACAATCTGTTCTGTATATTGTCAAATAATATGTATAAATATTCCTTAAAATAATATAATATAAAAGCGTCTTATTCTCTATATTATTATACTCTTAATAGCAATGATTTGAAAATAGATATTTCCTAATTTTATGAAAAATTTCAAATATTTATCTATTATGATTGTGAAAACATTTTTCGTCGTTAGTTTGCAACATTTATCTACTTTAAATTTTACTGTGAAACGGTAGTAATATTCAAGTGATTTTTCACAATATTAATGCTTTTTTTCTATTTTTTACATAATTCTATTAATTTGAATAGGGACTATACAGTAAATAATTGTCATAAGTAAAATCCACCTTGCCATAAAGTTCTTTTCTATTTTGCAAATCTATCATTACTTTACTAAGCTTTACTATGTTTTTTTCTATGTTATTATCTTTATTAAGGCATATAGTAAGCCCTGTTTTACCCTTCATAATAATTTCTTTTCTTTTTGTAAAATTGACTGTTTTGATTTGTAATAATATGTTTTCTTCTTCTAAATTTTTATATAGCGTTATAAGTTTATTCTTATCATTTTCGTTATCAAATTTTAACATTTTATTATTTAATGTATAAGGAATAGTAAAAATTAAGTCATCATTTTTTATTTCTTTTAACTCATCTACAAATTTTCCTTGATCATCTATATAGCAATAAGACTTTCCGTTATACAAAGGTCCAATAATATTCTTTTCTTTTACATTCACTATAAGCTTGTTGGGTATCTTTCTTTTAATCTCACAATCTTTAACATAGGTACTTTCTTTAACTCGATTCTCTAATTTTTCTAAATCATAGAAAAAAATATTCTTATTTTGCTCTAAATTTAATCGGTTGTTAACATCCTCTTTGGATAAATATTTATTGTTATTTATCACCACTTGTTTTAAAAAAAAGAAGTCACTTTTTAAGAAGAAACATGTTCCTAATGTTAATAGCAAAGAAAAAAATAAAATTCCCATAAGTTTATTAGTATTTATCTTTCTTCTTTTTCTCAAACACACCCCTCCTTAATTTTTTATTATATATAAAATACTTCTTTTACTCTTAAAACTCCTACAAAAGTTTTTTATTTTAATTAGCAAATTATTACAAAAAAATATAAAAGGTCTAAAAGACCCTTTATATTTTCCTAATATCTGCTCCTAAGTTGTTTAATATACCTTCTATATTTTCATATCCTCTTTCCACATGATATATATTACTAATTTCACTTTCTCCCTCAGCAGCAAGTGCTGCTAAAATCAAAGCTGCTCCACCTCTTAAATCCGGCGATTTAGTTTTAGCACCATATAATTTATTAACTCCATTTACTTTGCATAAATGAGTACTTATTATCTCCGTGTTTGCTCCCATTTTATTAAGTTCGCTACAATGCATAAAGCGATTTTCAAAAATGGTCTCATAAAAAATATTATTTTTATCACTCAATGTCATAAGAGCCATCATTTGTGCTTGCATATCCGTCGGGAAATTAGGATGGATATCTGTTTTTAAAAAGTTTATAGCTTTAATTTTCTTTGGTGAAGTTAAAATGAGGCCTTCCTTAGTATATTCAATATTACATCCTGCCTTTATTAGCGTATTATTTATAGGTTCCATATGTCTTCTTACTATTTTATCTACTTCTAAACAACCTCCCGTAATTGCACTCGCTACCATATAAGTCCCTATGGCAATCCTATCAGGAATAACAGAATGTTCAACTTTACCTAATTTATCCACGCCTTGTATTTCTATGAAATCACTTCCTGCTCCACTAACCTTGCCTCCCATTTTATTCACGTAATCTTGAAGGTCTTCTATCTCCGGTTCCTTTGCTGCATTATATATTCTAGTTGTTCCTTTTGCTTTAACCGCTGCCAAAATAATATTCTCAGTAGCACCAACGCTAGGACTTTCAAGTATTATATCGTGTCCTATAATTTCTTTTCTTTCACAGTTTATAATAGAGCCTTCTTCTATTTTCACTCCTAATTTTCTCAAAGAGTTTAGATGTAAGTCTATGGGTCTTTTCCCTATTGCGCAACCCCCTGGCTCATATATTTTAACATGTTCTAATCTACTAATCATAGCTCCAAGTACAATAATAGATGATCTCATTTTCTTGACATATGCCTCATCTATTTCGTTGGATGTCAGATTAGAGCTATCTATTACTAATACATGGTCATTAAAATCAATTTTACACCCTATGCTTTTCAATATATCTATCATTGTATATACGTCAGCTATCAATGGAACGTTATGAATAATATTAATATTTCCATTCAATAAGGATGCAGCCATTAATGGTAAAATGGAGTTTTTCGCCCCTTTTATACTTAAGGTTCCGTGTATTTTGTTTCCACCAGTTATTAGATATTTAGACAAAATGAACCCCCCTAATCATAATATTAAATCCCTTATTATTAAATATTATGAGTTAGAGGGGGTATATGTTACTTTTTCTTTATTCCTATTGTTTTTATTTCCTTTACTTCCTCACTAGCCTTTATTTCTTTAGCTACTTCTTTTGATTCTTTCTTTTCTTTTTTTGAAATATTATTTTGTTGCTTTTCATTATATGCTTTCATAATTTCATCATATATCAAATCTATTGCTTGAGGTTTACCAATAGATTTACTTGCATTTGCCATATCTATAAGTAATTCTCTATCTCCTAGTAATTTAAATACTACTTCATTTAATTTTTCAGGAGTTAAATCTTTTTCTAATATAGCAATTCCTGCACCTTGAGATTCTATACTCTTAGCATTATATTCTTGATGATTTTCAGCAGTATAAGCCTTCGGTATTATAATAGATGGTTTTCCAAGGGCCGTTATCTCTGCTAAAGATATTGCACCAGCACTTCCTATTACAATATCACTTGCAGATAGTCCATCTGCCATATTATCCAAATAAGGCATTACTCTTTGATAAGGTTTTAAAGAAACGTCTCCTAAAGACTCCATAAATTCATCATAGTATAGTTTTCCAGTTGCAAATATAAATGCAATGTCTTCTTTTACCATATTTTTTATTACAAGTCTCATTGCATCATTAATTTCTTCTGATCCACCACTACCACCATAGCAAAGAACCATTTTTTTATCTTCACTTATTCCAAGTTTTTTTCTTGAAGTTGATTTTCTTGATTGTAATATTTCTTTTCTTACTGGATTTCCTGTAAGAACTAGCTTATTTCTACTTTCTTCTGGAAATCTTTCATGAGAATCTTCAAAACTTGTAAGAACTCTTGTAACTACTTTAGAAAGTATTTTATTTGTTACTCCAGGGAATGAGTTTTGCTCATGAACTATTGTTACAGTTTTATTTAAAGCTGAGTTAAATAAAACTGGTCCACTAACATATCCACCAGTTCCTATTACTATATCTGGTTTATATTTTTTAACTATTCTTCTAGATTGTTCTAACCCCTTACATAGTTTAAATACTCGTTTTACATTTTCAAAATCTATTTTTCTTCTAAATCCTTGTACTGTTACAGTTTTTAACTCATATCCGTATTTTGGAACTATTTCTGATTCTATACCTTTTTCTGTTCCTACAAATAATATCTCACAATCAGGATTTTCTTCTTTTATTTTGTTAGCGATTGCTATTGCTGGATAAACGTGTCCTCCCGTTCCTCCGCCTGATAGTAATACCTTCATTGTATCATCTCCTGTTATTTAATCTTGACATGTTTTGAGATGTTTAACACTATTCCTATTTCCCCCATAAGCATGGTCAGCGAGGTTCCTCCATAACTTATAAATGGCAGGGCTACCCCTGTGTTTGGCATAGTCGATGTGGCAACAGCAATATTCAATGCTGCTTGAATACCTATTAAAGCTCCTATACCTATTACTAACATACAAGCAAATATGTCTTCACATTTTAGAGCTATACGAACACATCTATAAACTAGTAATATAAATAACATAATTACTAAGATACATCCTATTAAGCCCAATTCTTCACCTATTATGGCAAATATAAAATCATTTTGTGGTTCTGGTATGTAAAAATATTTTTGTTTACTTTTCCCTAGACCTAGGCCAAATAATCCTCCTGATCCTAATGCATATAAGCTTTGTATGACCTGATACCCAGCTCCTAGTGGATCTTGAAACGGATCTAAAAAGGAAGTAATACGTTTTAATCTATAAGGTTCTATCATTACTAGAAGACCAAATAGCGCCACTCCTGATAAGCCCATAACGCCAACAAATTTCATATTCATTCCTGCTACAAACAGCATAACAAAGGTTACAAGTATTACTGTACCAGCTGTAGACATGTTAGGTTCAAGCATTATTAATACAAATATTAGCATAGGCATAAACAAAAGCGGTAAAACACCTTTTGTCAAAGATTTTATTTTATCGTATCGTTTTTCTATTAGTTTTGCTGTAAACACAACACAAGCAAATTTAGCTATATCTGATGGCTGGAAAGTTGCTCCTCCAACACCTAGCCATCTCTTAGCACCATTAGCTTCAATACCAAGAGGTGTTAAAACTAAAAGTAAAAATATAATGGCAACTATACAAATAGGTGTTGCATATTTTTTCCAAAGTTTATAATCAACATTGGAAAGAACCATCATTCCTATAAATCCCAGTGTTGCATAAATTAAATCTCTTTTTAAAAAGAAATAGGGATCATTATGTTTAAATGAAGATTGAATATAACTTGCACTAAACACCATGATGATCCCAAAAAATACTAAAATCATGGTAGTATAAAATACTACTGAATCAAAATCAGTCTTCATCCCCCTGTCAATTTGCTTTTTTAAAATTTTACTAGGCATCTGATAGACTACCCTCCATTTCGCAGTAAATTGCTTTGAAGGAGTTATTTTAAGTTGTTAACATTATCTTTGAAGTCGCGTCCTCTCACTTCAAAACTTTTGTACATATCCCAACTTGCACAAGCAGGAGATAAAAGAACAACATCTCCACTTTCAGCTAGGTTATAAGAAGCTTCTACAGCTTCTTTCATATTATTAACTTTAATTATAGTTTTATAATCTTTTTCTTTAGCACATTTTTCAATTGTACTAGAAGTTTCACCCATTAAGACTAGGGCTTTAATATTTTCTTTTCCTACTTCTAAAAGCTCACTAAAATCACTTTCCTTATTGTATCCACCAGCTATTAGTATGATTGGATTTTCATAAGAAGTTATTGCCTTAACAGTTGAATCTGGATTAGTTCCCTTAGAGTCATTTACAAATATAATATCATTTAATGTTCTAACATATTCTAATCTATGTTCTACAGCTTTAAATGTTTTTAATACATGCTTTAAAGTTTCTAAATCCACATTGCATACGTAAGACATAGCAATAGCAGCCATGCAATTTTCTAGGTTATGTCCTCCTGGTAAACTAAGCTCTTTTTTATTTAATAAAACAATTTTTTTATCTATATGAATAACTATATTGTTGTTTTCGTCTAAATATACACCTTTATCAAGTTTTTCTTTTCTTGAGAAAAATATTACTTGGCCATTACAATTAGACTCTAGACTTCTAACTTCTTTATCGTCATAATTTAATATTGCGAAATCACTTTTATCTTGGTTTTTAAATATATTAGCTTTAGCAGCTATATAATTTTCCATAGTATGATGTCTATTTAAGTGATCTGGAGAAAAATTCAATATTGATGCAACTTTAGGTTTAAAGTCAACAATACTTTCCAACTGGAATGAGCTTAGCTCTGTTATTAAATATGAATCTTCAGTTGTAGTTTCTACTGTATCTATAACAGGATTTCCAATGTTTCCCACTATATATGTGTCCTTATTGTCTGATTTAAATATTTCCCCTACTAAAGATGTTGTAGTCGTTTTTCCATTTGTTCCAGTTATACCTACAAATACAGGATTTTTAGAGAGTCTATAAGCAAGCTCTACTTCTCCTATTATCTCTATATTATTTTCTTTTAGTTTTAATATAAAAGGCAAGTCTAAAGGTACTCCAGGAGACACAACTGCTAAGTCTATATGGTCTACGTTTTCTGGATGATATCCAAGAATATACTGAGCATTTTTTATATCTTTTAATTCTAGTAAAATATCTTTTAATTTTTCTTCATCTTTTATATCATTAACTATTATATTTGCTTCTAGTTTGTTTAATAATTTAATTGTTGAAACACCTGTTTTAGCTAACCCAACAAGTAAAATATTTTTATTTTTTAGGTTCATTGTTTTCCCCCCTAGTGATTAGAATACTGCAATTATTCCTATCCATGCTAATACTACTGTAGTTATCCAAAATATAAATACAACTCTAGTTTCTGGCCATCCACATTGTTCAAAATGGTGATGTATTGGCGCCATTTTAAATATTCTTTTACCAGTTAATTTAAATGATACAACTTGTAATATTACTGATATAGCCTCTGCAAAATAAATACCTCCTACTATTGGTATTAAAAGTACTGAGTTTGTTAATACTGCAAAAGCTACTACCGCTCCTCCTAAGGCCATAGAACCAGTATCCCCCATAAATACTTTAGCAGGATATGAATTGAATCCTAAGAACCCTAAACAAGCTCCCCCAGTAGCTGCTGCAAGTATTGCAACATCACTGTTACCTATTGTTGTTGCCAACATCATAAAGAATGCTGATACTATTAAAGTCACTCCTGATGCTAGACCATCTAAACCATCAGTTAAGTTTACAGCATTTACTGTTCCTATTATAATAAACATCATTATTGGTACATACAAAGGTCCTAAGTTTATTACATAATCAGTAAATGGAACCATTATTTGAGTTGCACTTGGTGATGCACTGTATTGATAATAAGCAACAAATAATGCAAGAGCAAATTGTAATACAATTTTTTGATATGCTTTTAGTCCTAAAGATCTTTTCATTTTAATTTTAATAAAATCGTCTAAGAATCCTACAAATCCAAATCCTGTTATACATATTAGTCCTACTAATAAGTCCCTATCTATTTTTGCTCTTGTTAGTCCAGTAATAAGAATAGCTATTATCATTATTACTCCACCCATAGTTGGTGTTCCATTTTTTAGTAAATGAGTTTGTGGTCCATCATCCCTAACCGTTTGACCAAATTTAAATTTTGCTAACATTGGTATAAATATTGGTCCTAATATAACTACTATTAAAAATGCGATTATCGCTGTATACGTAAGCTGTGTTATTCCTAACATAATATAAAACTCCTCTCCCTAGTTCGCTAATTATTTTGTCTATTTATTAAGATGTTCAACAACCTTTTCTAGATGCATTCCTCTTGATGCCTTAACTAAAATAGTGTCATTTTCTTTTATGATATCATCTAGCTTTTCAATTGCTTCTTCTTTTGTTTCAAAATGATAAAGATTGTCAGGGTTCATATTATTTTCTTTTAATTCTTTTACTATAAACTCTGAATCCTTTCCTATTGATATTAATATATCCACATTGTTTAAAGCTGATTTTCCTACTTGTCTATGCCCAAATTCTGCAAATTCACCCATTTCAAACATATCTCCAAGTATTGCTACTCTTCTGCTTTTATATCTTCCAAGGATATTTAATGCCGCCGTCATAGAATCTATGCTTGCATTATAAACTGAGTCAATTATAGTTAAATTATTACTTTTTATTATGTCTAACCTATTTTTTGTGCATTGGAAATTTTTTAAACCATCTTTTATTTCCTCTAAGGTCATATTCAGATTAATTCCTACTAGTATTGCTGCCATAGCATTATATATATTGTGTTTTCCAACTGTTGGAATGAAAAACTCTTCTCTTTTACCATCAATAACTGCTATGAAATTTATGTTGTCTTCATCCATTTCAAAAGATTCGCAGTATATATCGTTATCTTTTTCAAATCCAAAAGTTTTTAGTTTATAAACTAAATGTTTATCCTTTAAAGTTTTTAAACAATCATCATCTCCATTAACTATTAATAAAGAATTCTCATCAAAGTTTGTTGTTATTTCCATTTTTGCTTTAAAAATCCCATCTCTACTTCCTAGATGTTCCACATGAGAATATCCAATATTAGAAATTATACCTATTTGCGGATTAACGATATTTACCAGGTATTCAATTTCATTAAACCCACTCATTCCCATTTCTATTACTGCACATTCATGTTCTTTATTTAAATTAAATAAAGTTAAAGGCACTCCAAATTGGTTGTTTAAGTTTCCTACGTTTTTTAGTGAGTTATATTTTGCACTAATAGTCGAATATACCATATCTCTAGTAGTTGTTTTTCCCACACTACCCGTAACGGCAATGAACGGTATTTCAAATTTGTTCTTATAAAGTCTAGCAATATCACCAAAAGCTACTTCCGTATTGTTTACTTCTATTACATTAATTTCTTTATTCTCTATGTCAACGTTGTTATCTTTATTTTTTATAATAGTTTTACAGCCTTGATTTATAGCTAAATTAATGAAATCATGCCCATCTAAGTTTTCTCCAACTATAGCAACAAAAGCATTTTCTTTACTTGCTTTTCTACTGTCTATTACTATATCATTTACTAAAGTTTCTTCGCTACACTTAGAAACTAGCTGTCCTTCACTAGCAAGTATTAACTCTTTTATAGTTAAATATTCCATTTTAACCTCCTTATTCATTTTTAATTTAATGCTTATCTTTATAAAAGGCAATGCATTACATACATTGCCTTTTATATATTTATCTTAATAATTATATACCATATTAACTTTTTTTTGAAGATATTTATAAGTTTCTGTAATATTAATTATCAAAATAAATGGATATCAGAGAACCTTCATTTACGCTAACTCCAGGTTTTGGGAACATATCTTTAATAATAGTTCCTTCCTTTATATCTATATCATTATCAATATTAGCTTCTAATTTAGACTCTTCTAAGACTTTTGTAGCATCTTCTATACTTAGACCTCTAACATCAGGCACTTTCACTTTATTTTTCACATTTTCGGCTTTTTCTTCTTCAGTATACTTTGGCTCTACACCAAGATATTTCAGTGTATTGCCCATTACTTCTTTTATAATTGGCCCTGCTGTTGTTGAACCAAATTGCATAACATTTGTAGGCTCGTCAACTATAGCAAGTACTACAATTTGTGGATCGTCAGCTGGTGCCATCCCAATAAAAGAACACACATAATGACCTTGAGCGTAAGACCCATCTATAACCTTTTGCGCAGTTCCTGTTTTTCCACCTAATCTATATCCTGGTAAGTACGCTATTTTACCACCACCTTCTGTTACAACAGATTCCATTATTTCTCTCATTTGTGCAGATGTTTCTTTTGAGATAACTTGTTTTACTTGTACTGGATCTACTTTCTTCGTTATATTTCCTTTATTATCTGTATATGCCTTTACTAACCTTGGTTCCATTCTATTTCCATCATTTACGATAGAACACACTGCTGTAATAAGTTGCATAGGTGTTACAGATATTGACTGGCCAAATGATATAGTTGCCAGTTCAACAGGCCCAACATCTTTTTCATTGTACATTATACTTCCTGCTTCACCTGGCAAATCTATTCCTGTTTTTTTATTTAAACCAAATGCATCTATGTAATTATACATTTTTGAAACTCCAAGTCTTCTACCTACTTCAACAAAAACTGGGTTGCAAGAGTTTTGAACACCTTGTTTAAATGTTTCTGAACCATGCGGTCTATAAGACCTCCAACATTTTATTTTTTTCCCTTCAACCATAACACTTCCGCTACAAGTAAATTTATCATCTTGCTTAACAACACCTTCTTCTAATCCTGCAGAAGAAGTTATAAGTTTAAATGTTGAACCTGGTTCATATGTATCACTTACAGCTGTATTTCTCCACATAGTTGAATATGCTTTTATTTTTTCATTATCATTTTTACATTCTTCTAATAGCTCTTCATATGCAGGGTAAATTGCTTTTGTAGGAGTGTTCGGATCATAATCTGGTTTTTTTACCATTGCTTTTAACTCTCCTGTTTTAGGATCCATAGCAATTATAGTTACTTTACTTGCGTTGTTTTCTTCATAAGCCTTTTGAGCTGCTTTTTCACAATAATGTTGTATTACTTCATCCACAGTTAATACTAATCCATTTCCTGTTGTTGGCTCATAATATTGTTCAGAACCTTGAGGTATTTCTTTTCCCGCTGCATCAGTACTTACGATTAGCTTTCCTGCTGTTCCTTTAAGCACATTATCATATCTTAATTCTATTCCTGCTACACCTGATGAATCTGAAGAGGTATGACCAAGAACGTAAGATGCAAAATTTCCATATGGATAGTATCTTTGATTGTCTTCAGCAACCCATATCCCCGATAATCCTGCTTTAGTAATTTTATCTGCCATATCATCATCTATCCATCTTTTTACTTTGACTAGAGCCATGTTGTTCTTACTAACTTTTTTGTATACATCATCATATTTTTCATCCAATATTTTTGCCAATTCTTCAGAGGTTTTTTTTGCATCTTTTACTTCAACTGGCTTACACCACACTGTATATTTTGTAACACTTACTGCCAATTCTTTCATATTTGTATCATATATTGTTCCCCTTTTAGCTTCTATAGGTATCTCCCTTGTTTGCTGTTCTGATGCCTTTGTACTAAGCCACTCTCCTTTAATTAATTGTAAATATCCTATTCTAAATACCAATGCTAAAAATAAGGAACAAGCCAACACCATTACTATAACTAATCTTTTTCTGCTGTTTATTTTTATTTTCATTAACAACCTCCCTTTCTAATCCTTTAAGTCAATATATCTCATTTGACTTTCATTAGGGTAATCCATTTTTAACTTTTCTTTTGCATTTTCTTCTATATTAGTAATGCTAGAATTTTCTAATTTGTCCATTTTTAATCCATCTAAAGCTATCTCTTCTTTTCTTAATTGTTTTTTCAACGTATTAATTTCATACTTGTAATTTGATACAATAGCATTACCACATAAGTTTATGATGATTATTAACACCACAGGAAATGCAAACAAAATAGGCTTAGCTACTCTTTTTATTTTTCTCTTTCTATATCTATTCTTTTTTCTCTTTTTATATTCATTTATGTTCTTTACTCTTTCCTTTTTATTCAAAAAATCACCTCCGCCTTGTGTGGTATATACATATTTAGTTTTTTTGTGTCTGCCTTCCTTTAATGACTTATACAAAAATTCATACATAAAATATTATGAATTTTTATATGTAGAACATTTTTTTAAAAAATTTATACTTTCTTTTATTTTTTTGAAGTATTAAATAGAATTAAATATGTTCATTATCTTTATATTTTTAATAAATTAATCTATACTTAAATTAATTAAAGCCTGAGAAAAATTAAGCTCTTAGTTTTTATATAAAAATTCTAATAACAGCTTAAAGAATTATACGATAAGAAATATATAAATAAAATTTTTTTATACTTTTTAATAAAGGGAGGAATATATGAAAAAGATATTATTATTGATTATACTAATATCAGCTGCTATTATTTTTTATGGTTGTAATAAAAATTCAAATGAAGACAGCCCTATTTCTTTGTCTTCCGTAGATATAAGTTCATTGAATAATAAAGAAATATTAGATGTAATTTATGACAGTGATTTAGAGGAGGGAATTTATCAGATAACAACAAAAAATAATAGTTACATATTTTTTAAAGGTATCAAAAATGAATATATTGATGTAGGATTACACCTTGAAGATAAAACTCTTATAATAAATTGTAATACTACTTCCTCTTCACAAGAAACAAGCAAACTATACGTTATAAAAGAAAAAGGTTCAACTTCATCAAGAGATAAAAATATACTTTTCGATACAATAATACTAAAAATAAATAACAAGGAAGTTCCATTTAATTCGGTATATCTTTTATAATGAAAGTAATAAATTATGAATTTCTATTATCTAAAAAAAGCTCATTATATAATGAGCTTTTTATATTTCATGTAATTTCCACTTGTTTCCCTTATATCTAGTAATAAAGCACACCACTCTAAATATCCAATCTATACTCATGGCTACCCATACACCAAAAACTCCCATATTCATATATCTTCCCAATACATAACTAAAGCCAATTCTAAAAATCCACATGGATAAAATAGATACTGTCATACAGAATTTAACATCATTAGCTGCACGAAGAGTATTTGGAATAACAAAAGAAATTGTCCATATTATAATTGATACTATTCCATGATATAAGATAATATCTTTTGAAATTGTTGCTGTATAATCAGATAGATTATATGCATTTAAAATTAATGGCATGCTTATAAAAGTAAGTATTACAGCTAAGGATATGCATAAAGTACTTATCTTAACTAGTTTTCTTGTATAATATTTTGTTTGATCGTAATCTCCTGCACCTATACATTGAGATGTTACAGAAAGGGTAGCCTGGCTAATTGCCATACCAGGTATTATTTGAAAAAGTCCAACAGCATTTGCTACAGCATTTGCTGCAATAGCTGCTGTTCCAAAAGTTGCAATTAAATTTAATACAATAATTTTTCCAAGTTGAAACATTCCATTTTCCAAACCATTTGGAATACCAATATGAAGTATTTTTCTGATTAATATTCTATCAAATTTCATACACATTTTTTTTGATAAGTGAATTTGCAAATTATCATTTTTTATTAATATAAAAATTACTATAGCTGCTACAGCCCTAGAAAAAACTGTAGGTATGGCTGCACCTGCAATTCCCATTTTAAAAACATAAATTAGAAAATAGTTTCCTATTAAGTTTATCAGGTTCATCATAATTGATATTTTCATTGTGATTTTTGAATTTCCCATAGTTCGAAATAAAGCTGCCCCACCATTGTATATTGCTATGAAAGGAATTGACATAAATACTATGGTCAAATAAGTATTAGAGTAGTTCATAACATCTTGTTCTATATTTCCAAATACTATATTAAGAATAAAATACTTGCATAAATACCCAATTACCATTGTAGTTATAGAGCTTAAAAAAAGAAAAAGAATGAGTTGATCAGCACTTTTGCATGCATTATTTTCATTTTTCTGTCCTAAATATTGGCCTGCTACAACTGCACCTCCTGTAGCAAGAGCTGTAAATATATTTATTATAAGGATATTTATACTATCCACTAAAGATACTGCAGATACTGCAGCTTCCCCTATACTAGCTATCATTATTGAATCTGCTAATCCTACAGTTACTAGTAAAAATTGCTCTATTATCAAGGGAAAAATAAGTTTATATAAATTTTTATCTGAGAATAAGTATTCCCGTGTATTTTGAGTAATTTCCATGTAAGTCCCCCCTTATGACATTCACCAATAATTATAACAGATATTTAATTTATATTCAGAAGTTGAAAATAATGATTTTACATTATAAAAAAGAAAGATGATGTTTATCATCTTTCTTTTTATATTCCTATTTTGATGCTTTTTCTAAAGCTTGATTCAAGTCCCAAATTAAGTCATTTACATCTTCAATTCCTACAGAAACTCTTATCATGTCTGGAGTAACTCCTGCAATTTTTTGTTCTTCTTCATTTAATTGAGCATGAGTTGTACTAGCTGGATGAATTACAAGTGATTTGGCATCTGCCACATTAGCAAGATGCGAAAAAATTTGAAGAGATTCTATAAATTTAATTCCTGCATCTAATCCTCCTTTTATCCCAAAAGTAAATATTGATCCTGGCCCTTTTGGTAAATATTTTTTCCCTAATTCATAATATTTATTTTCTTTTAAACCTGGGTAGTTTACCCATGCAACTTGAGGATGATCATTTAAAAATTCTGTAATTTTCTTAGTATTTTCCACATGTTTTTCAACTCTTAAGGATAAAGTTTCAAGTCCTAATAATAATTGGAACGCACTTTGTGCACTTAGGCAAGCTCCTGTATCTCTTAGATATTGAGCCAGAAGCTTTGTAGTATAAGCTGCTTTTTTACAATCTTTAGCATAGTTTAAACCATTATAAGATAAATCTGGTTCTGTTAAACATTTAAATTTTCCACTTTTTATCCAATCAAAATTCCCACTATCAACAACTACTCCACCTAAAGTCGTCCCGTGTCCTCCAATAAATTTTGTAGCCGAATGAACAACAATATCAACTCCATAATCAAATACGTTTATTAAGTAAGGTGTTCCAAAAGTATTATCTAACATAAATGGAATTTGGGCCCCATGAGCTATTTGTGCAATTTTTTCTATATCAATAATATTTATACCTGGGTTGCCTATAGTTTCTGCATAAACTAATCTTGTTTTATCATTTATTGCAGCTTTAAAACTTGCTGGATCATCAGGATTTACGAAATGAGTTTTAATACCTAATTTAGGTAGCATATTGGCTAATAAATTAAATGTTCCACCATATATTGTTGGTGCAGCAACTATTTCATCACCAGCTTGAAGTATATTTAATATAGCAGCATTAATAGCTCCCATTCCAGAAGCAAAGGCTACAGCGCCTACTCCTCCCTCAAGTAAAGCCATTCTTTCCTCAAATACTGCCACAGTTGGATTTGATATTCTTGAATAAATATGTCCTTTTGTTTTTAGTGCAAATAAATCTGCTCCATGCTCCACACTTTGAAAGCAATAAGAAGTTGTTTGATAAATTGGAACTACTCTAGCTCCTGTTGTAGAGTCCACTTGTTGTCCTCCATGAATTTGTAGTGTAGAAAAACCCAACTTTCTTTCACTCATTGTTTATATCCCCCTTGTTATTTAATATAAATAATATTAAACAATATATAAAAAACCTTACAAATTGTATCTTATCAAATAAAAAAGGTTCTTTTATCTTGAAGATAAAAGAACCTTAATAATCTAAGATTTCTCTCTTATCTTTCTTATGTTTCCATAAGTAGGATTTAGCACCTATCTAATATAGGTTGCTGGACTTCTTCGGGCCTATTCCCTCCATCACTCTTGATAAGATTTTTTACTATTAATTTAATAAGTTAATTGTATATATATTTTTATTCATATGCAACAAGAAAATTATTTTTTTTGAGCTACTCTAAGTTTTGCACTTCTCGATCTTGGATTTCTTTCAATTTCTTCATCACTAGGAATTATTGGTTTTCTTGTTATAATCTTAACTTCTGATTTTTTATCACATTGACAAATTGGAATCTCTGGTGGACATACACAACTTAAAGCTAAATCTTTAAATTCATTTTTTACTATCCTATCTTCTAATGAATGGAAGGTAATTATACAAACTCTTCCTCCTTTATTCATTATAGAAACAGCATCTTCAATCATTTTGTTTATTACACCAAGTTCGTTATTTACCTCAATTCTTATAGCTTGGAAAGTTCTCTTTGCTGGATGTGGACCATCTATTCTAGCTTTTTTAGGTATTGCTTTTTTTATAACATCAACAAGCTCACCTGTTTTTTCTATTGGACCATTTGCTTCTCTTTCTTCCACTATAAATTTAGCTATTCTCTTGGCCCAATTATCCTCACCATAATCTCTGATTATCTTAGCTAATTGTTCTTCACTATACGTGTTTACCACATCATAAGCAGAAAAGTCTTTTCTAACGTCCATTCTCATATCTAGTGGTGCATCATGCATATAAGAAAAACCTCTATCAGCCTCATCAAGTTGGTGAGAAGAAACGCCTAAGTCAGCAAGTACTCCATCTATTTTATAAATACCTATTTTTTCTAATTCTGATTTAATATTTTCAAAATTACTGTGTACAAACTTCACTCTATCTGAATACTCAGATAGTCTTTCTTTTGCCGTTGCTATGGCATTTTTATCTTGATCAAATCCAATAAATAAACCTTTATCAGATAATCTCTTTACTATTTCTTTTGAATGACCTGCTCCACCCATGGTGCAGTCAACATAAACTCCATCTTCTTTTATATCTAAATTTTCAATACATTCATCTAGTAGTACTGATACATGATTAAATTCCATTTTTTCTTCTCCTTAAGAGTTACTAGTTAGCCTCTATTTTTTCTTCTTTGACAATATTTTATGCAAAATAATACAAACTATAATCGTTCCTAAACTTATTACTTGAGCCATTCTAAGCGGACCAATCATAAGTGAATCTGTTCTAAGTCCTTCTATAAAAAATCTTCCTAATGAATATAAAATCAAATAGAATATAGCTAATTGACCCTCATATTTTTTCTTCTTTCTAAAGCACCACAAAAATATGAATATACCTAAATCCCAGATAGATTCATATAAAAACGTAGGATGAACTCTAATGCCATCAACAATTATTCCCCAAGGTAAAGATGTTGGTCCTCCATGTGCTTCTCCATTTATAAAATTCCCCCATCTTCCTATAGCTTGACCTAAAGGTATACCAATCATTACAGTATCAGCCATCTTAAAGAAATTAATTTTTTTAATTTTAGTATATATGAATCCAGCCAATATACCACCAATTAAAGCTCCATGTATGGCCATCCCTCCACCTCTGAAATTTAATATTTCAGATAGGTTATTAGAATACCAAGACCAATTAAAAACAACATAATAAAGCCTAGCACCAATTAAACCACAAGGTATTGCTATTATGGCTAAGTTTAGCAAATCATCTTCACTTATGTTTACTCTTTTTCCTTCCTTTAGCGCTATAAATACACATATTATCATAGCTAGTGCCATTAATACGCCATACCACATTACATCTAAACCAAATATTGTGAATGCCACTCTATCCATTATTTCACCTCTTATAATTTAAATAATCTTTTGAAAAATCCTTTTTTCTTTACTTCTTCTTTATAAGGTTTTGACAAATATAATTTTTCATTATTTATTATTGCATTATTATTTTTAATAAATAAATTATCTGCCATTTCTTTTGAATATTTTTCGCACACGTATTTGTATGCATCTAAAAATATTGGTGTTCTTCTTTTGCTACGATGAGCATCTGTTCCTACAATATGAACCATATTTCGGCTTATTAGTGTATTACAAGTCCTTTGTAATTCTTTTCCACTTTTGCCTAAAATACTATGAGAGTTTATTTGTATTATAGCTCCAGCTTCAATAACCTCATATATTAACTCAGGATTTTCTTGAACTTCTCTATATCTTTCCACATGTGCAAAAACTGGTATGTAGTTTTTTTCTTTTAATTCATATACTATATTGCATAAGTCATTTGGAAAATTTGTAGGAGGAAGTTCGATAAGTATGTATCTACTATCATTTAAAGTATAAAAATCTAATTCATCAATTTGTTTTATTAAATCATTAGTATAGTAAATTTCATTCCCAATTAACACTTCAATATCTATCATATTTTCTCTTAAAACATTATTAAAATCTTTTAGCTCTTTTAATAGTTCTTCGCCTTTTTTGTACCTGAAATCTGGATGATAATGTGATGTATTAACAATTTTTTTTATACCTTGTTCTCTAGCTATTAAAGCCATTTCTATAGACTCATTTAAGCTTCTAGAACCATCATCTACTTCAGGCAAAATGTGGCAATGTATATCAATCATAAAACATAGCCTCCTTATACCCTAAACAATTATCCTTTTCATTTTTTATTATATCAGTTTCTTAATAATAAAAAAACAGAATGCCTTAATTATAATTAATTAATAAATATTTTACAATGAAAAAAGGATAATTATCCTTAATTTTAACTAAAATTATTTCTTTAATCAAAATCAACTAACTATCCTTTATTTTATTACATTTTTATTTTTATATAAGCATTATCTAGGCTCTGCAATAGATATAACACAATTTTCTTCTTTAAAATGATTATTTAGTCTTTCACTTACCTCTTCAAATGTGACTTCCTTCATTACTTCAACATAATCAAGTAAGTTTATACCTTTAAATTTGTAAGTTATAAAATTATTTGCAATAAAAGTAACTGAGTCAAAATATTTAATAAAGTTACCTATATTTTTTTTCTTTGTTCTTTCAAAACCTTCTTTATCTAAACCTTCTAATTTAAATTTTTCAATATAAGACATTATAATTTCTTTTACTTTATGAGGATCTTTTGATTCTCCTCCTATAGATGTATATGCATAATCTACTTGTGAAGAGAAGCCTGCACCAAAGTTTGGAGTTATAAGACCTTGCATGTATAAATCTTCGTATATAACACTACCTTTTTTAAATAACATATCTGTAATGATATCTGTCATTACCTCATATCTTAATAATTCTTTACCTTTCATTCCTACTTTGTCATCTTTAAAGCAAATTGAAAACATTGGCATAGATATAGGGAATTTTGCAACAATCTCTTTTTGCTTGACTTCCTTAGGTTCTTCTGGATAAAATCTCACAATCTCTTCTTGAAGCTTTTGTATATCTTTATGATTAGCCTTTTTTACATGTTCAAATACTTCTTCTTTGTCCAAATCCCCTACAACAAATAAAATCATATTTCCTGGATTGTAGAATGTATTATAGCATTTATATAACTCTTCTTTAGATATCTTATATATACTGTCAACAGTACCTGCAATATCTATTCTAGTTGGATGATTTACATACATAGCTTTTAATGCATTAAAAAATACATTCCACTCTGGATCGTCATTATACATTTTTATTTCTTGTTCAATTATTCCCTTTTCTTTTTCCACATTTTCATCTGTAAAATAAGGTGTTTGAACATAATCTATTAAATGTTCTAAACATTCATAAAAATATTCTGTAGCTGAGAATAAATAGGCTGTCATAGTAAAATTAGTAAATGCATTGGCATTTGCTCCATATTTTGAAAACTTATCAAATGCATTTCCTCCATTTGGTTGTTCAAACATTTTATGTTCTAAGAAATGGGCAATACCAGCATTTACAGTCATTTTATTTTTTTCATTTATAGGAATAAATTCTAAATCATTTGAACCATAGTTAGTTGCAAGAACAGCATATTTTTTAGTAAATCCTTTTTTAGGCATAAAATAAACATCTAAACCATTTTCTAATTTTTCATAATATAATTCTTCTTTTAGCAATTCATTAACTATTTTTTCCATATTTATGCCTCCTTGTTATTACTTAAGAAATATATAGTATCTAACTGAATATTTTTAAATGCATCAACTATATCTTTCACTGTAACCTTTTCTATAATTTCTATAATTTTTTCTACAGTTGAGTTTGTTTGACCCATTGTTTGGGAGAAGTAAAAATCTGATGCTCCTCCAATAGAGTCTTTTATTGTTTTTAATGAACTTACTAAAGAACTTTTACTATTTAATAATTCTTCCTTAGAAATTCGGCCTTCTTTTAAGCATTCTAATTGTTCTTTGATTAGCTTAATTGTTTTATCGTAATTTACATCTTCTATTCCAGAAGCTATAAACATAGATGTTTTATATTTTTCTAGTGAAGAGTATATATAATAGCATAAACTTTCTTTTTCTCTAACATTTACAAATAACTTTGAATGAGGTCCTCCACCAAGAACATTAGAACCTACGAATAAAGAATAGTATTTATATTCGTCTTTATAGTCAATATTGCATCTAAATCCCATAACAAGCTTTCCTTGTGTTATATCCATATCTTCTTTTATTATCTTAACTTCATCCACATTTTTTTCGAAATCTGCTCTAGGTATTTCTACTATGTTCTCCCTATGGAAGTTAAATCCGTTAGATATAATTTTTACTATTTCTTCTTCATCAAAATTTCCTTCTACTACTATATCAATAGGCGAAGTCCTCATAATTTCCATATAATGTTCATAAAGCCCTTTTGCAGTTATTTTATCTATGTCTTCTAAGTAACCTAAATCACTAATTCCATATTTCTCATCTTTAAACATTTCTTCACGTGCACGTTCAATAGCATATCTACCTTTATCATTTATAATTGACTCTATTCTATTTTTAAGGTTTTCTTTTTCTATTTTTACATATTCCTCTTTAAATCCCCCATCTATAACTAATGGATGATTTACTACTTCGTCTAAAAATTCCACAACAGGTTTAAATATTTTTTCGTCTAAGTATTTTTCATCTGTACTAATAATTTTAAAAGTAATTACTTGAGTTTCTCCTCTTTTGCTACTATCAGCGCCTATAGAAACTCCATATAAATCATCTTGATGCTTGGACATTTCTCTAGCGCTTGGATATTTTTCACTCCCACTTTTTATTATAGAAGGAAGTAGTGCATTCATCGTTACTTCATCTCTATTTAATAATCTTTGGATATAAATACTTACTAAATTAGTTTTGAATTTTTCTTCTGGTATTAAAGTTAGATTAATTCCTTTACCTAGATTTATTGTTTTATTATTTTTCATTTTTACCTCCTCTTATGAGTATTAACTTGTATATACAATAAATGATTTATATATTCAAAATTTTTCCTTTTATTTAATTATATATCTTTTATTATTTTCTAAAATACTTATTTTTATTTTGTTTACACATTTTTATTAGGATATGCCAAATTTCAAGTTAAAATCCTATTAATAATATAAATTCTTACAAAAATAATGTATTTTACAAATAATAACTTATTTCAAACGTGTTTACACATATTAAGATTATGATGTATAATCAATATGTATGTCTAGAAAATACTAAGAAGTGTTTATAATTTATGTATAAATAAAATTGACAAATATGTAAATTCATATAAGAAAGGAAGATTATTAATATGAAATTAGGTATAGTAGGGTTACCAAACGTTGGTAAAAGTACACTATTTAATGCTATAACTCAAGCAGGAGCTGAATCTGCAAACTACCCTTTCTGTACAATAGAACCAAACGTTGGTGTTGTTTCTGTTCCAGATGAAAGATTAGAAGTACTTAGAGAAATGTATGATTGTAAAAAAGTTGTTCCAACAGCTATAGAATTTTGTGATATAGCAGGTTTAGTTAGAGGAGCTTCAAAAGGTGAAGGTTTAGGAAATAAATTCTTATCTCACATAAGAGAAGTTGATGCTATAGTTCACGTTGTTAGATGTTTTGATGATCCAAACGTTGTTCACGTTGATGGAAGTGTTGATCCACTTAGAGATATAGAAACTATAAACTTAGAATTAATATTCTCTGATATAGAAATATTAGAAAGAAGAATATTAAAAAGTGGTAAAGCTGCTAAAGCTGATAAGTCTATCGCTGCTGAAGTAGAATTCTTAAAAGAAATACTAGCTGTTCTAGAAGAAAATAAATCAGTTAGAACTATGGATTTGAACGATGATAAAAGAGAATTTGTTGATACTTTAAATTTATTAACTTCTAAACCAGTAATATATGCTACAAATGTTTGTGAAGATGATTTAGCTGATGAAGGCGAAAATAATGAATATGTTCACAAAGTTAGAGAATTTGCTTCTGATGAAAACGCTGAAGTTGTTGTTGTTTGTGCTCAAATAGAAGCAGAAATAGCAGAATTAGAATCTGAAGAAGAAAAACAGGAATTCTTAGAATCTTTAGGTCTTGAGCAATCAGGTCTTGATAAATTAATAAAATCTTCTTACTCTTTACTTGGGCTTATGTCTTACTTAACTGCTGGTGTTCAAGAGGTCAGAGCTTGGACTATAACAATAGGAACTAAAGCTCCACAAGCTGCTGGTAAAATACACTCTGATATGGAAAAAGGATTCATTAGAGGTGAAATAGTAAACTATAAAGATTTAATTGAATGTGGTTCTATAGCTAATGCAAGAGAAAAAGGTAAAGTTAGACTTGAAGGTAAAGAATACGTAATGCAAGATGGCGACGTAGTTAACTGGAGATTCAACGTATAAAATAAATATAAATGCTTAAGCCAATTATAGACAAATGTCTTAATTGGCTTTTTGTTTTCTTTATATAAATAAAAATTTTAATATTCTGTATATTTTTCAAATACATTTTTTTACATATAATAGTGCTATAATTATTACAATTATATATTATATACTAAGGGGATGGGGATTTTGAAAAGAAAAGACAGAACTATTAAGGATATTAATACAATCAAAGAGATTGTTTCTAAATGTCAAGTGGTTAGAGTTGCCATGTGTAAAGATAATGTGCCTTATTTAGTTCCTTTAAATTATGGTTATGAATTTAGTGACAAAGGGGAGCTTATTCTCTATTGTAACTGTTCTACCATAGGTAAAAAACTTGATATTTTAGAGGAAAACCCAAATGTATTCATAGAAATTGACAATAAAAAACATATTATTGAAAATGACACTACTTGCGACCATGATTTTGAATACTATAGTATAATGTCTGCAGGTAGGGTTGAATTTGTACATAATATTTATGATAAAATCCATGGTCTAAATAAAATAACTGGAAATTATACTTCTAAAAATAGTACCAGTGAGTTTAAAAATGAAGCTTTAAATAAAATTTTTTTGCTAAAAATTACATGTACAAATATTTCTGCAAAAATTTGTACTAGATAAACTAAATTAACAAGGTGTAGCGTGAATAAAAACAAATTATCTCACATTACACCTTTTATATTTATGAGAAATATTACAAGTTTATAACAAAAAGTGTGCATTTCCCCCAAAATGCACACTTAATATATATAATTTAAATACCCCTATTTCAAACTTTTTTTAATTATTTAAAAAGCACTGGATTTTACTTTAATATCATATTTATCAAAATCATTTTCTGAGCAGAATATTTCAATTTTTCTCTTTTCTCCAGGCTCAATTTCTGTTTCATTAGTAAATGATTTTTCTATAACTGTTCCGTCAGAGTTCATTAATTTATACTCAAATTCAACATAATCTATGACTTTTTCGCTAGTATTTTCAAAAATACCAACTATCTCAGTACTATAATCACCTCTTTTTACTTTCCATTTTATATCTTTAGCCATTTCTTGTAACTTATTATCATTTTTAACTGTTTCTTTTACTGCATTATCTACACCAGACATTCCTGCTCCAACTAATGCTACACAACCTCCAACAATAACTACAAATCCAATAATAATACCTAATAATATCTTCTTCATATTTTACCTCCATAAGTAATTGTCTAATTATAAATTAATTATATAAATTTACCCATGGGTGTTGGTATGCTGTCAGCATACAAATTTGAATTTTTTAGTTCATAGTTAAACTTAATAATCCACCTCCAATTAAAAAGATACCTGTAACATAAATAAAATATCCTACCAACCTGATTGCTACTTTTTTACTTTTTATCAATGGTAACTTGTTTTTTATTCCTAAATAATTTGTAAATATGAAATAAGTTGATAACATCACTATAACAAGTATAATATTACCTAAAAAATCATTAAAACCTTTTGCAATAAATAGCCCCATTATTAAAAATAAGTACCAAAGGCTAGCACCAATCATATATATTGGATTTTTAGTCCTAAAACCTGGCAAGGCTTTTGAATAATAATGTTTTGTTTTTATATCTTTTTTAATATGATATTTACTACCTGCTTTTTTATCCATCTTAGTATATTTTTCATCATAAAGTTTACTTTTTAATTCTTCTTTTAGATCAAGGACATTCGCATATCTTTTTTCTGCAGATATATTAGTACATTTTTTTATTATGTCTTTTAGCAAAGTATTATTTAATTCTTCTTTTATATGTTTTCCCGTAGTTAATACATTCATCATGATACCCATTGCATATATATCACTTCTACAGTCTGTTTGATCAAATCCAAACTGTTCTGGAGAGGCATATCCTTTTGTTCCTAGAAGTGTTGTATCTAAACTTTCACCTTCTTTATAAATTCTTGAAATATCAAAATCAATTAATTTCAATATATTATCATTACTTATAATTATATTAGCTGGTTTAATATCTCTATGAATTATAGGAGGATTTAAACTATGAATTTCATATAAAGCATCACACAAAGAAATCATATATTCAATTACTTCTTTCTCTCTTAGCTTATTTTCTTTTTCTAGAATTTGCTGCAAAGTATTTCCATTTATAAACTCTTCTATTATTATAAGTTGATCTTCTTTTTCTAATATCTCATGTATTTTAGGTATATTTTTGCAATTTATACTTTTTATAATTTCATATATTTCCTTTGTATACTCCTTTATTACCTTCTTTATATATATTTTTTCATCTTGTATATTTTGAACTATAAAAATTTCAACTTTTCTACTTTTATGAATAGATTTCAGTTCCTCATACAATGATAATTTAAATTCCATATTTATATTCAAATTTAGCACCTCATCTTATTGATTTTGTAACGCTAAAATTATATCATATTACATGAAGAGGTGAAATATATGAAAAATCTAGAAACAATAAAGCTTATGAGTTTATTAAATAATATAGATGATGAATCTAATTTAGATGATTTTATATCAAACACTTTAGATAACTCAAGAAATATAAAACTTTGTGAATATTTCGAAAAAATGTTCAAAGAAAAAGGCATGAGTAAAAGCGCCGTTATTAAAAATGCAGACTTAGATAGAACTTATGCATATGAAATTTTAAGAGGAGATAAAAAACCTAGCAGAGATAAAATATTACAACTATGTATAGGCAGTAACTTCACTTTAGATGAAACTAATAAGGCTTTAAAAATAGGTAATTGTGGTGAACTTTATCCCAAAATTACAAGAGATAGTGTTATAATCTTCGGTCTAAATAAAAACTTAAATATCCTTCGTATTAATGATCTCTTATTTTCTTATAATTTGACATTATTAGGAGAGGAATAACCCTATTCCTCTCTATATTTTCATATTGAATTTATATCAATTATTTCCCAGGAAAATTCATTAATAATTTTATTTGCTAAATAAATATATTACTGATTATTTCAATCAATTTATTTCTTCTATATTATAAGGTGTATTTTGGTATACACAGTAGTTTAACCAATTTCCAAAAACTATATTGGCACTTTCTCTCCAAGTGACGAAAGGAGTAGTTTTGTCATCATCATTTTCAAAATAATGTTTAGGTATTTCTATAGATAATCCCTTACTTAAATCTCTTAAGTATTCTCCTTTTAAAGTATCTCTATCGTATTCTAAGTGGCCAGTTATAAATATTTGTCTTCTACTTTTATTAGCTACAATAAATATCCCTGCTTCATCTGATTGTGATAAAATTTCTAAGTCTTCAACTTTCTCTATATCTTCTTTTCTTACTTCTGTATGCCTAGAATGAGGAGCATAAAACAAGTCATTCAGACCTCTAGTTAAATTGTCATGTTCAAAATTATTCCTATGTTTAAATACGCCAAATAATTTTTTATCTAATTGATATTTAGGCACATTGTAATGATGATAAAGAGCTGCTTGTGCTCCCCAACATATATGCACTGTTGAGTAAACATGATTTTTAGTCCAATCCATTATATTTTTCAATTCATCCCAATAAGCCACATCCTCAAATTCCATTTGTTCTACTGGTGCCCCAGTAATAATAAGTCCATCAAACTTTTCATCTTTAACGTCATCCACATATCTATAGAATTTTTCCAAATGTTCAAGGGGTGTATGGTTTCCCCTATATGATTTAGTTTGAAGTAGTGTAATTTCAACCTGAAGCGGTGTATTTGAAAGATATCTAAGCAGTTGATTTTCAGCTTGTATTTTTATAGGCATTAAATTTAATATCCCTATCTTAAGTGGTCTAATATCTTGATGATTTGCTCTTTCTATATTCATTACAAAGATATTTTCACTTGATAGTACATTGTATGCAGGTAACTGTGATGGTATTTTTATAGGCATTTATTTTCCCCCTTTTTAATTTCCCCTTTTTCTATATTTAGAATAAATTATAGCACAACTATATATTTGTTTAGTTAAAAAAGTCATAGTAAAATATAAAGGATAAGGTTTTATTATAAAACCTTATCCTTTATATCAATATACTAAATTTACATAAACAATCCCTTTACAGCTTCAGCAAATGACAATAATGAACGATAACTTATAACTAAAGTTACACTTAATATACATAGGCCCAATACATTATTCCAAAGCTTATTTTTATACTCACCCAAGTCCTTATGATTAAGCACATATATTAAGAATATTGCGATAATTGGTAATATTATAGCATTTGCTGCTTGAGCTACAAGTATAAGTTCTGTTGGGCTTGATGACATTCCAAGAGCGCTAAGTATTATACCTACACCTAAAACTATCATCCAAACTATTTTAAACTTCATACTTTTCATATCTTTTTTATATCCAAGGGCACCTGTTGTAGCAAATGCTGCTGAAAGTGGTGCTGTTATTGCAGAAGTAAAACCTGCAGCAAATAATCCTATACCAAAGAACCATTTTGCCCATGACCCAAGTAATGGTTCTAATTGCTCAGCCATTACTGCTCCACTATCTATAACTGTTTGGCTCCCATGAAAAGATGCTGATGCTGAAATAATTACAGCCATAGAAATAAGTCCTCCAAGTCCTATAGATATAACTGTATCTATTCTTGCATTTTTTAAATCTTCTTTACTAGTCCATCTTTCAGATACTGAAGATGCATGTAGAAATAAGTTATAAGGAACTACTGTTGTTCCTATTAATCCTACTATAGTTAACCAATCATTGGCTCCCGCTCTTGGTATAAACATTCCTTTTATAATTGCTCCAAAATCTGGTTTTGAAACTATGGCAGTAGTAAAAAATGTAACACTCATAACTAAAACTAATCCGATTAATATTTTTTCTATTTTTTTATAATTTCCTGACCAAAGTAACGCAAATGCCACTACGCCTAACAATGGTGCCCATACAGTATTTGGAACTTGTGGTATTAATGTTGAAAGTCCCATAGAACCACCAACTAGATTGCCTGTTTCATAGGCTATATTTCCTATAAATATGGCAACTATTACTATTACTACTGCTATAGCTTTTAATATTTTATTAGAAATTTTTTCTCTAATGTTTTCACCTAAACCCCTTTGAGTAACTATACCTAACCTTGCCGCCATTTCTTGGAATATTATTGTGGCAACTGTTGAAAACAACATTGCCCAAAGAAGAGTATACCCACTGCTTGCTCCTGATTTTGTACAAGTTGTTATTGTGCCCGGTCCTATAAATCCAGCTGCTATTAAGGCTCCCGGCCCTATATTTTTTAATTTTTCTTTAAATTTATTTTCTTTTTTTGCTATTTCTTCAATTGAATTCTCCTTTAAAACTTCCATACCCATTCCCCCTTTAAATTTTCAAAATATGATTACAAGCTCTAAAATAATGATTTTATTTCTATATTATCTTCTTTTAACTTTTTATTTATTTTTTTTACAAACTCCAACGCTTTTATTCCATCACCATGAACACAAATAGAGTCAGCTTTTATATTTATATACTTTCCACTTATGGATTTCACTTTTTCATTTACTATCATACCTATTACTCTGTCTATTGCTTCGTCCTCATTAGTTATTATTGCTCCATCTTTTTTTCTGCTCACTAAAGTTCCATCTTCTTCATAAGCTCTATCTGCAAAAACTTCATTGGCACATTTAAGTCCAACATGTTCTCCTGCACGAATTAACTCACTTTTACTTAATCCTACAAGTATAATTTCTTCATCAAATTCATATATAGCTTCACATATGGCTTTTGATAAGTTATAATCTTTTGCTGCCATATTATACAGTGCACCATGAGGTTTTACATGATTAAGTTTTACATTTGCACTTTTACAAAATCCATATAATGCTCCTATTTGATATTTTATATATGCCTTCGCTTCCTCCAAAGAAATATCCATATTTCTTCTTCCAAATCCCATCAAATCTAAAAATCCTGGATGAGCTCCTATAGATATATTATTTTCTTTTGCCAATTCAACAGTTTTTCCCATTACAACTGGATCTGAAGCATGAAAGCCACAAGCTATATTAACAGAAGAAACATACTTAATAACCTCTTCGTCTAATCCTAATTTATATCTTCCGAAACTTTCCCCTAAATCACAATTTAAGTCTACTCTATACATAACTTCTTCCCCCAAAACTTATTTAGTCTTTTAACTCTTCATTTTTAATGTCAGTAATTAGCATATGACCTGGTGAATGAGTTATTACTATACTAGGTTTCACATTCATAACTACAGATTGAGGTGTTACCCCGCAAGGCCAAAATATTGGGACTTCCCCTTTTTTAATTGTTACACTATCTCCAAATTCAGGACTATTAATATCTTCAATTCCAATTATTTTAGGATTTCCAATATGAATGGGTGTACCATGAACTTTTGGAAACTGTTCAGTTACTGTAACTGCTTTTATTACCTGATTGTAAGGAATAGGCCTCATACTTACTACCATATTCCCTTTAAACATTCCCGCTTCTATACATTCAATATTAGTTTTATACATTGGCACATTACACCCTTCAGCAATATGCCTTACTTCAATATGATTTTTTATTAGTTCTGATTCAAAAGAAAAGCTACATCCTATTAAAAAACTAACAAAATCTTCTTGCCAAAATTCTTCTACATCCTCATATTCTCCCCTTAATATTCCATTTTCATATACTCGATACTTTGGAATATCTTTTGCAATATCCACGTCTTTTGCAATATATTTTAAACTTCTACTCCCCTCATCTGACACTTCTAAAATAGGGCATGATTTCGGATTTCTTTGTGCAAATAAAAGAAAGTCATAAGCTAAATTTTTAGGCAAAATTACTAAATTAGCCTGAGCATAACCACTACACATACCAGAAGTTGGTTTTGAGTACTTGCCTTCTCTAATGATTTTTCTAACTTTAACTGGTGACTCTTTTGAGTAATCCATTTTTACACCCCCATTTTTATCGTAGTAATTCTTCTATAAATCCTGTATCTACTTTCCCATTCACATAAACTGGATTATTCATAAGAGAATATTGAAAATTTGCATTAGTTTCAATCCCACCTACTACTAATTCATCTAGAGCAATTTTCATCTTTTCTATGGCTTCTTTTCTATCGCAACCATGAACGATTATTTTCCCTATCATAGAATCATAATTAATTGGTATGTTATATCCACAATATACAAAGGTGTCAACTCTAACTCCATTTCCTCCTGGAAGATTTAATGAGGTTATTTTCCCTGGACATGGTAAAAAGTTATTTGCTGGATTTTCTGCATTTATTCTACACTCTATGGCATGTCCCTTTATATTCACATCGTCTTGTTTCAAAGATAATTTTTCACCATATGCAATTTTTATTTGTTCTTTAATTAAATCCAAACCTGTAACCATTTCCGTTACTGCATGTTCCACTTGAATTCTTGTATTCATTTCAATAAAATAAAAATTAAAATTCTCATCCATTAAAAATTCAATCGTACCTGCATTTTCATAATTTACTGCCTTCGCAGCTTTAACAGCCATACGTCCTATTTTTTTTCTAGTTACTTGATCAATAACAGGAGAAGGTGATTCTTCTATCATTTTTTGATGGTTTCTTTGTATAGAGCAATCTCTTTCACCTAGATGAATTACATTTCCATAACCATCCCCTAAGATTTGAACTTCTATATGTTTAGGATTTTTAATGTATTTTTCAACATACATAGTATTGTCATTAAATGCATTTACTGATTCTACCTGAGCTAAATTAAATAGCGTTTTAAAATCTTCTTCACTATCTACTATTCTCATGCCCTTTCCTCCACCACCAGAAGATGCCTTAACTATTACAGGGTATCCTATTTCATCTGCAATTTTTTTACCTTCTTCACTTGTATATATAGGCCCCTTACTTCCTGGAACAACAGGAACGCCAGCTTCGATCATTGTGTTTCTTGCTTTTGATTTATTTCCCATAGCATCAATTATTTTACTATCTGGACCTATAAATTTAATGTTTTGTGATTTACATAACTCTACAAACTCACTTTTTTCTGATAAAAACCCAAATCCTGGGTGAATTGCATCTGATTTTGTTACTATAGCTGCACTTACAATTTTACTCATATCTAAATAACTTTCCCTTGGATTTGCCTCTCCAATACAAATCTTTTCATCTGCCAAAACTGTATGAAGTGAGTTTTCATCTACTTTAGAATATACTGCCACTGTTTTTATACCTAAAGTTTTACAAGCTCTAATTATACGAACTGCTATCTCTCCCCTATTTGCAATTAATATTTTATTAAACATAACTAATCTCCCATAATTAAAGTACCTTTATTTTTATTAGATTTTGACCATATTCAACTGTATCATTGTTATTAATTAAAATGTCTTCAACTATTCCATCGTAATTACATTTCACTTCATTCATTACTTTCATAACTTCAATTATACCTATTACTTGATCTTTAGATACTTTATCTCCTACAGCAATATAAGGTTCTTCCTCAGGTGAGGGTGAATTGTAAAAAGTACCTATAAGTGGAGATTTGATATACTCAAAATTATCCGACTCTATTCTTTCAACTTCTTCTTTGATTTGCAAAACTTCATTTTGTGTTACTGGTTTTGTACATATAGTCTCTTCCCTATTCTTTTCTATTTTTATTTTTGTATCTCCCTCTTCAAAAGAAAATTTAGTAAGTGCAGATTTATCTATTGCTTCAATTAATTCTAATATTTCTTTAAAATCCATGTTAATGCCCCCTTTTGCAAACTTGCTATTTATTATTTAACAATATTTCAATTTTCTTAGATGTATTTCTTGGATTTAGTACTTCAATACACGGCTTATTAATTTGTTTCTTAAGTTCTTTAATTTTTTTTATTTCATCTCTATAAAGCTGTTGTGCTTTTTCTACAGATATTTCTTCAAATCTTATTTTGTCTCCAGTTTTTCTTTGAGCTAGTTTTCCAATATCTACTGAGATAACGGTTGCAATTTTTGTATACCCGCCTGTTGTCTGTCTATCGCTTAGCATTATAATTGGTTTTCCATGGGAGGGTACTTGTATCGATCCTAGGACAATTCCATCAGATATAATATCTGCCCATGTTTCATGCTCTATAATAGGTCCATCTAATCTACATCCCATCCTATCAAATTCCTTTGTTACCTCATATTTTTCATTTAAAAATGTATAAATTCCTTTTTGTGTAAAAGCATCGTCTTGAGGTCCTAATATTACTCTCACTACAACTTCTTTTTCTTCTTCTAACTTAAAATCTAACTTTCTAGATAAGTAATTTTCTAAATATACCTTTGGTGAAGAAAATTTAATAAAATCTCCCTCTTTCAACGTTCTTCCTTTATATCCACCTAAAGAACATTTTACATTTGTTGATTTACTCCCCATTACTTTATCAATTTTTAATCCTCCACAAAAAGCTATATATGCCCTAGCTCCTGTTTGTGAGTTTTCAAAAGATAAAATATCATCTTTTTTAATAAACAAAGCTTTATACATAGAGATACTTTTTCCATTTATTTTTGGTTTTAAATCACCACCAGTTATAGCTATAAAGTTTTCTTCTGTAAATTTTATTTTAGGTCCAATCAAAGTTATTTCTAACCCCGCTTCATCTTCTTGATTATCAACTAGAATATTTCCAATTGCTAAAGATTTTTTATCCATGGCACCACACACAGAAAAACCTGCATCTTGATAACCAATTCTCCCAAAATCCTGTACAGAGGTATATAGTCCAGATTGTAGTATTTCAATTCCCAACCCTATGCACTCCCTTCAACCACATTACATTCATAAATTCCATTTTCTACTAAGTCTTTTATTTTATAATAATCTTTTTTGCTTATAGGCTTAAATTTTATATAATCTCCAGCTTCATATAAAATTGCCCTGTTTCTATTTGAGTCATATGGCTTAATAGGTGTTCTTCCTATGATCCTCCACCCACCAGGAGATGCTAAAGGGTAAATTCCTGTCTGCTCCCCACCAATTCCTACTGCTCCTGCTTCTAATTTTAATCTTGGATTTTTTAATCTTGGTGTGATTAACCTTTCATCCATCCCCCCCAAGTATGCAAAACCTGGCAAAAAACCTAGCATATATATTAAATATTCTTTTGAACTGTGTAGTTTTATAATTTCTTCTTTAGACAATTTTGTATATTGACTTACAAAGTCTAAATCTTTTCCAAATTCTTCATCATAACAAACTGGAATTTCTATAACTTTTCTTACTTTATTATGCTTAACATCTATCGTTTTTAATAAATCAGTTACAATCTCTTTTGCTTCACTAAAAAATAATTTTTCCGGATTATAATAAATTAACAGCGCTTTAAAAGATGGTACTGTTTCTACTATTCCATCTATATTTAATGACTTAATTTTTTTATTAAAAACTCTAATTATATTATTAATTTCATAATTAATTTCATCCCCAAATTCTAAAGTTAGAGCTGAGTCTCCAACTGGTAAACATTTCATTAACACCCCTCCATCATGATTAAATCCCAAAACCCACCTTCAAAACAAGTTTATATTAACCCTATTTACTTTAATATAAATTGTATATTAAAGTTTTTATTTTTGCAATATTTTTTTTAATTCTTGCAATTGTTTTTAATTAATAACGTTTGTCATCTTTTTAAATCTACTAAAACCTTAATCTTTAAAGCATTTTTACTGTTTATTTATTATATTTTATATTTAATAAGTATTTTTTTGCATGTTCGGATTAATTTTATTCATATAAATCAACTTTCGAACTTTTAATTTCAATTATTCAAATATTCTATCTTCTTTTAAATTTGAATTCATTTTCTATTTTTTCTTCAAAATCAAAAATAACCATAGAATCTCCAATGAAAAGATTATTCTATGGTTTCATATACATTTATATAGCTTCTTTTTTACTAAAATTAAGTTGGTAAATCAAATCTGCTTTTTCACATACACTTTGCCAATGCGTTACAACAGTAACACTTTTTTCTTCTTTAACTAATTTTTTAAATATCTTTAATTTATACTTTATTTATAATATATAATAAAAAGCTCATAAAATTATCATCTATATATATTAAATCCCTAATTGATGTTCTATCTTCAACAACCAATATTTTTATCTAGTTATTTATCTAATGACCTAATACCTTCCCGTGGCGTATATCCGCTGGTGTATATTATAATTATTGTTGAGAAATCATCCCCTAATATAGGACTTTAATAATTTGTTGCTATTTTCATAATCAACTTTGAAATCATCTATCTCCAAATACCTTTCAGTGTTTAATTTATGACAGTAATTACTATAGGAATGATTGGCTATCCATGTCCACTACTAATAACTTTCTACTTCACAATATTAATTAAACTAAGGTTTTATTTTTGTTTCAAAGCTGTAAAATTGTAATTTTTCCTTTACAATATGTTATTTGTATTTTAGTTTGAAAAGTTAATAATTAACTTGATTATAAACACAAATTATTATATTATATTATTTATCAATGCAAATTCTCGAAGGGGAGTAGCTTTCACATTTGTGATAATCAACCGTCATTACGGATAATATCCCGGTTGATTAGCAAGGTAAAACTTGTTAGCAAGACCTTCAGAAAAATATTCATCTCATTTTATGAATATTTTTCTGAAGGTCTTTTCAATTATTTGTAAGAAAGGAGTTCAAAATGAAAAATTTCAAAGAAGAATTTACTAAGTCCATAAGATATGTAATACCTGTACTTCTTATATTTACAGGAGTACTTGTGCTAAAAAATCACGATCATATAATTAGTTTTTTTACTCATAATTTAGAAGCACTTAATAGTTTACTTGCACCATTTTTTATAGGTTTTATTATAGCATACATGCTTAACCAACCTATGAAAAAATTAGAGGACAAGTTTAAATTAAAAAGAGGGGTTTCCGTTTTAATAATTTATGGAATAACTTTGGTCATATTAATATTTTCATGGTTATTTATTGTTCCAGTTATAAAATCTAATATTAATGAACTTGCTCTTTCTATTCCAAGCGGTATAGATCAGGCACAAGATTTGATTAACAATATTTCATCACAATTTAAATTTGATATTACTAACCAAGATATAAAATCTCAAATTAGTAATTTTATTACTAAGGTTCTAATTCCAATATCAAGTTTTACAGCATCTACTGTTAGTAACTTTATTATTAATTTAATGAGTACCATTGTATCTTATACTATAAACATTGTACTGGGAATAGTCATCTCAGTTTATCTACTTTTATCAAAGGAGAAATATATTAAAATTGTAAGTTTATTTTTCCAAAAAATATTAAAACAACATTATTTTAAAGTAAAAGAATTTCTTAATATATTAGATAATAATGTTGGTGTATATATAGTAGCAAAAGCTATGGATTCTACAATTTATGGTATTATCTGTACTATAGTGCTTGCATTAACAGGTTCTAAATATGCATTATTTATAGGAATAATTGCTGGTGTAACTAATATGATTCCTTTCTTTGGGCCTATTATAGGTACTATAATTGCTGTTGTTGCAAACTTATTCTTCTCTATCAATAAAGCTATTTTAGTTTTAGTAGTTATGATAGTAGTTCAACAATTAGAAAGTGCCATATTAGAACCTCATTTTGTCGGAAAACAAGTTGGTGTACCACCAATATTAACAATTTTCGCTGTAACATTCGCTGGAAAATATACAGGATTTTTAGGTATTTTGTTAGCCGTACCAGTTACTGGAGTTCTTTTAGTTTACTTCAAAAGATATATTTACAACAAACAAGAAGAATCTTTAAGCAATATTATATAAAACTAACAACATAAAAAATGAAAATACCTTAGAATAGACTTTTATAACCTATTCTAAGGTATTTTTTAATTAGTCCATAATATCTACATCTTCACCTTTTAATATCTTATTGATATTTCTAACTGCACACATTTTTCCGCACATTGTACAAGTATCTTCATTTTCTGGTTTAGATTCTGTTCTGTATCTTCTTGCCTTTTCACCATCTATAGCTAGATTAAACATTTTCTCCCAATTTAAATCTCTTCGAGCCTCGCTTATTTCGTTATCCCAATCAGTTGCACCTTTAACTCCTTTTGCTATATCCGCTGCATGAGCTGCTATTTTAGATGCAATTATTCCTTCCTTTACATCCTCTACTGTTGGTAATCTTAAATGTTCCGCCGGAGTTACATAACATAAGAATGACGCTCCATAAGTAGCTGCAATAGCTCCGCCTATAGCAGCTGTTATATGATCATAACCTGGTGCCACGTCAGTAACTAGTGGACCTAAAACATAAAAAGGCGCTCCTTTACAAACAGTTTCTTCTATTTCCATATTAGCTTTTATTTGATTTAATGGCATGTGACCAGGACCTTCTATCATAACCTGGACATTTTTCTCCCAAGCTCGAGTAGTCAATTCTCCAAGTGTAACTAACTCCTCAATTTGAGATACATCACCTGCATCTGCAATACTTCCAGGTCTACAAGCATCTCCTAAACTTATAGTAACATCATATTTTGCACAAATATCTAATATTTCATCATAATGTTCATAGAAAGGATTTTCATTGCCTGTTAACTCCATCCATGCAAATATAATAGATCCTCCCCTAGAAACTATATTAGTAAGTCTATTAGATTTTTTAAATCTTTTCGCTGTATGTTTGTTAACTCCACAATGAAGAGTTAAAAAATCCACACCATCTTGTGCATGCATTCTAACAATATCTAACCATTCTTTTGCAGTTATTTTCTTTAATGGCTTGTTATAATATACTACTGCATCATATATAGGCACCGTACCTATTATGGCAGGACACTCATCTATTAATTTTTTTCTAAATGTTTGAGTATCTCCAAAAGAACTTAGATCCATTATAGCTTCTGCACCTAAGTTTACTGCATTCATAACCTTTTCCATTTCTACATTCGTATCGAGACAATCTTTAGAAGTACCTAAGTTTACATTAATTTTTGTTTTTAATTTTTTACCTATCCCATAAGGCTTTAAAGAAGTATGGTTTTTATTAGCTGGGATTACAACCTTGCCTTCTCCTACTAAATTGAGTAATTCTTTAACATCCATATTTTCATATGTTGCTACTTTTTTTAACTCTTGTGTTATTATTCCCTTTCTTGCTGCATCCATCTGTGTTGTATAACTCATTTCATTTCCCCTTTCATTTTATCTTTATAAAATTTTTAAGAAAAAAAATCTTCCTTAACTTGGCAACAATTGCGCCAAATAAGAAAGATTTTCTTAATATAAAAAGTCGTACAATAAATGTACGACCTCTAATCAAAATTAATAAATAATGTAATTAACAATAAAATGTTAAAACAAAATATATACAATATTCAATCTCCCTACGTCGGCATTATCCAAACAGGTTCAACGGGTTTAGAATTTAAAAATTCAATCTCAGCAACAGCTCCCCTAAATATTTTATTTTAATTTTATTCTAACACTATACTACATTGACTTCAACATTATAGATTTTTTTATATAGATATTTAAATATTTATTATTAACCTCTTCAATAAAATATTTAGATATATTTTTCGTATTTGTATGATAATAATAATTTTATCTAATTATGGTCAGATGAAAAAGCAATAACCTTATTGTAAAAACAAAACCATATTGATTTAAATATCAATATGGTTTTAAGTATATTTCCTATTATTTATATTAATCCAAATTTAAAATTATTAAGCAACTTTATTTTCAGATTCTTTCCTTCTCTTACCAAATTCTGCCACTGCAGTGTAGAGAACATCTGTTGAAGAGTTTAGTGCAGTTTCAGCAGAGTCTTGTATAACTCCAACTATAAATCCAACACCAACTACTTGCATTGCTATTTCATTTGGTATTCCAAATAATGAACAAGCCAGCGGCACTAAAAGTAATGATCCTCCAGCTACTCCTGATGCCCCACAAGCAGACACTGCTGATAACACTGATAATATTATTGCTGTTCCTATATCAACTTTTATTCCTAAAGTATGAGCCGCTGCTAAAGCAAGAACTGATATTGTTATTGCAGCCCCACCCATGTTTATAGTCGCTCCTAAAGGTATTGATACTGAATAAGTATCACTATCTAATCCTAAATCTTTACAAAGTTTCATGTTTACTGGTATATTTGCAGCTGAACTTCTTGTAAAGAATGCCGTAATTCCAGATTCTCTTAAACATCTTAATACTAATGGATATGGATTTTTTCTTATTGCTATAAAAGTTATTATTGGGTTAACTATTAAAGCAAAGACTGCCATACTTCCTAATAATACAGCTATTAATTGCCCATAACTTAATAATGATTCTATTCCCGATGTTGCTATTGTATCAAATACTAATCCCATTATACCAAATGGAGCTAAATTAATTACCCATCTAACAGCTTGAGATATGGCGTCAGATACATTTACAATTACTTGCTTAGTTGAATCTGATGAATTTTTAAGTGCAAGTCCAAGAACAACAGCCCAAGTTAACACCCCTATATAGTTTGCATTTGCTATTGCATTTACTGGATTGTCAACTACATTCATTAATAAAGCTTTTAGTACTTCGCCTACACCTCCTGGAGGTGTCACTCCTTCAGCTCCTGCAGTAAGTGTTAATGTTACCGGGAATAAGAAACTTCCCACAACAGCTACAATACCAGCTATTAATGTGCCCACAAGATATAAAGTTATTATAGATTTTATATTTGTTTTTTGTCCTTCTTTATGCTGACATATGGCCGCCATAACTAAGAAAAATACTAATATTGGAGCCACAGCTTTTAAAGCTCCTACGAATAATGATCCTAAAATTCCTATTGGTGCTAATTGTGTTGGCATAGTCAAAGCAAACGTTATCCCAACTATTAAACCAATAATTATCCTTTTTACCAAGCTAATGTTATTCCATTTGTTGATTAGTTTTTTCATTTTTTCTCCCCCAAGTTTTTTTCTTGAATTTATAATAACATTATTCGACAACGTTTTCAAGAAAAAACCTTATTTCTCACAGAAAAATTTTTGCAAGCATATAATTATACAAGCATTTTAAATTTTATTTGAAGATATATTATTAAATAATAATTAATTAAGCACTTGGTATACCAATATTATAACTAGGTCAATTCTCATTTTAAATAGTATTTTTAAAATCATTTTATTATTTCATGCAACTCCTTGTGAAAACATTATCCTATTTCTATTTTGATTTTATATAAAATAAAAGGAATGGTTTTCAACCATTCCTTTTACACCTATAGTATTTCTTGCATATATGTAAGCATAGTTTCAACATATTTTGCAAAATCTTCTTCATTACTTGGAAAAGAGTATTCTTCTATAAATTCCATTGTTTTATTTAAAATCAACTTAAAAATAGCTTTTTTATTATCTTCTTCTAATTCAATTTGCTCTCCTGTTTCCGCATTTATTATAGATTCTAATAAGTAATTTGTACACCCTTGTGCTAACTCTTTAATCTCTTCTATTTCAGCAAGTTCTTCTTCACTTATATTAAATTCTTTTATGTCTGTCATTAATATTTCTTCCCTTCTAAATTTGTATTTGTAATATATCATAAAAAAATGTATATAACAATAATTAAAACCAAGTTATCTGAGTTCTTTCATAATTATGCTTATAGTCCTTTATAATATCTTCCATTTTATATAAAATATTATATTTTTCACATTCTGATTTAAAAATTTTCCATAAATAAGTTGCATTTTGTGAGGTGTTTTCATATACATCTCCAAATGTATTCATATATATTTTATCTAAGTTTTCTCTTGGAAATATTTTTCTCAATTGTTGAAAGTAATATTCTCTTTGATTATTTCTAAGTGTTACTCCCATGCCATATGTAAAAATAAATTTTCCACCACATTCATGTACTTTTCTTATAATATTTTTTATATTATCTTCATTATCATTAATGAAAGGTAATAAGGGCATAAGCAATACACCCGTATATATATTATTATCACTTAACTCTTTTATAGCCTTAAATCTTTCCTCTGACGTACATACTTTTCTTTCAATTTTTTTGCACAGTTCATCATCAAAGGTTGTGATTGTCATTTTAACTATAACCGGAGAATGGCTTTGTATTTTTTTCAGTATATCTATGTCTCTGGTTATTAAATTGCTCTTTGTAGCAATTCCTATTCCAAATCTGTATTCATCAACTATTTTTAAAGCTTCTCTAGTAAGTTCATATTCTTTTTCAAATGGATTATAAGGATCGCTCATTGCTCCCGTTCCAACTACTCCTTTTTTTCTTTTAGATTGAAGTTCTTTTTTTATTGTTTCTATTGAGTTTTCTTTTATTCTTACTCTATCAAAATCTAAAATTTGATAACAGTTGCTCCTCGAATCACAATAAATACATCCATGACAACAACCTTTATATATATTCATATTGTAATTAATTCCAAACCAATGTGAATTTTCATTATAAGATGATATAATTGTTTTTGTTGGTATAAATTCCATTAAACTTCGATCCTTTCTTTTTTACTAAGTATTATATTTATGGATTATATCATAAATATAATACGTCAACATATATTATATAAATTTATTAATAGATGTTTTGTATATATTTTATAATTAGATTAATTCATTATGTTTATATGATAAATAATTTTTTGAAATTGAATAAAAATTACCAATAATATTTATACTCAAAATATGGTAATCATTATATAATTATTACTATAATAACTTGGAGGTATGAAATGAAATTAAAAAATTTAATTCATTATAAAGATTTTGATTGTGATAATATTATATTTAACTCTTTAACAAAAAGTACTGATGATGAGATACTAACTTATATAATCAATGTTACATCTGATTTGTTAAATGGAGTATTTTTAGCTGACAATTTTAAAATAAAGTCAAAAGAAAATCTCATGAGCTATGACGAAAGAGATGTTGGAGAATTAGCTACATATATGTGTATAACACCTTTTATCCAATCTACTTTATCAAAAGAAGCTAACTGGCAAGAAAAAGCAACTTCTTACTTAGAGTGTTTTATAGGATATATTATTGGTACTATGGATAAAGAGGAATTTTTAGGTAATTTAATAGAAATGAAAGATATGTTAAATATGTCTAATAAGTTCTATACTGGATTGATTGTTTACTTTAGTGAAAATAAAAATACTATAACTAATGGTATATTAAACAAACTACAATTTTAATTTTTTATATAAGAAAAACACTATTAATCTGTAGTGTTTTTCTTATATTACTTTACTCATCACCCCAAAATTCCTTACATAAACCCTTAATATCATCAGGCTTTTTTATCCTAATATAAGGACTCCATTCTTGTGGAAAAAGGTTTTTATATCTATAATTTGAATATCTATTATCTAGGAGTAAAATTACTCCTCTATCCTTAACAGTCCTTATACATCTACCCACAGCTTGAAGTACTTTTGCCATTCCAGGATAAACATATGCATAATCAAATCCTTTATTATTTTCATTTAGCTGATCCTTTATTATATTTCTTTCAATGTTTATTTGCGGCATTCCAACCCCAACAACAATAACTCCTATAAGCTTATCTTCTGTTAAATCTATGCCTTCTGAAAAATGTCCTCCTAGGACACAAAACCCCACATGAGTCTCTTTATTATTATTGAATAGATTTAAGAACTCTTCTTTTTCTTCCTCACTCATATTATTTTCTTGTATGATTACATTAAGTTTTTCATATTTATCTTTAATTTTTTCATAAGCCAATTCCATATATTTATAGGATGGAAAGAACACCATATAATTTCCAACTTTGCTTTCCACACAAACTTTAATATATTCAACTAAATCTTCTATTGTATCTTCTCTTTTATTGTATTTAGTAGAAATGTCATCTCCTATTATTATCAGCCTATTTTTTACATCAAAAGGGCTTTTTAAACTTATTACAAAATCTCCATCTTCACTGCCGTAAATATCTTTATAATAATTTAACGGTGTTAAAGTTGCAGAGAAAATTGTTGTAGATTTGGATTTATTCATTTTTTCAATAATTAAGTCTGAAGGATTTCCGCAAAACAATTTCACATTAGTACCAAGCAATTCATCACTATATATAGTTTTATAATTATTATTGTAAAACGTTGAAATAAATAAAAATTTATTAACTTCAAAATACAAGTCCAGTAGTTCAGAGTTTTCTTCATTGCTTCTTGATAAATATTCATCCATAAATTTCATTAAGATATTAAGTAGCTCTATAAGAGATTTAGGCAGTTCCTCTTCAATAATATGTTTTTCTTTTATTAGATTTAATACCTTTGATTTATCTATAAAATATTTTTCTATTTCTTTTATTGTATTTAATATTCTTTTATCTTTTTTACCTATTATTTTTTTCATTTTCATAAAAATATTTTGATTTATTTCTCCAGAGTACATACTTCTACTTCTGTCTAATAAATTATGTACCTCATCTACAAGAAATGTAAAATCTGTTTTTTTTACATCAAAATACCTTTTTAAATAAACTCTAGGATCAAATATATAATTATAGTCACAAATAATTACATCACTAAACATTGTTAAATCAAGACATAATTCAAAGGGACACAATTTATAAATTTCACTTATTTCATCAATATTTTTTCTGCTAAAATCATTATATTTACTTAAAATTTGCTTAAGATCCCTGTTTATTTTATCGTAATATCCACTGGCATAAGGACAATATTCTGGATTGCAATTAGTTTCTTCCATCTTACATATTTTTTCTTTGGCGGTTATTGTAACACTTCTCAAAACTAAATTTTGTTTTTTCATCAAGCTTATAGTGTCATTAGCTACCTCTCGTGTTATGGTTTTTGATGTAAGATAAAAAATTTTTGAAGTTTTCTCTTCTCCCATTGCTTTTATAGCTGGAAAAAGTGTTGATATAGTTTTTCCAGTACCTGTTGGTGCCATGGCAAAACATTTTTTGCTATCTACAATACTTTTATAAACTCGCACTGCAAATTCTCGTTGTCCTGGTCTATATTTTGCAAAGGGAAACTTTAAATTTTTAATGGATTCATTTCTTGTTTCCATCCATTGTTTCTCCATATTAGCCCATAATTTATATTCATTAATTAATTTAAAGAAAAACTCTTTTAATTCACTTAGTTGAAAGTTTTTTCTCAATATTCTTGTAGATTTATTTTCTATATTATAATAAGTTACTTGCAGATCTATATTGTCCAAATTATTCTGAATACAATACATATATCCATAGCATTTTACCTGAGCCCAATGAAGTGGGTAGCTATCTTCATCTATTAATAGCAGATCTTTCGTCGTAGTTTTTATTTCATCAATTATAATTTTATCATTTTCAATTAAGAGTCCATCTATTCTTCCTTCTACTTCTATCTCTACTTCATCAAAAGCAAATTTATGTTTTATAGATACTTCTGAGGTATATTCATCTCCATAGGATTTTTGTACTCTTTGATGGCCTCTAATGCCTTCAATCGCTTTAATATTTCCTACAAATCTGTTGTCTATGCTTCCCTTTTTCATAATAAACTCAACTAAGCTTCTCACTGATATTTTTATCTTTTTCATAATAACTTCCTTATTCCTATTTTTATAAATACCTATGTTTTATCTTATTATATACAAATTTACTATAAATTTAAAACTAGCACAAATTTATTAACGTATTAATAAATGTAATTTTATGTAACATTCAAAGCTATTGTGTCATATTATAGGATATAGGCATTAAAGAAATATGTCTTAATTTTATTACAAGGGAGGACAGTGAATTATGAATAAAGATAAAAATTTAATAAATAAAGTTAACCCTTCAAGTGTGAATAATTCTAATGCTTCTATTATAGTTCAATTTACTGTTTATACTAGCGAAGAATACCTATCTGCCTTGTTGAATGATCTTGGAGAAAATAACTTAAATATTTCTGCATTTTATATATCAGAAAATAACAAACAGCTAAAATTTGTATTTATAGTAGGTGAAGATGATGTTCAGTCTTCAAGCGATGTAAATGTTACAAGAAGTATATTAAAACAAAACAGATTTAAATTTGATGAAACAAAGGTAGTAAGAATATCAACCCCTAATAACGCAGGCTTACTTGCATATCATTACAGTGAATTGATTAAAAATTTAACAGTTTATAATTCTTACATTGGAGAAGATGGAAGTATTATATATGAAACTTGTTGCCCAACAAAAACCTTAAAAGCAGTAAATGAACTATCTTAAAAACAAAAGTGATGAATTATCTTATAATTCATCACTTTTTATTTACAATTAATTATGCTGTTTCCAACTTATAAAAATCATAGAACTTTTCTTCTTTTTTTATTAAATCATTAAAACTACCTTGCTCAATTATTTTGCCACCTTCCATAAAAATTATCTCGTCATATAAACTCAATAATTCCTGACTCATTTTATGCGTAATCGTTATTAATGTAAGATTATCTAAATTTAATAATCTACTTTCAATATCATATCCAGTTTGCATATCTATTGCTGAAGTCCCTTCATCTAAGACAAGGATTGGCTTCTGTTGAATTAAAGCTCTTGCTATGGCTATTCTTTGTCTTTGTCCTCCAGATAAGTTATTTCCATTCTCACCTACAAAATAATCCAATCCCTCTTCCAATTCATTAATAAATTTATCTACACCACTTAATTCTAATATATTGCTTATATTCTCATATGAAAATTCCTTATATAGACAAATATTATCTTTTATGTTTTTATCAAACATATATACATTTTGATGAATTACAGAAATCATCTTATTAATTTTTTCTATGTTTACATTTCTAATTTCTTTGTCATCATACTTGATTTCTCCATTGTAGTCTGCATAATATCCAAGAACTAACTTTGCCAAAGTTGACTTTCCACAGCCACTAGGACCTACAATGGCATATTTTTTATTTTTCTTTATTTTTAAATCTACATTTTCAAGAATATTTTTATTCTCTTCATATGCAAAATTTACATTACTTATTTCTATAGATCTGTCAAATGAAGGATCTTCACTTCCTGTAAAGCTACTATCTTTATAATTAGACATATCATCTAGCCTTTTTATTACAGAAGTCATAGACGTAATCTTTGGAGCATAGCTCATTATCATAATAACAGGTTGAATAAAACTTCCTGACAATTGAACAATAGCTATCAGTGTCCCCATGGTAATATTGCCTTTTAAAACCAGGTATGCTGATAAAAATACTGCAATAAATTGAGTTCCCATACCAAGTAACTGAGATAAAGTTTCGTTTATTACTAGTAATTTATCTGCTTCAAACTTAGTCTTAGCTAAATCTTTATTTTCTCCTTCAAATTCTTCAAATGCATCTTTCTTTAAATTATAAGATTTTATAACATCATATCCACTAAGCATATCTTTGATTACAGTAGTAAATGAAGTAAGTTTATTAGAAAGGTTCATCTGTTTACTTTCTAGTTTTTTCCCAAAAATACTTGGTACTATAAAGATTAATAACATACTTACAAATAAGCAACCTGTCACTAAGGGGCTTAAGTATAGCAATATACCTATTGTTGCTATAAACGCCACTGAAAACTGTAAAACCAATAATAAAGATGTAATATAGTTTTCTTCCACTAATTTAATGTCATTAGTCAGTGCTGATATATAGTCTGCTGTATTTTTAGAATTAAAATCTTTATAATTGTGATTTATTATACCTGAAAAAATTTTACTTCTAAGTTCTCTCGTTACATTCCTAATAAACATTTTGCTAAGGATATCATAAATAAAATATAATAATCCCATAATTCCACAATATACTAAAGTAAAAATTAAGATTTTTTTAAATCCTTCCATATCTCCATTCATTACTTTGTCTATGGTTGATTGTAGTAATAATGATACACCTACCATGGTTATAGATGATATAACACTAAATATTATTGTAATAAATAATAATATTTTATTTTTTTTAATGCATTCCTTCATACATATTCTCCCCTCTGTATTTCTAACAATTAACTAATGTAATTTTTTCTTTATTTTTTCTTTGTTTATATACATTAATTCATCAATATCTTTAATATAATCATCAATTTGAGAATAATCATTATAAAATTTTTTATAGCCCGTACTTATAGTTAAGTTGTATGATTTATTTAATTTAACATTATATTTACACAGCTGAAGATTTACATCTCTAATTATATTATTTATTTGAATTTCATTTTCTTTGTAAATAATTATAATAAACTCATCTCCACCCATTCTACCTATCTTACCTATACCTTTAAAATAATCTTTTAGAAAATTAGCAATATTAATTAAAGCTTTATCTCCTTCATTATGACCATAAGTGTCATTAATAAGTTTAAAGTCATTAACATCCACATAAACAAGTGAAAATGGTCTATTTTTATTCATAAAATTATTATATATATATAGTTCACTCGTCATCCTATTCCATACACCTGTTAAATTATCATATCTTAAAAGTTTTTCTTGAAGATATATGTAATGTATTACTAAAGAGATTCCTACAGATCCCCAAATAAGTAATAGATTATTTAAAAATATTTGAATAATAGCTGCAATAAAAGGTATAGCTTCAAACATAATCAAATTTATATATTCTTTATCTTCTGTTTTTTCTTTATTAATAAATATAATTATTAAACTTGTTATAAAGTAAAAATATGTTATAAGAATGGATGTAATAAAAAAAGTACCTCTGCTATATACGTTTAGATTATTAACTTCAAATATTAAACCATATTTATAACTCAATATACTTATTGAAAAATTTATTATTAATGGTATCATCGTAAGTTTTGATTTTAGCTCCACGTTAAAATATTGCAATAAATATATCATCCATAAAAATGATACCATGGGAGATAATCCAAAACCAATAATATTAATTGTTTTTGTAATAGGAACAAGAATAATATTATGATGTAATAATAAAATTTTATCTAATATTTCTAATATTATAATTATTATAGTGGTAATTATTATATAAACATAAGTTTTATTTATTTTTTCGTCCATTTTAAATTTTGTTTTATATTTATGTAGCATAACTACCAAAAAAATAACCACAATTATATCTAAATCTATAATTGGTAAAATTTTTTTATACATTTTTCCCCCTCAGTAGTAAGAAATTACTACTTTTATATTACTTTCTTATCTAAATTATATACAAACGTATAGAAAAATGTATTACAAAATTTATTAAATATTATTTTCAATATAGTTTACTACTTTATTTATTATATTTTTCATATATCTATCACTTTACATGCTCCTGCAGTTCCATATATTACACAATCATATATTTTAAACATTATACCCTTTCTCATATTTCAATTTAAATTTAATATTTCGCCTACAAAAAAGTAGTTTTGACAACTGGTCTTACGTTATCAAAACTACATGTTGTGAGCTTATTTCATCATATTTCCAAATTTTAATGTAAGCAAAACTTTTGATGTATAATGTGAATTCTTATTGAAATTCATTAATATTTTTTATTAAAAATTTATAAATTACAATAAAGTTATTCCCGCTTGACTACATTCTTCAATCATTTCTTGAGGCCATATTCCTACTTGTACTTCACCTATATGAGCTTTATTTAAAAAGAACATGCATATTCTAGATTGACCTATACCTCCACCTATTGTATATGGTAATTTTCCATCTAACAATTCTTTGTGATAATCTAATTCTTTTCTATCTTCACATTTAGCTGCTTTTAATTGTCTTTCTAATGCATCTTCATCTACTCTTATTCCCATAGAAGAAAGTTCTATAGCACTATCTAATACTGGATTATAGAATAATATGTCTCCATTTAAATCCCAATCATCATAGTCAGGACTTCTTCCATCATGCTTTTCTCCACTGCTTAATACTTTTCCTATTTGCATTAAGAAAACTGCTTTTTTATCTTTTACAATAGCATTTTCTCTTTCTTTTGGACTAAAGTCAGGGTACATATCTAGTAGTTCCTGTGAAGTTATGAAAGTTATTTCCTCTGGTAATATGCATTCTACCTCAGGATATATGCTATGAACATGTTCTTCAGTTTCCTTAAAAACCTTATATAAATCTCTTACAACTTTTTTTAGTGTTTCCATAGTTCTATCTTCTTTATCTATTATAAGCTCCCAATCCCATTGGTCAACATATAAAGAATGTAAGTTATCTAGTTCTTCATCTTTTCTAATAGCGTTCATATCAGTATATAAACCTCTACCTACAGGGAATCCGTATTTTTTAAGAGCCATTCTCTTCCACTTAGCTAAAGAATGTACTATTTCTGCATCTTTTCTTAGGTAAGGAATTTGAAAACTAACTGGTTTTTCCACTCCATTTAAGTTATCGTTTGTACCTGTTTCTGGTAAAACAAACAATGGAGAAGATACTCTTGTCAATTTTAGCATTTCTCCTAATCTATTTTCAAAAAAATCCTTTAAATCCTTTATTGCCTGCTGAGTTTCTATAACCCCTAAATTTGTTTCATATCTTTCTGGTATTACTAAACACATATTACTTCACTCCTTTTGATTTATTATTGTGATTTTTCCAATAAAAAAAGCCTTTCATCCTATAATAAATAGGACGAAAGGCTAGACTTCCGCGGTACCACCTAATTTAACTTTAATAAAAGTTCAACTCATTCAATGTACTAAATAATACATCGCCAAGTAGGTAACGGCTTGGTTCCGACTAAGTCTACTCTCTATTAGATTTCGGTTAGTGGCTCTGGGAGGTTCTTCATTATATACTTTGTACTGGACTCACACCATAACCAGCTCGCTTTAACTCAGTACTATAATTACTCTTCCCTTCATTGCTTTTATTCTTTTTTTAACTAATTAATAGTAATGTTATACGAATAAATATTATTTGTCAATAAATATTTTTAAAAATATTATTTCTCATTATAAAAATATTATTCTTGTTTCTAATATATTTTACTGTATATCTCTTTTAATTCACTAACTAATGGTGATCTTGGGTTAGCAGAGGTGCATTGATCATCAAAAGCTTCTAAAGATAATTTTTCTATAACAGAAAAATACTCATCTTTTCCTATACCACACTCTTTAATGCCTGTTGGTTCATTTAATTTCCTCATTAATGTTCTTATTTCTTCGATTAAATTTTTAACTCCCTCTTCAATACTATTCGCTTTTAATCCAAGTGTTTTTGAAATTTGCCAATATTTTTTATCAGCTACAAAATATTTATATTTAGGAAATGCTGTAAATTTATTTGGTATTTGTGAATTATACTCTATTATATAAGGCAACAAAATTGCATTTGCTTTTCCATGAGGTATATGAAACTGTGCTCCAAGTTTATGAGCTAAGGAGTGATTTATACCTAAAAAAGCGTTGGCAAATGCCATTCCAGCAATACAAGAAGCATTGTGCATTTTTTCTCTAGCTTCTTTGCATTCAGCTGTGTCTTCACCTTTATATGATATTGGTAAATATTTAAATACCATTTCTATGGCTTTTAAAGCCAGTGCATCTGTGTAGTCTGTTGCCATTACAGAAACATATGCTTCTATTGCATGAGTTAACACATCTAGTCCTGTATCTGCAATGACTGATTTTGGTAAGCTCATAACAAATTGAGGATCCACTATTGCCACATCTGGTGTTAATTCATAGTCAGCTAAAGGATATTTTATATTATTCTCTTTGTCTGTTATAACTGCAAAAGAAGTAACCTCTGACCCAGTTCCTGATGTAGTTGGTACTGCCACTAATTGTGCCTTTTTACCTAATTTAGGGAACTTATAAACTCTTTTTCTTATATCCATAAATTTAAGTCTTAAATCTTCAAAATTCACATGTGGATTTTCATAAAATAGCCACATTCCTTTTGCTGCATCTATTACTGAACCTCCACCTAATGCTATAATTGTATCCGGTTTAAATTTAACCATTTCCTTAGCTCCATTTAATACTGTATCTACGGATGGGTCTACTTCAACTGCTGTAAATTTTTCTATCATAACTGGATTTTTTCTTTTTCTTAATTGATATTCTATCTTCTTTACATATCCTATATCTTCCATAGTTCTATCCGTAATTATTATTATTCTTTCTGCATTTGGTAATTTTTCTAAATATTTAATAGATCCCATTTCATGATAAATTCTATCTGGAACTTTAAACCACTGCATATTTGTAGTTCTTTTTGCCACTTTTTTAAGGTTGATTAAATTAAGTGCAGATATATTGTCTGTAGTAGAGTTATTACCCATAGATCCACATCCTAAAGTTAATGATGGTATATTTGAATTATATATACCACCTATAGCACCTTGACTTGATGGAGTGTTTATTAAAAGCCTTCCTGTTTTTACTTTATTACTAAACTTCAAAATTATATTATCATCATTTGAATGTATACATGCCGAGTGTCCAAGACCACCAAACACTGTCATTTCAACACACTTATCTATACCTTCATCTGAATTTTTCACTTTTATACAAGCCAATACTGGACTAAGCTTTTCTCTTGATAAAAGATAATCCTCTCCTACTCCATTAATTTCTGCCACCAATATTTTAGTATCTTTCGCCACTTCAAATCCTGACATCTTTGCTATTGTATAAGCACTTTGACCTACTATTTTCGGATTTAATGATTTAGTTTCACTATTTATAACAGTATTTTCTAGCAATTGTTTTTCTTCATCATTTACGAAATAACATTTATTGTTTTTCATTAAAGAAACAACATCTTTGTATATTTCATCTTCTATTATTACAGCCTGTTCAGAAGCACATATAACACCATTATCAAAGGATTTAGACATTATCAAATCATTAACTGCTTGATTAATATCTGCAGATTTTTCAATAAAACAAGGCACATTTCCTGCTCCAACTCCTAGAGCTGGCTTGCCAGAAGAATATGCTGATTTAACCATTCCAGGTCCACCAGTTGCTAAAATTATTGATGTACCCTTATGTTTCATAAGTTCACTAGATGCCTCTAATGATGGTTTATCTATCCATTGTATACAGTCTTTTGGTGCTCCTTCTCTTATAGCTGCATCTCTTAATATTCTAGCTGCTTCAGATGAGCATTTTTGTGCAGATGGATGAAAACTAAATATTATTGGATTTCTTGATTTTATAGATATTAATGCTTTAAACATAGTTGTTGATGTAGGGTTAGTAACGGGAGTTACCCCGGCAACTACTCCTATAGGTTCTGCTACCATCATATATCCTTCTTCATCATTTTCTTCTACAATTCCAACAGTCTTTTTATATTTTATACTGTTATAGATATATTCTGTGGCAAAAATATTTTTTATTACTTTATCTTCAAAAATTCCCATTTTAGTTTCATCCACAGCCATTTTAGCCAATTCAATATGCTTATCAAGTCCTGCTTTTGCCATGGCTTGGACTATTTTATCTATTTTTTCTTGGTCCAAATTTAACATTTCTTCCATGGCTACATTAGCTCTTTTAACTAATTCATCAATCATATTTTCTACGTTCTTTTTTTCTTTTAGATTTTCAGTATTTTTTATCTCTTTATTCATTATGTTAATCCTCACCAAATATAATTATTTTATTTAAGCTTGTTATATTTTGATGATTATTGGCATATTTATACCTTATATTTACTTCCACATCTTTCAAATCTAATTTATAATTAAAAATTTACCCACATACTTTTTTAATATAAATATAAAGTCTATAAATAATTTAAGGCCTAATATCACTATTAATGATAATAGACCTTTTAATTTTTTATTTTTATAATAAAACAGCAAATATAATTTTTGATTCTAAATCACTATTATTTTCCCATCTATGTTTCATTCCAACAGGAATTTTTACACTGTCCTCTTTCCTTAGTTCAAATTTTTCATCATCTAAATGTAAAGTAACCTCTCCCTCTAATACATAGGCAATTTCATACCCATTATGATGAATATACTCAGTACACGATGATGATTTTGGGGATAAATTCATAATGGCAAATTCTAAATTATCATTTACACCAGAGGCTAACATTTCATATATAACATTTTCAGCTCCAGGAAGTATTACTTTTTTTCTATTATTCCCTCTCACAATTAAATCTTCTTTTATTACCTCTGAAGTAAAAAATATAAACAAAGGTGCATTCAATGCATTTGCTATAGACTTTAGAGAGTTAACTGATGGATTTGCCAAACCTCTTTCTATTTGGCTTAGTAAAGATGGTGTAACTTCCGCCATTTTGGCCAACTCTCTTATACTCAAATCTTTGCTTTTTCTGTATTGCGCTATTTTTGCCCCTATATTTAAATCACTCATTTTTATTCTCCTTAAAAATTTATATGATAATTTTTTAATTTCCTTTTTATTATACCATAATTTCCCAACTTCCTAACTTGTAATCAAATGTAATTCATTTTGTTAAATCAGATTTAACACATTTTTATTTTCATAAAATATTTTTAATTTATTAAGTATTACTTTAAACAAAAAATGTGAGCATACACATTAAGCTCACATTCTTATGTTATATATTAATAATTTAAGTAAAGGTTTATTTGCAAAAATATGACCTTTACTGTGAGAGTCTCTTTTAATCTTCAAAATATCCTTTTGGGTATAAAGGGAATTTTGAAATTAAGTTTCTTGCTTGAACTTTACATTCTTTTAAAACCTCTTCATTATCTATATTATTAGCAACCTTTTCCATTATTTCTGCAATTTCAGTGATTTCGGTATGCCCAAATCCACGTTCTGATATTGCTGTAAGCCCTATACGTACACCACTTGTAACAAATGGGCTTTCTGGATCATTTGGAATAGTATTTTTATTTACTGTTATACCTATAGATTCTAGAGCTTCATCAAACTGTTTACCTGTTATTTTTTTAGCTCTTAAATCAACAAGCACTGTATGGTTATCAGTTCCTCCACTTACTATTCTAAATCCCCTTACTTCCAATTCTTTTGCTAAATATTTAGCATTATCTAAAACTCTTTTCATCGTAGCAATAAACTCTAGCTCTCTTACTCTCTTAAACATATTTGCTTTTGCTGCAATACCATTTATTTGTATAGAACCGAGAGTTCCAGGAAAAGTGGATCTATTTAGTTCCTTTGCATATTTTTCTTTACACATTACAAATCCACCTCTAGGGCCACAAATTGTTTTTGAGCAAGAAGATGTACAAAAATCTGCATAAGGTATGGGTGAAGGAATTACTCCAGCTCCTATAAGTCCTGATATATGAGCCATGTCTACCATTAAATACGCTCCAACTTTATCAGCAATTTCTCTCATTCTTTTGTAATCTATAAGTCTTGGATAAGCACTAGCTCCAGCTATTATCATTTTAGGCTTAAATACTAAGGCCTTCTCTTCAACTTCATCATAATTTATTATTTCCCTTTCTAAGTCTACACCATAGTGCTCATAGTTAAATATTTTGCTTACAAAATTTGCTGGGGATCCATGAGTCAAATGTCCACCGTGATCTAACCTCATAGCAAGTATTTTGTCTCCTGGGTTAAGTACCGCATTAAATACGGTATAGTTGGCAGTTGCTCCTGAATAAGCTTGAACATTTACATATTCACAACCAAAGGCTTCTTTTGCCCTCTCAATACATAAGTTTTCTACCTCATCAGCATATTGTGATCCCGCTTGATATCTTTTACCAGGAAGGCCTTCTTCTGTTTTGTTTACAAATACACTCCCCATAAGTTCCAATATTTCTGTTGGTGCCGAACTTTCAGATGCTATCATTTCTATATTGTATTTTTGTCTTTCTAATTCTTTTTCTACTATTGAATATAATTGTGGGTCAGTTACTTTTGTTGTTTTTAACATAATCATATCTCCCCCTAAAATATTGTTAATATCTGAAACTCAATCAAACTATTTTTATTGTAAATATATCCAATTATGTTTAATCATTTTTAATTAATTAAATTTTATTAATTAAATAGTAGTGTCACATTTTAATTTTGTCAATTAAATTTAAATAAACACTTTGAAACACTTTTTTGAATTTACAATTTTTCATAAATAAAAAAGTCTGTTATATTTTTTATAAAACAGACTTTTATTATATATTTATATTAATTTGTAATTTTTTTCTTTTTTAATATTCTAGTTTTTGAAAATCCTTTAATGCATCTTTTAGATAAACTTCTTTTAGTGAGTAATCTTCACTTACGAGTCTTCCAAGGGCATCTGCCTTTGCCAATAGTATCAAATCTTGCGGACAAACTGACTTTTTAAATAACTTTCGAGTACTTTTTAACTTACTATTTTGATTTGCTAGTTGATTTGGTTGCATGTGAAGTTCTACCATGTTTAGTACATAATCTTCAAATGCATTCTCTTGTTTTTTAACTGTTCTATCTAAAAATTTTCTAACTAATTTTAACCCAGCTCTTTCATGATTATAAGAAATTATTTTTCCATCTTCTTTCGTTGTGGTTGTAATCACTTTTCCAAAATCATGACATAAAGCTGAATACATAAATCCAATTGGATTTTTAGCTTTATTCTTTAACTTTGCAGCCTCATCTATAACCATCATAGTATGATTAAATACATCACCTTCTGGATGGTGTATTGGAGATTGAATTACCCCTACTAAATCACCTACTTCAGGAAATTTCATATCTAAATTATTATCATTTTTTAGATTCATAAAATATCTAGATGGTTTTTCATATGTTAATAGCACTTCTTCAAGTTCTTTTCCTATGTTTATATTTTTTGTCATAGTTTAAAATTCCCTCGTTTATTCATTAATTTCAATTTTCAAACTTATCAATTTATACTTAATGATTAACAATATCTAATTTATCTATATCACTAATATCAGTCCCTGTTATTACTAATATATCATTAGGAAGTATTTCTGTGGATCCATTTGGAATAATTATTTCGCCTTTTCTCTTTATCATAGCTACAAGAATTTCATCTGAGATATCTGCCTGTGCAATTGTTTTATTTGCAAAATCACTTGTAGTTCCCACACATATTTCCATAAGTTTTGTACTCTTTCCTTCTTGATACATTCTCAATTTATCAAAATTATTACCTGTTACAACTAATATATCTCCAGGAAGTACTTTTGTAGAACCATTTGGAACAAATACATCTCCTTCTCGTTTTATCATCACTATAAGAATATCCTCTGGTATATTACTATCCATAATAGTTTTATTTGCCAAATTGCTATCTTCAGTAATTGATATTTCTATTAACTTTGTGTTTTTGTCTTCTTTATAGTCATTAAATGTTTTAAAAACTGATGATTCATCATCTATTAAGTCTAATTTTAATGCAATTTTAGGTATAAGAGTACCTTGTACCCCAACAGAAAATAATGCTATGAAGAATATAATGTGAAATATATCACTATTAATTGGAACTCCATAAGTTATTGCAAATATGGCAAAAGCGATAGATGCAGCACCTCTAAGACCTACCCAAGATATAAATATCTGCTGTTTGAAAGGTATTTTGAACCAACTTAGAATACTAAATGTAGCTATAGGTCTTGCTATAAATATCATAAATATAGATATTGCAATACCTTGAACCATTATACTGGACATTTGAGAAGGATAAGATAATAATCCTAATAAGAAAAATAATATTATTTGCATAAGCCATGATATGCTATCAAAAAATTCAAATATACTTTTTTTGTGAGGAATTTTACTATTCCCAATTATTATTCCTGTTATATATGCACTTAAATAACCATTTCCACCAAATAACTCACTTAACCCATAAGATAACACTGCAATAGCTGTTACAAATATAGGATAAAATCCATCTATTTCAAAGTTTATATGTCTTAATAGATATATAGTTAATTTGGATAAGACAATAGCTAATATAATACCTACTACAATCTGACTAAATAGCATTGGTAGTATACTTGAATAGCCTTTATTAGTCATTAATGAAAGTATAATTATAGTTAACATATACGCAAAAGGATCATTGCTCCCACTTTCAATTTCTAATATAGATGCAATTGAACCTTTTAAATTTAGTTTTTGTGAACGAAGTATAGAAAACACTGAAGCTGCATCTGTAGATGCTACTATAGAACCTATAAGAAGACTTTCTAACCATGTAGTTTTTAATACTCCATAGCAAAATGCGCCTGTAAGACCAGCCGTTATAACCACCCCTATGGTTGACATTAGTATAGATGGAATTGCAATAGGTTTCGCCATTTTCCAGTTTGTACCAAATCCACCAAAAAACATTATAAATATAAGGGCCAAGGTACAAATGTCTTTTGTTAATTCAAAATTATTATAATCAATCCCAAATATCCCATCTGCTCCAAAGACCATCCCAAGTATTATAAAAATTAAAAGTATGGGTACCCCAAATTTATATAACACTTTACTAGACGTGACGCAAGTTAATATTACGAGAGCGCATATAACCATTAATTCTATCATCCTACCACTCCTTTACAATATAGTTTTTTATATTATTATACACAATTATAATATAAAAATTAATAAGTTAACAGTTTGTCAATTTAATTTTAACTTTTTTTTAACTCATTTTTAACTTAATTTTAACCTCAAATGTCTTTTGTTGTCAATTTTTGTATTTTTATGTACAAAGAAACCTTCTATTTTTCATAGAAGGTTTCTTGTATTACACAAAATATTAATTTTAAGGTTATATTTTTAATGAATCACTAATTTAACTATTTTTGTACTACTATTTTTTAGATTCTTTTAATACTTTTTTAGTTGGATATATATTCTTATATATATCATGTAATTCAGTTACCAACGGTAATCTTGGGTTAGCTGGAGTACATTGATCGTCAAATGCATCTAAAGCTAATTTTTCAATTGCAGCGAAATAAGTTTCTCTTTCTACTCCACATTCTTCTATAGACATTGGTATATTTAATTCCTTCATTAAACTTCTAATAGCCTCAACTAAACTCTTTACACCCTCTTCAGTTGTATTAGCTTTTAATCCAAGAACTTTTGCTATTTCAGCATACTTCTTGTCTGCTACGAAAGATTTATATTTAGGGAATGCAGCAAATTTAGTCGGCATTTGTGCATTGTACTCTATTACATGTGGTAATAATATTGCATTTGCTCTACCATGTGGTATATGGAACTCAGATCCTAACTTGTGAGCTAATGAGTGGTTTACACCTAAGAAAGCATTGGCAAATGCCATACCTGCCATACAAGATGCATTGTGCATTTTTTCTCTAGCTTCTCTGCCCTCAGCAGTGTGTCCACCTTTATATGATAATGGTAAATATTCAAATACCATTTGTATAGCTTTCATTGCAAGAGCATCTGTGTAATCAGTTGCCATTATAGATACATATGCTTCTATGGCATGAGTCAATACATCAAGTCCTGTATCTGCAGTAACAGCAGCTGGTACAGACATTACAAATTGCGGGTCTATTATAGCCACGTCTGGAGTTAACTCATAATCAGCTAAAGGATATTTAATATTATTTACTTTATCAGTTATAACTGCAAATGAAGTTACTTCTGAACCTGTTCCTGAAGTAGTTGGTATAGCTACCATTTTTGCTTTTCTACCTAATTTAGGGAACTTATAAACTCTTTTTCTTATATCCGCAAATTTAAGTCTTAAATCTTCAAAGTCTGCTTCAGGATTTTCATAGAATAACCACATGCCTTTAGCAGCATCCATTGCAGATCCTCCACCTAAAGCTATTATTGTGTCTGGCTGGAACTTTCTCATTGCTTGAGCACCATTTAATACTGTGTCTACTGATGGATCTGGTTCTACATCAGCAAATACCTCTACCATTACTGGATTTCTTCTTTTTCTTAATTGATATTCTAATTTATCAGCATATCCAAGTTGAACCATCATTCTATCAGTTACAATCATTACCCTTTCAACATTTGGTAGTTTTTCTAAATATTGTATTGAACCTACTTCATGATATATTCTTTCAGGGACTTTGAACCATTGCATATTAACTCTCCTTTTAGTAACTTTCTTAACATTTATTAAGTTTACAGCAGATACGTTGTCTGTAGTTGAGTTATTACCCATTGATCCACATCCTAAAGTTAATGATGGAGTATTTACATTATATATATCTCCTATTGCCCCATGAGTAGATGGTGCATTTACTAAAAGTCTTCCTGTTCTTACTCTATTTGAGAATTCTAATATTACATCATCGTTGTTTGAGTGAATAACTGCTGAGTGTCCAAGTCCACCAAACTCTGTCATTTCAACACATTTTTGTACACCTTCTTCAGCATTTTTTACTTTTATACAGGCTAAAACTGGAGATAATTTTTCTTTTGATAATGGATAATCCATCCCAACACCTTCTATTTCAGCAACTAATATTTTAGCATCTTTTGGAACTTCAAATCCTGCCATCTTAGCTATTGTATATGGACTTTGTCCAACTATATTTGGATTTAATGTTTTAGTTTCTGGGTTTATAACTGTTTTTTCTAATAATTCTTTTTCTTTTCCATACACAAAGTGACAGTTGTAATGCTTAAGTAAAGCAACTACTTCATCGTATATACATTCTTCTATTATAACTGCTTGCTCAGAAGCACATATCATTCCGTTATCAAATGATTTAGATAATATTAAATCATTTACTGCTTGTTTTATATCAGCAGATTTTTCTATGAAGCAAGGTACGTTTCCTGCTCCAACTCCAAGTGCTGGTTTTCCTGCAGAGTAAGCAGATTTAACCATTCCCGGTCCTCCTGTTGCAAGTATTAATGATACTCCATTATGCTTCATTAATGCGCTTGATGCTTCTAATGATGGTACCTCTATCCATTGTACGCAGTTTTCTGGAGCTCCTGCTTCTATAGCTGCATCTCTTAATATTCTAGCTGCTTCAGCAGAACATTTTTGAGCTGATGGATGGAAACTAAATATTATTGGATTTCTCCCTTTCATAGATATTAAAGTTTTAAACATTGTTGTTGAAGTTGGATTTGTAACAGGAGTTACCCCAGCTACTACACCTATCGGTTCAGCCACCATCATATATCCTTCTTCATCGTTTTCTTCTATTACTCCAACTGTTTTTTTGTATTTTATACTGTTATATATATATTCTGTAGCAAAAATATTTTTTGTTACCTTATCTTCAAATATTCCTCTTCCTGTTTCGTTTACTGCAAATTGAGCAAGTTCTATATGTTTATCAAGTCCAGCTTTTGCCATAGCTGCTACTATCTTATCTACTGCTTCTTGATCTAACTTTAACATAGCTTCTTTAGCTATAGTTGCTTTTTCCACTAATTCATTAATCATACTTTCAACATTTACCTCTTGGTTAACAACTTTAACTTTTTTTGTTTCTTTACTCATTTGGAAACTCCCCCTGTATAATTATAATGTTAATAAACTTCGTTATATTTTTAACAACTTTTCATACTATTTATATTAAATTATCTTATTTAATCTGTCAATACATTTGTTAAATTTTTATCAAATTAATATATAAAATTAAATTCACATATATAACCCCCTTTAGAACAGCTTATATACTAACTTTTTAATTAGTTATTTTTATAAGTAAAAATGAGTCATATTACAAAATTAACCCTTTATATAGTTTATTTTTTAACAATTAATTTTATTCCAATGAGTTTTTATTGAATTTACTTATAAAAACTTTTAAACTATATATTGTCCTTGAAAATTACTACTAATAAATTTCAATAATTAATATTATCAAAAACTATTAATATTTAAGTTTATTAATATAGTTATTTAAAGATAATTTACATTTTTAATATTCAACAGGAGGATTTATGAATTACAAATTAATTGCATTAGATATTGATGGAACTTTAATCAATAGTTCACACCAACTTACAGAAGGTGTAAAAAAGTCTATAAAAAAAGCAAAAGAAAAAGGCGTTAAAGTAGTTTTATGCACTGGCAGGCCACTAAAAGGTGTTGAAAAATTCATAGATGAATTAAGCCTTAAAGAAGAGGGAGATTATGCTGCTACTTTCAACGGAGCTTTAGTTCAAGATACTTTTACTGAAAATCCAGTATCTCACTTAACACTAAAATATGAAGACTTAGTAGATTTATACAATCTAAGCCTGGAAGTTGGGTCTAGAAGCCATTTTTATGACACTAAAACTATTTATACTTTTAATAAAGATATCAGTGATTATACGGTATTTGAATGCCACCTTACTGGAGTTCATTTAAATGTTACTACATTAGATGAAACTCCAAAAGATATTGCCATGTCTAAGTTTATGATGGTAGATCATCCAGAAATATTAGATGAATGTATAAAAAAAATTCCTAAAGAATACTACGAAAAATATACTATAGTAAGGAGTACTCCTTCATTTTTAGAATTTTTAAATCCAAATGCCAATAAAGGTAATGGTATTTCACTTCTTGCTCAAGAGCTTGGTATAAAGAAAGATGAAATCATCTGTGTTGGAGATGCAGAAAATGATAAACATATGATAGAATATGCAGGACTTGGAGTTGCCATGGGAAATGCTACAGGAGAAATAAAAGACTTAGCAGATTATATTACTCTTTCAAATGATGAAGATGGAGTTGCTCATGTTATAAATAAATTCATACTAGAAGAAAGATAATTTTAAAAGGAACTACTCTATATAAATTTTAGTAGTTCCTTTTTATATAGTATTTGTAGACATAACTATAAAATAATTGTAAAATATTCATTGTTATAATTTTCCAAAATACACTCAAAAGGAGCCTATGTAATGGAGTATAATAATTCTACAGACATATATAAATTATTTTTAGAAAATATACCTTATCCTGTATGGATACAAGACATTGATACAAAAATAATTTTTATAAATGATCATTATGAAAATTTATATAACGTAAAAGCATGTGATGTCATTGGGAAAAAAACTGTTGATGTATTTTCTAAAGAAAAGTCTGACACTTATAATGAACAACTAAAAAACACATTGATAACAAAAAAAGTAACTATTTCTGAAGTACTTATTAAAGGTTTATACTTTAGAACTTATATATTTCCTATTCTTGATAAAAAACAAGAAACACAAGGTGTTGCAGGCATAGTTATCGATATAAATGAAAAAAAACAAAAACACTTAGAATTAATACATCAAAAGAATATTTTAAGAACTATTATAGATACACTCCCTGAGGCAATTTTTTACAAGGATGAACATTCTAAATATCTAGGTTATAATAAGGCGTTTTTAAATAACTTTAAAAATTTTCACAATTGTAACTTATTAGATGATGATGGTCTACTAGAAAAAACTGACCTAGATTTAATGTATAACAAACAAAGAGCCATGAACTTTTATAAACAAGACAAAAAAATTTTAAAAACTAAAAAACCAATTAGTTTTGAGAATTGTTATAAACACGCTGACGGTCATATTATAACTGAGGAAAGCATAAAAACACCCATAATTGATGAATATGGAAATATCCGTGGTATAGTTGGAATATCAAGGGATATAACTCAACATAAAACATTAGAAGATAAGCTAAGATATTTAAGTGAAATAGATGCCCTTACTGATCTTTATAACAGAAATAGTTTTGAAGAAAAAATAAAAAAACTTAATAAAGCAAATTATCATCCTTTAGGTATAATAATGGGAGATGTTAATGGATTAAAATTAATTAATGATACCCTGGGTCATTTAGAAGGAGATAATTTATTGAGAAGCATTTCTAATGTTTTAAAATCCTCTTGTAGCGAAAGCGGATATGTTTTTAGATGGGGTGGAGATGAGTTTATAATTCTTGTTCCTAATGCTGATGAATTAAAATGTGATAAATTAATAAAACAAATTTTAAATGATTGCAAAAAATATGATTACAAATATATGCAACTTAGCATTTCTTTGGGAGCTGTAGTTAAGCATGAGGTTGATGATAATATCTATGATTGCATAAATAAGGCTGAAGAAAAGGTTTATCGTCATAAATTATTAGATAATAAAAGCATTAAAAGCTCTATTATGGATTCTTTACTAAAAAGTTTAGAAGAAAAAAACTTAGAAACTAATGAACATGCCAAAAGAGTAACTAAATATGCTTTAGCTTTAGGACAAAAGTTAAACTTTAAAATTTCAGAATTAGATGAATTAATTCTGGTAGCTAGACTACATGATATTGGCAAAATAGGGATTTGCGAAGATATATTACTAAAACCAAGTTCCCTTACTAATGAAGAATTCGAAATAATGAAAACTCATACAGAAAAAGGGTATCGAATTATAAATGCCTCTAGCGAACTGTATACTGTTGCAAAGTGTGTTCTTACACATCATGAAAGATGGGATGGCAAGGGGTATCCTCTCGGTCTAAAAGGAGATGAAATACCTTTAGTATCTAGAATAATTAATATTGCTGATTCTTTTGATGTGATGACTAACAATAGACCTTATAAAAATACAAAGAGTAAAAATGAGGCTATAAAAGAACTGCAAAGGTGCGCTGGAACACAATTTGATCCTACTTTAGTACATTATTTCATAGAATATATTAATGATATAGAGGAATAATTCCCCTATATCATTTTTAAATTGTATTCTATAGTATTTTTAGATTACTTCTAATTCTTTAGATTTTATTTATTAATTAATTATTTATATATTTTTCAAAAACATATCCAAAATCTTTATTATTGTAATTTTCTCTTATATCGCTCATCCAGCTAAAATTAAACTTAGTAATTTCTTCTATCATATTGGCAGTATTCCCCTCCATACGAGACCTACTTACAGCATCATTTGCCATGTCTAGGCTTTTCATTCCATATTCATATGACTGTCTATTTTTATGCTGTATTTTGCCAATCTCAAATAAAGCTTTATATAAATCTTTTAATTGTTCTATTTGTTTTTTATCAACATCTATACTGAAATAATTATCTGCAAAACTAAATTTTATTTCAACATCTAAATCTACTGTTCCTGCTGTTTCTAGTGTTACCGAGTGAACATTTTCACTACGAAACTCATGTCTTTTTACTACTCTTTTTTTACTTACAGCAGATGCACCATCCACATGTATTAATCCTCTATTTGTAAATACATACTCATCTGATTTTGATTTTATAACAAAGTAGATTTTCTCCCCATCTTCGTTCATTATATAATCATCTCCATCAACTTTGTTAAAGTCCTTTGGATCTATTATCTTTCCTATATCAGATAGACCTAATGTATCTGCTGCCATTTTGCCAAATATATTTCCTGCCATATTGTCCTCCAAATTATTTGATTTTTACTACATTTATATATTATATCATTTTAGGATTTCTATTCAATCATGATAATTTTAAAATTAATTCTGGAGCAGATTTCATGAAAATGTATTATTATATATATCATTTATATAACTATGTTTACTTTAAAATACAGGTATTACAATTCCATTATATTTAGATTCTATAAGTTCTCTGCATTTATCAGATGTAAGAACTTCTTCAAGCACTTTTATTTTTTCCCTATTCTTGTCTTCGATTCTATATGCAAGTAAATTAGCATATTCATCATTTATAGGTGCTGTATAAATTCCGTCTTTCTTTGCACTAAGACCTGCAGGTATGGCGTAAGTTGTATCAACAAATCCAGCTGTAACATCTTCTAATGCTGGAGGAATTTGTGCAACATCTAGTTGAACAAATTCTAAATTTTTCGGATTTTTAGTAATATCCTTGACTCCAACTATATCACCTTTTTTTAGAGCTATTAATCCTTCACCCTCCAAATATCTTAAAGATTTTGATGCTGAAGCAGCATTATCACTTATTGCAATCTTATCTTCGCTTTTAAATTCATCAATAGAGTTTATTTTCTTAGAATATAACACTCCTGGACAAACATATAATTTAGATCCTGCCATTATTTTATAGCCCTTGCTCTTTACCGCCTCATCTAAATATGGTTTGTGTTGAAATAAATTTGCATCTATTTCTCCATTATTTAATGATTCATTAGGTAGTACATAATCATTAAATGTTAAAACCTCCAACTTATACCCTTTTTCTTCTATAAGTGGTTTTAACTCTTCTAATAATTCTCCACCAGGAACTAATGTAGCCCCTACTTTAATTGTTTTATCCTCTTTAGATTCAGGTGATGAATTCGAGCATCCAACTAAGGATGCACATAGTAGTGCACTTAGTGCTAAGTTTAATAATCTTTTTAATTTCATAATAATGTTCCCCCTTAAATTTGTAATAAAATAAAAATCTGCTTTAATTAAGTCACTGGGTGGGCACTACACTTCATGTCGCCAACGAAATATTTTCGTTACCAATTAAGACAACTATGCTGCTTAAGATTTGCATTGTTTATATTCTCTTTTTTATAAATTTTGTATAAATTCAAAACTAATGTATTTTTCTAGTAAATAAAAAAAACTTGAGTATAAACTCAAGTTTTAATAACGAATTTATACTTATCTTTCAGCAAATATACTGCAGGATTTAGCACCATGTATATAAAAATATACTGGTTGCCGGGTTTCATAGGGCCAGTCCCTCCACCACTCTAGATAAGAGATATTTATTTTTTAATTTGATAATTATAGTAACACCATTCTTTTTCAAAGTAAATTATATAATTTATTTTTTATATTTTCATTTATTTTTTATATTAGTCTCCTATTTTTATTATTTTATCTTTAATATTATTAGCAAATCCTATATCATGAGTTATTATCAAGATTGCCATGCCTTTTGACTTTAAATTTTTTATTATTTTTGAAACTTTTTTTATTGAATCCACATCTAATGCTGATGTTGGTTCGTCAAAACAAAGTACTTTTGGTGTTAATGCACAGGCTCTTGCTATGGCAACTCTTTGACATTGTCCCCCAGATAATTCATAAGGATAAGAATTTATTTTTTCCTCTAAATCTACCATTTTCAAAATTTCTTTTGCATCTTTTATTGCATTTTCCTTAGGCTTTTTCAAAACATTTACTGGAGCTGATATTATATTTTCTAAAACAGACATATGTGGAAATAAATTAAAATTTTGAAATACCATTCCTGTTTTATTTCTATTTTTTAATATATGACTTTTATCTCTCATTACACAATTATCTAATATTATTTCTCCATGATCAAAATCTTCAAGACCATTTATACATCTAAGAATTGTAGTTTTCCCTACACCTGATTTTCCCAAAAGTACGCATACTTCACCACTATTTACTTCAAAATTTATATTATTTAGTACTTTATTATTTCCAAAGGATTTATTTAAATTTTTTACTTGTAACATAATTTTTCTCCCATCTTTTTATCTATAATACGCATACTTGTTTTCTATTTTTTTAAACATAATTGTCAAAATTCCAATTAAAACTAAATACACTGCTCCAGCCTCTATTAAAGGAACTATACTTGCCTGTTGATTTTGTGATATTTGAGCGATTCTCAATATATCATTTAACCCTATTGCATAAACTATAGCAGTGTCTTTAATTAAAGTTATTACTTCATTAGACATGGCAGGTAACACTCTTTTTATGACTTGTGGAAAAATTATTTTTCTGTACATTTCAAATTTACTGAATCCTAGTACAAAAGCACCTTCATATTGACCCTTGTCTATAGATTGAATTCCACCTCTAAATATTTCAGCAAAGTAAGCTGCATAGTTTAATGAAAATGCTAGGATTACTGCATCAAATCTGTCAAATATTATTCCCATTAAAGGAAGACCGAAAAATACAAATACAAGTTGTAATAATAAAGGTGTTCCTCTCATAATTAATATATATAAATTTGCCATTTGGCTTATTATTTTATTTTTAGATAATCTTAAAAAAGCTATCATAATTCCAAGTGGTGCTGATATTATCAATGTTATAAAAAACACTGATAATGTAATTTTTAATCCTTCTAGCATTGTAAAATTTCCTCCTTGTTTTTTCCTTAATTTTCATACCTTAATCAGCTTTTCCAAACCATTTTTTATAAATTTGATCAAAAGTTTTATCTTTTTTTATTTCTTTTATTGTCTTATTTACCTTGTCTCTAAGTTCAGTATCATCTTTTCTAAATGCAACAACATAATCTTCAGTTCCGAAATTATCATCTAATATTTTATACTTTTCTTCACCTTTTTTACTTATATAATATTTGACTAAAGTTTCATCTCCAACTATTGCATTTATTCGTCCTGCTTCCAAATCCCTAAAAACTTTGTCGAATGTATCATATAAAACTGGTGAACCATCTAAACTTTTTAATACTTTTGTATCTTTTTCTAAAGCTTCTTGTCCAGCAGATCCTTGTTGAGTTCCTATTATTTTACCTTTTAAATCTTCTTTATTTTTAATTGGTGAATCTTTTAGAGTTACTATAAGCTGACTATTTTTCATATATGCATCTGTATAAGTAACTTTTTCTTTTCTCTCCTGAGTCAAAGAATAGCCATTCCATATGGCATCTATGTTTCCTGAGTTTAATTCAGTTTCTTTCATCGACCAGTCTATACTTTGAAATTTTACATTCACATTTAGTCTCTTAAAAGTTTCTGTTGCTAAATCCACATCAAAGCCTACTGTCTTTCCATTGTCATCTAAATATCCCATAGGAAAATATGTATTATCATACCCTATTACTATTTCATTATTATTTAAATCTACATTTTTTTTATTACACCCTACTACCCCTATCATAATTACTAAAACTGCTAATCCCATTGTTAATTTCTTTAGTATCTTTTTCATTTCTTTCTCCTCCTAATAATTTAATTTTTATTTGTTAATTATTGCAATAAAAAAACCACATAGGCTAATACCTATGTGGTTAATATTTGTAATATATACTCCACCATAGATACAAGCCTTTTTAACAACGCTAAAAGGGCTTGTATCTATGAATTAAATTTCATAATTTACAATCCCTTGGCTCTATGATGGTGATGATGAAGTTGTATATTTAATTTTATTGTAATTGTTGATTTTTTCATAACACCATTTCTCCTCTTCGTATTTTTTTATTTAAATTAATTATGTTTACTTGTAGTTTATAGTAATACCATTATTTGAAATTGTCAAATGTTTTTTGTTTTTTATCCTAGTTTATTTTGATATTATGTCCATAAAATCAAAGTTTTCCACATCAAATAATCCTTTATCTGTAAGTTTTATATTAGGTATTACTGGAAGTGCTAAAAATGCTAAAGTTAAAAATGGATCTATCTCTTTGCTTACTTTTAATAAATTGTATGCTATATCTACCAACTTACTAAATTTTGAATTAACATACTCTATATCTTTATCACTCATTAATCCACCAATATTTAAAGGTAAGCTTTCTAAAATTTCATTTGAAGATGAGATTGCAATTCCACCATCCATACTTATGACTTTATTTACAGCATTCACTATATCCTCATCATTATCACCAACAACTATAATATTATGGGAATCATGAGATATAGTCGTTGCTATAGCTCCATTTTTTAATTTGAAGTTTTCTACTAAACCTATACCTATATTTCCTGTATTTTTATGTCTTTCTATTACTGCTAACTTTAATATATCTTTTTCATTGTCATATTCAAACTTATTATTAACAACGTCAACCTTAGCTTTTGATTTTTCAGTTATTAAGCTATGAGGATTTAATGAAATAATATTTACTACTTCCTCTCCATTTTTCTTTTCAAAATATATTTGTATGTCTTCTTTAATAATTTTTGAAAGATGAACAGTTTTTAACACTTTAGAAAAATCTTTTTCTTTAGTTGTAAATAAAGGCATTTTTTCTTTCCCTACTAACTTTCCATCCTTATAAACTTCTTCTATATTGAATTTTTCTAAGTTATCAAATACGATTATATCAGCCTTATATCCTGGAGCTATTGCTCCCACATTTTTTAAATTGTAACAGTTTGCTGGATTTATAGTGGCCATCTGTATTGCTGTTATTGGATCTATTCCATTTTTTATTGATAATCTAACATTGTAGTCTATATGACCTTCTTTTAATAAATCTTCTGGGTGTTTGTCATCCGTACACAATAAAATTCTTTGATAGTTATATTCATTGACACCATTTATAAGATTTTTAAGGTCTTTAGTTGCTGAACCTTCCCTTATCATAACATACATACCTAGTCTTAATTTTTCCAACATTTCATCTTTTGTTGTGCATTCATGATCCGTGTTTACTCCACTTAAAACATATGCATTTAAGCCTTCTCCATTTATACGAGGAGCATGGCCATCTACTCTTTTTTTATTTTTATACGCTAGATTTAGCTTGTCTATTACATCTTTATCTTTGTATATGACACCAGGATAATTCATCATCTCACCTAAACCTAGAACTCTTGGATGATTTATATATTTTTCCAAATCATCAGCCTTAAGAACTGCTCCTGAATTTTCAAAATTAGTTGCTGGTACACATGAAGGTAGCATAACATATGTATTTAAAGGTAGTTCTTCACTTGAATTCAATATATATTCAATTCCATCAAGACCACAAACATTAGCTATCTCATGTGGATCTGTGATTATAGTTGTAGTTCCTCTTGGTACTATAGCTTTTGAAAATTCCCCTGGTGATAACATAGATGACTCAATATGAACATGGGAATCTATAAGGCCCGGTGCTATATATTTCCCATCTAAGTCTATATTAGTATTTCCTGTATATTTTCCAATCCCTACTATTATCCCATCATGTACTGCCACATCTCCTGTTACAATTTCATGGGTAAATACATTAACTATCTTTACATTTTTTAATACTAAATCCGGATTTTTATTTTTCATTGATCTATCTATTAATTCACTAATATACATAATACTCTCCCAACTATCAAATATTTTTTAAATCCTATAATATCATATTTATATTCATAGTCAAGTTTTTTATTAAATTTTTTTCTTCCTCACAATGGTTTATCTTAATCATTTATTCATCTATAATATATTTATACATATTTGTAAAATTATGTAATTTTATAATAAGGGGACAAATTTATGAGAAATTCAATGAAAAAGTTTTTAGCTATTTTTTTAGCTAGTATAATTTGCTTTTGTAGCTTTCAAAATTTAAGTTATACTTTTGCTGCAGAAAATTCTGTACTTTCTAAAGGATATGTTCATGTTACATCTGCACCTGACAAATTAAATGTTAGGTCCAAACCTTCCACATCTTCCAAAATAATAGGAACTATAGATCATAAAAAATCAGTAAACATAGTAGATAGCGTTACAAAAATTACTAAAGTCTATGACAAAGATAGTAAATCTTATACAAATGTTGTAACAGACCCATGGTATAAAATATCTTACGCTAAAGGTTATGGATATGTTTCTGCTGATCATAATTATGTTAAGTTATCAAATGAAGACAAGCCTTATCAACCTAGTAATAGTACTGCCGTAAAAGGAATAGATGTAAGTTATCATCAAGGAAATATCAATTGGAACAAAGTAAAAAATTCTGGTGTTAAATTTGCTATTATTCGTGGTGGAAGTGGAACTAAAGAAGACAGTAAGTTTAAAGCAAATATAGAAGGTGCTTTAAATGCTGGAATAGAGGTTGGTGTTTATTGGTTTTCCAATGCTTATACTGTAAATAGTGCAAAAGATGAAGCTCAAAAATGTATGGAAGTAATTTCACCTTATAAAAATAAGTTATCTTTTCCTGTTTTCTTTGACTATGAAGAATACACTATAAAATCGGCGCAAGATAGTAAAGTTAATCTTAGCCTTCGTTCAGTATCTAATATTTGCGAAACATTTTTGTCTAAATTAAAATCAAATGGATATAAATGCGGAATATATACAAATAAAACCGTATCAAAATTTTATCTTAGTGATAATCTAAGGAATTCTTATGATTTTTGGATAGCTCAATATATAGCTCAATATAATGATAATTGTAATTATTGGGGAAAATATACCATGTGGCAATATAGTAAAGTTGGAAAAGTTGATGGTGTAAATGGAAATGTAGACTTAAATTATTACTATAAAACTAATCCTCTAAGCATTTCAAAAACTACTATGAATTCTATTCCAAATCAAAAATATACTGAAGGTAAAATTACTCCAAATATAAGTATAAAATATAATAATAAAACCTTAGTAAAAAACAGAGATTATACTATATCATTTAATAACAATACATCTATAGGCACTGCAACAGCCACTATAAAGGGTAATGGTAAGTACTCAGGAACAAAAAAAATAACCTTCAAAATTGTTCCTAAAACTGTAACAAATGCTAAAATTTCAAATACTACTTCTTCGAGTATAAAACTAAGTTGGTCAAAAGTTGCAAATGCAGATGGATATAGAATCTATAGATCATATAGTAAAAATGGTACTTACACTAAAATAAAAGATATTACTAAAAATTCTACTTTAAGTTATACTGACTCACGTTTATCTAGTAATAAAAAATATTATTATAAAATAAAATCTTTCAAAACTTCAAAGAAAGAAAAATACTATAGTTACTATTCAAGCATAGTAAATGGAGAAACAAATTTATCTACACCTACAGTAAAATTATCAACTCCAAAAACTAAAAGCATAAAAGTTTCTTGGAAAAAAATTTCTGGGGCCAAAGGATATGAGGTTTATAGATCAACTAGTAAAAATGGAAAGTATTCAAAAACGACTACAAGCAACTTAAGTTGTACCAATACAAATCTAATTAAAAAGAAAATTTATTACTACAAAATAAGATCATATAAGATTGTAAAAAACAAGAAGGTTTATAGTTCTTATAGTTCTATAAAATCAATTTCTACCAAATAGTTAAATTCTAAAATAAAAATAAAGAAGGTATTGCTTATTAAGCAACACCTTCTTTATTTTTATTTTCTATTTTTTTCATTTTTCTATAATAAGTTATCATAAGAGGTACAGCAGCTGCTATCCAAGCTACAGGATCTGATAAACAAATACCTGTAAATCCTATAAACTTTGGTAGTGTAAATGCCACTATACTTCTTGCAACTAGTTCATAAACCCCTGCCATCATAGGTACAAAGGATTCTCCCATGCCTTGAAGTACATTTCTATATACAAATATAAATCCTAGTGGTATAAAAAATACTGCTGAGTAATTAAATACTTGTTGAGCGTAGCTAAATATTTCAGGTGTTGGATTTTCTATAAATAAAGTGACAAAATATTTTCCAAGGAATATAAGAATAGCCCCTGCTATTAAACTCGTAACTATAGATACTTTATTCATTATTTTCATACCATTTTTAATTCTATCAAATCTACCGGCACCTAAGTTTTGCCCTGCATAAGTTGCTATTGTAACCCCAAAGGAAATTGATGGTTGCATAACAAGTTGAAGAACCTTTGAGGATGCTGTATACGATGCTATTACTATTGATCCGAATACATTTATAGCACTTTGAACTATTATAATTCCAACAGCTGTTACAGAAAATTGTAATCCCATAGGTACACCAATCTTCAAATGTTTTGTGTAATAGTGTGTTTCAACTTTAAAATCTTCTTTTTTAAGCCTTAATACTTGGAACCTTTTATAACTATAAATTAAGCATAGCACTGCTGAAAATCCTTGAGCAATATTGGTAGCATAAGCGGCTCCTGATACACCCATTTTAAAATTAATTATAAATACCAAGTCTAAAATAACATTAAGAATAGATGAAATTATTAAAAAATACAGTGGTGTTTTACTATCACCTAATGCTCTAAGTATACCGGCAGACATATTATAAAGAGCCTGAGTTATTAATCCTGCAAAAATTATAGTTATATATGTGTTTGCATTATCAAAAATATTTTCTGGGGTATTCATCATCCTAAGAAGAGGATTTTTTACTATTAAAGCTATTACTGTCATTAAAAAAGTTGAAATTAATGTTAATGTAATATTACTTGCTACAGCCTTTTTTACACCTGCTTCATCCTTTGCTCCAAATTTTTGAGAAACTAATACTCCAAATCCACTAGTTAAACCTAGTATCATACCATTTACTAAAAAAAACATAGATCCAGTAGAACCAACTGCTGCCAGTGCATCTACTCCTACAAATCTTCCAACTATTATTGTGTCAACCATGCTATACAACTGTTGAAATATATTTCCAATTAATAAAGGTATGGAAAAAAATATAAAAATCTTTAAAGGACTTCCCTGAGTCATATCATTAGTCATATATTTATTTCTCCTATCTTTATTTGTTTTTATATACTGTAACAAGAAATGCTCTATATCTATTGTTACATCATAATCTATTTGAAACTAATAATTATTTATAAGTTAAACAATTCATAGTTTTTTTTACATTAAAAAAGCAAGCATTACTATACTAATGTCTGCATTATTTTTTTCAATCTTATAAATGATATCAAATAAGAAATTATAGGTCAACAAGTATATTTTAACCTCTTAGCATGAAATCGTTTTTAGTTTAAAATTAATACTTTTAATTTAAATGTAAAAAAGGTGTACTAAAATTAATACACCTTTTTTTGGTGACCCATCCGAGACTTGAACTCGGGACACCCTGATTAAAAGTCAGGTGCTCTACCGACTGAGCTAATGAGTCCCAATTTTTTAATACTTCTTTAATATTAATTTGTCCTCATTATTTTCTATTATTCATTCAATTCTATGTATTAAATTTGTAGTTATGTATAAAATTTCCCTTTTTAACTCATTTAAAACTATTGATTTCTATTTATGATATAATAAATAATTATAATAAAAAAATAAAAGGTGGTAATTTATGACTAGTAAGAGAAAAAAAGGAATTCTAGCAAGCTTTTTAGCAGGAGCAATGGCTCTTGTAGGATGTTCTCAAGGAGAAATGAATGATGAAGTTAGAACTCCTCCCAAAGAACTTCCTATAGCAACTATAGTTATCAAAAATTATGGAACTATTGAAGCTGAACTTTACCCTCATATAGCGCCAAATACAGTAAATAACTTCATATCATTAGCTAATAGTGGTTTTTATGATGGACTTACTTTCCATAGAATAATAAAAGACTTTATGATACAAGGTGGAGATCCTAATGGTAATGGTTCTGGCGGTCCTGGATATAGTATTAAGGGTGAATTTACTAAAAATAAATTTAAAAATGATCTAAAACATACTGAAGGTGTTCTATCTATGGCAAGAAGCCAAAACAAAAACAGCGGTGGCAGTCAATTTTTTATTATGACTAAAGATTCTCCTCACTTAGATGGGCAATATGCTGCTTTTGGTAAAATTATAAAGGGTATTGATATAGTTCATGAGATTGAAAATACAAAAACAGGAAATAACGACAAACCTGAAAAAGATATAGTCATAGAATCTATAAAAGTCGATACTAAGGGTATAAAATACGATGCTCCTGAAAAAATATAATATTTACTTTATTTAAATTCAAACAAAAAGAAGACGGAATTTCAGGGGTGAAATTACCGTCTTTCTTTAATTATGGGGTATGTTATATTTAAATATTTGTATAATGGGGATCATACAATACTTAAATATAGGGTTTGGTGTATTTAAACATGGGGTTGTTTAAATACGGGGTTTTACTACCAAGCCTAAAATAAAAAAACTACCATTAAGGGTAGTTGCCATTCTATTCTAATATCATAAACTTTTATAAAAATAGCTTGGGTTTATGATAACAAAGAATTTTTTATTCTTCGGCAACTGGCTGGCATAGTGTGATTAACCTTAGCCCCTATAGCTTTGCGTCTCTAGATTTCTCTAGATTTGCCAATATTTAGCTATTACACTATAAATTATATACACTTTACATCATATATGCTAGCGTTTATTTATATTTTTTTGTTTTATTTTATTTTTATTTTAAATCAACTTTCATCTATGATTAAATCCTTACTTTAGATAGTTTTTTGTCTTAATATCTTTTCAAAAGCTATTCTTTCAGATTTATCTTTTAAATAAATTACACCACAATATTCAAATTTGTTTTTGCTTAAAAATTTTTGCATTGATTTATTGTGTCTATGAGTATCAATTCTAATATGATTTATATTGTTTTCTAGACAAATTTTCTCTATATGATTAAATAACTCAGCAGCTACTCCATTACCTTTTATATTGCTAGAAACTGCCACTCTATGCACAACAGCATAGTCTTCATTACTAATCCAATTTCCATCATATATAATTTTATAATCCGTTTCTCCATTAAAAGATAAATAAGCTGTAGCAATTACTTTATTGTCTTTCAACAAAACATAGGATTGGCCATTTTCAATATCGTTAATTATGCTCTCTTCATTTGGATATCCGTCTTGCCATTGATCAATATTATTTTCTTTAAAATAGTTTTGAGCTTCTTCAATAATATTTATAATTTCCTTTATATCTGATTTTTTTGACTTTCTAAATTCCATATATTCACCTCCATATTTTTATTTAAATTTATTATATACGAAAAAAGCCCTCCTAATAAAGAGAGCTTTTTCATATATAATAAAATTATTTACTTATCTTTTTTTCATATCTTTTATAAACAAAAAATAGTATTCCACTTACAATCAAGGTCACTATAAATACAGCGGCTGCCATAGTGTAATTCTTTAACCCAAGACAACACCCTCCAATAGTTGAAGAAACAACAGATGGTATCCTTGCCACTCCTGAAACCAGTAAAAATGGCACCAGTTTAATAGGTGTAATTCCTGCCACATATGAAATAACATCTTTAGGAGTTCCCGGAATTAAAAATATAAAAAATGTTGTTATATATAATTTTTTATTGTCTTTTAAAAAATTCATTTCTTTAATTTTTTCTGTTGATACAAAAATTTCTACAAAATCCATTCCAAATTTTTTAGCAAACAAAAATACTACTATTTGCCCTAGTAAGGTTCCAATTAAGCATAGCACTGCACCCCAAAACCATCCAAATGCATATCCTGCTGCAATTTCAAAGGGCTCTCCTGGTATAATTGCCACAATAATTTGAAAGGCTGAGATTCCTATCATAATAAATTTACCCCATATTCCAGTACTACTTATCCATGATCTAAATTCTTTTGGGTTTTTTGCAAGGGAAACTATTTTTTTTCCTACTGTAAATCCTAAGGCAGCAATAATTAATAAAAATATTATTCCTCCAACTAATAGTATCTTCTGCTTCTTATCTAGTTTTTTTATAGTAATTTCCCTCCTTACTTAAAATTTTTCATATTTTCAACTGTACTTATATTAACCAAATAGACTCATTACATTCTTCCTTCTATAGACTTCTTTTCTCAAATGTATTAATTCTGTTTTTGTTATAAATTTCATGTTTACATAGAACAATAGTTCGAATACAATTATATTGTAATAAACATTAGTTCTATTCGAAAGGAGGTGCATTTTTTGAGCAAAAGACTTATTTTTCATATTGATGTAAACAGCGCTTATTTATCTTGGACAGCTGCTTATTTACTAGATAAAGGATATCAAGTAGATATTCGAAATATTCCTAGCGTCATAGGAGGCAATGAAGAGGCTCGCCATGGCATCGTATTAGCCAAAAGTGACCCTGCTAAAAATTATAAAATCCAAACAGGAGAAACTTTATTTTCCGCTAGAATCAAGTGTGAAAATCTAGTTATAGTTCCTCCCCACTATGATTTATTTAAAAGATGCTCTGATTTCATGGTAGAACTTCTCAATGAATATACGCCTAATATACAAAGGTTTAGCTGTGATGAATGTTTTTTAGATTTTACAAGTATGGGAAATCTATACAAAAATCCCCTAGATCTAGCTTACGAAATAAAAGACCGAATAGAAAAAGAACTTGGTTTTACAGTTAATATAGGTATATCAAGCAACAAATTATTAGCAAAGATAGCATCCGACTTTAACAAACCAAATAAAGTACATACCCTTTTTCCTGAAGAAATAGAGTTAAAAATGTGGCCTTTAGATGTGGGTGAACTATTTGGAGTAGGGAAAAAAACTCTAAAAAAACTTAACACCTATGGTATAAAAACCATAGGCGACTTAGCAAATTTTGATGTTGATATTTTAAAATATAAACTCAACTCATATGGTGAGCAAATTTGGAAATATGCAAATGGAATTGAAAATTCACAAGTTCGAAAAAGTAATTATATAGGTATTAAAAGTATGGGCAATAGTACAACTACCCATTTTGACATAACAACTAAAAGGGAAGCTTCTATGGTTATTTCTTCTCTTTGCGAAACAATTGGTATGAGGCTTAGAAAAAATAAGAGTTGTTTCAATGTAATATCTATTCATTATAAGACTGATTCTTTCTTTTCTAGAAGAAAACAGAAGAAACTAAGTTATTTTACTGATAGCACCCAAGACATAAAAAAAGAAGCTATAAAACTATTTGGTGAACTATGGGAAGAAGATCCTATTCGCCAAATAGGCGTACATGTAACAGGACTGTTTAATAATAATGAAGTTCAGCTATCTTTACTTGAAGAAGGGAACACTGAAAAAAAGAAAAATTTAGACAAAACTATTGATAATATTAGAAATAAATATGGAAAATATTCAATATCAACAGCTCAATTTATAGATACCCCCATGCCACCACTATGTGGTGGTATAAACGAAGATGACTATCCCATGATGAGTAGCTTAATATAATATATTGGAAGGTGATAATTAAATGAAACTTGTATCTAAAGAAATAGATATAATCACTGTATTTGATAAAAATGGTAAAATACAACCTATTAAATTTAAATTTGAAGATAAAGATTCTACTAAAGTTATAAAAGTAGATAAAGTTATAGATTTTGTAGATTGTAAATTTGCTGGTGATTCATTTATAGTTTATAAATGCCAATCTTGTATAAACAATATTATAAAACCTTTTGAACTAAAATTTGAAAGAAGAACTTGTAAATGGTATTTATACAAAATTTAAATAATAAAAAGAACATCTACAAAATGTGATTTGAAGATGTTCTTTTTATTATTTAGCTATATTAATTTATAACAATAAAGAAAATTATTCAACTTGAACTTACGCCACTATTTCTTGCTTTTCTTCACTACAATATTTGTCTATGTCAAAATCTTTTTCGCTATTGGCAACAATTAGTGTACACACATTATCTCCCATAACATTAACTGTCGTTCTAAACATATCTACTATTCTTTCCACTCCCATAATTAATCCAATTCCTTCTAACGGTAAGTTGACAGAAGTAAGAACCATAGACAGCATTATCATTCCAACACCTGGAACTCCAGCAGTACCTATTGACGCTAATGTGGCTGTTAAAACTATCGTCATCATTTGATTCATTTCTAAATTTATACCATATATTTGAGCTATAAATAAAGCTGCCACACCTTGCATTATAGCAGTTCCGTCCATATTTATAGTGGCTCCCATAGGTATTGTGAATGATCTTGTAGTTTTACCTACGCCTAAATCTTCTAATATTTCCATACTAGCCGGAACGGAAGCATTACTTGATGAAGTTGAGAAAGTAATAGCTGCAACTTTAGTAAACTTTTTTAAAAATGGCTTAATTTTTTGTCTTGTAAATACTTTAAATAATCCACCATAAACCACAGTAACATGAATAGCTAAACCTAATAGTACAACTGCTAGATACTTAATTAAAACTAATATGGCATCTTTACCTACAGTTGAGAAAGTTTCTGCAACTAAGGCAAATACACCTATTGGAGCTGCCATCATTATTATTCCAACCATTTTCATGCATATGTCATTGGCACTTTCAAACACTTTTCTTACAGGCTCTGCTTTTTCTCCCACCATACTCATTGCTACTCCTGTAAGCAATGCAAAGAATATTATTTGTAGCATATCACCATTTGCAAAAGATGCAATTGGATTTGATGGTATTATACCAAGTATAATATCTACAAGTGATTTTGACTCTCCTATGGCTACCTCTCCAGTAACTACAGCACTCATATCTAAACCTGCACCTGGTTTTAATACACTTCCTAAAAATAAAGCTATGATTATTGCTACAGCAGTAGTTGATAAGTAAAATACCATAGTTTTACTTCCTATTCTTCCTAATTGTTTAACATCTCCCATAGATGATGCTCCACATACTAATGAAACAAATACTAATGGAACAACCATCATTTTAATTGCAGATGTAAATCCAGTACCTAATACCTTAAATAATCCACCTATAATTACTGTGTCCTTAATATAACTTCCTGGTAATGATTTCAATATTAATCCAAATATAAAACCTAAAAATAACCCTATTAAAATTTTGCTTGTTAATGTGACTTTTTTCTTCATTGTTAAATCTCCCTTATTTCTTTTTCGTCGTTACTATTACATTATACATTATTTTTAATATTTTTGTTTATTTTTTTAAGTTTATATGTATTTAGATATTATTTTTGTTTATTTTTTAAATCATTTTGGTCTAATACTTTATTTTTTAAATCAACATGTGATTTGACAGGTGATTATTAACGTGTTTGTTAAAAAATTCATTAAATTTCAAGGTTTGGCGAACTTTAAATATATTTTAATATATTAATGTTCTAGTTTTTCAATATGTAAAATTATAAGTTATTTGGATTTTTAAAATAAAATACACCATAAGATATATACCTTTAGGTGTATTTTGGTAAATATAAAATTTATCATATTATATTGCATATATTTTAGTATTACAGTACTGCATAAGTGGTACCTCTAATTCTTTATCCAATTGGCTCATAATCATAGTAACATCATAGTAATTTTCATCTTTTTGATAAATAGCATAAGTTGATTTTATATGTCCTTGTATGGAATCTGTTATTACTTTCGAAGGAGAGCATACTTGACATTTTTTATTATTCATTTGGCTATCTACAGGAATTAACTCTTCAACTTGCAAAGGATGTAATCTTCCTCCTGGATTAAAAAGTTTATCATAATCCTCTTCACTGTACTCAATTACATAAGATGTTTCTGTATTAGTATTGCTATCTTTTTTTATTATTTTTTCGCTGTTATTTTCAAAAATTTCTTTCGTTGTATATGTTCCTGAAAAATCACCCCTAACAGTTACTATCGATCCTTTTTTTTCACTATAATTTACTTCCATAGTTGTATTAGAAGAGAAGGTAATTATATTATTATTGTCTTTGTTTACTTCCTGGCCTGTGACTCCGTACTCAATTTTTAATTTTTTAGCATTGTTAACTAACTTTATTAGTTGTTGCAATACACTACTTTCATACATTTAATCACCTCCATTTATTCATTTTTAATAAATATCATTTAAGTATATTATAATTTAATATAAATTATTACTAACTCCATCAATCCATATTAACAAATCAATATCTTCAATCATATAAATAAAAAAGGAGGTGCGTAAAATGACTAACTTAGTGCCGGACATAAATTTAAAGACTGTCATAAACCAATACTTTTCCAGGGAAAAAAACACAGAAATAACTAAATCAGACTTGAAAAGTATAAAAGGTTATATATATTCAGATATATCCTCCCTAGGAAAATATATCTGTAGTATAGAAGGTCTTCAGTATGCAATCAATATGACAGAGTTGCTTATTGAAAATAATTTATTAACTAGCATGGAACAACTTGTTAACTTACAAAATTTAAATACTTTATTTTTAAATAACAATTTGATTACAGTTGTGCCAGATTTGTCTAATATGACTAATTTGACGTCTTTACTACTTAACGGTAATGAGATTAAAGATATTTCACCTATTTCTAGTGGAAAAAATCTTAGATTTATTAAAATTAATGAAAATAGAGTTTCTGACTTATCTTCATTATCTGCTTTAGAAAACCTTAAAGAATTACGTGCCATAAATCAAGATATAGAAATCAAAGATGTTATAGAGTCATCTGATTTCTATACATTAGATATTAGTTTTTTAAAAGACATTAATGGTGAAACACCAAAAAAAATATCTCCTACTCACTTAGGTGAATATAATAGTGAGAATAAAGAGATAATTTGGGATACATCATTAGTTTCTTTTGAAAGCCCTAGTTTTACTTTTGAAAGTGATGATGGCTATTTTTCTGGTATTGTTACAGTAGATTTGGTAGATGTGGATCAAACTGTTATTATAGAAGACAAAAACTTACAAGAAGAATTAATGTTTATTTTAGATAAAAAAAACAATATTATAACTTTAAAAGATATGCTAAAGCTTCGATATTTAGATTTAAGCAATAAAAACATCAAATCTTTAAAAGGTTTAGAACATGCAAATAATTTATATACATTAATATTAGATGGCACTTACATTACTGATTTGCAGTATGTTCCTTCATCTGTTAATTATGTGTCTTCCAAAGACTTAAAAAACGAAGTAAACATTCCAGATGATAGATTAAAATCACTTATAAATATTGTTCTAGGTAAAAATGATAAATGCATTCTTACTTTTAATGATATAAAAAATTTAACTGTTTTAGATGAATTTGCTAACCATATTAATTCTTTAGAAGGTTTACAATATGCTGAAAACTTGAAGATTTTAAGTCTTCTAAACAATAGAATTTCTGATATAAATCCTCTGTGCGCTTTAACTAACCTAACTTATTTGGACCTTAGCAATAATAATTTAAAAGATTTGTCACCTTTATCTTCTTTTTATAAAAATATCTCTTATGTTTATGCTAATAATCAAAAAATTACAGTTGAAAAAGGTATGACACCACAAAATAATATTTTTAATTTACCTTTAGATTTTGTAAAAGATATTGATGGAAGTATTATTGAAAATATAACTCCTTGCCAAGGAGGAATATATAATAATGAAGAGAACTCTATAACTTGGAATTTAGATTGTATACCTTGTGATCTTAGCTTTAATTTTTCTGGTATACATGATATCTTTTCTGGAACTGTTTATGTAAAGGTTAAAATAATCGAATAAATAAACATAAATTTTTTAATAAAAAAAGCCAGCTCTTATACTGGCTTTTTCTATTAAACTTCTTTATTTTTTCTTTTTCTTATAAAAATAAATCCACAAATAGCTATAACTCCTACTCCCCCGGCTATAATTATAATATTAGAAAAGTTTGGGACGTTGAATTTAACATGAATGTTATCCAGTGTATTTAAAGTATAGTCCCAGCTATAAGTAGTTCTTCCATCCTTCTCTTCAAATGTACTTGTCGCATTAGATTCTACTAGTTTAAATGGTGTTGTCATATGTAAATTCATGCTGGCTGAGTTTCCTATAAAGCTAAGTATTGACAAATCTTCTTCTGTCATTTCTCCAATAAGAGCTTCCTTCATATTTAAAGTAACATCATAAGTATTGTAAATCAAACTTTTTTCTTCTGATATATTTATAAATTTACTATCTTTTATATCTTTATTTCCCCTTGACACTAAATCTTTTATATTTCCTAAATCTTTATTCAGCAAATACCCTGACTGATTATCCTCATTTATTTTTTCAATAGAATCTGCCTTATACTCTTCTTTTACCTTTTGTAAATCCTCTTGTGTTATATTCTCAGTCACATAGTTATTAGTTAATAATTTCATAGCCATGGTCATATTACCTTTTTTGTCTATATCCAATGTTATGTCTGTATTTACACATCCTACCAGTAAAATACTAAAACATACCAATAATATTGCTAATAATTTTTTCATTTTTACCCACCTTTACTTAAATATTTCATATAATATTATATTCCCTATGGTAATAAATGACTAGTTAATCTTTTTTCTATTACATATAAAATTTTATTTAACTTATTGTTAAATACTATATCATTGTATATGTCAAATTCAATCGAATTATGTTGCACTATTTTTTTCAATATGTTACTCTATATAAGGCAAAATATTTTTTATACATAATATGTATACAATATAACTTTGGAGGTAAAACATGAAAAATATATGCGTTATAGGCAGCTTAAATATGGATTTAGTTGTTAATGTGGATACAATGCCAAAGCCTGGACAAACTCTTTTAGGAGGCAATTTCAAGGAAGTTCCAGGAGGTAAAGGAGCTAACCAAGCCGTTGCAATGGCTAGATTAGAAGGAAATATTTCTATGATAGGCAAAGTTGGTAATGATAGTTTTGGCAAAACATTAATAGAAGCCCTAAATGATGATAATGTTAATACAAATCATGTTCATACAGCTAATTGTTCTACTGGTGTGGCATTTATAACTGTAGATAAAAATGCTCAAAACGCTATAGTTGTAGCCCCAGGAGCAAATTTTCAATTAACTAAAGATGATATAGATAAAAATATAGATTGCATAAAAAACAGTGATATAGTAGTCATCCAATTAGAAACTCCTTTAGAAACTGTAAAATATGCTCTACAAGTTGCAAAAGACTTAAATAAATACACAATACTTAATCCTGCACCAGCAGTTAAATTAGATGATGAAATAATAAAAAATGTGGATTTATTAACTCCTAATGAAACTGAATTAGAAATTATCTCTGAAATAAAAATAGAAAATGAAGATGATATAATTAAAGCTGCTAGTAAAGTAATAGAAAAAGGTGTTAAAGAATTAATAGTTACCCTAGGATCTAAAGGTAGCTTATATATAAATGAAGAAAGATCATTCTTTAAATCTGCATACAAAGTTGAAGCAGTTGACACTACTGCTGCTGGAGATTCATTTACAGGAGCTTTAGCAGTTGCTCTATCAAACAATAAAACTATGGAAGAAGCCATGGATTTTGCTTCTAAAGTAGGTGCTTTATCTGTTATGAAAGAAGGCGCTCAAAGCTCACTTCCAACATTAAAAGACGTTGACAACTTTAGGAGGTAATTATGAAAAGAACAAAAATGATAAATAGCGAATTATCTTATGTAATAAGCCAAATGGGACATACTGATTCTTTAACTATTGGAGATTGTGGTTTACCAATTCCATCACAAACTAAAAGAATAGATTTAGCCTTAACTCATAATGTACCTACTTTTATTCAAACTTTAGATGTAATACTTGAAGAGTTATGTGTTGAAGAAGCTATAATAGCAACTGAAATAAAAGAAAGAAATCCAGAAGTTTACAAAGCAATAAAAAAAAGAGTTTCTAACTTACAAGAAGTAAGTCATGAAGAATTTAAAGTTTTAACAAAAGACAGCAAGGCAGTAGTAAGAACTGGAGAATGTAGTCCTTACGCTAACATAATTTTAAAATCAGGAGTAGTATTTTAATGAAAACACCAATTTTAAAAATGACAAATATAGTTAAAGAATTCCCTGGTGTTAAAGCCCTTGATGGAGTTAATATTGAACTTTACGAAGGTAGAGTTATGGCTCTTATGGGTGAAAATGGCGCTGGGAAATCAACACTTATGAAAATACTAAGTGGTGTATATAAAAAAGACGAGGGTGAAATCTTTTATGAAGGAAAAAAGGAAGATATCAAAGGGCCAAAGGATGCCACAGATAAAGGTATCGCCATAATACACCAAGAATTAAACTTAGTTAATGACCTAAGCATAGGTGAAAATATATTTTTAGGTAGAGAACCTAAAAAAGGATTTAAAATAGATTTTAATAAGTTACACGCTGACAGCCAAGTTTTATTAAAAAGATTGAATATAAATAAAGACCCTAGAGAACTTGTTGAAAACTTAAGTATGGGCGAAAAGCAAATGATAGAAATTGCTAAAGCTCTTTCTCTAGACGCAAAAATAATAATAATGGACGAGCCAACAGATGCTTTAACTGATAAAGAAACTAAATCATTATTTAAAGTTATAAATGAGCTAAAAGCTGATAATAAAGCTATAGTTTATATATCACATAGATTAAAAGAGATCTTCGAGCTTTGTGATTATATAACAGTCCTTAGAGATGGTAAGTTTGTTGGTCAAGAAGAAATATGTAACCTTGATGAAGATAAAATGATAGAAATGATGGTTGGTAGAAAACTAACAGATCAGTTTCCTCATTTACAAGTTGAAAAAGGCGAAACAATTTTAAAATTAGAAAGTGTTTCTAATAAGTTTGTAAAAGATATTTCTTTTGAAGTTAAAGCCGGGGAAATCCTTGGAGTATCAGGTCTTATGGGTGCTGGTAGAAGTGAACTTGCCAAAACTATATACGGCCACCTTCCTTTAGAAAAAGGTCGTATCATAAAACAAGGAAAAGCGCTAAATCTTAAATCATCTCAGGATGGTGTGAAAAATAGAATTGCTTATGTAAGTGAAGATAGAAAAGGTGACGGACTTATTTTAGGTTTATCAATAAGAGAAAATATGACTTTATCTTCTCTAGAAAGAATTTCAAAATCTTTTGTAGTTGATAAAAATAAAGAAAAAGAAAGAGTTAATAGTTATATAGATAGAATAAGAATTAAAACTCCTAACATGGAACAATTAATTAAAAAATTATCTGGAGGTAACCAGCAAAAGGTGGCCATAGCAAAAGCTCTTATGACACACCCTGATGTGTTAATCTTGGACGAACCAACTCGCGGTGTTGACGTTGGTGCTAAAAAAGAAATTTACGATTTAATAAATGAGTTTAAATCACAGGGAAAAGCAATCATTATGATTTCTTCTGAAATGCCAGAAATTCTAGGTCTATCTGACAGAATTCTAGTTTTAAGTAATGGTAAAATAACAGGAGAATTTGATATAAAAGAAGCTACACAAGAAAAAATATTAAAATGTGCAGTAGAAATTAAGGAGGATCACAGGGATGTCATCTCAAGTGAAGCAACAGCATAATAAATTTGCTCTAAAGGAAACATTAATAAAATACAAAAGCTTAGTAGGACTACTTGCTCTAATAGTGGTAGTTTCAATACTTAGCCCATCATTTTTAAGTACAAAAAACATATTTAATATATTAAGACAAACTTCAGTAAACGGAATAATTGCAGCAGGTATGACTTTTGTTATATTAACTGGCGGAATTGACTTATCTGTAGGTTCTATACTTGCCATAAGTGGTGCCCTATGTGCCTCTCTATTAGTTTCAGGTAATAATATATTTATGGCAGTTTTAGCTGCTTTGTTAATAGGTGCTTTAGTAGGATTTTTAAATGGTTTCATAATAACTAAAGGTAAGTTGCAACCATTCATAGCAACTCTTGCTACAATGACTGTTCTTAGAGGTTTAACTTTAGTTTATACTGATGGTAAGCCAATAACTCTTGGAAGTGGTGAATTAGCTTTAAGTTTTGGACAAATCGGTGGAGGTAAAATTCTTGGTATACCTACCCCTGCTCTAATTATGATAGTAACATTTGCAATATGTACTTATATACTTAAAAATACTAAAATGGGTAGATATACTTATGCTTTAGGTTCAAACGAAGAAGCAACAAGACTTTCTGGTTTAAATACAGACAAAATAAAAATAGCAGTTTACACTATAAGTGGTCTACTTGCTTCTATTGCAGGTATAATAATAACTTCTAGATTATTCTCTGCTCAACCAACTGCAGGTAATGGATATGAACTTGATGCTATAGCCGCTGTGGTTCTTGGAGGAACTTCCCTTACTGGTGGTAAAGGTAAAATAACTGGAACAATAATTGGTGCATTAATAATCGGTGTTTTAAGTAATGCCTTAAACATATTAGACGTATCATCATATTATCAAATGATGGTTAAAGGTGCTGTTATATTAATAGCTGTACTTTTAGACAGAAAAGGTAACTAGGAGGTAGTAAAAATGTTAAAAAAAATAACTACCATAATAATATCATTAATTTTATGTACATCATTACTAGTTGGATGTAGTGAAAAAAGTGTTGATAATAATAAGAAAATAGGTCTTATAGTATCTACTTTAAACAATCCTTTCTTCGTAGATTTAAAGTCTGGTATAGAAAGTGAAGCAAAAAAACTAGGATACGATGTAGTCGTGCTAGACTCTCAAAATGATCCTGCCAAAGAAGTTTCTAACATGGAAGATATATCTGTTAAAGACGTAGATGTGGTTTTATTAAATCCTGTTGATTCAGATTCTGCCATAGCCTCAGTTATGGTAGCAAATAACTTAGATTTACCTGTAATTACAGTGGATAGAGTTTCTAATGGTGGGAAAGTCGTCTCTCATGTTGCTTCTGACAATGTGGAAGGTGGAAAAATGGCTGCCAAGTATTTAATTGAAAAATTAGGCAATAAAGGAAACATTGTGGAACTTGAAGGTATGGCTGGATCTTCTGCAACTCGTGATAGAGGAAACGGATTTGATAATGAAGTAAAAAATAGTAATTTACAAATAATAACTAAGCAAAGTGCTGATTTCGATAGAACTAAAGGCCTTTCTGTAATGGAAAATATAATTCAATCAAAGGGTAATATTGATGCTGTATTTGCTCAAAATGACGAGATGGCTCTTGGTGCTTTAAAAGCATTACAAGATGCCAATATGAAGGATGTTTTAGTTGTAGGATTTGATGCTACAGATGATGCTGTAATATCTGTACAAAAAGGTGATATGGCTGCAACTATAGCTCAACAACCCAAATTAATTGGAAAAACTGCAGTAAACTTAACACACAGATTTTTATCTGGGGAGAAAGTTGAAAACTTTGCACCTGTAGAATTAAAATTGATAGAGAAAAAATAAAAATAATAAAAGGTCAACATATAATCTATATGTTGACCTTTTATTATTTTTCAAGTTCAAAAAGTTGCTTATCTTCTACTTTTATCCATCCATATCTTCCTGATTTATTTACTACTTTTATACATTGATTACCATTATAATTATAAAGTGCTACTAAATTAATTTTATCACCTCTTAAAAGATTATATGCCTTTACATTACCAATATTAGTCTCATATACTATAGTTTCATCTTTTACTACATATTTATTTTCTTTACTAATACCTACAACTTCAGCTTCTTTTTTATCTATATCAGTAAAATCACAATCAAGTTTTCTTTTATAAACATAATTTATAAAAATTGGTTCACCACCAATAACTTCGCTATAATGATTAAAATTAGTTGAATCATCTGTTACTCCATAGGTAATTTTCATTGTTCCGTTTTTATCATCATTATTTATAATTCTTCCATTCATTTTAAAATTATAACTTTTATTTTCATCACAATATGTAAAAATACTTATTTTACTGTTTTCAATCTTATTACCTAAAATTACATATATTTCTTTCTTATTGTCAATCTTATTGAAATCATACATATGTACACTTATACTATTTTCATCTCTAAATTTTTCTTTTAATTTATTATTTATATATAAGCTCACAATAAAATCATCTTTACCGTCTTTATATGACTCTAACGTTATTTTTTCACGTTCCCCATCGCCATTTAAATCAAAAAAGTATTCTTTACCATAATTCAACTTATTTTGTGATAAATTCATTCTAAAAAAGTTCTCATCTATTTTATCGTAATTCAAAAATATCACTACTGCAAAAACAATTAACACTACTATCCTTTTCATCTATACCCCCTACACACTTCGGTAACTGTTTATAAACAATTGTACACTAAAAATATATTTTATAGGTTACATATATTTTTTTTTATATATCATTGAATTTATCTCATTTTGTAATTTTATTAAAAGTTAAAGTCTAAATGTTATATTATTCCCAAATAAATAAATCCTCTTGTAATATGATATTTATATCATATTACAAGAGGATTTATAATTATATTAAGCAACTACTTCAGATACATTATCTGTTGTTTCTTCTAATACGCCTAATTTTTTCGCAACTAGTTTAGTAGTACTTGCTTGTACTATTAAAGTTACAAGTATAGTCATAAATACTACTGAAGATATTATTTCATAACCTGGCACTTTCATAGCCACTATTATTCCTGATACTGCAGCAGGTATAACTCCAGTTTCTCTAACCCACATCATAAATAATTTATCTTTAAATGTCCACTGTGCCTTTCTATCAAATGCAGTAGATGCTAACACTACTAAAGGTCTTCCTACAAACATTAAAACTAACACTGTTATTAATGATGGTAACCAATATTGAGCTAATGCCGATATATTTACTTGAGTACCTAGTAAAACAAATATAGACATACGACATATTGTTGCTATACTTTCCGTGAAATGTACTGTTGGTTGATAATCAGCTTCTTCTAACCAAATTCCAAACATTTTTTTATTTCCTGAAATTAATCCTGCCATAAATACTGCCATATATCCACTACCATGGAACATTGTAGCTAGCTCATAAGCAAGAGTAACTGTTAACATTGACATAATTGGAGCATAAGAATGGAATATTCCCACTCTTTTATCTGAAACTAATATTATTAATAAATATCCTACTAATATTCCTACACCTATTCCTACTGCTGCTGAAATAAGTAATTCCTTAATACTATCTACTGCTGAGAATTGACCACTCATAACTATACCTAATATCGCAGAAGATAATATAGCACCAACTGCATCATTAAAAGCAGACTCACTTACAACAGTTTGTTTTATTTTGTCCTTTATTCTAACCTGTTTAAATACAGGTATAAGGGCTGCTGGGTCTGTTGAAGCTATAACAGCTCCTAAAAGAAAAGCTGTCATAATAGGTAAATTAAATATCTTAGCTGCCACAACACCTACTACAACTGCAGATATTACAACTCCTACTGTTGATAACATTCCTACACTTACTTTTACCTTATTTAGTACTTTTAAATTAATCTCTTTACCACCTTCGTATAATATAAATGCTGATCCAAAAGTAAGTATTAAATTATTTTCTACTGGAAAAGCCCCTATACTTAAAATATTTAAAAAGGCTGGTCCTATTATTATCCCTGATATTAAATATAGTATTACATCTGGAATTTTTAATATTTCACTTACCCTTCCCAGTGCAATACCAGTAATTATTATCATCGAAAATATTAACAATAAATTATTGGTAGCAATTGCTTCTATGCTTCCTTCCATACCATTCATCTCCACTCTCTCAATTTTGTTTTTAATCTAATAATTATCCATTATATACCCCTAATTATAAGAAGTCAATGCTCGTGAACGTTGTCGAAATGTAAAATTTCATTAACATTTTTACAATTTTTTGGAAATTGTATGGTAGGTTTAATTTTTGTTAAACTACAATTAATTATTAATATATTTTTCTTTTTTTTAACTAAAAAAGCTATAAGATTTAATCTTATAGCTTATCTTTAACAGAATTATCTTCTGTTGTTGTTATTTTGTTGTTTTCTAGCTTTTCTACATTCTGGACATCTAACTGGCTCGTTATCAAATCCTTTTTCTTTGTAGAATTGTTGTTCTCCTTCTGTGAATAAGAACTCAGCTTTACAATCTTTACATATTATCTTTTTATCCATTATATTAATCCTCCTATAAAGACTATATAGCAATAATTTGTCTTTATAGGAAAAAATTATTATCTAAATTAATCTTTATTTATTCTTATTCTAAGAATAACATATTATCTCAACAAATACAAGTATTTCATATATTTTAGTGTTTTTATTTTCATCCAAAAATGATATTATTACTGCTTAAATACTACAAGTAACCTTAACTTACCTATCATCATAAAATATAATAAGTAGTTTAATATAAGGGGGCAAAATATGAATATCCTTAATCGAGAACCAATTATACAAATAGGACCGGTTCCTACATCACCATCTTTAATAATTTCAAGACCCGGTCCATCTATTTCACCATTTCCGTCTGAAGCAGAACTTGAAACAAACATATTTCCAGGACTAGATATTCCTAAGTTAAAAATAAAATCACTGTTTTCAAATGCATTTGTAATAGTAGGATATAATGACGTTTTATATGCCGTCGCCACTATTGCTCAACAAGGAGAAACCTTCAAAATAATTCCTATTAATAACTATCAGGTAAAACTTAAAATTGTTGGGGGACAATTTGTAAGAATCGATTATAATGGTTCATTAGTTGCTGATGTTAATAAAAATAATGCTACTATTTTTAATATTTCAAGAACAGGATATATGGAATTTAGTTTAATAGTGCCACAGGGAAAGTACGTTAATGTAAGACAAAGAGATAACATGTTAGTTGCCAAATCAGAATATGCCGGTCCTAAAACAAAGTTTAAATTTAAAAATGATAATTAAAGAAAAGGTGAAGTGTAACAAGTTACACTTCACCTTTTTTTTAATTTATCTATTGTTTTTTATTTCCTTTTGAATTTTCTTTAAAGCTTTTTTAGATCCTCTTTCTATATCCCTATCTAGCTTTCTTTTTTCAAAGCTTACAAACAAACTATTTAAATCATAGCCTTTGGGATATAAATCTTTAGCTTTAAATTGTAATTTTAGTCTTTTAGCATTTATATTAATAAACTCATCTTTATATAAAATTTCCACGTTGTTAAATTTGTCAATTGGCTTATACACTATACCAAAATCATTAAAATCTAATAGTTCTACCTTATCTCCCATTTCAAAACTTGGAAAATCTACCAAAACTAAATTTTCTTTTTCAACAACTTTATTTAAAATCTTATTTTCTTTTACTAAAGTGAAATCATAATTTTTATTGTCCATATAAATTTTTGCCTTTTGTAACACTTTATCTTTTATTCCCATTTTTTTAGAAATAAATAAGGCATTACTATCCTCTGATTTGCCAATAACAAGCTTGTATAATGGCTCTAATGTTTCCTTATTAAACATCATTCCTGCATTTTCAAAATCAGGATGCTTATTAGCAAAATGCTTAATTTCTTCATAGTGAGTTGATGATACCATAATACAGCCCATTTGATAAAATTCTTCAAGAAGTGCAATAGCTAAACTTGCTCCTTCATTAGGGTCCGTACCAGAACCTATTTCATCAAATAGTATTAAAGTATTTTTATTAGCCTCTCTCATAATATCAGCTATATTTTTTATATGAGAAGAAAAAGTACTAAGTGCATTTTCTATACTTTGATTGTCTCCTATATCAACAAATACTTTTTCAAATACACTAATTTCAGTATTTTCCATAGCAGGTATATCAAAACCACACTGTGTCATTAAAGTTAAAATACCTACAGTTTTTAGAGTAATAGTTTTTCCACCTGCATTAGGTCCTGTTATAATTAAGCTTCTATATTTATTACCTATTTGAAAGTCCAAAGGCACTACATCACCTTTTAACAAAGGATGCTTTCCTTTAATAATATTAGTATATCCATTATTATTTATCTTCGGTGTAATACATTTATTATTTTGACTAAATTTAGCCTTGGCAAATACCATATCATACTGAGAAACTATTTCCATATTCAACTTAATCTCTCTAACTTTGTCATAAATCAATTCTGTAATATATGATAAAATCTTATATTCTTCTATAGATTCTTCACTTTTTAATGTAATTAACTCTAAAGAATATTTGCTTATGGATGATGGTTCAATAAACACCGTTGAACCTTTTGAAGAAGTATCTAAAATTGTTCCATCAACTTCATTTTTAAAAGATGATTTAATAGGTACTACAAATCTATCATCTCTTTTACTTATAATAAATTCTTGTATATACTTTTTATTAGTAGATGATGTTAAAAATTTATTTAACTTTTCCTTTATTCTACCTTCGCATATATCTATACTTCGTCTAATTTTCTTCAATTCTTTACTAGCTTCACTAGAAATTTTATTATTTTTAATTGAAAATTTAATTTCTTCTTCTATGCTTTCGCATTCTGTTATATTTAATGCATAAGAACTTAATGTAGGCGAATAAAATTCCTTATCCAACATAAATGATTTTATTTTTCTACATCCTCTTAAGAAATCTTCACAAGAAATAAGTTCTGCAGTATCTAAAACCATTCCCTTTTCTACTTTATATATTACAGGGTATATATTAAATAATCCTTCTAATGGTACATGATTACTACTTTCCAGCACTTTTCTTGCTTCTTTATTTTCCTTTAGCTTTTTCTTGACAACAAAATAATTTCCACTAGGTTCTAATTTATCTATAAGACTTTTCCCAAGTGAACTTACACAGTATACTTTTACTAATTCTTTAACTTCATTTAATTGTAATTTTTCAAATGTATCTAAATTCATTTTAATCTCCTTTATTTATATATCAATCTTATAAAAAAAGACTTCTTTATAAATAAGGATAGTATTTTGCGGTTACTCCTTATTTATAAAGAAGTTCTCCCACAATGCTCTTATTATTTTTCAAAAACAACTCTCCTTTTTCATTTTTATTTACAATATTATATTATCATAAAAATAAAAAAAAGTGTAGATTTTGAACTATATACAAAATCTACACTTTTTTATTCACTTTACATTACAACCATTATATTAATATTAATTTTAACAAAACTCAAATAAGCAATTTTCATCAAACTTTACAAAAATCTTATCCCCAACTTTTAAAGGTTCTATATTTTTATTAGTTTCTAATTGTATTGTACTAGAATTCTCATTTTCCAAATTTTTTACATATACTATATATGTAAAGGAACTCTCAAAAACTTTTACTACTGAGAGTTGAAATAAATTTTCTCTGCTAAATTGAAGGTTATTTTTAACTATTCTCATATGATGTGCTCTAATGCCAATATATTTTGCTTTGTCTATTACATCTTGCGATAAAGTACATTCTATTCCCCATTCTTTTGCAAATACTCTTCTTTCATCAATTATATCTATTTCAGAAATATTTTTACAACCTGTGATAATTGCTTCTGTCATTGACATAGGGTGCTTAAATAGGTCTTTTTTAGATCTTTTGTTTATAGCTAAACCTTTATTAAATACAACTATATCATCACATATACGATAAGATTCACTTATATCATGAGTAACATATATAATATGACCTTTAAAATCATTAATAATATCTATTAATTCATTTTCCATATTACTTTTCAAATGATAATCCAGTGCAGAAAATGGTTCATCTAAAATAAGCACTTCTGGATTACAAGCCAAAGCTCTTGCAAATGCGATTCTTTGTTTTTGTCCACCTGACAACTGGTAAGGATATCTTTTTTCAAATCCTTCTAGTTTCATTTTATGAAGATAGTCTTTTACTATTTTAACTTTTTCCTCTTTACTAAAATTACCTAATCCTATTTCAATGTTTTCTTTTACCGTCATATGAGGGAACAATGCATAATTTTGAAATAAATAACCTACTTTACGTTCTTGAGGAGGAATATTTATCTTCTTTTGTGAATCAAAAAATACCCTTCCATTTAAAATTATTTTACCTTTATCTGGTTTAACAATTCCTGCTATACATTTCAAGGTCATACTTTTCCCACAACCTGACTCTCCTAAAAAACCTAAAACGCCACTTTCTTGATTTATATTAACTTTTAGATAAAAGGAGCCAAAGTCTTTTTCTATATCTACTATTAGTGACATACCTTAACCCCTCTTCCCTACAATTTCTTGTTGCTTGTCAGACCATTTATTTAATATAAGTATCATTACTACTGAAATAGCTACGATAGTCATTACCCAAAGCATAGCTCCTTTATAATCCATAGCTTGAACTTCAAAGAATATGGCCAAAGGCATTGTTTGCGTTTTGCCTGGAATATTACCTGCTATCATAAGTGTTGCTCCAAACTCTCCCAATGCCCTTGCAAAGGATAATACTAGCCCACCTATTATCCCAGGCCAAGCAAGGGGTACTGCAATTTTATAAAAAATTTTCCAATTACTAAGTCCTAGGGTCTTAGCTGCTGAAATTAAATTAATATCAATCTGCTCAAAAGCTGATCTTGCACTTCTATACATCATTGGAAATGCAACAACTGTTGCTGCAATAACAGTAGCACTCCATGTAAAAATTATGCTTTTGTCCATAAGTGATAGTACTTTCCCCATAGGTCCATTTTTACCAAATAAAAGAAGTAAAAAGAAACCTAACACTGTTGGAGGAAGTACAAGAGGTAAAGTAAATAAACTATCTATTAGGCCTTTCCACTTACCTTGATAATTTGCTACTAAATAAGCACTTCCTATTCCTATAAAAAATGTTATGAACGTTGCTAATAAAGATGTCCTTATTGATATCCAAAGTGGTGTTAAACCTGCATTCATTATACTTCCTCCAATTCTATAATCTAGTTAGCTTTTTTAAATCCATATTTTTCAAGAACAGCCTGTCCATCATCACTTAATAAGAAATTCTCAAATTCTTTAGCTTTGTCCTGCTTTTTACTTTCTTTCATCACAGCAACTGGATAATTTATAGGTGAGTGAGTATCTTTGTCTGTAGTTAAAACAACTTCTACTTTATCAGCACCTACAGTATCACTCAAATAAACAAATCCAACATCGGCATTTCCTTGTTGTACCCAAGATAAAACCTCTTTTACATCTTTTGCAAGAACAAGTTTATCTTCTACTTTATTATATAACTTTGTATTATCTAAAACTTCTTTAGCGTATTTACCTGCTGGAACTGACTCTGGATCTCCCATAGCTATATGTTTTACACTATCAGATGATAAACTATCTAAATCTTTAACTGTTTTTCCTTTAGTAGCAACTAATACTAAATCATTAGTTAATAAAGTTTTATTTGTTCCATCTAATAACAAATCCTTTTCTTCTAATACTTTCATTTGTTTTTCACCTGCTGATATAAACACATCACAAGCAGCGCCTTGCTCTATTTGTTGCTGTAAAGATCCAGAAGATCCTAAGTTAACTTCTAGTTTTACACTTGGATCTATTTCTTTAAATTTTGTTTCTAATTCAGTCATTGCCTCTTGTAGAGACGCTGCTGCAGATATATTTAAAGTTACTCCCTCTTCACTTGTTGTGTCATCCTTCTTACTCTTGTCTTCACTGTTACTAGAACACCCAACTACTCCTAGGGCTAAACCTAAAACTAGACCCATTATTCCTAACTTTCTTAAAACTTTCATAAACATCCCCCTCTATTATGTTTTATTATGTTTCGTAACATTATGTCATGTTTTATAATTTATATTGTATATATTTGATACTTTTATATCAACAAGTTTATACATTTTTTAGAATATTTAGTAAAAAAAATATTTTATGTTACAATATTTCTAGGGAGGTGTTTGTTATGAACTCATCATTAAATGCAATAGAAGTTGCTGAAATGTTAAACATTACAAAAAATACAGTTTATGAAATGATAAAGAGAGGAGAGCTTCCCTCTTATAAGGTTGGTAGAAAAATAAGAATTGATAAAAGTGATGTGGAAAATTATATAAATAGTCAAAAAAATACATTTATAAATAATTCCATTCCCTTATTTGAACCTACTATTAATATGAAACCTTCTGCTACAAAAAGTGGAGAAATTATAATTTCTGGCCAAGATATTATTTTAGATATATTATGTAGAATTATAGAAGTCAAAACAAAAAATATAAGAACATATCGTTCTCATATGGGCAGCTATAATGGATTATACGACATGTATAATAACAAAGTTTCCATATCTTCTTGTCATCTTTGGGATATGGAAACAGATACATATAATACTAATTTTGTAAAAAAGTTATTACCAGGTGTGCCTTGTATTTTAATTAATATTGCTTATAGAACACAAGGGTTTTATGTTAAAAAAGGTAATCCTAAAAATATAAAAAATTGGAATGATTTAAGCAGAAATGACATTACTATGATTAATAGAGAAAAAGGTTCAGGAGTTAGAGTATTGCTTGATGGAAAACTTCATTCACTTAATATATCTACTGATATAAATGGATATGAAAATGAAGAAACATCTCATCTTAGCGTTGCTAGCTATGTTGCTAGAGGTGGTGCTGATGTGGGAATTGGTAATGAAAAGGTTTCGAAACAAGTGGATAATATTGAATTTGTTCCTCTTCAAAAAGAACGCTACGACTTAGTAATAAAAAAATCCGATTTAGATAATCCAGTTTATAAATCTATTATTGATATTCTATCTTCTAAAGAATTCAAATATGAGCTTGAAGGACTTGGAGGATATGATTTAAAAGATACCGGTAAAATAGTTGGCCAAACATAAAATTCAAAACAAAAGCATGAATTAAAATCTAATCTTGCTTTATACTAAAAAATAATGCTCCTCATAGAGGAGCATTATTTTTTATGGTTCAATTAATCCGTATTTTACCTTTATTCTATCAAGCTTTTCTATCATAGGTTTACTAAGTATAAACAAGAAAAATATTGTTGATATGCCATGAATCATATTAAATGGTATACCACTTATGTATACTGATATAGCTCCTGCTTTTGTTATATTTTTTTCTGAAAACATAAATATGGATGCAGTGTCTAATAAAAAACCATATATAAAGAATGTGGAAATACCTCCATATATACATAAGGATAGTTTTTTCTTTTTTAACATTCCTTTTTTAAATAATAGCCCTGCTATAAATCCTATTATTCCAAAACCAAACATTTGCCATGGAGTCCAAGGTCCCTGCCCAAAGAAGAAATTAGACACAATTCCAGAAACAGCTCCTACTAAAAAACCTGCTTCCCCTCCAAAACAAACTCCTGCTATTATCACTATAGCTGCAACAGGTTTGAACTGAGGCAGCATAAAAAATGCACCTCTCCCAGCTACCGCTATAGCTGCTAACACCGATATTACAACAAGTTCTCTAGCCTGAGGATCCCTATCTTCAAATACCATAAAAAATGGTACCATGGTTTCTATAACTATAATAAGACTAGTTGCATAATAATTTTCTCTTTGATTTCCATGAAAAACAGCTAAATATATAGTGAATGGTATAGCAAGTAATATTATAAACATGGCTACAAAAGTTCTTTTACTTAATTTAGAATCTTTTGCTAAAGTCCTTTTTGCAACTCTATTTCTAGCAAAATAATAGCGCCTACTTCTTTTTTTTATTTTCT